>Ga0302347_1000009_pt1 | contig 547216 bp, 533 predicted proteins | sample PhyWR1_FD_202178 | JGI IMG/M metagenome (GOLD analysis project Ga0302347, IMG submission 202178) | Leaf surface microbial communities from wheat plants in UC Gill Tract Community Farm, Albany, California, United States - DLSL W.R1 (v2)... | ecosystem: Host-associated > Plants > Phyllosphere >... | reverse complement strand
CGTTTAAATACGTATACCAGTACAAAGACCATCTGGGCAATGTACGAATGGATTTTGTGGCCGTACCCCCGGCGCAGGGCTCTTTGACAGGCACGGTTGCTATAAAAGAGGAGAACCACTATTATGCGTTTGGCCTGAAGCACATGAACTACAACATGGAAGAGCTGGAGTTTGAGGAGAGCATAGAAACCAGTGGTAATGTTGTATTGCTGCCGGTGATAACGCCAAGCGGAAAGCTGTCGAATAACTATAAATATAACGGCAAGGAATTGCAGGACGAGCTGGGGCTTAATATGTATGATTATGGTGCACGGAATTATGACCCAGCGATTGGAAGGTGGATGAATATGGACCCGCTGGCGGAGACAAGTAGGCGATGGTCGCCCTATACTTATGCTTACAATAATTCTTTAAGATTTATTGACCCCGATGGAATGCAAGCTGATGATTGGAGAAATAAAAAGGGGCAATTAGTTTATGACACTAAAGCAAACGGAGGAAAAGGAGCTTACACTGAACATGCAACAAGAAATGAGCAGAAATTAGGTAATGCCTTGCAAGGAACAAAGACAGGACAAGAACAATTTAATAAGTTGGTAAATTCAGAACAACCCATTACAGTAGAAGTTAATTTTAGTTCAGAAATAGTTAAAGGTTCAGACGGAAGTTTACAATTGGGAATAACCACTAATAACTACCAAGCAGGTAGCGATTTAGAAGGAAATGTTGAGGAAGTTGCTCTTACGAATTCAGATATTAAAATTAATATGTCGACAATTGGTGAAGCTGAAAAACAACTGAATTCTAATTTTTCTAAATCTGATTACAAAGGTTTAACGTTTGATGAACTTGTTACAGTAACATTTGGACATGAGATTGAACATACAACTATCAAAAATATTTTATTAACTGCTCAAGGTGGCAATACAGAAACTAAACCAACGGAGGTTGGGAAAAAAATAGCAACGGAACTTAAAGAAAAGAAAAAGCAATGAAAAATATAGTTTTAATTTTTGCAATGTTATCATGTATAATTTGTTCTTCACAGAATAGTGAGGATACGAATTCTATTGAGATAATTAAGAACGAAGCAGGGAAATTTTTAGTTAAAAATGGTGAAATTGAAAATTTGAGCGAATTAGATAAAAAAATGTCTATAATAGAAATTATAAATAATAAAGTATTAGGACATAATGAGGTAGGGGTCTATAGATTGTACCCTCATAAATCCCCATCTTTCACATATATTATATTAAAAAACAGGAGTGATTATATGATTTTAGATTTAAAAGATTTTGCCAAAACCTTAGAAATAATTTCTAAATTTTTTAAAAATAGTGGCTTGGAGAATAAAGTAATTGTTAATTATTTAGATAAAATTTTAGAAGTGTATTATAATAATGACTATGATGCAAAGTTGAGATGGTAATTATTAGAATACTAAAGGCTAATGAAGTGATTTTCTTTGTAGTATAAGCTTCTTATGATTTTGATAATAAATTTGATACAAGCCCTTAGCCATTAAGATTTCTAAAAAATACTGCGACATAGCTGTCCTTCTAATTTATAGCCTCTCAAAATCCACCAAACCACCGCTCCGAGCAACACCACCAAAGCCACCACACCTTGCAAAATGGCTTAAACTAATCCAAAAGCCAACCATTGGATTAGATGGGGCATTACGGCGGTTGTGGTTCTCCATGCCAGTCATAAACTTGCTGGCTACAATATCGTATTTGAGTTGGGTGCTGGGTGCTGGGGCTGTTATCGGTAGGGAAGTCGGGATCCCGCTTTGTAATTGTTAATTGTGTTTCGATATTTACCTATAATATAGCTATTTACCCCATGCTCAAACATTATACGGTTCATGGGTATAGTTGGCAGACATAATTTTTACCTAGCCGCGCACAGGAAACTGTGGAGTTTTTTATTTTATATCTATAGTGCCCGGGTCTGTACAAATTCATAATTTGTAACTTTATAGTAAAAAATATCTTCCAGATAATCGACTGACAAAAATAATTATGGAATCAGAAAATCACGAGCATAACAGACATAAACACACCCACGATCATGAACATAAAGGCTTCTTCGGCCCCAACACGGAATTATATTTTGCTGTCGGATCGGGAATATTTCTTGGTATTGGTTATGGTGTTTCCTATGCACAAGGCCTTCCGCTGTGGGTAAGCCTTGCATTTTATATTGGGGCTTATTTTTTCGGTGGATTCTTTACTGCGCTGGAAGCGGTGGAAAACCTTCGGCGCGGCAAGTTTGAAATTGATTCACTGATGCTCGTTGCGGCCGCAGGAGCAGCTATTTTGGGTGAGTGGGCAGAAGGTGCGCTATTGCTGTTTCTTTTCAGCCTGGGGCACGCTTTGGAACATTATGCCATGGGAAGGGCACGTAAATCTATAGAGGCTTTGACAAGCCTGGCGCCGCCTACGGCTATTTTGTACAAAGATGGTGTGGAGAAGGAAATAAATATAGAAGAACTGTCAATAGGTGATAATATACTTATAAAGCCCAACAGCAAAATTCCGGCCGACGGTGTTGTGGTGAAAGGCGAGGGAAACGTGAATCAGGCGCCGGTAACGGGTGAAAGTATACCTGTCGATAAAAAACCGGTTGATGACACGGATGACAATTTTGCTTCGGAGGAAAAGATCAAGGCGGAAAACCGGGTTTTTGCCGGTACTATCAATGGTAGCTCGGCATTAGAAGTAAAGGTGATACGCGAGGCCAGCGATTCAACAATTGCCAGGCTGATACAGATGGTAAACGAGGCTGAAAAGCAAAAATCGCCGACACAGCTTTTTACAGACAGGTTTGAAAAATATTTTGTGCCTTCGGTACTCTTTTTGGTTGTAGCGCTGTGTTTCGCTTTCCTGCTTATTGATGAACCTTTCAGCAAGAGCTTTTACCGTGCCATGTCGGTTCTCGTAGCTGCCAGCCCCTGCGCGCTTGCTATTTCTACCCCAAGCGCGATCTTAAGTGGTATAGCCCGGGCAGCAAGGGGAGGGGTGCTGATAAAAGGCGGCAGGCCACTGGAAGATCTTGGAAACCTTGAGGCTGTCGCATTTGATAAGACTGGTACATTGACGGAAGGGAAGCCTAAGTTGACTAACATTATTACATTGGCAGGAAACGAAGAAGATTTCCTGAAACTGCTTATCGCTGTCGAAAGCCAGAGCGATCATCCCCTTGCGGAAGCAATTGTCAGGGGAGTAAAGGAAAGGAGGGCAGACATACAGATATCACAGGCAGATAAGGTAAGAGGGGTTACAGGAAAAGGCGTGAGCGCTGAATTGGAAGGGGTTCCTGTATGGATAGGGAATAAAGCTCTCTTTAAGGACAACGGGGGGGTGCCAATAGATATAGAAAATAAAGTAAACACGCTCGAAAAGGATGGCAACACGACCATGATTGCTAAAAAGGGAAATGAGTATCTGGGAATTGTATCTCTTATGGATGTACCAAGGAATGAAGCTAAGGATACGCTTTCTAAATTGAGTGCTATAGGTATAAAACAAATGATCATGCTTACAGGCGACAACCAAAAGGTAGCGGAAGCTGTAGCAAAACAGATAGGTATTACCGAGGCAATGGGCAGCCTTATGCCTGAAGACAAGGTTGCCGCTGTAGAGCGACTGAACAGGGAATACGGAAAAGTAGCTATGGTTGGCGACGGAGTGAATGATGCGCCGGCAATGGCAAAAAGTACTGTAGGGATCGCTATGGGTGCGGCGGGTAGTGCCGTTGCCCTGGAAACAGCAGACATTGCGCTGATGGGAGATAAGCTCGAAGCGCTTCCGTTTGCCATAGGCCTGAGCCGTAAGACAAGGGCGATTATAAAACAAAACCTCTGGATAAGCCTGGGCATGGTAGCTGTACTTATACCTCTTACTATTTCGGGCATAGCCTCTATGGGGCCGGCCGTTATTGCGCATGAAGGCTCAACTTTACTTGTTGTATTTAACGCACTCCGCCTGTTGGTATACAAGCACGAATAGAAGTTGCTTTTCCTAAATGTTTTTAATTTTTTACTCTGTTTCGGTGCTGATAACTTTTTGGTAAGACGGCCCGATTTCCAGGGTTCGCATTATATTTTTGAGGTCAGTTCGCAATGAGCTTTCCGAATCCGGATGTAGTGACCTTCCTATGAAGTGTAAGGTGTTCCCGTTTACAATGGTATCATAAACCAAAAAATTGTTGGGATATACCTGTTTGGCATCTGCCGGAAATGTAACATAATACTCATATGGCGGATCATCGGTTTTACCATATATCAGTATAGGTTCTTTTGATTTAAAACGATTCTTTCGAACTACTCTTTTCAAATGTTCTTCGTCAGTAATATATTCTATGTCCGCTGGCGATTTAAAATATAATTGCAACGAATCATTCATCACATGTACATGGTAGGTCTTTATATACCTGTTGTCTTTAAAATACCTGCTTATATTTGGTGAGCAACCTAAAATCAAAAGAAACACACCAATAAATTGTAACTTTCTCATGAATATGCTATTAATGATACAATATACTACTATTAGATGTTTTTTGGAGTATACCTTAAAAAATTGAGGTACCAGCATAAACTGATACCTCAGGAACAGGTAGTAATAATTGGCACACCGTTCGGTGGTTAGTTTTGATTGATGCTGCAAATATACACAAAGTCACCAAATAGTGACTAATATAGTCGTACTTTTGTATCAAATCATTTTTCATCTCATTTAGGGAAACACAAATGAAGGAAGAACCTACAAAGGGCCACGTACGTAACAAGGAAAAAAGCAAGCAGCAGTTTTTAGACGCTGTGGGCAGGATCATGCTTACAAAAGGCTTTTCGGCATTGAAGGTTAATGATATTGCCACTACTGCGGGGCTCGACAAAAAACTTATTTATAAATATTTTGGAGGTAAGGACGAACTTATAGATGAATACATACGTTCGCTCGATTTTTGGAGTAATGCAAAAAGAGGAGGTACACCTGAAGAAATTACCGATGGGGGCAGGGAATTTTCAAAACAAATGCTTTCGGGGCAGTTTGAATACGTGGGTGCCAATGAAGAATTGCAGCGCCTCTTGCTTTGGGGGCTGTATGAAAGCAGGAAATCGCTGAAGCGGGTGGCGGATGAAAGGGAAGCAATGGGCGAGGTAGTTTTAACGAATGTTACAGACCCGTTTTTTAAAGAAAATGCAGATACATTCAGGGCTGCAATGGCTATACTTGTTTCAGGCAACTATTATCTTAATATGTACGCGGGCGTAAACGGAAGCACCTTTTGCGGTATAGACGTTACAACCGATGCCGGAAGGGAAAAGATCAGGGCTTCACTGGAACTTTTAGTCGACCTGCTTTACGATAAGTTAAGGCGTTAATAATTTGTGATTTACCATTTCATTAACCATGAATTTTGTACATAACTTTTAATTTTAACTAAAAAGATATAAGTTATGAAAAGTAATGTAATAAAACTTGTTGGGTTCATGACTGCCTGCCTTTTCGCATTTGTGGTGATGAGCTCATTTGGAGTGGCAAATTCATTGTTAATTAGTATGATGCTCGCCGCCCAGGCTTTGTTTATCTATACGGTGTATAGAGTGTTAACCGAAAACTACCATACCGATAAAAAGTTTAAAGACTGGTATGCGGATATACCAAAGAAAAAATTGTACAAATTGTAATGTAAAGTCTATAATGACCCTTCAGGAAACTGGAGGGTTTTTTAATGGAATTCTTTTATATGGAAACCGGTCTTTGCAGTCGAAATCGATCTGCCCGGTTATGATTAGCAAAAATAGACTTCACTATAGCTTCTTTTATTCCTGATGCAATAATGCGTAATCATTTTATACCTATAAATAGTTATTGGCAGGCATTTGTATGAATTCTACCTTTATCATCGTAATCAATTGAATATTTTTACTTCAGTTTACATTTAAAAAATATGTATCTTTTGTCAGAAAAGATTACATTTTAAAACCTGTTTAAGTGAAAAAAATATTTCTTTACGCACTCCTGCTTGCGATAACATTAGTTTGCGCGCAAACACCTGAACAAAAAAAAGCGCTTGCCGCAGCTTCTCATGACAGTATACGGTGCCGTCTTATCGAGGAATATATAGGCCAAACGTACGATCTGGATCAAGAGCTTAAGCTTAATAAAGTATTAGAAAAGATTGTAAACCAAAATCTTAACAGCGGGAGCATCTCCGAAGAGGAGAAGGCTTTCTATCTGGAAAAAAAAATGGATGTGCTGGGAAACTATGCCTATCATTACCAGAATGCAAAGTATCCTGATATAGAGCTGGCCCTGGATTATCATAAAAAAAGCCTGGCTCTTGCAAAAGAGATCGGTAACGAAGAAGGTGTTGCAAGGTGTTATGTAAATATGGGGTTTGCCTATGAGGATATAGGCGACTTAAAACAGGCGATCGATTATTATGATAAATCATTGGTAAAGTACCGTAAGCTAAAGGATAAAGGATCTGTAGCCGTTGTGCTGAATAATCTGGCTTATGTATTTCAGTCGCAGGAAAACTACGATAAAGCATTGCAGTATTTCAGGGAATCCCTAAAAATGAATCTGGAAGAAAAAGGTGAGAATCATGAGGTAACCGCGTTTGCGTATAGTAATATTGGACTTGCCTATAGTAAAAAAGGGAATCTGGAAGAGGCGGAGAAGTACTATAAAAAGGCTTATGTAATTCTTAAAAATCTTGATCATCAATATGGTATAGGCATTTCGCTAAACAATATTGGGGATAATTACCATCAGAGATATCAGCTTTTAAAGGATAAAACTTCTCCCCAGGCCATTACATTTCTCAAAAATGCTAATGATTATTTGCTGAAAAGTGTAGCGGTGTGGGATGCTACACAGGACTGGGAAAGCAAAGCAATCACGTTAAAAAACCTTGGCGAGGTAGCCCTAAAGCAAAACCAAATCGACAATGCTATACTTTACGGTGAACAAAGCCTTGAAATTGCTAAAAAGACAGGGTTTCCTAAACCGATACGAACCGGATCGCATTTGCTGTATCTTGCTTATAAAGAAAAAGGAGATACGAAAAAAGCACTCGAAATGTATGAGTTGTACAGCAGGATGAATGACTCGATCATTAATGAGCAAAACCGTAAAAAAATACTGGAAAAAGGTTTTGCTTATGAATACGATAAAAAGGAGGCTCTTCTTAAAGAGCAGGCGAAAGAAGATAAGGAACGGAGTCGTATAATAGTAACTTCAATCGTTGCCATACTTGTGCTCATGTGCGCATTTTTTGTAATCTGGGCTTATTACTACAAGAAAAGGAAAAAGGCTGAGAAGCTGTTGTTGGAAAAGGAGTTGTCTCTGGAGGTAGCGGAAGCGGAACGCAGGCGCATATCTGCCGACCTGCATGACGACCTGGGGCCTGGGATTGCCGGGATAGCATTGTCGAGCGACTTGCTCGCGATGAAAACCGATATGGAACAAATGAGGGCAGATGCCAGGAAAATATCAGAGAACAGCCAGAAAGTAAGTACCCGCCTTAGCGAAGTAATCTGGGAGCTTAACATAGAACATGATAACCTTGAAGACCTGTTGCTGTTTATCCAAAAGCAGGGTAAAAAGTATTTTAAAGACAGCCCAGTGATATTCTCTATGCGCCTTCCTCTGGAAATACCAAACATTCCGGTGCCGGGCAATGTAAGGCGGCAGGTTTATTTTGCGGTTAAAGAATGTTTCCACAATATACTAAAGCATTCCGGAGGACATAAAGCAACGTGTGAAGCTGTTTTCGATAGCGACCTTATTCTTACCGTAACAGATAACGGACAGGGCTTTGATACGGATGTTAAGCATCCGGGCGAAGGTCTTACAAACCTTAACTACAGGCTCGAAAAACTAAAGGGCAATGCGGCCATATCCTCGTCAGGAAATGGTACGGTTGTAACTATACTTGTGCCACTGGCCAATCCTAAACAAACACTTTAGATATGGGTAATAAAACAGTTGTAATACTGGAAGATGATCTTGTTTTCAGAGAGAGTATTTTGAATACATTAAAGACTACGGATGATCTGGAATGCATCGGGATTTTTTCCAAAATTAAGGATCTTATGGCAAAGCTGCCCGACATGTACCCGGACCTTTTTTGGCTCGATATAAGCCTTCCTGATGGCAATAGTGTAGATTACATCCATAAGATAAAACAGATGTATCCCCATACCCTCTGCCTTATCTGTTCGATGCATGACGATGACGATAAGATATTCAGTGCCCTGAAAGCCGGTGCAGACGGTTACCTGCTCAAAAGCAGCAGTATGGCCAAAATGATTGAAGGGATATATGAATTGTTTGACGGCGGGTCCCCCATGAGTCCCTTTATTGCCCGAAAGGTATTGCAGTCGATACGGCCGGATATCACCACTGAAAACTCCCTTAAAGACCTTACGCACAGAGAAGTTGAGATACTTTCGGGACTCGCGCAGGGGTATCTTTACAAAGAAGTGGCGGATAAGCACAATATAAGCCTTGAAACGGTCAAGAAACATACACAGAATATTTACAGGAAGCTTCATGTGCAAACGCGCAGTGAAGCTATTATCAAATACCTGAAGGAATCTTAGAGGTAAATGGAGTAATTGCCTAAAACACAATTAGGTTAATATCCCTGTAAGATAAGGAGAACCAGTCAGCGATAGAGCGGTTGGTAAGCAGGCCATGGTAGTAATAGATTCCGTTCTTAAGGCCCGCATTACAGCGGATAGAGCTTTCTATACCACCGTCTTCAGACATTTGCAGCAGAAATGGACTGATGATATTGCTGATAGATATGGATGCCGTTTTGGAATAGCGCGACGGGATGTTCGGCACACAGTAATGTATAACGTTATTCTTTACAAATGTAGGTTTTTCGTGGGTTGTTACTTCCGATGTTTCAAAGCAGCCACCTGTATCGATACATACATCAATGATTACGGCACCGCGTTTCATGTGTTCCACCATTGTTTCGGTTACGATAATTGGGGTACGGTTCTTGCCACGCATGGCCCCAATAGCCACATCGCAACGCATAAGGGCTTTAAGCAGCGATTTTTCCTGTATGGTTGAGGTAAATATCCTTTGGTTTAGCGCGCCTTGTAACCTGCGCAGCTTGGTTATGGAGTTATCAAAGACTTTTACACTGGCGCCAAGTCCGAGCGCTGTTTTGGCAGCAAATTCAGCTACCGTCCCCGCACCGATAATAACAACCTCTGTAGGTGGTACACCTGTAATATTTCCCAGTAGCAGGCCTTTGCCAATCTTTTGGTTGATCATCAGTTCTGCGGCAATGAGCACTGAAGCTGTCCCCGCGATCTCGCTGAGCGATTTTACGGCAGGGTAGGAGCCGTCTTCGTCTTTTATAAACTCAAAGGCCAGGGCGGTTATCTTTTTTTGTGCCAGGGCCTCAAAATATTCTTTCTTCTGAGTTTTGAGCTGTATTGCCGAAATAATGAGGGTTTCCGGATTCATCATTTCGATTTCGCTTACAGATGGCGGTTCCACTTTAAGTATTACCGGGCAGCTGAATACCTTTTTCGGGTCCTGCGTAATTTCCGCGCCTGCATTACTGTATTCCTTGTCGCTGTAACTTGAGCTTAGTCCGGCGCCTGCCTCTATCATTACCCTGTGGCCGTGCGCTGTAAGAGAGTTTACGGCATCCGGCGTCAGGCATATCCGGCGTTCCTGGTAAGATGTTTCTTTTGGTATGCCTATAAAGAGCTCACTTTTCTGCCGGCCCACTTCAAGTTTTTCTTCCTGAGGTAGGAGCTGCTGCTTTGTAAAAGGTGTCAACGACATGGTCTGGTCTGGTTATTTGGCCCTAATTTACGGAAAAAATATTAATGGATTTCACTATTTTACGGTAAGCTGCCTCCTTCCGTCAGTCAACTGCTTTATGGTTATGGCAGTATGGTCTAAAGGGATAAGATTTGGTGTCTTTTCCGGCCATTCGATAAGGCACAGGTTTCCGGAATAAAAATATTCGTCTATGCCCATGTCGTAGGCCTCTTCTTCGGTGTTAAGCCTGTAAAGGTCAAAGTGGTACAGCGTGCGGCCATCTTCTGTTTCATACTCGTTAACGAGCGAAAAAGTAGGGCTTGAGGTCATGTCCTTAACGCCTAGCTGCCGTGCGATCGCCTTTATAAAAGTGGTCTTGCCAACACCCATGCCGGCATGGAAGAGCATAATATTCTTAATGTTGTGTGCCAATACCTGTTTTGCGGCACTGTCTATTTCCGCAAGGGAAAAAGTGATCTCCATAGTTTGAAAAGCCTTATTTTGGGTTGAACACTAAGAAAGGTATGATCATTTCCTCTAACGAGATACCACCATGCTGGTAGGTATTCCTGTAGTAGCTTACATAATGATTGTAGTTATTTACATAGGCGAGAAAATGATCGCTTTTCGCAAAAATATAAGAGCTGCTCATGTTTATAGAGGGCAGCTGTAACCTTTTTGGGTCTTTTACGGCATATACATCACGGTCTTCATACGTAAGGCTTCGCCCGGTTTTGTAGCGCAGGTTCAGGCTCGTATTCTTGTCACCAATAACTTTGCTCGGGTTTTTTACATTAATCGTTCCGTGGTCGGTAGTAATGATAAGTTTCATGCCCATCTGCTGTGCCTGCTGTATCATTTCGAGTAATGGGGAATTACGGAACCAGCTAAGCGTAAGAGAACGGTAGGCCTTATCATTGCTGGCAAGTTCTTTTACTACTTCCATTTCCGTTTTGGCGTGCGAAAGCATATCCACAAAGTTGTATACTATCGTGGTCAGGTCGTTTTCTCTCAGTCCCTTAAAGTTATCTACAAGCTTCTTGCCATCCCTGAAGTTGGTGATTTTGTAGTACTCCTGCTTAAGGCCCTGCAGGCCAAGACGCCTCATCTGGTCGGTCATGAATTCACCTTCATACAGGTTTTTCCCGCCTTCATCAATGTCGTTTTTCCACCACTGTGGATGCTTTTTTTCCATTTCCAGAGGCGTAAGGCCACTGAAAATTGCATTTCGTGCATATTGGGTTGCAGTCGGGAGGATCGAGTAGTAAGCCGATTCCTTTTCGAGTTTATAATGGTTGCCCACTACACTTTCAAAAGCCTTCCACTGGTCGAAGCGGAGGTTGTCTATCACTACAAAAAGTATAGGCTGCTTTTTCTTTATCTCAGGCACAACCAGCTCTCTGAACAGGTTGTGTGACAGTACAGGTTTATCTGCTTTGGGTTCGAACCAGTCTTCATAATTCTTCTCAATGAACTTACCAAACTGGGAGTTGGCTTCAAGCTTTTGCGACTCCAGTATCTCTACCATGCTTTGGTCTTCAATGGTTTCGAGCTCCATTTCCCAGAAGATTAGCCTTTTGTACATATCTACCCATTCTTCCCAGGAATTAACCATTCCCATATCCATAGATATTTTGCGGAATTCCTTTTGGTAATCCAACGTGGTCTTAGACGATACCAGGCGGGAATTATCAAGGTTTTTCTTTAGCGAAAGCAGTATCTGGTTAGGGTTTACAGGCTTGATCAGGTAATCGGCTATTTTGGAGCCAATGGCATCTTCCATAATATATTCCTCCTCACTCTTTGTGATCATGATCACCGGTACAGATGAGCGTTTCTCTTTGATTATGGATAGCGTTTCCAGTCCGCTGAGGCCCGGCATATTTTCATCAAGGAATACAACATCAAAGTTTTCTGTGTCGAAAAGGTCTATGGCATCCTGGCCGTTATTGGCTGTGGTAACCTTGTAGTTCTTTTTTTCCAGGAAGAGGATGTGGGGCTTTAGCATGTCGATCTCATCATCAACCCAGAGTATCTTTATCTCATTCATTTTATGAGGTATTTTCGTTCTTAAATTTCAATGCAAGTTAAATCTATTTAACGATTTTCTTCCTAAATATTTTATAAAAAGAAAGTTTAATTTATCAACTTTAGGAATTGGAAATCGCATCCATAAAGATGAAAAACATAGTGGGTTTTACTTAAGCGAAAATTCCTGAAAATTTTGAAACAGATTTATTCCCGGATCATTTTTTTGATGAGTACTATCTGGCCCAAATGGTAATAGGTATGCTCTGTAACGCCGAAAAGGTTCCTGAAGTAAATCCCGTATTTCGCATCGGTAAAATCCTGTCCCAGTTTTTCTTCGGGAAGTTTGCTTATAAGAGCCGCCATGTTTTCTACTTCAGCCCAAATCCTGCCCTGAAGCTCCTGCCATTCCTTTTCCGAACCAACCTCCGGATGGTCAAAGCTGAACTTATCGTGCGCGTCGAGTGGGCCGCCCTCCAGTACTTTTGTTATCGCTGTAACATAATACCCGATATGGTAGGTAAGCGCCAATATGGTATTGAAGGGATATACGTTAGTTGCCGCTTCATCATAACTTACATCGCTAAGTACCTGTTTCAGGCTAACGGTACACCAGTTGCCTCCAAAAAAAGCTTCACGGAAATGTTTGGAGAGTTGGGAGGAGATTGTCATTTTTTTGTTTTATTCGAAGATAATGAATTAGGGCAATAGAATTTATTCAAAACGAATATCACCCAGCCTTCAACACTTATCATTATTTGGAAATCGAATAGTAATCTGTTTGAAATATTTTACTTGCGAATAAAATCCTAAAGCTAAATTTTATATTTTCGGTAAAATAACCATATCTATAAATGAACCTTTCATCCGAACAATCAGAATTAATGCAGCGCATCAGTGCACACCTCGACCCACATCTAAAGGAAGGGAGAACCTATCACCAGGAAATCTATAAATCAGAACATGGCAGCAGTGGCGGTTCGGTATTCTTAATGCATGAGGGCAAGAGCTATACCCAGTTTAATGAGCGGCAAAATCCGGACAATCCCATTACCGCAGGGCTTAAAGGAGTAGATACTGTGATTAGGGATATGAGGGGAAATTTGAACGTAAGTGATCTCTACAGGAATTTACCTGCCGATACAAAAATACGCCTTACATATACTAAAGGGCAGCCTATGGAAATGCTCGTGTTGGAAGTACCGCACCTTATTGCCGACCTTAAAAAAGAAATTAAAGAAGATGCATTGCGGTATGCGTCTGATGATTCTGAGTTTGTAAAAAGCGAGGCAATTATACGTTTTTTAAAACAGGAAGACGAACTGGGCGTCTATACCGACCAGACCACCGTGCTGTCAACAGAGACCACCTCGGATTCTTCGCCGGCGGATACAAACCTGATCAGGTGTCTTCACAAAGCATTGGGCGGTATTGAAAAATTGTATTATAAGCTCGAAGACGATGTGCTCACCCTGCAATCAGAGCCTGCCTTTCCTGAATTCGCTATTGAAAAGCTCGACGCGGCGAATGAAAACATTGAGTTGGAGCCCGAATACAAAAAACGCAAAGACGCGCAACAGGAAGCCATTCAAATACGTACCGCTTTTTATAATACCCTCGGTACGGTATTGCCGGTTCCGATCTATCTTAGTGTAGGGGGCTTCCGCAGCAACAGCTGGCCCGAAGGCAGCCACTACCATACTTCAGAAGTGCTGCGTGTTATCTATACGAAAGATTCGACTATCGTAATCACCGATGGCCTCAGCGATGTGTATTCTTCTTCAAGTTCCGATGTTAACCTGGAGTATAACGGCATTGGCGCCGAAATGTACATCGAATTCGATGGGCATATTACTTACGGGGATATCAGGAAGCATTTCTGTGTTGCCTTGCTTAACAGTGTAACGCAGATTGCCATAGAGCATGGTGATTTTAAAGCCCTTATTAACAATAATGATCACCTTACCATCGAATTCCGTGAGGAGAATGTAGAGTTGTGGTGCGTTAAAGGAGATATGCGTGCCAGCAATGGCATCGGTACGTTCTTCAGGCCTGGGCAATATGCGGGCGATGATTTTGGGGCATTTATCAATATGCCATCAAAGAATGTCCCTGCAAAGCTCAGGCTCAACCTGGAAGAAATCCTGTTAGTGAATGTAAAGCCTTTTACCAATGAATGGCTTACTTCTTATAAATTGAGGACCGAAGAAGGAGAAGAGGCGAAAAAACAGGTACGCCTTGAGATGATTGAAAAATTTGAAGCATCCGGCGAAGGCAACAGGATTCCGCTGACGTATGTGGAAGAAGGCGCCGACAATACGCTGGGCGAGATATTTCCATTGTCTGATGTGGAACCAAGGCACGATGAGATTAATATGGAGTTGATCGAAAGAATGGCGTCAAGCGAAGAACTTAGTGAAGAGGCCGTGCAAGGGATGCTGGATGCGCACAACGAGTTTCTTAATGCAGGAGGAAATAATGGGCGTTTCGAGCAGTTGTATACAGCCAGCCTTCCGTTGAATATTTATATGACCGGTACTAAAGCGGGTAAGCAGTTTAAGCCGGGCATGAATACTATACCTAAAAATTTCAGCCTCGGGGATAAAGACCTTCGTTCAAGTGAGTTTACGGCCTGTATTGCCGATGGCGTAAACTTTAGCGGAGCCACACTTTCGGGTTCGTTATTGACCAATGGTTACTTCCGTGGCGCCAATTTCGAAAATGCCGATTTGGCCGATGTCGATTTTACCGGCTCCGACCTTACGGGAGCAAACTTTAAGAATGCTAACCTGGACGGTGCTGACTTTGAAATTTCAAACCTCACCGGAGCCGATTTTACCGGAGCCAACACCACTGATGCCACCTTTACCGGAGCCAATATAACGGATGTAAAATATTAATTAGGCCATTCTTCCCTGCCTTAGACGGGTGAATGTAAGCCGGCGTGGTTCATGAAATATAAAAAGGGCTGTCTCATATCGAGACAGCCCTTCGTGTATAATATCAAGTATGTTTTACTTCAACGCTTCGAAGTTTTTTACCAGCTTGTTGTATTCTTTCCTGTCAGAAGGAGCAGCAATAAGGGCTTCAACTTTTGGTAGCTGTACAGCGGCATCATCTTTACGCTTGTGATAGATAAGGAAGTCGCAATAGTTCCAGTTGTTCAGGAAATACGACCTGATGGCAATACTTTCTTTATAGTTTGCTTCAGCATTGTCAAGATCTTTATTCATCAGGTAGCAGGAAGCCAGCTGGTCGTGAAGGAAAGCTTTATCAGTATCGTCCCATTCCTCGGTTAGCGCATCTTTATACACATTGATAGCTTCCTGGTATTTGCGGCTCATGATAAGCTTACCGGCCTTGTTTATAAATGGTGTTGTCCTGGTGCTTGTATCGGGGAAAGAAGACCTTTCCGTAGCGCTGTCTGTAACGCTAAGTTCACCGCCAAATACTCCCTCTTTCAGATATTTTACCAGTTTTTCGTCAGTATCTGTAGCTTCAAAAAATTCCTGCAGCGGCTTGTAGTTGCCTTCATTCAGTACCACCGTTGGATTAACTGAAGTAGTCAGTTTGTCATAAAGTGGGTCAATGAGTTTCGCACCCGAGATATTCATGCCTGCAAATACCTGCTTCAACAAGTCAAGTACAGCGATTAAGTGTACTTTGTGCTCGGGATTAACATGGTCGTTGATCGGGATAACAAATGCTTTTCCCAAATCCCTCAATGCAGCATTCAGGTCGCCTTCGGCAAAATTCTTTCTGGCGCTGTTCAGTTTTTCGGGAGCTTCTTTCATACTTTTTTTGGATGAGAAGATTCCGATGATAATAAGCAAGGCAACAACAGCTGCCCCAATAATAACGTAAATCATAATAATATAAGGTAATTGCCTTTTATAAAGGCTGGTTATTGGTTATACGGCAAAAATATATTTTTTACGCATACAATCTAATACTTACAAAAGAAATCATAAAATAATAATATGAAGATATACAGATGGCCCTAATTCATGATCATTGCTACAATAAGTACTAACATGAGAAAGATAAAAAAGTAAGCAGTGCTTTCGGAAATTTCGCTTTGTGCCGGTTCTTTTTTAGGCCTGTCAGTCTTGTTGGCCAGCACTGAAGCTTTTTCCCTCATGCGCGGGTCGCCATGCGCAAGGCGTATCATTTTGCGGTACAATATGGTTTTGGAAGTATCCTGTAAAAAAACGGATGAGATCAATATTTCATCCATAATAAGGCTGTTGGTACGTATATCGCCCGTATATACAAGAAAATTGAGGTTGTCTGTCGTCAGGACATTGTTTATCGAGTTAAATAGAGCTTCCTCATTTATATGCCCATTGGCGTTGAACACCTTCTCCCTGATACTGCGGAAAATGGTCAGGAAGGTTGCGGCAGTAGTATCCGCGTTTGGATCAGAATAGGTATAGCGCCCTGAAAAACCGTAGCTCTTACGGTAGTCGTAATCTTTCCGTTTATCTTCATCACCAAGCACTTCATACGACTCGGCTATTTCCTTGAAGAATTCTTCACTTTCCCTGTCACCCAAATTGCGGTCTGGATGATGCCTGAGCGCCAGCCTGCGGTACGCTTTTTTAATTTCCTCTGCGGAAGAGGCAGGGCCCACGCCAAGTATCTTGTAGTAATCCTTCATTCAGGGAAGCTGTTCAGGGTCATCAAAGTAAGGCAATATTATCCATAACGCAAAATTGCCCGGCTCATTATACTTCTAGTAACAGCAGTATGTTTATTTGGATGTCAAAAATCAATTAAAAAACTCCCCGAAGTGCCACAATATGCCCGAAGGGTCGTGTACAAAACATTCCCGGCCCCAGTCCATCGTACGGACAGGAACTATGCGGACACCTTCATATTTTTCCGGGAGGTTAAGCTTTACAAGTTCGTTCCAGAACGTTTCTAGATTCTCCACTTCCATAAAGACCATGGTGTTATCTACCCAGTCTTTTACGTAATGGGCCTGAAGGTAAAAGCTGAGTCCTCCGCTATGAAAAACGGCAAAATCAGGAGCAAGGAGGTTTTCCTCAAATCCCAGGTCGCGGTAAAAGCTTCGTGAAATCTCAAAATCTATTGCCCCGATAAACGGGCGTATGGATTTGGCGTTATGTTTCATCGGTATGTTATTAATAAAGAAAGGGTAAAGTGCGTGTCAAATTAACAAATAAACCCATCAACAAATAAACCACATTACACTCCAAACTGCCTCAGGTGGTGATCCAGGTGCTTCCACTGTGCGGCATCAATTTCATGGTAGCTCATTTTACCGAAGAGAGGGTGTTCTGTTACAGCAATCCCCCCATGTCCATCGCGGGTGAATTTCATCACAAGTTCTTTCAGGCCCTCTTTGGCTTCATTAAAATCCGGGTGGTAGGTGATCTTAAATTCTTTGGCTGTCGGTAGCCCTTTGCCAAAATTCTTGTCACTAGTAAATAATTTTTTTGCGCTGCGGCCAAAACAGAATTTCATCAGCCAGTTCACTTTTAATTTTTTGGTTCCATATACCACCTTTAACGGCATCTGGCAGTGTTCCATCATTTGGGCTACGGTCATCACACCCCATTCCGATAGCATAATCGGTGTGAGCCTGTCAATACGGTCTAATATATCCTGATTCCCTTTCGGGTCAAATAAACTTTGCATAGTGTACTTTTTAGTCAAAACAAATGTAATGATTATCTGTTTTCAAAATGCGGATATGAATGGCGTTTTGAACAAAGTGAATTCGGCGTTTTAAACAAAACCGGCAGATTGTAACGAAACTAATTTTGCATTGTAATCTTAAACATATTTACAATGAATACAACGGAAAATAATTACAACGGTGCGCTTCAGCATCCATTATCATCCGGCTTTGACGCCGCTTCAACAGCAGCAGATGTTATTAGCGGAACAGACCTTACCGGTAAAACAGCAATCGTTACAGGTGGTTATGCGGGTATTGGCCTCGAAACAACAAAAGCTTTTGTGCAGGCAGGAGCGAGGGTAATCGTGCCGGCAAGGGATATTGCCAAAGCCACGGCCAACCTTTCCGGTATCAACGCTGAGGTTTGGCTAATGGACCTGATGGATCCGGACAGTATAGATGCTTTGGCGCAGCGTTTTTTACAAACAGGCAGTCCGTTACATCTTCTCATCAATAATGCCGGGATAATGTGGGTGCCGCTCAGGCGCGATTCGCGGGGCTATGAGTCGCAGCTTTCAACGAATCATTTAGGGCATTTTCGTCTGGTAGCCAGGTTGTGGCCGGCTTTAAAGAAAGCCAATGGTGCACGGGTGGTAAATGTATCATCTTTCGGCCACCAGATGGCGCCAGTCGATTTTGAGGACCCAAATTTTGAGCGCAGGGAATACGAAACGCTTCTTGGTTACGGACAGTCTAAAACGGCAAACATCCTTTTTACTACCGAGCTTGCGGTTCGCGGAGCAGACCAGGGTATAAAAGCCTTCTCCCTCCATCCCGGTGCAGTAGGAGGGACCGACCTAAACCGTGAGTCGAGCAACGACCTGATGATACAACTGGGAATACTTGATGCAGATGGTAATATTGCCCCGGAGGTTTTGGCAAGGCTTAAAACCATACCGCAGGGAGCTGCCACATCTGTGTGGTGTGGTGTGAGTCCGTTACTGGAAGATCTTAGCGGTGTGTATTGCGAAGACTGCAATATCGCCGCGCTGGACGACAGTGAACCAACGGCTTTTACGGGAATGACAAAAACCCGGGGGTTAAAACTTTACGCAGTCGATAAAGAAAATGCCCAAAACTTGTGGACATTGAGTGAGCAGCTTAATGAGTTGAAGTTTAACGCGGATTAATGAGGTTTTGTATCTTAGCAGTATGGCACATCATTCGTTATACATAACTCCCCAAATAAAGCTGTCGGTATACCACGACAGCTTTTCGGTAGATAATGTAGTCTTTGCCGACCATCTCCTGATATGGTTTATCGAGGGCGAAACAAAGATCATTATGCCCGATGCCACGTATACCCTTACACCTGGTGATATTTTTCTTTTTCCGAGAAACAGTGTGGCAACCATCATCAACTCACCTAAGGGAGGAAAACCCAACCAGTCGGTCGTAATGCATCTTAAGGCAGAAAAGCTTAAGGATTACTATAAGGAAAAAGCGATTGATTCCGGTTTACAGTCGGGAAAGATGTATATGTTCCACAGCCATCCGTTGCTGAAGAGCTGTCTGGCATCGTTAATTCCGTATTTTGAAATAGGGGAGCAGCTGCCTGCCGAGATTGCTGACATCAAGATTAGTGAAGCTATTGCCATACTGCGCAGTATTAAACCCGAGATCGACAATGTGCTGGCTAATTTTGAAGAGCCGGGTAAAATTGACCTTCCCAGTTTTATGGAAAAGCACTATATGTTCAATATGGATATGGAGAAATTCGGCTACCTCTCAGGCCGCAGCGTTACCACTTTTCGCCGTGATTTTAAAAAGGCTTACGGTACCACGCCTCAAAAATGGCTTACGCAAAAGCGCCTTGAGCTGGCGCATTTCCATATTAAGGAAAAGAGGCGCAGGCCATCGGATATTTACCTCGAGGTGGGCTTTGAGAATTTATCCCATTTCTCGTTTGCGTTCAGGAAACTGTTCGGCTATCCGCCCACTGAGGTTGAGGCGATTTAGTTTAATCGGAAAGCTTATAAGTAAAAGTAATGTCACGTTGAGCGCAGTCGAAACGTGACATTTATTTTCATTTAATTGATCTGTTTCTTCACCGCCATCAATGTATACATTATCGGAATCTTATTGCCAAAAGGAACAATGCGGAATTTTCCCGGTTCGAATTCTTCGGTATTGCTAAAGCAGTTGTACGGAGAATAGTCGAATTCATTGAACGAATGAATCTCCAGCCCTTTTGCCAGCAAAGCGGTCATTACCTCTGAAAGCGCATGGTTCCAGCTTACCATTTCATATTCAATAGGGGCGGTTACATCGGCATACGTACCATATTCGGTTTCGATAATGGCATTGTCCTTAAAATAATTATACTGTACCTTTTCAAAATTATTGTCAAACATCCACACCACGGGATGGAATTCTGCAAAAACAAACTTACCGCCCGGCTTCAGGTAACGGGAAACAATTCCTGCCCATTTTGCCAGGTCCGGCAGCCAGCCTATGGTGCCGTAGCTGGTAAATACAATATCGAACTGCTCATCAAGATGATTCGGCAGGTCATATACATCGCAACAGATAAATTTTGTATCGGTATCCGTCCGCGACGCGAGCTCACGTGCTTTTTCAATAGCTTTGTCGGATAGGTCAACGCCCGTTGCAATAGCGCCCATCCGCGAAAGCGAAATGGTATCCTGGCCAAAATGGCATTGCAGGTGCAGTACCTTTTTGCCGGTAACATCGCCCAGCAACGAGAGTTCGGGTGTGTTAAGGCTGTTCTTTCCATTTAGGAAAGCCGCCATATCATAAAACTCCGAATCCACATGTACTTCCGTACGCTGGTTCCAGCCATTTTTGTTTATATTGAGATAATTGTCTTCTTTTTTCATATAGGTTTATTCATTTCCAAATTTACAGTTTTGTTGTGAAAACCGATAATGGAGGTAGGATTTTTATTCGTAAATTTGCGCATTACAAACAAAAAACAACTCATAATGGAAAACGGAATTTACGCAAAATTCAACACAAATAAAGGAAGCATACTTGTAAAGCTTACTCACGACCTTACACCGGGAACGGTAGGCAATTTCGTTGGACTTGCCGAGGGCAACCTTGAAAATAACGAAAAGCCACAAGGCAAACCGTACTACGACGGGCTGAAATTCCACCGTGTTATCCCCGATTTTATGATACAGGGTGGATGCCCTCAGGGTGTTGGCACAGGCGGACCGGGCTACCAGTTCGACGATGAATTCCACCCTGGCCTTACGCATAGTGGGCCAGGCGTATTGTCTATGGCTAATGCAGGTCCGGGCTCTAACGGTTCACAGTTTTTCATCACGCACGTTGCCACGCCGTGGCTCGACAACAAGCATACGGTATTCGGTAATGTAGTAGAAGGCCAGGATGTGGTAGATGCCATGGCACAGGGTGATAAGATCGAAACCCTTGAAATTATCCGTGAAGGAGAAGAGGCTAAAAAATGGAATGCCATAGAGGCCTTTCGTACTTTTGAATGCTCGCGCGAAAAGCGCATTGCCGATGCAAAAAAACAGGCTGAAGAGGCTATGGAAAAACTTGCTGCAGGATTTGAAAAAACTGAAAGCGGGCTTCGTTACAAACTGATCCAGAAAGGTAATGGCAAGCAGGCAGAAAAAGGGAAAAAAGTATCGGTACATTATTCAGGTTCGCTTGAAAATGGCCAGGTATTCGACTCTTCTTATAAAAGGAAACAGCCAATTGACTTTCAGCTTGGCGTAGGCCAGGTAATTGAAGGCTGGGACGAAGGTATCGCATTGCTTCAGGTAGGCGATAAGGCACGTTTTGTAATCCCGTCGCACCTTGGCTATGGCTCACGCGGTGCAGGGGGTGTTATACCGCCGGATGCTACATTGATTTTTGATGTAGAACTGATGGATGTGAAATAATATAGTGTTACATGAACACAGTCGAAAAATAGCTTCCCGACACCGCTCGAAGCGACAATGTATAAAATACCCCGAAGATGAAATGCTGAGGGGTTTTTTTATTGGAATGCTTTTTGCTTTGTTATGATTATCTTTGCACTATGAAACATATTCGATACTTATTAGGCTTTATACTCTTATTTCCTTTTGCTGCCAAAGCGCAGGTAATGCACTGTGGTTACGACTTTACCTCGTATGTAGTGCTGGATATTCATGAGGACGGTAAAAAAGAGAATGTCAAAAATCTAAGGGTTACAATTGTAGACAGCATTGGTAATGAGGTTATCAATAAAGCGAATAAATATTCTTATAATCATGCGGATGAACCGATGGTGTTCACCTTCAACTATAAGATTGGTGATGATAACAAGCGCCTGGCGGAAGGAGCTACAGCTGCTAAAGAGCGTTGGTTTTTTCCCTATGCAAAAGACAATTACCTCCTTTCCGTTGTCAATACTTTTCCCGCTGACAGTTTCCAGGTAAAGATCGAAGATACCGATGGTAAGGAAAATGGGGGTAAGTTCAAAACTGTGCTCATTCCACTCAACAGCTACAATATGTATATTTTATGTTCTAACGAGAGCCAGCAGGCCGCCATGAAGTTCGGGCGTAAAATGAATAAGCCTATCGATGTGGTTCTTGAACGTGAATAATGTATCAATTTTTTTAATGTACCAATGTAGCAGTAAGCTACAAGCCGATCAAATTGTTACATTAAGAAATTAATACATTGCTACACTAATTCTTCCACTTTATAGTACATCCCATACTTGGTTTCTGATTGTCAGGGATGCTTCGATTATACAGCACGCCGTCTATGGCATTACGCAGGTCGCTTCCACTAAGAGGGATGGTGTTACCGGGCCTGGAGTCATCGAGTTGCCCCCTGTATACTAACTTATCGGAAGTATCGAAAAGATAAAAGTCAGGGGTGCAGGCGGCATCAAAGTCTTTTGCGGTTTGCTGCGTTTCATCAAATAAATAAGGGAAAGACATCCCATTTTGAAAAGCAAATTCCGTCATCTGTTCCGGCCCGTCCTGCGGGTATTTGTCGGTATCGTTACTGCTTATGGCAATCATCCCTATACCCTGCACACGGTAATCATTCGTGATCATAATGATCTCATCCATCACGTGGTGTACATAAGGGCAGTGGTTGCAGATAAACATTACGAGTGTACCTTTCTCACCCTTTAAATCCTCAAAAGAATAGAAGTAATTGGAATTGGTGTCCTTTAGGCGGAAAGTGGGTGCCGATGTACCGAGAGAAAGCATGTTGGATAAAGTCTTTGCCATTTTTGGATAAAGGTTTATCTTAGCAAAATACGATATTCACAGATATCAACCAACTTTAAACCTGAAACTTTAAACCTGAAACATGTTGACCTGGGATGAATTTGAAAAAACAGAAATGCGTGTCGGTACCATTATCGAAGTGAAAGACTTTCCTGAAGCACGCAAACCTGCTTACCTGCTAACCATTGATTTTGGTGAAGCTATTGGTATTCGAAAGTCATCGGCGCAGATTACCAAACGTTATAGTAAACAGGATCTTGTAGGGCGGCAGATTGTAGCGGTGGTTAATTTCCCTAAAAAGCAGATCGGCAGGTTTATGAGTGAGTGCCTTGTGCTTGGCGCTGTAGGTGAGGAGGGCGATGTGGTTTTACTGTCTCCTGATTTTAAAGTAGTTAATGGGTTGAGGATAGCGTAGTTTAATTCACTATTAACAGTACAATGAAAAAAGCCCGGAATCGTAAGATAACGGGCTTTATATTTTGTTATTGGACTATTAAATATCGTCGAAGTTTACATCGGTAAAACTTTCGGTAGCGGTAACTGTTACAGCTTCTTCGCCTTTCTCCCCAAAAAGCCTCCTGAAATCTTTCTGGTGCCTTTCGGATATTACCTCTTCCCCTTTGTTGGAAAGTACATAATCTGTCATTTCATCAAGTATTTCCCTGAAAGAGGCAAAATCTTCTTTATAAAGATAGATCTTATGCTTCTTAAAGTGGAATGAGCCATCTTCTTCTGTGAACTTCTTGCTTTCTGTGATGGTGATATAGTAGTCGTCAGCTTTTGTAGCCCTTACATCGAAAAAGTAGGTCCTTCTTCCCGCCCTTAAAACTTTAGAAAAGATCTCTTCCTTTTCCAGCATGTCATGTTCTCTCATAATCTTGTTTATTATGTGGTGGACCAAAAATCTAAAAAAAATCTAAATTATCCAACACTTTATTGCAAATCTTTTTCAGAAAGTTGCTTCAGGTACAAATCTTTATAATATCCGGCCTCATTTACAAGTTGATTGTGAGTTCCTTCCTGTATGATTTTTCCGTCTTCCATGATGATAATACGGTCGGCATTTTTTGCTGAAGACACACGGTGACTCACAATAACAGTTGTCTTGTCACGGCAAAAATCGAGCAGGTTGTTCAGTATTGCTTCTTCGGTTTCGGTGTCTACAGCAGAGAGGCAGTCGTCCAGTAATAGTATTGGCGCGTCTTTTATTAATGCGCGGGCAATGGATACCCTCTGTTTTTGCCCACCGGAAAGGGTAATACCACGTTCACCCAATATAGTTTCATATTCTTTGGTAAAGCCAACTATATTATTGTGCACCACTGCTTTTTTGGCTACGGCAATCACTTCTTCATCGGTAGCGTCTTCATTGCCAAATTTAATGTTGTTTTTTATCGTGTCCGAGAATAGAAAAGCATCCTGCGGTACAAAACCGATACTATCACGCAGGTCGTCCAGATTTAGTTTGCGGATGTCCTGCCCGTCGACATTTACCTGTCCGCTTTCGGCGTCATACAGCCTGCTGATTAGCGACAATATAGTCGACTTACCCGAACCGGTACGGCCAAGTATAGCAAGTGTTTCTCCTTTGTTTACGGTAAAGGAAACGTCTTTAAGTGCTGTAATATTGGTGTCTTCATAGGTAAAAGATACATTTTCAAAAGCTACCTGTCCTAATACTGCTGTGTGGCCTTCTGCCGTATTTTGAATTTCCGGCTCCGTTTTAAGGAATTCATTGATCCTTTTTTGCGAGGCTTCGGCTTCCTGTACCATTGAGGAGATCCAGCCCAACGACGCCACCGGCCAGGTGAGCATATTGATGTAAAGTATAAATTGGGCTATTGTTCCGATTTTGTCGATACTGCCGTTCATATACATTATCCCGCCTACATAGATCACGATGAGGTTGCTTATACCTATTAGTAGTATCATTAGCGGGCCAAACTGCGCATTCACTTTAGCAAGGCTCATGTTCTTTTTTACGCTGTCACGCGAAAGTTCGGTGAAGTCTTTTTCTTTTTGCTTTTCAAGGGCGTATGCTTTGATAATACGGATACCGGAAAACATTTCCTGTGTGAACGTTGATAGCTTGGAGAGGTTTTGCTGGTAAAGTGTACTCCGTTTATTAATCTCTTTACTGATCTTAAAGATGCTCCACGCCAGAAGAGGGAGGGGCAGCAGGGTATAAAGGGTAAGCTTCGGGGAGATAATGCACATGTGCGTTACTACAACTACAGTTCGCACTATGGTATTTAAGGAGTACATAATGGCCGGCCCGACATACTGGCGCACACGGTCTACATCGGTACTTATGCGGTTCATAAGGTCACCCGTACGGTTCCTTTTGTAGAAGGACTGCGTAAGCCTTTCGTAATGCCTGAATATTTCGTTCTTAAGGTCAAATTCTACGTGGCGCGACATTACAATTAATGTCTGCCGCATAAAGAAGGTAAGGATGCCACCTATAAGCGTGGTTGCTATAATAAGGAGCAGGTTATTGATAAGGATGCCGTAAATATCGCCTTCTTTTCCGTTTTCAAGAAACTCCTGTGTTGCATCGATAGACTCCTTTACCAGTTGGGGTGTGAAAAGGGAAAAGATCTGAGCTGCTATGGTAATAAGAATCCCTAGAAGAAATTGAAATTTATATTTTGCAAAATATTTGTTTAAATACTGAAGTTCTTTCATGTTAATGCATCGTTGCTGCGATATAATCGATATGTAAATGTTAAAATTGTTGAGTGGCGAGAGATTTGAATGAATCAAAAAAATCGGCTTCTAATTATGGAAAACGTAAAAAAAACGTTTTATTCTGTCTTATCTTAATTATATGTGTAATTTTGTATCCTGTTTTTAAATAATTCAAATTTAAAAAATTCTATTTATGATAGCAGAAGTTATTAAGGCTAACGAGCTTAGCAAAGTCGACCCTGTATTCGGCCAAACCTCTTTTAATGATCATGAGCAGGTTGTTTTCTGTCATGACAAAGATACGGGTTTAAAGGCAATAATTGGCATCCATAACACCGTTTTAGGCCCTGCGCTCGGCGGTACCCGAATGTGGAAGTATGCCAACGAATGGGAAGCTTTGAATGACGTTCTGAGGCTTTCAAGAGGTATGACCTATAAGTCGGCTATCTCGGGTCTTAACCTGGGCGGTGGCAAGGCTGTTATCATGGGTGATTCCAAAGTTGACAAGACTCCGGAAATGATAACAAGTTTCGGCCAGTTCGTAGATTCCCTGAGCGGAAAATACATTACAGCTGAAGACGTGGGTACTACCACTGCCGATATGGACCGTATAAATGATGTAACCAAACACGTAACCGGTATATCCGAATCGAGGGGTGGTTCTGGAAACCCTTCTCCTGTAACGGCCTACGGTGTATATATGGGTATGAAGGCTGCAGCAATGCACCAGTTCGGATCCAACAATCTCGACGGTAAGAAAGTATTGGTACAGGGCACAGGCCACGTAGGTGAAACTCTTATCGATTACCTTACAAAAGAAGGCGCGTTGGTTCAGATATCCGATATCAACGAGGCGAGGATGCAGGAAGTAGCTGCCAAATATGGCGCTTCTATTTTTGCCGGTGATGATGTATACAGCGCTGACGTAGATATCTACGCTCCGTGTGCATTGGGCGCTACTGTAAACGATGAAACGATCAACAGGCTGAAAGCTAAGGTTATCGCCGGTGCTGCCAACAACCAGCTCGCAGTAGAACAGGTGCACGGCAAAATCCTAATGGAGAAAGGCATCGCTTATGCTCCGGATTTCCTTATCAATGCAGGTGGTATCATCAACGTATATGCTGAAATCGTAGGTTACGACAAGGCTGAAGCAATGAGAAGGACTGAAAATATCTACAACACTACGCTTGAGATTTTCCATTTTGCAGAGGCTAATGGTATTACTACACAGCAGGCTGCTATGTCTATCGCGCAAAAGCGCATTGACGACAGGAAAAAAGAAACCGCTAAATAATTAGCGTAAAGAAATAATATTCTTAATTTTGCGGAGCGAAAGGATAACCTTTCGCTTCGTTAATTTTTAAAGGTTCTTAAAGGCTCATGTTAAACAGGAGACATATTCGGATGAAGGTAATGCAGTCGATTTACGCGATGCATCAAAATGATTCAGATAATCTTGAAAAGGAAGAGAAATTCCTTTTCCAAAGTATAGAAAACATCCGTGATCTTTACCTCATTATGGTTTCGGCACTTGTAGAGCTAAGGAACAGTGAGGAGGATTTTATAGCCAAGTCGCAAAAAAAACACCTTGCCACAGCTGAGGAGCGCAATCCTAACAAAAAATTCATCAATAACATAGTGCTGGAGCTTCTTTCTGAGAGCAACGCCCTGGGTATTGCCATTGAAGACAGGAAGATCTACAACTGGAAGAATAATGATGATTATATCCTGTTGCTTCTTGAAGATGTAAAAGCCAGTGAGGTGTACCAGAAGTATATGCACAATCGCGGGAACACTTTTGAAGAAGACCGTGATTTTGTACACGACCTCTTTACCGAGGTAGTTGCCCCAAATGAAAAACTATACGAGTACCTGGAGGATCACAAGCTCACCTGGGTGGATGATATTCCGCTTGTAAATACGCTCATCAGCAAGCAGCTGAAGCAGCTAACCCTCGAGGGCCGCGATTCGTATGTTGTGCCAAGATTGTATAAAGACGCGGACGATAAGGACTTTGTAAGGGATTTGTTCCGTAAAACGGTGCTGAATGAGGTAGAGCTTGCAAAGGAATTTATCGACAAAACGCCAAACTGGGATACCGAGCGTATAGCTGAAATTGATGCTATCATCCTGAAAATGGCAATATGCGAGTTCCTCAAATTCCCTTCGATTCCTGTAAAAGTGACGATAAATGAATATCTTGAGATTGCAAAAGAGTATTCTACGCCAAAAAGCAGTATTTTTATCAACGGAATCCTGGATAATCTTGTAAAAGAATACCAGGGATCCGGTAAAATGATAAAGGCCGGTAGGGGCCTAATGTAAAACACAAATTTAATATTATAGTTATGATCAAAAAATCAGTAGCTATGCTTGCCATAGCATCTTTAGCGCTGACATCATGCAAAAAAGAGAATGCCGCGCTTCGCATTGACGAAAACACGGCTAAAAAAGCAGAGCTTGCCCATGCGGAAGCAGGTAAGATTCCTGTAATAAAATTTGCCAATACCGAACATGATTTCGGTACGATTGCCGAAGGTACCAAAGCGGAGCATGTCTATACCTTTACGAATGAGGGTACTGCAGACCTTGTTATAAGCGATGTAAAAGCAAGTTGCGGCTGTACAGTGCCAAGCTACACCAAGGAGCCTGTAAAACCGGGCGGAAGTGGTGAGATCAAAGTAACTTTTGATTCAAGCGGCAAACCGGGTAACCAGCAAAAACAGGTTACGGTAACACTGAACACGGAGAAAGGTACCGAAGTACTTAATTTTAAAGCCAATGTTGCCTCTAAAGGCATAGGCGTTGTTAAATAATAACCAATGGAACAATTACAGACATTTTTACCTCTGATCCTTATGTTCGTGGTCATCTATTTCCTGATGATAAGGCCACAGCAAAAAAGGCAGAAACAAGAAAAAGAATTTGAGAAAGCGCTTAAAGTTGGCGATAAGATCATTACTAAAAGCGGAATTCACGGCAGGATCGCAGAGCTTGCTGAAGAAACGCTGGTAGTGGAAACAATGGCAGGAAAGCTTAAGATGGAGCGTACTGCTATATCGCTGGAACTTAGTCAAAAAGCTAACGCCAAATCATAACCGGCAATAAAATAATACAGGAACCGTCTAATTTTGTTAGACGGTTTTTTATTTGGTGTACTTTTGGATATACTAAAATCAATCGTTAAAAGTTATATAGATACCACAACTTAACTGTTTATGAGAAAAATAGTTTTTATAGCCCTTACCATTTTTTGTTCGGTTTTTGCCGTAACAGCACAAGATATCAATAAGAATAATGCTTCCGGTAAACGCCACGGTCTCTGGAAAGGTATTTATGAAGATACCAACAGGCCACGCTACGAAGGCAGTTTTGAAAATGGAAAGGAAACAGGAACGTTTAAATTCTTTGAGAACAATAAAGCTTCTACGCTTGCCGCCACCCGTACTTTTGCTGCAGACGGATCATGCTTTACAGTATTCTTTGATGAAAAAGGCAATAAGTTGAGCGAGGGAAGGGAGATTAACAAGTTGCGGGAAGGTGAGTGGAAGTTTTATCATCCGGATGGTAAAGCGCTGATGTCTTCCGAGAAATATATTAAAGGTAAAATCACCGGGCTTCGTAAGGTGTTTTTTCCAAATGGCACTACCAATGAAGAGACTGCTTTTGTAAACGGCATTAAAGAAGGCCCGTACAAAAAATATACCGAAAAGGGTATTTTGCTTGAGGATGCAACGTACAGGAATGACCAGTTTCATGGTGAGGCAACCTATAGGGACGGGCAGGGTAACCTGGTATCGAAGGGTAAATATACCAACGGTAAGAAAACCGGTATCTGGAAATTTTACGAAAACAATAAGGTTGTGAAAGAGGTGAACATGAGTGCTAAAAAGCCTTCAGTCAAACAGAAACCAAAGCAAGGATAGCCAAATGGGCTAAGAGTGTACGATCCCAAAGGTTTTGAACTTTTGGGATTTTTTAATCCTGGGGAGGTCAAAAAATTGCCTTTATCAGGGGTAAAAAAAAAAGCGTAATTTTGCACAAATTTAGAAGAAAGGATTTAAAATGAAACGTGTTGTAGTGGGCCTTTCGGGCGGTGTGGATTCAAGTGTGGCGGCATACCTGCTTCAGGAGCAGGGCTATGAGGTTATTGGCCTGTTCATGAAGAACTGGCATGATGATTCTGTAACGATATCCAACGAATGCCCGTGGCTTGAAGACAGCAATGATGCGCTTTTGGTGGCCGAAAAATTGGGTATTCCTTTCCAGACGGTCGACCTTAGCGAACAGTACAAGGAGCGTATTGTAGACTATATGTTTAATGAATACGAGAAAGGGCGAACCCCGAACCCCGATGTACTGTGTAATCGCGAGATTAAGTTTGATGTCTTTATGAAGATCGCGCTTAGCCTTGGCGCCGATTATGTGGCTACGGGGCATTACTGCCGCAAAGGCACTCTTGAGAAAGACGGTAATGAGGTATACCAATTGCTTGCAGGAGTGGATGGCAATAAAGACCAGTCGTACTTTTTGTGCCAGCTTTCTCAGGAACAGCTTGGTAAAGCGTTGTTTCCTATAGGAGAGCTTACGAAACCTGAAGTACGTGCGATCGCTGCCAAAATGGATCTGGTAACTGCAGAAAAGAAAGACTCACAAGGCCTTTGTTTTATCGGTAAGGTACGCCTGCCGGAGTTCCTGCAGCAGCAATTACAGCCGAAAGAAGGCATTATCTATGAAGTTGCAGCCGAAGCGGATACTTATGCACAGGAACTTCCGCAATTCAGTTCTGTAAAAGAACAGCTTGCCTATGAAGCCAGAAATACCGACTATAACCCCGAAATGGGTAAAATGGTTGGCAGGCACCAGGGTGCGCATTATTATACCATAGGCCAACGCAAGGGGCTTAATGTGGGGGGTACAAAAGAACCTCTCTTTATCATTGCGACCGACGTAGCTACAAATACAATCTATACCGGGCAGGGCCACAACCACCCGGGTTTGTTCCGCAAGGCGTTGTTCATCCAGGAAAGCGAAATCCACTGGGTGCGGGAAGACCTTGCATTGAAAGATGGCGAAATTATGGATGTGATGGTGCGTATCCGCTACCGTCAGCCATTACAAAAAGCTATTTTACACAAGTTTGACAATGGAATGTATATTTCCTTCGAACAGCGGCAATCAGCCATTACCGAAGGGCAGTTTGCCGCATGGCATATTGGTGACGAACTGATTGGCAGCGGGGTAATATCGTAATATAAATATATGCTGTTTACACTTTTTCTTTTTGTGTTCTGTCTTGTTGTTTTTTTCTTCGTGGTAAAAAGAATGTATCGCGGACAAAATGATCGCGTACCTGTTTTGAGTAACAGGGTCAATTCCCATAAGAATGAGATCTTTATCTTCAGCCACGCCAATGCACACTTTCCGGATACCGAGATACAGCCCGTAATTAGCTTACAGGGAGAAGTTCCGGAAATTGTTGTGTATGAAAACAGCAGGGTAGCCGCCCGGTATAAAATTGAACCAAAAGCGAATGGCATGAGCCTTAATGGTGCGTACCTTCATTCATCAGTTCGTGTCAATGCCAATTCCTCCGTCCAGATCGACGGTTTTATCTCCCGCGATAAAGAAAAGTATAACAGGGAAACCGATGAAGGTGTGCGTTTTCAGCCTTTCATGCTTTCGGACAGGGGAGAGGCTAATGCCATCCTTAAGGGTGCAGGCACCTTTGCCAGGGGATTGCATTATCCCGGGATAGTAAGCGGTGGTACTACACGGCTGGTTTGTATCTGCGATCAATGTAAAGAGAGTTTTTCGCTCGACTTTATCCATGCTGGCTTTAGTGAAATACAGTATTTCTATTCCGAAAATTCAAAAGAAGTACTCTTTGTAAAATATGGCGAAATCCCTAATTTGCCGGTACAACTACAGGAGCATGTAGATGAACTGGTTTTGCAGGAAGTAGAAAACGATCTGCCGCAAAGCAGCGACGGCAAGTTTAGGTTCTATAATCCCCTGAGGTGCCCGCATTGCCGTGCACCTTACATTGATTTCGAACACAACAGGCACCTGCGTAAAACGGAATATTACGCGCATTACTATCTTAATACAACTCCTTTGTATTTTAGCTAATGCTGTACAACCTCCATACCCATGCCTCTTCCGGTGACCCGGACATTTTTGAAATCGTTAACCGATATCCGTATGAGGATATTGACGTGGCCTGGTATTCAACAGGAATCCATCCCTGGTATATTGATCCAGATAAGCAGGAGGAACACCTGGCCATAATAGAAGAACGCCTGCAACAATTCAATTGTCTCGCTTTAGGCGAATGTGGGCTGGATAAAAGGATCGATATTGCGATGGATGTACAGGTTGCAGTTTTCAAAAAGCAGCTTGTATTAGCAAAAAAATATCAAAAACCTGTAATTTTGCACCTTGTCGCGGCATTTCAGGAGGTCATTGCAATAGCGAAAGAGATCAGTCCCGATGTGCCATTGATCGTGCATGGATTTTCGAAAAATGCACAGGTAGCAAAACAACTGCTGGATAATGGTTTTTACCTTTCATTTGGTAAATACCTGCTGAGGAATCCGGAATTGTCAGGCGTGCTGGCAGAAGTACCTGAAGACAGGTTTTTCCTCGAAACGGATACGATGGAAGAAGGACTGGAAGAAGTATACAAGAGGGCAGCATTGGCACGGAATATGCAAATGGAACGCCTGAAAGAGAATATAAGCATTAATTTTAAAAGCGTTTTTAAGAATGGCTGAATGGACAGAGCGTGCCGAACTTTTATTTAAGAAGCAAGGCCTTGAAAATTTAAAGAATTCGCATGTAATGGTAGTAGGCCTTGGTGGGGTTGGTTCCTTTGCGGCCGAATTCCTGGCAAGGGCAGGGGTGGGTACAATGACAATAGTGGACGGCGATACCGTAGACATTACCAACATCAACCGCCAGTTGCCGGCACTGCACTCTACCGTAGGGCAACCCAAAGTGGATATCGTAGGCGACAGACTGATGGACATCAACCCGGAATTAAAACTTATCCGTATAAAAGAATTTCTTTCCCCGGACAGGGCGTATGAACTGGTAACGCCTGAATATGATTACATACTCGACTGTATCGACAGTATTACGCCTAAGCTGAACCTTATCCTTTCGGCCAGGAGGCAGAAGGTGAAGATCATCAGCAACATGGGGGCGGGCGGCAAATATGAGGCAGGCAAAGTACGTGTGGCCGATATCAGCAAGACCGATGTTTGCCCATTAGCAAAAACTATACGTAAGCGTCTTCGCAAAGAAGGGGTTTCAAAAGGGGTAAAAGCGGTATTCTCTGTAGAGGCCCCCGATCAAAGCAGCCTTAAGATGACTGATGGTTCAAACTTTAAGAAGTCATTTTTTGGGACTAACAGCTGGATTCCCGCAGTCTTTGGACTTCATGCCGCGGAAACAGTGGTTAAGCACATTATCAAAAAATAACTAATCCCGCTCCGGCGGGATTTTTTTATGGATTCTGTTGTGGCTTTTGAGCAGGAGGCTTTGGAGTTGTTCCCGATGGTGCCTGCGCGCGCGGTGTGGTATTATTTGTGGCTGTGGCAGGTTTAGTGCCTTGTGGTGATGTGGCTGCAGGCTTGTTAACCTGGCGTGGCTGAGTGGTTGTGCCGGCAGGCTTTGCAGCTGCTGGTACAGTGGAAGATGATGGCTTAGGAGTGGGAGACTGCTGCACTACAGGCTGTGCTTCCTCCGTTACAGGTGCAACTGCCGGCGCTCCTATCGGGATGTAGATATCAGTTATCCATCCAGACGGCTTTTTGGTATGCTTTACATTTTTCGTATACATTTCCATATACTGCCCTGTAGTGTTTTCCTGTAGCATTTTATCCGATATGTGCTTAAAGCCGGCTTCCCATGCTTTTGGCAGGTGAGAATGGTCGCCGGTAAGTGTTGTTTTGAGCGCTTTAAATGTGGCAAGCTTCCCTCCGATGATATCACTTCCCGGAGTGGTAAAGATCTCATCTTTGATCGGTATGCATACAATGAAGCTAACCTTGTTTGACCCGCTATCATTCCTGTCATACAATGTAAAAGGGCTTCCAGCGGCAGTAATTTTATTCTCTTTTATAAACGCCTGTAATTTAGGTAGAAGTTCGCTTACTTTGGCCTGTGCTGCCTTAGTATCTGTTGTGGCCCGCTGACCGATATAAAAGCTTCCTGTTTTGTTTACCAGGCCTTTTACTTCAACATTATAGGTGCTTAACTCATGTATCAGGAAAGTATTAAGGTTCCCAAGGCCCTTATCAAGCGCACTTTCAAATTTTTCTTCTACGCCGCCACTAAGCACGGCGGCAGCTTTTTCAGAAAATGTAAGTTGCCCCTGCAACCTTACAGAAACTTTTGTGCCTGCAGCGGTATCGTCAAATCCCCAGGTGATTTCAGAAGTAAGCCCGTCGATTTCGGCTTTCTGTTGTATAGAGTCGTTTTCCTTTAGTTTGAGCGTAGTTATTTTCCCTTCTACATCTCCTTTTTTCCATTCCATTGAAGCGCCGGTACCACCGGTTTTTTCAGAATATGAGTAGGCTGCAGTACTGTCGGCATCCGTTATAATACCTACGTTTTCCCAATTGCGGTAATCATTAATGTAGTTGTAAAGCACATCTTTACGCACTTTGATTACGCGTTCTTTATGAATATCGTACTTACCCTCCTGGGTTGCTATAAAAACGGTAACAGCTATGGAGGCCAGTAGCAATAGGAGAAATATATATTTTACGATTTTCATACAGCTGAAAACTTAATTTGCCGTAAAAATAGCAATATTTCCATTAACAACCGAAATTAGTTTTCGGCCTAATCCATCCATTCGTACTCGTTTTGCAGGTCAGGAAAAAGGTTGTTAAGCTCTTCCCGAAACCTTCCGGACCATTTATGGGTTTCAGATTCCCTGGCTCTGCCGATATGAAAATAATCCAGCCTGCCCGTTTCTTTCCATTTGCCATCGGTAAGGTCTGAGATGACGACCGATTCGCTGCGAAAGCTCAGCACATAATAGATATCCATTACGAAGTCTTTTATGTCCGCTATTGGTGCTTCATATTTTCGTGTAAGTAGTTCATCATTGGCTTTCCCTTTTATTATGACCGACAGTATACCTTCTTTTATCTGGTAAGGCTGTACGATCTTAAAGTCGGGCTCAAAAATGTAGTTGAATTCTTCCGCATTTTTAAGCATGCTGTTCATGTCTTTCAGCAGTGTTTTGTATTTTTTGTCCTGCGCTATCCCATGAACCAGGGGCAGGCAGAGTAATAGAAGTATGAAGATCTTTTTCATAGCGTGTTTATATGAATCGAAAAAAGGCCAAACCGGCCTTTTGCTTTTTTAATGATCGCAGTCGACAAAATTTTCGGGGTAAGGGGAGAGGCTTACTTTATCCACAAGGATAAAAATATCTTCCTCTTTGGTAAAGAACTCGATCTCCGGGCTCACCTGTTTTGCTTCAAGCGATTTGCGGTGCGTTGTGATATTGTATTGTTGCAGCTTGTCCGTCACATTATAATTGAATGAGATAAGCTGAGGATAATCATTCTTAAACTGCACTTTCCATTGGTACTGTGTGCCATTTTTGCCCACATACATGAGGCGGAATGCTATTTTGCTGTAGCAGCTTGTCCTTTGCCAGTTATCCCAAACGCCTTTATCCTGCGCGCTTACGGCAAGGCACGCAAAAAGGGCTATAAGTAATACTATTCTTTTCATAGTTCCTGTTTTATTGAAAGTCTGCGTCGGTTACACCTTCGTTGAATTTAACCTCGTTATAAATCATTTCAGCAGAGGAGTCTTTATCTGTAACTGTCTTCATTTTAAATGGAAAAAGCACACCGTTAACGTCTCTGTAGTCAGAAAAGTAATTTGTGGATTTTATTCGCATCATCGCAGCCCTTGCTTCCATAAATGACGCGATAAGCAACCCCGTCTTCACGCTATAATAATAGGTCATTGGTTGCTCTGATGCAGGTTCGGTAAAAGTTATACTGTAAGCTTCTTCATTGTTTATAGTTGTTATACCATCAAGTTTCGGGCTATTCTGAAGAGGCATCTGGCATGTTTCATAAAGGCGCCTGGTACCCGACCTCATAGCTTTAGCCATAGAATTATCCATTTTTTTGCGTTTGCCTTTTTCCGTAATCGTAAAAGCACCTTCACTATTAATAAGCGAAGTCATAATGTTTTTACCACCAGACGAAACGGTAGTGTAACTATTATCACCGCTAATCTTCACGGTAATGTCGTTAGACATTTGCTGCCCGTTTACCGAATGATTAGAGGTTACCTGCATATACTGCGTCTTTACAGCCTGAACCTTTTCAACACCTCCAATGGCAGCAATATATTTATCTACAACGGTGGCTGCTGTAACACCAGCGGGTACCGGCCTTATTCCTGCCCCTGTTGATATCAAGGCAGTTGTTTGTGGGGCAGTATTATTGGCAGTCAGCCCTATTGTACTGGTAGTTGTAGTAGTAGTGCCTGGATTGCCGCCAATTGTAATCAGGTTACCTGCAGGCTGGCTTGCCGGCATGAGCTGCGTACGCCCCAAGTCGAAATAATTTACAATCTGAAGGCCTCTTTTGTAAGGAATGGTGAGTGTATCGGTATCAATACCTTGTGGCCCGTATTTCCTCAATATAAATTTGTTTTCGCCTTCTTTCAATGGTACCCTTGCGTAACCGATCGTTGCAGGCAGCGATTGCCAGTTGCGGGTATCTGCCTTTTCGGTGGCAGCCCCGGCGGCATCTGCGCCAAGTTTTGTTACATCACCGGCCACACTTCCAAAAGCCTGCTCTGCAAGTGCTCCCAGTAATGCGCTTCCGCCTTTTTTTGCCGCGAAGCGAAGTACCAGGTTAATGGTTTCCCTTAGCATCCTGTCTTTAAGGCACTGTTTGGCAATAGGGTAAAAGTCCTGTGCAAGCTCAAACTGCTGCTCTTTATTGTCCACAACTATTGAGGCTTTGCTGTAGTAGCTTTCCCTTTTCCTGTATTTTGGTATCGCGATTGCGTTGATGCTTCCAATGTTGGTTCCCGGAGGTATAGGAATTAAAATTTCCTCCATAATGTCGCCATCCATGTAACTTCCGTAGAAGATACCGCTGCCGCCTGATGCGGTAATAACGATCTGGTCTTTGGCAGGGCCTAGGCCGTTCTCCCAAAATACGATGGCTTCGCCTGTAGGTTCCACAACTTTCGGTTGTTCTGCTGCGGGTTTTTCTTCTTTTGTTGTTTTTTTACCCTTGTTCTTTTTGCCTTTTGCGGCAGTTTCTTTCTTAGGTGCAGGGTCCGGTGCTACGTTAAATTTCTTCTTGTAGTCGTTATGTTCCTGAATAAATCCAAGCTTTTTGGTCGTTCTCAGCAAATCTGCTTTAAGCTGCTCCGGCATTGGCATGCCAAAAAAACGCCCGTTATCTTTATTGTATATCTCTTCCGCGTTGCGATAAGCAATAAACGCATTGTTGATATCACCTGTACTTTCGTAGATTATACCCTGAAGTATCTGAGAGAATGCGTCTTCACGGTACTTGTTCTTGTTTTCCGGATACCTGTCGTTAAGTTCCAGTAGTTTTATGTTTATCCTTTTAGCTTCTACAAGAGCTTCCGCAGGCATGCCCTGCATAAAGTAGTTTAACGCCTTGTAGTAGTGAATGGTAACTTTCTCAAAATCCTCACCTTTATAAGGCTCGGCCATCGGATTGGTAAACTTACCCACAATGGCCTGCCCTACATTGGTCTTGATTTTATCGTCGATCATGATGTAAGCTTCTTCCAGAAGGACGTTGCTGCCAGCATAATTTCCTTTTAAGTGTTCCAGCTTGCCTTTTTCCATAAGGTACAGCAGCTTGTTACGATCCTTTAGCAGGAACTTGTTTTTATCGATGCCGGCAAGGGCGCCATCGAAGTTACCGTTTAAAAGGTCGTTTTCAATTTCTGCTGTTTTGGTATTATAGGTACCGCAGGATTGAAAAGCAATCATTAACAGTATCAGCGCTGCTTTGGTTAAAGTGGTAATATTGTTTTTGGTCGCTTTCATTAGTCAAATAAATTGGTGGTAAATGGTGGTTGGTTTGTAATCTTATTTCATTTTCTTGTTGCCAAGATATTTTTTGATCTTTTTATCGCCGATCCATACCTTATCGTTTGTCTGAATGTTGGTAAGTTCAAGATCTACCTGGTAATAAATGGTCTTTTCTTTTGAATGCTGGTCAACGATAGAGTTAATAGTGCCCTGGAGCATGAAATCAGCGCCATTCTCAAGGCCGAACTTTTTCATAGTCGACTGAGAAGAGTAGTTTTGCTGGTCGGCCCTTTCAGCACGCAATTCCTCACGCTTGTCGGCTCCCTGAACCAGTTTCATCCTTCCGGAGTTGATGATTGCTTTCTCAATGTCTTTAGAGAATGTTTCAGACGGGATATGCTCGTGCGATTTGTTAGTGATGATACCTACAATGATAACAGGTTTTTTACCGCCATTTTCAGCGGCATAAGTACTGTACCATGAATGTTCCATCATTTCTGCTGTAATTTCCTCTGCGGTAAGCCTTGAATCGGTCTCATTCCACCTTCCGCTAAGGTCGGTAACCGTGTTTTCGTTTACACGCTGAACATTGGGTGTAGAACAGTTTACAAGCGAAAAGCCAATGGCAAGTGCTAAAATAAATTTGTACGGACTGGTTTTCATAAATGTCATTTTACTGATTAATAAGGACCAAAAATATTGAAAATAATTGGATGTTAAGATATTCTTAAAATACAAATGCAAGATTAGCACTTACCCTAAAGAAAAAAAATACCCATTTAAGGGTATTTTTTTATAAGAATTAATTTTTAGTCAAAAACAGAACAGTCATAATCTACCCAGAATTGTGCCTGCTCTGCAAATGCTGCACCACCATCACAGTCTTCCGCGGCGCTAAGCATATTTATAGCTGCAGATCTAAGGGAATTACAATTTCCGGTAGTTGGATTATTAGAAAAAGTGTTGCTGCGTGTAACTAAAATGTCAGCAAGCGCCTGAACCTCTTCGTAACAGTTGCTGCTGCTTACAGAGCTGCTTTCTTCTTCTTCGCACGCTACAGCAAAAATGGTAGCCGATACTAATACGGCGAGCATTGATAGTCTTTTTAATTTTTTCATTGGTGGTGATTTTAAGGTTGATAATATTTATTAGGACAAAATTGAAAAATTATCAAACACCAAAAAATCCCTATAAGTAGGTATTTTTACTACTAAAAATCTCTTAAAGTATTAAAAATCGTACTTTTTTTCCATTGAATAGCGCAATAGCTCACTTTTACCCTGCAGACTTAACTTTTTAAGGATGTTTTTTCTGTGGGTATCAACTGTGGTCTTGCCAATAAATAGTATATCGGCAATTTCCTGGGATGTTTTCCCTTCGCCAATAAGTTTTATGATCTCCTGTTCCCTCTTGCTCAGGTGCACATCGTCTTCTTTCTTCTTGTAATCGGTTTTCTTAAGGGAGATGTCAAAGAATGTCTCACCTTTCATTACTGCACGAATAGCGGCAAGTACAGTTTTTAGCGATGCATTCTTCATGATATAGCCCGATGCCCCGGCAGCCTCCATCTGTGCCACGGCCTCGTCCTGTTCGAACATACTGAAGGCAATAACTTTGCACAATGGAAATTCCTTCATGATCTGCCGTGTAGCCGTAATGCCATCGGTCTTTGGCATCCTTATATCGGTCAGCACCACATCAGGCTTTTTCAGGCGGACGATTTCCAGCAGCCTTTCGCCATCGTTGGCTTCCCCTACAACTTTTATGTCATCCTCATATTCAAGGAAAGATTTAATGCCGTCTATCAGCGACTGATGGTCTTCGGCTATAGCTATCGTTATCATATTGGCAGGTCTATTATAATATTAGTTCCTTTTTTATATGCTGTATCTATTGTAAATATTCCTTTACGACTGTTCACAAGCTGCTTCAGGGCATAAAGCCCGCTTTCGGGTTTTACGGCTTCGGTGTTAAATCCGATGCCATTGTCTTCTGCTAATATATTAATATTATGTTCATGATGTGTAAGGCTTATCGTGGCTTCTGTGGCCGAGGAATGCTTAATGATGTTGGATGCCAGTTCGCGGATGACCCTGAAAAGCATTATTTCGGTACTGTTATCCATCCTTCCATAAAAGCCGAAATGGATAAAGTAAATCTTTATGCCACTGGTAGTTTCCATTTTACGGAGAAATTCGTATATGGCAGGGAGGAGGCCGTTTTCAGGATACAGTCCGGTGTTTAACCCGTTGGCCAGGCCATGTACTTTATGATACGATTCATTCAGTAGCCCGTGGGTTCTCTCCAACAGCGGGTTTTCACCCGTAAGATTGCCGGAGCGTAACTGCAGGTTCTCAAAAGTAAGCCTTAGTGCCGCAAGCATACTGCCAAGGTTGTCGTGCAGGTTGTGTATAATGAGCTGCTTTTCCTCCTGCTGCAGGTCTACCAGTTTTTCCATTGCCAACAGGCTGTTTTGCCTTATCGTATCGTCAAGAGTGAAAGTTTTCAATGTCTTTCGTAAAAGAGCTAATTGCCTTACATTCTTTTTGTTAATGTATAAGCCAAAGGCGGCAAGCAGCAAAAAGCTTATAATAATGCAAATCATTCTTTTTAGTTCTTTCTACCAAAAGTCATGAACTTCAACATCAAAAAAAATCCCCATAAGTGGGGATTTTAAGTATTTACTCTTTAGTAGTATATTTTATTACGAACAATGCGGCAATAAAAACCATGAACGCAAGCAGTATCCAATAGCTGCCTTTATAATATTTTTTGTGCAACGCAAGGTCTTTTCGATATACATATATCATGGCGATAACAAAAACAACTATAAAACATACCGCAAAAATAAGCTGGCCGGGAGTAAAGAGCGGTTTACCGGCTTTCAGTATCATGAGTCCTGTTGTAAACATGTTGAAATCTTTTTGCAAAGCTACAATTTTGCGGGTTCATTTCGTTTTATTTTTAGGCTATAAATCCATATCCGATGAAAAAGCAAATAGACTGCGTAAAAGAGTTCCACTCCTCATTTGGTCTTGGCATGAGCGAAACGCCGAAAGCGAGCCTTGGTGAAGCTGTGAACCTGCTGCGCTATAACCTGATGAAGGAAGAGAATGAAGAATACCTCGAAGCGGTACAGAATAATGACCTGACAGAAGTAGCAGATGCTCTTGGAGATATGCTTTATATTCTTTGCGGAACAATTATAGAGCATGGCCTTCAGTACAAGATCGAAGAAGTGTTCGATGAGATACAACGCAGCAATATGAGTAAGCTTGGCGCTGACGGACAGCCGGTATACCGGGAAGATGGCAAGGTAATGAAAGGGCCGAACTACTTTAAGCCCGACTTCACTAAAATACTGGAGTATTAATCCTGCTATTTAATCGCCATAGTTAAAAACAAAAAACTCAAAGATCTGATTGCTTTGAGTTTTTGTCTTTTATTATTTGTCTTCAGAACTGATCATTATACCTTTACAGTCCACCCGAAAGTATCTTCGGACAGTTTGTACTGTATATTGGTGAGTTTATCTTTTAGTTCCAACGCCAAAGATTTCTCCAGTTTTGGCAGTTCATGGTACTTATCCTGATAGGAGAAACCTACGATAGGGTTTACCACTGCGGCAGTACCGGCACCGAATATCTCTTTCAGCGACCCATTTTCGGCAGCCTCCAGTAATTCCTCTACAAGCACAGAGCGTACTTCTACCTTAATGTTTTCGCGTGCCGCAAGGTCGATAAGGCTTTTGCGGGTTATGCCATCCAGTATCCTTTCGCTGGTTGGGGCGGTATATAAGGTGTCGCCTATTCGGAAAAATACGTTCATCGTTCCGGCTTCCTCAAGTTTTGTGTGTGTAGCATCATCGGTCCAGATGATCTGCTGGTAGCCTTTTTCGTTTGCCAAACGCGTTGGGTAAAACTGCGCGGAATAGTTACCTGCTGCTTTAGCTGCCCCGATACCCCCATTGGCGGCACGGCTGTAATGCTCGGCAATAATTACTTTAACCTCGCCGGAATAGTACGACCTGGCAGGGGAGAGGATAATCATGAAACGGTATTGTGTAGATGGCGCGGCAATAACCCCCGAACCAATCGCGATCATGAACGGACGGATGTAAAGCGCGTTGCCTTTCCCTTTTTTAACCCATTCGCGCTCCAGGTCAAGAAGCCTTTTCATTCCGCCGATAAATACCTTTTCCGGCACTTCGGGCATGGCAAGCCTTTCGGCCGATTTATTAAAACGATGGTGATTTTCTTCCGGGCGGAAAAGCCATACATCGTCGTTCTCATCTTTATAAGCTTTCATCCCTTCAAAAATGGCCTGTCCGTAATGGAATACCTTAGCCGAAGGATCGATAAGGAAAGGCTCGTAGGGTTTGATAACAGGTGTTTCCCAGGCACCATTCCTGAAATCGCACACCAGCATGTGGTCGGTAAAAATGTTACCGAACGAGAGGTTCTCAAAGTCTACAGAACCAATGTGGCTGGCCTCTGCCTTATTGATAATAATGTCATTTTCTCCCATTAGGAAATAGTATTGTTTAGGTTAGTAGTGTTAAAGCAAATGTACTAAAAAAACATCTTACAGCCCGTTTTGCTAATAATTATTGGGGATAGTTCGATTAAAACATTGAATCAAAAAGGAATATGCAAAATAATACGATCACGTTTGTTGTAAGGTTAAACTTTCTGCATAAATTTGCTTCACAAAATCAATTTCAGTTATCATGAAAAAAGTATTCGTACTGGCTGCAACACTTATTGTTTTCGCGGCCTGCCAGAAAAATAAAGAAACCGAAGTAAAGTCTGAAGAGACAATTATTGAGACCAGTGATGATACTATAAAAATAGACACCGACACGGTAGTACAGACAGAGCTGGCTCCGGCTACAGAAGATGTTTCAGAAGCACCGGCTGTGGAGTCTAAAGAAATAAAAGTGGTAGCGCCAAATAAGGAAGTAAAAGTAGAATATGCTTCATTCGGTGCAAAAATCGCTGCTGATAAAGCATTGTCTAAAGAGGAAATGCTTAAAAAATATAAAGGCCTTAAAGTAGGCGATACCGTAAGCGTGAAATTCAAATCCAAAATTATGGATGTTTGCCAGAAGAAAGGCTGCTGGATGGCTATGGAACTTCCGGGCGGTAAGGAGTCTTTCGTTAAGTTTAAAGATTATGCCTTTTTCGTGCCGTTAAATGCTGCCGAACAGGATGCCGTAATCAGTGGAAAAGCTTTTGTAAGCGAAACCTCCGTAGCGCAGCTGAAGCATTATGCTAAAGATGGCGGTAAGTCGGAAGATGAGATCGCAAAGATCACTGAGCCTAAGATTGAGTATAAATTTATGGCCGATGGTGTGCTAATCAGCAAATAATGAAAAAAACACTCTTTGTTTCTGCCCTTTGCATGGCGCTGCTGGCTTGTGAAAAGAAAGTTGAAGAAAAGGTGGTTGATGTAAAACCCGCCGAAGAAAAAGCGCCCGCGAAAAAGGAATTTAAAATGTATGAAATGTCAGAAATGGCAGCCCTCATGGAACAGATGTATGTGGATAATATGCGCCTTAAAGAGCGTATTATCGCCGGAGATACGATTGGGGCGTTCCCAAGGCATTTTCTAAATATACATGCTTCTGCAATGACGGACGAGAGTGACAACGATGCTTTCTTCAAAATGCAGTCTAAAAATTTCCTTGCGGCACAGGAGCTTATTTATAATGATTCGCTGAATGCGAAGAAGCATTTTAATGATGCGGTATCCTCTTGTGTAAAATGCCATGAACAAAAATGCGAGGGCCCTATACCGAGAATCAAAAAGTTATATATCAAGTAAGTGAAAAGGGAGATTATCACTACAGACGACGGCTCGGTAACCATATATCTTCCCGAAATGAATGAAAGTTACCATTCCAGGTTCGGTGCCATTCGTGAAGCATACCACGTATTTATACAAAACGGCCTGGCCTTAACCCATGGGCGGCCTGTTTCTGTTTTGGAGATAGGCTTCGGCACGGGGCTTAATGCTTTTATCAGCTATTTCGAATCGAGGAAAAGCGGACAAGAGATTCATTACACAGGTGTGGAGGCTTATCCGGTAAATCCTGCAGAAGCAGTATTGCTAAATTACGCAACGGAACTCGATTCGGTAAACAGCCAACCTGTTTTTGATCAAATGCACTCCTGTAATTGGGGAGAAAACGCGGTTCTGAGTGATAATTTTACGTTAATTAAACGGAATCAGCGCTTTGAAGATATTAACGATATCAATGCCTTCGACCTGATTTATTTTGATGCTTTCGGATACCAGGCGCAGCCGGAATTGTGGAGTGAGGAGATTTTTAAAAAGATGTTTGCTGCACTTAAAACGGACGGTATATTAGTGACTTATGCCTGTCGCACGGTAATTAAAAACGCAATGAAGAGCGCGGGATTTATTACCGAAAAACTGCCCGGGCCGCCGGGCAAGCGCGAAATGCTCCGGGGCAGAAAGATTTAAAATATTGTTAATTAATTGATAGATTAAAGCTTCTAGTCTTGCTGATTTAACAATAATATATTGGCTATATCGTTTTTTTTATTATTTTTACAGTCGCGTTCTTATCACCTTATTAAACTAATAAACGATTTAAGAGTTATGCCGAGACCTATGTTTCAGTACACAAAAAAAGTTTTGGAAAATGTGAGTTTTGATCCGAAACTATTTTGTAAGGAAGTTGAAAAGGCTCTAAAGACCCTGTTGCCTTACGAGATCGAACAACTTGTAGACTGGTTGAATAACTTTACTACAGGAAAGCCGGAATTACAAGCTTGTCTTACGAATGTAGAACAATAAAAACTGAAGGAGCCCAAACAAGGCTCCTTTTTTTTTTTGCTTATTTTTTTGCCAGTGGGCTGGTGATGTCTACGTTCTGAAAGGTGATCGCACCTTTTACAACCCCTGCGATTGTACTGCGCAGCGCTTCGATTATATGCACTTTCAGCTCTTTTTTGGAATAGATAAGGCTGACTTCCCTTGATGGGCGTGGCTCTGTAAAATGACGCAGCTTTACGGCCGATTTCGGTGCCATATCTAAGGTGTGCAGGTAGGGGAGAAGTGTAAGTCCGAGGCCTTCGTCGGCAAGCCTTACCATGGTTTCAAAGCTTCCGCTCTCAATCTTAAAATGGCTGTCTGACGGTAATACGCTCGTTTTACAGATATTCAACACATTGTTTGTAAAGCAGTGCCCATCCTGCAGGAGAAGAATATTGTCAAGGTTCGCTTCGAGATCTTCTACACCGAATTCTTTTTTCTGATAAGCGGGGTTACTTTCCGGTACATACGCCACAAAGGGTTCATAATACAAAACAACTTCCTTAATGCTGTCTTCTTCCAGCGGTGTTGCGGCAATGGCAGCATCGAGCTGGCCATTTTTAAGCATCCTTATGATCTCTTCTGTGGTACGCTCTTCTATAATGAGGTTAACTTTAGGGTATTTGTTGATGAAATTATTCATGAACATCGGCAAAAGCGTGGGCATGATAGTTGGGATAATGCCTACCTTAAAATCGCCCCCTATGAATCCTTTCTGCTGGTCTACGATATCTTTTATCCTGCCCGATTCGTTTACAATATTCTTAGCTTGTATCACAATCTTTTCACCCACATCGGTAAGCTGTATTGGTTTTTTGCCTCTGTCAAATATTTGTATATCCAGTTCTTCCTCAAGCTTTTGTATCTGCATGCTTAGTGTTGGCTGGGTAACATAGCATTTTTCTGCGGCCAGTGTAAAATTTTTATGTTCCGCCACCGCCAATACGTAGTGAAGCTGTGTAATTGTCATTGTATAGATTTTTATGATAAAATTATAAAAACCATTGATATTTCCTATGTTTTTAATACCTAATTTTATTATAACTTTATAGATGTAAATACTTACAATTAAACCTAAAGCAAAATACCATGAAAACATCAGAAAAGCAAAAAGACGTTAATATTCTCGGCCTGCCTGTAAAGGAAACAGGCGTTATAGCGGCAGAACTGAATATCCTGCTATCTAACTTTCAAATATATTACCAAAATCTCAGGGGTATCCATTGGAACATTCGCGGAAAGCGTTTTTTTGACCTGCATGTAAAATTTGAGGAGTTGTATAATGATGCCCAGCTTAAGATTGATATGATCGCAGAAAGGGTACTGACACTAGGAGGAAGGCCACTGCACACTTTTGAGGATTATATTAAAAACAACAGGCTCGAAGTAGGAAAGGATATTACCAAAGATACCGAAGCGGTACATCTTATTATTAATTCCCTGGCAGACCTTTTAAAGATTGAAAGGGTGATTTTGGAAGAAACCGCTAAAATTGATGACGAAGGCACTAACTCGATGATGAGCGATTTCATTAAGGAACAGGAGAAAACCATGTGGATGATGAAAGCATGGAGCGAGGAAGAAATATAACACTTATTTAAAATTGATTTAAATAAAAAATTCCTATATTCGCAGCGATGAAAATCGTTGTAAACATAGTACTTTTCTTATTTATCGCATTTCTTGCGGCACCAACTGTGGTAAGCCTTATTAAAGATAATGCTGATGTATCTATGGTGTACAGCCTTACAGAAGAAGAGTTGCAAAAAGAAATAAAAGAAGTAAAAGCGCCGGCTTCAGTTTTTGAGCCGCGCTTTGCCTTCTTTGCCTTACCAAAAAACTCTTCACTTATTAAATCTGCCAGCTTTCGCGATCACGATAACGTGAGCCGTGAGATTTGTTCCCCCCCTCCCGAACAGGTATAATACCATCTTATTTGCCTTTATGGCAGCTGCCCGGATACAAGCGTAACCGGGAGCAAAGTGTATTATATATTTTTCGGTTTTATGACAAAAAAGACAAAACTTTTTGGCAGCCTTAGCTCTGATATCCCTTCAGGACTGGTTGTCTTCCTTGTGGCTTTGCCACTGTGCCTTGGTATTGCTTTAGCATCGGGCGCACCGCCGCTTTCCGGTATCATTGCCGGTATCATCGGTGGTATTGTTATTGGTTCGCTCAGCAACTCGCACATTAGTGTTTCAGGACCTGCTGCCGGGCTTATTGCCATTGTCCTTACTGCAGTGGCTACTCTGGGCTCGTTCCAGGCTTTTTTACTGGCTGTTATGCTTGCCGGATTGCTGCAACTGATACTGGGCTTTATAAAAGCGGGCAGTATTTCGAATTATTTCCCTTCTAATGTTATCGAAGGTATGCTTGCCGGTATTGGTGTTATCATCATTATCAACCAGATGGAACATGCCGTAGGCTATGATAAAGGCTATGAAGGCGACGAATCGCTTTTCAGGCTAGACGGTGGCAACCCTTTCTCGGATATTCCGGATATTATCAGCAGGTTTGAGGGCGGTGCCGTGATAATCGCCCTGGTTTCACTGGCTATTCTGATTACATGGGAAAAAGTACCTTCCCTTAGAAAGCTGAAAATGCTTCCGGGTGCGCTGGTAGCGGTAATTCTGGGTATAGTGATTAATGAGGTACTGAAATTTACTGGCAGTTCCCTTGCGCTGGAAAGCAGCCATTTGGTAACACTTCCGGTGCCGGAGTCATTTGAAGATATAAAAGGATTTATAGTAATGCCCGACTTCTCGGCCATATCCAACACCCAGGTTTGGGTTACCGCGGCTACTATAACAGTAGTGGCTTCAATTGAAACGTTGTTGTGTATTGAGGCTTCCGACAGGATGGATGTACAAAAACGCTACACTGACACTAATAATGAACTGAAGGCACAGGGCATAGGTAATATGTTGAGCGGTTTTATTGGCGGCCTTCCTATTACATCGGTAGTAGTACGCTCTTCGGCAAATGCCAACGCGGGAGCAAAAACCAAGCTTTCAGCTATATTTCATGGTACGCTTTTGCTCATCTGTGTACTGGCAATACCGACAATATTGAATAAGATTCCTTACGCAACGCTTGCAGCCGTTCTTATTATGGTAGGCTATAAGCTTGCCAAGCCCGCTACAATCATGCACTTTTGGCACAAAGGAAAATACCAGTTTATACCTTTTATCGCAACATTGCTGGCCGTGGTGTTTACCGATTTGCTAAAAGGTGTGGCATTGGGTATGGCGATAAGCATTATCTTTATCCTAAGGGGTAATCTTAAACGGGCCTATAATTTCAGGGAAGAAGAATACGTAGAAGGGGACACGATTCACATTGACCTTGCGCAGGAAGTATCTTTCCTGAATAAAGCTGCTATAAAAACGACGCTGAATACTATACCTGAGAATTCAAAAGTTGTGATAGACGCGTCGGATACGGTGTATATCGCACATGACGTACTCGACCTTATACAGGAATTCCGCGATATTAAATCGAAGGAAATGAATGTAAAAGTGAAACTTGTCGGTTTCAAAAAAGCCTATGAACTAGACGATGCCGACCATAAACAAAACGTGTTCATTGAACACAAAGAAAAAAATAAAGAAAAAAACTAAATTATAAAAAGATGAATCATACACATCCTGATGATTTTTACAAAAAGATTATTGATAATAATAAAATATGGTCGGAGACCAAACTAAAAGACGATCCTGAATATTTTGCAAGGCTTGCAAAAGGCCAGGCACCACCATTATTATGGATTGGGTGTTCTGACAGCCGCGTGCCTGCAAATGAAGTAATCGGCGCGCAGCCGGGCGAAGTATTTGTGCACAGAAATATTGCCAACATGGTGGTGCATACAGACATGAACATGCTGAGTGTGCTGGATTATGCGGTGAATGTTCTTAAGGTAAGGCATGTAATTGTATGCGGGCACTACGGTTGCGGAGGTGTAAAGGCAGCTATGGGCAACGATTCTATAGGGCTTATTGACAACTGGATCAGGCATATTAAAGACGGTTACAGGCGACATAAAACGTTCCTCGATTCAATTATAGATGAGACAGAAAGGTTTAACAAGTTTGTGGAACTAAATGTTAAAGAGCAAGTTTCTGACCTTGCTAAGACATCGATAGTTCAAAACGCATGGAGAAACGGCCAGGATCTTTGCCTGCACGGTTGGGTTTACGGGCTTGATTCAGGTATTGTAAAAGACCTTGAAGTAAACTTCTGTGATAATGCAGATATGGATAAGGTAGACCGACTAGAGTTTTAGTGTATGTTTTTGGGATTTACTTAACTCATGAAAGCCGCCATTATTATGGCGGTTTTTTTATTCCGTATCATTTTCTAGATTCTCGTTAAAAACCGACGGTAATAGCTGCGGAATGAATTTTATGAGTAATGGCAACAGCAGGCTTCCTCCCGGCAAAAGGAAAATAGTAAGTGACGGCACGGTTTTGCAAATCTCGAGAAGCTGTTTCTTTATCTTCCTTTTTTCTTTTTCTTCAAGCGAGCGGTGCGTTGAGTGGGTAAGGAGCAGCACCAGTTCGCCGTTGTTGGAAAGCTCTTTCACCAGCCTTTTTTTGTTACGGTTGATGAGCAGTTTTACCGTTTGTGCGGCGTGGTCGTAAAAATGCTTTACAGGATTGGAATAGTTGAAGTACGGGATGTTCTTTTTGTTCATCTTTATAAACACATCGAACGATGCGATACTTTCTGCGGCAATATCATCATTGATATCAAGATTTGAGGCCAGGCGGTATAAGAAGTCTATTTCGCCTTGTTCTGCAGCGCCATCGGTCCATATTGCCATTCCTGCCATGTCGAGCAGGTAGTTCTTTTCGGGTTTGGAGGAAAAATATTCCAGTTCCAGTTTCCCGAAATCTTCTGCCTTGATTTTTGAGAATTTGGTATAGCGTACCGACGATTCGAAAAGCTTAATCAGCAGTTCGTCATATTGCGTTGCTTTACTTTTGCTTTTCAGCGCCATGGCAACGATGCTTAATACAGCCTCCTCAAGCTTTCTGAGGTAATCAACTGGTATTTCGCTATTTATTAGGTATTGGCGATAGGCCAGCACATCCATGAAAATAAGGGCATTAGTGAGGATGTGTGAAAAATTCCGGCTGAAAAAATTGTCATTTGTTTTAACCCTTCCTTCCAGTATTTCTTCAAGCTCATAGCTTTTTGGTGAAGCCGGCAATACTTTCTTGAGCAGGTCGAAGCTATCCGGCGTCATTTCCTCATAAAAGGCAATTGTACGGGCAGTAAATTCTTTTTTATCGGAAGTTTTAGTTACCAGTACATAAACGTCGTAAAGTGTATTGAGCAACGCCACTTTAGTAAATTCCTCTGTAGTCCATCCTGCAGTTTCCTTCTTGTCAAGGTAATTCAAAGACGTTACATGGCCGTATATGAATCCTGTATCCCTCACTGAACGGTAGAATTCGTGGGAATTGGCGTAGGAGAGGGGCTTCTTGTCAAGCTTTCCCAGGAATTTATCGATCCAGCCACTGGCCGAAGGATTGATCATGGCGTTAGTTTATGAATGCAAAGCTATGCATTTTTTGAGGGAATAAACAACAGTTAAATATATGCTATAAATTATTTAATGTTAAAACACTGAAGTAATTTTATAGGAAATAACTCATTTCTATGAAATTAAAAGCAGGTTATCCATTTTGGCTTATCAAAGACGGCCTTCCCTTTACGTTCCCTAAACTTGATCATGATGTTGAGACGGAAGTTGTTATTATGGGAGCCGGTATCTCGGGGGCATTAGTACGCTATTATCTTATAAATGAGGGTATCGACTGTGTGACCATTGATGCCCGTACTATCGGCCTTGGAAGTACAAGTGCAAGTACTTCGTTGTTGCAATATGAAATTGATACACCTTTGCATAAGCTTATCGATATGATAGGAAAGGAAAAAGCCCAACGGGCCTATCATCTCTGCAGCGATGCCATAGATAAACTAGGGGATATTGTAAAGAAACGGGGAGTAGACTACTTTGAAAAGAAGAAAAGCCTGTATTATGCGGCTTACAACAAGGATATACCTTTTCTTGAAAAAGAATATAAAGCCCGGAAAGAAGCCGGTTTTAAAGTCCGCTATCTGGACAGCAAAAGTGTAAAGAATGAATTCGGGTTTGATGCCCCGGGTGCCATACTTTCCGAGCAGGGTGCGCAGACAAACGCCTATATGCTGGCACATTGCCTGTTGCAGCACAAGCATAAGAAAGGCAAAGCCAACGATATTTACGACCGCACTGAAGCGGTCGACATTAAGCACAGCAAAAGTGGTGTAGTAATCAAGACAAAAAGCGGACATACGATAAAGGCTAAAAAACTGGTATATGCGACGGGGTATGAGGTGGTAAAATATATCAACAAGCCCATCGTAAACCTGCTGTCTACCTATGCTGTGGTGAGCGAACAATATAACGAACGGAATTTCTGGAAAGACGATGTTCTGATCTGGAATACGGCCGACCCGTACCTTTATATGCGTACCACGCCCGATAACCGCGTGCTGATAGGGGGCAGGGATGTCGATTTTCATGACCCGGCAAAGCGGGATAAGCTGATGGGCTATAAAACAAAGGCATTGGTAAAGGATGCCAACAAGATCTTTCCGCATCTCGACTTTACACCGGAGTTTGCCTGGACGGGTACTTTCGGCTCGACAAAAGACGGTTTACCATATATTGGCCCGTATGAGCCGCTTCCCAACAGCCTTTTTGCACTTGGCTTTGGGGGAAATGGTATCACCTTCAGCCTGATCGCGGCAGAAATCATCAGGGATAGTATACTTGGTAAAAAGAATGCAGATCTCGAATTGTTTTCATTTGACCGATGATTGTCATCTTTTAGTATTTTGATAACATTTATTGTGATTACACTAACAACTCCCCTTGATTTTAAGAAGTAATTTCGTTCTGTAACAAAATTCTAAAACTAAACCTATCATGAAAAAGACTTCATTTTTTGGAAAAGCGCTGCTTGGAGCAGCAGTAGTAACAATGTCATTAGGAACTGTATCGTGTAAAGACGAAAACAAACAGGAGGATCCTAAAGAAGTGGCAGAAGACGAGAACGAGGCTAAGTTCGACGACGTAAACGACGACAAGGAAGAAGATTCTGATTATCTTATCGCCGCTGCTGAAGTGGATATGAAAGAAATTGAACTTGGTAAACTGGCCCAGCAAAAAAGCACCAACAAAGATATTCAGGCATTAGGGAAGATGATGGTGGAGCAACATGAAAAGGCTGCTGCAGAAACAAAGGCGCTTGCAGCTAAAAAGAACATCACCCTTCCTGCTTCACTTACTGAAAAAGGCCAGGATGCTTATAAAGACCTAAATGATAAAACAGGCCACGATTTTGATAAAGCGTATGCCGATATGATGGTTGACGGTCATGAAAAAACCATTGAAAAAATGGAAAAAGCATCTGAAAAGGCTGCAGACCAGGATATCAGGATGTGGGCTGCTAACATGTTGCCAACGCTAAGGACACACCTTGAGCACTCTAAAATGACTAAGGAAAAAGTTGATGCTGTAAAATAACAGCCTACACAATAAACGGCTATGAGAAATACACTTTATATAATTGCTATAATACTTGTAGTGCTTTGGGCTGTAAGCAGCTTCGTGATAAAGGTAGGCAGTGCGTTGATACACCTGCTCCTCGGAGTAGCAGTGGTGATGATACTGCTTAACGTAATCAGGCGAAACCGCAGGCCTAATACCTAAAAGTAAATTTAGCAGTTACTAAAAAACCGCTGTGACATAATCACAGCGGTTTTTGTTTTAACTATAAACTAAAAACGGAATTATTAGTACGGATAAGTATTTTCACCAACAATCTTAGCGGCAATAATTTCCCTTAATGCTACTACATTCGGCATATTGTTGTATTTACTAAAGCGCCTTAGTCCCATAAGCATCATACGCTGCTCGTCACCTTCGGAAAAAGAAGCAATTCCTTCTTTTCCTTTGGTATTAATAATATCGACAGCCTTGTAAAGATACAGTTGCGCCATTGCGATCTGTTCTTTTACATTTTCTGCGCCTTTGTTTTTGGCAAGCTTTTCTGTACGTAGTACCACGGACTCAGCCATATAAATTTCAATAAGTATATCCGAGGCAGCCATAAGCAATTGCTGGTGCTGGTCAAGATCCGGGCCATATTTCTGCACCGCTGATCCGGCTACCATAAGGAAGGCTTTCTTTAGCTTACCGATAAGTTCTTTTTCTTCAGCAAAAAGTTCTGAATAATCAGGTGTGTCAAATGATGGTATTCCCATAAGCTCTTCGGCGACTTTCATAGCCGGGCCAAGCAGGTCTACGTGGCCTTTCATGGCTTTCTTCACCAACATACCTACCGACAGCATACGGTTGATCTCGTTTGTACCTTCGTAGATACGTGCGATACGAGCATCACGCCAGGCACTTTCCATAGGGGTATCTTCAGAGAAGCCCATACCACCAAAGATCTGGATACCTTCGTCTGAACAGTTTTGGATATCTTCGGATACTGCAACTTTAAGGATAGAGCATTCTATTGCAAACTCCTCAACGCCTTTCAATTCAGCATCCTGGTGCGATTCGCCTTTGGCTACACGCGCCTCAATGCGGTCTTCAATGTTTTTGGCAGCCCTGTAGCACGCGCTTTCCCCGGCATAACAGCTGGCAGCCATTTCGGCCAACTTGGCACGAATGGCACCAAAATTAGATATAGGTGTATTGAATTGTATCCTTTCGTTGGCGTATTTCACTGCGCCTGAAATAGTTCGGCGCTGCGCGTCCAGGCAGGCTCCGGCAAGTTTGATGCGTCCAACGTTAAGGGCGTTCATAGCTATTTTGAAGCCATTACCTCTTTCCGATAGCATGTTCTCTACAGGCACTTTAGTCTCATTAAAGAATACCTGGCGGGTAGAGGAGGCTCTGATACCCAGTTTATGCTCTTCTTCATTCATGGAGATGCCATTGGCGGGATCGTTTTCTACGATGAATCCGGTAATGTTCTTGTCATCCCCAATCCTTGCAAAAACAATAAACACACTGCAGAATCCGGCATTGGATATCCACATTTTCTGGCCTGTAATTTTATAATGTGTACCATCTTCAGACAGCACAGCTTTCGTCTTGCCCGAATTCGCATCCGATCCGGCACCCGGTTCGGTAAGGCAATACGCGCCAAACCACTCACCTGAAGCCAGTTTTGGTACATATTTTTGCTTTTGCTCTTCTGTTCCGTACAATGTTATCGGCATAGTACCGATACCTGTATGTGCCCCGAATGCTGTTGAGAACGAACCCGTTGCACCGGAAATGTAATCACATACCAACATGGTAGAGACGAATCCCATACCCAGTCCGCCATATTCTTCCGGAACAGCCACACCAAGAAAGCCCAACTCACCTGCTTTGCGCATGGTCTCTTCGGTAAAGGCGTAATCTTTTTTCTCAAAGCGGTCTTTGTTCGGCCATATCTCACGGTCAATGAATTCTTTTACGCTGTCGCGCATCATTACCTGCTCCTCCGTAAAATCCTCTGGAGTAAAAATGTCCTCCGATTTCGTTTCGGTTACCAGGAACTGGCCGCCCCTTGCTAATTTTTTCTCTTCTGTTTCCATAATTAGATTTTAAGATAATAGATGAGAGATGATAGACCGTTACTCCGACAGAGTGTTTTGGAAACTCATCGTCATCTTTTGAAATTCTTCTATTTTATTTTCGAGGCTTTGTGTTACCTCGTCTGATACATATTTTCTATGATTTGCCAGTAGGAGCTGTGTCTGCAACTCGAATGATGAGCCCAATGCGATATCGATAAAATGCCTGAATGATTTACTTGTCCTGCTTGAACCTTCGGCAATGTTTGAGGGAATAGATATGGAACTTCGATCCATTTGGCTCTTAAGACCAAATTTTTCATGAGTAGGAAAAGTGTAGGTTAAATTTAATGTTTCTTTTGCTATTTCCATTCCTGACTGCCAGATCTTCAATTTCTTGAAATTATGTCTTTTAAATTCAACCATCTTTAGCAGTCTATTGTCTATCCGTCTATTATCTTTCTTCGTCTTAAAATATCTCGTACACTCCCGCTGCTCCCTGTCCGGTACCTACACACATGGTAACCATACCATATTTATTGCCGCGGCGTTTCATTTCGTCAAATAATTGTACTGAAAGCTTAGCGCCTGTACATCCCAGCGGGTGCCCCATGGCAATGGCACCGCCGTTTACATTTACAATGTCTTTATTGATGCCAAGCTCACGTATTACGGCTAGTGACTGCGAAGCAAACGCCTCGTTAAGTTCAATCAATTGGATATCTTCCAGTTCGAGCCCTGCCATTTTCACGGCTTTCGGAATGGCTTTTACAGGCCCGATACCCATAATCCTTGGCTCTACACCTGCGGCAGCGTAACTCACGAGGCGGGCAATAGGCTCCAGTTTTAGTTCTTTTACAAGATCTTCGCTCATTACCAGTACAAAAGCAGCACCGTCGCTCATTTGCGATGATGTACCTGCCGTAACGCTGCCGTCGGCGGCAAAAACCGGTTTTAATTTGCCTAATGCTTCCACCGATGTATCGGCACGCGGACCTTCGTCTTTGGTAACAGTATAATTCTTCGTGGCTTTCTTTCCGTTTTCGTCTACATATACCTGCTCTACAGTAATCGGCACGATCTGTTTATCAAACTTACCCTCTGCCTGTGCCTTCAATGCTTTTTGATGTGAATGGTACGCAAACTCATCCTGGTCCTCACGTGATACCTTAAACTGCTTTGCAACGGCCTCAGCGGTAAGCCCCATTCCCCAGTAATAATCTTCATGGCCCGCTTTTGCTGCCTGGTAATCCGGCACCGGCTTGTAGCCGCCCATCGGGATGTAGCTCATACTTTCGGCCCCACCCGCAATAATGCAGTGTGCCATACCGCTTTGAATTTTTGCCGTAGCCATGGCGATGGTCTCCAGTCCCGAAGCGCAATAACGGTTTACGGTTACGCCCGGCACATCATCTACCTTTAATCCCATAAGGGAAATCAAACGTGCAAAGTTGAGTCCCTGCTCGGCTTCAGGCATAGCGTTGCCCACCATCACATCGTCGATACGGGTTTTGTCAAATTCCGGCAGCTCATTCATCATGAACTGTATGGTTTCCGCGGCCAGTTCGTCCGGCCTTTTGAACCTAAAGACTCCCTTTGGTGCTTTGCCTACGGCCGTCCTGTATGCTTTTACTATATATGCTGTCTTTGTCATTATTTTAAATTTTGAATTTTAAATTATGAATTAACCGAATCATTTAAAATTTATAATTCAGCATTCAAAATAATTAATTCCTAAGCGGTTTCCCTTTAGTTAACATAAACTGTATCCTTTCAAGTGTTTTTCTTTCACCTGTAAGCGATAGGAACGCCTCCCTTTCGAGATCAAGTAGATACTGCTCACTCACCAATGTCGGCTCACTCAGGTCACCTCCTGCCATTACGTAGGCCAGCTTATTGGCAATCTTTTTGTCGTGTTCCGAAATGTAATGCCCGGCTTCCATACTGTCGGTGCCTACAAGGAACATACCCAATGCCTGCTTGCCCAGTACTTTTACGTCCTTACGGCGTATTGGTGCTGTATATCCGGCTTCCGCCAGTAGCTTAGCGTGCTTTTTGGCTTCGGCGATCTGCCTGTCTTTATTCACCACAATAACATCTTTTCCTTTCTGTAGGATGCCCGTATCAAAGGCTTCATAGGCCGATGTTGATACTTTAGCCATAGCTACGGTAAGGAAGTATTCCTGCAGTACATTCAGTTCCACGTCATTCTTGCGGAAGGTGTCCGATGCCCTAAGCGCCATTTCTTTCGATCCGCCACCGCCGGGAATCACGCCCACGCCGAATTCCACCAGGCCTATATATGTCTCAGCCGCGGCAACCACCTTATCGGCGTGCATGCTCATTTCACAGCCGCCACCAAGGGTCATGCCGTGCGGGGCAACCACAACCGGAATGGAGGAGTAGCGCACGCGCATCATAGTGTCCTGGAACATTTTGATGGCTATGTTCAGCTCGTCATATTCCTGCTCTACCGCCATCATAAAGATCATGCCGATGTTGGCACCTACAGAGAAATTTGCCGCCTGGTTACCTATCACGAGTCCGTCATATTCTTTTTCGGCAAGGTCTATGGCTTTGTTGATGCCCTGAAGCACGCCACCGCCAATAGTATTCATTTTGCTTTGGAACTCGAGGTTAATGATACCGTCTCCGAGATCCTGGATAATGGCATCGCTGTTGCTCCATATTTTTTTGCTTTCGCGAATGTTGTCAAGAATGATGAACGCATCCTGCCCCGGAATTTTCTTTTGCGATTTTGAAGTGATGTCGTAGAAGTATTTCACTCCGTCTTTTACGGTATAGAAATTCTTGTTACCGCTGGCCAGCATCTCGTTTACCCATGCCGCCGGTTCTGCACCATTGGCCTTAATAAGCTCAATACCTTTTTCAGCACCTACGGCATCCCATATTTCAAACGGCCCATTCTCCCAGCCAAAACCGGCTTTCATGGCATCGTCAATTTTATAAAGGTCGTCGGTTATTTCAGGAATGCGGTTGGAAACGTAGGCAAACATTCCTGCAAAGTTTTTGCGGTAAAATTCACCTGCCTTGTCTGTTCCGCCAACCAGTACTTTAAATCGATTAATAGGCTTGTCTATAGTCTTGGTCAGCTCCAGCGTAGCGAATGATGCTTTCTTTGCCGCACGGTACTCCATTGTGTCAAGGTCGAGTGACAGGATATCCTTATCTACCTTTTTATAGAAGCCCTGGCCGGTTTTGCTTCCCAGCCATTTGTTCTGCATCATGGTATCAATAAAGCCCGGCAGTTTAAATAGCTCATGCACTTCATCGTTCGGGCAGTTCTCGTAAATACCGTTGGCAACATGCACCAGCGTATCAAGACCCACAACATCTACGGTACGAAAAGTAGCCGACTTCGGCCTGCCGATCACAGGTCCTGTAAGCTTGTCCACTTCCTCAATAGTAAGGCCCATTTCCTTAACCTGGTGGAAAAGGCTCATGATGCCGTAAATACCAATTCTGTTGCCTATAAAGGCCGGCGTGTCTTTGGCAACAACTGATGTTTTGCCAAGGAATTGCTCACCGTAGTTATTGAGGAAGTCCAGTACTTCCGTAGAAGTTTTCGGACCCGGTATGATCTCGAAAAGTTTAAGGTAGCGTGGGGGGTTAAAGAAGTGTGTGCCACAAAAATGTTGCTGGAAATCATCACTTCGGCCTTCGCTCATAAAATGAATAGGAATACCCGATGTGTTGGAAGTAATCAGTGTGCCCGGCCTGCGGTATTTCTCTACCTGCTCAAATACTTTTTGCTTAATGTCGAGCCTTTCCACCACCACCTCAATAATCCAGTCGACATCAGCAATTTTCGCCATGTCATCTTCGGTGTTGCCGGACTTTATACGGTCGGCAAATTTCTGGTGATAGATAGGGGAGGGTTTCGACTTTAGCGAATTGGCCAGATGCTCGTTTACGATACGGTTACGAACAGCCTTATCTTGTAATGTTAGTCCCTTTTTCTGTTCCGCTTCGGTAAGTTCCTTTGGCACAATGTCCAACAGGAGTACCTCCACGCCTATATTGGCAAAATGGGCCGCTATGGCAGAACCCATAATGCCGGAGCCTATTACGGCTGCCTTCTTAATAGTGCGTTTCATTCCGGTAATTTGTTTTTAAATGAAGCACGGGTAGACCGCGCCATATTATTGTTTTATCTGTTTGCTATTTTTGTCCATCTTCATTACCGAAGATGAGTTTGTCGGCTATAAGTTCATTTATTGTTTCGGCTACTTCCATAAAATGGGCAAGCTTTTCGTCCGATACGTGCTGGCGTATCACATCATTAAACTTTAATACCCTGTCGCGCGAAAGTTCTCTTTTCTCCTTGCCAAGTTTGGTAAGGTGTATCAGCACCCCGCGGCCATCGACCGGGTTTTTTTTTCGGACAATCAGTCCTTTCTCCTCCATCGACTTCAATGTACGTGTCAGGCTCGTAGGTTCCATTCCCATTTGCGGACCCAGCGCGGTAGAAGGTATGCCATTGTCCTTGTCTATGGAAAGCAAAGCAAAACCTACCGACATACTGGCGCCGTAGCGGGAAGCCTCTTCATTGTACATCCTGGATACAGCCTGCCATGTTGCCCTCAGGACATAGTCTATTGTTTTCTCTTTCATGAGTTTGATATTTCAAATATAATAAAAAATATTATGCATGCATATTAAATGTGTAAAAATTTACTTTTACGAAATTGTTTGCGTACCGACGGATTGTTATTTATAGGCTCCTTATATAGTTTGCGGGCACACTCTCTGTAAGCCATACCTCATTTTCCGAAAGAAAGAAAGGGTAGCCGTTAGTATGCATCTGTAAAGCCAACACTTCCAATACAACAGGTTTTCCGTGGCGGCTTCCAACATTTACAGCAGTAGCCTTGTCGCTGCTCAGGTGTACGTGGTGCCGGGAACCTTTAACGATGCCTTGCTCAAGGATGGGGGTAAGGTTTTTTTCTGCCGTTCCGTGGTATAGTATTTCGGGAGGCATCAGCGGCTCGTAACCGAGTTCGATCGCTACAGAATGTCCCTGGCTCGCGCGTATTCTTTGACCTGTTTTATCAAGTGCGAAACGTTTTTTATTATTGGTATCTACAATGTGCCGCAGCAGCGCCATGTCAATAGCTGTGCCGTGCGCATTCATTTTCTCAAGGAGTAATCCGGTATCCGCCCAGCCGTTGGCATCAAGGGAGATTCCGATACGGTCGGGGTTGTGCCTTAGGATAAGGCTCAGGAATTTACTTAGGTTTTTGGTATCTTTTTCGTCAATCATAATTGGTGTTTGCTACGTAAATATAGCATTTCAGCGCCAATTATCCGAATAGGGTAGGTTATTTTTATGTGATTCAGCGCAGGTTTGCTTATATTATTTTGTGTCGCGCTCCTTATTTTCGTCCATAAAGGCCTGTAATAAGCGCGACTCCCCATATTCGTCCACGGGAGCAAATGTCCTGTATATTACATATCGCTGGTTGCTTGCCAGGTCAGGCATCTTACGCTTTACATAATTCTTTATGGCTTCGTACTCCTTATGCTGCATTTCCATATCATATTCGTCCGCACCTGTAATATAATGCACAGCAGGGTAGAATTTGCCTTCGTGAAATGCCATATCGAAGTCGGCTATCTGCGGGTGTGTACTGATACTTTTTATGGTAAAAGGCAGCTTTCCGTATTTTTCATGAACCTTTTCCAACAGGTCGTTATGATAAGCTGTTATTTCCTTATTGATGTCGAATTTCAGGTCTTTGCCTCCGTAAATGGTTAGCTTATAAGCTACATAGGCATGGATGAGGGCGTCAATTGTAAAGCCTTTCTTTTCCCATTTCTGTGCTAGCGCTAGCATATCTGCGGCATTTTTTCCATAAAAAGCATAGCGGGCAGTAAGGAACTTATCCAGTTTCCAGTCCCCCTTTCCTTCATTTTTATTATACAAAGCGAACACAAGGTAGTCCTGCTGTTCGTTCGGGTGTATCTTCAGTACCGATATATAGCATTCGGGCCTGTTGCTGCGAAATGTGTAGGAGAAACCATATTTTTCGGATGTTATCGTAATCTCACCGCCGCCGTTGTTGTCGGAATAATATTCATCCACCACAGTATAGTTATACGGCAGGCCGGGCTGAAAATATACCGCCCTAGCTATATCAATAGCTTCGTCTGCATCTTTTTCATTAAACCGTTCAGTACCCAAACGTTTCAGGCTGCGTGCCGGATTCCGCCACATGCCGTCTACCAGGATCTCGTTGTTTGCAGCAATTGTTTTGCGCAGACCGGCATCAATAGCATCGTTGGCTAAAGGACCGGAATTACATGCGGTAAGCAACAGGAGCAGGAGAGGGGCAAAAAGGTAAGGCTTCATTATTGGTTTGGTTTACGGCGCAAAAATATACTTTTTAAACTGAATCAATTATTTGAAATAGTAATCCGTTTGTACAATACTCCTTTTCACCGCTGTATTTCAATTGTCGCGATTTACATTACCAGCTCCTGCTACATAAAAAATGAAAAGCTGCCCGAAAGCAGCCCTCAAAGTAACAACCTATTATAATTTAAAACTTCATTCCCACACCAAAGCCAAGCAGCCATGGGTTGATATCTACTTTTGCCGGTATGCTCAGTCCTTCGGCAAGATTGGAAGCATTTACAGTTACATCGGTTTTCAGGAACAACCTTTTAGCATCAATGTTAATGAAAAACTTGTCTCTGATCATGTAGTCAATGCCCGCCTGCAAAGCAAACCCGAAGGCATTGTCATATTCCACATCTTTAACGGTCTTGCCTTCATCCACACCGTAAAATATCGTGTAGTTGATGCCGGCGCCCAGATAAGGTTTAAAGTCGGTATCGGGCATAAAGTGATATTGCAGTGTTAGGGTTGGCGGCAACAAGTATACACTGCCAAGGTCTACATCTGCTTTGGTAGGGCCACCAACCGCCGATATGTCAGATCCCGTGGTGTGTACATCGTGTTTGCTTGTGCCGAGTATAAGTTCTGCCGCGATGTTTTTGGTAAAGAAATACGTAAAGTCAAGTTCAGGAATAAAAGTGTCCGATATGCTGGCATCGCCTCCTATTATACCTATGTCCGCCGATTCAGACGGCAATACGCCTACACCACGAACGCGCACCTGCCATCTTTTAAAATCATTGGTTTTTTCTTCCTGGGCATTTACTATCCCGCTACCGAAAAGAGACAGGGCGAGTGCGATAAAAGCTAGTTTTTTCATGGTATTCTGTTTTGATTAGTACCCCAAAAATAGTGGCATAAAATGCTGTAAAACCTGATATTAATCATGCGTTAAAGTATTTTTTTTCATGATCTTTCCAATGCTTATCTTTAGGGCATATTTCCAAACATTCTATTTAAATCACATTATCAAATGACAAAAAAATCCAAATTAATTGTATTGCTGCTGGCATTTGCAGGAATTATCACTTCCTGCAAAACCTACCCGACGCATGGCAACGGCGGAAAGGTATACCAGGGCGTAATCCCCAAAACCAAGGGTACACAGATACTCGATGCTGAAGGGAAGCCCATCACACTGAAAGGCACCAACCTTGGTAACTGGCTTGTTCCTGAAGGCTATATGTTCAAGATGGGAAAAGTGAGTTCGCCACGCAAAATCGATGAACTTCTGCACGAAATGATCGGCCCTGACAGCCTTGCAACATTCTGGGACAAGTATCTCGACAACTATGTAACCCATGAAGACATTAAATACCTGAAACGTACCGGTTCTAACCATGTGCGCCTGCCATTCCATTATAAGCTTTTCACCAAAGAAACATATATGGGTAAGCGTAATGCGGGTTTTGAATATTTTGACCGTGTTATTGAATGGTGCCGCCAGGAGAACCTTTATGTATTGCTCGATATGCACTGTGCCCCGGGCGGCCAGACAGGCGATAATATTGATGACAGCTATGGCTATCCGTGGCTGTATTTCAGCAAAACGGCACAAGACGAGATGGCAAATATCTGGAAGAAAATTGCCAGCCGCTACAAGGATGACCCCATTGTTTTGGGATATGATGTGATCAACGAGCCCTTCGCGCATTATTTCCAGAAAGATATTCCGGATTATAATCACAGATTGTTCCTTGTTTATGAGCGTATGGTAAAAGAGATCCGTTCTGTAGATACAAAACATACCATTTACCTTAATGGTTCCATCTGGGCGGGTGACTTTGGTGTATTCGAAAGGATATTGGACGACAATGTGGTATACGAATTCCACAAATACTGGTTCGATGTCAATCAGGAAGCGATACAGAAATATGTTGACTTCCGTGACCTGCATAATGTACCTATCTATATAGGTGAAACAGGTGAGAATACGGATGAATGGGTATTAGAATTCCGTAAGCTGCTCGACAAGAATGGTATTCATTGGGCATTCTGGCCGTATAAAAAGATGGATAACCTTCGTGGTATCATGAATTTTGCCCAGCCGGAAGATTATCCACTCATCAAGAAATATGCCGACAGCGACCGCAGCTCGTTCGAGAAGGTACGTGAAAATATGCCCGACAGGGTGAAGGTGCAGAAAGCATTAAACCAATATCTGGAGAATTGTAAATACAAGAACAATTTCCCAAACAAAGGTTATGTGGAAGGACTTGGGTTTACGCTGGAGAAATAAACAGGATTGAAATCAGGGCTGCCCCGGGGCGGCCCTTTTTTTTGCTTATAGGTATAAAACAAAAAAATCCCCTTGCGGAGACTTAAAGAAAAAAAAATGGCAAGCGACCTACATCGCACCGCTACAACCGCGTACCTTTGCTGTGTTCCCACCCTGGAGGAGTCTGCAGGAGCTGGTCGTGTAGGACTTGCCGCTGCAAATATACGATCTTTTTGTATTTTCGCAAGGCAATTGGCAGATATAAAATACAATTGTATCTTGGCAACATTATTTATATAACCATGAAAAAACATAAGTTATTAGCATTCATTTTATTGGGGGCTTTGGTAGTATCGTGTGAAGACAAAGAAAAATCTTTCAGCATTGATGTTTCTGCTTTAAAAGGGCAATATAAGCCCGAAGAAACAGCTTCCATAAACATTCTTAACCCTGATAAGGAAACGATAGACTCCATTGCTTTTTATTCGAACAATAAGCGTATCGGAAGTGTAAAGGGCAATGCAAAATTTGACATCAGCCTGGAGGGAAGTAAATTCGGCTACCAGGAACTGAAAGCTCTCGTGTATTCGGAAGGCTCCGCTACAGATGTAACAGCAAGGATAGAAGTAGTTTCGGGTATCAAAACGCAATTAGTAGACTATGAAGTAGTAAGTACTTACCCGCACGATACGCAGGCTTATACACAAGGACTTGAGTTTTACCGCGATACATTGGTAGAAGGTACAGGCCAGTACGGAAAGTCGAGCCTTCGCAAAACCAATTATAAAACCGGTGAGGTATATAAGCGCGTCAGCCTCGATGCACGCTATTTCGGGGAAGGCGTTACCATATTTAACGGCAAGCTTTACCAGTTGACGTGGAGAGAGGGAACAGGTTTTATCTACAATCCGGATACTTTTGAGAAGGAGAAAGATTTTACCTATTTTAAGAATGTTGAAGGCTGGGGCCTCACGCACGATGATAAATACCTGTATATGAGCGACGGTTCTGAGAAGATCTATAAGCTTGACCCGGCGACGATGAAAGAAGTTGACTATATAAATGTATATACCGGAGGAACGAAAGTGAAATCGGTAAACGAACTGGAATGGATCGACGGTAAGATCTATGGTAATATTTACCAGGAAAATGCCATTGCTATTATCGATCCGGCGACCGGAGCGGTGGAAGGTGTCCTAAATATGACCGCTCTGGACAAGCAGGTAACCAATGCCGGCAGGGACGTGCTTAACGGCATCGCCTACAATCCTAAAACAGGAACAATATTTGTGACAGGCAAGAACTGGGACAAGATGTTTGAGATAAAGATTAAGAAATAACTATAGGCTTACAGGGTTTATATTGAATCCTTAGAACTAAAACAAAAGAGGCCGGATTTCCGGCCTCTTTTGTTTTAGTTACTGCTTCACCAATGCAACTTGTAAACTTTAGCTACTTTATGGTATCGAATTCAGCCCGTAAAACCTGAATTTCCCATTTACTTTTACAAAACGGAAACTATGGCTTGTGCCGGTGTGGGTAGGGGATAGTTCGCCAGGTTTGTACGTCTCCACCCAAACTTCATATAGTTTCAGATCTTTCGGGTAGTCCCTTGGCATTACACGGGGTTTGAAATTTTCTACCACTATAGAACTGAATGAATAGCCTTTCTTTGTCATGGCAAGGAATACTGGCGATTTTGTAAAGTCCTTTGCTATTACGGCGAAGAAAAAGGCTGATGGTACAAAAACGCCGTCTTTGTCCCTGTCCATAGATCCCACACAATCCGGGCAGTCTACTTCCTTCATGCTGAGTGCCTGGAAAGCTGTCTTGTCACCTTTTTCAATTGCCTGCACGATTCCGATAAAAGCCTTGTCCAGTAAATCCCAGTCGGTAGGCTGTTTAGCAGGTTTGTTCCCTTGTGCCTGAACGGATAGCGAGATACAGGCCATTGTAAAAAGTATAGCGAACTTTTTCATTTACTATGCTCTAAGCTGTTATGTTTTTCTTGATTGTTTGTATTAATACCAGCGCTTCTTGTTCTTTTTGGAAGCATCCGATTTTCTCGAATTATTGTTTTTATTCTTGTTCCTTAAATCAGGTTTTTTCTGCTCAGCGGGTTTTTCATCGGTAGATGATCCTTCTCCATAAGGATAAGGATGTCCCTCAATAACCTTAATTTTCAAGCGGATAAGCTTTTCAATATCTTTCAGGTACGGAAGTTCGTCTTTCGAGCAGAACGATATTGCAAGTCCTTCATTTCCCGCACGGCCTGTACGTCCAATACGGTGTACATACGTTTCCGGAATATTTGGCAGGTCGAAGTTGATCACGTAAGGCAGGTTCTCAATATCAATACCGCGGGCGGCAATATCGGTGGCTACCAATACGGAAACTTCTTTGTTTTTAAACCCTTCCAACACGCGTACTCTCGCGTTTTGTGACTTGTCACCATGGATGGCTTCCGCGTTTACACCATTCTTTTTAAGGGCTTTAACAACATTGTCCGCACCGTGTTTTGTACGTGAAAAAACCAATACATTCGAAAGGTTTTCGTTACGTATCAGGTGGTAGAGCAGTTTGCGCTTGTCTCCTTTATCAACATGATAAAGTTGTTGTTTAACCCTTTCGGCTGTAGAAGATACAGGCGCTACCGAAACGTATTTCGGTTCGGTAAGAAAGGTATCGGCCAGTTCACGTATCGCTATTGGCATGGTTGCCGAAAAAAGAAGTGTCTGGCGGTTATCAGGTGTAAGCTTGATAATTTTCTTTACATCGTTGATAAAGCCCATATCCAACATTTGGTCGGCTTCGTCGAGTACAAGTGTATGCAGGTGATCCAGGTTGATAAAACCTTGTTTATGAAGGTCAAGAAGCCTTCCGGGGGTTGCAATAAGGATATCCACACCTTTCTTAAGCTGGTCGGTCTGTGATATCTGGTTTACACCTCCATATATAGTTACCTGACGGATATTGGTGTACTTTCCGTAAGTATCAAAACTTTGTCCGATCTGCAGGGCAAGCTCACGGGTAGGCGTTACAACAAGTGCCCTGATATGTTTTACCTTTTTGGCAGAGCCAACAATGCGGTGCTGCAGGTTAAGTATCGGTATGGCAAAGGCGGCAGTTTTACCTGTTCCTGTCTGGGCGCATCCAACAAGGTCTGATCCGTCAAGGATAACGGGTATTGCCTGCTGCTGGATAGGGGTAGGGGTTTCGTAACCTTCATCTGCCAGGGCCTGCTGTATATTTTTGAGTAAATTTAAATCTTCGAATTTCATGTATCTGTAATAGGCACTATTTGCGTGCGTTGGCACAAAGATAGTCTTTTCAGTATTAGGTCAAAAATGATGCCTTTAAATAGATTGGTGTCAAAAAGAAAATCCCGCCACTTAGAAAGTGACGGGACTTAACAAACCAACCAACCAATTATTAACAAACCTCATGAAAATCGTGAGATTTCTTATTACAAAGATAACAAGTAGTGTGCCAAACATAAACTATTTTGTAATTTTTTTTATTACAATTATATTTACTACTGTTATTTAGTTTTATTTTAAATAAAAAGGTAAATCTATCACCTGTATTGATTTCAGTACTGCCTTAAAATTCAACGTATTCCGTAATTTCAAGTCCATAACCAATCATCCCGACACGTTTTGTCTGCCCCGAGTTGGTAAGCAGGCGAATTTTGCAAATGTCAAGGTCATGCAATATCTGCGCGCCAATACCAAAATCCCTGTCATCCATTTTTATCTGTGGGGCCTTATTTATTCCCTGTGTCTGCAATTGTTTCAGTTCCTTTACACGTGCCAAAAGGTCGGAAGGGGATACCTCCTGGTTCACGAACAGTATCGCGCCCCTGCCTTCATCATTTATTTTTTGGAACATCTTGTCCAGTTTTCCGTCAGGATCACTGGTAAGCGTACCGAGAATATCGTTATTTACCTGTGTGGAATTGATGCGTGTCAGTACCGGCTCACCCATGTTCCAGCTGCCTTTGGTAAGTGCGATATGCACCTGCTTGTTCGTGGTCTGAACATATGCCCTTAGCCTGAATGTTCCAAACCGTGTATTAATTTCAAAATCTTCTTTCTTCTGGATAAGGCTGTCGTGCTGCATTCTGTAAGCAACAAGATCTTCTATGGAAACGAGCTTCAGGTCGAATTTCTTTGCTACCTCATACAGCTGTGGCAGGCGCGCCATAGAACCATCCTCATTCAGTATTTCAACCAAAATACCTGCGGGTTTAAAACCTGCCAGGCGTGCAAGATCGATGGCAGCTTCAGTATGGCCGGTACGACGGAGAACGCCTCCCTGTTTTGCCCTAAGCGGGAAAATATGCCCGGGGCGTCCAAGATCGGTAGGTTTGGTATCTTCATCTACCAGTGCCTTAATGGTTTTGGCCCTGTCGTGTACGGATATGCCTGTTGTACATCCGTGTCCGATAAGGTCTACCGATACGGTAAATGCGGTTTGGTGCAGTACAGTATTATTGGTAACCATAGGTTGAAGGTCAAGCTCATCGCAGCGTGCTTCGGTAAGCGGGGCACAAATGAGGCCGCGGCCCTGGGTTGCCATAAAGTTTATCATTTCGGGAGTCACTGCTTCAGCAGCAGCTATAAAATCGCCCTCATTCTCGCGGTCTTCATCGTCAACAACGATAATCAGTTTACCCTGGCGGATGTCTTCTATAGCCTCTTCTATTGTGTTGAGTTGTATTTTGGTTTCAACCTGCATGGTGTTATGCATTTTTAGGTTTAGGAGTAAATAGTTTGTTGAATAGTTTCTGCACCGGTACCACTATAGGATCCCAGTTTATGGTCACATTCATATCGTTCGTAGCCCTGTACGTAAGGAATACAGCCAACGGTGTCAAAACAAAAGAAGACATCCAGGCACCCAGCATGGGTGTAATGCCGTCTTCCTGCGCTAGCTTTTTACCGAATGTATTAATAAAGTGAAAGATTATAAATATCAGTACCGCGAAAACGATCGGGAGGCCAAGGCCACCTTTACGGATAATTGCACCCAATGGCGCGCCAATAAAGAACATCAGCAGGCAGGCGTATGCAATAACGAATTTATCATACAATGCAAGCCAGTGGCTGTTAATGGATTTTATCTTTTCAAAAAGGCCATCTTTACCTGATTTTACGAGATAGTCAACGCTTTTAGTATTATTACTGGCAATATCGAGGATTTTTGCCTTATCTTCTTTTGTTTTAATGATCTCAATAAGCTTCTTAGGCAGGCTGTCTTTTTTAACCTGCTCTTGTCCGGGAAGGGAAAGCATCGCACGTGAACTGCCTAAAACCACATTTGACCTTTGCGCTATATTGAGCGCTATGTTTTTAGCTTCTTTATTATAACTTGTGTTAAGTGAATCCAGGGTGTAATTAAGTTCACCCAGGTTCAGCATATAGTTCGTCTGCGCGATCTGCTCCTGGTCTACATCGGAATTGTTCAGCATCGAAAGGTCGATGTTGATGATTTGCTTCGTAAAGCTACTTTTGGCAAAAGGCTGTTTTTTCCTTTCAATCGGGTTTTTAGTCGCTACTTCAACATAATGATAGCCGTCAAAAAGCTCCAGTTGCAAAAGGTTAGAGTCTTCGTTTCCTTTTAGCAGGCCTGTTTTGGAGCGTATGATAGTAGCATCGGCATTGCCGGGGTTGCGTTTGTGTATGGTAACACCGGTAAGTTTTTCACCATTGTCGCCGGATTTTTTATCAACTTTAATGTTGAAGTTGTTACCAATCGCATTGAACTGGCCTTCTACAATAGCCATTGCGGGTTTCCGCTTTACAATGTTGGCCCTGAGGTTAATAAATTTATACTCCGCTTTCGGGATCACATCATTAGCAAAGAAAAAGGCCAGGATGCTCAGACCGAATATAAAGATAATGAGGCTGCGCATGGCACGGCTCAGCGATATGCCCGACGATTTCATAGCGGCAAACTCGTAATTCTCGGCAAAGTTACCAAAGGTCATAATAGATGCCAACAGTATCGACAGGGGTAATACCAGCGGTACGATCTTTGGCGCGTAGAAGATAAGGAACTTGACTATTACGCCCGCGTCGAGGTCTTTCCCCGCAAGTTCTGCAATGAAAAGCCATATTGCCTGCAATACAAATATAAAGAAGAGGATAATGAATACCGAGGCAAAGGTCTTAATGAAAGACGTAAGGATGTAACGGTCTAATATTTTCACCGGAGATTAGTCTAATCTATTAATGTAATAATTAGGATATTTACTTTCGGTAAAGGTAAAGTGATTTTTTGACAAAGGCTGGTTTGTTTTGAAAGAATTTATGGTTATAATCATCCTGGTGCCGTCTTTGTCGGTACGCATAAAGTTGTAAATGTGCTTTGTCTGGGTGTCAATACCTATCAGTACGTCTTTAACAGGGTCCTTGAGATTAATGGGAACAAGCTTCACATACTGTATCTTTCGGCCCTTTACATTCTGTAGTATATCCCATGAATATTTATAACCGGAATTGAAAAACGTCAGCATTTTGGAAGGCGTAAGCTCATCAGATTTCTCGTCGTCAGACTTAGATATGGTTATCTCTTCGTCTTCAGGTACAATATTATATATTTTTTTACCGTCGAATATGCGCGTCATCCCCATGAAATTAAGGACATATTTATTCCCTTTCTGAACTACTGTCCCTTTACTTTCCTGGTTCAGGTTTTCTTTTGGGTTGCTTACAGAATATTTAAAATCAATCGCAATATTCTGGTACCCTTTTATTTTAGAACTTACCTGATCCAGCAGTGCCTTCGCTTTCTCAGGGCTTTGCGCGGAGGCCGGAATCGCGATAAGAAGTAAAATAAGAGCTAAAACCCGTGTAATCCTTTGCATATTAAAAATCATTGTCTTCATTTTTAAAAAATTGCTCGAGAGCTACAAGGTCGGGGATAAGAACGTTACGGGCCTTACTGCCTTCAAACGGGCCAACTATACCTGCGGCTTCTAATTGGTCGATAAGCCTTCCGGCACGGTTGTAACCCAGTTTCAGTTTTCGCTGAAGAAGCGAAGCCGAACCCTGTTGCGCGGTAACAATAACTTCCGCGGCGTCCCTGAACATTGAATCTCTGTCGCCGATATCCATATCAAGATTAATGCCACTTTCTTCGCCAACAAATTCAGGAAGCAGGTAAGCATCCGGATACCCTTTCTGCGAACCGATAAATTCGGTTATTCTTTCCACCTCAGGTGTATCAACAAAAGCACATTGTACCCTGGTAAGGTCGTTACCCTGAGTATACAGAAGGTCACCCCGGCCTATAAGCTGGTCGGCACCCTGGCTGTCGAGAATGGTACGGGAGTCGATTTTAGACGTTACACGGAACGCGATCCTGGCCGGGAAGTTGGCCTTGATGATACCTGTAATAACGTTTACCGACGGCCTCTGTGTAGCAATGATCAGGTGGATACCAATAGCCCTGGCTAGCTGTGCAAGCCTCGCAATAGGGGTTTCTACCTCTTTACCGGCTGTCATAATAAGGTCGGCGAATTCATCCACTACCAATACAATATACGGTAAAAACTTATGCCCGTTCTCGGGATTGAGCCTCCTTTGGCGGAATTTTTCGTTGTACTCCTTAATATTACGGACCATAGCGTCTTTAAGGAGGCTATAACGGTTATCCATTTCAATACAAAGCGAATTGAGTGTATTAATAACTTTTGTATTGTCGGTTATGATAGCGTCGCCGCCATCCGGCAGTTTGGCCAGGTAATGCCTTTCTATTTTATTAAAAAGGGTGAGTTCTACCTTTTTCGGGTCAACCAGTACAAATTTCACTTCCGCAGGATGCTTTTTGTAAAGCAGCGATGTAAGTACGGCATTAAGCCCAACGGATTTACCCTGGCCTGTAGCACCTGCCATTAGTAAGTGCGGCATTTTGGCAAGGTCTACCACGAAGGTTTCATTGGATATGGTTTTACCCAACGCTATCGGAAGCTCCATTTCCGCAGTCTGGAATTTAGGAGCGCCAATCACGCTCTTCATCGAAACCATTGTAGGGTTTTGGTTTGGCACTTCTATACCAATGGTTCCTTTGCCAGGTATTGGCGCAATGATACGGATACCTAAGGCCGAAAGTGACAGCGCGATATCGTCTTCAAGGCTCTTGATCTTCGAGATACGGATACCGGCTTCCGGTACGATTTCATATAGCGTAACGCTTGGGCCTACGGTAGCTTTTATCTGTGCGATATCGATCTTGTAGTTGCGCAGCGTTTCTACAATACGGTTTTTGTTTTCCTCAAGTTCTTCCTGATTGATGGTGATGCCTCCGGAAGAATAATCCTTTAGCAGCTCTATCGAAGGGAATTTGTAATTGGAAAGGTCGAGGGTAGGGTCGAACTCGCCGAAATCTTTTACCAGGCGTGCTGCAAGGTTTTCTTCAACCACATCTTCTTCGGCAAATTTTTCGATTACAAAGCTTTCATCCTCGGTTTCAATAATCTCATGAGCCTTCGGCGCGGGTTGCGGAGTTGCGGGCTTTTTAACTGTCGGTTCCATTTTTATTTCAGACGGATGCTCTATCGTTGGCTTGAGGGCTTCACGGTTAATCTCAAATTTAGAGCCCGGCGGCTGTACCGTATGTATTGTCATTTCAGGTTCTCCTGCCTCATCCTGTTCTTCTTCGGCCGGAAACGGTTTGAGTGCCGCCGCATCGGCTACAGAGTAGGCGGCAGGTGCAGTTGCCATAGCATCATTCACGGCAGAATTTGAAGGTTGTTCTTCTTCGATTTCCTCTCCGGGCTTTTTCTCGAAGAATGACTTAATGGCGTCAGGAGACATTTTGATCCTGAAAATAAGGAATATAAACGTAGCAAAAACCAATATAAGCAGTGTACCGGTCTTACCGAGGTAATCCTGCATGTATAGATTTATCTCATAGCCAACAACACCTCCAAGCTCAGGCAGGTAGGGGTTGAAGAAACCGCAGAAAACCGAAACGATTATAACAAGGAATAAATCCCAGAAAAGGGTTTTGCGCAGTTTCCTAACCGGAAGATCGAGCACAAGGTATGCGCCCGTAAGGAAAAAGAAGCGTATCAGTATGAAAGATGCTATACCAAATCCCCTGTAAAGGAAAATGTCCGCGAGGTAAGCACCAAATTTGCCAAGCCAGTTTTGCACTTCGCTATTCCTGTTGGCAAATTCGGTGAGCTCGCTCTGGTCGTTTTCCCAGTAAAGGAAATACGATATGAAAGAAAGCAGCAAAGCCACCGAGAACAGGAAAAATAATATTCCCACGATGACTTTATGCTGGCGCGTAAGGCGCCATTTCTTTTTTTCGGTAACCGGCTTTTCCGCCGTAGTATCTTTTTTGATTTTTGCCATTATACAATCGGTATCGACTGTAAAAATATCAATAAATTTAAAAAAGTAAAACTACTTTGGGGTAATAAATTATAACTCCCACAACCAAAGCGGCTATAGCAGCAAAGAAAACCGCTCCGGAAGCGATATCTTTTATAAAACCGATCTTCTTATTAAAATCCGGATGGATGAAATCGCAAATCTTTTCAACTGCTGTATTGGCGCCTTCTATGGCCATTACAAGCCCTATGGCCAGTGTCTGCAGCATCCATTCCGTAGGTGCTATATTAAAATAAAAGCCGGCTATTGTTATTCCAATCCCAATAAAGAACTGCACCATAATGCTGTGCTCGCTCGTTACCAGTTTGTAGGCGCCTTTTACAGAATACCCTACGCTTTTCAGCCGTCCTTTTACAAACCTGTTGTCTTTCATTAATTAAGTGCGGCAAGTGCTTTATCGTAATCCGGCTCGTCTTTTAGTTCCTGTACCTGTTCGGTATACTTGATGATTCCATCTTCATCAATAACCACGATAGCCCTTGAGTGAAGGCCTGACAGCTTTCCGCCATCGATCATCACACCATAGTTCTCACCAAAATTATCGTTCCTGTAATCAGAAAGCGTAATTACGTTCTCAAGTCCTTCGGCAGCACAAAAGCGGCTTTGTGCAAAAGGAAGGTCGCGGGAAACACAAAGTATCTTTGTGTTTGTAAGCCCGGTGGCTCTTTCATTAAACCTCCTTACCGACAGGGCACAGGTTTCGGTATCAATACTTGGGAAGATGTTGATGATAAGTTTGGTGCCTTTGAAGGTGGCCATTGAAATAACTTCAAGGTCGTTGTCGATAAGATTGAAACCCGGAGCTTTACTCCCTACTTCAGGAAGTTCTCCCCATGTTTTTACAGGATCGCCGAAAAGAGTGATGTCTGCCATTTTAACAAATTTTTAATAATTTATCGCAAATGTAGTAATCGTTACTGTATTTGCAAGATTTTTAGTTGATGTTCGTGTGTTAAGGTGCATATCCATAGCTTTTTACGGATTGCTGTAATATTTATGAAAGGCTTTTCAATGCTGTTTCGTAGTCCGGCTCGTCTTTTATTTCAGGAACCTGCTCACTATACACTACATTTCCTTCTTCATTTATAACCACTATAGAACGCGACAGGAAACTTTCCAACGGGCCATTTGCTATAGTCAGGCCATATGCCTGTCCGAAGCTGCCATCTTTTACGTCCGAAAGCATTATAACGTTGGCAATGCCTTCCGCGCCGCAAAAACGGCCTTGCGCAAATGGAGTATCACGCGAAATGCAAAGCACTTTTGTATTCTCCAGGTTTGCAGCCTGCTCGTTAAATTTACGTACCGAAGTAGCGCACGTTCCGGTATCTACACTTGGAAATATATTCAGTACAACCTTTGAGCCTTTAAAATCGGAAAGGGATGCTTTAGACAAGTCATTTTTTAAAAGTGTAAATTCCGGCGCTTTGGTACCGTTTTGCGGCAATTCGCCAACAGTCTGGATGGCGTTTCCGCCCAATGTGATAGTAGCCATTTGTGTTTTTTATAGATAGACACAAAAGTAAGAATTTATCAATATAAAAACGAATACTGCCCATTATCATTAATGGAAAAGCACTTCGATAGAGAAAGGAGTTTTAAAATATTGAGAATATGATTGTATGGTATCAGGACTTATTATAAATACATGGCTAACATCCCCAGGCTCATCGCGATCATCATGCCGTCTTCTATAATGGTTACAGTGCTCATTGGCAGGTTGAACACTGCTCCAAGGCAAGCGCATTGTATCTTCTTTTTATTAAGTACGCTCTGTAACACACCTATCAGGCTTACCGACATCACTACGGCTGTAACGGCATTTGTAATTATAGGTTCAAAATCAAGGGCGAAGGCGAGGCCGAGAGACAGTTCTATAAAAGCGTAGATGTAACCCCATACCGGGAATTTCATGGCTACAACATCATACATGGCATAGCTTTCGGAAAAGGCTTTCAGGTTAAGCATTTTAAAGAATGAAAATGCAAGGAAGAATCCTGCCATAAAAACCCTCATGAACAGCATAAGGCTGAACCCTTCGCCAGATCCGGCGGTAATTAATGAAACCGCGGTTATATAACCAAACAGCAGCAATATGGGCTTGTAGGTTTCTACCCAGCTTCTTTTTTCCTCCCCGGGTGGATTACCGAAAACATCCGTAACCGGTTTATGCCCTTGTTCATGGCCGCTAACCCGGTATTTTGGATAGTCTTTCAGCGCATCCTGAAGTATAAGGGTAGGGATGTGGCTTTCCATCGTTATATCTGCCGTGCCTTTTTCGAGATCGACTTCAACATCGGTTACGCCCGGTACTTTTTTTAGCAGGAAGCTCACTTTTGCCGAACAGCCATCGCAGGTCATTCCGGATATAGTATAGGTATGTTTCATGGAGTGTCATTTAATTGTTATTACAGTACAAATTTCGGCAAATACACGAATGTACCGCTTATACAATTTTGGGAAATACCTGCAAGATTTACGGATTGGCTTTGCTACAGATCGTCGATAGCCTTTCGTTTGTTGTCCTTTATCGATTTGTAGAAAGTAGGGGTGAGGCCTGTAACTTTTTTAAATTGGCCCGAAAGATGGGCAGCGCTGCTGTAACCCATCGTATCAGCGATCTGCGCGAGGGAAAGCTCATCATACACCAGCAGTTCCTTTACTTTTTCGATACGTTGCGCAATATAGTATTTTTCAATAGTAGTACCTTCCACTTGCGAGAACAGGTTGCTCAGGTAAGTGTATTCATAATGGAGTTTAGCGGCGAGCCACGCTGACAGGTTGGTGTTAAGGATCTCTGCGGAATGATGTACCAGATAGATGATTTCATTTTTTATCTGGTCAATAATGCGGCTTTTACGGTCTCCTATGAGTTCAAATCCAAGCGCGTGGAGTGATTTATCCACATGAAGAAGCTCTTCCGGGGTCAGCTCGTTCTTTATTTCCGATTCACCCAATTCAACTGAAAGTACCGTGATGCCTGCCTTTTCTAACTCGTTACGCACTGCCGTAATACAGCGCGGGCAAACCATATTTTTGATATATAGTATCATCAATTGTGTGTGTTTACCCATTCGGTTATAGCATTCAGTGCCTGTTTTTCCGTAATAGGGTCGTTCATTCCGGCATCATGGTCTTTGCCCTTCATTGTTACTAGTCTCGATCGCACATTTCTTTCCTGTAAAAACATATAGAGTGATGATGACTGCTCATAAGGTACTAAATGATCATTGTCTCCATGAATTAACAAAGTCGGTATCCGTGTAATGCGGTGGCATGGGCTGACCAGTGTAAATTTTTCGTCCTGAATGCTTTCCGGTTTATATTTCGCATCTGCCAATAGTTCTACTACCGAATCCAGTTTTACATTTTTCAGATGATTAATCATTTCGACTTCGTCTAGTGCTGTCGGGGGGCAGATCGCGTTTATAGATTTCACTATTCTTTTTGTTGTATATCCATATAGCAAAGACAAATGCCCGCCGGCGCTTATGCCGGCCATGTGTACCTGTTTGGTGTTATAGCCATGCTTCTTCCCTTCCTTCTGTACATAGCTTACGGCATTATCAACATCTTGTAACAGGTCTTCGCTGTGTACTGACTCACTCACATAGCGGTAATCGATGTTAGCGACTATAAAACCAAGATTCCTCAGGTCTTTGGACGTCTTATCTGTATATTCTTTACCACCCATCATCCACGCACCGCCGTGTATCATTATAATCACAGGTGTTGCCTCATCAAAATTTTTTGGAAGGAAAAGGTCGAGTGTTTGCTGCGCATGGTTGCCATATGCCAGATTAAGAATGTCTGATTGGGCAAGGCAATTGGCAGAAATAGCAATAAAAGCTATTAGGGAGAAAAAGATTTTTTTCATGGAATAGTAATTGTAAACGCTAATGTAAGCAATTGGGAATAAAAAAACGCTCCCGTTTCGTGGGAGCGTTTCTTACTTAATCTGTATTCATTACGTCTTATCTATGGCACCAAGTACGCGCATCATAAAACTGTTCAGCGCTTCTTTCTTATCCATACCATCCTTTATCATTTTGTGTACCTCCAAGGCACCGTACATGTTGGATATCAGTTCGCCAACCACATCCAGTTCTTCGTCTTTCAGCGAAGGGACTTCGGTGAGCGCTTCCAGCACCTCCAGTGTTTCTATTATATAGTCCTGGTCATTTTCCTCAATAAACTGAGTAAGATGCTTAATTACTGGTAACTTCATTTACTAGGTCAGTTAAGATTTCTACTTTATTGGTTTGTACCTGGTTTACCAGCTGTCCGTTCCTGAATGTAGCAAACGTAGGCAGGTTGTCTACTTTCGCAAGCTTACGCGATTCAGGGAAGTTTTCGGCATCAGCCAGCACAAAAGTAACATTGCCGTTCTCTGAGGCCATCTTTTTAAATTTTGGCTTCATAATTCTGCAGTTGCCGCACCATCCGGCCGAAAACTGCACCACCACTACCGGTTCACCAGCCACAATCTCTGCTAAATTATCTGTCTCAAGTTCCTGTAACATTGGTAAGGTGATTTTAGTTATTAATTATTTGTAAGGTACGAAGCAACGCCATTGCGGTCAGCTGTCATGGCTTCTTTACCTTCTTCCCAGTTTGCCGGGCAAACTTCGCCTTTTGTCTGAACGTGTGTATAAGCATCGATCAGCCTCAGGTATTCGTTTACGTTACGGCCCAGCGGCATATCGTTTACGCTCTCGTGGAAAATTTTACCTGTTTCGTCTATAAGGTAAGTAGCCCTGTAGGTAACGTTTGAACCTGTAAGGATAACTGAATCTGTTTCATCGTTATATTCGGATGCCTCGATATCAAGGATTCCAAGAATGTTAGCAAGATTCCTGTTAGTATCGGCAAGGATAGGGTAGGTTACGCCTTCAATACCGCCGTTGTCTTTTGCTGTGTTCAGCCAAGCAAAGTGAACCTCGTTAGTATCGCATGAAGCACCTATAACTACTGTATTTCTTTTCTCAAACTCACCAAGCGCAGCCTGGAAAGCATGAAGTTCTGTAGGGCAAACAAAAGTAAAGTCTTTAGGGTACCAGAACAGCAACACCTTTTTGTTGTTGTTTACAGCTTCTTCGTAAATGTTGATCTTAAGGTTGTCGCCCATTTCTGACATTGCGTCTACACTGATGTTCGGGAATTTTTTTCCTACTAATGACATATCGTTTATCGTTTAAATGATTATTAATTTCTATTGCAAATATAGTTTGTATAGGCGTTGGCAATAAATGACATTAATCACATTTCTCTATAGTTAAATAGAAATTTCCTATTAAAAGAATTTAAGAAATTTTTAAGAAATAACAAATTCTATTGCGGAATTTTTTCAATTTAGTTTTTATATTTGTTTTTAATACATAAATATAAAGGGAATCATTCCCAATTAAATTATAATGGCATTAAAAAATTTATTCCGGAAGAAAAATGTACAGGATATACTGAACCAGGTAGAGAACAATGAGCATGGCCATTCTTTGGGCAGGCACCTGGGTGTAAGGGACCTTGCGGCTTTCGGTATAGCAGCCATTATCGGGGCAGGGATATTCAGTACGATAGGTAAAGCCAGTGCAGACGGCGGGCCGGCAGTAATTTTCCTGTTCCTTTTTACAGCCCTTGCCTGTGGCTTCGCTGCCTTTGCGTATGCCGAATTTGCCTCTATGGTACCTGTCTCCGGTAGTGCGTATACCTATTCTTACGTAGCCTTTGGCGAAATTGTAGCGTGGGTCATTGGATGGGCGCTTATTATGGAATATGCCATTGGTAATATTACGGTCGCGATCTCCTGGAGCGACTATTTTACGGGCCTCCTCGATAGTATAGTCGTCACCCTTAATAAAAGGTATGACTGGCATTTAGAGACTTTGGCGGATTGGGTGCAGATGGATTACCTCACAGCATCAAATGGTTTTATGGAAGCTACCGCACTGATGCAGGGCGGAAAATCATTCCAAAACCTTGACGGGGCGTTGCAGCAGGCCTATAATGCTTGGGTTACCGCGCCTACAATTGGGTCATTCCATTTTGTAGCAGATCTTCCGGCGCTGTTCATTATCATCATTATTACCGCCCTTGTATACCGTGGGATGAAGGAATCCCGCAATGCAAGTAACCTTATGGTGGTGATAAAACTGTGTATTATATTATTGGTAATAGCGGTAGGTATCTTCTATGTAGATACGGCCAACTGGGACCCGTTTGCGCCCAATGGTGTGTCGGGAGTGCTTAAAGGCGTATCGGCTGTGTTCTTTGCTTATATTGGATTTGATGCCATTTCAACAACCGCCGAAGAGTGTAAGAACCCGCAACGCGACCTGCCGAGGGGAATGATGTGGGCCATCGTGATCTGTACAATATTGTATGTGATTATAGCACTGGTGCTTACAGGTATGGTACGCTATAACTTCCTGAATGTAGGCGACCCGTTGGCAGAGGTGTTCAAAAGGCTGGACCTGAAATGGATGAGTGGTATAATCGCCGTGAGCGCCGTGGTTGCCATGGCCAGCGTACTCCTGGTATTCCAAATGGGGCAGCCGCGTATCTGGATGAGCATGAGCCGTGACGGCCTGTTGCCAAAACGTTATTCTAAAGTGCACCCGAGGTTCAAAACACCATCGTATGCCACAATTGTAACCGGCTTTGTTGTAGCGGTACCGGCTTTGTTCCTGAACTTAACCATGGTAACCGACCTTTGCAGTATCGGTACGCTGTTCGCTTTCGTGCTCGTATGTGCCGGTGTGCTTGTACTCCAGAACCGCCCGAATGTACCGAGAGGAAAGTTCAGGACACCGTATGTAAATTCGAAATTTATAATGCCAATAGTATTGATCGCTGGCATAGTGTTCTCATTTACCTATAATTACGATGCAACGATGCGCTTCCTCAAAAATGATAAAGAGGTAAATACTCCGGGAACCATTGTTACTTCTCTTACTAAGGCACAGGCGGAGGAAGTATATAACTCATTGTTGGCAAGGGATGTAGCTAATGGCACGCAGGACCTTGAGCAAATATTAGGTACCTACCAGCAAAACCCTGCCGAATATGAAAGGCTTGTAAACGAGCTGCCTATAGCTGAAAACCTGAAATACGAGAGCGGTTTCGACCTATTTAAGCACAAGATACCGATGTATATCTTTCTGATAGCGCTGGTATTGCTTTCAGTATGGGCATTCCGTAAGAACCTCTCGCTCATACCGATGCTGGGGCTTATCTGCTGTTTGTACATGATGGCACAGCTTAGCGTGTGGAATTGGATCTACTTTACAGGATGGCTGCTTATAGGCCTGATTATCTATTTTGGATTCAGCTATAAGAACAGCAAGCTCAATAAGCCGGCTGATGTGTAAATTCTCTATTGAAATGAAATTTTAACTGGACATAAAAAAGAAAAAGCCCTGCAAATTCCTTTGCAAGGCTCTCCTTCAATAACCTAAGTAACAAAAAATAACGTTATTATTGTTCTCCGGTACGTGTTGAAGTTTTTCTGGTTGAAGCTGGAGTATTCTTTTCACGATCGCTTACCTGACGGCGCTCTTCTGTTTTTTGCTTTTCGAGTAATGCCTTCCGTTCGTCTTCGGCTTTTCGGCGTTCCTGCCGGGCTAGCTGTTCATCGCGCTCTACCTGTTTTTCGGTTACCACCGGCTGGTGCCTTTGGGTAACATCCTGCTTCTCCTGTGCGGCAGCAAGAGCCGTTAAGGCGAAAAAGGCGAGTAATGTGAGTAGCTTTGGTTTCATTGCAGTGCGATTACATTAGTAAAATTAGCCATTCTGAACTGAAAGGCGGCAATGCAACTCCTTGATTAACCTATGTTTAACGTTATCTATTAATTTAACTTAACAGGGATTACAATCATTGTTAAAAAACCACGGCATCCATGGGGGTAATTAGTATCTTTGTGTTCCAAAATGCTTTATTGTGAGCGAGATCAACAAGCTTAAGATACTCAACGACCCTATTTATGGGTTTATATCCATAACCAACCCGCTGGTATACGACCTTATTCAGCATCCCTTTTTTCAACGCCTGCGCCGCATTTCCCAGATGGGAATGTCGTATCTCGTATATCCCGGGGCGCACCATACACGCTTTCATCACGCGCTGGGCTGTATGCACATTATGCAGCGCACGGTACAGGTGCTAAAATTTAAAGGTATTGAAATTTCACCGGAAGAGGAAAACGCCCTTTGCATTGCGATATTGCTGCACGACATTGGCCATGGGCCATTTTCCCACGCGATGGAACACAGTATTGTGGAGAGCGTTAACCATGAATCTATCTCATTGTTATTCATGGACAACCTTAATAAGGAATTTGACGGTAAACTCGACCTGGCTATCCAAATTTTCAGGGGCCAGTACCACCGAAAATTTATGCTTCAGCTCATTTCCAGCCAGTTGGATATGGACCGGATGGATTACCTGAAGCGCGACAGTTTTTACAGCGGTGTAGCCGAAGGAAACATTAACAGCGAGAGGCTAATACAGATGTTTAACGTGCAGGACGATATGCTCGTGATAGAAGAGAAAGGTATTTATTCTGTGGAAAAATTCCTCGTGGCACGAAGGCTGATGTACTGGCAGGCGTACCTGCACAAAACCAGCGTGGCGGCCGAACTCATCCTTACCAAGATACTCAAGCGCGCGCGGGAACTGACGCATCAGGGTGTTGCTGTACAGGCAAGCGACCCACTGCGCTTTTTTCTTGAAAATACAATAACCCTTGAAGATTTTACGTCCGAAATACTCGTGAAATTCTCCTATCTTGACGATTTCGATATAGTGAGCGCTATTAAGGCTTGGCAGTTTCATAAGGATTTTGTATTGTCTTCGCTAAGCCGTATGATTATCAATCGCGACCTTCTGAAGATACGTATGCGTGCTGAGAAAGTGGATAAGACTACAGTTACAGACATGCAGCGTGAAGTTGCGGCACTATATAATATATCTGAAAAGGAAGCCTCTTATTTTGTTTTTAAAGGCAAGATCAAGAACCAGGCGTACAATAAGACCGGTGAGCCTATACATATATTGAGGAAAGACCGTACTATAGAAGACGTGGTGGAAGCTTCCGACCAGCTCAACCTTAAGGCGCTTTCCAAGCCTGTAACCAAGTACTACCTGTGTTTTCCAAAAGTGCTTTTGGAAAAAGCGGCTTTTTAATTTAATTTTATATTTTTGTCGGGATGAAATTTACAGCTGAACAAATTGCAGGGATATTGGAAGGCGACATTGTGGGTAACCCACATGCCGAAGTATACAAGCTTGCCAAAATAGAAGAAGGTACCGATGGGTCGCTTACTTTCCTGGCCAATCCTAAGTACCTGCCATATATATATTCTACACAGGCGACGATAACTATTGTTAACCGTACATTTGAGCCTGAAAACCAGATTTCGACTACTCTTATCAAGGTAGACGATGCCTATCAGTCTTTCTCAAAGCTATTGGAATACTACAACCAGGTAAAGCTCATGAAGAGCGGTATTGAGCAGCCATCGGTTATTTCGGAAGGCGCTATTTATGGTGATAACCTTTATCTTGGCAGTTTTTGCTACATTGGCAAAAATGTGAAGATTGGTGATAACGTAAAAATATACCCCAATACTTTTGTGGGCGATAATGTGATTATTGGTGATAATACCATCCTCTTTGCAGGTGTTCGTGTATACTCTGAAACCGAAATAGGTAAGGGGTGCACTATACATTCTGGCGCGATCATCGGTTCGGACGGCTTTGGCTTTGCTCCGGGTGAAGATGGTACCTACAGTAAGATACCACAAATAGGCAATGTTATTATAGAAGATAATGTAGATATAGGTTCCTGCACCACGGTTGACAGGGCTACTCTTGGTTCTACAATAATAAAGAAAGGCGCTAAACTTGACAACCAGATACAGATAGCCCACAATGTTACCATTGGTGAGAATACCGTTATCGCCTCTCAGACAGGTGTGGCGGGCTCTGCCAAGATTGGTAACAATTGTGTTATCGGAGGCCAGGTGGGTATTGTTGGTCATATCACAATTGGCAATAATGTACGGATACAGGCACAATCGGGTGTAGGTAAAAGCATACCGGACGGTGAGATTGTTCAGGGTAGCCCGGCTTTGGGTTATTCCGATTTCAATAAATCGTATGTGCATTTCAGGAATTTCCCGAAGATCGTATCCGATATCGAAGAACTCAAACAGCAAAACAAAAACTAACTTAAACTATACGTAATGGTTAAACAAACCACTATCAAGAGTGAGATTTCCCTAAAAGGCGTGGGGCTTCATACCGGCAAAGAGGTTACAATGACCTTTAAGCCTGCTCCTGTAAACAACGGGTTCACTTTTGTAAGGGTAGACCTGGAAGGACAGCCCGTTATTGAGGCTGATGCGAATTATGTTGTCAACACCCAAAGAGGTACAAACCTTGAGAAGAAAGGCGTAAAGATTCAAACATCAGAACACGTGCTGGCCGCTTTTGTAGGCTGCGATGTAGATAATGTTATTATCGAGCTTGATGCATCTGAACCCCCAATTATGGATGGCTCATCCAAATTTTTTGTGGAAGCCATAGAGAAAGTAGGTGTGGAGGAGCAGAACGCGGAACGCGTGGAATATATCGTTAAAGAAGTAATATCGTATACCGATGAAGCTACCGGCAGCGAGATCATTGTAATGCCGGCGGACGAATACCAGGTTACTACAATGGTAGACTTCGGGACGAAAGTGCTTGGTACCCAGAACGCGACCCTAAAGCATATAAGTGATTTTAAAGAAGAAATTTCAGAGTCCAGGACATTCAGTTTCCTTCATGAGTTGGAAACGTTACTGGATAACGGCCTTATAAAAGGGGGCGACCTTAACAATGCCATTGTGTATGTAGACAAGGAAATATCCGAACATACTATGGAAAACCTTAAGAAGGCTTTTGGTAAAGAAACTATTGCGGTAAAACCAAATGGTATCCTCGATAATCTTACCCTGCATTACCCGAACGAAGCGGCACGCCACAAATTGCTTGATGTAATCGGTGACCTTGCCCTTATTGGTACGAGGATCCGCGGTAAGGTAATTGCCAACAAACCAGGCCATTTTGTGAATACCCAGTTTGCCAAGAAAATGTCGAAGATCATCAAGATAGAGCAGCGTAACTATGTGCCTACATACGACCTGAATAGGGAGCCTTTGATGGATATAAACAAGATCATGAGCATCCTGCCGCACCGTCCGCCATTCTTATTGGTTGACAAGATACTGGAAATGTCCGAAAACCATGTTGTAGGCCTTAAGAACGTGACCATGAACGAGAGCTTTTTTGTGGGCCATTTTCCGGGAGCACCGGTTATGCCGGGCGTGCTTATCGTTGAGGCTATGGCGCAAACGGGAGGTATCCTTATATTGAGTTCTGTTCCGGACCCCGAGAACTACCTCACATATTTCATGAAAATAGACAATGTGAAATTCAAGCACAAAGTGCTTCCGGGCGATACACTTATATTTAAGTGTGACCTTATTTCGCCAATACGAAGGGGAATCTGCCACATGCAGGCCCATGCTTATGCCAATGGCAAACTCGTAGCCGAAGCTGAACTAATGGCGCAAATTGCCAGAACAAACTAAAAGCAAAGTAAATGAACCAACCGTTAGCATACGTACATCCTGGCGCAAAGATTGCCAAAAATGTGGTAATTGAGCCTTTTACCACCATACATAATAATGTGGAAATAGGCGAAGGAACCTGGATAGGTTCTAATGTTACCATTATGGAAGGCGCCAGGATAGGCAAGAATTGCAATATATTTCCGGGTGCGGTAATTAGTGCTCCGCCTCAGGACCTTAAATACCAGGGAGAAGATACCACTGCCGAAATAGGTGACAACACAACCATCAGGGAGTGTGTAACCATAAACAGGGGTACATCCGACAGGATGAAGACCATTATTGGTAAAAACTGCCTTATCATGGCGTACTCTCACGTGGCACACGACTGTTTTGTGGGCAACTACTGTATCTTTTCAAACAACACCAACCTTGCAGGTCACATTACCGTAGGCGACTATGTAGTACTTGCGGGTATGGTGGCGGTACATCAGTTTTCTACCATTGGCAACCATGCTTTCGTAACAGGCGGCTCGCTTGTTCGTAAAGATGTTCCGCCGTATGTAAAAGCTGCACGTGAACCGCTTAGCTACGTGGGTATCAACTCTGTAGGGCTTCGCCGTCGTGGTTTTTCTCCGGAGAAAATTACAGAGATACAGAACATTTACCGTATCTTGTATCAAAAGAATTACAACGTTTCCCAGGCGCTTGAGATTATCGAGGCTGATATGGAGGCTACACCGGAGCGCGACGAGATCATCATGTCGATACGCAACTCGCCACGTGGTGTTATGAAAGGCTATACAGGGGGGAATAAAGAGTAAAAGTTTATTTGGTTATTTGTGGATTTGGTAATCTGAAAAAAGCGCCTTCAAAGGCAAATAACCGAATCCACAAATAACCCCATCAACAACAAACATATAAACATATAAACTAAAAGAAATGGCAAGTACATCAGATATCAGGAACGGCCTTTGCATTAAGTTCAACAACGATATATACAAGATTATCGAGTTCCTTCACGTAAAACCGGGTAAAGGCCCTGCTTTCGTAAGGACAAAGCTAAAAAGCCTTACTAACGGTAAAGTATTGGATAACACTTTCTCTGCCGGCCACAAGATTGAGGATGTAAGGGTAGAAACACACAAGTTCCAGTTCCTTTATCCTGAAGGTGACCAGTACCATTTTATGCACGTGGAAACCTATGAGCAAATATCACTACACAAAGATATCCTTGATGCCCCGGACCTTTTGAAAGAAGGTGAGAACGTAATGGTAATCTGGAACACAGAAACCGATGCACCTCTTTCTGTAGATATGCCAGCTTCTGTTGTACTTGAAGTGACGTATGCCGAGCCGGGCGTGAAAGGAAATACCGCGACCAATGCAACCAAGCCTGCAAAGGTTGAGACAGGTGCTTCGGTTAACGTGCCGCTTTTTATTAACGAAGGTGACAAGATCAAGATCGATACAGCTACAGGCCATTATATGGAGCGCGTAAAAGAATAGGTTTATCTGTTGATTTGTTTATTTGTTGATGCGATTGCTGACAAATAAACAAATCAACCCCATCAACAAATCAACAAAAAATGAAATTCCCGAAAGTCTATCCTCTGCACGAGATCGCTTCTATAATCGGATGCAGCTATATTGGCAATGAAAATTTCCAGGTACACGGCATGAACGAGATCCATGTGGTAGAACCCGGTGACATTGTCTTTGTAGACCATCCAAAATACTATGATAAGGCATTGCAGTCGGCAGCGACCATAGTGCTTATCAATAAAGAGGTGGAATGTCCTGAAGGGAAAGCATTGTTGGTGTCAGACGACCCTTTCAGGGATTTCAATAAACTTACAAAGCACTTCAGGCCATTCACGGCTTCCGGTGCCTCTGTTGCTCCTTCTGCAGAAATAGGGGAGGGTACGGTAATTCAGCCGAATGCTTTTGTGGGCAACAATGTAAAGATTGGCAGGAATTGCCTGATCCATTCCAATGTAGCAATATATGATAATACGATCATTGGCGACAATGTAATTATTCACGCCGGTACGGTGCTTGGCGCAGATGCCTTTTATTACAAAAAGCGTCCGGAAGGCTTTGATCAGCTGCTATCCGGCGGCCGTGTGGTGATTCACGACAATGTAGGTATCGGGGCACTTTGCACTATCGATAAAGGTGTTACCGGCGATACCACCATAGGCGAAGGCACAAAGATTGATAACCAGGTACACCTGGGACACGATACTGTGGTGGGCAAAAAATGCCTTATCGCGGCACAAACCGGTATCGCCGGTTGTGTGGTTATAGAAGATGAGGTAACCATCTGGGGCCAGGTGGGTAGTACCAGTGGCATAACGATCGGAAGTAAGGCCATTGTGCATGCGCAGGCGGGTATCAGCAAATCGCTTGAAGGCGGTAAAGTATATTGGGGTACACCTGCACAGGAAGCAAGGGAGACCATGAGACAGATGGCCAATGTGAAACGCATACCCGAACTATTCGAAAAAAATAAATAATATGGGCGCAAAGGAGCTTGTAACAGATTACTATAATGCTGAGGCTTTCCGTAATCCGGAGGCTATGGAGAAGTTTATACACAACGATTTGGTGTTGCAATGGCACAGTTCCAAAGGCTACCTGCAGCTCGAAAAAAGTGATCTTATTACGCTGGCCGCCGAACTGAATAAATCGTACTGCGCTTCGAGAGTGGATATTTCCCATATTGTTTGCGAAGCGGATACCGTTTCAGTACGCTATACCCATTATGTAAATACTTTCGAAAACCCTTCAGAAGAGATGATCCTTGCCCATTTTGTGATCATATGGGAAGTAAAAGACGGACAGCTTTTTAAAGGATTCCTGATGAGCCAGCTGGGGTAATGGACACCCGTGCCTACGTACATACTCCATTCGCTACACCGCAATTCCAGACACTTTTACGGATTACTTGTTTTTTCTGGCTTTTAGCTAAGGTACTCAGCATGAAAGCTTGGCTGGCAGATCGGTTGTATCCCGTTGTACCGGTATTTGATTTTACAAATGGTATCGGTTCTGAAGTTCACCAGGTATTATTTTATATTTCCTGTACATGCCTGGTAGGCTTATTTGTTTTCCCTGGTCGCAGGGAATTGTCCGCATTCCTTCTTGTAGCAGAACTGTGTTCCTGCCTTCTGGATATTATCCGTTGGCAGCCATGGGAATTCCAATACATCTTTACATTGGTTATTTTCCTGACCCATAAAAATAACCCGAAGGGGCTGTACAGCGCTTTCGTATTTCTGATGGCTTCAATTTATATTTTTAGCGGCTTGCATAAGCTCAATGGAGGATTCTTAAATTCCATTTGGGAAAGCATGATATTACGCCGTTTTTTTGGTGTGGAAAAAATATCCGATATCAGTGTACATTATGCGGGATTGGTGCTTCCTGCCATTGAAATAGTATGTGGTTTTGGACTGCTCTTCCTCAAAAAGAAATGGCCTGCACTTGTATTGATTGCAATGCATTTGTTTATACTCCTGTTTCTTGGGCAACTGGGTTTGAATTATAATAGTATTGTTTGGCCCTGGAATGCAGCGATGATTTTCTTACTGTATTCGCTTTTTATAAAAATCGATGCATATACATTTTCATTTCGGTACATGATCCGTGGATCTAATACTGTTGTACTGTTGTTTTGGGGTTTATTACCGATATTAAGTTTTTCGGGCAATTGGGAGCAATACCTGTCTTCAAGCTTATACTCCGGTGACAACCTGAATATGACTATTTGTGTAAAGAATAGCAATGAAGTATACACGCTAAAAAAATACTTTTCAAAATCGGACTTCAAAGATGTTTGTTCCGGTGATGCTAAAATAACATTGCAAAGTTGGAGCTTTGCTGAAATGAGGGTCGCACCCTATCCTGAGAAATGGTATTACAGGCGCTTTAAAAAAGTGTGGGAGAGAATCTATGGCAGCGACAACGCACGTTTCATCCTTCGACGCTATCCATATAACGAGACGAATGAAATTAAGTAAGATTTTTACATAGTAAATAGATATAAAAAACAGGAATTACATCATTTATTTCTCATAAAAGCCCTATTTTTGCATCACCATTTAAAAATAATTTAAAAAATATATCATGAGTGTTCTGGTAAATAAAGATTCCAAAATAATCGTACAAGGATTCACAGGAAGCGAAGGTACATTCCACGCAAGCCAAATGATTGAATATGGTACCAACGTTGTTGGTGGCGTTACTCCGGGAAAAGGCGGCACAACGCACCTGGACCGACCGGTATTCAACACGGTAAAAGACGCTGTTGAGATCGCGGGTGCCGATACAACCATTATCTTCGTTCCGCCGGCCTTTGCCGCCGATGCTATTATGGAAGCTGCTGAAGCGGGCATCAAAGTGATCATCACAATTACTGAAGGTATCCCTGTTGCAGACATGATTAAAGCTTATGATTATATTCAAGATAAAGACTGCCGCCTGATAGGCCCTAACTGTCCGGGTGTTATCACTCCGGAAGAGGCTAAGGTAGGTATCATGCCGGGCTTCGTTTTCAAGAAAGGAAAAGTAGGAATCGTTTCAAAATCAGGTACACTTACTTATGAGGCAGCAGACCAGGTTGTTAAGCAGGGCCTTGGTATTACTACCGCTATCGGTATTGGTGGTGACCCTATTATCGGAACGACTACTAAAGAAGCTGTGGAGCTTTTGATGAACGACCCTGAGACCGAGGCTATCATTATGATCGGTGAAATTGGCGGACAGCTTGAAGCTGATGCTGCTAAGTGGGTGAAGGCTGATGGTAACCGCAAACCTGTAATCGGTTTTATCGCCGGTGAAACTGCTCCTAAAGGCCGTACTATGGGCCACGCGGGTGCTATCGTTGGTGGCGCTGATGATACCGCTGAAGCTAAAAAACGCATCATGAGGGAAAGCGGTATCCACGTGGTTGACTCTCCTGCTGAAATAGGCAAAAAAGTGAAAGAAGTATTGGGATAATTTAATCCTGATTCAATATATAGAAGGCTGTCCGTGAGGATGGCCTTTTTTATTGATGTGAATTTCACGTTTTGTATAAGTCTATCACAGGGATATAACAAATCACTCCGCCAACTGCAATGCCCTTGCCTTTGTTTCTCTACTATTGGTCGTCTGGTGTATTGGTACAAAATCCTCCCTTGGCGTACCGTTTACGTGGTACATCCTTTCATAAGGAATCTGGTAACCATAGCCGGTGTTCTTCATTTTAAAAGTATAGATCGCGCCAAGCAGCCCGGCCATCTTTGTTCCGACGATCTGCGAACGCTTCATGGCATCGAACCCGATAACCATGCCTTCGCCCATGCTTCCCGTCCAGTGGCCCGCCATTACAACAACCTTGCCTTTATAAGTTTGTCCTCTTGGAATTACATACTCGATCCAGGAACGTACTGTCCCAAATTCCTTTTCGTCAATAACATGCTTTTGGTAGGGGACTTCCTTATCGGTAAAGCGTCCCATGATGCCACGCGCCACGGTGGTATTGCCGCCGCCCGGTGTGTCGGTCAGGTCGAGTATGATGCTTTTGGTTTGCATCAGGGCGTCCAGGGCGGTATCGAATGCTTTTATAAGGCTGTTATTGCCAAGTGAGTTGTTGATCTTTATATAGCCGATGTTGCCATCAAGTACCTCATAGTGCAGCAACAGGCTTGTCACCGGCTTTAAGGGCGCATTATCAGGATGGAACTCTTTTTCTTTCCTGTCAGCTATTACAGTAAATATCCTTTTTGTATCATAGCGTCCGGCTAGCAGCATATTAAGTGCATACGAATACATCTCTTCATTATGATTGACGGTAAACTTTGGCAGGAATTTCTGTAATTGCGGGCCGATTGGTTTTCCATTGAACTTTACGATTTCCATACCTGGCTTCAGTCCGCAGCTTTCCGCATTGGAACCGGGTTTTACATCGGCAATGAAAAATATGTTCCCTTTTTTCTCTACGAAAACATCAGCTCCACTTGGAATGATCCTGTTGGATATGGGCAGGTTCAGGTTAAGCGATACATGGCCGTTATGGAGTTCATTCACCACACCCTCCAGAAACTGTACAAAATACCAGTCGTGTGTAATGGTATCGGCCTGGGGAAGATAAATATCTTTTACCTTATTCCAATCAATGCCCTGCTTTTCCATGTAAGCGTAGTGTGTATTGTAGTCATTCCAAAATTCCAGGAAGTCCTCATGGTACTTGCTTTGGGCAAAGAAGGCTTGGGATAGCAACAATAAAAGAAACAGGAGTGGCTTATCGGGACGCATAGACTTTTTTAGCAAATGTAAGGAAGCCCTGATAATATGCTAAAGCCTAAAGGATAAAAATTAGTGGAACGAAGGTAATTTGCGGCTAATGCTTTATCCCAATTTTTCCAATGCCGCCTTCAAATCCACTGCATTGTCAAAGAAATCCTCCCACAGGTCTCCTTTTTCTTTTATGCGTTCCGGCAGGGTTTTAATATTGTAATTCTTCAGGTCGAAGCCTTTTTCATTCAGTTCCTCCCATTCTAGAGGCGTGCTTGCAGTAGCGCCTTCGCGTGGGCGCAGGGAATAGGCGCAGGCCATAGTTTTGCCTTTTCCGTTTTGCAGGAAATCGAGGTATATCTTTCCCTCGCGGTTCTTTGGCATGCGCTCCAGGCTGGTAATCTTTGGTAGCGCACTGTGTACCGCCTGACTGATGATGTGCGAGAAATCACGTGTTTGGTCGTAAGTGTATTTTGGCTTTACAGGGATGAAAACGTGCAGCCCCTTACCGCCGGAGGTCTTCAGGTAGCCCTTTATGCCAAGGCTGTCGAGGACTTCTTTCACTTTATTCGCAGTTGTGATAAGGTCTTTCAGGTTAGCCTTGTTCGGGTCGAGGTCGAAGATTATATAATCCGGATTATTGATACTGCCTACCCGGCTGCTCCAGGGGTTGATCTCGATGCAGCCCAGATTGGCCATGTAGATGAGCGTTTCCTTATCATTGCAGATGAGGTATTCGATTGATTCACCTTTAGAGGAGGATTTTATTTTCCTTGTCTTTGTCCATTCAGGAGCTTTCCCGGCCATGTCTTTCTGAAAGAAACCTTCGCTCTTAATGCCATCGGGAGTCCGGCGCAACGATTGCGGTCTGTCCTGAATGTATTTCAGTACGTATTCGGCCATAGCATCGTAGTACGCAATTACATCGCCTTTAGTGTAACCTTCCTTCGGCCAGAAGATTTTGTCGGGATTCGAAATCTCGATCTTTTCTGTATCCCATCCCGTATTACTTTTCAAATTCTTTTTTGTTTTGTCTTTCGCCGAAGTTTTCTTTGTCGCTTTAAATCCTTTTTCAGGAACGATTTCATCCGTCTGTTTCGGTATTTCTTTTGTTACATCTTTCGGTTTCTTGTCGTTACGCAGGGCAATAAATACAGGATGGCGCAGGCTGTTAGTCTCGGTCCATTCCGAATATTTTATCTGGGCTACCAATTCCGGTTTTATCCAGTGTACTTTGGGCTCTTTAGGCTTAACAGTGAAGGGACAGTCCTTTTGTTCGAGCTTTAGAAGTTTTTTGTGCATGTCTTTCAACGACTCTTCGTTGAAGCCTGTGCCCACTTTTCCTGAATATACAAGCCTGCCATCTTCGTAATAGCCCAAAAGGAGGGAGCCGAACCCACTGCGTGATCCCTTTGGCTCCGTAAAGCCACCGATCACCATTTCCTGTTCTTTGGTAACTTTAATCTTCAGCCAGTCCTTGCTGCGTTTATTCACGTGATAGCGTGATGCGATCTTTTTAGCAATAAGTCCTTCACCGCCACTTTTTTCTGCATCTTTAAGCGCTTTAGATCCCTTGTCGGCTATATGCCCTGAATAAATAATCCGGTCTGTTTGCGGCAATACTGCTTCCAGAATACGCTTGCGTTGGAGCAGCTCTAAAGAAGTAAGGTCGTACCCGTTATAATAAAGAATGTCAAACACATAGCATTTGAGCTTACCGCGACCGGGATTCTCCGCATAATACTGAAGCCATTGAAAATGGCTAAGGCCTTTTTCGTCTTCAACAACAATCTCCCCATCAAGTATAATATCGTCTTTTATAGTACCGAATTCTTTGACTAACTCTTTATATTTGGAATTAAAAGACAGGCTGTTGCGGGATACTAACTCAACTTTAGCTTTATGTATTTGTATTAATGCCCTGTAGCCATCATACTTGTTTTCAAATACCCATTCGTCGCTGTCAAATATTTCGTCAGCCAGTGTTGCCAACTGCGGCTTCCAGTTTTTTGGAAAGGTTTTAAGCACTTTTGCATCGGCAACATCTTCGGCAGTGAATGTCGGTGACTGAGACTGAGACTGAGACTGAGAACCCTCCTTATGCTCTTCTAAAATATGATTACTGTCGCCGTGCGAACCTTTATTCTCCTCCCTGTCGCTTTGCCACACGTCCGATTTCTTGTCATTCTCAATCTCTTCAAGCGTACGTCCAGTAAGTACCGAGTGCTGGTCGAACTCTTTTTTATCGGCATATTCGTCTTTACCTTTCAGCAGCAGCCATTCATCCTGCTTGCCGCTCATTCGAACCAGGTGATAGGACCCTTTCAGCTTTTTGCCGTGCATTACAACTTTTATGTTGCCGTCCTTATGCATTTTCTTCAGCAGTTTTTCGCTTTCGGCTACATTATCCGAACCTTCGGCCAAATAGGTTCCGGTATCCCAAACCATTACGGTACCACCGCCATATTGCCCTTTGGGTATTGTCCCTTCAAAATCGATATAATCCATGGGATGGTCCTCAACATGCATTGCCAGACGTTTTACCGATGTGTCTGCAACAGGGCCTTTAGGAACCGCCCAACTGACTAATACACCATCAATTTCCAGGCGCCAGTCGTAATGCAGGCGGGATGCATCGTGTTTTTGTACGACGAAATGCAACTCCTTTCCCGATTTTTTTACCTTTCCCTTAGGCTCTTTAGTCTTATCGAAATCGCGCTTGCGGTTGTATTCGTTTAGTTTCATAGAAATTCCGGTTTAGCTACATAATATTCCCGACTGTGCCCGAAGTGGCAACGGATATCAACAAGTTTAGAATACTCTAATTCTTAATAGCGGCTAAGCTGGCTTTCAGCTGTTCCAGCAAGTCGTCTTTTGCGGCAGGCGTTTTCCGGCGTTTCGTTGGCGCCGGTTCTTTCTTGCCCGGTTTTTCCGACGCTTTCTTTTTTATCATCCTGATAAGTTCAGCCTTATAGGTATCCTTGTATTTGGATGGTTCAAACTTATCGGTCAACTGGTCAATAATACTCATGGCCATGTCCAGCTCCTTCTTAGTTATCTTGATGTCTTTCGGAATCAGCCCTGCTTCGTCAGGATCGCGAAGCTCATCTTCAAACCGTATTTGGATCAGTAATATGGCATCGTCTTCCACTTTCAGTATACCGAGATGCTCGGTTGTACGCATTACAAATTTGCACAGTCCTACTTTTCCGGATTTACGTAATGCTTCCCTCAATAACGCGTAAACCTTCTTCGCTTCCTTAGCAGGTTCGGTTATATAAGGTTTTTCCAGGTATTTGGAAGGAATCTCATCTTCATTGATGAATTCGAAAATGTCTAGCGATTGTGTTTTTTCAGGTAATACCTTAGCAAAGTCATCTTTGTCGAGTATTACATAATCACCATTCTCTTTACGATAGCCTTTTGCAATATCTTCCCAGGGAACCTCTTTACCGTCTTTTTTACAAACACGGACATACTGAATGGCGCATTTATCTTTTTGGCGTACCATATCCAGTGCAATGCGGTGTGTTTGTGTGCCGCTATATAACTTGATAGGGATGTGTACCAGCCCAAAACTGATACTGCCTTTCCATAATGCTTTCATGTGCTGTAATTTTAGTTAAATGCTAAATGGCTGTATTGCCATCTATTAAAATTATTGACTAAATGGCGCTAATCCAATGGTTTTAATACTACTTTCACACAGAAAATAAAAATGGGGCCCGTTTGGAACCCCATTTTTCAAAAAATGCTGCTGTATTACTCCATTTCACTCTCATCCGCATCAGCAGCATCAAAGTTTATGGTATTGTAAGCGGCCTCCGTAAGCGTTACGTCAGCTTCTTTTTCTTCAGCAAGTGTTTGTTCCAAAAGCGCTGCAGCATCGTCCATACCAAGCGTTTTTGCAAATGCCACAAGTGTGCCGTACGTTGCTATCTCATAATGTTCAATTTTTTGGGAGGCGGCTATTATACCCGCATCACGTACAGGTCCGGGCTGTGTGCTTTCCATAATGTCCTGTCCTTCTTTGATAAGGCCGTCCATAGCCTCACATTTTTTAGCTACGGCCTTTTTACCGGCAAGCTCAAATACTTTCTCAAGCCTTGCAATTTGTTCTTCGGTAACCGTCAGGTGTTCTTCCAGTCCGGAAATAAGGTTTGGCGTAGTAGCATTCTTAGCCATTTTAGGCAGTGCCTTTGTCAGTGCTTTTTCAGCCCAGTAAATATCTTTTAACGAATCGATAAATAATTCATTCAATCCTTCAGCTGCGGTCCTCTTTGCTTTTACTTGTCCACGTGAATTGGTAGATTTTGCAGTTGCTGATTTTGAAGAAGTTGTTTTTGATGCAGTACTTTTTCCTGCCGAAGATTTTGACGTTGTTTTCTTAGCAGTAGATTTTGTTGCTGTTTTCATAATGTATTGTAATAATTTTAATTTATTTGTTATAATTGTTATGTTCACTAACAAATTTACCTACTTGAAAAGCGCAACAATGTCAATAAAAACTTAAAAATTAAGCCTGTAACAAACATTTAACCTCCTGTGTTACAGTGATCTTAAAAACAAGGCATGCTGTTACACTTTAAAGAAAAAAAATTATATGATAATGAAAAAAGCATTCGCTCCAATCGTGTTTCCAAACAGCAAAATATTGATACTTGGCACGATGCCGGGTGAGAAATCACTTGAATTGCAGGAATATTACGGTAACAGGGGCAACCAATTCTGGAGGCTGATGTTCGAAATATTTAATAAGCCCATTGTCCATGTATATAAAGAAAAAGTGCAGCTGTTAAAGGAGCGCCGAATAGCGCTTTGGGACGTGCTTGCCTATTGCGAGCGGGAGGGCAGCCTGGATAGCAATATAAAGAATGAAATGCCCAATGATTTTGAGAAATTCCATAAAGAATATACGGGTATCAGTCATATTTTCTTTTCAAGCAAAAATGCGGCTGCTTATTATGACAAGTATGTGGGAAGGAGGGAAAATATCTCATATACAATTCTCCCGTCACCAAGTGGCGCCAATGCGACAAAACCTTATTCCGTAAAACTAGAGGAGTGGTCAGAAAAAATTTTGCCGCATATCATTCTGTAATGTGCGGCAAAATGCGGGGGCATTTGGTTTAAGAAGTGAAATACTTCCTGAGCCTTGCCTGCCTGTAGCTCCTGATCCTTGCGATAATCATTTGCTTTACTTTGGTTTTGAGATCGGTCAATTTCATGGCTCCTGGTTTTACTATTCTGATTACTGCAAAGGGACATAAAAAAAAGCGGATAACTTTTAAAAAAATATTAAAAGTATATTAAAGTTTTATATAGTGAAATTACTAAAAAAATATTAAATAATGTTAATTTTATCAAAAAAACATATTTTGTGTCAATTTATAATGAATAAAATTAAATTTTGTAAGATAATTTTGTAAAAATATTTAATTCGTTGCATTGATAACGTCTATTCTATTGCAACAAGTGATATATTAAAGTTACCTTTGTTATGGATATTCTATCTAAAATACTGATTTTTATATGAAAAGCTTCATTTTACTCCTGTTATTGTTTACGATTGGAAGTCGTGCGCAGGTAAGCGGTTTTGTTGTGTCGGATAATAGCCTCATCTGGGAAAATATCTTCATCACCACCGATTCAAATATCCCGGCTCTTATCGCGCGTCATCCGCGTCTGGAGATTGTTTCATCAGCAAATAATATTTATAAAGGGAAAGGGAAATTAGTTAAGAATACTTGTCCTGGCACTTCTTCCTTTATGGATAACGAATTCAGTTTTGATTTTGAGATCGAGACAGGGGAAGGAAAGTATCGTGTTACGGTGTCCAACATTGTTTACCATAAGAATAAAAAGAATATAGGGGCTGAAAAATATTTCCTGACCAAAGGAGCTGTAAAGGCAAGTAAAAGCAACCAGAAAGACCTGGAATGCCTTGAAACTTATTTAAACAGGCTTTTTACGAATACAATGTTATACAAGAACAGGATGTGATCGTAATAGCAACAAATAAAAATGGCAGCTGAAAAGCTGCCATTTTGTTTATATACCGAACCAATTATTTGGTTTGGTTCTTCATTTCTTTTTCGATCATGTCGTAGAACTGGTCGATCTTAGGCAGTACAAGGATTCTTGTCCTTCTGTTCCTTGCCCTTCCATCAGCAGTAGTGTTGGCTTCAAGCGGAATGTATTCGCCGCGCCCTGATGCTACAAGCCTTTGTGGCTCTATGCCAAAATCTTTCTGAAGCACCCTTACAATAGATGTCGCACGCTTCACGCTCAAATCCCAGTTATCCTGAAGCACAGGGTTCTTAATCGGCACGTTATCTGTGTGGCCCTCTACCATACACTCAAAGTTAGGCTTGTCTTTCACGATAGCTGCAACTTTGCCCAATACCGCTTTTGCTTTGTCAGTAACTTCATAGCTACCGCTCTTGAAAAGAAGTTTGTCTGCAATAGAGATGTATACAACACCTTTCTCAACATTTACTTCGATATCCGGGTCGTTTACGCCAACAGACCTTTTTATGCTTGTTACAAGCGCGAGCGTTACAGAGTCCTTACGGGTAAGTGCATCCTGAAGCCTTGATATTTTAAGGTCTTTTTCCTTAAGGCTCTCAAGCGACTTTTCGATATTGGCAGCTCCTTTAGACGATAGCGTAGTAAGGTTATCCTTAGTCGTTATAAGGTCAGAGTTTGTCTTCCTTAAGTCTTCCATGTTACGCGACATGGCATCTTTTTCAGCCAGGCAGGTATTCAGTTTCATGGTTGCTGTATTCAGCAGGTCCTGGCACTCTTTGTTCTTTGCCTCAAGTTCGGCGATTTTCTTCTTTGCTCCGCACGATGTCAGTGTTACAGCAGCTACAGCAAGTACTAAAAGGGATTTTCTCATAGTGTCGTGTTTTAGAATTTTAACAAAATTAGGTATTAAAGGATAAAACAATAACGAAATTGTCTATAAACTATTGTTAAAATTTTTATCAAACACCTTGCCGCCTTTTACATAATACAGGTATACAAGGCATTTTGTTTTGTAGTAATTGTTGTACTGTTTTGATTCCCTTCTCTTTAAAAAGTAAAAAAGTTTTAAATAAAAATAAAAATGCGATGTAAGTACTGCCCATAAATGTGTAAGCTGCCCTTTAAAAAGGAACCGGATTCCAGCCATACCGTCAAGGCTGAGCCTGAGGAAAAGGGTAGGGAAGAGCTGCGATGCCGGCAGGTTCTTGATCATCATCCAAAGTGAGTTCCTGAAGTTGAGAAATGTTTTCTTTGAATTGCTGTTGCTTAACGTAGCTCCGCCAACATGATAAATTACTGATTTATAGCAAAAACGTGCTTTGTAGTTTTTGTTGAAAGCCCTCCAGCAAAGATCGATCTCTTCCTGATGAGCGAAAAAATTCTCGTCAAACCCGCCCAGTTCATTAAAAACCTCTTTTCGTATAAAAAAGCAGGCACCCGATGCCCAGAAAATTTCCGAATTGTCGTCATACTGGCCGTTATCTTCCTCAACATTATTAAGCATCCTCCCGCGGCAGAAGGGAAATCCGAATTTATCGATAAATCCGCCTGCGGCACCGGCATATTCAAAATGGTTTTTACGTTTGTAATCCAGTATTTTAGGCTGAATAATGGCGGTTTCAGTATCCTGTTCAAACAATTCTAAAACAGGCTCCAGCCAGCCGGCAGTTACTTCTACATCCGAATTTACGAGAACGTATATATCTTCCGTTACATCCTGCAAAGCAATATTATATCCCTTTGCATAACCGTAGTTTCCGGCATTCTGTATGATTTTTAGATCCGGATAATTGCTCTTCACAAAAGCTACCGAATCATCTATTGAAGCGTTATCGGCTACATATACCGTTGCACCGGCAGAATGCGATGTTACCGATGGCAGGAATTGCTCCAGCAGGCCTTTGCCATTCCAGTTTAGGATTACAACTGCTACACTATTCATAATGATTTGTATTCTGGGAGGTTTTGAAGGAAAATATATTTTTCCTGCTCATGGTCCATTTGGCAAAAGTAATGATTTAACCCGTTCGTCACCATCATATAAGCGGCATCTGCAGTCATATTGTAGCGTGCGATCTGGTCGAACGTAGACTGTGATATGGCTACGCCTGGCGCCTTGCATTCTATCAGCAAGAATATTTTTCCATCAGGCTGAAAAACAACAATATCATATCGTTTTGTTAAACCGTTTATTTTAATAATTTTCTCAACGTTGATATGGGATATCGGATACTTTTTTTCTTCGAGCAGGTAGCGTACCACATGCTGGCGTACCCATTCTTCCGGGGTAAGGATGATAAATTTTTTACGGATGCTGTCGAAAATAGCCACTCTATTTTCACTATTTTTGAAACGGAATGCGTAGTCGGGAAAATTTAGCTTTTGCATCATGCAAATGTAGCTTTTTTGGCTAAAATTAAAACAGCATATAGTGGACGAAGTTATAAAGATCGTTAACGATATAAAACAGGGCAATATAAAGCCCCTTTACTTTTTTATGGGGGAAGAGCCTTACTACATCGACAGGCTTACGGAGTATATAGAAAACAATGTGCTTTCGGAAGAAGAGAAGGGCTTTAATCAGATGGTGTTGTACGGAAAGGATGTCTCTATAGAAGATGTTGTTTCCAATGCCAAGCGGTACCCAATGATGGCCGACCGCCAGGTGGTGATTGTAAAGGAAGCGCAGGAACTGTCGCGCAACATAGAAAAGCTGGAAAGCTATGCCGATAATCCGCAGCCTTCTACCGTGCTGGTATTTGCCTACAAGTATAAGACGCTGGATAAACGTAAAAAAATAACCAAGCTTCTGGAGAAGAACGGGCTGGTTTTCGAGAGTAAGAAATTGTATGAAAACCAGGTAGCCGACTGGATCAAGAGGGTACTGTCGGGTAAAAATTATACTATTGAGCCTAAAGCCGCAGCCATGCTGGTAGAATTTTTGGGTAATGACCTCAGCAAGATCAACAACGAGCTCGAAAAGCTCATGATCATACTGCCTGCCGGTAATACGATTACACCCAAGCTTATCGAGGATAACATTGGTATCAGCAAAGATTATAATGTGTTTGAGCTGCGCAAGGCGATAGGGGAGCGCGACGAACTGAAAGCCTACAGGATTGCCGACTATTTTTCGCAAAATCCAAAAGATAATCCTTTAGTAATGACTACAGGCCTGGTGTTCGGGTTCTTTTCGCAATTGCTGCAATACCACGGGCTAAAGGATAAAAACCCCTCTAATGTGGCAAAGCTGCTGAGAATCAATCTGTATTTTGTAAAAGACTACGATATTGCGTTACGCAATTATCCTATGCGCAAAGTAAGCAGCATTGTGGCAACGCTGAGGGATATCGATGTGAAAAGCAAAGGTGTAGGAGCCAACAGCATTCCGCAATCGGACCTGCTGAAGGAAATGCTGGTAAAGATCTTTAACTCAAATACAGCTTAAATCGTAGTTAAACTGTCCTTACAGAATGTTAATCTGCTTTCGATTTGGAGTGAGGTGCCCTACTTTCGCCGCACAAAAGGATCATTGCAAATGGACAGCTTCCAAACAACACTATTTCTTATACCAGGCGGTCGCGAACTTGCGCTTCCGGAAAATGCCGACAAGCTCAGGAATGCTATGAAAGAGGCCCTCGCCAGCCGTACGGCTACGATCATAATGCTTGCAGATAAGCCGCTTTTGCCCGAAAATGAACTTCAGTCTATGGCGAGGTTTAAAAATGTACTTGCGCTTGAGACCAATGCTATAAATAATGAAGAAGATGCCTGGAGTATGGGTTATGAGTCGCAGGCGGATAACTACCTGCCGGTACTTGCCGATGCGGGCTTTGATTTTCAGGTAGTGAAGATGAAACCTGTAGCCATAAAATATGAAGATTTTGAAATACTTGAAAAATATATGTAAATCAAACCCCGGCAGTGCCGGGGTTTTTACTTATTTACCAGTGCTTCTTGTACCTGTAACCGGCTTGCGGTAATAACGGTCATCGTTATCGCGTGTGTCGTTTTGATAGCCGTTTCCGTTGCTTTGGCTTTGTCCTCCGTAATACGCTTCGTATACATAATCACGGTTATTTCTGTTGACGTAGCCTACCGAATCTACAATATGCCCTGAACGGTTATAGATAAGGCGCAGGTTGCCTATCTGAGACAGCGCAAAGCTGTTGTAGCTCATATATACGGTACCAATGCGTTTTACACGGCCCTTACTGTCATAGTTAATAAATACATTGCCAACCCTGCGTACACGTCCGTTGTAATCGTGTTCAACTTTTACGCCGCGGCTGTTGTAGTAGGCCTGTGTACCGTAGGTCCTGTTTCCTTCACGTGAGCTGCGGTAGTAAACGCCCTCAGATTGTGATGGCTCGGTGTTGAAGTCCAGCTCACCATTAGGGAATACCAGGAACTCGATACCACGTTCCATAAATACAACCGGTTCGGCTTCGCGGTAATCTACCGCCCAATAGTTTGGAGTTGGCTTGCCAGAAAAAATTGTTGTTTCTGACGCAAGGGCCAGGCTACCGCTGAGGAGTAATCCGGCAACTAAAAAAGTAATTTTTTTCATGACATTTAAATTTAATAATTTGGCGCCTACTCTGTGCTTTTCGGCTTTCGCAAAACGCTTTATTGGTGCGTTTGATTATCGTAATCCAAATGCCGTGCCAAAACGCGAAAACGATATAGTAGAAAATAAATTCTTACAATTTAGGTTTGATTATCAGGTGAATAAAATTTTTCAAAATGTATTTTGGCTGTTAAAAGCTATTTTTCTTTGGGCGATCATAATCGCAATGGCTAAATTGCGGCCATCAAAATACATTACATGAAATTGTACACGATAAATTTGCTGGCCATACTTCTGCTGGCTTGTGCGAAAGAGCAGCCAAAAACCACAGTAACAGAAAAAACAACTAAAGTTGTTATTGCAGAAGAAACTGATATGATGAAACGTGCTGAGATCATAGCTTTTGCTAAAAAGTATATGGGTACGAAATACTGTTTTGCATCAGCCAGCCCAACAAAAGGATTTGACTGTTCCGGCTTTGTGAATTTTGTATTTAAGAATTTTGGTATCGACCTGCCCCGTAGTTCGTCAGGTTTTGCAAATATTGGCCGTGCCCTGAAACCTGAGGAATTTAAAATAGGCGACGTGTTGGTATTTTACGGCTACCGCGACAGCAAATCGGTAGGTCATGTCGGAATTATCTGCGAAGCAAATGGTATGCAGTCTAAATTCATTCATGCCTCTTCCGGTAAAGAAATGGCTGTAACTGTTAGTGAGCTCGGTTCAGAAATGTATACCCGCAGGTTCTATAAATGTGTAAATGTTCTGGGGGAGTAGGAGAAGAAGTCAAAAGTCAGAAGTCGAAAGTTAAAAGGGATTAGTTTAATTGAAGCTAGTAAAACAAGGATATAAAAATGCAGCGCCTGAGTTGAATTACCCAAACGCTGCACAATTAATCCTTCAGTACTCGTTTACTTTGCCGCATAAAGCAGGTTGGCAAGCTTTCCGTCACGATTGTATATATCGTCATAAAAAGCCACATTTCCATCTTCATCTGCCAAGGCTGTAAAGTACGCTATATATACCGGTATTTTTTTCTTTAGCGTAAAATACTTCTCCTTACTGGCATTCAGGGCAGCATCTACTTGTTTTTCGCTCCAATTGGCCTGGTCCTTTGTTATGGCGATAGCAAGGTCGCGTGCTTTCTCGACCCTTACGCATCCGTGGCTAAAAGCCCTGTCGTCAGCGTTAAATAAACTTTTGGCAGGTGTGTCGTGCAGGTAAATATTATTAGAGTTAGGGAACATGAACTTTACTTTACCAAGCGAATTTTGTCCTCCCGGTTTTTGGCGCACACTGTTTCCGTTCCATTCCATATTATGGTTGGCAAGGTAATTAGGGTTTTTGGCAATACCCGGTTTTATCTCTTTTTCAAGGATACTCTTCGGAACATTCCAGTAAGGGCTGAATACCAGATAGCTCATCTCACCGCTGAATACTACGGTTTTATTCAGCTCTTTTCCTACGACAACTTTAGAGATCAGGAAGGGCTTGCCATCCTTTACATAACGTAGCCTGTACGAAGGGATGTTTACCACAATATATTCTTTTTGCCTGTCAATTTCAGGCGTTATCCATCGGCAACGCTCCATATTCACGGTAATGCGCTTAATAAGTTCCGATACCGGTACATTCATTTCCTTAACCATCGCAGGGCCTATTTTTCCGTCAAACTCCCTGTTATGTTTTTCTTCATAAGCTTTCAATCCACCCATAAGCTCACTGTCGAAAACCGCTTTTTTAGAATCGTTTTTCAGGTAGCCTTCCAATGCAAGACGCTTGCGTATCTGCACAATAGCTGCTGCTGAATCGCCTTCTTTCAACGACTTTACGCCTTTGTCCAGTTCAATGGCGCCCCAGCCGCCTTTCTTCTCGATATCACGGTATTTATTCAGTCCTTTCCTCAGCAGGAAATACTGGCTGAACATCTCCGAATTATCACCTTTAATCTTTTGCGGGTCTTTCATCAGGGTATCAAGGTAGGCTACAAAATCTGTTTTTTCCCGCGGCAGGTACCATCCGGTTTCCCGGCTCTTACTGGTGTCTAACCCGCTCAGTACTTTTTTCGCATAGTAAAAATACATGGAGCTGATCAGTAGTTCCGATTCCATTGTCGGTTTATCACCTCGCCCTTCATCTACAAACAGCTCGTCAAGATTTTTCTTGTACGGGACTTTTGAAGGCAAACCTTCCGCGTTAAGCTGGTTTACGCGGTTATATAGCACTTCTGCAAATTCTATAAAACCATTTTTTTCATGCCATATATAATGGTCATGCTTTTGATACAATTCCTTGATCTCTTTTTCATATTCTTTATATTCGGGAAACTTGGCAAAGAATGGGTCGAAGCCGGCAGGATCTATAGGTATATCCTTGCCGTCATGTTCGTGGACCTCGGTACTGGAAGATGCTTCACCATCCTTGTCTTTCTTGCAGGAAACTGTTGTAAGTGTTAACCCCAAAAAGAGGGCTATAATTAAATGTGCTTTTCTCATGTAACTTATTTCTTTCTGTTAAAATTACAATTATTACTCAATGGTTAACATCGAAATGTAAGGTTTAACTAACAATTGTGACAAGCGAGGGTTATTCATAATTTTCTGCTAAGACTGGTGTAAGATCGGCGGTGTTTCGTAATTTTATGAGGATAAAACAAATGTGCTATGGAGAATTTCAATGCGATTATCAATAGTAAAGAGCCGGTATTGGTCGACTTTTTTGCCACGTGGTGCGGTCCCTGCCAAATGCTTGCGCCAATATTAAAGGAAGTGAAAGAAGATATGGGTGATGCCATCCGCATCATCAAGATCGATGTAGATAAGAACAGAGCATTAATGGATAATCCGGCCTACCAGGTGAAAGGTGTACCAACACTGATGTTGTTCCGCAACGGGAAGATGCTTTGGAGGCAGTCGGGCGTACTACCCAAAGAGGAAATAATAAGGACAATAAAAAGTTTCAGTTAGCAGCCTCAGTACTTTACCAAAATACCAGGGCTGCTACTGTATCTTTTATAGCGGTTCCTGCTGGCTAAGGCAATGGAAACTGCCAAGGCCCCATATCAGGTCGGTCGAATCGATGCCGATAACTTCCCTGTCAGGAAAGCATTGGCTGAGTATTGCGAGCGCTTTAGGATCGTTAACTTCATCTCTGAAGGTTGGCACAATCACGCTCTTGTTGGCAATGTAAAAATTAGCATATGATGCCGGAAGCCTCTGGTCTTCGTGTAGTACTGCTTTTGGCATAGGTAGTTCTACAATATTTAGCTGCTTTCCGTCCTGCAGCTTCATTGCTTTAAGTAGCTCAAGATTTTCCTGTAGCAGGTGGTAATTCTCGTCGTTTTCGTCCTCTTCGACAACGGTAACAACAGTGTCTTCGTTTATAAAACGTGTAATGTCGTCAATATGCCCATCGGTATCATCGCCTACAATGCCGTCACCCAGCCAAAGGATATGCTCTACGCCATAGAATGCTTTCAGGTATTCCTCAATTTGCTCTTTTGAAAGGTGAGGGTTACGGTTTTCGTTTAGTAAGCACGCTGTTGTTGTAAGCAGTGTTCCTTTACCGTTAAACTCCACACTGCCGCCTTCCATCACAATATCCGGATGGAAAACTTTCAGGTTTAGCGCTTCGCCTATTTTAGTAGGGATAACATCATCGAGGTCGTAAGGAGGGTATTTATCGCCCCATGCATTATAGCCCCAATCCACAATCGCTTTCTCTCCGGTTTCACGGTTTACAACAAAAGCAGGGCCATGATCGCGGCACCACGCGTCATTAGTAGGATGATTGTAAAAGCTTACATCGCCCAGGTTTGCTTCCGGAACCAAAGGCAGGCAGCGTTCGAGTTCCGAGAGGGCAAAGCGTTTCATTTCCTCATCTGCAACATTGATACAAACCGGCTGGTGGCGCGAAACCTGCAGGATGAATTCACAATACGGTTTATAGATCATGTGCAGCTTGCCGGGCCATGAAGCCTCTTTGTGTGGCCACGAAAGCCACATGGCGCGCTGTGGTTCAAATTCCGCAGGAAAGTGGAAACCTAGTTTTTTTGGGGTATTATCTGAATGGAAATCCATTATGAATATTATTTAATTATGGTCCTTCTGAGCTCAGGGAGAAACTATGGAATGAAAACTCCGACAAGATTAATCCCCGTCGATATAACGCTTCGTTATCGGCTGATAGCTGTCGATTCTCCTGTCGCGAAGGAAAGGCCAGTGCGTACGGTAATGGTCGCTGGTTTCAGTATCGATTTCCACAACGGTTGTTTCTTCATTCTCGTGAGAAGCCAGGTACATGAGTTTGCCATGAGGGTTGGCTACAAAACTGCCCCCCCAGAATTTCATGGCGCCTTCCTGCTCAAAGCCTACACGGTTTACGCTTACTACGTGTACGCCATTAGCCACCGCGTGTGAACGCTGAATGGTTTGCCATGCGTCATACTGTTCTTTATTCGTTTCTTCATCCTGAGATGTAGCCCAGCCAATCGCGGTAGGGTAGAACATAATTTCTGCTCCCATAAGCGCGGTGATACGGCTTGCTTCCGGGTACCACTGGTCCCAACAGATCAGCACACCGATCTTGGCATATTTGGTCTGGAATACTTTGTAACCAAGGTCTCCGGGAGTAAAGTAAAATTTCTCATAGTAAGACGGGTCGTCCGGAATGTGCATCTTGCGGTATTTGCCAAGGTAGGTACCATCTGCGTCTATTACAGCAGTAGTATTGTGGTACAGGCCTTCGGCACGCTTTTCAAATAAGGATGCAATAATTACCACATTCAGTTCTTTGGCTATTTCAGTCAGTGCTGCCGTAGAGGGGCCGGGGATAGCCTCCGCAAGCTTGAAGTTTTCATAATCCTCCACATCGCAAAAATACAGCGAAGTGAAAAGTTCCTGGAGGCATACGATCTGCGCGCCTTTCTTTGCGGCAACCCGTATTTCGCGAATGGCTTTTTCTATATTGGGCTGCTTTTCTGCAACACAGCTCATCTGTACTAATCCTACTTTTACTTTTGACATGGTAAATGCTTAAAATTAAGCGGCAAATTTAGGCAAAAAGTTTGGTTTTATAAGTACTTGGGCTGTTAGCCTTTTCTTAATTGTAACCTATTGCTTTATATATTATTGAGGTTCTGTTATTAAGAAAAAAGTGATATTTTAGCTAAGGTAAACGCCTATAGATAAATAGGGTTTTGCCTATTTTTTATAATGAAAATTGAACCAATTTTACAGTAACCAATATAATAACCATAAACACTATCGTATGAAAAAAATTACACTAGTATGCGCCATAGCAATAGCAGTAATGGCGTGCAACAAAGGGCAGACACTCACACAAGAAGAGTGCGATAAAAGTAAAAAGGGACTCGTAGAAGAAAGGGACAATCTTAAAATGAGGCTTATAAACAAACCCGAAGCCCAGGTTTTTGTAGTTGTCAATAAAACCGGCCTCCCTTCCAACTGGATTGATACGGCATTGACGCATCCCGATTATACAGATTATAAATATAAAGATATAGTTACACTCGAAACGCCGGGAGAGTATTATGTCGACTTAAGGCTTATCACTAAAAAGGATGAAAGCAAGGTCGCGGAATGGCTTAAAGATAACGACACCTATATAAAATATCCTGAAACCTACCGTATGGTAGAAACCGCCCACAAAGTACAGGAACGTATGGATCGTGAAAAATTGGACAGCGTTGCTCCCGGTAAATATTCTAAGGGATATACATGGGAAGAAATTGTAACCGTATTTACAGGAAACAGCCCAACTGTAAATGTAAATGACAATAATTTTGACAATTACCTGAAAATACATCCCGCTAATCTGTCATCTACCGATCCCGCACAAAAGTATTCCCTTAGCGTTTCAGCATTCACAAAAAATCATGTGGTCTATTCGATACCGCTATTCAGGAGCATCATTAATAACCATGAGTGGAAAGGCGATGCGCTGTTTTATTTTGCGGAATCGGATTACCGCGGAAAAAATACTACATTCATAAAAGTAATGGATGGTACCGACTTTGTAGGGTATTATGATTTTACACACCGGCCAAATTTAAGGCTTGGTGATGATTATTAATTCGTCTTTGGAAAAAAAATGTTAATTTTCAGCCTGCTAAGCAGGCTGATTATGTTTAATACAATACTTGAAAATATAAGCTTTGTACAGTTTTTTATGGTTTTTACCATGGTTATGGTATTATGGAGATATAATCGCTCAAAAACAATCCATAAGCTTTTGTTGTGTATTCTGGTAGTATCGGTAGCATATGAGATTACCAGCACGATACTTATAGCCAATCGTATCAATCATAATCTGTTGTTCAACACTATGACTATAATGCACCATACCTTGTGGCTGGCAATCCTGTATAGCAGTACCGGCAAAAAAAGATGGTTTGGCATATTGATACTGCTGTATGTAATAGTCGTAGTGCTTCAGGCTTTTGTTTTTCTTGACCCTCACAAGTTTTATAATTATGGGTTTATACTGGGCGCGGTTATTTACGTGATGATCTTTGTATATGAAAGCCTCAGGAATATGCTGGACGAGAATCTGTCTTTTTTTTCGACTGGAATGCTGCTTCTTGCCGCACCGATACTTTTATTTATAAGCCTGAGTTTTTTGCTTGCCTTTAAAGAAATACAATTATTCGATACGATAATTGCAGGAAAGCTTACTTTGTATAATTGCATCATTATTTTTGGCAACATTATCTGTTATACACTTATTAATATTTACATCTTCAAAGACAAAAAATTAAACAATGCGCGATAACATTGCATACGGTATAATTACTGGGCTGCTGTTTTTTAGCCTGCTTGTGCTTTTTTGCGTTCTGATGATACGGCTGTATATAAAAAAAATAAAGAACTATACCCGGTTGATTTATCAAAAGGACCTTGATTACCAAAAAGCGATAAACACGGCCATAATAGAAACGCAGGAGCAAATGCTTACCAATATTTCTCAGGAGCTTCATGATGATGCCGGACAACAGCTAACCTACATTAATTTCTTTATAGAGAATGCCAGGCTCGATTCGCCACAGCTGTCAGAAGTTCTCGACCCGGTATCCGATTCGGTAAAGATATTATCCAACACTATCAGGGATATAAGCCATTCCCTCAACAACCAGGTGATATTGCAGCAGGATATTGTTAAAGCTATAGAAGCCGAGGCTTATCGCTTACAGAAAAACAGCCGGATTACGATAAAATTCAATAAAGATGATGGGCAGAAAAATCTGGGCACAAACGAAAAGATCGTTGTATACCGTATTTTTCAGGAGATCATCAATAATGCCCTCAAGCATTCCGATGCCACTGAGATTTACATAGAAATTAATTCCGGGCCTTTCCGGATGATGGTGCGTGATAACGGCAAAGGATTCGATACTGCCGGGATGAAGGACAGGCCCGGGATGGGTCTTTCCAATATTGCGTCCCGTGCCGATATGATCGATTTTCGTGTAGCAATCAACTCTGTTTCCGGTAAGGGAACTACAGTAATTATTTCTGAAAAATAATCATGGAAAAGGTAAGCATAGCGTTGGTAGACGACCACAAAATTGTAAGGCAGGGGCTTAAAGGGCTTCTTGAAAAGATGGGAAGCTACAAGGTTATAGCAGAATTCGAAAGCGGAGGCGAATTCCTTTCCGCATTACCTTTTGAAGTTGTACCACAGATAATTATCATTGATTATTCAATGCCCGGCTTAAACGGGATTGAGGTGCTTAAGATGTTGGAAAAAAGGGGGGAAGAATATAGGGTGCTGCTTCTTACCCAGCACTTCGATGAGCAGATCATCAATGCGGCATACCATCATGGTGCACGGGGTTTTCTCCATAAAAATTGCACCGCGACCGAGCTGAAAGCCGCTATTAACGCCATTGTAACAATTGGTTACAATAACATATCCGAAATACTCAAAAGGATGCGGAAGTATGACCCGCTTGCCGGTACCATGCCTGCCCATAAGATAGTTCTGTCGAAAAGGGAAAATGAATTCCTGAAACTTGTATGCGACGAACGGGAGCTAACGTACGACCAGATGGCCGGAATTATGAATGTTTCGGTAAAGTCGATCGAGGCTTACCGTACTGCCTTATTCGAAAAGCACAATATAAAATCGAAGGTTGGCCTTGTACTTTTCTCTTACCATAACAGGCTTACAGAGCCATTCCTGTAGATTGTTATAAAAAAATGCAAATACACGTTTATAGTATCCGGGTTATCCCTTAAATTTAGGTTTCCAATCAACATCATTATTTTATGAGTACAACTTCACGCTTTGATGCTATTTTTGTTTCTGAAGATCAGATACCTCAACAATTTCGCCTCCCGGAGATCCACCAGAGAGAATATCTTCTGGATGGGGAACTCGTACAATGGAACGGCCCTGTTACCGAAGTCTGGTCTCCGGTGTGCATTCCCGGTGAAAATGGCCTTCAGCGAAAGCTTATAGGTACTTATCCACAAACAACAGAAAAAGAAGCCCTGGCAGCGCTCGATTCGGCACTAGCGGCGTACAATAACGGAAGGGGAGAATGGCCTGCCATGGGAGTGGATAATCGTATTGAATGCATGCAGAACTTTGTGTACCTCATGCTGAAGCAACGTGACCTTGTTATAAAACTGCTGATGTGGGAAATAGGTAAATCCTATACTGATTCTGCAAAGGAATTTGACAGGACTGTGGATTACATCAATGCTACCATTGATGCCCTGAAGGTAATCGACCGTGAATCTTCCCGTTTTGAAGAAGCTGAAGGCACAATTGCCCAGATAAGGCGTCAGCCGCTCGGTGTCGTGCTGAGCATGGGACCGTTCAACTACCCGCTCAACGAGATATTTACAACCCTTATCCCGGCGCTCATTATGGGCAATACGATATTGTTTAAATTGCCAAAACATGGCATTTTGGCGCACTATCCGCTACTCGAAGCATTTAAGGAAGCCTTCCCGAAGGGTGTTGTAAATACCCTGTATGGCAAAGGATCCGAAATTATACCTCCGCTAATGGAAAGCGGTAAAATAAATGTGCTTGCTTTTATCGGTTCGAGCAAAGTAGCCAACGGACTCAAAAAGCAGCATCCTAAGGTAAACAGGCTTCGCGCCATATTGAGCCTCGATGCCAAGAATGCAGCTGTCGTTACCAATAATGCCGACCTTGATGTGGCAGTATCCGAATGTATAGCTGGGGCATTATCCTTCAACGGACAGCGTTGTACCGCCTTAAAACTGATCTTTGTGCAGGAAGGTATAGCAGACGAATTTGTAAAACGAATTGCAGAAGCCGTAAATAATCTAAAACCAGGGCTTCCGTGGGATAAGGATATAAAAGTGACACCACTGCCGGAAGCCGATAAACCTGCTTATCTTAAAGAGTGTATAGAAGATGCGGTTTCCAAAGGGGCAAAAGTGATAAATGCGGATGGCGGGTACATAAATGAATCTTTTGTATTCCCGGCGGTAGTATATCCTGTAGATGACAGTATGAAGCTGTATCACGAAGAACAATTCGGCCCGGTGGTGCCAATCGTTCGCTTTACATCGATTGATGAACCGATTCAATACCAAACAGCCGCTTCCCACGGTATGCAGGTAAGTATTTTCAGCAATGACCCTAAGGAAGTCGCCAGTCTTATCGATCCGTTTGTTAGCCTTGTTAGCCGCGTAAATGTTAATTGCCAGGCAAAGCGCGGACCCGATGTGTTTCCTTTTACCGGCAGAAAGGACAGTGCCGAAGGGACTTTGTCCGTACATGATGCATTGCGTTCGTTTTCGATACGCTGCTTAGTGGCGGCAAAGGTAACAGATGACAACAAAAACCTGTTGAACACGATAGTGCGCGACCACGAATCAGATTTCCTGAGTACCGATTATATTTTTTAGTATCTGCTCTGTATAGGAGGGAGGTAGACGGTAAATGTAGCCCCGCTTCCCTCAATTGACGATGCCTCTATGTGTCCGTGATGGTTTACAATAATCTTTTTGCAGATGGCCAGGCCAATACCCGTACCTGTAAATTCTGATTTACCGTGAAGCCTTTGGAATATCTGGAAAATACGGTCGGCATATTCTTCATCAAAACCAATACCGTTGTCGATGAATTCGAGCTTGTAATACGCAACTGAAGGGTCATTATTATCAAAGGTTGCCTTTCCGGGTTCCAGCTGTCCTGATTTTATAGTAATTTCGGGTGTAACGCCCGATTTTATATATTTCAGGGCGTTAGAAATAAGGTTGCCAAACAACTGCGACATCTGCAAAGGGATCGCATCGATAACCGGAAGCCCATCCGAATGTATAATAGCGCCGGATTGCCCTATGATGAGTTCGAAATCGGTTAGGTTATCGGCTAATATATGGTTGAGGTCGACACGTTCAAAAAGAGTATTATTCCTGGATAGTTGCGAATAACTCAACACATCGCGTATGAGGTTGCCCATACGGTCGGCAGAAGTATTGATTTTTTTAAGATAACTGGCCGGCCTTTCGTCCAGTTTCCCAAGGCTTTCTTCCAGCATTTTGGCAAATATGCTTATTTTTCTGGCCGGCTCCTGGAGATCGTGCGAAGCTATATAAGCAAATTGATTCAGTTCTTCGTTGTTCTGCTGAAGCGCAATATTAGCTTCCTCCAGATCTATATTAGCACGCTGTAACTCATCTGTGCGCTGTTTTACCTCATACTCCAGCTGTTGCTGTAGCTTTCGTTCTTTGGTAACATCCTGCGCCGTACCGCTAAGGTATTCCGGATTGCCAAAATTGTCATATGTTACCTGTGCTTGTGCGTGTATGATGCGTACCTGCCCGGTAGAGTGGTTAATGATCGGGTGTTCATTCTCGTAAAGTCCTGATGACCCCGGTTGTATGGCAGCTTTTATCTTTTGGTCTACCATATCGACGTAATCTTCAGGCAAAGGGTTATAGGCTTCTGCAAGGGAAATCGTCTGCTTATCAATACCAAGCCATTCCATAAAGCGGTCAGAATAACTAAAGGTGTTTTCTTTTACGTTGTATCGCCATGTGGCGAGTTCCGCCAGTTCTATAGCTCCACGAAGTGCCAACTGGGAGTCTTCCAGTTTTTGCCTTGCCAAAACAGCGTCTGTCACGTCTACCGCGATATCGAGGATGGCGTATACTTCGTTGTTTTCGTCAAATACAGGAGTATACGTAATGTTATAGTAATTGTACGTCATTATCCCGTTTTGCTCGATCTTCACCTGGTCGCCAAAGCTTTGGTACATTTTTCCTGAAGTGTATACATCGTCCAGGATCTTCAGGAACGGCTGCCCGTGGGTTATGAGTTCCGGCATGGCCTCGCGCAATGGTTTGCCCACAATGTCCCATCCTTTCCCTACAATATCGATAAAGGTTTGGTTTGGCATTTCTATTACAAGGTCTCTTCCCACAAACAGGCCTATACCTGCAGGCGCCGTGCTAATGATTGAACGAAGTTTGGCTTCGCTCCTTTCTACTTCTTGCCGCGATAATACCTGTAATGTAACATCTATTGCAACAACAAGTACACCGGATACGCTATTGTCTGCCGTAAACATGGGTTGGTAGGCGAAGTCTAAGTATATTTTTTCCAGCTTGTTATGGCGAAGCAATTCAATCGCTACTTCGTTAGCGGTATACGCTTCCCCTGTTGCAATAACCTGGTTCAGGAGCATATCAAATCCCTGTCCGTCAAGTTCCGGCAATGCGTTTAGGAGTGGCAATCCGATAAGATCTCCGGAATCACGGCCTACGAGTGTACCGTAAAATTTATTAGCCATGGTAAAGGTGAGATTCTCCTTAACGATAATTGCGATACCTACAGGTGATTGTTCGAAAGAGTCGAGCAGCTGCTGGCGTGTCTCATCAATTTTTTTCTGTGTATGTACCCTGTCGGTAACATCTATAGCCATATCCATTATGCCGTAAACCTTTCCGTTTGCGTCAATCAATGGCTTATAGGTATAATCAAAATAAAACTGCGTCAGTTTACCGTTTATAACCAGCTTTGCCGGTGCTTCAGTTTCAGAATGGGTCCTTCCGGTTTTGTAAATATCATCCAGGAGATCAGGGAATGGCTGTCCGGCCAATTCTGGTAATGCTTCGAGGAGGGGTTTGCCAATTACAGACTTATCTTTGCCCCAGTAATTCACCATTATCTCATTGGCCACCTCTATAATCATATCGGGCCCTGTAAAAAGGCAGGTAGCAACCGGCGCTTCCTGAATCATCGCTTTTAGTCGCTGTTCGCTTTCAGACAATGCTTTTCGTCCTTCGATAATTTCATCAATGTCCATGCAGTATCCCGCATATCCTGCGTAAGTCCCGTCCTCGTTGTAATAGGGGTCGCCCGCGGCCCGGCACCACGCAATTGTACCATCTGCTTTCTGAATCCTGAAAACGGCATCATAATGAACCAGCCCCTCCAGCGCTTCTGTATAGGTGGCAGTCGCACGCTTTCTGTCTTCATCAATTATAGCATTACTCCAGCCATCACCTAAAAGTCCCCGGACGGAAATGCCTGTCCATTCTGCGAGAATGTGATTGATATACGTTATTTTACCTTGGGCATCCGAAAGCCATAATCCTACAGGAGAACTGTTGGTTACATGGCGGAACATCGCGTCACTTTCCCGTCTGTCCGATTCTAACCTTTCCAGGGCTATTTTCTGATTTTCAAGAATGCTGATATCGCGAACGGTACCCGAGAATGCTATGGCTTTGCCATCAGCATCGAAGGAATTGGCGCCCATTACAACCATCCTGTGTACAGATCCGTCGTCCCAGATAACGCGCGGGGAGTAATAGAATTCATTGTTTTTTAAGCCTTCTTCGAGTGCAAGGGCCCGATCGGGCAGGTCATCCGGATGTAAATAGTTGATGAAGGCCTTTCTGGTAATTTCTCTTTTATTGATGTCACCCGTAAGGATTTGCGCAAACATAGGAGAATAATTTATCTCGCCGGTTATCAGATCTACCCTGAAGAGTCCCATCCCGGCACTTTTTATCGCAATATCGGCCAATTGGTTGGCTTCCGCTACCTCTTCCTGGGCTTTACGGGTTTCGGTAATATCCTGCACCGTACCGTTAAAGCGATACGCTACATTATTATCATCAAACCAGGCACGGCCCTTTGCCCGTAGCAGGCGTTCGGACTTAGTGTGCGGATTTATTACAGTGTATTCGATATTGTACCTGCCTCCCGATTCATGTCTTAATACTTTTGAAATAGCTTCTATAACCCTTTGACGATCTTTTTCAGCTATGGCGCTGGTTGCCAGTTCCAGCGGTATTTCATCTTCCGGTTTGAGGCCAAACCAGCTTTTAAGGCGTGTATTGCCTGTAAAGCGTCCGGTAGCCGGGTTGAGGTCGAAAACACCCAGTTCGGCAGCATCTATAGCAAATTCGAGGTCTTTTTTACTGTCTTCGACACGGTTGATTGTTTTTACCTTATCAGAAGTATCTATGCAAATGCAAAGCGCACCTGCAATGTTGCCCGATTCGTTGAGTACAGGGCTATAGCTAAACGTCCAGTAAACATCTTCTGCCTGATCATTGCGGTAAACAGGGAACAGGAGGTCTTCAAACCATACACTTTCACCTTCTGTACGCACCTTCTGTATAAGGGGGAAAACGGTGTCCCAAGCCTCAGGCCAGCATTCTATAGCTTTTTGTCCGAGCGCTTTAGGGTGTTTGCTATTGTTGCCAAGCGTTTCACGATAAGCATCGTTGTAAAATTGTATGTTATCTTCACCCCAAAAAAGAAACATGGGGAATTTTGAGCCCAGTAAAGTGCTTACCGTAGTCCTGAGGCTTTGAGGCCAATTGCTGATAGCCCCCAATGATGTGGAGGGCCAGTCGAAATTTTTTATGAGCTTTGCTATTTCGCCGTTCCCCGGGAAAATGCGATTGAGTTCTTGATGTTCCAATTGTGTAAGGCGAAATGTATTCCTAAATATAGGAAATTAATTGATATTACGGTATGAGGTAGAGAAATATCCCAAAGAAATGCAACGTGCTGCCGCCTAAGACGAAAACATGCCAGATGGCATGATTGTATGGAATTTTTTCTTTTGCGTAAAAATAAATACCAAAAGTATAGCAAAGCCCGCCACCTAGAAGATACCATAATGCTTCGGGGGCAACTGTTTCAATCAATGGCTTTATGGCAATGATTATCAGCCATCCCATTAACGCATATAGGGATAAAGACAGTTTTTCGGAACGTCGCAGGGGCGAGAATTTAAAAATGAAACCTGCAATAGCAAAAGCCCATATTAGCCCGAATATCGTCCACCCCCATGCGCCCTTAAGGCCAAGCAGCGCCACGGGTGTATAAGTTCCCGCTATAAGGACATAAATACACAGATGGTCGATCTTTTGAAAAATCCGCTTTAGGCGGAGTGTCGCAACATAGTGATAGATTGTAGAAGCAGTATAGAGCAGGAGCAGGCTCAGCCCAAATACAATTGCTGCTGCAATGTGCATGGCGGTCCCGTTATAGGCGGCGTAGAGTACAAGAAGGACAAAAGCCGCGGCAGAAAGTACCGCCCCGGCCCCGTGGGTTATAACATTCCAGAGTTCTTCGCGTTTCCGGTTCTTTTTTGCCATTGTATAAAATTTAAGGCAAAGGTAACCAAGATGCAGTTTACGTTTTTTAAATAAAGTATAAAAAACACCGGCCTCTGTAAAATTAGCGGCCCAAAATTTTAAAATTTTTTCTTCTTTTTTGAAGCTTTGCCAACAGCACAGCTAAAATACGATTTCGCTTTTATGAGTAAGGAATTATTCCCTTTTTCAGGGTATCCCATACTGTATAGTTTGCTTGCCACCGCGCTCGGATCGGGATCGCCCTGCACCGTAACGATTCCCTTGTCTATGTCTACAGTAACATCGTTTACTCCCGGCATTTTAAGCAAAGCTTTCCTGATAGTGCCTTCGCAGCCTTCACATTTTATATTTTCGAGTACAAATTGCCTTTCCATAATAAATATTTATCAATAAGTTAGCTTCGCGGATGTTGCGTATTATATTTAGCCCCGCACAACCACCTTTACGTTAGGGGTTTCCAAATCATAGTAATCAAGTGTAAGATGCGAGGTACTTAAAGGGTAAAGTGTTGCGGCGCCATTTCTGAATGGCTGGATGTAATAATTTCCTTTGTAACCTTTTGCGTCCAGATACCATAGCATATTCTCAAGATCATGACGGATAATAAGGTCGGTATGTACTGTTGTGCGCACTTCATAGCCAATATCACCCTGTATAAGCATTTCGAGCGTATCCTCAAATTTTTTAAAAAGATTGCTCTGTGTAATTATGCCGAATGAATAGGACATTGCTTTAAAATCCAGGGCGACATAATCAACGAGTCCCGCTTTCAGGAGGTAGTCTACCGTTTCGGGAGCTGACCCGTTGGTGTCTATTTTTACCTTAAATCCAAGTTTTTTTATAGCGGCAATAAAATCCCGAAACTTCTTGTGGAGCGTACATTCGCCGCCACTGAGCACCACTCCGTCAAGCAGTCCCTTTCTGCGATTCAGGAACTCTAAAACCTCTTCATATCCCAGCTTGCCTTTGCCGGTTACAATATCCGGATTGTAGCAGTAAAGGCATTTCATGTTACAGCCTGCAAACCAAATAATGCAGGCTGTGGTTTCCGGATAGTCCAGCAGGGTAAAGGGGGTAATGCTGTAGATAGGTAATCCCACTATTTTTCAGTAAAATATTGCCTTTGGCGGTGTTCTCCTTTCTTACCGATATTAAAGCTCTCTACCGGCCTGTGGTATCCCATAACACGGGTATATACCAAACACCTGCTGCGTTGGTTGCTGTATACATCGAGAATTTGTTCACGTTGTTGAATGTTCATATTTGTTGGTTTTAAGGTTATTAATTATCTCATCATCACATTTAGGGCAATACTCATGTTCGCCATCGAGGTAACCATGAACCGGGCAGATACTGAAAACGGGTGTCACCGTAATGTAGGGAAGCCTGAAATTACACAACACTTTTTTCACAAACTGCTTGCACGCCTCGGGTGTGCTTATTTTTTCCCGCATATAAAGGTGCAGTACGGTACCTCCGGTATATTTGCATTGCAATTCATCCTGCATCAACAATGCTTCATAAGGGTCGTCGGTAAAGTCTGCCGGAAGCTGCGAAGAGTTAGTATAATAAATGTTTTCGCCCATACCGGCCTGAAGTATATCGGGATAACGCTTTTTGTCTTCTTTCGCAAATCTGTAAGTAGTGCCTTCTGCCGGTGTAGCTTCCAGGTTGTAAAGGTTTCCGGTTTGCTCCTGGTAGGTTTTCATGCGGTTACGGATAAATTCCAGTATCGAGGACGCCATCGCAATACCATCAGCCGAAACAATACTCTCCTTTCCGTTACTGAAGTTCAGTATCATTTCATTGATACCATTTACGCCTATAGTGGAGAAATGGTTCCTGAAGTGGGGCAGGTACCTGGCTGTATATGGAAACAGCCCCCTGTCGTACATTTGCTGTATAAACTGCCTTTTCTTTTCGAGGGTAGATTTTGCAATATCCAGCAGGTGTCCAATATTTTTGTACAGGCCGTCGATGCTGTTTTGGTTCCGATAGCCCAGGCGCGCCATATTTATGGTGACAACGCCAATGCTTCCGGTCATTTCCGCACTACCAAACAATCCGTTGCCGCGTTTCAGCAGTTCCCTGAGGTCAAGCTGCAGCCTGCAGCACATACTTCGTACGGCATTTGGTTTATATGCTTCGGGATTTTCTACGCGGTTGCCTTCCTCATCCCACATATACTGGCTCCCGATAAAGTTCTGGAAGTAAGAAGATCCTATCCTGGCCGTATTTTCAAAAAGCAGGTCTACATTTTCGCCTTCCCAGTCAAAATCTTCGGTAATATTTACCGTTGGGATCGGAAAAGTAAACGGCTGCCCTCCGGCATCGCCTTCGGTCATTACCTTATAGTAGGCCTTATTAATGATGTTCATTTCCTCCTGGAAATGCTCGTATCTCAGATCGATAAGCTTCTCCACGCCACGCTGTGCCGCTTTTTCCTGCAATCCCGACGCATTGATACCTTCAAAAAGGTGCCTGTCTTGTTTGGTAGGAATCTGCTCTTTTAGGTCTTCCGGTACTTTCCAATCCAGCGTTATGTTGGTAAATGGCGACTGTCCCCAGCGGGCTGGCACGTTGAGGTTGTAAACAAATCCTCTTACCGCTTTTTCTACTTCGCTATAACTTAGCCGGTCTTTAAATATATAAGGAGCGAGATAGGTATCAAAGGAACTGAAAGCCTGGGCGCCGGCCCATTCGCTTTGCAAAATGCCCAAAAAGTTGGCCATTTGCCCTAACGCTTCCCTAAAGTGGGAAGGGGGTTTGCTTTCTACCCGTCCGCGCACTCCGTTTAAGCCCTCATTGAGCAGGGCCCTCAGGCTCCACCCGGCGCAATATCCGGTAAGGCAGTCCAGGTCGTGTATGTGTATGTCGCCATTTCGGTGCAGATAGCCTTCCTCTTTAGAGTAGATTTTGTCCAGCCAGTAATTGGCTATGATCTTGCCTGCGGTATTGTTTACAAGGCCTGCATTGGAGTAAGAGGTATTGGCGTTGGCATTGATGCGCCAGTCAGTCTGGTTAATATATTCCTCAACGGTCTGGGTGCTGTCTACATAGGTAGTATCTTCGTTCAGCCCGTTGATGTGCTCCCTTTGCAGTTTCCGGGTATGACGGTAGAGCATAAAGGAACGCATTACATCAAAGTAACCCTTACCGTAAAGCGTTTTTTCTATGATGTCCTGTATTTCCTCAACTGCCCAGATATTTTTGCTTTCCAGGGCTTTAATCACATCGGTATGCACAGAGGCGTCTATAGGTATCGTTACGCTCTTAAAGGCTTTGTATATGGCTTCACCAATTTTATAGGCTTCAAAGGGTTTATAGTCCCCGTTTCGTTTTATTACAGATCGCTCCATAGTTATCGGTTTTCAAATTTCTGTTCTAAGGCAGCCCGGGTGTCGGTAATCATGTCTGATGGAATTATGTTGTTATTGAATAGTCGTTCGTTGTCTGCTTTACCATGATCCCCGCAACGGTGAGCATATTTAGCAATTCCACCAGTTCCACAGATACATTAAGGCTGTCATACAACGCAAAAGCCTGTTTTCTCAATCGCTGTACATTTTCGCTTGCCTCAGACAGCGGCAGGCCTTCGATATAAAGCTTATGAAGCGTCTGCTGCAGTTCTTTTTTTACCGATGCGATCTGCTTCCTGTGAAATTTGCCGGGATATATACCATATTTGTTAATGTAGACTTTTGTAGAAAGCGCTATAGTGTCAATAGTGCTACATATAGCCTCCGATGCCTGGTGCGCGAATACCACCGCCTCGAGCAGCGAATTGGATGCAAGCCTGTTCTTGCCATGCAGGCCGGTACGGGCACATTCGCCAATCGCGTACAGCTGGTTTATGGAACTCTTTGCGTTTTTGTCGACCACAATACCGCCGCACTGGTAGTGCGCGACAGGAGTAATAGGCATAAGTGTGGTGAAAGGATCGAGCCCTATACTGTTACAATAGGCAAGGATAGAAGGAAAGTGTGTGCGGGACGTCTCCTGGTCCAGGTGCCTGCAATCCAGGTAAACATATTCTTTACCGCTTTCGCGAAGCTCTTCGCCAATAGCCCTCGACACAATGTCCCTTGTGGCGAGCTCCCCTCGTGCATCGGTTCGGAACAGGAACCTCTTGCCTTCATGGTTTACCACATGCGCGCCAAATCCCCTTAATGCCTCAGTAAGCAAAAAACTCGGATTCTTTTCGGGTTCATAAAGTGCTGTCGGGTGAAACTGCATGTATTGCATATCGGCTATTTTGGCACCTGCCCTGTAGGCGATGGCTACACCATCTGCCGTGGCTATAGACGGATTGGTAGTGTGTTTGAAAAGCTGTCCGCAGCCGCCTGTGCTGAGCACCAGCGTGCAGAAACGGGTATAGTGTATCCTGTCTTCGGGCGTAAAATAAAAAGCGCCCACACAGGTGCCATGTTCTACCACCAGGTCGATCACGGCGTGTTTTTCCAGTATTGTAATATTAGCCAGCGAATGTGCTGCGGCCAGCAAGGCCCTTTCCATTTCCCGGCCTGTGGTATCCCGGTGATGGAGTATTCTTTTGCGTGTATGACCCCCTTCAAGAGCCAGGTCATAACCGTGGTTGTTGGTATCAAAGTGTACGCCAAAATCAATTAGCTCATACAGCCTGTCGGGTGCCTGTTCCACTACCATACGCACTATATCCTCGTCGCAATGCCCGTCGCCGGCATTAATCGTGTCCTGTATGTGTTGTTCAAAACTGTCTTCAATCGTATCCAGTACCGCCGCAATGCCTCCCTGTGCAAACTGCGTGTTAGAGACTTCGGCAAGCTCTTTTGTCATTATGGTTATAGAGAGATCCTTACGCTTTATGGCGGTTTTTATGGCAAAGGATAACCCGGCTATGCCGGTACCTACTACTAATATATCTGTCTTTAGCATAATATGTTGTATTAAGAAAGTTCAAGCATTCGTTGTATTGGCTGTAAGGCTTTAAGCCTCAGTTCTTCGCTTACGTTTATTTCCGGATAGCCATTCTTCATGCAGCGGTACAGCTTCTCCAGCGTGGTGAGCTTCATGAAAGCACATTCGCTGCAGGCACAGGTGTTGTCTTCGTAAGATGGCGCAGGTATAAGGGTTTTCCCCTTAGCGGCAACAGCCAGTTGGTGCAATATCCCTGCTTCGGTGGCTACGATGAAAACTTCAGCATCAGTGTTGATAATGTAATTCATCATGCCCGAAGTAGATCCTATATAGTGGGCCACCTGCAATATCTGCGATTCCGATTCCGGATGCGCCACGATCTTTGCCTGCGGATACTCCCTGTGCAATGCTATCAGCTTATCGAGGGAAAAGGCTTCGTGGACTATGCACGACCCATCCCACAGCACCAGGTCGCGCCCTGTCGCTTTTTTGAGGTAATTGCCAAGGTTCCTGTCGGGCGCAAACACTATGGGAATACCTTCCGGAAAAGATTCGATGATCTTTTTTGCGTTGGATGAGGTACACACCACATCGCTAAGGGTTTTGATTTCTGCCGAGCAATTAATGTATGTGACCACTTTATGATCAGGATACTGTGCCTTCCACGCCCTGAAATCGGCGGCCTTACATCCGTCTGCCAGTGAGCATCCCGCTTTGAGGTCGGGCAATACCACTGTTTTTTCAGGGTTAAGTATCTTGGCTGTCTCGGCCATAAAATGTACGCCCGCAAATACGATCATATCGGCATCTGTCGCGGCGGCTTTTTTGGAAAGCTCCAGGCTGTCGCCTACAAAATCGGCAATATCCTGTATGTCTTTTTCCTGGTAATAATGCGCGAGGATAACAGCATTCTTTGCTTTCTTAAGCAATTGTATCTGTTGTATAAGTGTTTCTTTATTCATGCTCATGCCATCGGAGGCTTATGCCTCTTTCCTGATTTATTTCTGTAAAATTAGCTTCCGTATCCAACCGATTTCATGACTTAAGTCATACAATATCTAAAATGTTATCACTAAAAAAATAAAGCGCATCATAATTCGGATGTGCTCCTGTGTTGTAATTATTTTTATGTGTGTGACTTTACCATTTTACGGAGATGCACGAATGTAATAAAGAAGCCCACCGCCAGTGTAATACCGGTTATGGCAAACACAATAAAGAAGGGCAGGAGCTGTTGTATCATTCCGCCGAAAGCATCCCTTTCCGTTTTCATTTGCCAGTCTGCCCTTATAATCCCCGCGGCAACCAAAGCCGACCAGAACAAAAAAAGCGAGATATTAATACCGTAGTAGCCGGTTTTAAAAAGCCGGGCTTTAATAAGAGGCTGTTCTCTTCCGCTAAAAATATCGTACACAAAAGCCATGAGCAGCATGGTATTAATGCCAATGGTTGTGCCCATAGTATGCGCAACTGTAATATGCGTTCCGTGCGTGTACAGGTTAAGGGCCGGTACCGACATCAGTATAGCCTGTGCCAGCATGATAAAGATCCAGATATCGGCAGCCAACAGGAATTTATACGGAACAATATGCCTGTATTTTTTTGCGGTAGAAAGTGATGCTTTCCATTGGTAAATTATCCTTCCCAGCAGCAGCAGTTCGGTCATGCTCACGGCATAGCTTACATAACGGATGTAGGGCGCTGTAGGCAGCGAGTAAATATGATGCCCCCAATTGAACATAAGGTTAAACAGGCCAAGGCTAAAGATGAGGAATGCAATACGCGAAGTACTGTATTTATCGCTTTCACTTATCTTATCCATCAGGTAGATACTGCACCCGTAGATGAGCATATTCCATGATCCTACCATAGATCCGTACGATTTCCACTGCACGGTCATATCGGCAATTATATTTTTCCTGAAAGCCGGGATAAGCCACAAATACGATTCTATAAAAGTGAAGAGGAAGAATACGATCCCAGTGAACCACATCCACACATAAACAGGTTGTTTCCGGAAGCTGCGAATCGAAAACAAATAATGCAAAAGGAAGGCGATCCAGCCTGCGGCCAGTGGCATTGCAAGAAGTGGGTGGAACTCCCAGTATTCCCTGCCGCCAAAAACGCCCATACAGTAGGAAATCAATATTACAGGTATAGTGGAAAGAAAGAGCCATAGCTGGATTTTGGAGAATGGTTGCCGGATTTCTTTCCTGAAATATTCATACAGATAGTATTGTACGGCGCCCACAGCTCCGAGTATGATCCAGAATACAACCGATGAAACGTGCAGGGGCCTTATTTTTTCAAAAGAGAAGCCTGATTTAAGAAAACCGGGAATGCAGTATTGCATTGCGCCCAGTATGCCAAATAACAGGCCCATGCCCAGCAGTGCCAAAGCTGCGACTATAAATTTCTTACTGGTTATCATACTCGTTATTTTGTTGGGTCATACCATCATTTGAAATAGTAAAGCTCCTGGGGTCTGCCGATCCGGAGCTGTCAATCTGCTTCAGATAGGCGAGGAGGCCTTGCATTTCGAGTTCCGAGAGACTGAACGCAGGCATTACAGGTGTACCGTTTTGTACAAACACCTTTATATATTCCGGTCCTTTTTCCGAATACGTATTGGTCAGGTCCGGGCCAAGGTAGCCTCCCAGCTGGTATATCTGGTGGCAGGCTACGCAGTTCTTTTCCTGCCAAACTTTTTTTCCTTCGTCTGCAAGTGCATTAACAGATCCACCATCATTCGCCACATCATTATAGATATAGGCGGAGTAACATATAAAGAAGGTGCAGAGTGTACCAAACAGCAAAATTTTGTGCGTGTTATGCAGCATGGGAGTAGTATTGATTCGTTGCAATATTACAGTGATGGTTTTTTAAAGTCCATGACTTTAATCATGTTCTCAACGAATCATCCTGCATAATTTTATTTCAGAATCAGCAGGGTTTGCAGAGTTTGGGGTTCCTGATAAATATCATTTTTTACCGAATACCACTACACTAATTTTGTCCTGTAAGCTAACGATAATTTCCGCCGGCCGCACATCTTGAACGAACTGGTTTTATACAGTTCCCAGTTATTAAACATCTATTCCTATAAATATGATACCTAAAACCATGAAAGCAGCAGTTGTACGCGAATTTGGCGGACAACTTCACATTGAGGAAAGGCCTGTAAAAGCACCCTCCGAAAATCAGATACTGGTAAAAGTAATGGCATGTGGCGTTTGCCATACCGATTTGCATGCCATACAGGGCGACTGGCCTGTAAAACCCCAAATGCCGCTTATTCCGGGCCACGAAGGTGTAGGCTATGTAGTGGCTGTAGGCCCGGGGGTACATAATGTAAAAGAAGGAGACGCAGTAGGTGTGCCATGGCTCTATAGTGCTTGTGGTGGCTGCGAATACTGCATTACTGGCTGGGAAACACTTTGCCATGACCAGCAAAATGGCGGTTATAGCATAGACGGCTCTTTTGCAGAATATGTACTTGCCGATGCACGCTACGTAGGCATACTTCCGGGCAATGTAAATTTCGCTGAATTCGCTCCCATACTTTGTGCCGGCGTAACCGTGTACAAAGGGCTTAAGGAAACGGAAACCAAACCGGGCGAATGGGTTGCCATTTCCGGTATCGGCGGCCTCGGGCACGTAGCCGTTCAATATGCCAAAGCTATGGGAATGAATGTAGCCGCTATAGATGTAGCTGATGAAAAGCTCGACCTGGCACAACGCCTCGGAGCTGATATTGTAATCAATGCGAAAAATATAAATCCGGGAGAATATCTTAAGAAAGAAGTAGGCGGAATGCACGGTGCCCTGGTTACTGCAGTATCTCCTATAGCCTTTAAGCAGGGACTTGAAACCCTGAGGCGTAAAGGGACCATGGCGCTAAACGGACTGCCGCCGGGTAATTTTGACCTTTCCATTTTTGATGTGGTACTGAACAGGATCACTATCCGCGGATCTATCGTAGGAACACGGAAAGACCTTCAGGAAGCCATTCAGTTTGCGGTAGACGGCAAAGTAAAAGCCACTATTGAAACGGCTCCGCTGGAAGACATAAATAATGTATTTGACAGAATGAAAAAAGGTGATATTGATGGCAGGATCGTACTCGACATCACCGGAAAATACAGCACAACTGCTACAAATAATTAAAAATAAAAACTCTAAATATAGCGCATCATGAAAACAATTTCAATTCCGTTATGGATAAATATGATACTATTACTATTTGTAACAACGGCTAACGCACAGGAAACACTTGACCTTGAAGTAAAGCCAATCCTCAAAATATCTGGAACTTCTACTTTGCACGATTGGGATATGATATCCAACACAGCCACAGGTAAACTTGTTGCAATAAGGGAGGGTGCAAAACTGGATAAGATCACCTCATTGGTTATCGACATGCCCGCAGAATCGATCAAGAGCGGTAAAAGCGGAATGGACAAAAATGCCTATAAGGCAATGAAAACCGGCCAGTACAAAACCGTGAAGTTTGAGCTTAAGCATGCTGTGAAAACAGCAACAGGCTGGAGCTTTAAAGGCAACTTTACCATCGCCGGTGTTACAAAAGAAGTAACTATTCCTGTAAAGGAAACAGCTGCAGGAGGCAAAAGCACCTTAACAGGAGAGTATAGCTTTAAGCTAACCGACTACAAGATCACACCGCCAACAGCTATGCTGGGAACAGTAAAAACCGGAGATCCCGTAAAAATTTCTTTTACAGTGAGCTTTAAATAAATTAAACCAATATCAAATACAGTAATATGAAAACTTATTTTTTCCTGTTCATTTTCGTAATGACAACAACGTTAGGCATTGCCCAGGAGCAAGCCTATAAAATGGATAATTTCTATATTCAGAACAGTGATGCAAAAAACTTTTTTGAGCCTAAGAAAGATTCCGTTACGACCTTCGATAAGGTTCGTGTAAATGTGGGTGGCTCTTTTGCATTGCAATACCAGGCTGTTGGACATGAAAACTCAGCTACACCGAATATCGTGAACAATGTGAATGTTAACCAGCTGTACGACATCGGTAATAACTTTAACCTGGCTACAGCCAACCTTGACCTTAACGTAGCGCTGTATGACGGTGTGAACCTTCACTTAAGAACGTTCCTTTCATCACGCCACCACAATGAGACGTATGTGAAAGGTGGTTACCTTCAAATCGACAAGCTTGATTTTATCCAAAAGGATTTCCTTAAAGACTTTATGAAATATGCGAGCATCAAAATCGGACACAACGAGATCAATTACGGTGATGCGCACTTCAGGAGGAGTGATAACGCCAGCGCACTTACCAACCCGTTTGTAGGTAACTGGTTAATGGATGCTTATGCTACCATGGTATTTGCGGAAGTTTACTACCAAAGGGACGGATGGCTTGCAATGGGCGGTGTTACAAACGGCAGGCTAAACCAAAATGCCAACAGCGGTACCAGCCCTTCAGTATATGGTAAAGTAGGGTACGACAAACAGCTTAATGAAGACCTGAGGGTTCGTCTTACAGGATCTGTGTATAACGCCGCGGAAACAAAAAGAACTGACTTTTATGATGGTGACAGGGCAGGGTCAAGGTATTACTTTGTGATGGAAAATACCGCAGCCACTTCATCTGCAAACTTCAGGTCAGGGCAAATCATTCCCGGGTTCCAAAACAAGCTTACATCATTCATGATCAACCCGTTTGTTAAATATAAAGGATTAGAACTATTCGGTATCTACGAAACCGCAAACGGCAGGAGCATAGCAGAAACTGACAGGCGGACTTACCAGCAATATGCAGCCGAACTGTTATACCGCTTCGGTAAAGATGAGAATTTGTATCTTGGTGGCCGTTATAATGGTGTAAAAGGTGAAACTATCGGCGGAGAAGATATCGATGTTACCCGTTTCAATATCGGCGGCGGCTGGTTCATGACCAAAAACATCCTGGTGAAAGTAGAGTATGTAAACCAGAAATACGACGGATTTGCTGAAACCAACATCCTTAACGGAGGTAAATTCAACGGATTTGTAGCTGAGGCAGCGATATCATTCTAATATCTAAATACATTCACTATGTGGAAGTCCATCTGTTTCGTTCTCTTTGGTTTAGGGGCCTTTAGTGAGGATTCAGGGCAGAGTATCGTTATCCTCAAACAAACGTTCACAATTCAGGGAGAGACTTCTGTAGGCGACTTTAACTGCAGCTATGAGCTGGACCAAAGAAATACTGTAAATATAAACAGTGATCCCGACGGAAACAGTTCTGTGCAATATGTTATACCTTCTGATGCTTTTGGGTGTCATAATTTCCTGCTGAATCGTGACTTTAAAAAAACGATAAAGGCAAAAGAGCACAAGGATATCAGGATCGAGATTTTCGGGATCACCATGACCCAGAATCATTATATGTGCAATCTCAGGATAAAGCTGGCAGGAAGGGAAAAGGTTTACATGGAAACTCCGCTAAGGACTGCGGGGAAATGCATTCAGGGTTCGCTTATCGTACAGTTTTCTGAATTTGACCTGAAGCCTCCTAAGAAGTTTGGTGGACTTGTAAAAGTGAAAGAGGATATAAAGATATCTATAGCACTAAATATAGCTCAATAGATTTTGTAAACAGCTTTTATTTATATTATTGGTAATCTTGTTTAAAGGCATCTGTAAGGGTGCCTTTTTAGATTTCATAGTAGTACAGTAGTATGTTAGTAAGGTAAAAAAAAACCCGCTCAAAATGAACGGGTTATTACAAAGTGACCACATCAGGATTCGAACCTGAGACCGCCTGCTTAGAAGGCAGGTGCTCTATCCAGCTGAGCTATGTGGCCGTGTTTGCGGGTGCAAAGATAGTAAAAGATTTGATATAAGCTAATGGATAATAAGATTTCATAGTTATAACTTACCTGTAGTTTATGAAAGCAGGCTGATTGTTTTAAGGGTGCATTCGGCATTTTAATAAATACAAAGGTCTGTCGTACTATGTAGAATAAATATGTACGATCCGGAGAAGTTTAAACTATGCTTTTTGATTTCTTTTTCAACGCCTCCAAAACAGTTTCTTTATCGGTAAAAAACAGGTGGGTGTAATTAGGCAGCAAAAGGCCGGCAGCAATTTCGGAACCAAATTCTTTTTCTATTTTTTGCGATGCTTCATTTAAATTGATCGCCCAGCCTCCCAAACAATGCTTTTCTCCGTTGTGCCAATGATCGACATCCAATAATTCTGGGTTTTTAAGGATTTTTTTAGTGATCTCCTGTAGCAACTCCTCTTCATTTACCTGGCTTCGGTCAAACTTTACGCGCTCACTTATCAATTCAAGGACAGGCTCTATACTTGTGCAAACGATAAGGTCTGACAGTTCATGCAATTCCAATGGTAACTGAATTAGCTGTAAGGCAGCTTCTGCTTTTTTATCGCTGTTTTTAAGGATATCGAACAATTGTTCCTTGTTGGGGTTCAGGGACAAACACAGCCCTGCTACTTCGTTCATCCCTCTTTTTTTGAGACGGATTACAAATTCCAATTCTTCGGGATCAGGCTTTAGGTCCTTCAATTTTTCTAACGCTATATCATCAAACTGGCCCGCAACAATAAGCTCGGCTAATGCATCTGCATCAGGGTTCCGTTTTATCAGCAATGCCGCGGCTTCTTCTTTCTTCCTGCCTGTTCCTGAATAGTCTTTCACAAAGCACAGCAGTTCCTCATTACTTGGGTTTTGCGATAAAAACTGATTCCATACCAATTCTTCCAGATCTCCCAGGTTGGTATAGCAAATTATTTCGCTAAGATCTTCATTTGTTGGGTTTTGTTGGAACAGCCGTTCCAAAGCTTCTCTTTTTTTTAAATTGGAATTAGAAATTATATCCCGCAGGTCATAATTATCAAGAGTCCTTTTTAATAATTCTGTTGCCGCTTCCTCTTTAAGGCTGCTATGATTTATAATAGTCCTGAGTTGGTCGTTATTTGGGTTTTGCTGAAGCAATAGTTGGGCAAATCTATCCTGCCCGGTTTTCTCAATAAGCCAGTCTAAGTCTTCATTTTCCAATTCAAAACGCTCAATCAAAAAAGCTTCGGCTTCCCGGCTTTTCGACGTCCCTTCCATTAAATACAACAAGTCATCTTTGGTTGGATTTTTGGTTTGGTACAATTCCCAGGCTTCATTGGTAAATGCGGTGTCGGTAATGACAATGTACAAATCTTCACAATCCAGGTCCAGCATTTTTAGGTGTTTCCATGTTTCTGCCTGTGTTGCTTTTTCCCTGACAAGAATATTCAATAAGAAACTTTTCAACCTATCGTTAATACTTTTCATAACTAACTGTGTTTTCCTTTAAAAGCTGCCTTTTCCACATCACACATCTCATTCCATTTTTTGATCCTTTTCCATTCTCTTTCATGTGGATGATAAGGCTCTAAATGCTTGTCAATATCCAGATATGCAGGCGGTGGGTGACAGTAATAGGTGTAGGTAAATCCACCCAATTCCAGTAAGGTTTTGATCAGGGCATTAAAGAAGTACATATTTTCAGTCCGTATCCCGTACACAATGGAAAATGATCTCGACAGGGGTTGCATGTAGTCATCAAGGTACACGGTGTCAAACTCTTCGCAGGTAAAGCGGGGGTTACGCAGCGGCTTGCGATTTACCGGTTCCTCCTTTGCTTTCATGACAGCATATAGAATATCATCATGCCCGGTAGCGAGATCATTTACTTCGACGATTGAATGGTACCCTAACTGCAAGCCCGTGACCTCGAGGAATTTATTTTTTATTTCATCGACTTTTGGCAGTCGCTCTTTGTAGTAAAAACTATGTGCGTATATTCCCATGGCCGGTTGTTAAGGAGTGTACATTTCTATGATTACGTTTCTGTTTTGCCTGATATAAACTGTACTTGTAAAGATATTGAAATAAAAAAAAGCCGAACATTTCTGTTCAATTTTTAGGGTGGCAGTCCCGATAATTATCGGGAGCACCTGCGACCTTCCCGCTTCAGGCGGGACGCGATGACCGGACCAAGCTACACCCCAAATTTAAATTGTATATCTTCAATATATCGCCTGATACCTCTTTTCTTAATTTTAGTTTCCAATACTACCGCTTCAGGCCGTGATTCAACATTGATAGTATAAATCAGATTACATGGAGTGCCGGATTTAGTTGATTTGCTTTGTCCGGAGTTATGCCTGTGCAGCCTATCATGGAGGTCATTGGTCTGCCCGGCATAAAATTGGGATTTTGAAGGGCTGTATAAGATGTAGACTGTATACATATAATAAGATAGTAAACAAAAAATCCTTTCTGTTTCCAGAAAGGATTTTGTCGGGGTGGCAGGATTCGAACCTGCGACCTCCTGGTCCCAAACCAGGCGCGATGACCGGGCTACGCTACACCCCGAAAAAAAAAGCGGAGAGACAGGGATTCGAACCCTGGCGACGTTTGCACGCCGACAGATTAGCAATCTGCTCCGTTACCACTCCGGCACCTCTCCTGCTACATTAAAGGATTTAGACCTTTTTTGCGGTTGCAAATGTAACTTTTGATATTTGTTTCTGCAACTATTTTTTAAGGTTTTTTTGATTTTTTTGAAATGTATTTTTAAAGTATTTAACAGTCAACACAATACATTCTTACATTTCCGTAAGTACTATTCAATACACTTCAGGGTATTTATGAAATAATTCTCAGGATAATACTTTTGTGCCATGGTTTCGCTGTTCAGTTCCTTGCGTATAGGATAATCTACGGTTTCTGTAGCATATTTCACACGGATAAACGATATTGGGGTTTTCTCCAGTTCAGCAAAAGACCCTTTGGTAAAAAGAAACATTCCGGACAGGATCCTGATATTGTTCTTTTCCGCCTGATCATATACCAGGCCCGCACATTGCTCTTCAAGAGCGCTGATAAGGGTTATAATCTTCCCATTATTAAGCTGGATGTAAATTTTAGAGGCCTTGTCAAGGCAGTACGCTTTAGGGAATTCCTTGCTTTTGGATAATAACTGAAAGTTAAGCACAGGTATCCCCGAATTGTTAGACAGGGAAAAAAACACAAATTGCGATGTTCCCGCAAATACCTTCTCGTACATCATGTATTCCGAAGTAGATTTTATAACCGTACCATCTTCATTCGGGATTTCTGTTAGCTTGCAGTCGTTCTGTTGCGCATTGCCGGCAAAGGTCATAATCAGCAATGAAAAGAATACTAATTTCTTCATAGTGTAGTGTAATGGTGCCAAATATAATTACAAATGTAATGCCAACGCAAATTTAATTTCCCCCGGTTGGTATTTTTGCCGAAATGTGGTAGCTTTATCCTTCATCAAAAACTACTATGAAAAATTACCTTATACTGCCCGGTGTTGTGCTGGCTGCTGTTACTGCTGTTTGCTGTATAAAGCACGATAAAAAGTATACTTCCGCAAACACGGACACACTTGCCGTTAACCAAAAATCCGGCCCGCAGGAAAACTATGCGGCCTATTGTGCCGGATGCCACGGGGAAAAAATGGAAGCATTTACAGACCGCGACTGGAAGCATGGCAGTAGTCTTAAGGATCTTGTAAAAGGTATTAAGAATGGCTGGCCGGATGAGGGGATGCCTGCTTTTGCGGAAACATTTAGTGATAAAGAAATAGAAGAGCTTGCAGGATATATCCTTACCGGTATTAAAAGCCGGAAGGAATATGACTTTGATGACACACCGAAATCGGATATTTATAAAAGTGAAAAACTCGCCGTAAAAATTGAACCTGTTGCTACAGGTATCAGCGTGCCTTGGGGAATAGCCTTTCTGCCGGATGGCGGCCTGCTCGTTACCGACAGGGGAGGAAAGATGTACCGTGTCTTCAACAAGCAAAAGCAGGAGATAAAAGGTGTGCCGGATGTGGTGGCACAAGGGCAGGGAGGGCTACTCGATGTTGCCCTCCATCCTGATTTCGCCAAAAACCAACTCATCTATTTCTCGTATTCTAAACCGCATAACGATAACAAACGGCTGGCCACCACTGCTGTAATGCGGGCAAAACTGGGCAGGGGCGGGCTTACAGAGCAAAAGATTATTTTTGAGGCACAGCCATATGCACCTACGCGCCATCATTATGGCAGCAGGATGGTATTTGATAACAAAGGATTTTTGTTTGTTTCGGTAGGTGAGCGGGGCAACGAAAAGGAGAATCCGCAAACTACAGATAATAATCAACTGGGAAAGATTCACCGTATCAATGACGATGGTACTATCCCTGCCGATAACCCTGTAAAAGATAAATCCGGCAAAGTAACTACGCTTTACACCTATGGCAACCGCAATCCGCAAGGGATGGCATTTCATCCGGAAACCGGCGCGCTTTGGGAAAATGAACACGGTCCGAGGGGCGGGGATGAGATCAATATACTACAAGCGGGCAAAAACTATGGCTGGCCACTTACCAGCTATGGTATTAACTATAACGGCACAACGATTACCGATAAGACTACAGTCCCAGGTATAACCGACCCACTGCATTACTGGATCCCGTCGATAGGGCCATCCGGACTGGCATTTATAACAGGTGACCGGTACAAGCCCTGGAAAGGTGCGCTGCTATCCGGGTCGCTTCGTTTCCAATATCTAAACCTGTCCTATCTCGAAGGAGATAAGATCGTGAAAGAAGAAAAGCTCCTTAAGAATATCGGACGTGTAAGGGATGTACGTATGGGGCCTGACGGATACATTTATGTTGCGGTAGAAGAACCTGCGGCCGCCATTTATAAGTTGGTTCCAGTGTACTAGTTCTACGCTTTAGAACAAACCACTACCACTTTTTCATCCTGCAAGTTGGTCGTAAAAAAAGTATAGACATCGCCACCATCTTTAATTTTCCACTTTTTGCGGAGTTCTTCTACTGAAATAGGGAAATTACGGGTGGTGATGTTCATCTTTTTGCCCTCCAGATGTTTCATTGCTGATCTTTGGTAGGGTATAATCTCATCGATAATAAATTGCCTTCCGGGGAAAGCTATAAGATCATCAGATGTGTAAAGCTGTGTATGTCTGTGTAGTTTTCCCACATTGTAATGGCAGCTTACAGTATCGAAGGCACCTGATTTCATTATGGCACTGTTAGGCTCGTAGAGGTATTTCTGCGGGAGTTTATAATAAGCTTCATCATTGTTCCCGTAAGGCGCTTCAAACACTTCATGCGTCTCCCTTCCGAGAGATACCGCATAGAGCATTGGTGTTCCGGTAAAATCTTTTTCCAATATCCATAACAGCTCCTTTACCTCATTGTTTACCGCTACGATATGGATCGCTTTTACAGAATGAAGTTCGCCCAGGCCCGCAGTAATATCGAGTAATGGTGCCGTTTTTATCAGGATATTATTAGAGTAGCCGAAGTAGGTGTGCAATAGATCGGGAACGTTTGGGAGGCAGTCTTTCAGGAGGAATACTTTTCCCTTTATATCGCTTCTCCGTGAAGGGTCGATATAGATCCAGTCCCATTGCTTATCCATTCCTATTAATCTGTCAAGGCTGTCACCCGGCACGCATTCAATAGTATCGGCACCAAGCACTTTAAAGTTATGCCTTGCTATTGCCGACAATTCGGGATTGAGTTCACAGTGGGTAACATGCCCTACTTTCTTTGAAAAGTAATAATCGTCGATACCAAAGCCTCCTGTTAGGTCTATAAGGCTTTCACCGCCGATCAGTTCACTCTTGTATGCAGCCGCCGTTTCTGAAGAAGTCTGCTCAACAGAGATAGTGGTGGGATAAATAATGTTATCAGCTTCAAACCACGTAGGCAGCTTATCTTTTGCCTTGCCCCGTGACGAGATCTGGTTGAGTATCTCTTTCCACGGTATTTCAGGAAAAGGGTTCTTCTGCAACGCAAGCTTGTCCAGCGGGCTGCCTGTATTATCTTTAATAAATTCCTGAACCCGTGGGTCTAAAAGCTGTGAAAACAATACCTATATATCTTTGGTGAGTACTCGTACAACCGGGTTTCTCGGGAAAAATTCTTTTGCTACAACTTTAATAACAGTATACATAGGCACGGCAACGATCATACCCAATATCCCGAAAACAAAACCACTCGCCAAAATTACGATAAATATTTCCAGCGGATGCGAGTTCACACTGTTTGAAAATATCAATGGCGTACTGATGTTGTTGTCTACAAATTGGGCCGCGCAATAGCCTAAAAACACGTAAAGCGTTGTAGAGAACATATCGGCCTGTCCTTCCGGTCCGATATGCCCAAGAAGTGTCAGCAATACAACAAGTGCTGTAGCGATGATCGGGCCAATATACGGAATGATATTCAGCAAGGCTGTAATAAACGCTATGATGAAGGCATTTTCAACACCGAATATCAGCAATACTATAAGATACATTGTAAACAGTACCGTCATTTGTACAATAAGGCCAATAAAATAACGGCTTAGCAGGTAGTTGATCTTACGGAATGAATTCAATATTTTGTCTTCATGCGCATCCGGCAGTATCTTCTTTGCATTGATGGTAAAGAGTTTTCTGTCTTTAAGAAAAAAGAAGCTAATGAAAAGGACTGATCCCAGGCCCATACCAAACCCGCTTAGTATACCCAGCAGCGAGTTAATGAAATTCGGTATAAAATTGAAATCGATTTTAGAAGTAAGGTCAGCTTCCCTCATCATTTTTTTCGTATCAATATTAAAGCTACTGTCAATTTCACGCATAAGGCTGTTAATGTCCTGCTCCAGCTTTGCTGTATCAAGCAAGGAAAGATTATCGCTCTGCGATACTATAAGAGGCACAAACATCCATACAAAACCTACCAGCATGCCCAGGAACAATACCAGTGTAGTAATAACTGCCAATACATGTGGGAATTTTAGCCTGCGTCTCAGGAATTGAATGATCGGGCTGGCGATCATGCTTAGAATCAGCGCTACAAAAAGATAAATAATAACTGATTGTATCTGGTAAAGGAATAGAAGCCCGATATAAATTGCGATGCCAATTCCTACGGCGCGCAATATACCGTTGGCGATAGTTTTTGAGGTGACCATGGTTTTGTTAAAATTTGGTTCATCGAATGTATGAAAAAAATTACTAACGCATCTCAGGCTTTAATAGAAGATTAAGAATATCGCTGATAATATAGCATAAAAATGGGCTGTCTTTTTAGACAGCCCTTAATCTTATTTTTCGCCTTCCCTGTATATTTTGTCGTACAGGGCCTGGTATTTTTCTTTTATAGCCTTTCGCTTCAGCTTGAGGGTAGGGGTCATCTCGCCTCCGTCTACGCTCCAAAGGTCTGGGGTGATCTCGAATTTCTTAACCTGTTCCCAGTTTCCGAATTTTTTATTGATACCTTCAACTTCTTCCTGTATACGTTCTTTTACTTCCTTACTTTCAGCAATAGCTTTGTTATCGCTCAAAGAGAGCCCTTTGCGGGAAGCCCATTGCTTTACAAATTCAAAGTCAGGCTGTATAAAGGCTGCCGGCATCTTTTCGCCGTCTCCTATAACCATGATCTGCTCGATAAAGCGCGATTGTTTCATAGCATTCTCAATAAGCTGCGGTGCGATGTATTTTCCGCCGGAAGTCTTAAACATTTCTTTCTTACGGTCGGTTATCTTCAGGAAGCCTTCGGCATCGATTATACCAATATCACCCGTATGAAAATAGTTATTCTCAAGGACCTCATTTGTTTTTTCTTCATCTTTAAAGTAGCCGATCATCACGTTTGGCCCTTTGCAGAGTATCTCGCCATCTTCGGCAATTTTCACTTCTACACCACTAAGCGGTTTACCAACAGTACCAATCTTAAAACCTTTGTTGCGCTGGTCGTTTACTGCGATTACAGGAGATGTTTCTGTAAGTCCGTAACCCTCCATTACCGGTATGCCTGCCGCGGCAAATATCCTTGCAAGCCTTGGCTGTATCGCGGCACTCCCGGATACCATCAGTTCGAGGTTGCCTCCAAGCCCGGCCTTCCATTTGGAGAAGATAAGCTTACGGGCTATCCAAAGTTTAAAGCCGTACCAGCTACCATTTGCGCCATAAGGCTCGTATTGAAGGCCGACTTCTACAGCCCAAAAGAACAGTTTGCGCTTTATGCCGGTAAGGTCGGCGCCCTTGGCAATAATCTTGTCGTATACTTTTTCCAGAAGCCTTGGTACCGCGGTAATTACAAATGGCTGGGTCTCCTTGATGTTGTCACTTACTTTCTCAATCGACTCAGCAAAATAAGTTGATACGCCAAAGTACTGGTAAAGGTACAGGATCATTCTTTCGTAAATGTGGCAGATTGGGAGGAAGCTTAGTGCGCGGTAATTACCCGGCTCAAACGGCACCCTTTCGGCACTCATAAGTACATCCGACACTATGTTTTTATGCGACAGCATTACACCTTTCGGCCTTCCGGTAGTACCCGATGTATAGATGATCGTTGCAAGGTCATCTTCATTTATACTGTCTTTTATACCGTCTACTTCTCCCTGATTGCCCTGGTCTTTACCCAATTCCAGGATTTCATTCCAATTCTTGCAGCCTGCTATTTCGTTAAAAGAATAAATCTCTTTTAATCCCGGTACGTTATGGCGGATGGATTTTATCTTATCATAAAGCTCCTGGTCTGAAACAATGCAGTAATGGGCCTCACAGTGATTAAGGATGTATTCATAATCTTCTTCTGTTATTGTTGGGTATACCGGAACATTCTGCGCGCCGGTCTGCAGTATGCCAACATCTGCGATATGCCATTCGGTACGGTTATTGGAAGATATTACGGCAATCTTGTCATTTTTCTTTATACCGAGGCGTAACAGTCCTCTTGAAAAGGCGTTTGCCTTATCTATATATTCCTGCGTGGAAGTCTTTACCCATTCGTTGCCATATTTGGTAACAAGAGCATCGGGCAGGTTGTATTTTTGAAGCTGGTGATACGGAAAATCAAATAGTCTTTTGATCGTTTGCATGTGTCTTTTAATTATTTGGTATCTGCAAATTATGAAAAAAATGCTTATTAAAATTCATTAATGTAAATTATTGCTCATCAAAGTGCTAAAATCCTTAATTTAGCGCCATGTTAATTTCGTGTTAAATCTATACGTTTCAAATGAATAACACTTTTCGTGTACAGGAATATAAAGCATTATTGTACCGCCTTCTTTTGGCTTACTTTTTTTACTTTATTGTAAGGCTGCTGTTTTTTATCTATAATCATGACCTGTTGAAGGTTGACTCTGTTTCAGAATACCTTTCGCTATGGTATCATGGCCTTGCCTTTGACACAACGGCAATTTTGTATACCAACATTCTTTTTATATTATTCTCCATTCTGCCATTTATTGTTAATACCAGAAAGGGCTACCAAAAATTCCTGATGTGGTTGTATTTTACTACCAATCTTATTACGTATGCTACGAATTTTGGTGATTTTATTTATTATCGCTACATCTATGCACGTACTACTGTAGCGGTTATCGATGTGCTTAAAAATGAAGACCAGGGAAGTATGTTACTCAGGTTCCTGGTAAGCTACTGGCATGTTTTCCTGCTGTTCTTTGCTACGGCTTTCCTTTGGATATGGCTGTACAAAAGGGTAAAAGTTGCAGATACCGGTAAACCCGGCAATATGCTTAAATATTTCATACTTTCTTGTGCAAGCTTTATTGTTACAGGGCTTATGGTTGTTGGGGGGATACGCGGCGACTTTAAAAAGAGCACGCGGCCTATTAATATAATAGATGCCAACAGATATGTAACCAAACCCGAACATGCCGATGTTGTACTCAATACGCCATTTGCAATTATTCGCACAATAGGAAAAACCAGTTTTAAAAAGGTGCATTTCGTAGATGAAAGTGTTATCGAACAAAACTTTCACCCAATAAAACAGTATACCAATAATCCTAAAACCACCCCAAATATCGTCCTTATTATTACCGAGAGTATGGGGCGTGAATATTGGGGCTGCATGAACCGTAACCGCGATATACCCGGTTTTGTAAGCTACACACCGTTTTTGGATTCCCTTTCGCAGCACAGCCTCATTTTTGATAACAGTTATGCGAACGGCAGTAAATCCATCCACGGCATGTCTTCCATATTGGCGGGAATCCCATCTTTTAAAGATGCGTTTACTTCATCGCCATACCCGAAGCAAAAGATACAGTCGCTGGTTTCAACACTGGAAGAAATGGGTTACGATACTTCATTTTTTCATGGCGCGCCAAACGGGTCGATGGGATTCCTTGGTTTCGGCAATATCCTTGGCTTTGATCATTACTACGGGAAAACGGAATATAACAATGATGCTGATTTTGACGGATCCTGGGGAATATGGGATGAGCCTTTTATGCAATTCATGAAAAATACCCTCGATAAAAAGAAGCAGCCTTTCTTTGGCACGATTTTTACAGTATCGTCGCACGAGCCATATGTAGTGCCTGAAAAGTATAACGGTAAATTTCCGAAGGGAACAGTACCTATGCATCAGACAGTAGGCTACACCGACTATGCTTTTAAAAAGTTCTTTGAAGCGGCAAAAAAATCGCCATGGTATAACAATACGATATTCGTGATTACCGCAGACCATGGCAACCAAATCGCTTATGATGAATACCGCAAGGTGCTGAACCGCCATGCCACGCCGATTTTGATCTATAAGCCGGATGGCAGCATGAAGGGCGTGGACAGCAGCCTGAGCCAGCAGATCGACATTTATCCTACGATACTGGATCTTATTGGTTATGACAAACCGTTTATGAGCTGGGGACGAAGCTTAGTAGGTGATAAGCAGGTTGATCCGTTTGTAATAAGTTTTAGCGGTAACCGTTATTTATTTCAGCGCGGTAAGTATATTTGCGCTTTCGACGGAAGCAAAACAATTGGTTTTTATGACATTAACGATAAGGGACTGGAGCGAAACCTTATCGGGCAAAAGAATAAGGAAATGGAAGAGGTTGAGATAGCCTGTAAAGCGTTCCTGCAGGACTATTTCGAAAGGATAATGGACAAGAAATTATATTATTCAAAATGATAAAGAAGATCTTAATTGTACTGGGAGTAATTGTAGTGCTGGGTGTAGGCAAATATGTGTATGATGTAAATATCGACCACAATTTCGAACCCGTAGTAGAAGGGAAAGTATATCGTTCGGGAACTATCCCTCCCGACCAGTTGCCGGATTATATAAAGAAATACAATATTAAGAGTATTGTAGACCTTCGCAGGCCTGGTACAAAAGACCTTGTACATAATCCGGAAGTAAGCGATGAGTTGCTTGAAGAGAAAAAAGCAGTGGAAAGCGTCGCGGGAGCCAGATATTTTGATGTGGGTTCAGAGCAGATTCCCGATCAGGCTGTGCTGGATAAATATTTTGAGGTTATGGACAATCCCGACAACTATCCGGTATTGGTACATTGTTACCACGGGGAAGGCAGGGCGCCACTATTTGGGGCTATCTATAAAATGGAATATGAAGGGGTAGCTAATGACCAGGCTCGTAAAGAAGCCCGCTGGTTTGCCGACCTTTGTGTTTTTAATGCCGATAAATCCAAAGGGAAATACCTCATGGGCTACAAGACACGAAAGCAGAAAGCAGAAGAAAATAAATAATGATACGCCCTTTTTTTGGGCGTTTTTTTATGCGTCAAAATACCGATTTATAGGTATTTTCCGGCATTGGCTTAAGATTTATGTTTGTTCAATAATCTTAAACCAATAGACATGAGAAAAACATTACTTACAACTTTCTTGGTTACTCTAACTTTTACAATGGCACAGGCGCAGACACGATATGGTGTTAAAGCTGGCGCGAATATCGCCACACTTGCCGGTGCTGAAGGTGTTTCGTCAAAATTCGGCTTTCATGTGGGAGGTATTATTGAATTCAAATTATCCGATCGGTTTGCATTGCAGCCTGAGTTGCTATATTCAATGCAGGGGGCCAAAAGTTCTGAAGATTCAGGATACAAGATCAACTTCAATTACCTGAATGTCCCGCTAATGGCAAAATATTATGTGGCAGAAGGTATAAGTATCGAAGCAGGTCCACAGTTTGGTGTTGCTGTTACGCTTGAAGACAGCGAAGGCAGGGATCTTGAGCTTACACATGAAACCATCGATTATGGCCTTAACTTTGGTGGTGGCTATGAGCTTCCTTCAGGATTGTTCTTCCAGGCAAGGTATTATGCAGGGCTTATGAATATATCTATAAATGATGACTACAAGAATTCCGTACTACAATTTTCTGTAGGGTATAAATTTTAATTGTTACTGATTTTAATGTAGAAACTCCTGCAACGCGGGAGTTTTTATTTTTCATGAAATTCATAACAATAAATAATGCCTGTTTCAGCCCCTGGCAAACTGAAGCACCGGACGGCTCCCAATACTTAATAAATGCTTACCTTTGCGGCCTTAGAGCATAAATAATGAAATTAGATATACTTGTTTTTGGCGCGCATCCCGACGATGTGGAATTGAGCTGTGGCGGCACCATAGCGAAGGAAATTTCCCTTGGGAAGAAAGTTGGGATTATCGATCTTACCCGCGGTGAACTGGGGACGCGTGGCTCGGCTGAAGTGAGGGACGAAGAAGCTGCCGCAGCCGCAAAAATACTGGGCGTTACGATACGGGAAAATCTTAGGTTTCGTGACGGTTTTTTTACAAATGATGAAACACACCAGCTGGAAGTTATAAAAGCAGTACGCAAATTCCGTCCGGATGTGGTGATCTGCAATGCTGTTGATGATAGGCATATTGACCATGGTAAAGGTAGCAAACTGGTGTCTGACGCGTGTTTTCTTTCAGGATTGCGCAGAATTGAAACAGCGGTGGAGGGGATAGCCCAGCAAGCCTGGAGGCCAAAGACAGTTTACCATTATATCCAGTGGAAGAACCTTACGCCCGACTTCGTAGTCGATGTTACAGGCTTTATGAATGTGAAAGTTGACTCTTTAATGGCTTATAAATCACAATTTTACGATCCGAATAGTACGGAACCTGTAACGCCAATCGCAACTAAGAACTTTAGGGACAGTATTTTATACCGTGCAGCTGACTTAGGCCGACTTATTAATACCGAATATGCGGAAGGATTTACAGCCGAAAGATATGTGGCAGTGAACAGTTTAGGAGATTTGATATAAAAAATCCGAAATTTTATTTGCAAAACCCGTACAACAGCCCTATATTTGCACTCGCAAAACAAATGGTGATTGTAGCTCAGTTGGTTAGAGCGTTGGATTGTGGTTCCAAAGGTCGGGGGTTCGAGACCCCTCATTCACCCCAAAATGCAAAGCCCGCAAGGATTTCCCTGCGGGCTTTTTTGTTTTATATCTTATTAGCCTTAAGGCTGTACTTTAGTATAGGTTTCCGTAGCTACCGTATCTGTCTTATCATCGTAAGTTTCCAGTATAAAATTACCATTGGTATCAAAATGGCCGATGGATACACGGTCTTTAGTACGATAGATATATTGCCCGTTCGACATCTTCCTTACCACACCATGATCTTTAACCTGAGGGGTAGAAATACGATAGCCGCTCCTGTCGGTTGTAAAAGTATATCGTGTTCCGTTTGACTCGTAATACGTAGGTATGCCATCCCCTGTTACCGTAGTGGACGATGTTACCTGAGCAGGGCTGACCACTATATCCTTATTCAGCTTTTTACTGTCCGCGTCTTTAAGCTCCATATTTTGCGTGGCTTCAGTATTTTCGGTTTTTACAACCTTTTTAGGTTTTCCGGTACCGTTATCAACCGTTACGGTCGTGGTAGTGCTCTCCTTGGTTACGTTTTTAACCTGGGCATTTGCAGAAAGCCCCAGCGAAAGCATAAGCGCAATAGCTATATTTTTCATGGTCTGTAATTTTAGCAGTTTTACTCTTACAAAGGTAACTCCCTGATGTTAAATGTTTTTTTATGAAAACATAAAGTAATTATAAAACCGTTTATTCGATTGGAATAGCATTTTTATGGAATGGGTAAGTTTATTGTTTATGTGTAAGAGTGGCAATACAACCCCGAATTTTAAACTCGGAACTTTAAAACTTTGTAGCTATATTTGCACCCTCAAAAACAACTCATAATGAAAGCAGGGATAGTAGGATTGCCCAATGTCGGAAAATCGACACTTTTTAATTGTTTGTCTAATGCCAAGGCACAGAGCGCGAACTTCCCGTTTTGTACTATTGAGCCAAACATCGGCGTAGTAAATGTACCGGATCCGAGGCTTGAGAAATTGGAGGAATTAGTAAACCCTGAGCGTGTTATTCCTGCTACGGTTGAGATCGTAGATATAGCCGGCCTTGTAAAAGGTGCCAGCAAAGGTGAGGGCCTTGGTAACCAGTTTTTGGGTAACATCAGGGAGTGTAATGCTATTATCCACGTATTGCGTTGTTTTGATAATGATAACATTGTGCACGTTGATGGTAATGTAAACCCTATCCGTGACAAAGAAACAATTGATATAGAGCTTCAGCTGAAAGACCTTGAAACGGTAGAGAAGCGCCTTGAAAAAGCGAAAAAGACAGCGAAGGTTGGCAATAAGGAAGCACAGGTTGAAGTTTCGCTGCTTGAAAGAATCAGGGAAGCGCTTCTTGGCGCGAAGTCGGCACGTACGGTTGTACCGCAAAACCAGGATGAAATAGATTTACTGGAGAATTTCCAGCTTATTACTACAAAGCCGGTATTGTATGTATGTAATGTGGATGAAAATTCTGCTGCTACAGGAAATGCTTATGTAGAACAAGTACGCGAGCTTGTAAAAGACGAAAATGCGGAAGTGATGTTCCTTGCTGTAGGCACCGAAGCTGATATTACCGAACTTGAAACGTATGAAGAGCGCCAGATGTTCCTTGAAGACCTTGGGCTTAAAGAGCCGGGCGCATCTGCACTTATCCGTTCCGCGTATAAACTTCTTACGCTACAGACCTATTTTACCGCAGGTGTAAAAGAAGTTCGCGCTTGGACTATTAATACTGGTGATACTGCCCCTCAGGCTGCCGGTGTTATCCACTCAGATTTTGAGAAAGGATTTATCCGTGCGGAGGTTATCGCTTATGACGATTACGTTACATACGGTACCGAAGCAAAAGTAAAGGAAGCAGGTAAGCTAAAAGTAGAAGGCAAAGAATATATCGTAAAAGATGGTGATGTAATGCATTTCAGGTTTAATGTGTAAGCACCATTATCAAACACTAAGAAGCCCGCTGGAGAAAATCAGCGGGTTTTTTGTTTTATTTTAGAGGCATCCCAACCTTTTGCCTCCGAAAGTCATCTATAGCTAAAAAACCCGGTATGAGAATTGGAATTGTCTTAACTTTTCTGTTATATAGCATTGGTACATTTGCGCAGCTTTCTTTTGAGCCGGACTATATCATGGATTATAAATATGCCATAAAAAACGGTTCTCTTTATAATGAGGTAAGCACGGATAATGGCATGCCGAAATATGGCCGTGCCGCCGATACACCGGAATCCCTGGCTAAACTTCTTAATGTATCGTTGGAGGCGGTAATACCTGTAATATCGTTGCGAAATACTACGGAGCAAGAGATGCTGGAAGATCTGCAGAAAATCCAGTTTGATTATCCCCGGGCGGAGCGGGCAACGCAATACCAGGTTGTAAATTTTTCGCATAACAATCTCATGGTCATGAGCACTATCAGTATGATGCATCCCGATCATGTAAAACTTGTTTTCTACACTCTCAGGGCTGAAATAATTTCAGGGTATATAATACTGAATATTTACAAGGATGGAAGCCTCGCCGGGCGTATTTACCCCATGAAGGAAGGATATAAGCTGCGTATGTTTTATGGCTATCCAGGAGCAGTTGAAGGCGCTGTTACCGATGCTGAAGCCCTTCGCAAAAGATTGCGACTGAATTTCCCGCGTACAGAAATTTTTACCGAAAATAATAAATATGGGCTGCGGTTCCAACAAGGAAAGCAGACTGTAATTCCCGCCATGCACGATTCCATCAATACTGTTAATGCTACAATGGTAGCAATATATACCGGAAAGAAAATAAAACTGTTGTACCGTACAGGTGAAGCGGGGCCGGAAAATATTCGTGCCCTACAGCCGCAATCCGATTCTTTTACCGGGGTGCTTATAGGTAATCAGGTCTTTTATCTGACTACTGATGGCAGCCTTCTCGATAAGTTGCCGGATTACAGGGGTGAGGGCTGTGGCACGATCCCGCGTTATACCGACAGTATTATAAAAAAAGGAAACTATTACGTTCACAGGCACATTTATCAATATGGAGAAAGACGGGTTACGGAAACTGTCATTGCAAAGGTGTCTGATTTTAAGGAGGTGAAACTGCTCAATGGCAAAACTATTTCCTATGGCCTTACTACTGCCTATTACAGTCCGTATAATACAAACCCGAAAGGGTACATCGTAACACTGAACAACGGTGCCAAAAGCCTTATTAAACTTAGAAAGGACAGTACCTATACATTATCACTCGAACCGGATGACTATACGTTTATTTCCAAAGAATATGAAATGAACACTCCTCTTCGGTTTAAAAGCAATGGGTTGTATGGTTTTTGGCCGCAGAATGACAGCGCACGATATAAAGAGCTTTCAGGTTTTGAAAAAGGTTTTGCCCGATATACGTTACCGGATGGTAGTAAAGGCTGGTTGTCCCTGAATGGGGGAGAGTATGGGGATGAGTGATTATTACTCATTCTTCCCGATAGAATCCAGCATTTCTATATTAGCATTTTGCTTTATTTTCCTCGAAGCTTTAAAAGAAAGGTAAAAGAAAAGTATAGAAAGCCATAAGGCAAAGTTATAGCCAAACCAATATCCTATATTTTCAGCACGTAACCCCGCGGATTTATCTGCCGTAGCCTTGCCGGAATACGCAAGAAGCTGTAATACCAACAGTACAATAGCAATGATTCGGTAGGCGATAACTTTTGTACTGCCTTTTGGTTTACCCGGCGCTTTTTCCATTTCTTAGATTTTTCCTGCCAAATATAGTTAAGAATAACTTTTTATTGGATTGAATTTCGTCAAATCTCCTTATTTTTAGCTACCAAAAATTAAAAACTATGAAATTAATCGCCTTTGCAGGAAGCAGCAGTACAAAATCCATCAACAAAAAATTAGCTACCTATGCGGCAGGATTATTCAATGCCGAAGAAACTGAAATACTCGACCTCAACGATTTTGAACTCCCCTTATACAGCGTAGATAAAGAAAAAAAAATGGGCCAGCCGCCTGTCGCCCGTGTATTCCTGGACAAAATGGAGTGGGCCGATATGCTGGTAATTTCTGTAGCGGAACACAATGCCGGTATGACTGCCGCTTTTAAGAACATATATGACTGGGCTTCCCGCCAAAAGAAAACAGTATTCGATAACAAACCTGTACTCTTGCTGTCGACTTCCCCGGGTAAATACGGTGGAAAGAACGCACTGGACGCTGCGAAAATAAGCCTTCCCCGCTATGGTGGCGACATTCGTGCCGAATTTTCGCTGCCTGCATTCAACGAGAATTTTGATGAGGAAGCTGGCGTTATATCCAATAAAGAACTTGATGCTGCGTTAAAGGAAATTATACGCAATTTCGACCATGAAAAAAAGGCTTAGGCAGGTCTTACGCTTTACGTTCCGCTTTGTGTTGGCTATCATCGCTTTTTTGGTTGTGTATATGCTGGCGGTGCTTATTATTTCCCGTATCCCGGTAAACAGCGATCCGGTGGAGAGTGATGAAGTAACTATTTTCATCAACTCCAATGGTGTGCACACCGATATTGTTGTGCCCGTGAAGAATGACGTAAAGGACTGGAGTAAAGAAATACTTTATGTCCATACCAAATCGAAGGACAGTATCATGAAATATGTGGCGTTTGGGTGGGGCGATAAGGGCTTTTACCTCGATACACCTGAGTGGAGCGACCTGAAAGCCAGTACCGCGGCCAAGGCGGCTTTTTACCTTGGGACATCCGCTATGCACACCCGCTATTATGCCGATCTGAAAGAAGACGACAGCTGTATAAAGCTCACCATCACTAAAAAGGATTATGAAAGCCTGGTGCGGTATATTAATGACAGCTTCCAATTCGGCGAAGACAAGAAGGTGTTATGGATCGCCAACCAAAGCTATGGAAAGTATGATGCTTTTTATGAAGGGAAAGGCAAGTACAGTTTATTCTACACCTGTAATACCTGGGCGAACAATGCTCTAAAAGCAGCCAATCAAAGAGCGGCATTATGGACGGTTTATGAAGGCGGGATATTTACACATTACAGATAGGATTATAGATGGACTGTTAGATTTTTGGACAGCAATATTGCATTCTGACAATCTAAAATCCAGTTATCAAAAGTTTGGCATCCTTCTTGGATATTGCCAGTTATGAAGATAATTAATCTACTCGTTATCAGTATCCTTTCGATTGGTTTTGCCAATGCCCAGGACTATGCAAAAGTTGATGCGAAAGTAAAAGCCTACCCAAAAACATTCTCTACTACCGACAGGCTGGCCTCGCAAATCGCAGCCGATTTTACACGTCAGGATGAAAGGGCACGTGCGGCCTACACCTGGATTGCTATGAACATCAGCTATGACAGGTCGCCCAACGCGCCGGGACGCAAACCCATACACTTTTCAGCTAAGAACGAGGCCGAACGCAAAAAGAAGCTGGCGGCTATTGAGAACGACCTTGCCAACAAAACGCTGATTTCCCGCAAAGGGGTGTGCCACGGGTACGCAATGTTGTATAAAGCGGTTGCGGAAAAATTAGGGATGGAGAGCGAAGTAGTATACGGTTCAGCCAAGGCGGTTCCGTCTGATATTGGCAAAACCCCTGCAAAAGGCAATCATGCGTGGAATGTGGTGCAGGTTAATGGGCAATGGAAGCTGGTGGACGTTACATGGGGTTCTGGTGGGATTTCGGGCGATTTGGGTTACGATGACAATTACTTCTTTACAAGCCCGGGACAATTTTTCCTGAACCATTTTCCCGACGATAAAAAGTGGCTGCTCACTGGCAGGAATGAGTCTGAATTTGCGGCGCTGCCATTGCATTATGACCTTGATTATGAAATTATAAGCCCGACGGCAGGCTTAATAAAAGCGACCGGTTCTAAGTTAGTGCAGTTTAAGATACGCGGACTGAAAGTGGGCGATGATGTAGTGTACCAATACACTTCGGGGGCGTTTTCGCAAAGGGTTACCCCGAAGATAAGCAATGGTATTGGTGAGTTCAATGTCATTTTGGATAAATCTGCTGCCGGGACACTTACGGTTTTTGCCAACAGGAAATCCATCGTTGCCTATAAAGTTAACTAATACTGGCACTCTTTTTGGATAAAAGAAGACATGATAAAAACATATAAACTATTCTATATAATATTTTTGCTTGTTTGTATTGGTGCTAAAGCCCAGGATTTCGCAAAAGTAGATGCCGCCGTTACAAACTATCCGAATTTTGCCGATACCGATGCATTTGCCGCAAGAGTCAATGCCGATTTTAAACGCGAGGATGAAAAAGCGCGGGCCATATTTACCTGGATCGCGAAAAATGTGAAATATGACCTTGCTGCCTATGGAGTAAATGAGCGCCCGGTTGCGTATTCATTTAAAACACAGGAAGAGAAATTAGCCAAGCAAAAGAAATTTAAGGAGGATCTTGCGCAAAAGACATTAAAGTCTAAAAAAGGCGTTTGCCAGGGTTATGCGACATTGTTTATGGTTGTGGCAGAAAAGGCAGGTCTTGAAGCGGAGATTGTTTCCGGAACCTCCAAATCACATTCTGCGCATATTGGCGCGGCTCCCGGCGCCAGCGACCACGCCTGGAATGCTGTAAAGGTTGATAGGGAATGGAAGCTCCTGGATGCTACATGGGCGGCAGGAACGGTAACAGGAGAGAAGCCACAGTTCGGTTTTAAGTTTAACGATAAATACTTTTTTACCAATCCTGATGTTTTCTTCCTCAACCATTTCCCGGATAATAAAAAATGGTTGCTGACCCAAAAGACCGAACAAGATTTTGCACAGCTGCCATTGTATTTCGGGAATTACCTGATGGGAGGATATGAATTTTTATCCCCCGATGGAGGTACTTTTACCAATCAGCCTTCGGGTTTTATTACGTTTAAAATAAAAAATTTACAACCGGCGGACAAGGTTCATTATGCTTTTAGCAGGGATAAGGTTTTCAAGGAAGTAAAGCCTGTTGCAAATAATGAAGTGGCAGAATTCCAGGTGCCATTAAGCCGTACATCTACGGGTGTCCTTACAATTTACATCAACCAGAAATCGGTGGTGGCGTACAGAATACGATAAAGTTGCACAATCCCATTCGACAGTAGCGCAGCGGAGTAGAGAAATCTCAAAAAAACATAATATTGACATTTCTTCTACAATCGAAATAGAACAGGCACCGAATTAAAAACCTCTAAAACACAGCCTGCTCTTGTTAGGACCCTTTTAATAAGTTTCTCTCCGCCAGCTTTCATTTTTTACGCATTTACGCTATATTAGCGGAAAATCCATTAAATTTTATGCTGGAGCAGAATCAGTACACGGAAGACAATATCCGTTCACTCGACTGGAAAGAGCATATCAGGATGCGTCCGGGTATGTATATTGGTAAGCTGGGAGACGGCTCTTCTCCGGATGACGGTATCTATATCCTTATAAAAGAGGTTATTGACAACTCCATTGACGAATTCGTAATGGGTACGGGCAAGACCATTGAAGTTACTGTAAAAGATAAGACCGTTACCGTACGCGACTTTGGCCGGGGTATTCCGTTGGGTAAAGTTGTAGACGTAGTTTCGAAAATGAACACGGGTGGTAAGTATGACTCTAAAGCTTTTAAGAAATCGGTTGGCCTAAACGGTGTGGGTACAAAGGCGGTGAACGCGCTGTCGAACTACTTCCGCGTGGAATCGGTTCGCGATAACCAGATTAAGGCAGCCGAATTCTCCGCAGGCGAACTTACCTCGGAAGAAGAGGTTACAGAAACTACAAAACGTAAAGGTACCAAGGTCACTTTTATTGCCGATGATACCATCTTTAAAAACTATAAGTACCGCAATGAGTATATAATTAAAATGCTCAAAAATTATTGTTACCTCAATACGGGGTTGACTATAATTTATAACGGTGAGAAATACTTCAGCGAAGAAGGCCTTAAGGACCTCCTGAGCGAGACGATTAGTGAGGAAGACCGCATCTATGACATTATACATCTTAAAGATGATGACATAGAAATTGCCATGACCCACAGCAAGACCCAGTACAGTGAGGAATATTATTCATTCGTCAACGGCCAGAACACGACACAGGGTGGTACGCATCTGGGAGCCTTCCGTGAGGCGATCGTTCGTACGATAAAGGAATTCTACAACAAGAACTTTGAGGCATCCGATATTCGTAAATCTATAGTGAGTGCCATCAGCGTAAAGGTGGAGGAGCCGGTTTTCGAATCGCAGACCAAGACCAAACTCGGGTCTACCGACATGGGGCCGGGGCTGACAAGCGTACGCACGTTTGTAAACGATTTTATTAAGAACAAACTGGATAACTTCCTGCATCGTAATCCGGAAATTGCCGATGCCTTGCTAAAAAAAATATTACAGGCCGAACGGGAGCGCAAGGAACTTTCGGGCATCCGAAAGCTGGCAAGGGACAGGGCCAAGAAAGCCTCCCTGCACAACAAAAAGCTACGGGACTGCCGTGTACACCTTACCGATGCCAAGAATCCGCGAAGCCTGGAGAGCACGCTGTTCATTACAGAAGGTGACTCAGCTTCGGGATCTATCACCAAGTCGAGGGATGTAAATACCCAGGCGGTATTCAGTCTTCGCGGTAAGCCGCTCAACTCCTATGGCATGAGCAAAAAGATCGTTTACGAGAACGAGGAATTCAACCTCTTGCAGGCCGCATTGGATATAGAAGAGGAAATGGAAAACCTGCGCTACAACAACATCGTGATCGCTACCGATGCCGACGTTGACGGTATGCACATACGCCTTCTACTGATAACATTCTTCTTACAGTTTTTTCCTGAATTGATCAAGGAGAACCACCTGTACATATTGCAGACCCCCCTTTTCCGGGTACGTAACAAAAAGGAAACGATATACTGCTACAGCGAGGAAGAGCGCCGCAACGCCATCCAAAAGCTTTCGGGCAAGCCGGAGATAACACGATTCAAGGGATTGGGAGAGATCTCGCCGGACGAGTTTAAGCACTTCATCGGCCAGGAGATACGCCTCGACCCGGTACAGCTGGACAGCGCGACCTCGATACAAAACCTGCTGGAGTTTTACATGGGCAAAAATACCCCGGACAGGCAGGAGTTTATAATTAACAATTTGAAAGTGGAGCTGGATGCGGTGGAGTAAATTAGCATTTCAGTTCTAAAATTAATACAATTAACATCTGAAATAGAATATTCGGAAGTAATAAATGAACGAAGAAGAAGAAAATATAAACTCCTTTGAAGGGGAACATTTTTACGAAAGGGACGAAAATCCCGATTCAGGTGATACAATCACCAAGGTAACCGGCATGTACAAGGACTGGTTCCTGGACTATGCGTCGTATGTGATCCTGGAGCGTGCCGTTCCCGCCATTGAGGACGGGTTCAAGCCTGTGCAGCGCCGTATTATGCACTCGCTCCGTGAACTCGATGATGGCCGCTACAACAAGGTAGCTAATGTGGTAGGGCATACCATGCAGTATCACCCACACGGTGATGCGAGTATTGGCGATGCGATGGTGCAGATAGGGCAGAAGGAACTCCTCATTGATACACAGGGGAACTGGGGAAACATCCTTACCGGCGATGGGGCAGCGGCTTCACGTTACATCGAGGCCCGCCTTTCCAAATTTGCTCTTGAGGTATTGTATAGTCCGAAGATCACACCGTGGCAACTGTCGTATGACGGCCGCCGCAATGAGCCGATCAACCTTCCGGTAAAGTTCCCGTTGCTGTTGGCACAGGGCGCAGAGGGTATTGCCGTAGGGCTTTCCACGAAAGTGCTTCCGCATAACTTCAACGAGCTCATTGACGCTTCGATAAAAATACTAAAGGGCAAGCCGTTTACGCTATTCCCTGATTTCCCAACCGCAGGTATTGCAGACGTTTCCAACTACAACGACGGTATGCGCGGAGGCCGTGTACGTGTACGTGCAAAAATATCGCAACTGGATAAGAGTACACTGGTCATTACCCAGATACCGTTCAGCACCAATACAGGGTCATTAATTGACAGCATCCTGAAAGCCAATGAGAAAGGTAAGATAAAAGTTAAGAAAATAGAGGACAACACCGCCGCCGATGTAGAGATACTCATCCACCTGCCGCCTGGCGTATCGCCCGATAAAACTATAGACGCGCTGTTTGCCTTCACGGCCTGCGAAACCTCCGTAGCACCGTTGGGCTGTGTTATCGAGGACCATAAGCCCAGGTTTGTCGGGGTAAGCGATATGCTTAAAATTTCCACCGACCGTACGGTAGAATTATTGAAGAGTGAGTTGGAAATTGAGCTTCAGGAACTGGAGGAATCGTGGCATTTCCAATCGCTGGAACGTATTTTTATAGAAAACAGGATCTACCGTCTCATTGAAGAGGAAGAAACCTGGGAGGGCGTGATAAAGGCCATTGACGAAGGTTTAAAGCCTTTTACGAAACACCTGAAACGCGCCGTAACAGAGGACGATATTGTACGCCTTACGGAGATCCGCATCAAGCGGATTTCTAAATTTGACATTGACAAGGCACAGCAAAAGATCGAATCCCTTGAAGGTGAGATTGAGCAGGTAAAGCACCATTTGGCGCATATCATTGATTTTGCAATAGCTTTTTTCCAAAGGCTAAAAGATGTATATGGCAAAGGCCGCGAGCGCAAGACCGAGCTACGCAGTTTCGATAATATCGAGGCAACAAAAGTAGTACTGCGCAACACCAAACTTTACGTGAACCGTGAAGAAGGTTTTGTGGGTACAGGACTAAAGAAGGACGAGTACGTTGCCGATTGCTCCGATATTGACGATGTGATCGTGTTCCTTCGCGACGGCAGCATGATCATCACGAAAGTTGACGTGAAAACCTTCGTGGGTAAAGATATTATCCACGTTGCAGTGTTCGATAAAAACGACAAGCGCACCATTTACAACATGATTTACCGTGATGGTAAATCGGGGCCGTCATACATTAAGCGTTTTAATGTTTCTGGCGTAACACGCGACAAGGTGTACGACCTTACCGCCGGGACAAAAGACTCAATGGTATTGTATTTTTCGGACAACCCGAATGGTGAGGCCGAAGTTATTACCGTAATACTGCGTCAGGTAGGCAGTGTGAAAAAGCTCAAGTTCGACCTCGATTTTGCCACTATGGCAATTAAAGGGAGGGCATCAAGAGGTAATACCGTTACCAAATATCCAATTAAGAAAATTGAGCTTAAGGAGAAGGGAATTTCCACACTTAAGCCGCGCAGGATATGGTTTGATGACACCGTGAACCGCCTGAATGTAGATGGCAGGGGTGAACTACTGGGTGAGTTCCGTCCGAATGACAGGCTGCTCATCATTAACCAATCCGGTAAGGTGAAGACCATTATACCCGAAATTACAACTCATTTTGATGAGGGTATGATCGTTCTCGAAAAGTGGAACCCGAAAAAACCGGTTTCCGCAATTTACTATGACGGGGAAAAAGAACGCTATTATGTAAAGCGTTTCCTTGTGGAGAACGAAAATAAAGAAGAAACATTTATTACAGAACACGAAAAGTCGCAGCTTGAAATTGTTTCAACAGACTACCGCCCTGTGGCCGAGGTGGTTTTTGCCAAGGTGAAAGGCGTTCAGAAAGAAACACTTACTGTTGACCTGGAGAATTTTATAGCCGTAAAAGGTATAAAAGCACTCGGGAATCAGCTTACGGCGGACAAGGTTAAGCAGATCAGCCTTCTGGAACCTTTGCCGTATGAAGAGCCCGTAGAGGAAATACCGGAACCGGAAGTAAAAGACGGACTTGCTACTACCGATGAGAACACAGCCATCACATTAGAAGATGACGGACAGATAACATTATCACTGGAATAGTGAGACTCCCGCTATCACGCGGGAGTTTTTAAAAATTTTATTTCACGCAAAGCTGCTAAGCCGCCAAGGCTTGTACCGAAAGCATTTATGTTTTAAGCCGCCAAGGATTGCTATGTGTTGTTAGTACTTTCAGCTTTGCATCTTTGCGTGAAATTATAAATTTAAGTAATTGTGCGCGATGGCGTATGACAAGCTTACTCATCCGTAAGCGTTTTCATAAAGGCTACCAAATCTTCCATTTCCTTTTGCGTAAGACTTAGTTTATCGAAAGGCAGGGTCTGGTTATCCACTGGTAAACCCAGCCCGGCACCACCGCCTTTGTTGTAAAAATCCACTACTTCTTCCAAAGTACCGTACACACCATTGTGCATATAAGGCGCAGTTTTAGCCGCATTTCGAAGCCCCGGCGTTTTATAGGCATTCTTCAGCTGTGGCATTTGGTTATAAAGATAGCGGCCTGTGTCATCGCTCAGCCTTGTGCCTTTTGGATCGGCTGGTGTACCAACCACTTCATGCTCTGTTTTGCTAAAGGTTGGCGGCACTGTCCCGTTGAAGATGGGCGTAAAATGGCAGGTAGAGCATTTGGCCTTCCCCATAAACAGGTTCATGCCGTTTATCTCATTCGTGGTTAGCGTTTGCTCCCCGCCACGCATATATTTATCAAAACGTGAGTTAAATTTATTCAGCGTACGAATGTAACTGGCAATAGCGTTCTGTACCTGCCATTCTTTAGGTTCGCCTTTTCCAAAGGCGCTGACAAACAGCTTTTTGTATTCTTCGCTAGTTGCGATTTTTTTAGCAATATTGGCCATAGATCCATGCATTTCTTCGGCATTGCTCACAACATCTACACTCTGTTTTTCCAGGTCGGGTTGGCGCAGGTCCCAAAACTGCCCATGTTGCAGCGAAGCATAAGTAAGGGTAGGAGTGTTGCGCCTAAGGTTGTTGCCCATAAGGCTCGTATTGGTTTTCAGTCCGTCGGTAAATGCTTTTTCAGGATTGTGGCATGTAGCACAGCTCCGGGTATTATCTCCCGAAAGCATCGTGTCGTAGAAGAGTTTTTCACCCAGTACTGCCTTTTCTTTAGAAAACTTATATTCCGGGGAGGGAATGAACGCATCCACATCAAAAGTATTTTCATCGAACAGTGTCCCGGCATCCGTACTGAGTGCGTTGGTACGGTTCACATACGGAATGTTGGCGGCCTTTTGCAATTGCGATAGCTTTTTGGAGATCGGGTTGAGATACTTCGAAATGAATACAGCGCGGTTGAATGTATTAAAATCGTTGTTGTCCGCACAGTATTTCGCGGCTTTTTTAGAAAGGGAAGCGATTTCATCTTTAATAGTTTTGGTGTCTTTACCGCTTTCAATCAGCCCTGTCAACTGCGGCAGATATTCGAGTGATGCCCTGGTTTCCGGTATAGATGCCATTGCGACGGGAGAATCAAACCCTGTAATGCCCAGCGTAATGATACGGTATACCTGTAGTTTGGCAGCATCCATTACATAGTCATTACTCATTGTAATGGCATCAAGATGCTTTTGGCAAATCAGGATGTTTGATGATAGTGTGTTGATCTCCCGTACCAACTCCTCCCTTGTTTTAGGATCAAATTCAGGAAACAGCAGTTCTTCAATTACCTGAAAACCGTGTGGTGGGAATTCCCTGTTTTCTTCCAGTTCCAGTTCGTCGAGTGCAGGGCCGTTGATAAAGCGTGCCACATCGGGGATAAAATATTCAATCGCCCATTCCGACTTTTTGTATTGCAGCCTGCATTTCATAAAAATTTCCTGCAATTGTTTGTTGTCGCTGGACTTCTTTGCCAACTCCGAAAATTCTTTTGCATATTGTAATAGCGAATCTGTTTCTGCAATTACGCCGGCATTTACAGAAACGGTATACTCTTTTTCGTTCTTGCAGCCAATAAGCGTTAAAAGAGCTATGATCAGCGATATATAATATCTCATATAAATACTAATAAAAAGCAACCCTTCGTAAAAAGGGTTGCAGTATTAAAAAAAGGTTGGTTTATTGTTGCACGTTCCTGATGATCACTACCTGGCCACCTTCTTTATTGGTGCTGTTGCCACTGCCGTCAGCATTCATGAAGGCTTCTTTTTGCCAGGTATGCGGGTGGATGTTCACGGCAAAGGTACCCGGTACACCGATAAGGTCTGATATATCCGTCATTGCGCCAAATTCCCAACAGCCAAGGCGTGTTTCTCCAGATTGGTTATATGCCGAAACCCATGCCGGATCGTTCCTCTTATGGTTCATATTAAGCCATGGCTTATTTACTTTAGAGCGAATGTCGTATTGCCAGATATAAGAATCGTGCTGTGCCGCGGTGTAGTAGCTGTCGCCGTCTTCCTGGATGTATACAAAGTTTTCGGTTACACACAGGTTATCCGGGTTAATAATGCCCGTGCCCGGTGTAGAATCACCTTCCACGATCACTTCAAGCTTACCTTTAAGCGGATCGTTGGCATCCATGGTGAGGTGATATACGCGGCCCCACATTGTGTAGCCTTCAACCGGTTGGTTCGATGCCGCCTGGCCTGTAGCGGTGAAATAGATATCTCTGTTGTTGGATTTGCTGCCTTTTCCGAAATCAACGTCTTCTACCCTTGAAAAACGTATTGCGCCAAGATTGTTTACAGTAGTATTGATCACAGCGCCGGTAAGGTTCTTTGCGTTTGGTATCTCCACGAAGTTTACGTCATACGAAGAGCCTTTCTGCATAGTCATCTCCACCTGGTTGCCATCATTCCTTTTCAGGGCATACAGTTTACCATTCTGAAGGTCGCCCATGGTATCGCTCATATACATGATCAGCTGTCCGGCACTTGCGTGTGATGAGCTATACGATTGATCTTCACCAATAAAAATGATTGTTTTTCCTGAATATACGCCTTTTGGAAGCGGAACTGCATTTTCCATACTGGCTTTACCAAGGGCAGGCAGTATCCTGTCTGTCCTTCCCGCATCCGATATTAGCCCAAGCGGGTCGATACCATGTACCATACTTTCTTCGCCGCTTTCTCCGGCAGTAAGGAAAACCGGCCCAAAGCCATGAACTTCGGGAGAAGCAAGCGTTGCCGAACATAGCCTGGTCATCCCACCAAGGCTGTTTACAATGTACTCACCTTTTACAGGCTTAAAGCTTTTGTCAAGGAATACCCTCGATACCGACTGGGATATCTCGTGGTTGTTGATCATAATGTAGCCATCACTATCCGGGTCTTTCATAAAGCCCGCGCCATCCGGCTGTCCTGCAAACACAAAGTTTGGTGATTGTGCCAAAGCATCACTGGAACTGATAAGGCTTGTGATCTGAAGGCCTTCAAAGCCCGGCATGGCATAAACAAATGCCGGTACCGGCGAGTGGTTTGAAAAATCGATTTCCCTGTTTACCGATTTTGCGTTGTTGTCGTCCTCATTACAGGAGATCATGGCAATACACGCTGCCCCGAGCAGTGCAAGCTTTTTGGTAGTTGATTGTGTCATTGTGGGTAAGTAGTTTTTGTTGAGCCAAAAGTATACTGCTTACGTTAAGACTGAATTACCCTGAACTATTGTAGTGGTTAATTTTGAATTATTAAAAAGTTAGGAATGTAAAGTAATATTAAAACTAATCTTACTTATTTTAAAATAGCATAAAGAGAAACTGGCATAACCCTGAAGAAATAAAAAGGGAGCCATGTTGACTCCCTTGATATTCTTTTAGTTAAGCTTTCCGTTTTCGCATTTTCATGTTAATAAACTCCACACCCAGCGAAAAAGCTATCGCAAAGTACAAGTAGCCTTTTGGTACTGCGCCGATATGCTGGCCTGCGAGCTGTGCGCCCGAAAGGTGCATACTCTCTGTTATAAGCATAAAGCCTATAAGTATAAGAAAGGCAAGCCCCAATATCTGTATAGAAGGGTTTGCATTTACAAAATTGCCGACCGGTACTGCAAACAGCATCATAACGCCGACAGAGATCACTACAGCTGTTATCATTACATATAACGCTCCATCGAGCCCGTTGGTCATGCCCACGGCAGTAAGTATAGAGTCGACCGAGAAAATTATGTCGATAAGCAATATCTGGAAGATGACATTTGAGAATGATTTTTTTGCCACTTCCCCCAGTGATTTTTCCTCTTCACCTTTCATGTCTACTTTCTCATGGATCTCTTTTGTACTCTTATAGATAAGAAATAGCCCTCCGCCAAGCAGTATCAGGGCCTGGCCGGAAAAATCGGCACTGAACCAGCCCCAGTCGAAACCAAAGAGCGGTGTTTTCATCCGTATTAGTAATGTGATACCGAACAGCAACCCGATTCGCATGAACATGGCAAGGAAAAGCCCGATTCGTGTCGCTTTTTTACGTTCTTCCGGCGGAAGCTTACCTGTTACTATAGAAATGAATATAATATTGTCTATACCCAGTACAATCTCAAGGAAAGTGAGGGTGAGCAACGCAATCCAGATATCCGGGTTGGCTAAAAATTCCATTTAGTATATTTTTTAATTGATTTTGGTAACAGTACCTTTTTGCTTGTTGGTGTCGCCCACAATAGAAAACTCAAAAGTATATGAATTTTCGTTTGTTGTAAGTATTTTTATCTGCACAGCTTTTTGCTCCTGCATATTTTTTGGATTGACCTTGGTACCTATGTATTCACAGTCATTTACCCAACGTATAGATGTGGAATCGATCTTTCCATTAACCGTTTCAATTTCCAGGTTCTGTGTCCGTTCAAATTCAGAGATGTGCTTTTTCCCGTCTACTTCGAATTCAGCACGGAATTTTCCGGTCTTAAAATCCTTGCAATTACGTTCCTGTTGATAGCACCCGGTGAATAGCAATCCAGATGCCAGTAGGTATAAGTGTTTTTTCATTAGTCAAATAGGCTTTTCATTATGGTACGTATTCCCAAAAACATAAGCAGTATTCCCAAAAGGCAGGTAATGATGCCGAGGCCAAGTACGGGAATAAACAGAGGATGATCCTCATTTTTAAAAGAGCTGTGTATCACTACCGGACCAATAAAGAACATGGGCAGCGCACCACTCAGGTATCTGATGCCTTTCATTAGTATTTTTTTATCGGTTCCCATACGCTTCTATTGCTTTTCTTACATTTTTGTATTCTTCCAGTAATCCAGCGGCCTCCTCTTCGGCTATTCCAAGTTCTTCCATTATCATTTTTATACCCCGGCCCACAAGTTTGTGGTTGCTCAGCTGCATATCCACCATTTTGTTGCCTTTTACGCGACCCAATTGTATCATGGTAGCGGTAGATATCATATTAAGTACCAGTTTCTGTGCTGTACCGGCTTTCATGCGGGAGCTTCCGGTTACGAATTCAGGCCCCACAACTACTTCAACGGGGTATTGTGCCACAGCTGCTAACGGGCTCCCCAGATTACAGCTAATACATCCTGTAGCTATGCCGTTTTCATTGCATTTTTCAAGCCCGCCAATAACATAGGGAGTTGTGCCTGATGCTGCAATACCAATAACCACGTCCTTATCATTGATGTTATATTCCGAAAGGTCTTTCCAGGCCTGTTCGCGGTTGTCTTCCGCAAATTCCACCGCTTTGCGTATAGCTGCGTCTCCACCGGCTATGAGCCCGATCACAAGATCGAACGGTACGCCAAATGTCGGTGGGCATTCTGATGCGTCAACCACGCCAAGCCTTCCGCTGGTACCGGCCCCGATGTAAAAAAGGCGGCCACCTGCCTGAAGTTGGCTAACTGTTTTGCTTACAAGTTTTTCAATCTGCGGAAGCACCTGTTCTACGGCCAAAGGAACCGTCTTGTCCTCGTTATTTATATTTTTGAGCAGCTTATCGATCGGCATTTTTTCAAGATGCTCGTATTTAGAAGATTGCTCTGTTGTTCTGGTAAAAGACATTTGCTTTGCTTTTCAGGTAAAATTAAAGAAAATAAGCCATGATAACCCCAAGGATAATTACCAAAAGCTTGGCAAGGTTGAATTTATGCCCTTCGCTGCTTTCAAAAATAATGGTTGAGGAGATATGAAAAAGAATGCCCACCACGATGGCGGAGATTTCTGTATAATAATGGCTTAAAAAATGAAGGTGTCCCGAGGCTAGGGTGCCCAGTGGCGTCATGGCGGCAAAAACTGTCATGAATAGAAAGATGGCTGCCTTATTGAGTCCTGAATTTACAAAGAATGCGGTAAGGATAATAGCAATAGGGAAGTGGTGGATTGCTATACCCCAGGCAAGGTCATGATGATGGCTAACCGGCATACCTTCCAGCAGGGCATGAATACAAAGGCTCAGGAAAAGGAGCCAGGGCATACTGTCGGAGTGCCCGTGTTCGTGGTTATGGGATGTATGTACGTGGCCGTGTTCCGCGCCTTTGGAAAAATACTCCAGTATGATCTGGAATATAATGCCCACCATAATATAGATCCCGATAATGTTGTTATGCCCATGTTCGTGATCATGGCCATCGTGTCCGTGGTCATGAAATTGCCCGGTACTTTCATAGACTTCAGGCAGCAGATGCATAACTGTGAGAGACAACAGGAAAGCACCGCTAAATGCAAGTAATAATTTAAGGCTCTTCTTGCTGTTAGGTTTTAATATAAGTGCTATGCCGTAGCCTAAAACAACCGATAAAAAGGGTAATAGGTATTTCATATTTATTTAAAGATCATTATCAAACGCTCCGATTCGTTTTTGAAAAATTTACGGAGCCTGTAATCGCCAAAGATGTCAAGCAGGTGGATGCCTGCTTCTTCCATAAGCTGTTCAAAATCCTCAAGTGTCAGTGCCTGTACGCGTTCGGTAAAATGGTATTTTTCACCGTCGGCCTCAAAGTCTATTTCCTTGAAGATGTGCCCGTCTTTATAATATCTCTTAATGTAAAAATCAATGCCATCAACGGTTTTGGTCTCTTCCGGCACCAGGTTTTTGATAACATGGTGGGCATTCATGAAGTCTATTACCCCAAATCCGTATTCGGTAAGGCTCTCAGAAATTGCCTTAAGGGTCTTAAGGTTGTCTGAATCCTTTTCAAAGTAGCCAAAGCTGGTAAAGAGGTTGAATATTGCATCGAATTTATCTTCAAACGGTTCGCGCATGTCATGTACTGTAAAATGCAGCGTATCGTTGCTGTGCTTTGAAGCTTCTGCTATGCTGTTTTCCGACAGATCGGCGCCGGTAACATCATATCCGAGCTTGTTCAGATAGATGGAATGGCGACCCTTTCCGCAGGCAAGGTCCAGTATTTTGGCGTCCTCAGGAAGGTTAAGATAATTAGTAAGGTTGTCCATAAAGAGCTGGGCTTCTTCGTAGTCACGGTCTTTATAGAGAATGTGATAATAAGGTGTGTCAAACCAGGATGCGAACCAGTTTGTCTTTTCTTTTTGCATAGAATAGGATTGTACCCGCAAATTTAGCTTATTTTTGCTGAGAATTTTAGAAGGCGGAATGGAAAATAACTTTAAAATGATAGCCAAAACTTTTTTTGGCTTCGAAGATATACTTGCCAGAGAGTTATCGGCTATGGGCGCGCAGCAAGTAGAGCAGGGTGTTCGCATGGTTAGCTTCGTTGGCGATAAAGGCTTTATGTATAAAGCTAACATAGGATTGCGTACGGCACTGAAGATACTCAAACCCATACAGGGTTTCAGGGTTCATAATGAGCAAAGCCTATATAAAGGAATGCAACAGATAGATTGGTCTAAGTATTTAAATTACAGCCAGTCATTTGTTATAGATGTTACACTCCATTCTGATCATTTCAACCATTCGCAATTTGTAGCGTTAAAAGCCAAGGATGCTGTTGTTGACCAGTTTCGTGATAAATTCGGCAAACGCCCGGACATTGATAAGGATCACCCGGATCTTCGTATCAACCTGCATATCCATGCAGACCAGTGTTCAGTAGCCCTGGATACTTCAGGGGCCTCACTTCACCATCGCGGCTATCGTACAGCAACCAATATAGCGCCTATAAATGAGGTGCTGGCAGCAGGTATGCTTTTGCTTTCCGGTTGGGACGGCCAGGGTGATTTTCTTGACCCGATGTGTGGCAGCGGTACTATTCTTGCCGAAGCGGCTATGATCGCCTGTAACATACCGGCTAATATTAACCGCCGTGAGTTTGCCTTTGAAAAGTGGAATGACTGGGATAATGACCTTTTTGACAAGATAACGAATTCGCTGATGGGCAGGGTGAAAGAGTTTCATTATACCATAACGGGTTATGATAAAGCCCCGTCTGCCGTAATGAAAGCCAAAGATAACATCCGCAATGCCAATCTTGACGAGTATGTAACCATACGCCAGCAGAACTTTTTTGAAACAGAGAAAGATACACGCGGACCGCTGCATATGGTATTCAATCCGCCGTATGGCGAAAGGCTTGATATTGAACTTGAGCGCTTCTATCGAGAAATTGGTGATACCCTCAAGCAGGGCTATCCCAATACCAATGCTTGGTTTATTACAGCTAATCTCGAAGCCCTTAAGTATGTAGGGCTGAAGCCTTCGCGTAAGATTAAGCTCTTTAATGGCAAGCTCGAGGCTAGGTTAGTGAAATATGAAATGTATGAAGGCAGTAAAAGGACTAAATTCCAGAAGGAAGATTAGCTATAGTATTGAATTGATAATTAAGTATTTGTGATGAATAAAAAAGTAAAAGCTTTACTATACAATTTTTTGGGCTATGCGCCATTTTTCCTGCTTGCGTGGTATTTACTGGGTAATTTTACCAACCTGACCGGCTTCTGGGTGCCTGCAACAGCGGCTGTTGTATCAACGATACTGGCTCCGAAATTCCAGGTTATAAAATTCCAGGGAGAGGAGAAAATCTTCATGAAGTGGCTTTTTATAAAAGGAGTGAAGGCTGTAAAATAGTCTTCATAGATGAATTGCAACGTTGGATTATTCTTAGTGCATAAAAATAATTCCAGATTCTGGAGTATAGAAGCTTAATTGCCATTACCGATTACAATAAACAAAGGGGTATAGAACAAATGTGAGTGTTACGCTAACTAAATTCTTATATTTGGTTAATTGCTATACTATGAAAAAAATACTTACTTTATGCCTGTTGGCCTTGCCTGCATTATTTTTTGGGCAGGCTAAAGGCAACATCGAACTCGGTTTCGGAATCGGCTACAACGGCTCCGAATACAGCCTTCAGGAATGGGGATATCCAAGTCCGGAAAGCACCACCAGTCTCAATGTGCATGCTTCGGCAGATTACAGCTTCAGTAACCGTTGGAGCGTCAAGACAAAACTTATTTACGATGGCAAGGGATGGGGCCAGGGGGTATTGTTCTACCGTGGTGGCGAGGTTTGGCGATCGGATGTTAATCTGCACTATCTAACTGTTCCTGTGCTGCTCAACTGGCATTTTGGCGGGCAGCGCAACTGGTATCTCAATTTTGGTCCGTACTTTGGTTTGCTCATGGCGGCAGGTGAAAAAAGGTTTGATGCCGATGTAAAAGAGGCATTTCGTGATTTTGATTCCGGTATAGCTCTTGGGATCGGGGTGAAGATACGACTTTCCAAATCGATGAAACTATATCTGGAATATGACGGGCAGTTTGGAGTTAACAGTATCTATAAAGACAGTAATGCGCCTGAAACTAAAAATACGCGGAATGCGTTAAATATTGGAGTGAATTTTTTGGTGCGGTAATTATTTATAGAAATAATACCAGTTGCTTTGGGAGTTCGCATCAAAATTTTCTTTGCTGTCCAGATATGTTGAAAAAAAATCACGCTTGAAATAACCAAATTCGTCATACTTCTTAAGTAGTTTAAAATACTTGTCTTCCGATACTTTCTTTATGGCGGTATCCTCATAATTCTTAACCTGATTGTCGGTATATAGCATAAAGTTGGCACCAGAAAATGCACGTGAGATCTCCCGGATGTCATCCGATCCGGGCCTTAAGTTTTCTATTTCATCTCTCGGAATACTTTCATTAGCTTCTATTTTTGCAAGTGGCTCAAACGCGCTATATATTGCCCACGTATCGTCGTTTTTGTGTTTTATATTTCCTGATCCTTTTTATTTCCTGAAAGCCCCTGCTCTTCAAATGAGTTTTTGAAATTTCCGGCTATTTTCTTTTGCTTTTTTGGGTCAAAACTATACTAGTTGCCCGGCATATCGAAACTTCGCTTTTCCCTTTCAAATTCAAAATGTATATCAAGCCTGGGTTTGCTTCCATTGTGGATAGTATCGTAAATAATATTCATCATCCGTACGCCAAATTCGCTGTCAATATAGTCTGCGAGTCATTTGGCTTCCTTTGGAGGTAGCCGATACTTTTTGTTATTTTTGTTATATGAAAAAAATTCTTCTCCTTTCCGATACCCATAGCCATATTGACGATACGATCCTGAAGTATGTACGCCAGGCGGATGAAGTGTGGCATGCCGGCGATATTGGCGATCTTTCAGTGACTGACGCTATTCAGCAGGAAAAGCCTTTACGGGCTGTTTATGGTAATATCGACGGAGGTAAGGCAAGGCTTGAATTTCCGTTAAACAATCGCTTTTTCTGTGAGGGAGTAGAGGTGTGGATAACGCATATTGGGGGTTATCCCGGCAAATACAGTCCTGCTGTTCGCGAAGAATTGCGGCAGAATCCCCCCAGGCTTTTTATCTGCGGGCATTCGCATATTCTTAAAGTGCAGTTCGATACTAAGCTGAACCTGCTTCACATGAATCCGGGAGCTGCCGGTATAAGCGGATTTCACCAGGTGCGTACGATGTTGCGTTTCGAGATCGACGGTGATAAAATACAAAACCTGGAAGCGATAGAGATAGGGAAGAGGGGGTGATTTGTGTTGACTGCAGAAAACAAAAAATCCCGCCGAAGCGGGATTTCTTACGCACTAATAAACTAAGTTACAAGGTTTACCGTAATCGGTCTACAGATTTTACGAGATCCTCATCCTTCTTGATAGCCCTGTTGGCAAGGCTTAGTAAAACGATAGAAACAATCGGGAGGAGCATCCCAATACCCTTCTCTGAAACCGCCACAGACGGGTCGGCCTCTCCGGATAGATTTTGAGACTGATATATAAATAACCCTAATAAAATTAAATTTAATATTATATTCAGCCTGCCCATGACAAACTGGTTTTTCCTTTTTTTATACGACAATATGCTCACAATGCTTAGTGTTGTGCTAAGCCCGAACAGGGCCACAAAACCAAGGTTCTTTATAAAGTAATAATGCTCACCGTTTCCTGTAGTCCATAATGGCAGAACGAATGGCAAAACACCACTTACGATAAAGGCCAGGAACAGGAAAACAGTTTGTATTCGTTGAATCATATTGTTTAATTCGTTGCACAAAAATATACTTTCTTTTTATAAAATGCTATTGGAAACTCAAAATAAATTTGTAATATTGCAATACAAATTCATAAGTACTTCATTCTGCGAAGTATGCTATTCCCAAAAAAATATCTTTACTGCATTTTGAATTACGATATTTAATTTAACCCACAAAACGATTCATGTTTGATATTTCCGAATTGAAAGAAATGAAGCTTCCTGAGCTTCAGGAAATTGCAAAAAAAGCAAAAATTAACAAATACAGGGGTTTAAAAAAAGACGAACTGATCTACCAGATTTTAGACCACCAGGCCGCTAACCCGGCAAAAATACAACCATTATTTGAAGAAGGCGCCCCTGTTGCCAGTGAACCTGCAAAACCTGCAGAGAAGGCTAAAAGGGCAAGGATAACGAAGTCTGAAGACGAGGAGATATCTCCGGTACCAGCTTCTGAAGAAGTAATTGAAACTGCCGCGCCGCAGGTACAGTCTAAAACAGAGAAAGTTGTAAAGGAAAGGAAAGACTTCCAAAAACCTAGAGAAGTAAAAGATACTAAAGAAATTACAGGAGAAGCCCAGCCACAGGCAAAAGCGGAAACCAAAACAATACAGCAGCCGGACAGGAAACAGGCAGCACGTGATAACAGCCCCGGCCAAAAACCGGATAACGCCATCCAGAAACAGAAGCGGGCAATTACCGAAGAAGAAAGGCAGGCGCAGATTGACAAGGCAAATTCCAACAATCCAAACCATCCAAGCTATAAAGGTGGTAGTAAAGAGAGGGTTCAGCCGCTACAGCAACAAAATGCTGAAGTAAATTTTGCTGCTACACAAAATACACACCAGAAGAAACAGAATTTCCGCGAACCGGATTATGAATTCGACGGAATTATAGAAAGTGAAGGCGTACTTGAAATGATGCCGGATGGCTACGGTTTTCTTCGTTCTTCAGATTACAACTATCTCGCTTCACCAGACGATATTTACCTTTCCAATTCACAAATAAGGCTTTTCGGGCTTAAGACAGGCGATACTGTAAAAGGTGTAGTGCGTCCCCCGAAAGAAGGAGAAAAGTACTTTCCTTTGGTTAAGGTTTTGAAAATTAACGGACATGACCCGCAGGTTGTGCGTGACAGGGTTTCCTTTGAGCACCTTACGCCACTTTTCCCTGAAGAGAAATTTAACCTGGCCGACAGGCAGAGTACTATATCTACAAGGATTATCGACCTGTTCTCACCAATTGGTAAGGGACAGAGGGGTATGATTGTAGCCCAGCCAAAAACAGGTAAAACGATGCTCCTTAAGGATATCGCTAATTCTATTGCCGCAAACCATCCTGAAGTATACCTTATTGTATTGCTTATTGATGAGCGACCGGAAGAGGTTACCGATATGCAGCGCAGCGTTAGGGGCGAAGTTATCGCTTCTACCTTTGATGAGCCTGCCGACCGTCACGTAAAGGTTGCCAATATTGTACTTGAAAAGGCAAAACGCCTTGTAGAATGCGGCCATGATGTGGTAATCCTTCTGGACTCTATTACACGTCTGGCAAGGGCATATAACACAGTACAGCCGGCTTCCGGTAAGGTATTGAGTGGTGGGGTGGATGCGAATGCCCTGCAAAAGCCAAAACGTTTCTTTGGTGCCGCAAGGAATATCGAGGGCGGCGGATCGCTTAGTATTATTGCTACCGCGCTTACCGATACGGGATCCAAAATGGACGAGGTTATCTTTGAAGAATTTAAAGGTACTGGTAATATGGAGCTTCAGCTGGATCGTAAGATCGCCAATAAGCGAATCTTCCCGGCTATCGACCTTACTTCGTCAAGTACGCGCCGTGATGACCTTCTCCTCGATGAGAAAACCATACAGCGTATGTGGATCATGAGGAAATATCTTGCGGATATGAACCCTGTAGAAGCAATGGACTTTATTAATGACCGATTCAAAAAGACCAGGAACAATGAAGATTTCCTGATCTCAATGAACGACGGCTAATATAGCATCATAATAAAATTGAAAAGCCCCATTACGGGGCTTTTCTGTTTTTAATCTTTTATCCGGTACAAAGGTTATTATAGTATATAACTATTTGAACCATTATGTCTTATTAGTACGTAATGAAAAATAAGGCTGCTTTAGGATCACAATAGCAGGATTTATTCTTTTACGATAATTACTGTAGCTTTAAATCCTGTTGCCAGGTTCCATTGATTGGAAGATACCAGTTGCTCTTTATCATCATATACCCTGAACTCGGCAGTATTAGGTCCCGAAGTTCCCTGGTTTAGGGCTTCAAAGTCGATCTTGTTAAATCCTTCTTCAAGCGTCAGCTGAATTCCCCTGAAGTCGCTGTCGAGCGTCATATCGGCAACAACAACACGGTCGTTTACCAATACCTTAATACGGTCGCCATCAACATATTCAAAGTCGCGGGCCAGTACCTGTACAAACTTGGTCTTGGTGCGGACTTCCCCAAAGAACTGGTTGCCCCTGTAGGCTTCGTTAGACTCGCCCCGTTGCTTAATCTCCACCCTGTCCATATATTCACTGCTGCGGCTTACGAACTCATTTTGTTGGAACATACTGAATTTGCTCTCTTTTTCGCCAATTTTAAAAGTGCTGTTGGTCTGCGTTTTCTCAGGGCTTTTAGAAAACGGGCTTGCCGTACTCATGGTAGGATTATTTTCGGGCACCTTATTTTTACTTCGCGGAATAGCAATGCCACCCGTACCGCTATCAAGTTGCGACCAGCCTGAAGTAAAGGTTATAAGCGCCAGTAAGGTGAAAATGTATCTCATAAGCAAAGGGCTTTTCCAGAACAAAGTAACAAAAATTTTGCCACTTTCGCTCAATGCAGGCATTTGATTGATTTTTCTTTCACAAAAGGCAGAATAGTGCAATGTTCGGGGAAATTTATCCATATTTGTGAAAACAAAAACCAGTTATGAAAAAAAGTACTTACCGTTGCTTTGGCTTTTTGTGTATCCTTGGAATTTCATTGGGATTTACATCCTGTAAGCTGGGCCGCTTTGCATATTATAATTTCGCCAACATTACCGATCACGATATTTTTCCGGCGCGTACGGCGCATACAGACTCCATTAAATTTCATTATCCGGTATCGCAGCACCCTAAGGTTCCGAAGGGACTGACCGTTAATAATACGGAAATTTCTTTTGACCAGTATCTTGCGCAAAGCAATACTGTCGCTTTTCTCATTATCAGGAATGATAGCATATACTATGAAAATTACTTTAACGGTTACAACGAAAAATCTGTGGTAGCTTCATTTTCAATGGCAAAGTCGGTTACCTCTATACTTATAGGCTGTGCAATTGATGAGGGGCTTATCAAATCGACAGATGAGCCTATGGTTAACTATATTCCTGAACTGAAGCATGACGGCCTGGAGAAGGTAACGATACAGCACCTTCTTGATATGCAAAGCGGCATTCACTTCAACGAGAGTTACAGTAACCCTTTTGGTGATGCGGCCTCTTATTATTATGGTACAAACCTCCGCAGGCTATTGAACAAAAGAAAGCTGGACAGGCAGCCGGGCGGAGGGTTCGACTATAGCAGTGGTGATACGCAGCTACTGGGATTGGTTTTAGAGCGGGCACTGAAAGGCAAGACCATTACCGCCTATCTCGAAGAGAAGCTTTGGAAGCCACTGGGAATGGAGTATGATGCCACCTGGAGCCTTGACCGTGAGAAGAATGGTCTTGAAAAAACCTTTTGCTGTATTAATGCCAGGGCCAGGGATTTTGCCAAAATAGGCAGGCTTTACCTGAATAGGGGTAACTGGAACGGAAAGCAAATCGTCAGTTCTGAATGGGTTAAAGAATCAACCGCGGCAAAACACGGCAGTCCGCGTTACAGTAACCAGTGGTGGCTCAATCCGGACGGAAGCTACATGGCAAAAGGTATTCTGGGCCAGTATATATACGTTAACCCTGCAAAAGACCTGATAATGGTACGGTTAGGTAAAAGTTATGGGAATACCGATTGGGTAAGTGTATTTAATTCACTTTCCCTTAATTATTGATTACTTATTTCGCCCCGTTCGGCTGTCCTCCGCGTCCCAGTCGTCTGAAGCGTTTTTGCGGTCGCGTTCGTCGTCGCGGGTGATTTTCCCGGAGTTGGAATAATGAGCATTGTTGCTTACATTATCGTCGGCACTTCTTGTTCCTTCTGATGGTTTTTTATCGTGATCCATAATGCTGAATTTTATATTTAAAATTATGGATTATATTCAGGACTAAAGTTAAAAGGATTGTAAAGTATTCCCGTGGCAGTCGGCCCTTTTCGGACTTCCGCTTATAGCACATAAAACGATCAACTAGTAAATCAGTTCCTCTACATTTTTCCTGATATTTTCAGCGATACGTGCGGTAGGCAAATCATTGGGATCGTCTCCGAACGGGTCTTCGATCTCTTCGGCGATCAGCTCGAGGCTGGCCAGTACATAGAAAATGAATACAACTACAGGGATGACATAATACCCCAGTTGGAATACATACCCGAAAGGTAACGTCATTACGTAGAAAAAGATAAACTTTTTGATAAAGGCGCTATAGGAATAAGGGATTGGGGTATTCTTGATACGCTCACAGGCGCCGCATATATCAAGGAAAGAACGTACTTCATCGTTAAGAATGATGAGCTGGTCTCCTGTGATTTTTCCATCCCGGTACATTTCATCCACGCGTGCCATAATGGCCTTCGCGATCTGGTTGGGCTTGTGGTTATAATGATCGGATGCCAGGGTTGCATCGTCGAAGAGTTCGTGGCTGATGTCGGCGTTCTTCAGGTGTAGGTTGAGTACAGAGGCAAACGCAGGTATCAGGCGCCGCATGATTTCCTTGTCTTCTTTATCACGAAGCATTACGGCCATTTTTATGGCCAGGTTGCGGCTGTTGTTTACCAAAGATCCCCACAGTTTACGGCCTTCCCACCAACGGTCGTAGGCTGTATTGGTGCGGAAAACCAACAATAACGATATTACGAATCCGAGCATGGTGTGCATCACGGTCACATTCTTTACGTGGCTTCCCTGGGAAAGTTGCCAATACTCAATTTCAAGCCAGGCAACCCCTGCGGAATACAACCCGATTCCTATCATAACCGGGATTAGCTTGCGAAAAGTGTCACCACGGTGAAACCTGAAAATGAACGAAAACCACTCTTTGGGATCGTATGTTATCATCTGACCTTTTGGATATAAATTATTTTTTTAATCTGGGATTCTGCCTGCAATTTTAGTCCTGTAAAAGTATTCGAAAAAAAATCCGCCCACAAAAAAATAATTTTGTCTAAAGTCTAAAGTCTAAAGTCTAAAGTCTAAAGTCTAAAGTCTAAAGTCTAAAGTCTAAAGTCTAAAGTCAACCAACCTTTATCCATACCGGAACATGGTCGCTGGTCTTTTCCCAACCCCGTACGTGCTTGTCGACACCGCCGGCTTTAAGTTTTCCCTTAAGCTCATCGCTGAGCAGGAAGTGGTCGATGCGCAGCCCTGCGTCACGCCCGTAAGCATTGCGGAAATAATCGTAAAAGGTGTATATTTTTTCGTTGGGGTAGAGGGTGCGGATAGCATCCGTCCAGCCCTGTGCCACGAGGTTGTGGAACGCCTCACGTGTTTCGGGACGAAACAGCGCGTCATTGACCCACCGCTCCGGCTTGTATACATCGAGTTCGGTTGGCATAACGTTGAAGTCGCCCACCAGTACAACCGGGAGATTAAACTCCAGTAATTGTTTGGCACGGGCCGTTAGCCTCTTAAACCATTTCAGCTTATAATCGAATTTCGGGCCGGGAGCGGGGTTGCCGTTGGGCAGGTAAAGACAAACCACCAAAACGCCATCTACAAGCGCCTCGATATAGCGGCTCTGTACATCCTCAGGGTCGCCGGGGAGCCCACGTACGACTTCCTTCATTTCCATACCGTTTCGCGCCAGTATGGCTACGCCGTTCCATTGCTTCTGCCCGTGCCACAGTGCCTGGTAGCCCGCGGCTTCAATAGCCTCAATAGGGAATTTCTCCTGCGGTGCCTTTAACTCCTGAAGGCACGCCACATCGGGTTTCGCCTCTTCAAACCATTTAAGCAGCACAGGCAAACGCCCATTAATACCGTTTACATTATATGTTGCAATCTTCATGACTTAAAGTTAAGGATTGATTGCTTAATCAATAGATGAATTAACAGATTTTTTGAGCCATAAAAAATTCCCTCCCAAAATCCTTTTCCGTATCCTAAAATTTGATAGATTTGGCGCGGCTAAAAAGCCGGGGAAAAGAAGCCGAACCGATACCCTGAATAATAGTAGGCACAACCAATACCAATAACCTAAAACATGAAGATTTCTAAAATGCTGCTGATCGCAGCACTGGCACTGACGATGGGCTTTACCGCCAACGCGCAAAAGAAAGCTGCCGCCAAGCCTGCTGCCGCAAAAACAACTTCCGCTAAACCGACAAAAGCAGAAACGATGGATTGGATTGCCGGAAAAATGCAGGAAAACCTTGCTACGCCAAGAAAATTTGTTTCTTACGCTAACGGCCTTTTTGTATACACCAAAGCAATGTACGGAGGCGAAATTTGCACAACCACTATCGACCTGAACAAAGTGACAGGACTAAGCAATGAGTATTCTGAGGATTTCTTTATTTCAGGAAAACAATTGGGTGTTACAATATGTGAAAAAGACAAAACCCCGGGCTATTTTGAATACATCTCTATAGCTGGACCGAACTACAACGACTATAGCTCACCATTCAACCTGAATACTGACAAGGCGCTTCAGGAAAGGATGCGTAAAGCACTTGAAACCCTTTTTGAATATAATGCTGCTGGCAAAAAGAAAGCGGACGAGAAATTCTAAACCGGACAGAATAATAAACGAAACCACCTCAATGCAGGTGGTTTTTTTATGCAATAACGTGTATATGAAAAGACAGAATGTCCTATTGAGCGCAGTCGAAAGTCATATTGAGCGCAGTCGAAATGAGGCATTACCGTTTGCAGGGCTTCCCGACTCCGCCCGAAGTGACAATCAATACAAATTATAATAATCGTAGAATTTAACTTACACCGAATAAAATAATTTCTTATCTTGCTTATTCTAAACCAACTAATTATGAAACGATTACTTACCATTTCAGCTATTATGCTTGGTACTGCCGCTTTCGCGCAAACCTATCCGAAATACACCAATGAGGCGGGTGGCAATACCAACACGGTTAAGCCGGCCAAAAAGCCAAAAACAGAGGAAGTCCAGGCTCCGAAAACGGATGTGCCGCCGGGAAGTTACCGGGAGATTAAAATTGGCAATAGCAGTAAATCTAAATTTGTAGCCGAAGAACCTTCGAACAGGACTACGGGCGACTTCCAGGAAATAATGGAACGTGCTGTAGTGCAGAGCAAAATGAAGAACTATAACGCGGCGATAAGCCTCTATACCCAGGCACTAAATGTTGCAAATGAAGAGCAGGCCTGGAGAGCACTGGTATCGCGGGCTACTACATACGAAATAATGGACAAGCCCGACCTTAACAAGGCCATAAAAGACCTGACCGATATTATTGATACCCGAAAAACGCCGCAAAAGCAACTTGCCTATATCTATACCTGCCGGGGAAGAATGCTTCAGGAGAAAGGTGATATTGCCGGTGGCTGTGCCGACGCCAAGAAAGCCCGGGAGCTTGGCCTGCCGGAAGCACTTATGGCCGGCTTGGAGAATTGTATTTAGTTTTGGTTTACAGCTTACAGTTAGCGGTTAACAGTTATTGCTCATTCCTAAGAATATGTTCACTAGAGTGAAGATCCGACAACCGTTAACTGTAAGCTTACAACTTTTTTTACGAGTTACCATATAAATTGGACTCCCCTCCATCTATGGCTATGGTTTGCCCATTTACATACTGGCAGTCGTCACTCAGTAAAAAGGCAACTAGCTTGCCAACTTCCTCAGGTTTACCCAGCCTGCGTGTAGGGTTTCGTTGTGCATACTCTTTTTCGGCAGCGGCAGGGTCATCAGGGTTAACCTGCTTAAAGGCTCCGGCAACCATAGGGGTAAGTATAGCGCCCGGCGCTATAGCATTCGTGAAAATGTTATCTTTCCCATACTCAATAGCGGCATTTTTCGTCATACCCGATACGGCATGTTTACTGGCTACGTATGGCATTTGGTTGACAACCCCGCGTATACCGCCTACAGACGCTACGTTTACGATTTTTCCACCGCCGTTTTTCTGCATAGCAGGGATAACGTACCGCAGTCCGTAATAAACACCCATGAGGTTGATATCGATAACTTTTTTAAATACGGCAATATCGTATTCTGTTATAGGTGCCTGTTTGCCTTCTATACCGGCATTATTGTAAAAGCCATCTATTTTCCCGTATTCGGCAATGGCCTTGTCTACATAATTTCTAACAGCATCCTCATTGGATACATCTGCCGTTATCGTCAGTACTCTCGCATCGGGGGCAATTGCGAGAATCTCTTCTTTGGCTTTGCTTAAAGCCTCTTCATTATAGTCTACAAGTGTCAGGTCTGCGCCGCGTTCGGCAACCACTTTCGCTGTCGCAAGCCCAAGGCCCATGGCAGCTCCGGTAATAACGATTGTTTTTCCTTGAAATGTACTCATAATTTACACAGTTTTAATTTTACTAAAATTACGAAGCCTTAAACAGGACAAAAGTTAACTTGCCGTTAATTAACGGAATAACTGATTTCAGTGCAGAAAAACACTATTAAAAATAGGAGAACAGCTGCATAAAAGCTAATACTGTAATTATTTTACTGCCAGTTAAGCCTCTAGCCTCAGAAGGTGAGATCCTCACCTAGCCGTGTAGTCCCCTCCCCAGCCCTCCCCCAAGGGGAGGGTGACGGACGTGCTTACTCCTGCCGAATATTTCAAATTCACATTATGGTCGGCCAGGAGACTAGCAGGTATGCGTAAGCCGTTAACCGTCAACTAACTTATATAATTCCAGATATTCTTCTTTTTTCCCATTTCGATAAACGCGTGCCTGAGTGTGGCGTGTTCGGGTTTCGACATGGAGGCGTCATCCTGCAGTAGCTTAATGGCATGGTGGCGCGCCAGTTGCAGGATATCTTTGTCTTTTACGATGTCGGCAATTTGCAGGTTCAGCACGCCGCTTTGCTGTGTCCCCATGATGTCGCCCGGGCCCCGTAGTTTCAGGTCGACTTCGGCAATCTCAAAGCCGTCGTTGGTGCGGCACATCGTTTCCAGGCGCGTCTTGCTGTCGTTGCTCAGCTTTTGGCCTGTCATCATGATACAGTAGCTCTGATCGGCGCCACGGCCCACACGTCCGCGCAGCTGATGCAACTGCGACAAACCGAAGCGCTCGGCGCTCTCGATCACCATTACACTGGCATTGGGCACATTTACACCGACTTCAATTACCGTAGTGGCGACCATAATATTTGTCTTACCGGCAGCAAAACGTGCCATTTCGCTGTCTTTTTCGGAGGGTTTCATCTGCCCGTGTACAATGCTGACTGAATACTGCGGCAACGGAAAGTCGCGAGAAATGCTCTCGTAGCCATCCATAAGGTCTTTGTAGTCCATCTTCTCACTTTCCTGTATCAGAGGGTAGACGATATACACCTGTCGCCCATTGGCAATCTCATCCTTCAGGAATTTCCAAACCTTCAGGCGGTTGCTGTCATAGCGGTGTACGGTCTGTATCGGCTTTCGGCCAGGAGGCAGCTCATCGATTACCGAAATGTCCAGATCACCGTACAGGCTCATGGCCAGTGTACGCGGAATAGGGGTAGCTGTCATGACTAAGACATGCGGTGGAATTTCATTTTTTCGCCACAGCTTGCTACGTTGCTCTACACCAAAGCGGTGTTGTTCATCAATCACGGCAAGGCCAAGGTTCTTAAACTGTACTTTGTCTTCCAGCAATGCATGCGTGCCAATAATGATTTGGAGTTCGCCGCTCTCCAGTTCTTCATGGATAATTTTTCGGTCTGAAGTCTTTGTTGAGCCTGTCAGTATTTTAATATTGATGCATAGTGGTTTGGCTAATTCGCTTAAACCTAAAAAATGCTGGTTGGCGAGTATCTCTGTGGGTGCCATCAGGCATGCCTGGAAACCATTGTCCAGTGCCAGCAGCATACTCATTAATGCCACTATGGTTTTCCCCGATCCCACATCGCCTTGCAACAGACGGTTCATCTGGGCGGGCTGCCCCATATCGTGGCGTATCTCTTTTATCACCCTTTTTTGTGCACCGGTCAGGTCGAATGGCAGATGGTTTTGGTAAAAATCATTAAAAATTGTACCGACTTTATCAAACACGTGGCCTTTTATCTTATGCTTCCGTATCAGGTTCTTAGTGATGAGCTGCAATTGTATAAAGAACAGTTCCTCAAACTTCAGGCGGAACTGTGCCCGTGCAAGCAACTCGGGGCTTTTAGGGAAATGGATATTGAAGAGCGCCGCATTCTTAGGAATCAGCTGTAATTCGTTGATGATAGAAGGCGGAAGCACATCGGAAAACAACGCCTGCGTTTCACGGAACAGTTGCTGCATGATAGTATTCACCACCTTATTGGTAATGCCACGCTGCGTAAGCTTTTCGGTACTTGGGTATATGGGCTGCATGGCGCTCCGAAGGCTCTGCTCGTGTTCGCTCAGCAGTTCCATTTCGGGGTGCGCCATGTTAAACACGCCATTGAAAGCGCTTGCCTTGCCAAACACTACATACGGTACATTAATCTTGATGTTCTCCCGAATCCACTTCTGTCCCTGGAACCATACCAATTCCATTTCGCCCGTACCGTCGGTAAATGTAGCTACAAGGCGGGCTTTCTTTTCACCCACCGTCTTAAGGTTTACTACCTTTCCAACCACCTGAACTTCCGCATTATTGTTAATCAGCTCGTTGACTTTGTAATATCGCGTACGGTCGATATAACGGTTGGGGAAGAGGTGTAGCAGGTCGCCATACTTATGGATTCCGAGCTCCTTACGCAGCAGTTCGCCGCGCGCCGGGCCAACGCCCTTAAGGTATTCTATAGGAGTTTCGAGCAGGTTGTTCATCACTGCGAAGATAATAAATTTACACCTATCACTATTCCAACTTGCGGAGGGCTCCATTTGCAAATAAATCACGATATTTGCGGGCTAAATCAACGAAGTGAATCATGGGAATGAATAAGAATACCATCTTAGGATGGGCAACTTTTATAATGATATTAATGGGATTGCTGCTAATAGGCCTCGGTGTGTACCGGTATGCCGATGTAGCGGGATGGGGCTTTAGTGCTGTAGGTTTGGGCTTTTTCGCTATAGCATGGGTGTTCAGCTCTCTAAAAGGAAGGGTTTAAGTAAATTGAATCAAACAATATGCGAAACATTAGCCAGTTCATTTAGTATTAAGTCTTCAAAGTAACGAATTACCAAATCAACGAATCAACAAATAAACATAAAATGGCAGACGATAAGAAAGTAATATTTTCGATGTCCCGCGTAGGTAAGACCTATCCGGGTGCGCAAAAGCCGGTATTAAAAGATATTTACCTGAGCTTTTTCTATGGGGCTAAAATTGGTATCCTGGGCCTTAATGGTTCGGGTAAATCATCACTACTTAAGATCATTGCAGGAGTAGATAAGAGCTACCAGGGCGATGTAGTGTTTGCGCCGGGCTATACTGTTGGCTACCTTGAACAGGAGCCTATACTCGATGAAACCAAGACCGTAATCGAGATCGTGCGTGAAGGCGTGGCGGAGACCGTTGCAATACTTGACGAATTCAACAAAATTAATGACAGCTTTGGTGATCCGGAAGTGTATGAAGATGCCGACAAGATGCAGAAGCTTATGGACCGCCAGGCGGAGCTTCAGGATAAGATCGATGCGTCGGGTGCCTGGGAACTCGACACCAAACTGGAGATCGCAATGGACGCCCTTCGTACGCCGGATCCTGATACGCCTATCAATGTGCTTTCGGGTGGTGAAAAGAGGCGTGTGGCGCTGTGCCGCCTGCTATTGCAGCAGCCTGATGTACTGCTACTGGATGAGCCAACCAACCACCTTGACGCGGAGAGCGTATTGTGGCTGGAGCAGCACCTTCAGCATTATGCGGGTACAGTAATTGCCGTAACGCACGACCGTTACTTCCTTGATAACGTAGCGGGATGGATACTGGAGCTCGACAGGGGAGAAGGTATTCCGTGGAAAGGGAACTACTCTTCATGGCTTGACCAAAAGGCTAAGCGACTTGAGCAGGAGGAGAAAACAGCCTCTAAGCGACGTAAAACCCTTGAGCGCGAGCTTGACTGGGTACGCCAGGGAGCCAAAGGCCGCCAGGTGAAACAGAAGGCACGTCTGCAAAACTATGACCGATTGCTGAACGAAGACCAGAAGGAACTCGATGAGAAACTTGAAATATACATCCCTAACGGGCCAAGGCTTGGTACGAACGTGATCGAAGCCAATGGTGTTGCAAAAGGATATGGCGACAAACTGCTTTATGATAACCTGAACTTTAATCTTCCTCAGGCAGGTATAGTAGGTATCATCGGGCCAAACGGCGCCGGTAAAACTACAATTTTCAGGATGATTATGGGTGAGGAAGCTCCGGATAAGGGTGAATTTGTAGTGGGTGATACTGTAAAGATCGCTTATGTAGACCAGTCACATTCCAACATCAGCCCGGAGAAAACAATATGGGAAAACTTCTGCGACGGGCAGGAACTCATCATGATGGGTGGCCGCCAGGTAAATTCACGCGCCTACCTGAGCCGTTTCAACTTTAGCGGAAGCGACCAGAACAAGAAAGTAAGTACACTTTCGGGGGGTGAGCGTAACAGGCTGCACCTTGCCATGACGCTAAAAGAAGAAGGTAACGTATTGCTTTTGGATGAGCCTACCAACGACCTTGATATCAATACGCTGCGTGCACTTGAAGAAGGGCTTGAAAACTTCGCGGGCTGTGCGGTAGTGATTTCCCACGACAGGTGGTTCCTCGACAGGGTTTGTACACACATACTGGCTTTTGAGGGCAACTCTGAAGTATACTTCTTTGAAGGCAGCTTCTCGGAATATGAAGAGAATAAGAGAAAACGCCTTGGTGGTGATTTAACACCGAAAAGGATCAAATATAAGAAGCTTATCAGGGGATAACATTATATCCCTGCAAGTAAAATGTCCCCAAAAAGTTAATTACTATTGGGGACATTTTTATTTAGAACAGCTGAATTATCCTGCTCTTGTCTATCCTGCGTTTCCATATGATGGAATCGCCGCGGTAAAGCAGCTCTTCATTATTAATAGGTATCTACAAATAATAAAGCTTTCCCGGTTTTATGCTGCAATTTTCTTTAGCCAAATGTATTAAATAAAATATCTATAATGAGCGGGAAGCAAAGGTGAAACCATAACCCATAAAAAAACCCACGCAATGCGTGGGCTATGTTTTCTTGTTTGTTCGGGGTTAGAATTTAAACCTGATACCAAGTGCGATATCCGGACCAAAGTCGTCCTCACGGAAGTCATCGCCAAAGTATATCTCAGGCCTGAAATCAAGTGAAAGTTGTAGCGGAATATCAAAGTTGTACTCGATACCGATATCACCTGCGGCAAAAAGGAAAGTACCGCTGTCGTCACCGTCATATCCAGGGGCAACGTGGTCAAATTCCCATGTTCCTACACCACCACCAACACCTGCATACCAGTTAAAACCTCCTTCGATGTTCCAAACCCATTGGTAAAGGGCTGTAAGTTTTAGTGCATCATAATGTTTTGAATCGCGCCATCCAAGGTCGAGTTCAAGCCTGTTGTTGTCGCCAAGCAGGCGCTGGTACGATACTTCTCCACCAAATCCGTCGTTGTCTCCAAGGCGCAGACCTAATGCGTTTCTGTCCTGAGCGTTTGTGCTAAATGCCAATCCTGCCAGCATAAAAGCAGATAACAATAGTTTTTTCATAATGATCCATTAGTTATTTATTTAACAAAAGTAAAAAGTCAATTTTTGTAGGAATATCCTATTGTTAAAGTTTTAACAGTTATCGTTTTGTTAAACTTATGTTTGCATATTTTTTGTTACTGATTGTTAGTTAATTATACTGAAACAACCATAAAAAATAAAGCCCCAAAGATTTTTTATCTCTGGGGCCTTGCGTGTTATTGCGTCGTTTTTACTTATTCTGCGTTATAATCGCTAAGTACTTCTTCCTGTTCTTCTGTAGCGGATTGCGGTATCGGTAATTGGCTGCCGAGCAACGGGTCAAGCTGGTATTGGAAATTACTGGTTACATGTACAACACCAATTCCTTCGGCATAGTATTGTGTAGATGTCAGTACATTTTGTTCCTGCAGTACAATAAGTGGTAGCGGAATACCCTGTATTGTGGTTGATATCTCCAGTTTCAAAGCAGTTTCCACTTTCTTTACGTTTGTATAATTGTGTCCGTTTATACTGTATGTTGCTAGGTTATCCCTGGCAGTAGTTGTTAGTGTATAATCAAAATCGAGCGGATAATTTTGGAACGTCTGGCTCATTGTACCCGTTACCTGATCAAGCATAGCATTGGCGGCAGCGTTTTCCTTAAATATCGTAAATTCAAAAATAGGGATGCTCACCGGGAAATCCTGCGAAAATGGTACCGTTACCTCTCCGGAAACGATAAGCTCATCACCTGCTATCCTCAGGGAATTATTGTTCATGGCACCTGAGAAGAAGCCATTTGGGAGAAATCTTGTTTTCAGTTTTTTATAAGCGCTTACGCCTATAACAGTATCATTGGCTATATATAAGGAATCCCTTCCGTTTCCTAATGTCTCGCTCTCTACATCATACACCCAATAATTGCCGGCAGTAAGCGGTAAAAAGTTTGTGCTTGTACCCGTAGCATTAGAATTGCTGTCATCGCTCGAGCACGAAGCTGCAAAAAAGCCAATGCTAAATAATAAAAATCCGATTCTTTTCATATTGATTCGTTTAGGTAAGTTTTTGCGAATATAGGTATTGTTTTCTTTCGCAGTTGTGTCCTTATACAAAAGAGTAGTACATTTGTTAAAACACTATATTATGGCAGGCAATACCTACGGTACACTTTTCAGGCTTACAACTTTTGGCGAATCTCATGGCCACGCTTTGGGAGGTGTAATAGACGGCTGCCCACCGGGTATTTTACTGGACCTTGAGTTTGTCCAAAAAGAACTTGCCCGGAGAAAACCGGGACAGTCAGCCATTGTAACGCAGCGTAAGGAAGAAGACGAGGTGCAATTTCTTTCTGGCCTTTTTGAAGGGAAAACCACCGGTGCCCCGATTGGTTTTATTGTAAAGAATACTAACCAAAAGCCGGATGATTATGACCATATTAAAGAGGTATACCGTCCATCGCATGCTGATTATACGTATGACAAAAAGTATGGTATACGCGATTACCGTGGCGGGGGAAGGAGTTCTGCACGCGAAACGGTAAGCAGGGTAGTGGGAGGGGCTGTAGCAAAGCAGCTATTACCGAATGTTACGATTAATGCGTTTGTATCTTCAGTAGGGGAGATCTTTATTGACAAGCCCTACCAGGCGCTGGATTTTTCAATGACCGATACCAATGCCGTACGCTGCCCGGATAGTACTACTGCCGATAAGATGGAGGCGTATATTAAAGAAGTGCGCAAAGAAGGGGACACTGTGGGTGGTACAATAACCTGTGTGCTACAAAATGTACCTGCAGGCTGGGGTGAACCGGTATTCGATAAACTGCATGCCGAGTTGGGTAAGGCAATGTTATCGATCAATGCTGTGAAAGGTTTTGAATATGGCAGCGGCTTTTGCGGCGCTAAAATGAAGGGCAGCGAACATAACGACCTGTTTAATATTGACGGCTCTACAAAAAGTAATCTTTCGGGTGGTATACAAGGTGGTATCAGTAATGGTATGGATATTTACTTCAGGGTGGCTTTTAAGCCTGTAGCGACAATAATGCAAATGCAACAAACCATAGATAAGCACGGAAACTCAGTTGAAATGCAGGGCAGGGGCAGGCACGACCCATGTGTGGTTCCAAGGGCAGTGCCAATAGTTGAGGCTATGGCTGCTTTGGTTTTAGCCGATTTTTATTTGCGGAATATGTAATTAATACATATAATATTTTTTTATATGTTAAAATTTACAGCATAAATCATTGCTTTTTAATAGTTGGGAGGTACTTTGATACTATTGATTAAAAGCGTTGTTATAGATTTAACTTTGAAACAAGTATGGGTCATATTTAATAAATATGCCTGATATTAATTAAGTTAGATATGATTTGAATGTAGTCTCCGATGTATTTCCTACATCAGTAAGATGATTAAAAAAGTGATAATAATCCAATAAAGCACACATATTGTATAATAACAGACTGTTTTAACAGTGTTTTTTTGTGTACTTTTCAAATTATAAAGTTGGATTTGTTATATTTTTTCCTATTTTTGGGAAAAATTAAAACTATCATCATGAAAAAACTTTTACTTTGTTTGGGATTGGTTGGCCTTTCCCAAATTTCTTTAGCGCAGGTTGCCCTGACGGAGAATTTCGAAGGTACGACCTTTCCTCCGGCCGGATGGACAACAATCGATAATAACCCTACCAGGAACTGGTTTAGGCTTAGTGCAGAAACATCTACCACAGAACCTATCTCAGGAAACGCTTCTGCAGCTGTAGGATACGATGTTGCAAACAGTTCAGACGAAAGCCTTATCTCTCCGTCGTTCAGCCTTGTGGGATATACAACAGCTTATCTTAACTTTACTGCTGTTACATCTTATGAATGGATGGTTGAAAATCCGAACGGTGACATTATTGTTTCAGTATCTACTAACGGTGGTATTTCCTGGACTTCTGTATGGAATGAAGACAGCGAAGAGCCTTGGGAAGGATACGACCCTCTTATAAAAAGGATTGACATCAGTAATATAGCTGCCGGTCAAGCTAACGTACAAATTAAATTCAACTATTCAGGACAAGATGCTGACCTTGCAATGATCGATGACGTAAGTGTTACTGCATGTGCTCCAATATCAGGCCTTACACTTGAAGCGCTTACTTCTGGCGGCCCTTCATTCTCATGGACAGGAACAGCTTCAGGATATACTATTGAGTACGGTCCTGTAGGATTTATTCAAGGGCAGGGACAGACAGTAACAACTGATGTTGCATCGTATGAGTTTACAACACTTACTGCTGGTGAGCCTTATTCTTTCTATTTCCGTTCTAACTGTGGTACTGCTACAAGCGGATGGGATGGTCCTTACACTTTAGCTGTGCCAATTACTTCCCCTACTGCTGTTCCATACAGCTTTGGATTCGAATCGTATAACCTTCCTGCAGGTGGATGGGCTTCTACAGCCGCAGCTACAGGTGGAAGATGGGGTACTTATGCTGGCCCTGATGAACTTTTGTATGAAGGTGAAACTTTTGCTGGTGTAATTGGTACTTCTGCTGCTACAAATGCATGGTTGTTTTCGAGAGGTCTTAGCCTTGTTGGCGGTACAGATATCACAATCAGCTACTGGATCAGGAAAGCTGACCTTGATTTAAATGGAGGTATAAGTACAAATAACAGTATGACAGTAACTATAGGTACAGACAGGACTGCAGCTGCACAAACTACAACTGTTGCAACACACAACAACGTTACTGAAACTGAGTATACTGAAAAAACATATACGTATACAGTTCCTGCTGATGGCATCTACTACCTTGGTTTCCACGCTACAACACCTGCTCAGACTGCTTCTACAGTTGGTGGTTTGTTGCTTGACGCTATAACTATCACTGGTACTACATCTGGTACAGACGAAAACCTTGCTGCTGCACTTGCCGTATACCCTAACCCTGCTAACAACATGATCAACGTTTCTAACGCTGAGAACATCCTTGTTAACGGTATCCAGATTGTAGACCTTAACGGACGTATAGTTAAATCTGTTAAGTACGATGGCGTTACTGAAGCTCAGGTAAACATCTCTGACCTTGCTAACGGTATGTACCTAATGACTGTGTCTTCTGACAAAGGTTCAATGACTAAGAAAATCGTTAAGAACTAATTAGTTCTTCCTGATAAAACAGAAGCCCCTGCATTGCAGGGGCTTTCTTTTTATAGGATATAAAATAAAATGATCAAAGGGATTTTGCTTTCATTTCCGGAGTGGGAATCATGCATTCCTCCTTTTTGCCATACCATTTGTAACGGTTCTTTGCCACATAATCATATATTTTATTGGAAAGCCCTTTCGGCAATATTGAAAAAATGCTGAGTAAAGAAAAATAACTTCCTAATATTTTGGCGATCCGTATTGCCGCTTCGGCTTTATAATAATAAGCATTTCCAGGCTCATACAAGATGATAGAATCGGTTTTGGAACTATCTACCCCAATATGTTTCAGGATTTGCTGCCCTAATTCAGATTGCAGCGCCACAAATCGGAATACATCCTTTTTATCGTGCCTGATAATAAACTGCACCGTATTGTCGCAGAGGTTACAAACCCCGTCGAACAATAATATCTTTTTATCCCTAGGCAGGTTTACCATATCATTTCTTTTTAGCTTCAACAAGTTCAAGTGAGCCAAGGTCTACTTTTGAAGTGAAGATGCCGTAGTTTACAGTAGCCTTGTTTTTTTCGATGGCATCCAGTGTACCTACAGATTTTCCGTCTGTCATACGTACACGGTCACCCACTTTCAGGATAGCTTTTGGCTTCTCCTCCGCTTTTTCCTTTATCTTCTCTTTCTTTTCCTTGCGTATCTCTTCTACTTTTTCCTCTACTTCAGCGATCACCTGCTTCTGCACGATCTCCTTGGCTTTCTTTTCCTTTGGAGTTGCTTTTTTGCGTTTGGAATTTTCTATTTCTACCATTTTGAGGAATTCACCGATAAGCTCTTTCTTGTTTTTGCTGTTGAAGTACTTCTCGCTGATATCCTCTATCTTCTGGCCCATGTAAATAAGGCGCTGGTTGGCATCATACAACTCCTGGTAGCTTTCCAGTTTTTGCTGAATTTTGGTATTGATGCTTTCCATTTTTTTACCTTCTTCACGCGCCCTGCTTTCTTCTTCTTTAAGAGTTTGCGAAGTCTTCTCCAGTTTGGAGCGTTCTTTCTGCAGCGTGGCAATAGTTTTATCAAAACGCACCTTGCTGCCCTCGATCTTCTTTTTGGCGCGGTTGATGAGTCCGTACGGTATACCGTTCTTTTGTGCCACTTCAAAGGTGAACGAGCTACCGGCCTGTCCTAAGATCAGCTTGTACATGGGCTCCAGTGATTTCTCGTCAAAAAGCATGTTGGCATTGGTTGCGAAAGGCAGCTCATTGGCCAGGATTTTCAGGTTAGTATAGTGCGTGGTAATGATGCCGAAAGCTTCCCTGTGATAAAACTCTTCCAGGAATGTTTCGGCTAACGCGCCACCCAGCTCCGGGTCAGATCCTGTCCCGAATTCATCAATAAGGAATAGTGTTTTGTCGTTGCACTTCTTCAGGAAATAGTTCATGTTCTTTAACCGATAGCTGTAGGTGCTGAGATGATTCTCAATCGACTGGTTATCGCCGATATCTGTCATAATCCTGTCAAACAGGAAGGTCTCGCTGCGTTCGTGTACCGGTATAAGAAGGCCGCACTGTAACATCAGTTGCAGCAATCCTATGGTTTTTAGCGTAATACTTTTGCCCCCGGCATTAGGTCCCGAAATAACAATGATCCTGTTATCCTGCGTAAGTTCAATTGTCTGTGGGTAGGTAACTTCCCCTTTTCGTTTATTATTGGAATACAGGATAGGGTGGAAAGCATCCCTGAAATACAGCCTTTTTTCTTCAGTAATATTCGGGAGCAGCGCATTGATGCGTTTCGCATACTTAGCTTTTCCTGAAATCACATCAATATCCGTAAGGAAGTCCTGATAATCGTACAGGAGTGGCACGTACGGCCTTATGACGGTGCTGAGTTGCTTCAGGATTTTCTTGACCTCCTCTTTTTCCTCATATTCATAATTGCTCAGTTCGCGCGAAAGCTTTAAAGTGGCTTCCGGCTCAATATAAGTTATACTTCCGGTCTTTGAACTTCCGAGTATCGATCCCTTCACCTTCCGGCGGTACATGGCCAGTACAGCGAGTACGCGGCGGTTTTCCATCACGCTCTCGCGGATATCGTCAAGATACCCAAGGCTGTTATAATGCGTCAGTGATGCGGCAAAGCTCTGGTTGATTCGCCCCTTTACAAGATTCATTTCACGGCGTATCTCTGCCAGTTCCGGAGAGGCTGTATCTTTTATTTCGCCGTATTTGTCCACTACTTTCTCAATACTCTTTAAGATCTCCTTCGTGTATTCTACGCTTTGTGCCCTTTTATACAGGTTAGGGTAGTAGTCATCGAATTTCTCGAGGAATTTAATGAGGGTATTTACGGTTTCTGAAATATTGGCGATTTTACCAAATGCTGAAGATTCAAGATAGCTGTCTTCAATCGCGAGGAATTTTATCTCATTGGTTATCGTTTCGAAGCCGTGGTTCGGCAGCGCGTTATTATTATCGAAAGAAGATACATATTCCGATGTCTGCTTCAGGGCTTCCATCAGTTCTTCCTCATTCTTAAACGGTATTATCTGCAACGCTTTTTCCTGCCCCGGCTCGGTTACGCATCCCGATGAAACGGCTTCCAGCACTGTGGCAAATTCAAGGTCTTTTAATGTTTTGTCTGTTATAGTAATCATTATTTATATAAGGCAAATAGTATGCAAAAATACTACATAAACTAAGTGGCTGAACATTTGGCAGTAAAGTTTAGGTTTCCTTTAAGCCTGCTTTGTGGCCCATTGGCTATATTTGTGTAAAAATAGCACTGAATGTCCGTAAATATACATCCTTCATGGAAAGCTGTACTCGCTGAAGAATTTGAGAAACCGTATTTTGATACCCTTATCGATTTTGTAAAAAAAGAATATGCCGAAAATACCTGTTACCCTCCGGGCAAGCAGATCTTTTCCGCTTTCGACCATTGCCCTTACGATAAGCTTGAAGTGGTTATCATAGGTCAGGATCCTTATCACGGACCGGGGCAGGCCAACGGGCTTTGTTTTTCGGTAAATGATAATATTCCTATGCCGCCGTCATTACAGAATATCTTGCGCGAAATTCAAGCCGACCTTGGTAAGCCAACCCCGCCTACAGGCAACCTGGAGCGCTGGGCCGGCCAGGGTGTGCTGCTGCTCAATACAGTGCTGACGGTAAGAAGGGGAGAAGCCAACAGCCACCAGGGCAAAGGATGGGAAACTTTTACAGATGCCGTAATACAGAAAATTTCTGATGAAAAGAAAGATGTTGTATTCCTTCTTTGGGGTGGTCCTGCTAAAAAGAAAGGCGCGCGCGTAGACCGAAGCAAGCACCTTGTATTGGAATCAGGGCACCCATCACCCCTTAGTGCTAATAAAGGCCATTGGTTCGGGAATAAGCATTTCAGTAAAACGAATGCATTTTTGAATGAAAAAGGAAAGAAACAGATCGAGTGGTAATCCGGTAGTTTCAGTATAACTCTTTTTTTTCTGGTTCCTTTTGACTTTTCAACTTTCGACATTTCGACTGTCTCAATTAAACGTCAGCGCTCCAAGTATCTCTTCGCTCATAAAAGGCCCGCCCGGGAATCGTGCCGTATAGTCAAGGTTGAGCCATACCTGCCCGCGTTCGTCTATATGGTAATGAATTTCTTTGCCCCGGCTTTCCTCTGCAAACAGCACTTCTTTTATAAGATAGTTTGCCGTTTCCAGGTCGGCTTTAGTGCCCACAAGCATCTCGGGATATAAATGCCCCCCCGTATGAATAATTCTCGGCGTGCCGCCTACAGCCCGTATACATGCAGCCATTAAAATAGCATGGTCGTCGCAATCGCCCGAAAAGTGTTGTACCGATTCGCTTGCAGAAGCAATGTATTCACGCCCTTTGGGGTCGTTTACATAGTTCCAGCGGTTGCGTATCTCCTTGAAAACGGCAAAGCATTGTTTCATAACCCGTTCTTTGCTGTAGGCCTTTACATCCCTGAAGTGTTTGGTTGTAGCCATAAGTGCAAAATTGCGGACCTCGGGATTGTTGTAGTCTACCGCATCGATAATTTGCGACTTGTTTGGGAAAGGCAGCAGTTTGGAGATAATAATGTCTTGCGGGTTAGGATCGTCTGCCATGGTATAAACCATCGAACGGTAATCATCGTAAACAGAATTAAACCCGTAATTGCCGAACAACGATCCGTAAACCAGCGCCAGTATGTAGAGAGCAATGCAGACTATCAGTACCGTTTTCAGCAGCCTTAGCACCAGTTGTATCGCCACCACCATCGTTACAAAAATCAATATCCTGTCGATATGATAAGGCCATTCGGGGTCAACGAGATTTTGGTGCAGGATGATAAAAAGCGGTATGGCAATAAGGATGTTCAGTGCAAAAATGATAACAGAATCCCACGGCTTCTTTACCTGAAGCTTATCCCTGAACTTTTTTATTTTTTCGAGATAGGGTTTTACCATTTCGCATACATCCCTGCGGCTTATATCGTTGCCGCTTCAAATGTGGTTTTTGATTCAATTATATTCAGTTCGAAAAGTTGTTGCTGTACCTTTTCAAACGTAGTTTTATCCAGTTTCTGTTGCGACCATTCGGTTAATTTCAGCCATTCTGCCACATCTTCAGGTTTTTGCCCGTAGCGCGACGATATCATGCCCTCAATTCCGTCGACAGCTTTAAATTTAGCGGTTTTTTGGTTAACAATATCCAAAACCGTTCCAATAGTATCCGCATTTTTTTCCAATACTTCATTTCGTACAGCGATAACAAAACAGGGCCATGGGGTAGGGCAGTCGCCGATCCTGCGGAAGATGCCTTTGTCTACAATAGGCTTGGTCATAAAGCGTTCCCACATGAAATAGTCTGCTACGCCGTCCGTAAGTGCTTCCACGGCGCCATCCAGCGTATTGATGATCTCAAATTGCAGGCTGTCCGTATTCCATCCCTGCTGCTTCGCATTTACGATAGCCATCAGGTGCGAACCCGAGCCATATCGGCTTATGGCGACTTTCCCGTTTCTGATATCTTCAAAGGTTTGAAAACCGGAACCCGCAGCCACATGAATTCCCCATATCAGCGGAGAGCCCACGTAGGTCTGTACGATCTTTGACGGATTTCCCGCGGCAATATCTTTAATGATGCCTTCGGTCAGTATTACGGCAATGTCAGTATCCCCGTTGCGGAGCATCTGGCACAGTTTACCTGTCCCTTCCGGAACGTCGGTCCATTGAAGGTCAATACCTTTTTCAGCAAACTCCCCATTCTCAAGGCAAAGATGCCACGGCAGGTTAAAATGCTCCGGTACTCCGGCTATTTTTAGTGTTGTCATAGTTTAGCTGTTTGCGATCTTATCCAGCGTATATTCAATCAGGCTGTTTACAGCGGCGTAAGGGTCGGCGCTAAAGGTGCCGCTGGCCCTGTTGGCAATAATGGCATTCAGTGACAATGCATTGTGGCCCAATAAAGCCGAGAGCCCATAGATGGCGGCGGTTTCCATTTCCAGGTTGGTAATCCTGTTACCGTTGCGATTAAAACTGTCCATCTTACTGTTCAATTCCGCATCCTGTATATCAAGCCTGAGTACCCTTCCCTGAGGGCCGTAAAAGCCACCTGCAGTAGCGGTGATACCTTTGTGCATACGATCGCTTTCAATCTTTTTCTCCAGCTTTTCGCTGCATTTTATCACGTATGGCCTTCCTTTTCTTTCGTCCCAGTTGGTGTGGGCAATAAATGCCTCTTCAATTTCCTTGTCGCTTACGCTGTCAATACGATAGGAGCGCAGCATATTATCCACGCCAAGGCCGTATGTAGACATTACAAAACTGTCGGTTTGGATGTCCGCCTGTAATGATCCGGAAGTGCCGATGCGAATGATATTGAGTGATGTCAGTTCGCTCTTTGGCTGCCGTGTTGCGAGATCGATGTTCACCAGGGCATCAAGCTCGTTTACAACAATGTCGATATTGTCCGGACCGATACCTGTTGACATTACCGTAATCCTTTTGCCTTTAAAAGTGCCGGTCTGGGTCTTGAATTCCCTTTTCTGTTTGGTGAATTCGATACTGTCAAAATGCGCAGTGATCTTTTCCACCCTGTCCTGGTCACCCACAAAAATAATGTCGGTGGCGATATCTTCGGGTTTAAGGTTCAGGTGGTAAATGCTCCCGTCAGGGTTTAATATAAGTTCTGATTGTTTTATTGCCATTGGTTTGTTATTGTTGGAATTTACAATGATTCCGAAGTTTGTAATTGTTTTGGATTTAAGGACCGGATTATCCTCCGACCCTCTTAATTTTAAAGCCTTCTTTAGTAAGGAAATCCATAATCTTATCACGGAAATTCCCTTGTATGATGATCTCTCCGTCCTTTGCAGACCCGCCAACACCACAAAGTGTTTTCAGCTGTTTCGCCAGCGTTTTCAGGTCATCGTCAGATCCTTTAAAGCCTTTTATAACGGTAGCGACTTTTCCGCCACGGTTCTTTTTATCGAGGTGTGCTTCCAGGCGCTGTTCGCTATTGGCGGGCGTTTCCTGTTGTTCGTCATTATTGTCGAACTCGAAATCCTTATTTGTTGAAAAGACGAACCCTCCGAGGCTGTCTAAACTGTTTATCTTTTTTCCCATATTATTATTTAAAGGAACGCGAATTACACGGATTGAATGGATCTACGCTGTTTTGCCTTTCTTTGAATTACTAAATACTTTCCTGATGAATTCGGGTTCTTTACCGAAATTTAAAACCAGTCCGACTTCGCATCGGGTGCTTTTTAAATAATTAAGCAACTGGTATTCGAACGCTTCAGTCAAATATTCACAAGCTTTTAATTCTAATATTACTTTGTCGTTTACAATTATATCAGCAATATATTCGCCAACAACTATATCTTTATAATACACTGAAATTCTTTTTTGCGCCTCAACCGAAAAACCTCTTGATTGTAGTTCGATGAATAACGCATTTTGATACACACGTTCCAGAAAGCCATAACCTAACTCATTGTAAACGTCATAAAACGTTTTTAATATTTCGCCGGTTAATTCTTTATGAAGCATGTTTGATTCAGTTCAATTTATAAAATCTGCGAACATCAGCCTGATCCGCGTCATCCGTGTTCCAAACCTCAAAGCAGTCAAAACAAAAAAGCATCAGGCTGTGAGACCTAATGCCTTTTAACGGTATAAAATTAGTGATTATTTTTTGATTAAACCAAGGTCAACCAAACGCTCATGAAGGAATTCACCGGCAGTGATATCCCCGTATAGTTTTGGATGGTTTTCGTCAATACAGTTCTCCAGGCAGTCCAGCTTCATTTCGCTTACCGGGTGCATGAAGAACGGTATAGAATAGCGGGAAGTACCCCACAGCTCTCTCGGCGGATTCACCACCTGGTGTATGGTCGATTTCAGCCTGTTATTGGTATGGCGGCTCAGCATATCGCCCACATTTATTACCAGTTCGTCCGGTTCTGCTATAGCATCTATCCATTCGCCATTATGGTTTTGCACCTGCAGGCCTTTGCCCTGCGCGCCCATAAGCAATGTTATCAGGTTGATATCACCATGCGCTGCTGCGCGTACCGCATCTTTAGGCTCTTCCGTGATGGGAGGGTAGTGGATAGGGCGGAGGATACTGTTACCCTCTTTCGCGTATTTATCGAAATAAAACTCATCCAGCCCGAGATAAATGGCCAGGGCACGAAGTACATAAATACCTGTTTTTTCAAGCATTTGGTATGCTTCTTTACCAACAGTGCTGAACTTTGGAAGCTCGGCAACCTCAACATTGTCCGGGTATTCATCCGCATACTTTGAGCCTTTCTCAACGTACTGCCCAAAATGCCAGAATTCCTTAAGGTCACCTGCCTTACGACCTTTGGCATGCTCCTTGCCGAACGACACATAACCGCGCTGCCCCCCAATACCAGGGATCTCATACTTTTCCTTTGTTTCAACAGGCAGGCTAAAGAAGTTGCGCACCTCGGTGTACAGTTCTTCTACCAGCTTATCATCAAGAAAATGGCCTTTTAGCGCCACAAAACCTATGTCTTCATAGGCTTTACCGATTTCATTTACAAATTTTTGCTTGCGTTCCGGGTCACCCGAAAGGAAATCACGCAGGTCCACACTAGGGATGTTTTGCATAAGAAAGCTTTATTGTTAATAACTCGAAAGGGTGTTAAGCCCTTTGCACAAAGGTATAGAATAATTTTTATTCTGTATTACTTAAAAGTTATCAACAACCTTTACTGATAGGATTAAATAAAGAAGGGGCTGTCTCAAAAGTGTCATCCTAAACAAAATGAAATCCAGTGAAGAATCTCCGGTTGTTTGACTACTAAGAGATTCTTCCTTCGTCAGAACGACAAGATGCTTTAATCAGCACTTCTGAGACAGCCCCTGCTTTATTACGAAATATTATTTATACAAATATTCCGCCTGACGCTTCAATACGTTGCCCGTTAACCCATTTCGCGTCCTCAGAGCACAGGAAGGCTACAACGCCCCCAATATCATCGGGTAACCCTACACGGCCTAATGGCGTAATGGACGACAGTTGGTCGTTTATTTCTTTTGTGTCCCGTACCCTGCCTCCTCCAAAGTCGGTTGCAATAGGCCCCGGAGCAACTACATTGGCAGTTATGCCCCGACTTCCCAGCTCCCTTGCGAGGTAGCGGGTAAGCGATTCCACGGCCGATTTCATAGCACCATAGGCCGATGATCCCGGCTGCGTGAAGCGTGCCAGCCCCGACGATATATTTACGATCCTGCCGCCGTTATTCAAATACGGTAAAGCTTTCTGTGTAAGCATGTACACGCCTTTAAAATGAATATCCATCATTTCATCCAGCTGTTCTTCAGTCGTTTCAGCGAAAGGGGAATAGAGTGCTGTGCCGGCATTGTTTACAAGGAAATCAAAGTTAGGGCTTCCTGTGTTTTCCTGTAAACGATTGGCCAATTGAGAGATAAAAGCGTCAAACTCCTTAACGCTGCCGGTATTGAGCTGCAGCGCAAATCCTTTTTGTCCAAGCGCTTCAATTTCAGCCACTACTTCGTCTGCAGCCTCTTTGTTGGAGTGGTAGGTAATTACTACATCAGTGCCTTTCTTTGCAAATGCAATTGCCATATTCCTGCCAAGGCCACGGCTCCCGCCGGTTACCAAAGCTATCTTACTTTTTGCAGCCATTTTTTTGTGGTTTTAATTATGATTTGATAAAGCAAAGTTACCAGCCTTCACCTGTACAAAGCTTGCAGATTTCAATCCTGTTTTTGCAAAAATCAAATTATTGTCAGGAGCGGAAAGATACGGGCGCCATTTCTGTCTGCTTTTTGAAGAAATTAGAGAAGTGCGCTACCTCGTCAAATCCCAGGCTATAGGCTATTTCAGAAATGTTCCAATCGGTCTGTTTCAGCAGGATCTTGGCTTCCTGGGTAATGCGGTTCGTAATGATCTCGGTAGTGGTTTTGCCTGTGCTTTCCTTTAATACTTTATTCAGGTGGTTTACGTGCACCGAAAGCCGTTCGGCATACTCCTTTGCCGAGCGTAATCCCAACTGCTGTTCCGGCGATTCAATTGGAAATTGCCTTTCGAGTAATTCGATGAATAATGATATAATACGCTTTGAGGCATTTTGTACCGAAGGTATTACGGTTGCAGGCTGCAACTTCTGGCCGTGATGGATCAGTTCTGTAACATAGTTTCGCAGCAGGTCGTATTTGAATTCATAATCTGAAGAAATTTCTTTTTTCATCTTAGTGAAAATGAATTCAATATCATCTGCTTCTTCATCTGTTATTTTAAATACCGGAAATGCGCCCGGGCGAAAGATAGGCAGCTCATCCAATACTACGCCGCTCTTATTTTTCAACATGAAATCGGCAGTAAAAACACAAAATGATCCGGCTTGGTTCTCATCCTGCGGCACCCAATGGTACGGCACTTTCGGGGTAGCAAAGAGTAGTGCGTTGTGCTCTACATTAATTACCTTATCGGCATATTCGGCACGGTTCTTTCCACGGATCAGGCTTATCTTGTAGTACGCCCGACGGTTATAGGGCATCTGGTTCTTCCGCTTTACTTCGCGGATGGTCTCAGCGATATCAAACACATTGAAATGTCCGATCTCCCTTGTAATTCCGGGTGGAAGCAGGCTGTTAAGTTCCCTTCCTGTGAAAATGGCAGCTTCCTTGTAAAAATCTTCAAGCGATTTGGTTTCGATATTCATGCAATTAGTGGCGTTTGCGAAATTCAAATATACTCCAAAAATATCAATCCTGCTTTTTAGAAATTAACAGCATTATGCACTAAAAAGCGCCTACAATTTTGCATTAAAATCCGGTTACTATGAAATGTGTTACTATATCTCAAAAGAGCCCGTAAAATTTTCAAATACTACATTGCCGTTCACATCTTCAACCCTAAATGTAAATGTTCCCTTTGTATGCGGGTAAGGCAGCTGGTTTTGCGAATTAATGGTTAGCGTGCCTGTAACACTCAACCTATCCCAATCGATGCCCTGCGGGGTTTGATCAAATGAGGCCTTTGTTGGCCCAACATAGGTAAACATATTGATGCGTAGCGCGCTGTAGCTGTTGAATGAGTACGTTCCCGGGGGGATGTCCTCAAGTTGAATTTCGGAATCAAATTGCATCAGGTATCCATTATCAGAGAAATAGCTGTATGTAGCCCGGGCCGGCGATATAGTGGTTTCCCAGCTTGTAAAATGGATACCAGGAGTATCTACCGTTATACTATGAGGAAAATAGCCGCATTCCGGGGCTGTAGTGTTGTTATACTTCAATTTGCCCGAAAGGTGCTTTTTGTTCTGTGGATGATCCATCTCAAGCAAGTCGCCTTCAAACTCAAAATATAAATATTTTGTGGCAGGATCATATTCAAAATTTCTGATTGTAAAAGTTTCGGCAGGCTGGAATACAGCCGTTTGGTACTGCCTGTTGTTGTCGGTATACTCTGTAAAATCAATTTGTTTTAAGTGCCCTGTTTTGGACAGTTGGAATTCCATACGGAAACGGGTAGGGAAGCTGCCCGGCACATCCATTATCGTGGCATAAATGTATTCGCAGCTTTCGTTGGCAATAAAGCTGGTTTCGGGAAGGGAAAGATTTTTCCCGTTGACATTAATCTCAAACAAAGAACCTGTCCCGGTACCACCGCCCTTATCATCATCTGAGGAGCAGGAGGTTATCGATAAAAGTAATATTAGCGCGAATAATTTAAGTTTCATGGTGGTTGTGTTAGATAGTGGTGTCTAATGTAGTAAAATAAAAGATTTAAACGGGTATATTTAATTCTGTAATAGCTTGCTTTTATGGTGCCATTTTGAACCCGGACCATCTTTCATTTAATGTTGCGACGAGGGAAGTAAAGTCTGTTTTGAGCCCATTGGCAGCGATCGAAATGGGCGAGCCGTAAGTTTTTAGATTAGTACGCATTATCCTCTTTTTGAAGCCACTTGAGTGCCTCCCGATATAGGTTTCAGGGTTTGAAACACCGATCATAATAAACTTCTGGTTCATTACCTGCCTCGTATAAATGTGTGTTATGTCTTCCCAGGGAATGAGGCCTGCGGCTACGGCGGTGGAGTTATCTATAATACCTTTATCATCAATTACCAATGCAGGCTCTTTGTCTGTAAGCCTCCTGATAAAAACCACCACGCCAAAACCAAAAAAGATCACGCTGGCAATGCCGGCCCCATACTTTATAATGGGAATATTGAAGATGATGTTTCCCACATCCGGACGTGCGGTCAGGATCCAGACACCCAGGCCTACGAAGATAAGGGAACTGATAAGGTTTAGTATAAGTTTCGTTTTGTTTGATGTGATTATGATCGGCTCAGGCATAATGTTTTATAATAATTTATCTTTCGGTTTCATTTTAGATATCTCCTTTTTCGAATATACGCGCTGCAGTACTTCAGCAACCGTCAGGCTCAGGTCGTCATACAGGTCAAGCGCCAGGACCTTAGTGCCTCCTGCTTTCATTTTAGCTTCTTTTGCTGTTTTTAACAGCAACTTATCAGGCACGTCAAATTTTTCCTGAACCGTGATTTCCTGTACCAAAAGCCGCGAGACATTTGCCAGCCGCTCCGAAATGTTTTCAGGTTGCGGCAGCGCCTCAAAATCGGTAATGGCCGTTACGGGCATATCGCAATCGAAAGGCATAGTACCATCGATGGCGTATATTTTTAAAGGCAGCCATTCATCCGTAATAAACGCCCTGTCGAGGATAATGAGCAGGTACTCTTTGGTGTTGCCTTCAAGCATATTGCCTGTTGCAGCATTTGTTTCTTCGGTAAAGATGTCAGTAAGCGTTTTAAGAGAGTAAGGATTGTTTTGGTAAACTGCTACATGTTGTCCCTCCGGAAAATCATCAGAGGGCGCGTCTGTCCTGTAGATGTCCCGTATGTTGCCAAGTCCATCGCAATTTATGGTATAAACCGGTTGCTGCTTCATGGAAAGATACGATACCTCGCAGTCTATCTTAACCAGTTTTCCTGCATCATAATAGTAGGTTTCAGCAAAATTTGCGGCATACCTTGAATACGTGCCATAAGCCACCGGCAGGCCATTTTTCCGCTGCTGGTATTCCATGGCATCAAGGTCTCCGCTTCTTGTAAAAGTGTAGGAATATGTAGTATCTCCATCATTATCAAAATATTTAAGGTAGCCACGAGCAGGATGCCCCTCCCAACATTCCTCATATACCAGCCTGCCGTTTTTATCCAGCCCCATCATGGTGCAGTACTCCTTTACTTCCGGTTCCGCTTTTAATACCCGTCCTTTCGGGATGCGGCCTATCTCCACTTTCAGGGCCTGTAGGTATAGCTGCGGCTCGGTAGCCCAAATTTTCTTTTCGACCTGTGGTAAAATATGTTCCGCAAGGGTCTTTTCACTGATTGTATTCTTTTTGAAAGCATCTTTAAGGCTTTTCAGGAGCTGTAGGTTTGTCATTTATGGTTAGGTGATTCAGGTAAAAATTCTCAATGTGTGAATGTATATAGAAACAGCCTAAATCTACATAAAATTTTATCGTTTGTAAGAACGGTAGTACTACTTTTCTTTCCGGTATACAACCACTTCATCCTTCAGGTCGCCCCAGCCGGTCCAGTATTCTTTCAACTTCAGGGTTTTTCCGTCGTAATTGAGTATCTCAAAAATCATCACACGTGGCGGAAGATTGGGATCTTTCCGCTCTTTTTCTACTGTATAGAATTTCTTGTCATCGATCCATTTGATACGCAGTTCCCACGGCGAACAGCCTATTTCATTAATGAAAGTTGCTGAATTTTCGCTATTGAATTTCAGCCCGGCACAGGTGGCGCCATCCATAATAAACATTCCCAAAGGCTTTTGCGGATTAGCTTTTTTAGATTGTGCCATGGCAGGAAATATTGCTAAGAGGCACAGTAAAAGCAGGAGAGGTATTCGTTTCATAGTAGTAGTTTTATGCAACTAAATTAATGCATTACAGTTGGTTATGAAACGGATTTTTATATTTTAGTTTTTAAATAACATTATAGTAGCCGGGCGAAAGCTTGTACAGCGAACCATAAACAATATTGATTATTAGCATGCTTTATAAACTGTTGCTTATTCTTGTATATTTACTGCTATGAGAAAACTGCTGTACATCCCCTTTATAGTATTGCTGACTGGCTGTTTTAGCCATTGGTCTGAAGAAGACCGTGAAGAATTCGAAGCGGAATGCACCAATACTAAAACTTTCAGTAATGAAGTTTTCAGTTTCAGGGGTTTTGACGATGCAGAATTTTATAGCATATCCGTTATAGAATACAATGGTACTACGCCCATTGATACCTTCAGTATCTCTGTAAGTCCGGCAAGGGATGATTTTGACAGGAAACATAAACGCCGGACCGGTTCGACTGACAGGGAAATGAATGTGGACTATACCTATCATTTTCTTATACCGGGTCAGAAACCTTATGTACTTTCGGACATGAAAATGATCATATGGGCGCAATACACTATGTTCTCCGAAGGGTATGGATGCGTTATGGGCAATTACACTATCGACGGGGTACGGTTCGAGCAGGATGCAAACCCTGAGTTCGTAAAAAGAAATATTCAGTCAAAATAAAAACGGAGGCCTCTCAGCCCCCGTTCCATTATTTTTTAAGATACGTGTCAAAATATTCCGCGATCTTCTGATTCAGGTGGAACCTGTCTTTACCGCGAACGTTGTGCTCGTGCGTAGGGTAGAGGAAGTAGTCTACCTGCTTGCCTGCCTCGATACACGCCTGAATAAACTCCATGCTGTGCTGCTGCACTACCACATTGTCCTGTGCCCCGTGGATCATCAACAAATGGCCTTTCAGCTTGTTCGCTTTGTTAACAGTAGCCGTACTCTTATAGCCTTCCGGGTTTTCCTGTGGAGTATCCATATAGCGCTCACCATACATTACTTCATAGTATTTCCAGTCGCATACCGGGCCTCCTGCAACGCCTGCCTTAAATACATCGCTGTGTTCCAGCATTAGCGAAGTTGTCATGAAACCGCCAAAGCTCCAGCCGTATACTCCAATCCTGTCGGCATCCACGAAAGACTTGCTTTTCAGGAACTCCACACCTTTCATCTGGTCGGCCATCTCGTTTACACCCAGGTTACGGTGTATCACGTGCTCGAAATCGCGCCCTCGGGCATCGCTCCCCCGGTTATCAAGCGTAAACACGACATAGCCCTGTTGCGCCATATAATAATCGAAAAGTCCTGCGCCGCCCAACCACTCATTGTTAACGAGCTGCGCATGGGGTCCTCCATAAACATAAACCATCACCGGATATTTTTTAGCGGCATCAAAATTTGCCGGGTAGATCAGCCTGCCGTTTAGCGGCGTCTTGCCATCGGCAGCCGTAACGGTTACCAGTTCCATTTTAGGCAGCACTGTTTTGCCGGTATACGGATCGTCTGCTTTCAGGATAGAAATAGCTTTGTTGCTCTTCAGATTGATGATGCTTACATCGTTTGGTGTAGTAGTATTGCTGAAGCTGTCCAATGCCAGGCTGCCATCAGAACTTACTGTCGCCGTATGCGTACCGGAGGCCGTGGTAACCTGCGTGGTCTTACCCGATTTCAGGTCCAGTTTATAAAGCTGCCTGTCAAGCCCTTTGTTGGCCGTGCCGATGTAGAATATCGAATTACCATCTGTTGTAAAATCGAGCAATTGCTGAACCACCACATCGTTGTAGCCTAGTTTTTTAAGCTCCTTGCCATTGGTATTGTACAGGTACAGTTGTTCGTAGCCGTCTTTCTCACTACGATACAAAAACTGGTCATTCTTGCCCGGAAGGAAAACCAATTCGTGAAGAGGCTCTACATACGTTTTGGCTTTTTCTTCAAATAATGTCTTTACAAAATCACCTGTCGCGGCATTGTACTGATTGAGCTTTAGGTGATCCTGTCCGCGGTTCAGCAGCCCTACGTATACATATTTGCTGTCGGGAGACCAGGTTACGCAGGTTAGGAACTGTTCTGCCGGGCCTTCTGTTTTAACAGGAATGTATCTATAGTTTTTATAATCGCTGATCCACAGCTTAACTTCCTCGCTCTTTTCGCCGGCCATCGGGTATTTGATGTCTTTGTTTTCGGCAATGCGCGTGCCCCAATGCGTCAGTGGGTAGTTGGCTACCATGGTCTCGTCTTTACGGTAGTAAAGTAGTTTTTGGCTGTCAGGGCTCCACCACATTCCCTGGTGGATACCAAATTCCTGACGGTGTGTGTAGTCGCTGCCGTTCACAATGCCTTTGTTGGTATCATTGGTTATTTGTGTTACCAAATCGCTTTGACCTGATAACATGATGTTATTTTCCCTTAGCCATGCCGCTGTTTTGCCATCCGGCGAAAGGAGCTGGTTTTTTGCGTCAGACGCAATAGCTACCCCGCTTTTTACTGTTTTAGAGGCAACATCAAAAAGTATGAGGTATAGTTTATTCTTCCCGCTGATCTCGAGTTTCAGCGTATTCTTATCTTCCCACTGGTAACTGTAAGGGAACATTCGTAAGATAAAAGTGTCGTTGGGAAATTGCCTTTTTAATGCTGATAGCAGCTCTTCTTTGGTTAGTAGTGGTGTTTCTGCCCAATTGCCCGCCTCTGTTCGCTGTATAAGTGTTCCGTAGGTTTCGTCAAGATGCGTAATAGCTTTCATGTCTTTTCGCCATTGCGGAGATGCCAGGCTCTTAGGGGCAAATTCCTGGTAATTGCCATACGTGGCCTGCTGTATAGTAAGGTTTTGCTGTGCTGTAGCGGCCATTCCTGATACCAGGAAGGCAAATAAAAGTTTTCTCATAAGGACTGTTTGTTGTTTGTACGGCGAATTTAAGGATTGTAAAAATCCTGCCGAACTTTTATAATGGTAATTAGTAGCCGTTTTTGTAAATTCGTTTCAAAATACAATTAATTTTTTATCCACTGATGGAAAAAATAGACGACCAGACGCTTTCCCGCGAGCATTTAGCCAACGAGCGTACATTTCTTGCATGGGTGCGTACCGGAATTGCAGTTATAGCATTTGGCTTTGTGGTTGTCAAGTCCTCCATGTTTGTGGAAGACCGGACCCTTACCGGACCCGAAGAAAATACTATTCCCGGAGAGCAGTTCACGGCTTTTGTAGGCATAGTACTGGTGGTAGCCGGCACACTTATGGCTACGGGCTCCTATTTTCGTTACCGCCAGACCAAAAAGCAGTTACGTCAGGGTATTTACAATCATTCGTCGGCCATACTCGCAATGGTAACCATCGGGGTGTTGCTGGCCGGCGCCTTACTTATTGTGTACCTTATCCGGACATTGTAAAAAAATCCGCCATTGCGGGCGGATCTTCTGTTATAAAAGGGTGGTTGATTTAAATTTTTTCGGCTTTTGCCAGTACTCCGACAGCCTCCATACATTCCTTCATCATCTGGTAGGTCCTCTCGATATCATTATCAAGGCCGATTGAGAAGCGGATAAGCCCGTCGCTAAGTCCCATTTCCTTTTGCTCGTCCATTGGTATCTCACTTGATGTGGAAGATCCCGGCGCGCTGAACAATGTTTTGTAGAAGCCAAGGCTCACAGCAAGGTAGCCCAGGTTGCGGTGCTGCATTAGTTCCATCAGCTCGTTGGCTTTGTCAAGTGATCCGGCGTCGATGGTCATCATGCCGCCAAAGCCATATTCGGGATTAATCATGGATTTGTAAAGTTCGTGGCTTGGGTGGCTGGCAAGTCCGGGATATACTGTTTTCAGGCCGTCTTTCTCAAAATGCTCCGCAAGGTATTGCGCATTGTGGCTGTGTTGTTTCATACGGATATGAAGCGTACGAAGGTTCTTCAGTATACTGGCTGCACGCAGGCTGTCCATTGTCGGTCCCAGGAGCATCGCCGCACCATCGTTCACGTTGCGCAGGGCATCAATAAATTCCTGTGTGCCACACGTTACACCACCTACGGTATCGCTACTGCCATTGATGAACTTTGTAAGACTGTGAATCACCACATCGGCACCCATTTTTGCCGGAGCTACCGAAAGCGGGGAGAAGGTATTGTCTACCACAAGTTGCAGGTTGTGCTTTTTGGCAATTTTTGCAAGGTTTTCAATATCGGCTACTTCCAGAAGCGGGTTGCTTACGGTTTCGCAGTACAATACTTTAGTGTTGGGCGTAATGGCAGCCTCAACAAGATCAAGCTTGGTAATGTCTACAAATGATGTAGTAATGCCCAGCTGCGGCATAAAGTTCTTCATGAAAGCATACGTTCCGCCGTAAATGGTACGGCTCGATACCACATGGTCATCTTTTTTGCAAAGCTGCAGCAGTACAGACGTGATCGCGCCCATTCCTGAAGCGGCTACGTTGGCGGTTTCTGTGCCTTCCATTGCGGCAAGCGCCTGTCCTAAATAAAGGTTACTGGGTGAAGCATGGCGGGAATACAGGTAGCATCCTTCGGCATTGCCTTCAAAAGCATCGAACATGGTCTTGGCTGAAAGGAAGGTATATGTAGACGAATCGGATATAGATGGGTTTACACCACCAAATTCTCCAAAATACTGGAGATCCTGAATCTTATCTGCGGGATGGAATGGTTTCATGTGTGTATTTTTTGTTGTTTAATATGTCAAAGAGAACTATTGTTGGAATTAAAATCAATCATGTGTAAAATATTTAGTTTTATTTTCTATAAATTTGATAAAATGTAATTTTTTGATTTACAGAATTTGATTTTTGATAACACTAAACCGAAAATTTTTCACATGATATTGGATGGTACCGACAGGAAATTGCTTTTACTGTTGCAACAGGACAGCAGGCAAACTACAAAGCAGCTTTCGCTAAAGCTGAACCTCTCCGTTACGGCTGTATATGAAAGGGTTAAGAAACTCGAACGCGAAGGGATCATCAGCCAGTATGTGGCATTGGTAGACAGGACGAAGGTGAATAGGGGATTTGTTGTATTCTGTCACCTTAAGCTGCTACAGCATACAAAGGAATATCTTACGAAATTTGAACAGGAAGTAGTATTGCTGGACGAAGTACTGGAATGTTACCACGTAAGCGGTGATTACGACTATATATTAAAGATATATGTGGCCGATATGGAGGCATACAGGGAATTTATGGTAACCAAGCTCACTACCTTACAACATATCGGCAGTACGCATAGCACCTTTATGATAGGGGAAGTGAAGAATACAAATGTTATTACGCTTTAGTTATAAACCGGTATAGGTAGGGGGACCGGTAGGCATGTCCTGTGCTTTTCTTCTCCACCCGTTCCAGTATGCCCAGACTGAGCATTTTTCGCTGGAAACCGCTCCTGATGTACGTTTTCCCCATGATAGATTCATATAATAACTGCAATTCGCCCATTGTAAAATATTCGGGTAACAAATTGACGCTTAAAAGTTTGGAATCGATATCCTTACGCAATGTTTCAATTGCTTTCCTTACAATACCTGTATGGTCCCAAAGCATTTCAGGTAGTTGGGAAACATCGTACCAGTCACAGCTTTCTGACACCTGCCCGGGAGTTATTGTAACTTTTGAAAAGTCGGCCAGTGCATAATACCCTACCGATATAAAACGCTTAAGAAGCCAGTGCTCATTGGTGTATGGAATGTTGTTGGCATACAAAAATGCCGCCATGGTTTCGCGGTGGTACCGCTCCATACTCCCAAAAGTATGAAACTGGAATAATGGCACGCCCTGCACACCGACAGCCTCATGTACTACACGGTAGGCAGCTGCATCTATGCCTTCCCTCATACCAACAAATCCGCCCGGGAGTCCGTATCGTTTAAGACCACCCTTGTACTCGCGAAGCAAAACCTTCAATTCCCCGTTCTTAAAACTGAAAATCACCGCATCTACAGATACTGATGGTAGGTATATATTTTCATCATAACTTTCCATGACGCAAATATAAAATATTTAGTTTCTTCATTGTAACATTTTGTTACAATGGGAAATTTAAATACTTTTGTATGAATACATCAACACACAATGAATAAAAATATACTCTTTATACTGCTGATAGCCGCACCGTTATTCGCGCAGAAAGCACCTCAGGCTCAAGTGGCCCAGGGAATGCTCGAAGGGAAGGTTCTGGCTTCCGGTATCCGTGGATTTTTCGGGATACCATTTGCCGCGCCTCCCGTGGGCGACCTGCGCTGGAAAGCGCCACAGCCCGCGAAAAGCTGGACAGGCGTGCGTAAAGCTGATACCTTCGGTAACAACCCAATGCAGAAGCCGGTTTTTGGCGACATGAACTTTCGTGCACCCCAAATGAGCGAGGACTGTCTCTACCTTAATGTATGGACGCCTGCGAAAAAAGCGGGAGAGAAACTTCCGGTATTGGTGTATTTCTACGGTGGCGGCTTTATTGCCGGTGACGGTTCGGAATACCGATATGATGGTGAGAGCCTTGCGGAAAAAGGAATTGTAACCGTAACGCTCAACTACCGCTTGGGGATATTCGGTTTCTTTTCGCACCCTGAGCTGACAGCAGAATCGCCTTACCATGCTTCTGGCAACTACGGCCTTCTCGACCAGAATGCCGCCCTGAAGTGGGTGAAGGAAAATATCGCGGCTTTTGGCGGCGATCCCAACAAAATAACGATAGCAGGTGAATCGGCAGGTTCTATATCCGTATCGGCACAAATGGCATCGCCATTATCCAAAAACCTTATCGCCGGTGCTATAGGGCAGAGCGGGGCGATGATCAAGCCGACGCTGGCAGCTGTCACACTTGCCGATAACGAATCTCATGGCCTCAATTTCGCAAAAAGATTTAAAGGAGGTTCATTGGCCGAACTTCGTGCCCTTTCGGCAACCGACCTGCTTGAGGAAGCATCTAAGTGGGGGCTGTTTAGTACCCGTGCTACTATCGATGGCTACTTCCTGCCAAAGTCACCTGCTGAAATATTTGCCGCGGGTGAGCAGGCGGATGTACCACTCCTTGCAGGGTGGACATCAGCCGAAATACCCTACATGGGTTTTATGCAGGGACAATACCCAAGTCCTGAGAATTATGCCGCAAGGGTAAAATCGCTTTATGACGGCAAAGAGCAGGAAGTGCTTAAGCTGTATCCCGGTAAGACAGAACAAGAGGTGATCGTTTCGGCTACCGCGCTGGGAAGTGATGGTTTTATCGTGTACAGCACATGGAAGTGGCTCGACCTGCACCGCAAAACCACAAAGCAGCCGGTATATGCTTATATCTTCTCGAAGCAGCGTCCGCCAATGAAGTCTGAAATGGGAAATGCCAAAGAAGGGCTTGCAGGGGGCATCATTAAAGATGACGGAAGTAAAAAGGAAGAGAACAAAATGCCGGAGCCGATGGCAGGGGCAAACCATGCGTCTGATATTGAGTACCTGTTAGGTAACCTGCAGACCAATACGGTTTATGAGTGGACGAAAGAGGACTACAAAGCCTCTCAGGCCGGGGAAGATTATTTTGCCAATTTTATAAAGACAGGCAACCCCAACGGCAAAGGCCTTTCAAACTGGCCGGTGAGTACAACTCAGGGAGATATGAATATTATGGATATTAACGTGACAAGTAAATCGTATAAGGAACCCAACCGTGCCAGATATGAGTTTCTTGACAGGCATTTTGCCACGGAAAAATAAAGTTAGATTTAAGTTTGGTGTGAAGAGGGGGGATGAAAATTCCTCCTTTTTATTTGGCTTCATCTGAAGGATATTGCCTAAATTTGCGGGACTAAATTTCAACCATACAAAAACATATATACATGAGTTCATTTGACGTTGTTGTTATAGGTTCCGGTCCCGGTGGTTATGTAGCTGCCATCCGTTGCGCACAACTTGGTTTTAATACCGCGATCGTAGAAAAATACCCAACCCTTGGCGGTACGTGCCTAAACGTAGGCTGTATTCCTTCCAAGGCGCTTCTTGATTCCTCCCACCATTATCACGATGCCACTTCGCACTTTAAGGAGCACGGTATTGATATTGCCGGTGAGATAAGGGTGAATTTCGAGCAGATGATCGCGCGAAAGCAGGGCGTTGTAGACCAGAACGTAAGCGGCATCAAATACCTCATGGATAAAAATAAGATCACGGTACTTGAGGGTGTCGGCTCGTTTGAAGACGCTACCCACATCAAAATAACCAAAGGCGATGGGTCATCCGAAACGGTTGAAGCGAAGCATACCATCATTGCTACAGGTTCAAAGCCGTCATCACTGCCTTTTATCAAAATAGACAAAGAAAAAATCATTACTTCCACCGAAGCCCTTAAGCTGAAGGAAGTTCCGAAACACCTTATCGTTATCGGTGGAGGTGTTATCGGCCTTGAGCTGGGCCAGGTATACCTTCGCCTTGGCGCGCAGGTATCGGTGGTAGAATACCTTGACCGTATCATTCCGGGAATGGACGCTGCATTGTCTAAAGAACTCACCAAAGTGCTAAAAAAACAAGGCATGAAGTTTTACACCTCTCATAAAGTGAAATCGGTAGAGCGTGAAGGCGAAGGCGTACAGGTTCAGGCTGAGAATGCCAAAGGTGAAACCATTACCCTTGACGGAGATTACGCATTGGTATCGGTAGGCCGCCGCCCGTTTACTGAAGGGCTGGATGCTGAAAAAGCAGGAGTGAAAATCTCTGAAAGGGGCCAGATCGAAGTGAACGACCACCTGCAAACGGCTGTATCGAACATCTATGCGATAGGCGATGTGGTGAAAGGCGCTATGCTTGCCCACAAAGCGGAAGAAGAAGGTGTATTTGTTGCTGAAACGATTGCCGGCCAAAAGCCACACATCGATTATAACCTGATTCCGGGCGTAGTATATACATGGCCTGAGGTTGCCGCTGTTGGTAAAACAGAGGAGCAGCTTAAGGAAGCCGGAGTGGAATACAAATCGGGTAGTTTCCCGTTCAAGGCGCTTGGAAGAAGCCGTGCGAGTATGGATACCGATGGTTTCGTGAAAATACTGGCTGATGCCAAAACCGATGAGGTATTGGGTATCCACATGATCGGTGCGCGTACTGCCGACCTTATCGCTGAAGCGGTGGTAGCAATGGAGTTCAGGGCATCTGCGGAAGACATCTCAAGGATGAGCCATGCACACCCAACCTATGCTGAGGCTATTAAAGAAGCAGCGCTTGCCGCAACAGACAACAGGCCGCTACATATGTAATAGACTTTGTAAAAAACACAAACCCATCTGAAAGGATGGGTTTGTGTTTTTTAATTAAGGTCTTTTGTCAGTGATGCACGGTAAGTATATCAATTTGTAAAGGAGTTATTATCATAAATGATCTTGTATTGCCTTCAACCAATTCCCTTACATTCTTTTCATTTACATCAGGAACCACTTTACCCGCATCCGGATTTTGCTTTAGGATACTGATTCTTGCTGTAATTCTTTTAATCTGCATTCTTGCATATTTTTTTGAATCCCGGGCACTATATTCCGCAATACTTTTCAGGTCTTCAACAGCCAGTTTGGTCCGGTTTATCCGAACCATTTTTCGATCTCATCATTAAGTTCGTCTTCAGAAATGACCTCTCCGTTTCGTGACTGTTTTCTCGCTCGTTCAACTTTATCAATCACTATCAGTTTGTCCATAACATCGTCTATTGAAAATTCTTCAGGAAATTTTTCCAGAGCTTCTTTTACTTTTGTATTCATTATCATGGCATTCTGTTTTCTCAAATATATTTTTTTAGGAATTATATAAACAACTATCCCTTCATAAATAAAATCACTCATGCATTTCCTTTTTAAGGTAGCCTTTTCCGTAAATTTGGGTAACAAAAAATCAAGATGAGGACTTCAACTATATTTGTCACGGTGGATGCCGTGATATTCCGCAAAGCCGGAAACGACCACGAGATATTATTTATTAAGCGAAAAAAAGAACCTTTCAAAGGCCAATGGGCCATTCCGGGTGGATTTCTTGATGAAGGGGAAGACCTTCCTGTGGCAGCTGCCAGGGAACTCAGGGAGGAAACAGGGGTAGTAGTGGATAAGCTGGAGCAATTGGGAGCTTTCGGTAAGCCTGGGCGCGACCCCAGGCAGCATACGGTATCGGTAGCGTATATTGGTTTTGCCGAAGAAAATACAAAAGCGGTTGGTGCCGACGATGCCGAGGAAGCGAAATGGTTTTCGGTTAAAAACCTGCCGGAACTGGCATTTGACCATGCCGATATCGTAACTTTAGCCCTACAAAAATACCTGCTATGAGATTCCACACCAGAAAATGGGTGAAACCCGAAGACCTGAACCCGAACGGCACATTATTTGGCGGCAAGCTACTCGCCTGGATCGATGAGGAAGCCGCGCTGTATTCCATCATCCAGTTGGAAAACCAAAGGGTGGTGACCAAGCACATGTCGGAAATTAATTTTATGAGCTCGGCAAAACAGGGCGATATCATTGAGATCGGTATCGATGTGGTTCGGTTTGGTACGACATCTGTAGTTTTACGGTCGGAGGTACGCAACAAAATGACTCAGGAAAAGATCATCACGGTCGATAATATCACTATGGTGAACCTGGATAGTTTTGGGCGTCCGTCAGCCCATGGAAAGATGAAAATTGAATATGTAAAGGACAGAATAGTAAAGCCGTAAATCTTCCAAAATTCCAAAAAAACAAGTTCCAAATTTCAATTACAACAGTGAATTTGTTTTTCACTATTCTTCAATGTAGCCTTTTCCGGTAGGCAATTCAAAAATTTCCAGGTCAAAATAGGCGACAGAAGCAATAACATGGTCGAAGATATCAGCCATAATGTATTCGTAATTAAGCCAGCGCTTATCGGTAGTAAAAAGGTAGATCTCAATAGGAATGCCTTTTTCAGTCGGCTGCAGATGGCGGCACATAATAGTAAGGTCCTTATTCGCGCCCGGGTGTGTTTCGATATAACTGTTGATATATTTGCGGAAGACTCCAAGGTTTGTGAGGTTACGCCCGTTTATCGACAGCGATTTGTCGATATTATGTTCTTCGTTCCAATGGTCGATATCTGCCTGGCGGCTTCTCAGGTAATCGGCTATTAAGTGAATCTTGCTCAGGTCTTTTATTTCATCCCGGTGAATAAAGCGTACACTGTTTGCTTTTATAAGTATATGCCTTTTGATGCGGCGCCCGTCGGAATCCATCATACCACGCCAGTTGCGGAACGAATCGGATATCAGGCTGTAGGTTGGAATAGTGGTGGTGGTGTGGTCGAAATTACGAACTTTCACTGTTGCCAGGTTGATCTCGATCACGAATCCATCCGCGCCGAATTTCTCGATAGTGATCCAGTCGCCAATACGCACGATGTCATTCACGCTCACCTGTATACTGGCTACAAAACCAAGTATCGTATCCTTAAAAATAAGAATGATAATGGCCGAAATGGCTCCGAAAGTCCCTAATAATGCTCCGATTGTTTTGTCAAACAATACCATTATAATACCGGTAACCCCAAATATCCACAGCACGATCATTACAACCTGGATGTAGCTGTCAATAGGTTTGTCATTGTACTCCGGCTGTAGCTTCAGGTAATCCTTTAGCGAGTTGAAAACACTTCGTATAATCCAGAGGCTAAGCAGGATAATAGATATCGATGTGCCTTTGGATATCAGGTTTTCCCAGTAATCAAACTTGTCGAGTATAGCCGGGAGCGCCTTATAAATAAAGTAAAGCGGAATAAGGTGTGCAACATATTTAAACGTTTTGTTCTGAACCAAAAAATCATCGAAGGAAGTTTTGGTACGACGGGCAATTACACTGACGAAAAGAACAAGTGTTTTCTTTGCAATTTTATCGAGTATTATAGCCACAATGGCCAATACCACAAGGTTTACGGCGAGATTGCCATAGAGCGCTGTGGTATTGCCAAAGTCGAGCTTTCGCAGTATCTTATATGCCCAGTTGAAAATTTCCATGCCCTAGGCTGCTGTTTTGGAGCTAAAGTATTTACGCTCCATAATGAATGTACCGAACGGAGGGATAGAAGCGAGGCAGATAATGATATATTTTTTCCATGGCCAGTTCATTTCAAACTTCAGCATGGTGGCCATAATAATGTAAACGGTAAATAACACCCCATGGGCCATACCTGTAGGGCGAATGTATTCGGGGTTATCCCAAATGTATTTTAGCGGCATTGCAACAAAGAAAAGAACGAGTGCGGAGATACCTTCGAGGGTAGCAATTATCTTAAAAGCGCGTATCATAATTGAAAATTTTTGCAAAGGTAGGGAATAACGTGTTTTTGTCAGGATTTTAACACGGCTGAATTTCTTAAAATTTAGACAACAAAAAAGCCGCCCGTTGCCGGACAGCTTTCTCCTAATTATATAACGTGTAAATTTGAATCCGTTAGAATGCCTGCAACGCTTTGTTGTATTCCTTAAGGTCAAGGATGTTGTTCTTGTTGGTCAGGTCGGTAAACAGTGAAAGCAGGTAATCAAGGCTCTCAAGGTTATTTTCAATACCTTCTTTGTTGTCTGAGATTACTTCTTCCTGGTCTTCGGCAGGTTCGTCATCAGGTATCGCTATAAGGAATGCGCCATGCTCTTCGAGGTGCTCATACGTAAGGCGTAGCGCCTTGGTAAGTACCGGATTTGACTCTTCCATCGAATATTCGCGCAGTTTTTTCAGGTCGGCGATAAGCGATTCCGCATTGAAACCTTTTTTAAACAGGTCTAGCTGTATCTTATGGATCAGTTTTTGTGCACTCGGGTTTTCCACAGTTCTCGGTGTTTAGTTTTTCGACTTTGTTTAAGGAATGCAAAAATAGTATTTTATCTGTTTTCTCCGCATGTTTTTTTAAGTTTATTGCACAATGTGAACTTTCACCGTAAATTTGGGAACATGAGTAAACGCGACCTTAAAAAATATTTGGCCTCCCTGCCAAAGGAAGAACTGGAAGAACAACTGTTGGCATTGTATGAAAAATTCGGCGATGTAAAGCAGTACTACGACTTTGTTTTCAACCCGAAAGAAGAAAAGCTGGAGCAGGAAGCCAAGGTGAAGATATCCAACGAATACTTCCCGCAAAGGGGCAAACGGCCAAAACTTCGCCGTTCTACCGCGCAGAAATATATCAAGCATTTCCTGTCACTTGGTGTTGATCCCTATGTGGTTGCTGATGTAATGCTCTTCAATATCGAGACCGCACAGAAATATTCTGCAAAGCGCGAACTCCGGTATTCGTCTTTCTATAAAAGCATACTTAATTCGTATAAGCAGGTTGTGGATTATGTGGCAGCCAACGGTATGGCATCTAATTTTAAAGAACGCATCCTGGCTATCAAAGAAGAAACCTTCCGCCAGCATTGGGAAAACGGTAAAGAATTTGAGCGTATCTGGGATAATTTCGAGTAGCCTTTAGTACATATTGACAAAATACTATCAGAATCGTTCTTTCATAAAATGTATTTTTATCCCATACTAAATCGTTGTAATGGGCAAAAAAATACTATATCTCATCCTTTTACTTTCCCTTACCTGTTTCGGACAGGGTAGGGAAAAAATCTGCATTGATGAAGGCTGGCGCTTTGCGTTCGGCCATCCGTCGGATACGGAAAAAGACTACGGACACGGCACCGCTTATTTTTCGTACCTCGCTAAGACCGGCAATGGTGACGGACCCGCCGCATCCGGATTTGATGACACTTCCTGGAGGCTTCTCGACCTGCCGCACGACTGGATCGTAGAACAGCCCTTTTCAGAAAAAGGCAGCCCCAGCCATGGCTTTAAGGCGGCAGGCAAAGGCTTCCCGGAGCGCAGCATCGGATGGTACCGTAAAAAAATTATCATTCCAAAAACAGACCTTGGCCGTAGTATCACTTTAAAATTTGATGGGGTATACCGTAATTCCAAAGTATGGTTCAATGGGCATTATCTGGGTACGGAAGAAAGTGGCTACCACGGTTTTGAATATGATGTTACAGCCCTTGTAAACTATGGAGGGGAGAATACTATTGCCGTTCGTGCCGACGCGTCAATGGAAGAAGGATGGTATTATGAAGGAGCGGGAATCTACAGGCATGTTTACCTGCAAAAGACGGATCCGCTTCACATAGTTTCTAACGGTACTTATGTTACAACTTCCCTGTTTACAGGATATTCGGATGTAAAAGTTGAAGTAACGCTTCAAAATAAGGGTCCTTATGCCGGGCCGGTTGAAATTGTACAAATGGTATATGACCCTTTTGGAAAAGAAGCCGCCAAAACTATTGTTACAGGAACCGCGCCGGAATATTATAAGACCGTTTCCTATAGCTCGGTTTTAAAAGTAAATAACCCAAAACTGTGGGATATCGATACCCCTAATTTGTATAAGCTTGTCACTGAGGTAAGGCAGGGAAATGCTGTCGTTGACAGATACGAAACAGAATTTGGTATCCGCAGTATACGTTTCGATGCTGAAAAAGGTTTTTTCCTGAATGATAAGCCCGTGAAGCTTAAAGGGACCAACAACCATCAGGACCACGCCGGGATTGGTACAGCTTTGCCTGACGGGATGCAGTATTACCGCATCAAAAAACTGAAGGAAATGGGAAGCAATGCCTACCGTTGTTCGCACCATCCGCCTACACCGGCACTGCTCGAAGCGTGTGACAGGCTCGGAATGCTTGTTATCGACGAAACCCGCCTGATGGGTACGACCGATATGCACCTTAATGACCTGAAACGCATGATTGAACGCGACAGGAATCACCCGTCGGTATTTTGCTGGTCGCTGGGTAATGAGGAGTGGGCAATTGAAACCAATATAACAGGCGAAAGAATCACTAACATTATGCAGGCCTATTGCAGGAGCATTGATCCAACCCGCCCCGTTACATGCGGCCTGAGCAGCGGTTTTAAAAGCGGGATATCATCGGTAGTGGAGGTGATCGGCTACAACTATATGGGCAATGGCGATATCGATGGCCATTATAACGAATTTAAGCACCAGCCCGGCATGGGCACCGAAGAAGGGTCCACCTTTGCGACCAGGGGTATATATTTTTCCGACGAAGCCAAACATTACCAGAGTGCTTATGATAAAAAACCGCGCCCGACATTCTACAGCATACAGGAAGGCTGGAAATTCTATGACGCACGCCCTTACCTTGCCGGAATGTTTATCTGGACAGGATTTGATTACCGGGGAGAACCTACACCGTACAGCTGGCCTTCGGTAACATCCTATTTCGGCATGATGGATGTATGCGGCTTTCCGAAAGATAATGTCTATTACCTGAAGTCTTGGTGGGGCAAAGAACCCGTCTTGCACATCCTCCCACATTGGCACTGGAAGGGCAGGGAAGGGCAGGAGATCGATGTGTGGGCCTATTCTAACTGTGATGAAGTGGAGTTGTTCCTGAATGGAAAAAGCCTTGGCAGGAAAGCAATGGAACGCAATGGTCATTTGGAGTGGAAAGTAAAATACCAAACCGGAAAGCTTGAGGCTATAGGGTATAAAGACGGAAAAAAGCAGCTGGTTACAACCCGGAAAACTACAGGCAGCCCGGAAAAGATCAGGCTTAGTGCCGAAACGCATAAAGACATATCGGTAATTACGGCAGAAGTTACCGATAAGAACGGCCTGCATATCCCTGTCGCGGCAAACGAAATAAACTTTTCGGTCCAAGGCGGTGGGAAGATATTGGGTGTTGGCAATGGCGACCCGACCTCTATTGAGGCTGATAGGTTTTTAGAAGGGGCGCAGTGGAAACGAAAGCTTTTTAAAGGTTACGCACAGGTAATTGTACAGGCAGATGCGAGCGGACAGCCTCTTGTGCTTACTGCAAAAGGCGAAGGGCTGAAGCAGGGAACTATCACAATAAAGAAATAATCAATGTTGAACTATTGTTAAGCGGCTGCCGGAAGGGTGCCCGTTTTATTCATCGTTCTTAACCAGCAGTTTGTTGTCTCTTGCCAATGAATAGCTGTACTAGTGTCGCGAGTACTATTGTCATAGCCGCGCCAATCACGTTAAGCCACAGATAGCTCAGTATCTCGACTTCGTACACATATATGCGATAGATCACAATAACCGCGGCCTGCGTTACCAATGCGCTCCAGAAGATGGCTTCCGCTTTTACGTACTTTATAAAGAACGCAACCAGGAATACCCCGAGCACCGTTCCGTAGAAGATCGACCCGATAATGTTCACCAACTGTATAAGATTCTCAAACAGCGTTCCCACACAGGCAAACAATATCGCAATGATACCCCACATCAGGGTAAAGAGCTTCGTCATGTCTACAAAATGTTTTTCTGACTTTTCGCCTTTGGCATAGCGTTTATAAATGTCTATCGTAGTTGTGGATGCCAGCGCATTGAGTCCTGATGCGGACGATGACATTGCTGCCGAGAATATAACCGCCAGCAACAACCCTATAAGCCCGTGAGGAAGGAAATTGAGGATAAAATAAAGGAAAACATAGTCTTTGTCATTTGTCTCAGCCCCCTTGTCTGCCTTTTTGATAAGGTCCTTCGCCTGGTCACGCAGGTCTTTTTCGCGGGTGTTAAGCGCCACCATTTTGTTGTGCAGCTCTTTATTGTCGTAATCCTGGTTCAGCTGGTGAACATACAGCAGGCTGATTTCTTCTTTTTCCGCGGCAACCATTTTCAGCTGCCCTTCAAGGCGTTCGTAATCCGGCTTATATTCAGAATTGTTAATGATCCTGGTATTGTTCGGGTTAAAATGCAGCGGGGCAGAGTGAAACTGGAAAAATACGAACACCATAACGCCTATTAGCAGTATAAAGAACTGCATCGGCACTTTAAGGAATCCGTTCATGATAAGCCCCATCTGGCTTTCGCGAACGGAACGACCCGAAAGATAACGCCCCACCTGCGACTGGTCGGTACCAAAATAGGCCAGCATCAGGAAGAAACCACCGGCAATACCGCTCCATACCGTATAGCGCTCTTCGGGATCGAAAGAAAAGTTTAAGATGTCGAGCTTGTTGTTCGCCCCGGCTATATGCATGGCATTACTAAAGCTAAGGTCTTCCGGCAGGTATTCCAGTATCATGTAAAAGGCAAACGCCATCCCGATCATGATAACGAACATTTGTTGCTTGTGCGTAACGTTTACGGCCTTCGTACCGCCCGAAACCGTATAAATAATAACCAATACCCCAATAATCAGGTTCATCAGGTTCAGGTTCCAGCCCAATAATGACGACAGGATAATGGCAGGCGCGTATATCGTAAGTCCTGTTCCGAGCCCGCGTTGTATCAGGAAGATAACCGACGCAAGGGTGCGTGTCTTTACGTCAAATCGCTGTTCGAGGTATTCATAAGCTGTATAAACTTTAAGCTTATGGAATATCGGGATGAAAGTGATACAAATAACCACCATTGCCAGCGGTAGGCCGAAATAAAACTGCACGAAGCCCATACCATCATGGTAGGCTTGCCCGGGTGTGGATAAAAATGTAATGGCGCTGGCCTGTGTTGCCATTACCGAGAGCCCTACTGTCCACCAGGGGGTTTCATTGTTTCCAAGTATGTATTCTTCAACATTTTTACTGCCTTTGGTCTTTAGGACCCCATAAGCTACAATAAAGATCAGCGTTGCCGAAAGTATGGTCCAGTCTAATAACTGCATATCAGCTAAAGATTTGCATTAAGAAATAAAAAAGCACAATATATACGACATTGAGCAGTAGTACCAGAGAGTAGCTCTTTTTCCAGGACGAAGAATTGTCTTTCATAATTGTGTTTTTCATATCAGACACCAAAATGCCTGTTTTGTTACTGTAATAACTATTCTTAAGGGAAATTATTTTCCTATCCCTATCATGTTTGCCATAAGCCTGTATGCTCCCGAAACCCCTTCCGGCAGTTCCCTGAAGAAGCTCAGGCCGGTATAAATGTAATAACCTTTTCCATATTTTGCGACAAGCAGTCCGCCTTTTTTAGGTTCTTCACCCTTATCGTGCGATGACAATATTGCTGTGAACTCAGGTGCCCACTGGTCGGGATAATAAAGCCCCTGTTCCTGTACCCAGCCTTTAAAATCCCTGTCGGTTAACTTATTAGGATAGTTTAATACAGGATGTGCCGGCTCAAGGAATGTTACTTTCGCATTTTCTTCGGTTACCCTGTCGCGGGATACGCGAAGGGGATAGGGGGCAAGGTCTTTTATGCCAAGGTCACCTGTGGTATTATATTGCACTATCATATTACCGCCATTTTTCACATAATCGAAAAGTAACTGTTGTTTAAATACCAGCGCGTCAACCACATTATACGCACGTATGCCCAATACCACCGCGTCAAAATCTTTTAAACTTTCAGCAGAAATAGCATCCGGCGCAAGCAGTGTTACCTGATAGCCCATTTGTTTAAGGCTTTCCGGAATATTGTCGCCCGCACCCATGATGTAAGCGATCTTTTCCCCGCGGATTTTCAGGTCGACTTTAGTCAGTCGCGCCGTTGATGGCATGAGTACCTGCTGTGGTGCAATATGGGGGTAATTGATTATGGTCTGTTCACGGTCGTATTCTTTTCCATTAATAGTAGCGATGCTTCGTCCTGTCGCTTCAGATGGTTGTGCCGGCGGTGTTACCTCAAACGTCAGAATGGTTTCACTCCCTTTGCGAGCCAATTCAAAAGGTAGGGCAGAAGGTGTAACTTTCCATCCTTCCGGCAATTCAAAACGCAGGTTGCCTTTGCAGTTGTCAATTCCTGCTTTTACCTGTATGCTAACAGTTTGTTTCTTATTGTTGGTAAAGAGCTGCACTTTATTTAGCACTTTTGTAGCAACGGCAGGGATGATATCCAATGGCTGGTAGACTTCACCCATAACGGGGTCGTTATATTTATAGACGATCTCCCTGGTGAATGGAATTATTTCATTACCAATCTTCACCCTGAATTCCATTTTCTGTTCGCGGATGATATCCGGGATACCGATCTTTTGCAGGTCGTCAACACGGTACATTCCCGAAGTTCCTTTTTCTGCCAGCCAGTAGGGAGAGGTATAAGCGCTTTTTTCCGGGATTCGGACTTCGCTTTCGCCACTCTGGTCCACATTGTTGTCGAGGGCAACGGGTGTTGTACTGCCTGCAACAGAAACCAACTCCATCGGAACGGTACAACGGTTTATCGCTTCCCATTTTACTTTCAGCATACTGCCGCGTGTAGCAGATTGTACATCGGCCACAGCCTCAAGGTATAAACCCGAACATGCCGCTATAATTTCCTTTATTTCTTCCGTTTTGATGTTTACCCAATGGCTGTCTTCCAATTTTTCAATTTGTTTGTACACCGCAATTAGCGCAGGAATCGAAGCAGAAGGGTTTTTAAAGTCGTAATTACGAATAATGGCATCAACAGCATCTCCAACAGCTTTTCCGCCTTTTACGCGATTCCAAGAAGTATCTATACCTTCAAACAGGTTTTGCTTATCTTTCAGGTCTTCTCCCTTTATAAGCTCCAGGTATTCCATATCGTCGCCGCGCTGCCCGGTAGACCCAAATCCCTGCGAGCGGTGCTTGCTGCGGCTTAAAGCTGCAATTTCCTGGTTTGATTTGCCTAATAGTGGAAAATAAACCCCGGTATTAAGATTAATGTATTTTGATTTGTCTGCTTTTTCAAAATTCTCCCGTCCGCCGAAAAACCACCACGATACGTTGAATAACAATCGTTTTGGCTGCCATGTTTTTACGTGCTCCAGTTGTTTGATTTCGTATTTGGAATCGGCTGCCAGGTTCCAGGCTTCCTGTGTCAGCATGGCCGAAGACGTATGGTGGCCGTGGGTTGTTCCCGGGGAGCGGTGGTCAAAGCGGGTAACGATCACATCTGGCCTGAACATGCGTATCACCCACACCATGTCGTGCAATACTTTCGGTTTTTCCCATATTTCCAGCGTTTCATCCGGCATTTTCGAGTACCCGAAATCATTCGCCCGGCTAAAGAACTGCTCACCGCCATCCACTTTGCGCGCCTCAATAAGCTCCTGTGTACGGATCACGCCCAAAAGCTCGCGCAGTTCCAATCCGATAAGGTTTTGCCCGCCATCACCCCTGGTAAGAGAAAGATAGCCGGTACGGGCTTTTTTATCGTTGGCAAGAAAAGAGATCAGCCTTGTGTTTTCATCGTCGGGATGCGCGGCAATATACAGCGCGCTCCCAAGGAAATTGAGTTTTTCGAGTTTGTTGTAGATCTCTGCGGAAGACGGCTTTTGCGGCTGAGCATAGCCAACGGCAAAGCAAAAAATAAAAAGGTACAGGGAAAGCTTTTGCATTGTTTAATCGTAAAATTCTTTATCCTCCTGCTTTACCGGCACAATGCTCACACCTTTCTGCATCAGCAGGCTGTTGGGGTAAGTGATGAGTTCGCCTTCGCGCGTACGGAGAATGGTATGAAAGGTTTTAATGTCTTCTATCTGTGCCTCAAGAGGAAAATCTTTATCGTGTATCCTGATAAAATCACCGATACGGAAAGGATAGGTGAAAAAGAGTATCATTCCCGATGTGATGTTGCTAAGGATCGACCATTGCGCAAAGAAGGCGACGCCTATTACGGTTAATGCACCGGTAATGAATGCAAAAAGGCTGTCTGTATCTATTCCCCAAATGGCAATAATGATAACGCAGAACAGCACCGTCATAAAAATGTCAATGTATTTTGTGATCAGGTTGGTGCGGTGCTCCGAGAGGTGTGCCCTGCGGGCATAGCTTTTCGTAATCTTCCTAATTATAGCACCAAGTAGTATGAACACAATAACCGTAATGGCAGTGCTGAGTCCCTGTTTAAAATATTCGTGATGCAGTAATTCCTTCATTACACAAATTTACTCAAATGTTGGTATACTTTGTCTACCGGCAATCCTACCACATTGGCATAAGAGCCTTCAATTTTGGCAATGGCAACGAGTCCTATCCATTCCTGTATGCCATACGAACCTGCCTTATCATAAGGTTTGTAATTATCAAGGTAATATTTTATTTCATCATCACTCAAATTGTTGAATGTAACCTTTGTAGTTTCGTTGAATACAACTTTTTCTTCAAGTGTTTTGATGCATACCGATGTAATGACCTCATGTGTTTTCCCCGAAAGGGATTGCAGCATGGCAAAAGCATCTTCATAATCCCTTGGTTTGCCCAAAGCTTTTTCTTCATGCCATACAATGGTATCGCTGGTTATGAGTATTTCGTTTTCTGAAAGTGTCTCATCCAGTCCGGAGGCCTTCAATACAGCAAGGTAATCGGTAATTTCCGCCCCCTTAAGGTTGTCGGGATAGATCTCCTCAATATCCTTCAGGCGAACTTCAAAATTCACATCCAGCTCCCGTAAAAACTGCTGTCTGCGGGGCGATCCCGACGCCAGCACTATAGTATGGTTCTTAAGTTTATCCCGCAGCATTGATATGTATATTATAGGTTATAACAGCGATCGCGATAGGTGTAAAGAGCAGTATAAGCTTCAGCACACCTTCAAGATGCGCGAAATCTTTGTTTGTTTTTGCCGACCAGAGTTTTATCATAAAATATACCAGTGGCCCAAGGATAAACAACAGGCCATAGCCGAGCGCGTAAGTAAGGTCGATGATATTCTCGCTGCCATAATACAGCAGCAGGCCTGCCGGGATAAGCGAAAAGAAAAACAATATCTTTATCGTCCTGTCTTTGCCCAGGGCAATCGGCAAAGAGCTTACCCCTGCATTGTAGTGCAGGTCGGTATTTTTAAGGTCGCTCACAAATGTGCACAGTAATGCTATAAGGAATACGAAGAATCCGAATTCGATGTGGATCCAGAATATCATTTGCAGGTATTCCGCGCCATCGGGATTTACAGAAAGAAATGGGTACAGGTTGAAAATCCCCGGAGCAAGTATAACAAGTGCAGCCGTAAGGGCCACCAGAAAATTACCGACAGCAATCATATTCCTGAGGCTGGTAGCGTGTATGTATCCTATCGCGCCCGCAACCACAAATATGGCAACAAAACCAGGCTTCCCGATAAGGTCGGCAATGTAGTACCCAATAGCCAGGCCAACTATAGTTAAGCCAAGATAGATATTGTATCCTTTAGCTTCCGTTATCCCTGCCTTTTCAGCCCTGCCTGTTATTTCTATATGGTATACCAACGCGCCACCGGCGGCTATAAGCAGCGTTGCCAGCATAAATAAACCATACTGCCAATAGTTAAGAGCCTGGGGCAGCCCCGCCATCTGTTCCATAAAGCCATAGCGGAAAACAAGCTGGGCTATAAGTATGAGCAATAAATTCGTTGGATTGAAAAGTCTGATCAGTTTCATTCGTCGTATCGTGTCTTTTTTATTATTAGTCGTAACGGGCATTAAAATGTTCCATCCATTTTCCCTGCACCTTCATTACCTGTTCGATCACATCGCGTACACAGCCGGTGCCGCCATCCTTATGAGAAATATACTTACTGATCTCCTTAATTTCGGGAGCCGAATCCTGCGGGCATGTTGGCAGGCCTACAAGCTGCATCACGTGGTAATCCGGAATGTCATCACCCATATATAACACCTCTTCAGACTTTATATTGTAGATATCGGTAAACTCGCCAAAGGTCTCCACTTTGTTGGGTACACCCAGGTAAATATCGGTTATGCCAAGGTTGCGCAGCCTTACGCGTACGCCTTCATTGGAGCCACCCGATATGATGCAGACCGTATAGCCGTTTTCCACAGCGGCTTTCATGGCATAGCCATCGCGGATATTCATATTACGGAGCATTTCCCCGGTAGGGGTTACGTGTATTGTGCCGTCGGTAAGCACGCCATCCACATCAAAAATAAATGTGGTAATGCGGTTCATTATTTCTTTATAGCTTTCAGCCATTGGTCTTTTGTATCGATTGGGTTAATAGGGTATAAATGTTTTTCAGGTTCTCATCTTTAAGAAAGCCGATATGCTTTTCAATGGTCTTTTGGTCGTGCCGCACTGCGGGGCCTGTTTGGGCTTCAGCCGGAGGCAATGTATTTATCTTATCGGCGGTTTCGGTAATCAAAGGCTTCAGGATGTCGAGATGAATATCATTCTCTTTACAAATACTATCTCCCAAAGCATACATGTGGTTTGTAAAATTGCTCACAAAAACCGCAGCTACATGAATTGCCTGCCTTTGTTGTGAATCGATCCTGTAAACGGACTGCGATAGTGAACGTGCCAACTGTTCAAGGGTCGTATAATCTTCTTCATTTTCGCTTTCAAGGCATATAGGAATCGTACTAAAGTCTACTTTTTTCGCTTTGGAGAATGTCTGTAAAGGATAAAAAACAGCCCTTCGGTTCTTTGCATCAGTAGCTGTCATGGCAACGCTTCCTGAGGTGTGCGCGACCAGTCGGCCTTCAAAAGGCAGCTGAGAAGCTACATCCGATATTGCGTCATCTGTTACAGAAAGCAGGTATATTTCGGCATCCGCAATGGCATCGAAGGAAGATACAATACGCTCTTCCTCAAGCAGGTGTGCCAGTTTTTCCGGGTGCCGGGCATAGGCCTGTACAAGAGTGGCCGCACCCGAAGCTTCAATTGCTTTGATAAGGTGCTGCGCGACATTTCCGGAACCGATAACGACAATTTTTAGCATGGGTGCTAAATTAGGAAAAAAGTTTCAGGAATAGGGGAGGGTGCGCTGGTGAATTACCGGCAAAGAAAAAGCGGCCCTACAGCCGCTTAGTTTTATTCTTTTGTCCACTTGTTGTCTTTCAGGTCGATGTCCGGAAGGATCTTCGCAGGATCGATCTCAACCGACTTCAGCTTTTTAGGCGATTTGATCAGGAATCTCCAGTCTTTCTGGCGCATCCATGTTTCAACCGGAAGGGTATGTATTTCTTCGGAACCATCTTCGAAAGTTACCTTAAATACCACCGGCATAGGGAAGTCTCCCTTATTGATGAATTTAATGATCGCTGAGTCTGACTCCTGTGTTACATCGATGATACCAAGGTCGACATTGCCATTACCAACGAACCATCCTCTCCAGAACCAGTTAAGGTTTTCTCCGGCAGCATTCTCCATAGCATTGAAGAAATCGCTTGGCTGAGGGTGTTTGAATGCCCAGTTTTTAATATACGAACGAAAGGCGTAATCAAAACGCTCCGGCCCGAGGATATACTCCCGCAGTAAAAGCATACCTGTAGCAGGCTTGTAATATGCGGTATAGCCAAGGTTCATATTTTTTGCCACATCCGGATAGGTAGATACGCTTTCGCGGCCTTTCCAGCGGAACCAGTGTACACGGTTCTGTGTCTTGGCAAGGTCGGAAGGATATTCGCCATTATTGAAGGCTAATGTGCTGTAATAGTTAATGAAAGTATTAAATCCCTCGTCCATCCATGCGTAGCGGCGCTCGTTAGAACCCACGATCATCGGGAACCAGTTGTGCCCGAATTCGTGGTCGGTAACATCCCAAAGGCTTGCGCCCGAAGATCCTGCCTCACAGAAGGAAACACCCGGATACTCCATACCTCCGGCATTCGATGCCACGTTTACGGCATTAGGATAAGGGTATTCATACCATTTTTCAGAATAATGCTCAATTGATGCTTTAGTATATTCGGTAGAACGGCCCCATGCGCTGTTTTCCTTTACCTGTACCGGGTAAACCGATTGTGCCATACCTTTTCTTCCGCTCGGGAAATTGATGCGTGCTGCATCCCACACAAACGCTTTGGAGGTTGCGAAAGCCACATCCCGACTATTGGTCATTTTAAAATGCCATGTAGCCTTTCCGCTTTGCATTGGCCTTGTTACAGCGGTATTGCCTACTTCCTCAGGGGTGATAAGATAAATGGTTTTGTCGCTCTTTTTAGCCTGCTCCCAACGGGCCTGCTGCTGTTTGGTAAGCATGTTTTTAGCATTGACCAATTCTCCCGACCCTACAACAATATGGTCGTAAGGAACGGTTATCTTATAATCAAAGTTGCCATATTCTACGTAGAACTCACCGGCTCCAAGGTAAGGCTCGGTATTCCATCCTACCACGTCGTCAAAAACAGCTACCCTTGGATACCATTGCGCCAGGGAATATATTGTACCTTTAGGAGACTTCAGCTGGCCCATCCTGTCCATACCGGCTTTTGGGATTTTAAACTCAAAGTTCATGCTTACCGTCGCTTTACCGCCTTTAGCTTTTAGCGGCTCCTTAAAGAAAACTTGCATCCTTGTATCGGAAATGAGGTATTTATTTGAGGGATCACCCTTGGTTTTGGCGCTAAGCCCTGTAATGGTAAGGCCTCCGTCTGTATCGCCGGAATAACGGTTGCCTGCAATAGGGGTGGTAAGTGTTCCGCGGGAAGTTTCTGTAAAGCGGTTTTGCTCCACATACATCCAGATATATTCGAGGTTTTCCGGGCTGTTGTTGTAGTAGGTCATCGTCAGCTTGCCCTTAAGGATGTTGTTTACATCGTCCAGTTCAGCCTCTATAGCATAGTCGGCGCGGTTCTGCCAGTATTGTGGCCCGGGCTTGCCGGAAGCGGAACGGTATTCGTTGCCCCTGCGGTACATTACATCATCAAATTCAGACTGGTTGTTTTTGGTTATTTCCTGGGCGAAAGCGGTTATTCCTGTAAGCGAAAGGAATAGCAATAATCTGGGTATCCTCATTAAGTTCTTGCTTGTTTTGATTGATTCGTATTCAGCTAAACGTCAAATATACCTAACTTGCCCTTAATATTAAAAAATATTTTGAAATTGGCATTTTTATCAATCAAATCGGCAATCCTAAGTGAAGTTTTGAGTATTTTTGCGTTCAATTTTACTCAATCATTCCACGCTCATGGATAAAATAATCTCGTTCTTTTCTTCAACGCGTTTAATGGCAGTGCTTTTCATAGTTTTTGCCGCCGCAATGGGAATAGGCACGTTCATAGAAGATGCCTACAATACCGAAACCGCACGACTTTTCATCTACAATGCCTGGTGGTTCGAAGCGATCATGTTTCTCTTCATGGTCAACTTCTTCGGCAACATAAAGCGTTACGGCCTTCATAAAAAAGAAAAATGGGCAACATTGCTGCTGCACCTTTCCTTTATACTTATCATTTTTGGCGCATTTGTTACACGATATATTAGTTTTGAGGGAGTGATGAACATCCGCGAAGGCGCTACCGAAAAACAGTTCTATTCTGACAAAGCCTATCTTACCGTTTGGGTCGATGGTGATTACGAAGGTTCTGTTCAGCGCCGTACCTTCGAAAAACCATTATTGTTTAGTGCAGCGAAGCTTCCGGGCATTTTCTCATTTCTGGGCAACAACGATTTTTCAATAAAAGGCGATTTCAACAAAAAGCCATTCAAAATATCCTATAAGAATTTTATGATAGGGGCAAAGGACACGCTTGTGCCTGATCCGAAGGGCGAGGAATACCTTAAGCTCGTAGAAGCCGGAGGGGGAAGCCGCCATGAGCACTATCTGAAATCGGGAGAGGTGCAAAACCTGCACAACATTCTGTTTGCGTTTAATGCCCCTACCGAAGGCGCTATAAACATTACAAAAACAGGCGATACCTATACGATAAAAACACCTTTTGAAGGTAATTATATGCGTATGGCCGACAAAATGCAGGGCGAGGTAGCGAAAGATACTGCCCAGCCTTTGGTATTCCGTTCGCTGTATACGCTTGCAGGCGCTATGTTCGTTTTCCCGGACGCGGCGATAAAAGCGAAGAAAACATATATTTCCGATAATAATTATAAGAGCAGGGAAAGTTCGGCGCTTACGGTTACTGTGGAATCCGAAGGGAAGAAAGAAGATGTAACGCTCTTGGGAGGAACGAAAAGGATAGGCCAGCCGGTTTCCATAAAACAGGGAGATCTTGAATATACGCTGATCTACGGAAGCAAAATATATGAACTGCCTTTTGGTATAAAACTCAACGATTTTATTGCCGCGAAATACCCTGGCAGCGAATCGTACTCTTCTTTTGAAAGTAAAGTGACAGTTATCGACCAGTCTAACAACAACACATTCGACCAGAGGATCTATATGAACAATGTATTAGACTATAAAGGCTACCGTTTCTTCCAGTCGTCGTATGACCCGGATGAGAAAGGTACAGTACTATCGGTAAGCCACGATTTCTGGGGTACGTGGATCTCTTATATTGGGTATTTCCTGTTGTATATAGGACTGATGGCAATATTGTTTGATAAGAACACCCGTTTTGGCGACCTTAAGAAAAAACTAGACAAGGTGAAGGCCAAAAAGGCAAGTATGATGACGGTTATTGTGCTGTTTATGACAATTGGGACTTTCGCGCAGGACCATATTCATGAAAGGCCAACACAGAAGCAAATTGATTCTGTACTGAGTAAATATAAAGTAAGCGAGGAACATGCGGCTAAGTTCGGTCGCCTTATCATACAGGATTACGGCGGAAGGATGAAGCCTGCCAACACATTTGCGTCGGAATTACTGCGCAAGGTGAGCAAAAGTGATACGTATGCCGGTATGAATGCCGACCAGGTATTGCTGTCTATGGCTATGATGGACAGGGTTTGGAACAATGTGCCAATACTTTCCCTTCAAAGAGGTAATGACAGTATTCGTACCGTGCTAGGCCTTCCTAAAGATGCCGAATATGCTTCGCTGGTCGATTTTATCGATCCTAAGACAGGAAGTTATAAGTTAACCGAAATCCTTTTGGAAGCCAACAGGGCCAAAGAGCCAAATAAATTTGAGAAAGACTTTTTGGATATTGACAGGAGGGTAACATTGCTGAACTGGGCCATATCGGGCGAAGTATTCCGCGTACTGCCGGTTCCGGGAGATAAAGATAATAAATGGGTAAACTACCGCGAAGCTACAGAAGGCAGGATAAAAGGCATGGATACTATGAGGATGATTATTCCGATGTATTTACAAAGCCTTGGGGAAGCTGTGAATACCGGTGATTATAAACTGCCAAACAGCCTGTTGGAAGGGCTTAACAAGATACAGCACCAGTATGGCAAGAACGTAATGCCTTCGGACGACAAGGTTGAAGCCGAGATACTATATAATGAGCATGACATTTTCAAGAAATTATATAGGTATTATATGATTGCCGGCGTTTTGATGATGGTTTTCGTTATCCTCAAAATATTCAGGAACAGAAAGTGGCTAAGGGTTGCCGTAAATGTTTTCTACGGTATAATCATGTTTCTCTTCGCGCTCCATACGCTCGGCCTTATTGCCCGTTGGTATATTTCTGGGCATGCGCCATGGAGCAACGCTTATGAGTCTGTTATTTACGTAGGGTGGGCAACGGTTTTATTTGGGTTCCTGCTAAGCGCTTTCAGCTATAAGCCTGTTTTTAAATTCTCAGCTGTACTAAAAGCCTTCTTCGGCTTATCTGAAAAACACAGATCGGAACTTACGGTAGCCTCTGCGGCCTTCGTAGCTTCTATCATACTTTGGGTTGCCCATCAAAGCTGGACCGACCCGGAGATTGGTAACCTGGTGCCTGTGCTGAATTCCTACTGGCTGATGATCCACGTTGCGGTAATAGTAGCTTGCTATGGGCCATTTACGCTTGGGTTTATTTTAGGTATTGTAGCCCTTTTCCTTATGTTGTTTACAAACAGCAAAAATAAAGAGAAAATGGACCTGAATATAAAAGAGATCACTTATATCAACGAAATGGCACTTACTGTAGGCCTTGTAATGCTGGCGATAGGCAACTTCCTGGGTGGGCAATGGGCTAACGAAAGCTGGGGCCGTTACTGGGGCTGGGACCCTAAAGAAACCTGGGCGCTGGTGAGTATTATGGTATACGCGTTTGTGATACACATGCGTTTTGTGCCGGCACTTCGCAGCCGCTGGATTTACAACTTCTTTAGTGTACTGGCTTTCGCATCGATACTGATGACCTATTTCGGGGTAAATTTCTACCTTACGGGACTGCATTCGTATGCGAGCGGCGAGGTAAGAACACCTGCATACTTCCTGTATATGGCGCTTGGTGTATTTGCATTGGGTGGATTGTCTTATATGCAGTTCAGGAAGCATCTCAGGAAGTAATTTTTCGTAATTTTATATGAAAATCAAAACCATGAAAAATATAACCTTGCTGGCCTGCGGATTACTGATAATGTGCAGCTGCCAGAACCAGGCACAGACAAAGCCCGCAAAAGCAACAGAAAAAACAAAACCCATGGCAAAAGAAACCATATACCAGTTTAAAGTTAAAGACCTTACAGGCAAAGAATTTGACTTTGCCACGCTGAAAGGAAAGAAAGTAATCATTGTAAATACCGCGTCTAAATGCGGGCTTACGCCACAATACAAAGATCTTGAGGCGCTTTATAAAGAGTATAAAGATAAAGGACTGGTTATCGTAGGTTTCCCGGCAAACAACTTTGCTTCTCAGGAACCTGGAACCAATAAAGATATCGCCGAGTTTTGCGAGCTGAATTATGGCGTGACTTTTCCAATGATGGAAAAGATATCCGTAAAAGGTGAAGATATGGCTCCGGTATACCAATTCCTAACGCAAAAAAGTAAGAATGGGGTACAGGACAGTGAGGTAGAATGGAATTTCCAAAAATACCTTATCAATGAAAGAGGAGAATTGGAGAAGGTGATCCATCCGCAAACGCTTCCGACAGACCCACAGGTTACCGACTGGATAAAAGCCTGATTGCATGGCCCGGAATGATAATTTTCCGCATATCCTCACAGCATCTTCTACGCTGCTGGGACTTTGCTTTGTAGTGCTTACCTCGATGCACGTAGCCAATAAGAGGGAAGCTTCATTGATAGATGAGTTTACCGCCGCTGCTATTATTATGTTCATGACAAGCAGCATCCTTTCCTATCTTTCAATGCGGAGCAGTAAAGATCCCAAACCTCAGTATGAGAAAGTAGCTCACGTTGTTTTTCTGGCAGGATTGCTGTTTCTTTTTATAACTACAATGCTTATCGCATTCAACGTAATTGATTAAATGATCTATCCTAAGATACCTTTAGCCCAAAGTATTATAGAAATTTTATTAGCTAAGGGAGTTACCCATATCGTTATTTCACCGGGATCGCGCAACGCACCCCTTACTATAGGTTTTGCCAACAATCCAAATTTTACCTGCTACAGCATAGCAGATGAGAGGTGTGCCGCTTTCTTTGCTACCGGTATGGCACAACAGCTAAAAAAACCGATTGCGGTGGTATGCACATCGGGTTCGGCATTGCTGAATTATTATCCTGCAGTAGCCGAAGCTTTTTACAGCCAGATCCCGTTGATTATAATCTCTGCGGACAGGCCTCATGATAAGATCGATATTGGTGACGGACAAACCATACGCCAGGAGAATGTGTATGCGAACCATATCCTGTACAGTGCCAACCTGCTGGAAGAGGCATCCGGGGAAAATGACCAAAAAATTAACGAGGCCATCAATACAGCAGTTTTGCAAAAAGGGCCTGTACATATCAACGCGCCTTTTGAAGAGCCGCTCTATGAAACAGTAGCAGAATTGTCGGTACAGTCAGTCGTATTTGATACTATTCCGGAGGAACCTGCAGTTGAGGACCTCACTCCTTATATTTCCAAATGGAACGCTGCTAAAAAGAAACTAATTCTTGTAGGGGTTAACGATCCCAATACCATTGATAAAGCGATTATAGAGCAGTTGGCGAATGATCCTTCTGTTGTGGTGATGACCGAAACACCTGCCAACCTGCACCATAAGAAGTTCCTTGGCAGTATCGACACCATAATTACACCATTTACCCATCAGGATTTTGAGGCATGGAGGCCTGAGATATTACTAACGTTTGGCGGGATGGTGGTTTCTAAACGTGTAAAAGCATGGCTGCGTAAATACAGTCCGGCCGAGCACTGGCATGTTGATACATTAAGGGCTTATGATACTTTTGGTGCTTTTACAAAACATTTCACTACCGATGCCAATACATTTCTTAAGTACCTTTTGTCGAAAGCAGCACCCGTCGACAGCAATTACAACGAAACGGCTCAGATAATGAAAGCCTTCCGTAAAGTAAAGCATGACCACTATTTATCGAAAGTAAAATTTTCAGACTTTAAGGCTTTCGATCTTATAATGCCTGCCCTTCCGCACAACTCACAATTGCAGGTAAGCAATAGCGCTTCCATACGCTATGCGCAACTATTCGAAATGAGGGAGGATATCGAAATTTTTTGCAACCGCGGCACAAGCGGCATCGACGGCAGTACCTCTACAGCTGTTGGCGCGGCTGTTGGCAGTAAAAAAGAAACAGTTCTTATAACGGGTGATGTAAGCTTTTTGTATGACAGCAACGCGTTATGGAACAATTATATCCCGAAAGATTTTAAGATCATTGTTATCAATAATGGTGGTGGAGGGATCTTCAGGATTTTGCCGGGCCATTCTGAGAATGATGTCTTTAATACCTATTTTGAAACGGCGCACAACCTGACGGCTGAACATCTTGCGAAAATGTATGGGTTCGGTTATCAGGCGGCATCTGATGAAAAAGGGCTTAGTGAAGCATTGTCTTCTTTTATGGAAAAATCAGGCCAACCAAAGATACTGGAAGTATTTACGCCCATGCGTGAGAATGACGGCGTGTTGCTGAAGTATTTTAAAGAGTTGGTTTAAGAGGAACCTCCTGTAGATATTCCTTCCTATAATCTTCGTACCTTTGTACTTTAAATTACCACAATGATCGAAATAGGAAAATACAATACACTAAAGATAGCAAGGGATACCAAAGTAGGGCTGTACCTTACTGATGGCATTGAAGATATACTGCTGCCCAATAAGTATGTCCCTAAGGAATTTGAAGTAGGCGAGGATCTTATCGTATTTGTATACCTCGACCATGAGGAACGTAAAGTAGCTACCACGCTTGAGCCTTATATACTGCTGAATGAATTTGCCCTCCTCCGGGTGAATTATATCAACAAGTTTGGAGCTTTTCTGGATTGGGGCCTGGAGAAAGACCTTTTCGTGCCTTTCCGTGAACAGGCCAGGCCAATGGAAAAAGGCAAGCGCTATCTTGTATTTATGTACCTGGACCACGAAACGAACCGTCTTGCGGCTACCAGCAAGATCAACCAATTTTTGGATAACAGCGAACTAACCGTTGCTGAGGGGGACGAAGTGAACCTTATCGTTTCGCATATTACCGAGATGGGTATCAATGTTATCATCAATGAGATGTACAAAGGCCTTATGTATAAGGATGAAGTATATGACGACCTGCGCACGGGAGACCGTATTAAAGGGTACATAAAGACCATCCGCCCTGATAATAAAATCGACGTAACACTCCGTAAGAAAGGTTTTGCATCTATTGAGCCTGAAGCGGAAAAAGTACTGGATGAGCTTCGTGCCAGCCGTGGTTTCCTGCGACTAAACGATGACAGCCATCCGGAAGATATTAAAACGGTGCTGAAAATGAGCAAGAAAAGCTTTAAGAAAGCTATCGGGACACTCTACAAACAAAAGCTCATAGAAATAAAAGAAGACGGTATCTATTTGGTAAAAGAGTAGTTTCCAATCTCCAGCCGCGATTTAGTTTATTGCATGGTAACTCTGAACTCATAACTTTAAATCTTCAACCAAAATGTCTTTACACGATTTTAAAAACTGGACCGACAGCCTGGGCGGGCAGGATACAAAGATGCCTGTTTTGTTCATTGGGCACGGATCTCCAATGAATGGTATTGAGGACAATGAGTTTTCACAAACATGGAGAAGGATGGGGGAACAGATCACAAGGCCAAAGGCGGTACTGGTTGTTTCGGCACACTGGCTTACACGCGGTACGCACATTACTGCTATGGAAAATCCCAAGACCATTCACGATTTCGGTGGTTTTCCTCAGGCGTTGTTTGATGTGCAATATCCGGCAAAAGGGAATCCTGAGCTAGCAAAGGAAACCTCCAGGCTTATAACTTCTACAAATGTCGGACTGGATCATGAATGGGGCCTTGACCATGGTACATGGACTGTTGTACGGCACATGTATCCGGATGCTGATATTCCGGTACTACAATTGAGTATTGACTATGACAGGCCACCTGAATACCATTACAACCTGGCAAAAGAAATTGCTGCGCTGCGTAAAAAAGGCGTATTGATTATTGGCAGTGGCAACATGGTACACAACCTCAGGATGGTCGACTGGCGCAGGCTGAGCGAACCTGATTTTGGTTTTGACTGGGCTTTAGAAATGAATACGGTATTTAAAGAAAAAATTGGCAACGGCGACCACAAAGCGCTGATAAACTACGAAACGCTAAATAAAGCGGCCTCCCTTGCCATACCCACCCCCGATCATTATTACCCTTTGCTTTATACGTTGGGATTGCAGGATAAAGAAGATGAAATAAGCTTCTTTAATGACAGGCTGGTGGGCGGGTCGCTAAATATGACGTCGGTTAAAATCGGATAAACACTAGATATGACATTTTCTAAGAAATTCCTTTACGGGATCACAATAGCTTACAGCATTGGCGCTGTCTTACTTATTCTTGTAATGACAGACCTTTTCAAAGAAAACCCATTCCAGAAGAGATATATAGTCTTATGGATGCTTATTGTTGTGAATACTTTTATGTTAGTAAAAAGATGGAAGGCTCACCGGAAAAATTTGCGTTAGGAATGTTTTATTTTGTCTGCAATATATAGCCCTGGTACCATTTGCCCAGTGAGAATATTTTTTCTGCCGCGACAATTATGAATATCGGAAGCAACAACAGGTCAGAATAGCCCTCGGAATACAATATATAAGTTGAGAGTACACCCAGCCTTACATATTCAAGGTAATAGATCCATTTACGTTGTTCCAGCAAGGCTCCGCAGTTGATAAGGGTTATCAGGATAAACACAAGTGAAAACACTTTATCTAAGGTATTCTGGTAATTAAAGAAATAAGTGAACCATGTTAACAGTGCTACGCTAATTACTATTTGGAACGTAAGATACCTTTTGAATTTTAATTCCCTAAGTTTTAAACTCCTGTCCTGGAGAAATTTCTTTTCCAGTTCGGGCCTGATATCCTGATCCATGATGGCCGGGCTGCCAAACACAGCTCCCCATTTTGCGCGGAAACCCCTGGCTCTTTTAAAGCTCTCCCATATCTCAAAGTAATAGTGGAAGTGCTGCCACAGAAAGCTATAGCTTTTCAATGGGTGTGTGAGGCCATACCTGGGCTTCTCCTCTTCAGCCTGGAAGGTGCCAAACAGCTTGTCCCAAAACACAAACATATCACCATAGTTTTTGTCTAAGTATTTTTCATCGGAAGCATGGTGTACACCATGTAGCGAGGGGGTAATAAAAACATATTCCAGCCATTTGATGCGGTTTATCACCTGGGTATGTGTAAAAAACGAATAAGCCCCGTGTACCAGCAGCATCGTAATAACCATATTGGGATGGAAGCCAAAGAGCGGCAGCAGGCACCAGAAACCGGTACGTATAACAGCTTGCAGGGTGGTAATACGTGCGGAAGCCGTAAGATTAAACTCTTCACTCTGATGATGTACAATATGAGCAGCCCAGAAAATATTCACTTCATGCCCAAGCCGATGGTACCAATACCATACAAAGTCGGTGGCCAGTATCAGGCCGATCCAAACCGTCCAATGATTCGATATATCGAATAGTTTATAATTATTATAAACCCAGAAATAGGCTTGGTAAAAGGCACCCGCAACAAAAAGATTGATAAGCCGCTCGGCAATACCAATAGTGATATTGGATACAGAGCTTTCATATTTAAAGACGTCTTCTTTTTTCCTGTGTTTTGCAAGTTTGTATTCCAGATACAGGAAGACAAAGAAACCGGGTAGGGCAAAAGCTAAATAATTAAGATTTTCCATACAAAAATTTTGTACGGTAAAAATACAATACTCTACTATTTTAGTAGGGTATTAAAAGTTAAAATTATTAACGTTTGTTGTTGATAGATTTTCGTTGAGTGTGAACTAAAAATTAGTTAATAAAAAACCGGAAAGCGAATAGCCTTCCGGAATTTAAAAATGAAAAACGGTTATCACTTCCTGCTATAGGTAAGATAACCGCCATCGACAACAATGTCTGCTCCGCTGATGAAGCTTGCCGCGTCTGAAGCCAGAAACAGCACGGTATTAGCAATTTCATCGGCTGTACCCAAGCGGTTGAATGCCGTAGCAGCGGCCAGGTTCGATTTGGCTTCATTATCAGCCACAGAATCCAGCCCCGGCGTTTGTATCGGGCCCGGGCTTACAGTGTTTACACGGATTCTTCTTCCGGCCAGTTCATTTGCAGCGATCCCGGCAATCCTGTTTAATGCTCCCTTTGTAGCGGAATATACACTTGTGCCAATACCTGCGGAAGTTGCAACAACAGATGATGTAAATATCACCGATGAACCGTCTGCCAGGTGCGGCAATAGTTTTTGGAGCGTAAAGAAATGGCCTTTTACATTGGTATTAAATTGCGCATCAAAATCATCTTCAGTTACTTGTTCAATGGGGCCAAAATTGGCTATAGCAGCATTAAGGTAAAGCACATCGAGTTTGTCGCCGCTTTCAATTATGGATTTCTCCAGTGCTGCGACCCCTTCTAAATTTGAAGTATCAGAAACCAAAGTTTCCAGATTAGGGCTGTTGATCTGTTCCGATGCTTTTTGCAGATTGGCAGCGCTTCTTCCCGTGATGAGAACTTTTGCCCCTGCGTTTATGAATGCTTTTGCGGTAGCAAAGCCAATTCCTGTGGTACCGCCGGTTATAACTACATTTTTGTTTACTAAACTCATGTTTATAGGTTTTAATTATTGAAAAGCAAAATTAGTACAGGTTAATTAATTATCGTAACTTTGTAACTAAAAGTAACAGTAACTTTAGAGTAACAAGGTAACTTATGACAGAGAGTGTGTGCCACAAAAAAGAGATCATGGCGATACATGACACCATGGATGTGCTGGGAGGCAAGTGGAAAATATCCATCATATCAACAATGTGCTACTATAACCAAAGAAGGTTTACAGACATCCTTAACGACCTGAATGGTATTTCCAACAAACAGCTAAGCAAGGAATTGAAAGAACTGGAACAGAATAAGCTCATCAAGCGTACGGTTTTAGATACCCAGCCCATTTCGGTTCAGTACAACCTGACAGAATATGGCCTGTCGCTAAGAAGCCTTATTAACGACCTCGCTGAGTGGGGCGTGAAGCACCGCCGGGTAATTATTGGAGAACAGTAAAGCTTTTAACGTTACTATGTTTAATCATTAATCAGTAAGGAATCTATGAAAAAAATTGGTTTTTTATCATTTGGCCATTGGGCAGACCATCCTTCCTACCAGGCACGTACGGCTGCCGATACGCTGCTGCAGTCCATCGACCTTGCGGTAGCTGCTGAAGAGATTGGCATTGACGGTGCTTACTACCGCGTGCACCATTTCGCACGGCAGCTGGCATCGCCCTTTCCGCTTCTTTCGGCCATTGGTGCCAAAACAAAGAAGATTGAGATCGGTACCGGTGTTATCGATATGAGGTATGAAAATCCGCTATATATGGTGGAGGATGCCGGTGCGGCTGACTTAATATCTGGGGGACGTTTGCAGCTTGGGATCAGCCGCGGATCGCCGGAGCAGGTAATTGAGGGCTGCCGTTATTTTGGCTACGAACCTGACCAGGGAGAAAATGATGCCGACATGGGCCGTAAAAAGGCGCTGGAATTTTTGGAAAGGCTTAAAGGCCAGGGATTCGCACAGCCTAACCCGAACCCAATGTTCCCCAATCCGCCGGGATTACTAAGGCTTGAACCTCATTCAGAAGGATTGAGAGACAGGATATGGTGGGGTGCGGCATCGAACGCAACAGCAGTATGGGCAGCCGAAAACGGCATGCACCTGCAAAGCTCGACCCTGAAGTTTGACGAAAGCGGTAAACCGTTCCATATCCAGCAGGCGGAGCAAATACGCCTGTATAAGGAAGCCTGGAAAAAGGCTGGGCATGAGCGTGAGGCGAGAGTTTCTGTGAGCCGTTCGATATTTGCTCTGGTCAACGACCAGGACAGGTACTATTTCGGTCAGCAGGGAAAAGCGGCTGACAGCTTTGGTTACATCGAAAGTGACAAGAGGGCCATATTCGGGAAAAGCTATGCTGCCGAACCGGATAAGCTCATTAAAGAACTTTCTGAAGACGAAGCTATTAAAGAAGCAGATACTTTGCTGCTGACCATCCCGAATACCTTAGGGGTGGAATACAATGCGCACGTACTTTCGGCAATCATGGAACACGTTGCTCCGGCATTGGGCTGGCGTTGATATAATGTGTAATTCAAAAAAAACCGCCTGGGAAAATTTTCCCAGGCGGTTTTTTTTGCTCTATTCCGGCGAATCATCCTTGTCTTCCTTTATCGGATACTTACCAAATAAAGGGGAGAGCTTCCATGTCTTATAAGGCTTATAGGAAAATTTGTTCGACAGCGCAATCATGGTTACGGTGTCTTTTTTTAGCGTAACATACGATGAAGTGTTACCATGCCACCACCCGTTGTGGTAAAATATCTTTTCGCCGGTTTCCCATTCGTGCAGTCGAATACCCAGCCCATAATTTTTCACGCCTTTATGTTCGTAGCTATAGCCCTGGAATACCTGCTTTAAAAGTTTAGGGTCAAGGAATTTTTCAGAATATGTAGCGAGGTCAAATTTCAGTAAGTCACGGGGTGTAGAGTAAATGTTCTTATCGCCATATACATCGTCCAGGAAATCGAAACCGTAAAGCACACCGTTGCCTTTGTACGACAGGCTTACTTTGTCTTTTTGCTTTTCATAATCAAAAACAAATGTGTTTTTCATTCCCAGCGGCTCGAAAAGCATTTTTTTCATAGCATCCCTGTAGTTCATTTCAGTAACCTTTTCGATTACCAATGCCAGTATGGCGTAGTTTGTATTGCAATAGCCAAACTTTTTATCCGGTCGGAAATACAGGTTGAATTTATGTTGTTCCAACAGATTGAGGATGTCCTGGTTGTGCAGCATACTGCGGTCCCATATCTTACGGTCATCGCTGAAGTAAGCATAGTTTGGCAGCCCGCTCCTGTGGTTTAGCAGCATTTTTATGGTGATATCCTCATAAGGGAACTGCGGAAGTAATGTGTTCACCTTTTGGTCGAGTTCAAGCTGTTTTCCGTCAACCAACTTTAAAACCAGCGCCGCGGTAAGCACTTTGCTTACGGATGCCAGGTGGATAGGGGTATCAGCTGTAATTTCAGCTTTATCTTTTTTGTTGGAAAAGCCTCCGTAGTGCTCGAAAAGAATCTGCCCGTTTTTAGCGATAAGGAAACCACCGCTCAGGTCATCTTTGGGCCATATCTTTTTATAGAAACGCTCTATTTCGGCTGATTTTTTATCTACATATTTAGGAGACAGCTTAGTAAAGGCAACTTCGTAGGGCGACCCACTTTTTGGTGGTACATTTTCAGCAATTTCCTGCTCCTTTTTACAGGAAGCCATCAACAGTAACAGTATATAGGGTAGTGATCGTAGAATCTTCATTTTGTCAAAAGCATAAACGACAAATATAGCAAACACAAAATTTTAATAAGCGTTTTTAAATAAGGTTAACACTTAAAAAGTAGATTTATTGATTACAAAAAAGTTAATCTTTTGACTTAAAATAATTTATAATTTCAGGCTATTGCCGTAGTTTCCGAATTTTATTGGGATATGCGAAAAATGCCTTATTTTTACGGTAAAATATACTTATAACATGGATAAGATCGACTGGAAAACGGTAAAAGAGTTTGAAGATATAACCTATAAAAAATGTAATGGCGTAGCGCGTATCGCGTTCAACCGCCCGGATGTGCGCAATGCTTTCCGTCCAAGGACGACTGCAGAGCTTTTCGAGGCTTTCATTGACGCCCGTGAGGATACATCCATTGGTGTAGTGCTGCTGTCTGCCGAAGGGCCATCATCGCGTGATGGTGTTTATTCGTTTTGCAGCGGTGGCGACCAGAAAGCCCGTGGCCATCAGGGTTATGTAGGTGATGACGGCATGCACCGCCTTAATATCCTTGAAGTACAGCGCCTTATCCGTTTTATGCCAAAAGTCGTTATTGCCGTAGTGCCGGGATGGGCTGTAGGCGGAGGGCATAGCCTTCACGTGGTGTGCGATCTTACCCTTGCAAGCAAAGAGCACGCGATCTTTAAACAGACTGATGCCGATGTAACCAGCTTTGACGGAGGATACGGCTCCGCGTATCTTGCCAAAATGGTAGGCCAGAAGCGTGCCCGCGAAATATTCTTTCTGGGGCGTAACTATTCTGCGCAGGAGGCCTACGAAATGGGTATGGTTAACGCTGTAGTACCCCACGACCAACTTGAAGATACTGCCTACGAATGGGCACAGGAAATACTCGGCAAATCGCCTACAGCCATAAAGATGCTGAAATTTGCCTTCAACCTGACCGATGACGGAATGGTAGGCCAGCAGGTGTTTGCCGGTGAGGCCACACGTCTTACCTATATGACGGAAGAAGCCAAGGAAGGACGTGACGCATTCCTTGAAAAAAGGAAGCCTAACTTCAGGGATATTAAGTGGATACCGTAAAAATTCCAAAAAACAAATTCCAAATTTCAAACGTTGAAAACCTGAACTGATTAATGGAAGAATTTACAAACGAAACCATAGATACAGCTTCGTTGCCACGCTTTGAGGATGTGGAGCTTACACCGCTCCAGCCTTCGTACATGACTGTGGTGCGCTTTAATATTGGCATTACCTTCGGTATCATGGCACTCGCAGCAGGAGCCGGATTTTATTTTATAGAGGAATTACAGCCTTATTGGCTTCCTGTAGCTATTGCATACGCCGTGATTCTGGTATTCACCCTTTTTATAGCTGTAGTGCGTTTCCGGAACAGCGGCTTTGCTTTTCGCAGACACGATGTTATATACCGTAATGGCGCCATTGCAATAACTACTACCATAATTCCCTACAACCGCGTGCAGCACGTCTCTATTGAGGAAGGGTGGCTATCCCGGAAACTTGGGCTGGCAAGGGTAGATATATTTACCGCCGGGGGGCCAAAGAGCGATATCAGGGTGCCCGGTATTGAAAAAGAACATGCCGAGAAGATCAAGCAATTGCTTATGGGCAGGATATTAAAAGAAGAGGCGGATGAATAGCGACTTTAGTAAGCCCCAACGGCAATCGCTTGTGGGAGTGGTTGTAATGTTCGGGAACACCTTCCAGAAGATGGTCCGCGCATTATGGCCATTTCTTCTTATATGGTTATATCGTTTCAAGGAGATGAATAAAATGGAGACACTGATTGGCCTTGGTATTATTTTCTTACTAGTGGCTGTTATCGCATATCTCAAATACCTCAATTTTACATTTCAGCTGGACGAGGAAAATGAGGAGCTTGTTATAAAAGACGGCATCATTAACAAAAGCCGGCTTGCTATTCCGCTGGATAAGATCCAGCAGGTAAATATCAACCAGTCACTCCTGCAAAGGATTGTAGGTGTACATGCTCTCGAGGTAGATACTGCCGGCACCGGTAAGCAGGAGGTATCCATCAGGGCGATATCACATGAGCTTGCTGTAGCACTTAAAGAAAGGCTTCATAAAGGCGTGTCTGAAATTACTGTAAATGAAGATATTGAAACTGAAAAATACATTGATGAATCTTCTGATACGGCTTTCATTTCTATAAGTTTTCTGAGCCTTTTAAAAACAGGTATCACATCAAACTACGCACGTACATTTGCACTGCTTATCGCCTTTGTTATAACAACTTCACAGCATATTGATGAGTTTATAGAATACTCGGGGTATGATGATCCGTTTGATGAATACGTCAATCTTGAAACAGTGCTTAAATTTCTGGCATTTATAATTGTAGGGGTGTTATGCCTTGTGATAGTGCTTAACCTTGGCCGTACTATTCTGAAATTTTACGGCTACCGCATTACAAAACAGCGTGGTTCATTATTGCTTTCGTACGGACTTATCAATACTAGGAACACCATACTAAAGCCTGCAAAAGTGCAGATCGTGCGCGTAACCAGTAATTTTTTCCAGAAAAAGATGGACATACAGGATCTTATGATCCGCCAGGCCAATAGTACACAGGTATCGCAAAAGGAAGCTAAAAAAGCAATACTGGAAATACCCGGATGCGATGAAAATGAACGTAACGTATTGCTGGAATTTCTTTTAGGAAAGATCCCCGAACGCGGCGCAATGGTGAAACCAAATTTCAGGAAGATGCTGGTACCTGCTTTTTTCGGACTTATAATGCCGCTGAGCATTTATTTCTGGATGGCTTATTTTATTGAACCTGAATTACAGAATGCTATATTATTTGTACCGGTTTATGCTTTGTTTGTCGGGCTTCTCATCTATTGTAACTTCAGGAACAGCAGGCTTTTTGTAAATGACGAATTCATAATAAAACAAGGCGGGGCGTGGGATATTGATAATGATTATATTGAGCCCCATAAAATCCATACCGTATCAATGACCCAATATTTCTGGCAGAAAGGTTCCGATGTGGGTACGGTTTCCTTGCATACAGCCGGTGGCACGATAATGTTTGGCCTTGCCAATTACACCCGCCTGAAGCAATTGGCCAATTACTGGCTCTATCAGGTGGAAACCACTAAGAAACACTGGATGTAGGGTGGTTTCAGGTTCGGGGTTCACAGCTTATAGTGCCGGACTTACAGACCAACGCATCCCGAATAACCAAATTAACGAGTAAGAATAAATGTCAAATATAAAAGCATGGCTTCAGGCCGCACGTTTAAGGACACTGCCGCTCTCTGTATCAGGGATACTGGTAGGTAGTTTTTATGCGTATTCGCAAGGATTTTCTAATTGGGCTATTCTCAGTTTAGCATTGATAACAACCCTTGGGTTGCAGGTGCTGTCCAATTTTGCCAATGATTATGGCGATGGTGTAAAAGGTACCGATAATGAGAACAGGATAGGGCCGCAACGTGCCATCCAGAGCGGGGCCATAACTGTAAAGGCCATGAAAACAGGCATTATTATTACAGCCGTTCTTACGTTTGCCGCCGCTGTTACATTGATATATGTATCTTTTGGCAAGGATAATTTCGCGTATTCGCTGTTCTTTTTCTTTTTGGGACTGGGTGCTATAGCAGCAGCCATTAAATATACCGTAGGCAGTTCGGCGTATGGCTACAGGGGATTGGGCGATATTTTTGTGTTTGTTTTCTTTGGGTTAGTAAGTGTTTTGGGCTGTTACTTCCTGTTTGCCAAAGCCATAAGCAGCCTTGTTATCCTGCCAGCTTTCGCTATAGGGTTGCTGAGCGTAGCGGTACTAAACCTGAACAATATGCGCGACCAGGTAAGCGATGCCCTGTCCGGCAAGAATACACTTGTAGTAAAAATGGGTGCAGAAAAAGCTAAAGTATATCATAACATTATCATTGTTACCGCATTGGTGCTTACACTGCTATTTGCGATACTATCAGGCTTTAAACTGGTACAATACCTGTTTCTTGCAGCATACATCCCCTTCATCCTGCACCTGAAAACTGTTGCCAAAAATAAAGTACCGCGTGAACTCGACCCGGAGCTAAAGAAGGTCGCATTAGGAACTTTTTTCCTTTCGGTACTGCTTTGCATCGTGCTTCAGTTTTAGGGCTCAGTAAATTTAAAGCCGGTTACATTGAAAAATAACACATCAACAAATAAACTTAAAAAAATGAAAATCACATTTTACGGACATGCCAGCCTCGGGATAAAGGTCGGAGGTAAGCACATTATCGTAGACCCCTATATTACAGCCAATGAAATGGCAAAACATATCGATATCATGCAGCTTAAAGCTGATTATATACTTATTACCCATGCCCATGGCGACCATATTCTTGACGTTGAAGCCATAGCGAATAATACTGGTGCCATTATAGTGTCGAATGCAGAGATAGCAGGCTATTACGAGAAAAAAGGCTTCAAATCGCACCCAATGAATCACGGCGGCAGTTGGAAGTTCGATTTTGGCTGGGTAAAATACGTAGCTGCTATACATTCGAGCTCTTTTCCTGATGGAAGCTACGGCGGAAACCAGGGTGGCTTCGTGATCGAGGGTGAGCATAAGAATATCTATATAGCAGGTGATACGGCACTTACGTATGATATGAAGCTTATCCCGCTACGCACAAAGCTCGATCTTGCTATTCTGCCTGTAGGTTCTAACTTTACCATGGACGTAGAGGACGCCATCATCGCTTCTGACTTTGTGGAGTGTGATAAAGTACTTGGTTATCATTACGATACGTTTGGTTATATCAGGATCAACCACGATGACGCCAAAAGAAAATTTTTTGATAAAGGAAAGGATCTTATGCTTCTCGGAATAGGGGAGTCTCTGGAGCTTTAATTTACATTTTATCTTACAATACTATTTGCAGGCATCCGTAAAGATGCCTGTTTTTTTATGGAAATGGCTAAACATTTCATATTCGAACTTTGGAATTCGGTGTTTTGTAAAGTGGCCGACTTCCAAAGCAAATTGCGGTTCGAAATATTAACGGGATTTTCTTTTCTTTTTGTCCGTTAAAAATTAAATTAGCACATATTAAAAATGCAATGGATAATAACGCGATTGAAAACCTGAGGGAGGCGCTCCGTTTTTCCCCAAACAATATTCCACTGAAATTACATTTGGCCGAAGGCCTCGTAAACCTGAACAGGCTGGAGGAAGCCGAGAAAGAATATAAAGAGGTACTGGCGATGCAGCAGCACGCAGCAGCCCAATATGGGCTGGCCGACGTCTATTTCAAAATGAGGCAATATGCCACCTGCAGTGTTATACTCGAGCACGCGCTGGAATCTGACCCTCATAATATCAACTTTTTAGTGCTGTACGCTAAGACCTTGCTTAGGGAGAACCTATACTCGCAAGCTGTTGAGACCTATAGTAAAGTATTGGAGATGGTTCCCGGCTATACTGATGAAGAACTAGACAGTGAGTTGCGAATGGGTATGGGTGGCGCTCCGGAAGCGGCTGTTAATGAAGATATCAATGCCTTTCTGTCTAAGCCAAAAATATCGTTTGCCGATGTTGGCGGTATGGAGCAGGTGAAGAAGGAGATTGAGCTTAAGATCATCCATCCGCTTAACCATGCCGACCTGTATAAGGCTTATGGCAAGAAGACCGGCGGTGGAATACTGCTGTATGGCCCTCCCGGTTGCGGTAAGACCTTTATAGCAAGGGCTACAGCAGGAGAGATTAATGCCAACTTTATTAGTGTAGGGCTCAATGATATCCTGGATATGTGGATCGGCAACAGCGAGAAGAACCTGCATGAGGTATTTGAGACGGCCCGCCGCAACAAGCCATGTGTACTTTTTTTTGATGAAATCGACGCGCTGGGCGCCAGCCGCAACGATATGAAAACATCTGGCTCGCGCCACCTGATCAATCAGTTTTTGCAGGAACTCGACGGAATAGATTCAGACAACGATGGCATATTGGTGCTTGGCGCTACCAATGCCCCATGGCATTTGGATACTGCTTTTCGCAGGCCTGGCAGGTTCGATCGCATTATCTTTATACCACCACCTGATGAGGCTGCGAGGGAATCGATACTCGACATTAAGCTGAAAGGCAAACCTGTGGGGAGCATCAATTACGGTAAGCTCGCTAAACTGGCGGAAAACTACTCCGGTGCCGATATTGAGGCCATTATCGATATTGCCATTGAAGACAAACTGGAACAGTCTTTTAAAACGGGAATACCGGAACCAATACAGGAAAAAGACCTTGCCAATGCGATAAAAAGACACAACGCGAGCACAAAAGAATGGTTTGTCTCGGCGAAGAACTTTGCACTCTATGCAAATGAGTCCGGATTGTATAACGACGTATTATCCTACCTGAAAATCAAGAAATAATGACGGAAGGCCTTTTGGAAAGGGCGCTGCTCCTTATGCAGCAACAACGGTATACAGATGCCGAAAAAATCGTTGGGCAGCTGATCACAACAGTGCCTGATAACGATTATTTTTTATTTCTCATGGCAGAGATATGCCTGATGCAGGATAATACCGTAAAAGCGGAAGAGTTCATCAACAGCGCTATTGGGCTTAATCCGGAAGCGGGGCATTACTATTTTCTGAAATCAAGGATATACCTGATGAAAGATAATTACGCAGAAGCGGAAAATTACATTCGCCATGCCGTACGCATCGATCCGAAAGATGCCGATTTCTATGCGCTTCATGCGCAGATAAAGCTGTTCAGGAAGCAATATGATGAAGCCCTGGAAATTGCCAATGAGGCGTTGGCGCTCGATGCGTCACACGTATTTGCCCTTAATGTGCGAAGCACCGCATTGCTGAAGCTCAACCGTAAAGACGAATCTTTCGACACTATTGCTGAAGCTTTATATGAGAATCCCAATAACTCCTATACCCATTCCAACTATGGCTGGGGACTGCTGGAAAAGGGCGAGGTTAAGAAAGCCCTGGAGCATTTTACCGAAGCCCTAAGGAATGACCCGAATAGTGAACATGCGCAGGCGGGCATGGTTGAAGCGCTAAAGGCCAGGTTTTTCCTGTACCGCTGGTTCCTCAAATACGCGTTCTGGATGTCGAATATGGCCGAAAAATACCAGTGGATATTTATCCTTGGTTTCTATTTTGGTTCGAAAGCCTTGCAAAAACTGGCTGCCAGCAGTGAGACAATGCAGCCTTTTCTTTATCCTTTAGTTGCCCTGATGTTCCTTTTTGCCTTCTCTACCTGGATCATGAATCCGGTAGGCAACCTGTTCCTGAGACTACATCCTCAGGGAAAACACCTGCTGAATAAGGAAGAAAAGATCAGCTCATCGGCTATAGGGGTGGGATTGCTAATTTCCCTTATCAGTACCATTGCATTTTTTGCAACGGCCGAAGAAGGCTTTGTTATCCTTGCGATCTTCTCCTTTACGATGATGATCCCTCTGAGCAGGCTCTTTGACAAGCCGAAATGGCTTTTTATGGGGTATAACGCGGCAATGTTTGTTATGGGGAGTATAGCGGTGATCTCTGAATTTACAGGGCATTTACAGGCAATGCCGTCAATTATATATGTGTGCGGACTTATTGCCTTCCAGTTCCTGGCTAATTTTTTCGCGTCGAGGCAATGAGAAAGCTATTGGGTATACTACTGTTTCTGGTAACTATGACAGTTGCTAATGCCCAGCGTAACTATACTTTTAATTATTGTTTTGAATATATTTCGACAAAGACCGCTGTCGACAAACCAACGGTATTATACCAATTTACCAATTCTGAAGACAACAGCTATTTGTTGCAGGTATGGGAAAAGGACAGTCTTACATTTGAGCTTCAGCTTATCGATGAACGTGGCAAGCTTGGCAAGAGCAGGATATCTAAAACTGCTTTTAATACTGCGGGAAATATTATATTGCCGTGCGAATCGGTTTATAATTATTCCAATCCTTACAGGAAAAATCAGCTGAGAGACTACGAATTTATAAAATTAGTCGATACGCTTCTGGACGGACGATTACTTAAGCATTATCAGCTAAGCTATAAAAACTCTGCCAGAGCTAAGCGAAAAAGTATCGGTACGATACATTATATCATAAAGAACGGAACGGAATTTCACCAACCGGTTGTACTTCCCCGATCTTCTGCTTTTGCTCTATGGGACGCCAGGAGAAATATCCCCAATGGGGTATATGCGCACCAGTATATGATAATGCAAGACGGAGCAAAAGAGTGCCGTATGGATCTTGTTAAATACGCTAAAACGGCTAAAACAGTCATACTTCAGGAATGTAAAAAATAGTGCTATGATAAAACAATTATCTCTTATTGCCTTTTTACTGCCTTTTGTAATGTCTTACGGGCAAAAGACCTACAAGTTTGATTATGTTCTGGAATATGAGTTGGAGCATGATGCCGAAACCGGAAAGGTACATTCCCATAAGTACTATTATTTTATCAATTCGGCAGACAACAGTGCCATGTTCCTGGTATCGGAAGATAACGATGAAGTACGGATGCGCCTGCAGACCGAAAAGGGGAAATTCTATTACAGCACCATGCCCCGGGAAGATTTTTTTGTAGAAGCCATCAGTCTTAAGTGCCCCGGGTCGGGGAGTTTTCCGAATGAGCCTAAGCTTTCCGATTATGAAGTAAAAGTTGCGGCCGATACCGTAATCAATACACAGCGCTATAAGCATCGTGTGTTAAAGCCTGAAAAAGATAAGCTGCCAACAGAACATTATATCATAGAATCCAATCCATTATTCAGTAACCCAGTACTGGCGCCCTTTGAGCTCGGTTTCCGCTTCTGGAAAAAAGGAGCCAATATACCCGCGGGACTGCTGAAGGAATGGTATTCTCAGGATAATGAAGGAAAGATAACCGCTAAGTTGAAGCTATTGCAGTTCATCAAATTGAAAAAGATTATTATGGTCGATAAAAATTGCAAATAATGAAAGCATTCTTTAAAGATATTTTCGAATATACCTTCCGCTACAACGAAATGGTGCTCAACCTGTTGCTTAAAGAAGGGATTACCATTCCGGATAAATCGCTGAAGCTTATCAACCACACCCTGAACGCACAGGAAATATGGAATGCCCGTATTGAAGGGTGGCTGCCAACAGTAAACGTTTGGGACGTAAGGCCTTCGGATGCGCTAAAAGCCGTTAACGAAAAGAATTATCATGAAAGCCTGCGAATACTGGATGAGTTTGAACTCGATACTAAAATTGAATATGCCAACAGCAGGGGCGAAGTGTTTGTAAATACAGTAGGGGAGATCCTTTTTCATGCCGTAAACCACTCTACCTACCACCGCGGGCAGATCGCGACCGATTGCAAAGAGCATGATATAGCACCGCTTGTTACGGACTATATTTTTTATAAAAGGGAAAATTTATGATTAAATGCCACATTGACGCTGTCAAAATATGGTATTTTGATCTTCGTATTCAATCTGATATATAAAGAAAGGGCTGCGAGATAGTCGCAGCCCTGAAGACATAAGCAGAACGCTTAATTTTGAGGAGGAGTTGGTGTATAAGTTCCCTGAGAGAAAGAACCGGTTAGCTTTTGGCTGTTATTGTTACTTCTCACCTGGGCATACAGGTAGTATGCTGATCCGGGAGTTATAAGTGCCGGATTTCCGGTTAGGTTCCTGCCCATATTGAACCTGTCATTGGCAGATAAGCTATAATTTGTCTGCTGCTGGTTTTGCAATGTTACGGAAGCCGGTGCGTCCCCGATTTTTATAAGTTCAGAAAGCTGCTGGTTCATGCTGTTGCTTGTGGAAAAGTAAAAATCGACCGAAACATAAGGGGTGGGTGCTGAAGAGGGAGGAACTGCCTCGCCGGTATTGTTGGTAATAGAGAATCCGCAACCTGAAAAAAGGAAATTATTTTGCGGGTTTGGCCATCCCCCGCTTACCAATTGCGCCTGCAGGTTTCCTACCTGTAACCCGGTAGGCTGCGGTGCAGGAAGGGTAGCGAAGTTTACCACTTCATCTTCCTGTCCGGCGAACAGGTATTCCAAACCGTCAACATCTATACAGGCCGACCAGCATTTGTGTATACCCGGGCATGGATCTCCAAAAATGCCATTCCCCATTTGAACTGATGTAGCACCATTTTCAAACTGTTCCTGAAGAGCGGCTGTAACATCCTCTACCTGATAATTGTTTACTGAAGGATAGAAGGCGCCGTACACGGCCCACTTCACGTCATAATTAGTTGTACTCATAATTTTAGTATATTGGTTAAAATTTGTTTAACATTGTTATGCCTTTCATTTTGCGCATCGTTTAAAGACATTACAAATTTTCGAATTAAAGCGGAGCGGCTGATAAGCCTAAAGGATGGTTTTTAGTTATACCCCAAAAGGGGTACTACTGTTTAAAAGAGGTAGGCACGAAGGGACGGGTATTTTGCATGCGCGGAATTTCATATACCTCTTTTGGGGTATCAGGCGCACAAGATACACCGCTATATTTGCAACATACATAACCAATAAAGCAATCATTATGACACCCAATTCTAAACACATTTTTATCCAGGTAAATACTGACGCGATCATCGAACTGTACAATAAGTATGGTGATACATTTCCCGACGGGGCAATTCTCGGGCAAACGATTCTTTACGAACAGGGCTCTCTGGCGCTTGGAAGCCCTATCAAAGACATGTATTTGGATGTGGAAGCAGGGCAGGAGGTATACCTTACCATATTGCCGTTGTTGCTTTACGGCCACGACAAAGTATATTTCAGTGATTTTATACAGGAATCGGCCAAAAATATTATTTCAGACCTGCCTAAGTTTGATTCTCACATACTTAGTTACAAGATTATTATTGATAGTAATGCGGTTATTGGCGCAGAAGAGCGTTTTGGTATGAAAGCCGTATTGGAACATGCCCAGGACAGCGATAAGCCTTTGGTAATCGATATGATTATAGATCCGGTGCTAAGGGTTATACAACGCAGGCAAAAGTAAAAATCGTGATGCTGCCTGTGTATAAAAAGCTACTCATTTTCTTTTGCTTCTCTTTATCCTGCCTGGCACTATCGGCACAGGATAAGGAGAAGGCAGACAGCCTGAAAATAGTTTTGGCAAAAGGAAAGTATCTTTCTCCAAAAGTTAAGATGGAATTGCTTGCAGAGATTGCAACCTATTCCGATTCGCCTGAGGAGGTATTGCTTTACGCCGACAGGCTTTTGATGCTTGCCTCAGAACATAACAATCATAGATACAGGGTTGCGGCCTACCATTATAAAGGGGTAGCCAGCCGTCTGAAAGGCGACCTGAAGATCGCTCTGCAAAACCTGTTTACAAGCGCTTCGCTTGCCTCTGCACATAAACTTTTTCTGGAAGAAGCTGAGGCTTATGGTGAAATTGCTAATACATACACAGTAAATAAGGATTATAAAAATGCTCTTGTATACAACAAGAAAGCTGTAAAATTAATGCGGCGGCAGGACAACCAAGAACGGCTTGCCGTAAACCTGCTTAATACGGGTTACAATTATTACATCCTTAACCAGATGGATTCCGCACTGGTATCCTACAACGAAGCAGCGCCTATTTTTGAGAAAATAGGGCTGGAGATAGGTTCGGCTTATGTTATGGGCAACCGGGCGCTTGTGTATTGGAAATCAGGGAAGCCTGATATCGCAGTAAAAGACCTGCTGAGGACCATTGCCATGCTGGACACTCTGGGTGACCAGTTTGGTATGGCAGACTACCACAATCAGCTGGGCAAGCTTTATCTTGAACAGGGTAAACCTGAAAAAGCCATTGTCCATATTTTACTCGCTAATCAAATGGCAAAGGAACTTAATCTGAAAGAGCAGATACGTGATGCCGGAAAGCTACTGTCTGAACTTTATGAGGAAAAAGGGGATTTCAGTAAAGCGCTTCTCTATCATAAGCAATATACCGTATATCATGACAGTATTGAGAATAAAGCCAATACCATAGAGATCGCCAACCTGCGAACAGAATTTGAAGTTAACCTGAAACAAAAAGAAATAGCGCTATTGGAAAAGAGCCAGCTTATCAGCAGGATATATATTATTATATCTGTTTTTCTGCTGGTTATTGCCGTACTGCTGGGGCTGTATTTCAGGCAGCGGTTTGTAAATACGCGGCTCATGGCGGGCAATGAACGTAAACAACACGATGAGAATATAAAGAATCTCCTTAAAACACAGGAAACCAAGGCGCTGCAGGCAATGGTGCACGGACAGGAAAAAGAGCGCAAACATATTGCGCGCGAACTGCACAACCATTTTGGAAGTCTGCTGGCGACTATTAAGGTTAACCTCAATGCGTTAGATGAAAGAACTGTTTCAAATTACACTACACTTACAGCTTTGGCAGACCAGGCATGTAACGATATAAGAAGCCTGTCCCATACGCTCAATATGGGAGTCTCGGACGATTTCGGTCTTGTGCCGGCAATAAAGGAACTGGTTGTGCACATAGAGCAGTCCAACAAACTGGAGGTAGAGTTCTCTGCTTCCATGGGGTCTGAAGAGATCGGGATCGAAAAAGAGCTATTTATTTACCGTATAGTGCAGGAACTGCTGAGCAATGTACTAAAGCATTCCGGTGCGACAAAATTATCGATAGGGCTTACGTATTTTGATAATGAAGGCCTGATCAATATACTCATTCATGACAACGGGAAAGGATTTGATGTAAGGCAAAAAATGGAAAATAGTTCGGGTATGGGGCTGAAAAGCCTGACCGAAATGATTGCCGGAAGTCAGGGTGATATAAAGATTGACAGTAACCCTGCAAGCGGTACTACCGTTATAATCGATTTGCCAATAGACCCCGACAATTATAATTTATAATACTACTGATATGATCAATGTGCTGATAGTAGATGACCATCATTTGTTTGCCGAAGGAGTAAAGGCGCTGTTTACACCTGATGATGGCATTGCAATAGTGGCGCATACAAAAAACGGGAATGCAGTATCATCCATAATTGATACTATGCATATAGACCTGATTCTGATGGATATCGATATGCCGGTAATGGATGGCATCGCCTCAATGGAATTACTGAAAAAGAAAGGATACGATAAGCCGATACTTATGTTGACGATGCACCAATCGATAAGGCTTATCCGGGACGCGCTGGAAAAAGGGGCTCAGGGTTATATTCTCAAAGATGCTTCCAAGGCAGAACTTGTACAGGCGATCAGCGTTACAAGCCAACGCCAAAATTATTTTCATCCGAAGATCAACGACCAGGTATTCAATTACCTAAGAGGCAGGAATACTACAGATACGGGCCAACTTTCTTCCCGGGAAAAAGAGATTATAAAATGTGTTTCGGAAGGAATGAATACCAAAGCCATCTCCAATACGCTTTTTATAAGTGAGCATACTGTAAAAACACACAGGAGGAACATCATGCACAAACTCAATGTAAAAACTTCGGCCGAACTGATAAAGCTGGCCCTGGACAAAGGGATTATTTAGCTATATCCCAAGTTTGCGTTTCAGTTTGAGGAAGACCAAAGCAGTAGTATAAGCATTTCCGGCAGCGGTATGGCGGTCGCTTTTACTGATTTTTAGGGCATCGCAAAGTTCGTCCAACGTGGTCTGGCCATCTTCCGGAAGGTCTTTCCAGCGGCGGTAGAGGATATTGGTATCCATCACCGGATTCTTCAGGCGGCCCAGGTCGAGCCTTTTCAAAGCCTGGTTGATCATTTCAATATCCAGGTTCACGTTATTGCCTACCAGCGTGGCATCTTTAACGAAGTTCAGAAACTGTATCATAGCTTCGGCTTCGACAAATTTCTCATTCTTTATCGGCTTCTGTACACCATGTTGTGCTACCGATTGCGGGCTAAATTTGTCCTGCTTTACAAATACCTGTAGAAAATCACCGACTTGTATGGCATTGTCCAAAACACCAATACCTCCCATAGAAAGGATAACATCTTCCTTCCAGTCGAGGCCGGAGGTTTCCATATCAAACACCACATAGCGCCTATGCATGCCTTTATCATCACCTTCAAAAAGGGAAGTGTAGTTTTTCCAGAACTGCGGAACATTGCCGCCTGTGAGCCAGTCGAATGCCATATTTTAGTTGATTGAAGTTATGGAAAAGCGGTTCTTTATCAGGTCCTGTATATCGCTTATTGGCTGAAAACAGTTCTTAAGCTTTACTTTATCTGATTTTGATAACTCATTTAAATTCAAATATCTGCCATCCGAATTGTCTTTAAGCCCTTCCTCCGTACGGAACTTCATTAACGTGTTGTACGCTTCCGCGCATTCTTCATAAAGATCGGCATTTTTCGGCTCCAGTTCTGCCAGCTTTTTAAAGCGGTGGTAGGTATTAGTAACCTCGACCAGATTCTGGCTCAGTGCCAGTACACGAGCCGCATCCGTAAGCGGTTCCAGTGCACGGCTTTTAATATCAAAGAAATCTTTGTGTTCGCCATCACTTTCAACCAAAAACTGCCTGAAAAAGCCCAGGGGTGGAGGGTTCTTTAGTGTATCCGCGGCTAGGTAAGCAAAGAATTTCCTGTTGCGTGTAATATTTTGTTCGATATGGGATGTAAGCGCGTCCTCAATAGCCGGCGCACCGTAGATGAAGTCAAAATCAAAGAAGATCGTACTGATCTCCACGTTCTTTTCAGCCGGTGTATTGATCCAGGCATCGTACTGCTTCATCCAGTCGGTAAGCGATTTGCACCATTGCGGATTTCCGGCAGTAAGTTTGTTGGGAGATGGCTCGTAGCCAACCTTACCTAAATAGTCAATTACGATCTCAGAAAGTTCTACGAAATAACGCTTTACATTGTTATACTGTTCTGCTTCCACATCCTCGAATACTAAAGCATTGTCCTGTCCCGTAAGCAATAACTGCTCCTTTCGACCCTGGCTCCCGATATTCATCCATACAAAGCGGACAGGAGGGAGGGTACCTATTTTCTCTACGGCCAGCTCTATGGCACGCTTTGTAATTGCAATATTTATTTCGGCTACAATATTGGATATATGGGATATCGGGATATTGGTATCAAGTGAATTCTGGATCAGGTCTGTAAGCTTTTCACGGACGTATTTCAGCTCCTTTGCATTGGTGGCACGTCGGGTCTGTTTCAAAAGGACACCGGGTGTATTCGCCTGTGCGGCAACGACATCATGCTCGGAAATAATGCCGCTTACTGCCGATTTATCCGAACCGTCGCGTGTTACGCAAAGGTGTCCGACATCATGCTTCAGCATCAGCATCTGAGCTTCGGCAATAGATATATTTTCCGGGACCGTTATCACAGGGCTGGTCATAACCTCACGGGCCTCAGAATCGATCGATAACAATCCTGTAGCTATCTTTGAACGGAGATCCCTGTCGGTAATGATACCGATCGGCAATTGGTCATCATGGATAATAACACTACCTACAGAACTGTTGGCCATAGTCTTGGCGATAAATTTCAGTACATCGTCGGCATTGGCCGTAATAGGATTGCGGGTATATTTAATCGGCTGGAAATATTGTACATCAGCAACCTGCTCATTAAAGATCACATTCTCTGCCATCAATTTCCCACTACGTTCCTTGTCATACGGGTTACGCGTCTGTGAGGCAAAACTCTCTAAAAGGAATTCCAGCACTTTAGGATTGGATGTGATGTAAGGACGTAAAACCTCGATGGGTATACCATAAACAATCGATTCCTCCCGGGCACGTGCCGTCATGAGGTAATTGTTTTTAGCAAAGAAAGGGCGGAGACCAAGTATATCCCCCTCATCACATTTATCAATAAGTGTTTCCTCAGCATCTGCAGTAAGCGAAAGGCCTACAGCGCCGTCTTTAACAACGTAAAAATCAGGGTGAGTGGTTTCACCTCCTTTAAAAAGGGACTGGTTTTTTTCGAGGTATACCACTTTTGACTGCTCCGAAATGAAGAGCAGGTCATCATATTCCAGGCTGCTGAACGGGGGAAATTGTTTCAGAAAATCAGCAATGCCCTGTGTTACAGGATTTTTCATAACAAGCCAATTGAAACCTAAATGTACTGCTTTTTAATGTTTCGCAAAATAAAATGCTTACATCAAACGCTAAAGGTTTGTTAAAATTATTAACTAAAAGAAGTCGGGAAGAAGCCGGTGACTAAATTTACGCTACAATTTTTAATAATTAAACCATGAAATTTACAACTAAGTTCGTGATGCTGTTTGTCGCTATACTAAGCACGGCCATCGCAACAGCTCAGGACAGCAAACCGGCAAGCCCAGCGGCAATCGCAACAGGAAAGATCAACGGGGCAAACATTACCATTAATTACAGTAGCCCATCGGTAAAAGGGCGTACTATTTGGGGAGAATTGGTTCCCTACGGTAAATTGTGGCGTGCAGGCGCTAACAAGCCAACTACATTCGAAACCGACAAAGCGCTTAAAATTGAAGGCAAAGAACTTCCTGCCGGAAAATATGCTGTATACGTAATTCCTGAAAAAGATAACGCAACGGTAATATTTGGCAAAGACCCGGCAATTGGTTTTAATAAATATGAGGAGTCGTTAGACCAGATACGTCTTACGGTTAAAACAAAAAAATCTGCCAAAACTAACGAAAACCTTGTATATACAATTGGTAAAGATAATGTAACGCTTAGCTGGGATAACCTTGATATCCCGATGAAGGTAAAATAGTTTTAATACATCAATATTTATAAAACACATTGTCCGGAAACAGGCAATGTTTTTTTTTTATTTAGTAACATAGGATTAATAGGAGCCAGTGTTTAAATTTATTATTTTACATAATATATATTATAAGTCAATTTATATAATAGAAAAAGCGGGGTAAACCCGCTAAATCATGCTATTACTTTATTTCTTTATATCTCCGGTATATACGAATTTCTCACCCTGGTACACCGTTACCTGAACTACACCTGTTTTTAGCGTATGCATTACATAACCAAAAACCTGGTTATTGGGGAAACGTATGTAATACGTACTGTCGGTAAATGTTGCAGCCGGTTTTTTTAACTTGAAACGGAATTCACCGTCAGCCATTATCTGTAGCGTAAATTTATCGGTTTCTGCTGAGGTATACATTAACTGGCCGCCAACATAATGTTCTGTAACCGTCTCCGGCAGCGCCGGAAAATCTTTGAATGTATTAGATTTCTTAAGTATCGAATATAATTCGAAGGTTTTGATTGACAATGGAACCTGTTTGTCCTGTGCAGAAACATTCAGGGCAAAGCCTAACAGCAGGCAGATCAATAATTTTTTCATTTTTAATTTTTTTGGTTTAGAAGCGTAAATATAGTAAGATTTAATTTATTCAAAATCCTTAGAATTTAAGCCAAAATATCCCGATCGTAATTTCTTATTAAAATATTGACGTTCATTTGTCGTTACCTAAGCGCATCCATTTTAAATTTAACCATTAAAATAAAACTATGTCAGAAAATATCAGGATCATATCTTCAACCAGGCTTTCCGATAACTGGGGTAAGCTTGATAAAGTGAACTATGAAAACAAATTGTCAAATGGCGAATGGCAGCAACAGGAACGCGAAGTTTATAATCGTGGCAATGGCGCTGTAATACTCCTCTACAATAAATCTAAAGGCACAGTGATCCTTACGTGCCAGTTACGTATTCCAACATATTTCAACGGCAATCCGGATGGGATGATGATCGAAGCGCCTGCAGGCCTTTTGGACGAACACGATCCGGAAGAATGCATTCGCCGTGAGACCGAGGAAGAAACGGGTTATACCGTAAGGGATGTACGAAAGATTTTCGAGGTGTACATGTCATCGGGGTCTGTTACCGAAATCCTTTATTTCTTTGTAGCGGCCTATTCTGAGGCGATGAAAACCGGCGAAGGCGGCGGCGTAGACCATGAACAGGAGAATATCGAGGTACTGGAAATCCCTTTCTCAAAGGCTGTGGAAATGATTGCTAATGGTGAAATAAAAGATGCCAAAACGATCATGCTGTTGCAATACGCCCAGATTAATAATCTTGTGTAAGGACTTAACAAAACTTTAAATTCATTCTGTAAGTAATTGCTTATTTTTAAGTTTTAAAACTTACAGAATGGATATTACCTTCAATAACGACCCAAAACTCGCTGTACTCCTTCCCTTTATTTATTTTGCATGGCAGGATGATATTCTCACAAAAAAGGAATTTACGGCACTTAATGATTTTATTGATTCGCTGGACTGGATTACCGGAGCGGAAAAAGATTTCCTGCGGTCCAAAATAAACCTGGATGCCCCACCCCATCGTTCGGAGCTTTTCCATTGGAAAGAAAAGATTAATGAGGTTTTGGAAAGAGACACAGCCTCAAGTCTTACCGAACTCGGTATATTGATTGCCAATGCTGAGCGGGAAGCTATTAAAGAAGAAGACATTCGTAAGATAGCACCGGCATTTGCAACGCTTGAGGCAGGACTTGGTATCATGAGCCGTGAGGTTATTGCCGGATTTCGTTTCAACCGTAATACTATTACCGATAAGTATGCTACTGCTGAAAGTTTTAGCGTAAAGGAGATGACGGCATTGCTTGACGGTAGCCGTGCCGGACTGATTAACAAAGTAAAAGAAGTTATCAGCCGTCCGGAATTTAAGCTTGAAACGCTAACCGATGTTCAGGAATACAGGGAGAGAGTCCTGCAATGGTCTCAAATACTGGCTAAAGAAGGATTGGGCTCTTATGCCTATCCCAGGGCGCACGGAGGTAAGGATGATATTGAAGGCTATTTTGAGATCATGGAAACACTCAGCTACCATGATTTAAGCCTTGTTATTAAATTCGGTGTACAATTCGGCCTTTGGGGAATGAGTATCTTGTCATTGGGGACCGAAAAGCATTATAAAAAATATCTCCAGAACGTTGGTTCGCTGGATCTTCCCGGCTGCTTTGCAATGACCGAAACCCATCATGGATCGAATGTCAAGGGAATTCAAACAACAGCTACATACAATCATTCCGACCGTACATTGACCATACATACTCCCGAGAAATATGCCCGTAAAGAATATATTGGCAATGCCGCCAACCATGGGGAAATGGCAACTGTTTTCGCAAAACTTGTTATCGATGGTAAAGATTACGGGGTAAACGCCTTTATAGTACCAATCCGCGATAAAGATAAAAACACATTGCCGGGCGTAGCTATTGAAGATTGCGGCCATAAAATGGGCCTCAACGGTGTGGATAATGGCATAATTTCCTTTGATAACGTAGTGATACCTTACGATAATATGCTCGACCGTTTTGCAAGTGTCAATGAATCCGGCGAATTCGAAAGCCCAATACCGAGCGACAACAGGCGTTTCTTTACCATGCTCGGTACACTAGTGGGTGGGCGCATCGGTATTCCACGCTCTGCATTGGCGGCTTCCAAAACAGGACTTACCATTGCTGTTAAATATGGCGATCAGCGCAGGCAATTCGGCCCCGAGGGAGGCCGGGAGGTTCCGGTACTCAATTACAGGATGCACCAACGCAGGCTCATGCCTTATCTGGCCAATGCATACGCGCTTCATTTCGGATTACAGCATCTTACACAACGGTTCCTGAAACGTACAGCAGAAGAAATGCAGGAGATCGAGGCCATGGCAGCAGGCTTTAAGGCTTATACCACATGGAACTCACGGGATACGTTGCAGGAATGCCGGGAAGCCTGTGGAGGAAAGGGCTATATAAGTGAAAACCGGATTGATGACCTGAAAAATGACGTTGAAATATATACCACTTTTGAGGGCGATAATACTGTTCTGATGCAGCTGGCAGCTAAAAACAGATTGGGTGAATATCGTAAACAGTTCGGGGAAATGAATGTGTCAACGATCTTCAATTATGTACTCGATCAGGCAAAGACAGCTGTTACAGAAAAAAATCCTTTTGCTACACGAAAAACCGACGAAGCCCATCTCAAAGATCCGGCATTCCATTTACAGGCATTCCGCTACAGGGAAAATGAACTGACAGCCTCAGCGGCACGAAGGTTCAAAAAGCTTGTAGATAATGGCCTGGATGCATTTGATGCGGCTAATGTAATGCATCCCCACATGCTGGAGATTGGGAAAGCATGGATAGACAGGATCGTGCTCGAGCAATTCCGGATACAGGTGGATGCCGCTACCGATACAAGTATTAAAGAAGTACTGGAAAGGCTTTATCAGCTGTTTGCCCTAAATAAGCTTGAAGAACATAAAGGATGGTATCTGGAAAGTGGCTATATGGAAGGCGTAAAAACTAAGGCCGTACGCAAAATGGTGAGCCAACTGTGCTGGGAGATCCGGCAGGATGCCGTGCCGTTGGTAGATGCTTTCAATATCCCTGAAGGCTGCCTTGCACCGATTGTTACTACCAAAAGCGCGGAAGCGTAATTAATCCGCAATACTGAATTTCCAATCCAGATCCGGATTGTAGACCAATTCGCCGTTCGTGACTTCGAGCGGCGAATCAAAATTATTGGTGTAAAGCGCGCCGGTGCCAAGTCCTTGTGGCATAGGATTGCCTAAAGTATACGTCCATTGCGCAATCGCATTCAATCCGACATTGCTTTCCAATGCAGAAGTAATCCACCAGCCGATATTGTATTTTTCAGCCAGCGCAATCCACTCTTCACTTCCTCGGAAACCACCCACCAAACTTGGCTTTAAAATGATGTATTGCGGCATAATTTCCCGTAATAGATTTTCTTTATCGCTCAGAGAAAATACGCCAGTTAACTCTTCATCTAATGCAATTGGTAATGGTGTTTTATCACATAGGACTGACATGCTGTCAGTTTGATTTTTTTGAATTGGTTGCTCTATGCTATGTAATTGAAATTCAATTAATTGATTTAACTTAATTAAAGCTTCATTTTTATCAAAAGCACCATTGGCATCTACCCGTATTTCTATTTTTTCGGGACTGAAATTAGACCGGATAAAGCGCAAAAGCTCTAATTCTTTTTCAAAATCAATCGCACCGATCTTAAGCTTTATGCATGAAAAACCACTTGCCAGCTTCTCCTCTATCTGCTGCTTCATGAAGGACTCCTCTCCCATCCATACCAGGCCATTTATTGGGATATTTTTTTTCCCTTTTGTAAATTCGGAAGGAAACAGCACAAATGGATTTTCACTTTGCAGTGAGTGAAAAGCGGTTTCCACTCCAAACTGTATGGAAGGAAATTCTATCAGTTCTTCCCAAAGACTTTCTTCTCCCAAATGGATATTTTTACATGCCCATTTCAGCTTATCTTCATAATCGTTACGGTCATCGATACTTAGTCCTCTGAGTATACCACACTCCCCTATTCCTTTTTTGCCTTCGTGTTCAAGGATAATAAACCATGTCTCTTTTTCCGTCATAATCCCACGGGATGTTCCACTGGGGCGTTTGAAGTTCAGAATGTATTTTTGGTAAGTAGCTTTCATTGGTAATCGTATTGCTGTTTATTTCCCTCCAATCAGGTTCTCAAGTCTTTTTCTGTCCGGTTCCGGTAACGTTGGGAGGAGGCTTTCAAACTGTGTCCTGTAATTTTCGCGTTTCAGCAAACCCCTGATGGTTTCTTTTGAGAACTTTACGAATTGCCATTTGTGGTGACCCATGGCATCTACGAGGTTTCTCAGGGTAACCAAATCGGGCTGTCCCAGATAGACAAGGTTGGTAAGCGCATTCTGGCGGATGGAGCTTTCATACTTCGGGGAAGAATAATCCTGTAATTCCGCATAGAACTTTTCCCTATCCACTGTTCGGTACTCTTCGGCATTATAGGCTAATGCAAGCCAAAGGATACGAAGGTTCTTGTCATTAAAACCGATCCATCCATCCGATGTATCCAGAAACTTCGCCTGTCTTTCGGGAAATTTGCTGCACAGCACATTTAGTGCTATTTCCTTTGTAATATAAGAGTTATCATTTAGCAGCGTAATGTATTCTTCTTCAAACGATGGTGGAATCGTAGTCACAGTACGCGCTACAGCCTGCCGAAGCTTTACATCACCTGTCTGCATGGCATAGCGTAACAATTCGGCTTTTTCCTCAAAAGGGACTTCAGCGGTCTGGAACAGTACTTCTTCCTTAACCGGATAGAATTGGTCCGACTGTAATATTTGCATATAGATAGGCTTTTTCTCGGCAAATCGCTTATCGGAAAGGTCGCCCAGCTTAAGGTACAGTTGCATAAACTCATTACGGTTAAGGATTTCGAGCGCTTCGTTGACTTCAAAGCCGCCTTTTTCGAGCCAGCGGCTTTTAAAGCTGTTGGTATCATATGATGATACTTTATTGATCTCAGCAAGGAAATCATCTGTATCGGCATTTTTAAAGGCGTATTTTTCGAGATATGCCTTAACGGCTTTCCTAAAGTTATCTTCCCCAACCCCTGTACGAAGTACATGTAGCGCCCATGCGCCTTTCTGGTAAAATGACAGCGTACTTGCCTTTTCATTAATCACCGGGATGATGTCGGTTTTAGCAGCCTGTTGAAGGCGCTCGGCCATCTGGTAGAGTTCATAGTTAAAATGGTCGTCGCCATACAGCTCTTTTTCCACGAGCAACGCATAGTACGTTGCAAAACCTTCCTGCAGCCAATGGTGCTTACTGCTTTTGGCTGTCACAAGGTCGCCAAACCACTGGTGTGTCAGTTCATGGGCATTTACATTAATATACGTGCGGTCGTTAAAACCGGTTTCGTCTACGACAAAATCCTGGGCAAAGATTGTCGAAGTTGTATTCTCCATCCCGGCGTACAAAAAGTCGAGTACCGGCACCTGGCGATAAATGCCCCACGGATACTTCACTCCTATTTCTTTTTCAAGAAAATCGAACATGCGTTTGCTATCGCGATACGTTGGGTCGAATTTATCTTTATCCTCCGGCCTGAGGTAATATTCCAAAGGAGTACCAGAAGCAGATGTTTCCGATTGCTTCTCGAATTTACCGATAGCCAGCATCACCAGGTAACTGCTCATGGGCTTATCCATTTTATAATACCAGGAAGTGTCTTCACCGAGCAAGCCTTTTTTATCCAGTTCTCCATTAGACAAGACAGTGTAATCTGCATTAAAAGTAGCAGACATATTAAATACCACTTTCTCATTTACATCGTCAAAACTAGGCAGCCAGTAGCTGGTATACTTGCCCTGCCCCTGCGTCCATAGTTGGTTGTTTAAGCCGTCTTTTACAAAATAGAGGGTTTGCTTTGGCTGTGCCTCATAATGAAATTCAACCGTATTTTTCCCCTTTTTATATCCTTTAAAAAGTTTTAATGCTGTTGCCGAAGCACTCCATCCGGTTTTCTTTTTCCCATTGACTTTTACCTCGCTGAATTTCATATTGCGGGCATCGATATAGATCGTGTCTACTTTTTTATCAAGCACCTCAAAAGTATACACTACTGTACCCATAACCTTTTTATTAGGCACGTCAAAAGACAGGTGTGCCTGAGCGGTCTTAAAGTCCACCTTTTTACTTTGTTGCGCAAAAGCTAATGAGGAAATAAAAACGAAAAGAAAATATCTCATGCGATTTACCGGATTTGTACAAAACTACACAATTGAACCGATTTTATTTTCAGAATGTAACGTTAAATAGCGTTCACCACCTTTTTGGTTTTTTTACTTTTATTAGTCGAAAAATCGTACACTATGGCTTCACTTTTCTATAAACGGGTTTGCTTATTTGCTTTGGTATTGCTGTCATCACTTAATGCCCATGCGCAATTGCTGCCGGGAACATCCGACAAGCCCGCGGATGCTGTTGCCGAAACCCCAAAAGATTCTCTTGGCCGCCGTACACCACGCGGTACTGTAGAAGGCTATATGAAGGCTGTTGAAGAAGGAAACTACATGAAGGCGAGCCAATATCTCGAACTTAATAAGAGGTCATGGCGCAGGCAAAAAGAAAGGATACGTATCGTTACCGTTTTCCAGAAGCTTTTGGACCAGAGGGGAGATTTACAGGCGTATGGCTTTATAAGTAATAAAGAGACCGGGCGTACTGATGAAGAGAAACTTGCCGAAGGCACCGATATGGTAGGGACAATTACAGCATCCGGTGAAACAGTAGACCTTATTGTAAAAAACACTGCCGGTACCGACGAACCCGCGCTTTGGCAATTTTCCGCCGAAACCATTGAAGATGTACTAAGCATTAATCCTGAAAGCGACCTCATAATTGACAAAGTGCTTCCTGAAGTACTAAAAGAACGCAAGCTTGGAGGTGTGCCGGTAGGACACTGGCTGGCCGTTGTAGTGCTAATTATGGTGGCCTACCTGTTAGCATGGAGTGTGGTCTCGCTTGTAAGCCTTATCATTCGTGTGGTATGGAAACAAGCACGTGACGAGAAAACCGCATTGGTGATTAAAGCATTTGAACTGCCTTTTCGTCTATACCTAACCGTATGGGTATTTGTGGCGATGTCGCAGGAGGTTGGTATTTCCATTCTTGTACGCCAGCGTTTCAGCGTTATAACCGTTACGGTAGGTATTGTTTCGATACTGATGCTGTTGTGGCGTATTGCAGACCTGGTAAGTATTTACACCCGTGACAGGATGACGAAACGCAAACGGGTTTCGGCGATCTCAATCATCATGTTCCTGAGGCGTACAGCAAAGATCGCCATTGTGGTTTTCGGTATTATCGCGGTACTGGGTGCTTTGGGTGTAGATGTTACTGCAGGTCTGGCCGCATTGGGTATTGGTGGTATCGCACTGGCACTGGGCGCGCAAAAAACCATGGAAAACTTTGTGGGCAGTGTAACCCTGATTGCCGACCAGCCGATACGTGTTGGCGACTGGTGTAAGATCGGGGATATTTCGGGAACCGTGGAGTCTATCGGGATGCGCAGTACACGGTTACGGACTTCGGCGCGTACGATTGTAACAATACCCAATGGCGAATTTTCATCCAGCAGGATAGAGAATTTCGCCCATCGTGACCGCTTTCTTTTTAACCCTGTTTTCTACTTCAGGATGGAAACAACGCCCGACCAGATGCGTTACCTTTTAGTAGAACTCAGGGCAATGCTATACGCCCATCCGAAAGTACTCGATACACCCCCAATCGTCAGATTTACAGGAATTACCTCTAACTCACTTAAAGTGGATGTTACCTCTTATGTTGAAGCGCCCAACTGGGATGTCGCTCAGGAAATTCATGAAGACCTGCTATTGCGTATGATGGATATAGTTGCGCTAAGCGGTACCGATTTTGCATATCCGTCGCAAACTATATATGTGGCAGGTGACCGTGGGCTATCAGAAGAAAAAACTGGAAAAACGGTCGAAACCGTAGCGCAGTGGCGTGATAATAACGAAGTGCAGCTTCCAAAATTTGATCCGGCTTATGTTGAAAAATTAAAGGATAGCATTCAGTATCCGCCGGAAGGCAGCGCGGTGAAAGAAGAGGTAAAAGACAGGAAGCATCGTTAATGGTATGTTTGATTTGGAATGCAATGAAAGTTAGCTGAACTGTTGGTAAAAATGCTTATTTTAGACTGACCAAAAAACAAACAGTACAATGAATAAAACGATCATAATCTCTTCAGCAGCAATATTTCTTTTGCTTACTGCATCCTGTATAAAAAAAGAAAAACCTGCAACTGAAAATGCTAATGCCAAAAGGAAAATATTGTTTTCCTTGATGATTTTTCGGGTACAGCGATAGATACTGCCAACTGGACATCACGCACAGATGTTTTTGTGAATAACGAACAGCAGGCTTATGCCGATACCACTGCTACGCTTTACATTGATAAAAATATTGAGGGAGCCGAAAACGGTGCGCTCGTAATACAAGCGCATTACAAACCGGGCCATCTGGCAGAGAATGGGAAGAAATATGACTTCATTTCAGGACGCATGGATTCGCGGGGGAAAAAAGAGTTCACCTATGGTACGATGGCTGCAAGGATGAAAATGCCTCCCGGAAGCGGTTACTGGCCTGCTTTTTGGGCTTTGGGCGCGAAAGGCGAATGGCCTGGATGTGGCGAAATCGACATTATGGAATATGTGGGTGAACCCGACTGGATCGGATGCGCCCTCCACGGACCGGGTTACTATGGTGATACGCACCTTGTAAATAAAGTATACCTGCATGATACCGATGTGTCCGATTGGCATGTGTATTCTGTTGACTGGACAAAGGATTCACTATTGTTTAAAGTAGATGGCAGGCTCTTTTATCGCGTTACCAAACCTGTTGTATCCAATTATGGCTCCTGGGTATTTGACAAACCCCACTTTCTTATCCTTAATTTTGCTCTCGGTGGCGCGTACCCTGCTAAGATTAATGGTGTGACAGCCCCGTATAATGGTGTTCCGCAAAGTACTGTAGATGATATAAAGGCCGGTAACGCGAAAGTATATGTAGACTGGGTAAAGGTTACAAAGTAGTTTCAGCACCATTAGCCAGGTAAAAAGCTGGTAATTACTACTTAAATCGAAAACGTTATAGTTTCAAAGGTTATTCTTATGAAATATTCCAAATAGTTGCATTTTAAATAATTGTTCGTACATTTAAAAACCTTGGCTAGATGTTTAATTCCGTTAAGGCCGGAACAACAAACAACAATTGTGAAGCGCAGCATCCTATTAATTATATTTTGCATATTTCTTGCCGGTTGCAGTGACAGGCGACAGGATAGTACTGTTGCTAATATCACGCAACCTGAAACAGTTGATAACGGCACAACGGCAGACCTGAAATATATTTCTGAACAGCTGGACAATACCAAAGGGCTATCCAACAGTTCGGTAAACTGCATTTTCCGCGATTCGCAAAACCTGTTGTGGATCGGCACTTGGGACGGACTTAACCGATATGATGGCAATATTTTTAAAATATTCCGCCCCGAACCGGGCAACAAAAATTCACTCAGTAACCAGGTAGTACTCAAGATCGCCGAGGATAAAATCGGCAATATCTGGGTGCTTACGATACATGGCATCAATTGCTATAGTAAGAAAACAGACTCTTTTACGCACTACTATTTTTCGACAGAAAACACCCCTCCCCTTTCGGAATCGCAATTTAATATGGCGCTTGATGCGTCAGGAGAAGTTTTTTGTGCCGTAAAAGATTGGGGATTGGGCTATTTTGACGGAAAGCAATTTCTTAAAATAAAGGGTCAGAGCTTAAAGGACAGGCTGGTAACCAGAATGGAGTTTATGCCTACAGGAAAGCTACTGGTACTGTTTGATGACAATAAGCTCTACTCCCTGGATATACAAACAGCAGATTCGGGCAAAACGGTGTCAGCATCTACCCTCCTGCATGAAAATGTAAAGACATTCGATGTGCTGCCCAACGGAAATATATGTATGGTCTCCGGCAATGGTAACGCATTTCTTTCCACACCTACAGGTGAAGAGAAAACTTTGCCCGGCAAAAGTATAACTACTATTATCGGGCACACACCCGAAGCATTGGTGTTCGCCTCAAGAAACGGCTATATTACAATAGATTTTGAAGGCAACACAATAACACAGCCATGGTCGCGCAATCTGCATAATCAAAAAATAACAACATTGGTTCAGGGCGGTGAAAACATAGTGTGGACGGGAACCGATGGCGATGGCGTATTTAAAATATATCCACAGAAAAAATCGTTTAACCTGATATCAAAAGCACAGCTTCCCGAATTAGACGGCGGTATAGTAAGGGCATTCCTGAAAGATGGCGATAATTTCTGGATCGGAACCAAAGGAAAAGGCCTGTTTCGGCTGACGGGGGATTTTTACGTGAATCCTGACAAACCGCTTGCTGCCCAAAACTTTAATGAAGAAAACAGCGTTTTGAACAATGCAGTATATGCTTTGAGTAAAGGCAAAAACGGTGTGGTCTATATCGGTACGGATGGAAGCGGCCTTACCGTTTATGATCTCAAATCGTCAAAGCTTATTAGCTGGCAGGATATTGAAGGCAGTAAACAATGCGATTATTTCCGTTCGACCTATGCTGTTTATGAAGATAATGAAGGTTTTGCCTGGCTGGGAACGAACGGTTTTGGTATTATAAAGTGCAAAATTGAACGTACCGGAAACGGCCTTAAAGTCACTTTTTTCAAAAGATACCTCGCGGGAACGGCAGAAACAGCATTGAGCAGCAACATTATATTTTCGATCATCCCGAAAAATGAAAGAGAACTATGGATAGGCACACGATTAGGCGGACTGAACCTGTTGGATAAAGCCACGGATAAGTTTACTACTTATAAAAATGAACCCAACAATCCCCGCAGCCTCTCCAATAATGATATCCTCAGCCTTGCTACAGATTCAGGCAATACATTGTGGATTGGGACCAGTTTTGGCCTTAGTAAACTGGAAAAGCTCGATGCCGGCGGAAATGCATTCTTTAAAAATTATACGGTAAAAGGAGGACTGCCCAACAATACGATACATGGCATTGTGCCGGCAGGTGCTAACCTGTGGATAAGCACCAATATGGGTATATCAAATTTTGCCACAGAACAGGAGAAGTTTATTAATTACTCCCGTGGTGAAGGCCTTCAGAACAATGAATTTGCCGATGGTGCTGTGTATCAGGATACCACTTCGGGCTATGTTTTTATGGGTGGCATAAAGGGATTTAACTACTTCCTGCCTCAAAAAATAAAAGAATCGCAAAAGGTGCCCGACCTGCTTATTGATAAAATTAGCGGACACAATGAGGCTACACCTTATTTTCAGGGTCTCGTTATTGCTCCCGACTCTAGATCACATCCTTCACTGGTGCTGAAGCATAACCAGAATTTCTTTGATATACATCTTGGCGCGCTCACGTATACCAATAACGAAAAATGCCAGTATGCTTATCAACTTAAAGGCTTTGACCAGACATGGAACAATATTGGCAACCGTAAGATCATTTCGTTTACCAACGTACCCAGGGGAAGCTATTCGCTTTGGTTAAAATGGTCGAACAGCGACGGTGTGTGGAGCGATGCGGTAAACGCTATGGACATAAAAGTGGAGCCGGTATGGTGGCAGTCGAACCTGGCTGTTGCTATTTATGTGCTGCTTGGTATTTTGTTTATACTGTTTGTAAGGAGTTATAACCTGAAACGCCAGTCGCTGAAACAAAATATCCTGATACGCCAAAAAGAAGAAGAGCTACATGAGAACCGCCTGGCGTTCTTTACCAATGTAGCCCACGAATTCCTTACCCCGCTTACACTTATTGCGGGTCCCGTGCAAAAACTCTCCGAGTCGCAGGATATGGATGGCCGCAACCGCAAGTTTGTCAGCATGATACAGCGCAATGCCTCCCGCCTGCTCTTCCTCACGCAGCAGCTGCTGGAATTCCGCAAGGCAGAACATGACTACCTGGACAATACGGTACAGAAATTCGACTTTGTAAACCTGCTCGAACAGATTGCCGAATTGTTTGACGACTGGGCGTTGGATAAAGGGATCGCTTATACTATCGATATCCCTTCCTCCTTACCCGGATGGTATGATAAGGATAAGATGGAGAAAATCGTTTTTAACCTGATGTCGAATGCATTTAAATATACTCCTGTAAATGGCAGGATACACCTGAAATGCAGCATTCAGCCCGGTAAATCCAAAAAACTCGAAATAATTATATCCAATACAGGAAAGGGAATACCGAAAGAAAAACTCGATTCGCTATTTGACCGCTTCTTCCTGGCCGACGACAACCATGCCGGGGATGCTGAAACATTGCGTACCGGCATAGGCCTGGCGTATATTAAGAGGTTGGTAACCGTATTACGGGGTGAAATAGAAGTATTGAGTATACCGAATAAAGAGACTGTATTTAACCTGCTGATACCCTGCTCTAAAGGAGCATTCGGGCCTAAGGAGATTGACAATGCCTCAACACCCGTTCTTATTTCCCAACACCTGAAGAATCTTGTGGAAGAAGCAGGTGAAAAGCAGGATGCGGTTCCGGATAAGATCGCGTCGCTCGAAGTTACCGAAAGCGGCAAGAATACGATACTTGTGGTTGAAGACGAGAAAGAAATACACTCCTACCTGACGGACCTGCTGGCAGAAGATTACAGGATACTGAGTGCCTATAACGGAACCGAAGCGCTGGAAATGATGGAAAGGGAACTCCCCGACATCATTATCAGCGATGTGATGATGCCGATAATGGACGGTGTGGAATTTTGTAAAAGAGTAAAGACCGAGATCAGGACGTGCCACATTCCATTCATTATGCTTACGGCAAAAAATTCGGTAATACATCGTATAAAAGGATTGGAAAGCGGCGCCAACTCCTATATCCCGAAACCCTTTTATCCCGACCATCTTTTAGTAAGGGTACAAAAGCTGCTGGAAGAAAAAGCCCTTATCCTGAAACATTTCACGCAGGATACGCTGGTGGATAATCTGTCGTCAATGCCCATTAAAAATGATGAGAAAGCTTTTATCCGGTCAGTAATCGACCTGATAAGGAAAAATATCGAGAACGAGAGCCTCAATAATGCCTATCTTGAAAAAGAACTTGGGATAAGCACATCGCAACTGTACCGGAAGACAAAAGAAATCTTCAGCCTTTCCCCCGGCGACCTGATCCGTACCATCCGCTTAAAGCATGCGGCAGAGCTTTTGCGTAAAAACGAGCTTACAGTATCTGAAGTGTGTTATAAATCCGGTTTCAACAACCGTTCCTACTTCTACAGGGAGTTTAATAAGATGTACAGCACCACGCCCAAGAATTACCAGATACAATACAAGTCGAAAACAGCAACGTATTCAAATAATTGATTTTAAGCAATTTAAAATATAGTGTACACTTTTGAAAATATAGTGTACACTCTTTTTTACATCCAATTTCTACATTTATAACGTTTTCGTAACCCAATAAATATTCAATCTATAATTAAACTAATCAATTATTGACGCCATGAAAAAAAGTTCACAATCATTAACAACTCAACCTTATTAATATGAACAGGAAAATTATTTTCACACTGCTCCTAATATGGACAACCCTGTCGGGGAGCGCCATTTATGCACAGACCGTTTCGGGTACTGTTTCAGATGCCGCAGGCGCATTACCCGGAGCAAACATCAATGTAAAGGGTACAAATACCAATACAGCCACCGATCTTGATGGTAAATACAGTATTGAAGCAGCTCCTGATGCGGTGCTGGTAGTTAGCTACGTTGGCTATATTACACGTGAGGTAGCTGTAAACGGAAATACACAAGTAGATATTTCGCTTGCAGAAGACACGCAAAGCCTTAATGAAGTTGTACTTACAGGATATGTAGGCCAGAAAAAGAATTCAATATCAGGTGCTGTTACACAGGTAAGTATGGAAAACCTTAATAAAACAAGGATACCGGATGTTGCACAGCAGCTACAGGGACAGGTTGCGGGTGTATTTGTTGCGGCAAATACCGGTGCGCCAGGTGATGGGATTAAGATCAGGATTCGTGGAGAGAGCACTTTGGGCAACAATGATGTATTATATGTTGTTGATGGCGTACCGACAAGAGATATCGGATTTCTTAACGGATTTGATGTACAGTCGATCACAGTGCTTAAAGATGCTGCATCAGCGGCTATTTACGGTTCGCGTGCCGCCGGTGGTGTAGTATTGCTGACCACAAAGAAAGGAGTAGAAGGCAAGCCTACATTTGAGGCTAATATGTTTACAGGTATTCATTATGCTAATAACCTGCCAAATATGCTGAATACAGACCAATACCTTACTGTGAAAGACAGGGCATGGCATAATACTATAGGCAATAGTCCTTCTGCAGAAAGCCCATATGCTTTTGACAGAAGGACAAGAACCGACCTTGCAAATACCGACTGGCTTGACGAATTATTTACCACAGGTATCTCTAACCAATTGCACGTTTCTGCAAGTGGCGCTACTGATAAGGTACAATATTACTTATCAGGAAGCTATTTCGGCGTAGATGGTATTGTTGTGGAAAGTAATGACCAGTTTAAGCGTGTAAACTTCAGGGCAAACATTACTGCCAAGCTTACAGACCGCTTTACAGTGGGTACTAATCTTCAGAATGGTTTTACATCACAGGATAAATTGTCATCAAGCGGAGATGCTCCCGGCGTTATCAGGCATGCTCTTATACGCCCTCCTGTTATAGGCGTATATAAAGATCCTAGCGACCCTACATGGTCGGCAAGGAACCCATATACTGACCTTCCTTTTTATACAGGGCCCAACGACGGATGGAGCAAAAACTACGAGTATAGTTCTAACCCTCTTGCTATTGTTCATTTTACAGATGATAAAAGGAATACATTCTTAAGTTTCGGAAATGTATTTGCTGAATATGCTTTCCTTGGGGATAAATCACTTAAATTGAGGAGTAATCTTGGTGCAGACGTAAGGTTTTCGCACAACAAGAACTTTGCTGAAAACTTTGGTGATGCCAATATTAGCGACCCTACTAACGTATATTACGGATTGGGAAGGAACAACAGGCCAAACAGCCTGAACGAAAACCGCGGGCAGGATGTAACTTTTACATGGTCGAACACACTGAACTATGAAAAGACCTTTAACGATGCCCACAGTATTAATGCACTTGTGGGTACAGAGTATATTACCAATAAAGCTTCTGCTGTTGGTGGCGCGAGGTCAAATTATGATAACACTACAGATCCATTCAGGTATCTTGACTATGGAGGCCTTGGCAGCGACACAACACCATACCCATATAGCTCGGGTTCTGAAACACGTTGGAATCTTATGTCATATTTCGCTTCTGCAACCTATGGATTTAAGGATAAGTATTTCGCAACAGCTACCATGAGAGCAGACGGTTCTTCAAGATTCGGGCCTAATAACAAATGGGGGTACTTCCCTTCTGTTGGTGCTAACTGGGTTATCTCTAATGAAGATTTCATGAGTGATATAAGCTGGCTTTCTTATCTTAAACTAAGAGCAAGCTGGGGCCAGGCAGGTAACCAGGAAATACCTAATAACGCTTACCAGACGCTCGTATCGACAACAGGTGGTGTGGTAAATGTAGTTCGCTACGGTAACCCGGACCTGAAGTGGGAAACAACTACGCAAACCAATATAGGTCTTGATTTTTCATTCTTCAATAACAAGCTTTCATTTACCGCGGATTATTTTAACAAGACAACAGAAGATATCTTACTTACTATAGGTCTTCCGGCAGTATCGGTAGGTGTTATTGGCAGGACCTATGTAAATGCTGGTGAAGTAGAAAACAAAGGTTTTGAATTTGGCATGAATTTCAGGAATGATGATAATGAATTTAAATATGGTATTAATGCCAATGTTGCTACACTTACCAACAATGTAAATAAGCTGCATGATTTTGTGCCAAATCTTCAGGATGACGCTACACACACCCGTACACAGGCAGGACAGGCAATCAGCTCTTATTATGGCTATCAATTTACAGGTATCTATCAGAACCAGGCAGAAATAGATTCACATCTGTATTCAAATTCCAATGGCGCACAGCCCGGCGATATGAAGTTCAGGGATCTGAACGGAGACGGCCAGATCAATGCGGATGACAGGACTTTCATCGGTAATCCTATACCAAAGGTAACCTATGGCATTAATTTCAACGCATCATACAGGAATTTTGATATCTCGTTTCTGTTCCAGGGTGTTCAGGGTGTAGACCGCTACAATGACCTTAAGCAGATACTTGATTATGACAGCCGTCCGTTCAACTCTACAACAGCTGTGCTGGATAGCTGGAACGGCGAAGGCACCAGCAACACTAGGCCACGTCTTACGTTCAACAATAATGGTGGTGGACAGGTATCCAGCACATTTGTGGAAGACGCTTCTTACCTGAGGCTTAAAAACGTGGAAATTGGGTATACTTTTAATGATATGATCCCGGGTATAAACAATCTTAGGGTATATCTATCAGGACTAAACCTTCTGACATGGACGAAATACTCAGGACTTGATCCTGAATCTACTTCTCTTATAGATAAAGGTACATATCCGCAATCATCAGCTTTCCTTTTCGGAGCTAGAATTCAACTGTAAAAAATCTGACTATGAAAAACTATATAAAATTAGGCCTGCTGATAACTGCTATCACAATAACAGGCTGTGAGGACGAATTAACACAGGACCCGGTGGGCCTTACCACCATTGAGCAGGCAAACACTACTCCTACCCTTGCAACGATAGAAACATCGGTAAAGTCTTCGTACGACTTGCTCTCCAACAGACTGAATATTTTGGCTGACTGGGATTGGGGCGGTGGTCTGGTATTCCAAAATGACTACGTGCTTCAGGACATTGCTTCTGATGATATGGAAAAAAAATGGGTTAGCGATGGCGACCAGCCCTGGATCGATGACATTAATAATTTCACATTCACATCTACAAATGGTGGGCCTAATGGGTTGTGGAAATACAATTATGAAGGTATTAAAAGGTTGAATATCGCAATAGAACACCTTACCAACCCAAACATCGAAACCATAACAGGTATAACTACGGAAAGGAAAAATCAGCTTTTAGGTGAAGCATACTTCCTTAGGTCTTTCTACTATTTTGCATTGGTAAATAATTTTGGAGATGTACCATTGATCGTTGCTCCTGTAAAAACGTACCAGGAAGCCTTTGATGTTGCGGTAAGAGCTGATAAAGCTGTTGTGTGGGAAAGGATAAAATCAGATCTTGTATTGGCAAAAGCGCTGCTTCCAAACACCAAATATTCTTCAGATACAGAAAAGTGGAGGGTTTCTAAAGGAGCAGTTATTGCTCTACAGGCTAAAGCGGAACTATATACCGAAAACTGGGCTGCTGTACCGGCGTTGGTAGACGAACTCGCACCACTTGGCTTCGGTCTTAATACCAATTATTTTGATGCTTTCCGCACCTCTACAGAGTTTGCTGAGAATGAAGTTATCTTTTGCTTCGACCACCAGACCAACGCTACACCACGCAGGGGTAACGGTATCTGCGCGCCGTTGGGATGGGGCTTTTTCGCGCCAAGCCAGAATTTCCTTCAGGCTTTTGAAGCGAACGACCCAAGGTTACTTTATACTGTAAATGTTGCCGACCAGAACGTAAACAAAATGTTAGGCAGTACAGATGGTACCAATAAAGGTAACGACGATGCACCCAACAATAAGATCTACATGCGTTATGCTGATGCATTACTATGGAAAGCTGAAGCACTTCTGGAAACTGGCGATTATGCCGGAGCAGTCGGGCTTATAAACGAAATCAGGTCTCGTGCAAGAAATACAGTAGCTGTAGACGGGAGCATTCCTCCTGCGGGTACACTTGCGGACAGGCCAGCTTCAACTGACGCTACTACCATCAAGGGATGGCTTATCTCTGAAAGAAGGGTTGAGCTTGGCTTTGAGAACCAGAGGATGCTCGACCTGAAGCGTTGGGGTATCGCCAAAGAAGTGATGATCGCTCACGGAAAGAACTTCCAGGACAGGCACTATCTTTACCCTATACCTCAGTCTGAAATTGACGCTTCTGCCGGTACGCTTACGCAAAATCCGGGTTACTAAAAAATAAGTTTGGGTTAGTTCTGGGCTCACGAAAGTGGGCCTGGGTTAACCTTAATTACCATCTATTCTATTATTTATATTATGAAGGACATCGCAAAACGCTTTGCCGAAAACCCGCTGCTTTCCCCTTCCGACCTGTCTCCAAGCAGGGACGGACTGGAAATTACATGTCTGCTTAATCCCGGAGTATTTACTTTTCAGGGCAAGACCTGGCTTATCGTAAGGGTTGCAGAAAGGCCAAAACAAACAGAAAATATCATTTCTTTCCCGATACTTACCGAATCCGGGAGCATTGACATTATGGAAATTGAGACGAATCATCCCGAGCTTATTGCCGATGACGCAAGGGTGATCAATTATATGGGAAGCGATTACCTTACCACATTATCGCACCTTCGCCTGCTATGCAGTGACGACGGTATTAACTTTTATGAGCCTGAGGGCTACCCTGCCCTTGTAGGCGAAGGGATACATGAGACTTTTGGCATTGAGGATTGCCGCGTAGCCGAAATAGACGGCACGTATTACCTCACATTTACATCTGTTTCCCCGAACGGCGTGGGTGTAGGATTACGCACCACTACCGATTGGAAGCATTTTGAGAAGCACGGACTGATTTTTCCGGCACACAATAAAGACTGTGCCATTTTTGAAGAGAAAATAAACGGCCTGTATTATGCCATACACCGCCCCAGCAGTGTAGACATAGGAGGCAATTATATATGGATTGCCTCATCACCTGACGGTATTCACTGGGGTAACCACAAATGCATTGTAAAAACCCGTAAAGGCCATTGGGACAGTAAACGTGTTGGCGGCGGCGCAGCTCCTATTAAGACCGAAAAAGGCTGGCTGGAAATTTACCATGGTGCTAATGACAGGCACCAGTATTGCCTGGGCGCTTTCCTGCTCGATCTTAATGATCCCTACAAAGTTCTGGCACGTACTGAAGAACCCATTATGAGGCCCCTCGAGGAGTATGAGCTTAAAGGCTTCTTTGGGCATGTAGTCTTTACCAATGGCCACATCGTGGAGCCTGATGGCGATACCGTTACGGTTTACTACGGCGCGGCGGATGAATTTGTTTGTGCTGCAAAATTTTCGGTTAACGAGATACTGTCTCTCCTAAAATACGAATAAATGCTACAAAAACTCCAAACGGAATTCAGCCACTTCAGGAACCAGAGCCACAACTTCCGTATACTGGTGCTTACCAATCTGGTATATGCGTTGGTACAGCCGGTTATTGATATTTTTGTGGCGGCATACATTATGCGGAATTCCAATGATACGTCTAAAGTTGTCATCTATCAGCTAGCCATTTATACCGGTATACCGCTTACCTTCCTCATAAACGGTTTCCTGCTCAAATACATCAAGATCCGCACATTATATTCTATTGGGATGATGCTGAGCGGCGTGTCGATGATCATTATGATGTCACTTACCACGCTAACCCTTACCGGTATTGGTATGGCAGGCATTACTATGGGATTGTCGTTCGGCCTTTACTGGTCGAACCGCGACTATTTGGCAATCTATACAACGAATGATGACAACCGTAACTATTATTACGGCCTGGAAACGTTCTTTTATACCATTATTGCTATTGTAATCCCTGCTGCTATAGGGTGGTATATCCAGTCAAAATCGGGGGAAGATGCCAAGCATGATGCCTACGTGGTCATTACCTGTATTGTATTTATTATCACTATGGCCGCTTCAGCTGTATGCTTCAGGGGTAAGTTTGAAAATCCTGTTGAAAAAAAATACATCTTCTTTAAATTCCACAAGCTTTGGTACAAACTGTTGTCCCTGGCAATGTTCAAAGGGCTGGCACAGGGATTTTTGGTAACGGCTCCGGCTATGCTTATCTTTAAGATACTGGGCGAAGAAGGAGCTTTAGGCAATGCCTTGTCAATTGGTGCCATAATGGCTGCCATAGTGATCTACCTTATAGGGCGTTTCTCCAAGCCATCCGACAGGATAAAAATATTCTCCGCAGGGCTTATACTCTTTGCCGTGGGCGCATGTGCGAATGGAGCGCTGTTCAACGAAACAGGCGTGGTTATATTCCTTCTACTGCTGTTGATCGCCAAGCCCCTTATGGATCTGGCGTACTACCCTATCCAGTTACGTGTTATCGACATTGTATGCCGTATTGAAAAAAGGGGCGAATTTGCTTATATCCTCAACCATGAAGCCGGGCTGTATGCCGGAAGGCTGCTTGGCGCGGGTACATTCCTGGCACTGTATTATGCCGTGTCGGAAGACTTTGCACTGCGCTATGCCATTGGTATCATTGCCATACTCCAACTATGCTCAATTTTTATCAGCAAGAACATCATCGCCCATGGTAACAGGATAATTCCTGAAAATGAAGATGCAGAGATCGACCCGAAAGCGTTGGAAGAAACAGCTGCAAATATTATTTAATAGTAAAGTTTAATCATCAATCAAATTATGAATAGAATCTTACGGACCGTTGCCCTTACCTTTTTATTGACAGGCTGTGCCACGACCGCACAGGTAAAGCAACAGCCCATAGCACGGGTTGACCAGATGGCCGAAATGCCGAAACCTTATGGCATTATCGACTACCACAAAATGGCGCTCGATTTCGACAAGACCGTGTTCGATTTTAATGCCAAAGGTGAGTTCTGGCCGATGGTATGGATCGATAAAAGCCAGAAGAATTTCCCGCAGGACGTGGTAGGCATGTATACCGCTGTTGGCGATGTACGCCAGGGGCCTGCCAATAACAAAGGGATGTTTCACGAAGCGCTGGCCTCTATGGGGGCAACACTTGGCGCGACCCTTGTGGGGATTGACAAAACCAACAGTGGCGGGTACAATTACGTTGCTATGCTGAAGAACTACTTCAACAGCGAAACAAAGTGGGACATTATGATGAACAATACCTGTCCGGAAGTCGCCCTGTTAGGCGGTGGCTATGGCCGTGACTGGTGGTATGATGTATATCCTAACGTGATGTTCTATGCTATTTACGATAAATATCCTAACGAACCCGGACTTGAAGAACTGGCACGAAAGATCGCTGACAAGTTCTACGAAGCGGATAAAATTCTAAATGGCGATTATGGCTATTCGTACTTTGATTATGCCGCCATGAAACCAATGAAGAATAATATCTGCCTGCAGCCTGATGCCGCGGCCGGACATGCCTGGGTACTGTATTCTGCTTATAAAAAATTTGGTGATGAAAAGTATCTGAAAGGCGCGCTATCTGCCCTTTCGGCTTTGGAAGCACAACCGATAAATCCAACCTACGAATTATTGATGCCTTTTGGCGCCTACCTTACCGCAAGGATAAACGCTGAATTAGGCAGAAAATATGATACTGCTAAAATGATGGCATGGAGCTTTGACGGTACAGCCATTTGCCGTGAAGGCTGGGGTGTACTGGTAGGCAACTGGAATGGGTTTGATATTTCCGGGATTGTAGGCAGCACGGTAGACCGTGGCGGCTACGGTTTCCTGATGAATACTTATGATGCCGCATGGCCATTGGTTCCCGTAGTGCGTTACGACCAGTCGTATGCCAACGCTATAGGCAAATGGATGCTGAACGCCGCCAATGCCTCGAAATTCTTTTACCCGCAACACATACCGGATGAGCATGAGACCATACCACAATCAGCACATGTGGGCAAGAACGTAATCGCTTACGAAGGGATTATTAAAAGGTCGAACATGGATCAGTACCAAAATGTAAAAGCGCCTGTAGCGCAGGGTGACGGCCCCTTATGGGTACCCGGAAAGAATCCGCCTGAATCGCAGCTCAGCGTGTATGGCAGCGGCCACGTGGGAATATTCGGCAGTATTATAAAAACAACCGATGTAGATGGTATCCTGCAGCTCGACCTGCTAGCTACCGACTTCTTCCGCGATAAGGCCTACCCTTCTTACCTCTGCTACAATCCGCATAATACGAAAAAAACAATAAAGGTAGCCGTTGAAAAAGGCAAAAAGATCGACCTGTATGATACGGTATCGGGCAGGTTTGTGGCAAAAAATGTCTCAGGCTCAGCTTCTGTTGAAATTCCCGCCAAAAGCTCGGTAGTACTGGTGATGGCACCCGCAAAAGGTAAAGTGTCTCACGATGGCACTAAGATGTTTGTGGATGGCGTAGTTGTAGATTATAACGTTCAGAAGAAATAACAAAAGTTTGACTATACCCTTCAAATATTTATTCCTACTCATTTGTATAACAGTGTCTTCAAAGATAATGGCGCAGGAGAATTGGTGGAAGGAAACGGTATTTTACCAAATTTATATGCCCAGCTTTGCTGACAGCAATGGGGACGGCTATGGTGATTTTAAAGGAATTACAGGCAAGCTGGGGTATTTACAGGATCTTGGGGTTGGTGGTGTTTGGCTGACCCCGTTCCTGTTATCCCCAAAAGTGGACAATGGTTACGATGTGGCCGACTATTACGCTGTGGACCCAACCTACGGCTCAATGGAAGATTTCAAAACCTTTTTGGACGAAGCCCACAAGCATGGCATTAAAGTGATTATGGATATGGTAGTCAACCATACTTCTACCAATCATAAGTGGTTTCAGGAATCACGAAAGTCAAAAGATAATCCTTACCGCGATTATTATATCTGGAAAGATAAACCTAACAATTGGGAATCGTTTTTTGGTGGCCCGGCGTGGGAACCGGATACTGCCACCAATCAATATTACTACCACAAATTTGATGTAAGGATGGCCGACCTTAACTGGTCTAATCCTGAAGTTGTTGAAGAAGTGCAGCAGGTTTTGCGTTTTTGGCTGGATGCCGGTGTGGACGGATTCAGGCTCGATGTTATCAATTTCCTTACAACAGATGGGATTACGCAGGATAATCCTGTTGAAAATGGCAGTCAGCAACACAAGAACGATATCGACCAGGGCGGTGTGAAAGATGCCATGCGTATAATTAAAAAAACGGTCGGTGAATATAAAGACCGTTTTATTGTAGGCGAGATCGGCAGTGATAAAATTGAAGTCCTAAAGCAATATCAATCCGGAGACCTGCTGGATGTGGTTTTCAATTTTAATTTTGGAAGCATTCCCAACTTTTCCGCAGAACATATTTTTAAGGAACTCCAAAGCATGGAGAAGCACATGACCAGCTACCCTACCCTTTTCTTCGGGAGCCATGATATGCCACGTATGACAGACCGGCTTGCGGATGGCGACACACAAAAAGCAGAAGCATTAGCGGCGCTGATTTTTACGGCCAAAGGCGTACCTTTTATCTATTATGGAGAAGAGATCGGAATGCGGAATATCATTGCCGAAAGCTTGGGCGATATTGTGGATATACAGGGTAAGACCCATTATAGGCTGGCTGTAGCCGAAGGTAAAAATCCGGAACAGGCGCTTGTGGAAGCCAACAAACACAACCGTGATAAATCGCGCAGCCCTATGCAGTGGGACGATACTGATTTTTCAGGGTTTTCTACCGGAGGATCATGGATAAAGCTACATCCCGGCTATGCAAAAAATAATGTGGCAGCATTACAACAAAAGCCTAACTCAATATTCTCCAATTATAAAAAGCTTATTGCGTTGCGTAATAGTGAGAAGGCCTTGCAGTACGGAACATACAGCCAACTGAAGTACATAGACGGACGGATTATATATACCCGTTTCTATGAAGGAGAAAACATAACTATAGTTATCAATTTTGGGAAAGAATATGTTCAGAAGCTTCCAAAAAATGCCACGGTTTTATCAGGAAAACCAAGGCTACAGGAAAACGAATATTTGATATACAAACATTAAGCTGCTGCCAGTAAAAAAAAACGGCCACCTCGCGGCAGCCGTTTTAACATCAGTCAGGACTAATTATTTTTTGCTCCACTCGTTTATAGAGTCTTTGTTCATTTTTACATAGTCGGCGTTACCTGCTTTTTCTGAAGCGGTAAGCGAAAGCCTGGCGGTTTCGATAGCGCCTTTCTTATCACCAAGTTTTGCCTGGATCAATGACTTTTGCCTTAGGAAGTAGAACGGTACATCATTTGGTGTTGGGAACTTACTAAGCGCCTGGTTCATCCATGCAAGTGCCTTGTTCTGGTCTCCGTTCGATTGGTAGTAGTACTGTGCCGCCGCAAAAAGGTCATTAGCCGAAGGGCCGCTCATGGCAGTTTCGATACTTTTCATTGCGGTTTGTTTGGTAGGAACCTCAAACTTAAGCGCAACCATAGTTTTCTCCCATGCAATCTCTATAAAGCCATAATCATTATCTAAGCCGTTAATACCAATGGTAAGGCTCTCCACATTGCGCGTAAGGAATTCCGGTTTTACAGTCGCCCTAAGCGCTTCTTTGCTGTCATCATATTTTTCAGGAAGGCCCCAGTTGTTGGTGTCCGCATAAAAGATCACATCCCAACTGTCGGCTTTAGGTTGCGAAAACAAAGCGTATTTACCTGCTTTCAGCGTTTTTCCTGCAATTATAACGTCACTGCTAAAGCTAATAATAGTATTAGCGTTGGCACCTGTCCTCCACATCCTGCCAAAAGGTACGAGTTCGCCGTATACCGCCCTGCCCTTCGCGCTCGGGCGGGAGTATTCGAGTTTAACATCTGTAAGGCCTACTTTCTGCTCGATTACAGCTTTAGGACTTGCTTGTGGCGTAAGTACCTGTGCTTCTGCATTCACCATAAATGCCAGTATGAAAGCGGCGGTAATGAATATCTTTTTCATTGTTATTTGTTTTTTATTAACGATTGTAACTGCGAAATTAGTGATTATAGAAGTCACGATTGTTAAAAAAAGTTAAAAATCAGCACCTCTGTTTTCAGAATACCATAATAGTTACATAACTTCACCCGTAATATTTCTACAATGCTCTATACACTACATCAAAAGCAAAAACTACCCGTGAGCCTGCAGGAAGCATGGGACTTTATTTCGAACCCTGCCAACCTTGCTGTCATCACGCCCCCATCGATGGGATTCAAAACCCTGTCGGGAGATGACCGCGATATGTTTGCAGGCCAGATCATCCACTATACAGTAACGCCTGTGTTGGGCATAAAATTGCAGTGGGTAACCGAAATAACACACGTATCCGATAAAAGTTTTTTTGTAGACGAGCAGCGTTACGGCCCTTATAAATTCTGGCATCACAAACATTTCCTTAAAGAAATTCCCGGCGGTGTGGAAATGGAAGATATCGTTCATTATAAACTGCCAATGGGCTTTTTAGGCAGGCTTGCACACCCATTATTGGTGAAGCCGAAACTGGAAGAAATATTTAAATACCGTACAAATAAACTGATAGCACTTTTTGGAGCATGGCAGGAGAATCCATAAGCATATTCTGGTTCAGGCGAGACCTGCGCCTTGACGACAACACAGGACTTTATAAAGCATTAGCATCGGGCGAAAAAATATTACCCGTGTTTATATTCGACCCAAACATACTTGATGAATTACCGAAGGATGATGCACGGGTTACGTTTATTGTAGAGCTGCTTAAAGGCATCCAAAAAGAACTTAAAAGGCACGATCGTTCGCTGGCTGTATTTCATGATAATGCTGAAAAAGTCTTTTTAAAGCTCGTTAAGGAATATACCATTTCTACGGTTTATACAAATCATGATTACGAGCCTTACGCCCAAAAAAGGGATAAAGCAATACATCAGTTACTAAGTGATAACAATGTTGAATTTAAAACCTTTAAAGACCAGGTAGTTTTTGAAAAAGATGAAGTAGTTAAGGATGACGGGGCACCGTATGTAGTATATACGCCGTATATGAAACGCTGGAAAGAACGTTTCGATAAAGAGGGTATGAAACAGCATCATATTGAGGTAAAGGCAGATCTTCTCATCACCCACACCTACCCTTTCTTAAGCCTTAAAGATATTGGATTTACAGCGTCAACCATTAAACCGGCACCCTTTGATGTTTCATCATCAGTTATCGATAATTATAAAGAGACCCGTGACTTTCCGGCTACAGAGGGAACGTCCCACCTTAGTCCGTATCTGCGTTTTGGTGCCGTGAGCATTCGTCAAATGGTAAAAAAAGCCCTTGAAAGCAAAGGTGATACATTTCTGAACGAACTTATATGGAGGGAATTCTTCATGCAGATATTGTGGCATTTTCCTGAGACCGTAACAAAAAGCTTCCGTCCCAAATACGACAATGTAAAATGGCGCTATAATGAAAGCGAATTTAAAGCCTGGTGCGAGGGAAAAACCGGTTACCCAATGGTTGATGCCGGTATGCGCCAGCTAAACGCTACAGGGTTTATGCACAACCGTGTGCGCATGGTTGTGGCAAGTTTTCTGTGTAAACATTTACTTATCGACTGGCGCCGGGGCGAAGCGTATTTTGCTGAAAAGCTTCTGGATTATGAACAGTCGAGTAATATTGGTAACTGGCAATGGGCTTCGGGAGGCGGTGTAGACGCTGCACCTTATTTCAGGATATTCAATCCGGAAGAGCAGCTGAAGAAATTTGACAAAAACCTTGAATATATAAAGAAATGGGTTCCGGAATTCCAGGAACTGGATTACCGTACTATAGTAGATCACAAAGAAGCACGGGAAAGAGCTTTAAAAGTGTACAAAGAAGCGGTATCATAAAAAACTTCCGGTTTTGGCCGGAAGTCGAAGATTAAAACAAGGAGATATTTAACTTATCTTCTTTATCATAAATGACAGCCGTTCGTTTATTGAGCTATACGCTGCAAGCGCCTTATCTTCAAGTGGCATTGCTTTTATCCTGAACCACTCCGGATGATTTTCCCGCTTACCCGTTTGGGTATTAAAGTGGATAAATTTTGTCCACAGTAATGCTTTAAGCTGTGTTTGACCTTCATTCCACATAGCCATTTCCACCAGAAGTGAATCATCCGAAAATTTTACAAGGGCACTTTGTATGCAGACCATTTCGGCATAATTTGCGGGTGCCGTGTATACGATTTCATGCCTGTTTACCATCCACCCTGATCCTTTCTTATAAAGTTCGGGCATTGCCAGGTCATGAAATTCCTTTAAGTGGTCTTCCCGGGCATTGAGAAGATAGTCAATGTAAGCTGAATTATTCAGGTGGTTGAACGGATCGCAATCGCTGAACCGTATTTTATAGAATGTCTTTAATTCCATTTTGCAGTTGTTTTAATACCACAAAATTGAGCCTTCGCGTAAACTTTTCCTTTGACATATATCAAAAACGGCCTGCCGGAGTATTATCTAAGCCTAAGTTACCTTCGCTCTTATCCTGCTGAGTGTCTCCTGCGTTATGCCGAGATAAGAAGAAATAAGGCCAAGTGGTACGCGTTGCAATAAGGACGGATTAGTCTCCAGCAGATTCGTATAGCGTTGTTGCGCGGTCATGAATTGCAGTTCACTAAGACGCCGGTGCATTTCTACCATTTCCTGCGTAATGAGATAACGCCCAAGCCGCTCAATTTCGTGGTGCCGGTCGTATAATTTTTCAAGCTCAGTATACGGCAGCGACCAGATTACAGAAGGTTCCAGCAATTCTATCTGCCTGCCGTCGGGAGTATTGGTAACGTATGCGCTCATAGAGCAGGTAAAACTGTTTTCTGCTTTAAAGCGTTCTGTTACCTCCCTGCCATCTTTAAGGTAAAAGGTGCGTGCCAATCCCTTTTCGATATAATACACATTCCGGCAAATCTCTCCGCACTGCACCAGCACATGCCCTTTAGCGAGGCTTTCCTTCCTCACCAGGGAAAGCAGGACTTTTCGTCCTTCATCACTGATTTTTACTGAAGGTGAAATACTTTCGAAAAAGCTTATGAATGTGTTTGCTCCCATTGTTCAAAATGTATGGAAATAAAAAACCTCCCAATTGGGAGGTTATATTTATTAGTTCACGATTATCTTCTCGGTGGCAGTTTTTCCGTCCGATACGACTTTCATTATATAAAAGCCTTGCGGCAGGTTGTTCACTTTATAAGTACTATTACTTGCAGCAGGCTTTTTGATGTATTGCACCAATTGGCCGTTCAGGTTGACTACCTGAATCTCGTCGAGTTCATTTTCCGAATAGATATTTACCTCATTATTCACTGCAGGGTTAGGATAAACAGAAAGCTGAAGCGCCATCAGATCATCCACGCCGTTAATACCCCAACGATCCTGCGCAACAGGGCCACCCCATATAAGTGTGGCAAGGTACGGGTTGTCTATAAATGGATTCCTGTTACCCTGCCCGTATGTATTGTTGGCGTTACCAAGATAGGTGTTTCTGTAGTCCTCATGAGGTGATACAGGGTCTTCAGCATTCCATTGCAGTAGTAGCAAAGGCATATTGTTATCCGATGCTACAGTGCTGCCTATAACCACATTTTTTGGGAGGCACTGGTTGCCATAATGCAGGTACATGTACATAAGGATACGGGCTACATCGCCTTTCCATTCATCACCAGGGTACCATCCGCCGCCTGTAGCACCTGCATTTCCGGTTCCGGAAGCATACTTGTTGTTTCCCCTTGAACCATTGGTATCAACATCGCACGCACGAAGGTGGTGTGCATCAGAGCCCGGGCCGGATTGTCCTAGTTCCGGTATACCTAAAGATTGTGGATAGATATGTTCACGATTCCACTCGCAGTTAACGCCTCCACCGTTACTTTCCCTATCCCTCCTTCTGTGATTGTTATCACTGGGCTGGGCTGCGGGACAAATATTACTGCTGTATCCGTATACCAAAAAAACCAAATTGGAATTTTGGGTATCACGGTCAACAATTTTCAACGCACTCCAAAGTTCGTTATAGGTTAGTTCGTCAACATGCGTATTGGTAATTTTTGTAGCCAAAGCATTTTTAAGGGCCGTACCGCTCTGGTTAAAATTAAAGCCATTATAATATGGGGTTGCGGGAGCGCCGTCCTGGGCAAAACCAAGGGCAGAAAAAGAAGCAACCAACAGGGTAAAAATTCTTTTCATTACTATTTTTTAGGGCATCAAATGTAGGACGAATATTTTAATATATCGTCAAAATTTAACACAGAAAGTATTCGTATTGTTATTTTTTACGTTCAAGCAATGCCATATAGAAACCATCGAAGCCGCTTTCTGAAGCGAGCACCTTGTTTTCCTTTACAAAAGTGAACTCTTTCCCGATATCCGTGGTAAGGAAATGTTTCACCTGCTCTTCATTTTCTGATGGTAATACCGAACATGTGGCATATACCATTTTTCCGCCCGGTTTTACGATTTTTGAATAGCTCTCCAGCACTTCCGCCTGTGTCTTTTTTATATTATCTATAAATTCAGGCTGCAGCTTCCATTTGCTGTCCGGGTTACGTTTCAGCACGCCCAGTCCGCTGCATGGCGCGTCAATAAGTACGCGGTCGGCTTTTTCATGAAGTTTCTTTATAACCTTTGTATTATCAATAATGCGGTATTCGATGTTGAAGGCTCCATCCCTTTTCGCACGAAGCTTCAGCTGCTTCAGTTTGCTTTCATAAAGATCCATCGCGATAAGCTGGCCTTTATTCTCCATAAGCGAAGCCATGTGAAGGGTCTTTCCTCCCGCCCCGGCACACGTATCTACTACCCTCATGCCCGGCTCTACTTCCAGGAAGCGTGCCACCAGCTGCGATGATGCATCCTGCACTTCAAACAATCCTTCTTTAAAGGCATCAGTCAGGAATACATTGGCGCGCTCCTTCAATACAAGTGCATCAGGATATTCTGTAGGGGCTTCGGTATCAATGTTCAGGTCCATCAGTAACGCCCTGAGCTTTTCGCGTGTCGTTTTTAGGGTATTGACACGAAGTATCACTTTGGCCTGCTCATTTTGTGCCGCAAGCTCTTTTTCCCATTTCTTTTCGCCGAGCTCTTTTACACCAAGCTCATCCATCCAGTCAGGAATAGATTCGCGGAGTTTCCTCACTTTCGTGAGCTCATCAAAACGGCCTTTAATCCTGCGCACAGGTGTTTCTTCAAAGTATTTCCAATCCGGTAGCGTAATACCGCGAAGTACTGCCCATACAGCAAAAACACGCCATAGGTTGTCACGGTCATACGGCTCCTTTACTTCCGCTATTTCAGAATAAAGGCGTTTCCAGCGTACGATCTCATAAATGGTTTCCGCTACAAACTTACGGTCGGCACTGCCCCACCGCTTATCTTTCTTCAAAGCGCGGGCGACTACCTTATCGGCATATTCGCCATCATTGAAAATAAACCCGAGCGAGTCGATAACAGTAAAAACTAAATTCCTGTGTAATCTCATTGTAAAAAATTGAACGGCAAAGGTATGAATTTTTAGGGATTTTCATCCTGATCGGGCGTAGTTCCCCAACCATCGAATTCACAATCAAATTTATAACCCAAATCGCACATATCTTTAACCCATTTTGCAATTACGGTATCTTCCATTTGCATCTTTGGTGTCCAACCTGATATAATGAATAAGTTCTTATCTGCTACCGATGGCCCAACAAGTATGCTATAACCTAATGAGCTCAATTGTTCTGACAGACGTTTTGCACTATCAGGACTGTTAGTGTAAAAGAAATATTCAAAACGAAGATAATGCTCATCTGTAACACTTATCTGACGCAATTGTTCTATTACTTTTGGTGTCATTCGTATTTGCTTTCCAGAAAAGTTTTGTCTTTTGATTTAAAAAAATTAAATATTCCCATTGTTTTTTTTATTTACCATACCGTGCTAAAAATGCTTTGGGGGTATCCCCTGTTTTTTTCCTGAAAACCTTGGAAAAATAAGCATAATCCTCATAGCCCAGCTTCTCTGAAACCTCATTGAAATGACTGCTGTGATGAACCAATAACTTTCTTGCTTCAAGGAGTATCCGATCGAGTACAACCTCGCTTGCCGTCTTGCCCACTACTGATTGCGTGATGCGATTGAGGTGCTTGGGTGTAATAGCCATCATATCCGCATATGCCGATGGGAGCTTTACCTGCTTGTAATGTTGTTCAACTAATCCCTCAAACTGGCGAAACTTATTGTAATAGCTGTTATTACTATCTGTAAATTCCGGATTTTCATTTAAATATATGCGGGTAGCATTAACGTATACAAGGTCTGCCATACTTACTATAGCCTGTCGTTTCAAATTATTCTCCGACAGGTTTTCAAGAAGTATGCCCTCAAAAAGTACTGTCATTATCGCGGCATTGCTTTCGGATAACTGTAAATAAGATGACTGATGCATGCTGTAAAAGAACGGAAAACGCGACAGCCGGTTGTGTGTATAATGCATATCGTAGAAAGTCTGCGAATGCAGGAAAATATAACCATCGATATCTTCCGAAAGTTCCCAGTGGTGCGTCTGGCCCGGGTTAAGGAAAAACAACGCCCCCGGTTTCACCTCATACGAAGTAAAATCAACTTCATGGATGCCCGAACCTTGTGTAAAGAGTATAGTGACATAAAAATCGTGCGAATGCGGCAGAGCAATATCTTTGTGTCGTGTCCGTAAATGATCTTTCATTGTTGCGGCATAAAACTCCTCAGCGCTATGGCTGTCACGGAATTCTTCAATATGCAATACACGTTTTTTTTCCATCAAAGTAATTTAAATGTCCTAAAAGTACAAAAATCGGCGTATATCCTATAATGCAATGTCAGGATTAACGGCGTACATTTGCTTAAAAATATTAAGATGTCAGCTATTATAGGTATTCTAACCGAAAAATGTCCGAAATGCGGTAAAGGAAAAGTGTTTCATAAGAAAGGCAACCCACTGTTGTTTCAAATGCCGAGAATGAATCAATTTTGCCCGGTTTGCCATCACAGGTTCGAAAAAGAGCCCGGTTATTTCTTTGGTTCAATGTTTGTTAGCTATGCCGTTACGGTAGGCGAAATGATTGCTTTTTTCCTTATAGCTTATTTATTCATAGAAAGCTTTGTAACCATTGTCATTCTTATTGGAGTAATGTCGATATTATTAAGCACGTTCAATTTCCGGCTGTCACGAATGATCTGGATTTACCTGTTTGACGGTAAAAACAGGCAGCTATAGATTGGAACGCAAATAGCTTTTATGTCCGTTTCAAAATTGCTACCTTAGCCATTACAAACAAACTGACCATGAAAAAAAGCCTGTTGTTATTGTTATTTACTACTGCCCTGTTATCCTGTAAAGAAGAAAAAAAAGACTTTAAGCCATCTTTTTCTGTTGTAGAAGCCGACACATTGCTTAATGACGAAATTAGCATTCGCGCACTTACAATTGATGGAGACAAGGCATGGTATGCCGGAAGCATGGGCAAATATGGCTGGGTATCCCTCAGTGGTGGTAGAGCCTTTAATGGAGTTGTTTCTAAAGATACTATTTTCCCGGAATTCAGGGCTATTGCGCAAACTGAAAATAATATTTTTATCCTGAATGCGGGCAGTCCCGCCATGCTGTATAAAATCTCCAAAGACGGCAAGAGCAGTAAGGAAGTATATTCCGAAAGTGGTGAGAAAGTGTTTTACGACAGTATGCAGTTTTACAACGACCAGGAAGGAATTGCGATGGGCGATCCTACTAACGGATGCCTTTCTGTTATCATCACACGCGACGGGGGCAACACCTGGATCAAAACTCCCTGCGCCTCATTGCCTTCTACTGCTGAAGGTGAAGCGGCTTTCGCGGCCAGTAATACAAACCTTGTAATTAAAGGCACCAATGCATGGATGGTTTCCGGCGGAAAGAAATCGCGCCTCTTCTTCTCTCCTGACAAAGGCAGGTCGTGGGCTGTGTTTGATACGCCAATAGTACAGGGCAGTGAAATGACGGGTATCTTTTCGGTCGATTTCTACGATGAGGATACAGGTTTTGCAGTAGGTGGCGATTACGAAAAACCGGAACAAAATTCAGGGAACAAGATATTTACCGAGGATGGCGGAAAGAACTGGGAAAAAGTTGGAGAAAATACCGGTTTTGGATATGCCTCCTGCGTACAGTTCGTTCCCGGAAGCAATGGCAATGAGCTAATGACAGCGGGGCCATCGGGCATATTCTATTCTTACGACAGGGGCGCTACATGGAAAAAGATTTTTGACGACAAAGCTTTCCATACCCTCCGTTTTGCTGATGCCAGAACCGTACTGGTGGCAGGGCAGAAAAAGATCGTAAGGCTTAGGCTAAAGTAAAAAAAGGAGCCATAGCCCCTATAGTTCATATCAATCTTTCTTTTTATCCTTGTATTTATGAAGGAGCTTCCTGTTGAAGTCTTCTTCAGCTTTCTTTAGCTTGAGTAATCGCGCCGGGCCAATTACCGGTTTCAGGTCGGCAACAAGCTTTTTACGAAGATTGAAGATGTCTTCATCGGCATCTTCTAATTGATTAAGGTACGACAATGCTTCCTTATCGCTTATTTTATCCACGCCAACTTCATCGATCTTCCTTACCAGCGGACGCATTTTATCGTGGCGTATACGGTATTGCTTTTCTTCAAAAGCATTATAAACCGGCCAGAATTTCTCTGACTCTTCAGCCGTAAGCTTCAATTCGGTGGTCAGGAACGATACTTTCAGGGCTTTTATGTATTCCCTTTTTTCCTGTTTTTCTTTACTGCCCTGGGCAAAAGCGCCAAGAGAGAATACTAGTAATAACGGTACGATCAGCTTCAGTTTCATAGTTATTCGTATAAGTATATATTTTCGTAATTCAGGTAATCTTCTATAGCCTCTTCATTCACGGCGATAGATTGTTCAAGTTCATTTATATCCTGCTGGTCCAGTAACTGCATCAACTCGTAGGAGTTCATGTTGGCCTGGTATACAAGATAATTTTCAATGGCAGCAGCGTCCGGCTGTTCTGTCGTTGTGGTATTTAGGGTGTAATAAACACTAAGCCCCACCAGGATAGCAGCAGAAGCCGCTACCGAAAGCCAGACCGGCTTCCTCTTAAACAGCGGAATGACTCTGATATCCTCCTGAACAGGAAGCTTTTCCATCATTCTTTCGGTAAAGGACTCAAAATAACCTTCAGGTGCTTTAAAACCCGATGATATCCTTGGTCCGTTATCCAGTTTAAAATCTTTCATATCATTAAGACTTATTATAGTACAAATGGTTTAATGTGTATTAATATAATCCTCTATTTTTTTTACCGCATGGTGATACGAAGCTTTGAGGGCTCCAACCGAAGTGCCAAGTATTTCGGAGATATCCTCGTACTTAAGCTCCTCAAAATATTTCATCTTAAACACTAACTGCTGTTTTTCAGGTAGTGTAGCTACTGCCTGCTGAAGCTTCAGTTGCAGAGCGTCTCCTTCAAAGTATTCGTCTGCCCGAAGGTTTTGCAGCACCTTCTGCTGCACTTCTTCGCTGCTGATATTGCTCTTTTTTGCTTTGGAAGTTATAAAGGTTAGTGCTTCATTTGTCGCAATACGATACATCCAGGAGAACAGGCGGCTTTCGCCTTTAAAGTTCTTCAGGTTCTGGAAAATTTTTATAAAGGTATTCTGCAGCACGTCATCGGCATCATCGTGGTCAACAACAATGGTGCGGACATGGCTGTACAACGGCCTGCTGTATTGGGCCACGAGTTCCCTGAACGCTTTTTGCTGCGTGTCGGGATGGAGCAATTCCGTTATAAAGCTTTTTTCGTCCTGCAAGGCTGAACTTTTTGTATTGGACTAAAAATAAGGCAAAAGGTTTAAATGAAATCACAAAATCAGGTTAGCTATGCCAATATTAACGGCTCCTTAATAGTTCAGGCTTTATTCTTACGCCCGCATAGCGTACTTTTGCATCTTTAAGCAACACTATGATAAAGACTGTTATATTTGATATGGACGGAGTGATCGTTGATACCGAACCCGTTCACTATTTTGCCTACATGGAGCATTTCAAACATCTTGGTATTAATGTGCCGGATGAAATGTATGCCACTTTTACCGGTAATTCAACTAAAAACACCTACCAGAAGCTAAAGGAAACTTTCCAGCTGCTGGACGAAGTGGACGGCCTGATCGACTATAAAAGAGAACTTTTTAATAATGCTTTCGACCAGAAAGAAGACCTGGAGCTCCTCCCGGGAGTAAAAGAGCTTATCGTCGACCTTCATAATAACGGTATGCAGCTGGTACTTGCGTCATCCTCTGCTAATGTTACGATCAACAGGGTTTTCAGGCGATTTGAACTCTATCAGTACTTTACCCATATCGTTAGCGGCGAAGACTTCCCTCAATCCAAGCCCCATCCGGCTATTTTTGAAAAGGCAGCCGAACTTTCGGGTACACCAAAAGAAGAATGCATTGTTATCGAAGACAGCACAAACGGGATAAAAGCGGCCAACGCGGCAGGGATTTTTTGTATCGGCTACAAAAGCGAGCATTCCAGATTGCAGGAACTTGGCGGGGCAGACATGATTATCAGCCATTTTAATGAGCTTAATTACGAAATTATAAGAAAACTGAAATAACGGCAGCCACAGATTAAGGATGAAAAAAGCAGTGATATTTGATATGGATGGCGTTGTGGTGAATACCGAACCTATCGGTTACAGCGCCAATCAGAAAATGTATAAGGCATTGGGAATTAAGGTGCCGGATGATGTGTATTCGTCGTTTATAGGCAATTCTGACAAGAATATCGTCCAGAAGCTTAAAAACCTTTATGAGATCGACAAAACCCATGAGGAGCTGCTGGAAGAGAAATACAAATACTACTTCGAGGCTTTTGACAATGCGGCCGACCTTAGCCTGTTACCCCGCGTAAAAGACCTTATTATCGACCTCCACAATAACGGAATGAAGCTGGTACTGGCCTCGTCTGCCTCCAAAAGGAAGATCGAAAAGGTGTTTACAAGATTCGGGCTCCACCCCTATTTTGACGAGAAGATCAGCGGTGAGGACTTCGAATTCTCCAAACCCAGCCCGGATATTTTCATTGAGGCTGTAAAGCAAACCGGTTTTCCGAAGGAGGAATGCGTTATCATTGAAGACAGCACCAATGGTATAAAAGCCGCCAAAGCTGCCGGTGTGTATTGTATTGGATACAAAGGTGAGCATTCTATGGGGCAGGATACAAGCCTCGCCGACCGTATAATTACCGATTTTGCTGAATTGGGTTTTGAGGAAATTAAAAAGATTATGTAATTTACCAAATCAACAATTCTGCTCCTATATCGTTATAGTACTGGCAATTTATTTACCTTTACTTCCGCAAAAAACAAACAAACTTTATAATTTCGCCCTAACCTGCTATGAACGAATGTATTTCGGTTTTTGATATGCTCAAGATCGGTGTAGGCCCATCGAGTTCACACACACTTGGCCCATGGCGTGCCGCCGAACGTTTTCTTAAAGAACTCCGTGAAAACGGGCTTTTTGAAAAAACAGATCGTGTGAAGGTTGACCTTTATGGCTCCCTTTCCCTTACGGGTAAAGGCCACGCGACCGACCTTGCCGTGATGCTCGGCCTTAGTGGCGCCGACCCCGAATATGTTCCTGTAGAGGATATATCGAATAGTATCGACGACATCAACCTGAACAGGCATATCTTTTTAGGCAGCCTGAAATATATTCCCTTCGATATCGCCACAGATATCGTTTTCAACAAGAATTTCCTTCCGTTTCATGCCAATGGCTTAATGTTTACGGCATATATGGGCAATGATGTGTATGAATCGGTTTTCTATTCTATTGGGGGTGGCTTTGTAGTGAAGGAAGAACGGACGATAGCAAAAGAAAAAGAGCAGATAAAATGCGCTTTCCCGTTCCCTATAGACTTAGCGGACGAATTGCTGGCGTATACCGTTACAGAAAACAAAATGATATCGGAGATCGTTTACGAAAACGAGAAGTCCATCCGTACGGAGGAAGATATCCATAAAGAACTAATGCGAGTCTGGAACACCATGCTTGAGTGTATGTATATCGGCTGCCATACTGAGGGTACGCTTCCGGGCGGGCTCAACGTACGCCGAAGGGCTTTTGATATGCACAAGGGGCTTATTGGCGATGCGGCCTACAATTCGCCGGAGGAATGGCTGCAAACCATCCGTAAGACCGAAGTAAAATTCCGGCAAATACTCAAATGGGTAAGTTGTTTTGCCCTTGCCGTAAATGAGGTAAATGCATCCCTGGGACGTGTAGTTACCGCGCCTACCAACGGCAGTGCCGGAGTCATTCCGTCAGTATTGATGTACTACATGGTAATAGAGAACCACCAGGCAGACGAAAGCCATATTAAGCAGTTCCTCATGGTTGCAGGAGAGATCGGCAGTATCTTTAAAAAAGGCGCTACCATATCGGCTGCAATGGGCGGATGCCAGGCAGAGATAGGCGTTTCGTCGGCAATGGCAGCGGCAGCCTTATGTGAATTGATGGGCGGCACACCCGCGCAATGCCTTATGGCTGCGGAGATCGCGATGGAACATCACCTGGGTATGACCTGCGACCCTATTGGCGGGCTGGTGCAAATACCTTGCATCGAGCGTAATACCATGGGTGCCATTAAAGCCATTAACGCAGCGGAACTCGCATTGGAGACCGATCCTAAGAATGCCAAAGTGCCTTTGGACAAAGTGGTGAACACCATGTGGAAGACCGCACAGGATATGAACAATAAATACAAAGAAACCTCTGAAGGCGGGCTTGCCGTTACAGTAAACAACTCCGACTGTTAAAGTTCCTGATTACTTTCCCTTTGGGGATTGAGGAGCCCTTCTAGTATCGACAATGTAGATGATCTTCCATTTGCCATCGTCTTGTTTGTGCAGCATGAATGAATTGACCCCTGAATGGCTTAGCTTTCCGTTGACATAAAACTCGTAAGGTGTCCACGCGTGTGCCATTGTGCCGTCTATCTGTATATTACGGCTCAGTAGGCGCTCTTCTATTTTTATGTCTTTGGGAATGGATGCTATAGAGGCATAGAATTCCTTCAGGTTGTCCGTATCCACTTTACTGGTTTCTGCCTTCTCACTGATGGTCTGCAAAATCATCTTTTCGGATGCTACCGATCGTATCTTTAAAGTATCTGATGTATGAAGGCCTTCAAAAAATATATCTATGGTTTTGTTTACGTCTGCCTCCTGCGCCTGCAGGCTGAAAGTAATAATTGACACTAAAGCTAAAAAAGTATTTTTCATAAGGATCTTTTTTATAATTTGTATCGAACGCAAGATAAACGTTACGGGATGACCTAATAAAATCGGAACATCCGGCTAATTCTTACTGTAATTTAGTACATTTACCGGCTAAAATTTACCTTATGTCAGTTGCAAAGAAAGATTACAAAAGGGTAACCACCCGCTCGTTGATAGAAATGAAGGCCGCGGGCGAAAAGATATCGATGCTTACCGCATATGATTTTACCATGGCTAAAATTGTTGATACCGCGGGAGTTGATGTTATCCTGGTAGGCGATTCTGCATCCAATGTAATGGCAGGGCATGAGACCACACTCCCGATCACCCTTGACCAGATGATCTATCACGCATCAAGCGTAGTGCGTGGCGTAGACCGTGCGCTGATTGTAGTCGACCTGCCTTTCGGAAGCTACCAAAGCGACCCTAAGGAGGCGTTGCGCTCCTCGATCAGGATCATGAAAGAGAGTGGCGGACATGCTGTAAAACTTGAAGGCGGCAGTGAAATTAAGGATTCTATAAAAAAAATACTTCACGCGGGTATACCGGTGATGGGCCATCTTGGACTTACCCCGCAATCGATCTATAAATTTGGCACGTATACCGTACGCGCAAAAGAAGAAGCCGAAGCAGAAAAACTTATAGAAGACGCCCAAATGCTGGAACGCATCGGGTGTTTTGCCGTAGTGGTTGAAAAAATACCGGCAAAACTGGCACAAAAAGTTGCGGAAAGCATTTCCATACCTGTAATAGGCATTGGTGCGGGCGGCGGTGTAGACGGCCAGGTATTGGTAGTACACGATATGCTTGGGATGAACAATGAATTCAGCCCAAGATTCTTAAGGAGATATATGGATCTTTACGATGGTATGACGACTGCTATAGGCCAGTATGTAGCCGATGTAAAATCGAAAGATTTTCCAAGCGAAAAAGAATCATACTAAACTCTTTAATAAACATAACTGTCTGTTATTTATAAATGAAGGTAGTTTCAACTAAAGATAATCTTCAGGTTCTTTACGAAGACAATCATATCATTGCTATCAACAAGCGTGTGGGCGATATCGTTCAGGGCGATAAGACAGGCGACAAGCCATTGAGTGATGTGGTTAAAGAATACATCAAAGACAAGTACGACAAACCCGGCGAGGTATTCCTTGGTGTAGTTCACAGGCTCGACAGGCCCACTACAGGCATTGTGATGTTTGCTCGGACTTCTAAAGCATTAACAAGGCTGAACGACCTTTTTAAAAACCGCGAAACCCAAAAAACCTATTGGGCTGTAGTAAAAAACACACCTTCCAAAGCTTCTGATACCCTTGTGCATTATCTTAAGCGCAACGAGAAAAGCAACACCTCCAAAGCACATACAAAAGAGGTTCCCGACAGCAAGAAAGCAAGTTTAAGCTATAAAGTTATCAAACAGATGGATAACTATTGCGCTCTTGAAATTGAGCTGCATACGGGCAGGCACCACCAGATACGCTCCCAGTTATCAGCGATCGGCTCCCCTATCAAAGGCGACCTGAAATATGGATTTGACCGTAGTAATCCAGATGGCGGTATCCATCTCCATGCCCGCAGGCTCGAATTCGTGCATCCCGTATCAAAAGAAAATATTATTATTACAGCGCCCGTACCGGATGACAGGCTGTGGGGCGCCGTTTAATAAATGAATTCCGGCGAATTCTAAATCACATACTCTTTTACAGTAAATTTTGCTAAAATTTGAATTATCAGAAAGATTATCTGGATTTAATAGAAATAAATACACTGTAAATCATAATATATTTATTATTACTATATTAGTAGTGAAATAACAACACCATGAAACAAACCTTACTATTTGCCTTTGCCCTTATTGGAACAGGCATGTATGCGCAGGAGCATTTCTCCGGCATTAACACCTCCAGGCGTACAGGTCTCCTGAATGCCACCATCAATCCGGCAGAATTGGTGAACATGAAGCATGACTATGAAGTTAATGTATTCAGCTTCAGTGCCAATATTGCCAACAACAAGGTCACTTTTGGCGACCTTACAGGAGGAAGCGACAAAAATTTTGAAGATATGCTGTTTGCGGGAAGCGACCCTGTAGACCTTCGGGCCGATGTAGAGATACTCGGGCCGGCATTTGGATTTAAATTCGATAAATGGGCTTTTGCCGTTACTACAGGAGCAAAGATACGTGCTGACATTGTAGAAGTAAATACGGCACTCGGAAGGGCGCTCACCAGCGGAGTGAATGATATAACAGAAGTGTCGGAGATTTTGGCAAACTATAACCAGAGGACTTCTGCCACAACATGGGGAGAAATTGGCTTCTCGGCGGCACGAGAACTGTATAATAGTGAAGAACATAAATTTTCAGGTGGCGTTACATTCAAGTTACTGTTCCCTGGATCGTATGCCAATATTTCAGCCAGCAACTTTTCGGGCACGGTACGAAATAATTTTGGAGACGTAGACCTTGTAGATGCCAGTGCCAATGTAAACGTGGCCTATTCCGGGTCGCTCGCCAACGACTTTACCGACAGCAGTAATTTTACCAAATTCTTTGCAGGAGGGCTTAATGGCTTTTCTGCCGACATTGGTGTAGATTACCAGTGGAAAGACACGGAATATGGAGGATACAAACTGAATGCCGGCCTGGCTGTAAGAAACTTAGGCAGCATGACATTTAAAGATGATAATAACGTAAGTCGCAATTATACGCTTTTGGTTCCGGATGGCGAGGCACTCGACCTGAACCAGTTTGAGAATGTAGACGACCTTACCGAACTGGAGGAAATATTACTGGCCAATCCTGAATATTTTACAGCCCAACAAGCCATGAGGGATTTTAAAGTTAAGCTCCCTACTATGCTTTCTGCATACGCGGATGTAAAACTGTATAACAATTGGTTCGCTACCGCATACCTACAGCAAAAAATGAAGGATGACAGCGACGACAAGCAAATCGCCCTTCAGAATATTATAACGGTTACACCGCGCTTTTCTACTGATTTCTTTGAAGCCTACGCACCGCTGTCGCATAATGAGATATCCGGTTTTACTGCCGGTATCGGTGTAAGGATTGGCGGCTTCTTTATCGGTTCGGGTTCCATACTTTCGGCTGCTGTAAGCGATACCGACCAGGCTGATGCCTATATGGGCTTCCGCTTTGGTTTCTAACAAACCAATCATTACTTTCGCAGCATGAAAAAAATTATACTACTGGCAGTACTCTTACTGCCGGTTTTTGCTTTATGCCAGATCAATACCGAAAATTCGACCGTTCAAGTAGTAGGCTATTGGGATAAAAATGAAAAACAAACGTATGACTTTACTTATTTGCGGGCATTTGTAAAAGGAGTTGATACTACAGTGGTTGAAAGTACCCGTTATAAAGTAGATATCACCGTTGTAGATTCCACTAATAACAGCTATACCATTAACTGGAAATACCACGATATAATTACTGACAAAGGAAGCGATGTCGTAAAAAGGGTTGCGGCTCTTAATGAAGGCAGGGTATTTCAGTTTACTACCGATGAAATGGGTTCTTTTAAGCAATTACTGAATTGGGAGGAGGCGAAGAAACACAATGATAATACACTTCGCCTGTTCGAAAAAAGTGATCCACCCGAAATGTACCAGAAAATATCTGCTGTAATGAGGACCAAATTTGCAACACGTGAAGCTATTGAAACCCATTCGATTAAAGACATCCTGCTGTTTTATGGCTTCCATGGTATCGCATTGGACATAAACGAAACCTTAGAAGAAACAATTGAAGAAAATAACCCTTATAGCCAGAAACCAATTAAATCATTAGCCAGCCTTGAAGTTTCAGAAGTTGATGCTGAAAATGGTACTTTCATTGTGAAGTTCTGGCAGGATTTTGACAGTAATAATATCGCAGGGATATTGGAGGACACTTTTCAGGAAATAAAAGGCCAGGATGCACTTGCCAAGAAAATAGCCGCCGCAGATATGGAAAAGCTTAATATGGAGCTTAAAGATTATACCGGCGCAATGATGCATGAATCCGGATGGCCGGTAAACATACATTATCAGAGAGTTATGGGTATAGAGACCGGAGAATTGCAAAACTTCGAAATCAGGACGATAGTTATAGAATAGCAAATCCTGCGCAGGACTATTTAATTGCTAAATGTTTCTAAAATGCCATTTGCCAAAACTTATATTTCATAACTTCATACAATAAAATCTATTTGTATGAAATGGGGAGGCAGAAGATCCAGTGGCAATCTTGACGACAGGCGTGGTATGTCGGGCGGTAAAATGGTAGCAGGTGGCGGTATAATTGGCGTCATCGTACTTATCATCAGTATGTTTATGGGTGGTGATAACGGCGCTATTATTAACGACCTTCAGAACCAAATGCAGGGATCGGGTGGCGAACCTGTAGAACTGACACAAAAAGATAAAGAACTGGGGAAGATGGTAGATGCTATATTAGTGGATACCGAAGATGTATGGCATAAAATATTCAAAGAAAATGGGCTTACCTATGAAGAGCCTACACTTGTGCTTTTCCGTAATTCGGTACAGACCCAATGTGGCGGGGCAAGTTCAGCTTCCGGTCCATTCTACTGCCCTCTCGACCGTAAAGTATATATGGATCTCGCTTTTTTTGACGAATTGCAGACCCGCTATGGAGCAGAAGGCGGTGACTTTGCCATTGCGTATGTAATAGCCCATGAAATTGGCCATCATGTACAAACATTGTTAGGTACATCAGAAAAAGTTCGCTCGATGCAGCAGCAAAGTGATGAACGCACAGCCAACAAGCTTTCTGTAGCACTTGAACTCCAGGCTGATTTTTACGCGGGATTGTGGACGCATTACAATCAGAAGATGAAAAATTTTCTTGAGGAAGGAGATATTGAGGAGGGCTTGAGCGCTGCCAACGCTGTTGGGGATGATGCAATACAAAACCGTGCACAGGGACATAGTGTTCCCGATTCCTTTACACATGGAACTTCCGCCCAGCGTATGCACTGGTTTAAAAAAGGCTTTGAATCCGGAGACATCAATCAGGGAAATACTTTTGCGGAATTGAATATCGTGCTGTAGCTGCTCCGAAAATCATACAGCCTTGATGAATTTTTGTCGACATACACCATAAACTCGGCTATCCCATCCTCTTACCGGGTTTTCTATAATAAATGTCGCCAGTTGCCCTCCTTTTGCAATTTTATTGTCGGCCAGTCCCTTAAAATGTTTCTTATTAAATGTGAATGTTGGCTGTAGTTGGAAGCATCAACAATAAAATAACTATAAGTCCTTACATCAATTGTATTAAAAGCCCTGCATTCGATAAAAACTCCACGGCCTGGATCGGCAAACCATACAGTATTTAACCCGCTTTTCCCTTGTACAAATAAAAACTAAGAAAAGCATGGTAGCAATAAGGCCGACCGGAAAGTCCTTCACGTAAATCCTTGGTAATAAAAGCAAAAGCACGCTCCGCTTCTTCAGATGCTGCTTCTACGGTAGTATAATCAAATAACTTTGAAAAATCGATATCATTTGTATAGGTAACAGTTGTAATGTAGTGCATTAAATTAAAAATGAAAACGGGATTGAGATAAACATTTTATTCCGTTTTAATACTAAAACATTATAATTTATATATTTTAGCCATACATAAAACAATTAAACAATTATTCTAAACATGAAATCATATTCTGTACAGGAAATTAATGACCTGTTGCAGGGTGAAGTTGTCGGCTCTACTACTGAGGCGATACGCTCACCCGAACAGGTAGAACTTGCCCAAATCGGCCAGATCACATTTATTGGAAACAAGAAATACGAAAAGCACTGGGAAGGTTCGAAGGCTACCGCGGCCATTGTCAATGAGGATATTGGTATTGAACCCGGTGACAACAGGGTATTTATAAAGGTAAAGAATGCAGATATCGCGATGTCTAAAGTACTTAACCTCTTTGCCCCTGCCTCACCCCAATTCCGTACAGATGTACACCATACAGCCGTCATAGATGAGAGCGCAAGCATAGGAGATGGCACAAAAATAGGCGCAGGATGCTATATCGGGCCAAATGTACAGATCGCTGAAAACGTAACGATTTATCCAAATGCTACGATACTTGATGACTGTACTATCGGAAAAAACACGATAATATGGTCGGGGGTTGTTGTACGCGAAAGGTGCCATATAGGCGCTTACTGCATCCTTCATCCTAATGCTACTGTAGGGGCTGATGGCTTTGGCTTTACTCCTGATCCTCAAAAGGGACTTGTTAAAATACCACAGATCGGTAACGTAGTGCTGGGCAATGGCGTTGAAATAGGCGCGAGCGCCTGTGTGGACAGGGGTAAATTCAGCTCCACTATACTGGGTGATGGCTGTAAGATAGACAACCTTGTTCAGATAGGGCATAATAGCGTACTTGGAAAATTCTGTATCATGGCCGGAAACAGTGGCCTTGCCGGTTCGGTGACACTGGGTGACGGGGTGATTATTGGTGGCAGTGCTTCTATAAAAGACCACTCCACAATAGGAAGCGGCGCAATAATTGGCGCGGGATCGGGAGTAACCGGTGATGTAGATGCCGGAAAAACCATGCTGGGCTACCCTGCTGTTGAAGCACGTACCGCGTTAAAGCAGTGGGCGATACTCAAGCGTATGGCCGAAGCAAAATAAAAATGGCCCAATAATATAAAATGAGGCTGTCTCAAAAGTATCATTCTGAACGAAATGAAATGCAGTGAAGAATCTCAAATGTTTGTCTATCAAGAGATTCTTCCTTCGTCATAATGACACGATTTTTTAATAAGCACCTTTGAGACAGCCCCATTTTTATAATGCTTCATTTAGCTTCGTCTCTATTACTACTATCTCTCCTGATACGGAATAGACAAAGGCGTTGATCTTTTTCCTTTTCAGGATATCGTATTCTATCGGGCTGGTGAATGTACCCAAGAAAACATCTTTTCCCGAAGCATCTGTAACCCAAACTTCTACGATATCTTTAGTTTCGGAATTTTGAAGCCGTACGGCCAACCCCCTGTAAAGCCCAAGCCGGCGTATCAGCTGCTCCTCTACATTCAGGCTGTATGAAACTACTATGCTTTCGGCTTTACCCCTTGCGATCCGGCTGAAGATAAAGGCTGCTATCGAAATAAAGAAGAATATTGTTATCCACATAAATTAGTATGTCAAAACCAACCTTACTTCATTCCCGCTCGCATACTCTACCGTGCCACGGGCAGCATGGCTTTTTACCTTCTCAGCCAGTTCACGGTCTTCAATAACACCGATTTCTTCATAATGATCCAGTATACCTTTAGCTTTTACAATTACCTCGAAGGTATCGGGACGGTTGACAAGCGATACCTGCTCCCCCGGCTGCAGCTGCAATTTGTCCGCAAGCACAGGATCTACCTTTAATGTTGATTTGATCGAATATTCTTTAGGCTTGTTATTGCTTTTATATAGCTGGCGTACAACCAAAAACACCACTAACAGCCCGATTTTTATACCCCAACGATATTCGCTTTGCATACTGATATTTAAAAAATTAAGTCTGCAAGTATAATTATTAAATTTAAATATAAAAATACAGTATCGATTATTGTTCAATTCCTAACAGAAGTATCTTTTAGGCAACTATTTTACATGCTTTATTTTTATCTGCATCAAAATTCATTAAATTCGCAACCAAAACAACAAATAGACACATAACATTATGAATAAGAAAGTAGTTATTGTTTCAGCAGTACGTACTCCAATAGGAAGCTTTATGGGAGCTTTATCAACCGTTACTGCTTCACATCTGGGCGCTGCGGCTATAAAAGGCGCGCTTGAAAAAATTAACCTTGACCCTAAGCACGTAGATGAAGTAATAATGGGCAACGTGGTGCAGGCAGGTGTTGGCCAGGCTCCGGCAAGGCAGGCTTCGCGCCATGCGGGCCTTCCTGACAGCGTTATTGCTACTACAGTAAACAAAGTTTGTGCTTCGGGAATGAAAGCTGTTATGCAGGGTGCGCAAGCTATCCAGCTTGGCGATGCCGATGTGGTTGTAGCCGGAGGTATGGAGAATATGAGCCTTATCCCGCACTATGTACAAATGAGGACTGGCGCTAAATTCGGTCCCGCTACAATGGTAGACGGTATGCAGAAAGACGGCCTTACCGACGCGTACGATAACAATGCTATGGGTATTTGCGCCGATGCATGTGCTACAGAATACAATATTTCACGTGAAGAGCAGGATAATTTTGCTATAGAATCTTACCAGCGCTCTGCACGTGCCTGGGATGCCGGGAAATTCGACAATGAAGTAATTCCTGTAGCCGTTTCGCAACGTAAGGGTGATCCGGTAATGGTTGCCAAAGACGAGGAATATACCAATGTAAAACTTGATAAAATACCATCGCTTTCGGCAGTATTTACAAAAGAAGGAACGGTAACAGCAGCAAATGCTTCAACTATCAACGACGGTGCAGCCGCCCTGGTACTTATGAGCGAGGAGAAAGCAAATGAGCTTGGCCTTAAGCCGCTTGCCTACATAAAAGGATATGCCGATGCAGAGCAGGAACCTAAATGGTTTACTACTGCCCCTGCGAAAGCGCTACCTAAAGCACTGGACAAAGCCGGCATCTCAAAAGAAGATGTAGATTTCTTCGAATTCAATGAAGCTTTTTCTGTAGTTGGCCTTGCTAATGCCAAAATACTTGGCCTTGATGCCAATAAAATAAACGTAAATGGTGGTGCGGTATCTCTTGGTCACCCTCTGGGATGCTCGGGTGCGAGGATTATCGTAACGCTTATTAATGTATTGGAGCAAAACAACGCCAAAACAGGTGCCGCGGCAATTTGTAATGGTGGTGGGGGCGCTTCTGCTATAGTGATTGAGCGCGCGTAAAGGTTTATTGTAAGGAAAAGTTGTTATTAACTTCGGTGAAAACAGCTGTCAGCATATAACGCTGCTTCGGGAATAACTGCTATATTTGTGGTATACCCGGAGCAGCGTTGCTGTTTTAACTTAATACGACAAAGAATAAATAATAAAAATAATACATTAAATGTTCGGTATTTGCAATCTTGCTATTGTCCCTCTCCGTTCTGAACCCAGCGACCGCAGCGAAATGACATCGCAGGTATTGTTCGGCGAGCATTTTAAGATTCTGGAACAAACCCATAAATGGTCTCGTATAGAGCTGGCCTTCGACGGGTATAACGGATGGATTGACAACAAGCAGTTCCGATTGATCCCCGAAGCCGAATATAATACGTTATCTGGCCTAATACCTGTGTTGAATGGTGACCTGATAGAATATATTACAGGGCCCGGTAACAGCCTTATGCCGATACCGCTTGGAGCCGACATTACCTTCCTCGACCACCCGCACATCAATACGGAAAATTATATTTTTGAAGGCCTTAAAGCTTCTGGTATTACCAGCAAGCAGGCCCTTATACAAACCGCTTATATGTATATGAATACGCCTTACCTCTGGGGCGGTAAAACGCCATTTGGCATCGACTGCTCCGGAATGGTACAAATGGTATATAAGCTGAACGGATATAACCTTCTGCGAGACGCATCGCAACAGGCAACACAGGGTGAAGCGCTTAGTTTTATTGAGGAAAGCGAGCCGGGAGACCTGGCATTTTTTGATAATGAAGAAGGCCGCATCATCCATGTAGGTATTTTACTTGAGGACCACCATATTATCCACGCACACGGTAAGGTACGAATTGACCGCCTCGATCATCTCGGGATATACAATGTAGACACCCAAAGGCATACGCATAAGCTCAGGGTTATCAAAAAAATTATATAAATGCAGGTTACTTAACCTGCATTTTATTTGCAATCACTTATCATTAAGTATTTAGGGTGCGATTTTTGATTATCTTTACATTGCTATGAAAAAATATCTATTACTACAAATAATGCTGTTGTTCCTGATTACAGGATGCAGCTCCGATGATTCGGACAATAATAATGAACCCCTGGCGGCCAGGAACATCCTGAATGTGGCGTACGGTTCGGATGCGCAACAGACCATGGATATCTACCTTCCTGCCGGTCGTGACGAAGACACCAAAGTAATCATACTGGTACATGGCGGCGCCTGGACTTCCGGAAGCAAAGATGACATCACTTCGCTTGTACCCCTGCTACAGCAGCGCTTCCCGGAACATGCTGTAGTGAATATCAATTACAGGCTGGCGACCGACACCAGCCCGGCCATGCCAAAACAGATTAACGATATCGATGAAGTTATAAGCCATCTTAAGAATATCGACTATGTTATTTCTGATGACTACGCCTTTATAGGGTTTAGTGCTGGAGCGCACCTGTCTATGCTGTACAGCTATGAATATGACACCGATCACGATGTGAAGGCCGTATGCAATGTTGTTGGCCCTGCCGATTTTACCGATCCGGCTTATGCAACACACCCTGCCTATCAAATGGCAGGACTTTACCTTATTGGCACCTCTACCCCATCGCAGCAGCAGATCGGGGATGTGAGCCCTGTTACACACATAAATGCCCAATCGGCTCCAACCATCACTTTTTATGGTGGCCAGGATCCGTTAATACCTGCAAGCCAGGGTCCAAGGCTTAAGGCTAAACTCGACCAGGAGGGTGTGTATAATGAATTCAATTTCTATCCCGAAGGCGGTCACGGAGACTGGGATCCGGTAACTTACCAGCAAGTATATGTCAAAATAGAAAATTTCATCAGGCAGAGGCTTTAATCTGAATCGCAGCTAATTAAGATTTTTTTTTTAAAGTAAAACATAAATTTAAAATTGGGAGGGTCAGAAAAATTTCTGCACCCTCCCAACCTTTTTAGCGGTAACTATATCTTTAAGATATGAAGAAGCCGATACAATTATCCGTACCCGAACCCTGTCATGAAGACTGGAGTAAAATGACCCCTGAAGATAAAGGACGTTTTTGCGCATCCTGCCAAAAGAAAGTATTTGATTTCACGAAATCATCCGACAGGGAAATAATAGCGTTACTGGAAAAAGAAGAGAATGCATGTGGTAGATTTCTTAACACCCAGCTAAACCGTGATCTTATACTTCCGGCCGGGAAATCAAAATTATGGCCGGCCGCAGCAGTGATGAGTTTCTTTTCTTTAGGAACAATTCCTGTCATGGCGCAAACCCCTGTAGCTACTGAACAAAATATAAACGAACACGAACTAATGGTTGGTAAAGTAGCCATGCCTCCAAAGAAAATAACAGGAACTGTTAGTGATGCTTCAGGACCAATGCCTGGAGCCATAATAACTATCGAAGGCTCAAAAACCACTACACAAACCGATTTTGACGGCAACTACGCTATCGATACGTATCCGGGATTCATGCTTGTATATTCGTTTCCGGGTTACACGTCTAAGGTTCAAAAGGTTAATGAAAGTACATTAAATATAAATATTATTCTCGAAGAGGAAATACAATCGGAAATGGTGATCATGGGCTACAGAACTACAAATAGAGCCATTTCAGGAGGAGTTTCAATCATTAAAAAGACAGAAATAAAAAAACGTACATTTTTTGGACGTATTTTCCATTCAATAGGCAACTTATTCCGATAATACTATGAAAAAACCAATCCGACTCTCCGTACCTGAGCCATGCCATGAAAAATGGGCTGCAATGACACCTGCTGAAAAAGGCCGCTATTGTGCTGCCTGCCAAAGAAATGTACGTGATTTTACACTCTCATCGGATGGTGAGATCCTCCGGGTTTTAAAAACTGAAGATAAAATATGCGGCCGTTTTCATAATTCACAATTAGATCGAAATCTAATCGCTCCAAAAGATAAAAAATCATTCTTCACAACCGCCGGCATAGCTGCAACTCTGGCATTACTGACAATAGGAAACAGCAAAATTTATGCGCAAACTCCCGTAAATACAGAGCAACATGAACTCAAAACTGACGATATAAAACCATTAATAAAGGAAAGTTTAAAGAAGATTACAGGAACAATAACAGATGAGTACGACATGCCGGTACCGGGTGTTAACGTAAAAATTGCGGGCAGCGGCAAACCCGCTGTACAAACCGACTTTGACGGCGCGTATACCATTGAAGCCTCAGACAGGGATAAACTGGAATTTACATATATCGGTATGGAAATGCAAGTGATTACAGTGGGAGTTAAAACAAATTATAACATTATAATGAAGCAGGATACAGAAATGACTTTGGGCATTGTTGTATATGAAAGGGCAAAACCACGGCTCTCTGTTGCCTGGTACTACATGTTCGATTTGTAGAAACTGACGTATATAAAACAATCTAAATTAAAAAATCCTGCTCAGGGCAGGATTTGGTATTTTGTTACGTGATTAAATTTTACTGAAATCCTCAATACATTTCTTTGCAAAAAGTTTGGTAATCGCCAGCGCTTTTTTCTTCGCTTCGCTATCATTATCAAGATCATTTTTGGTGAGGAAAGCTATGGCAACAGTCTCAAACTCTTTTTGCAGGTCGTTAATAAAAGCTTCGAGCTTTGCACCTCCTGCAGAAACGTAAATATCACTATTAAACCTTTTTAAAAAATCCTTATGCACCTCATCGCATGCTAGAACCAATTGTTGTTCTAATTCTTTGTAATCGAAAATCATTATTTACGGTTTTAAAGCCCAAAATAAATAAATCGGCTATCCTTTGGAGTTATGAAATTTAACTGAAAATTAATAAAATTTTTCGTTCGGTTTTAAAGCTTTGTCCTCAGATATTGAATATCAATGACTAATTAAAATATAGATAATTTTATAAGATATAAGTAGTGTAGTAAAGAAATAAAATGGCGGTAACGGCTTATGGTATATAGCGCCTATAAATGCCCCCAAAAATAAAGCAGCCTGAAAAGCCCTCCCGCCATTTCGTGTCAAATATATTATAAATTTTAATATAGATATGGTTAAAAGTCAAATAATTGTTAAATCTACGGTTTATTATTCACGCTTTACTATAATCATCAATACACTTTTTAGCATACGATTTTGCTATAGCGTTTACCGATTTTAAGGCATCGCCATCACCGTTAATGCTGTTCTCAAGAATAAACTTTGCTTTAGCGGCTTCAAATTCTTTTTGAATAAGATCAAAAAAGGTCATTAGTTTCTCCGGACCGCCACCGCGGTAAGTACTTTTGTATTGTTCTGTAAGGCTTTTAATAACATCCTGGCAGGAACAGTCAAAATCTTCCTCAAGCTTTTTATAATCGAGCGCCATAGCTTATAAATTTGCATTAAAATTAATGAGAATAATCCTAAAATTAATATAGCTTTAAAAAATTTTAATTAACAATTTTAAAAAACTATAATTTGGATCTATAATAAAAAAGGACCGTTTACTTACGGTCCTTTGCTATGCTTATAAAAAACACTACTCGTTGTGCAGGAAGGCCTGCCTGTTAAGAAGTATTTCTTCACTCTCCACATGATTATCGTCCGGTACGCAGCAATCTACCGGGCAAACGGCAGCGCATTGCGGCTCATCGTGAAAGCCTTTACATTCGGTACATTTATCCGGAACTATATAGTAAATATCATCCGATATCGGGGTACGCGGCTCTTCTGTATCAACTTCTTCGCCGGATGGGAGTACTACCCTGCCGCGAAGCGCTGTACCGTCCTTATACCTCCAGTCATCGGCACCTTCATATATAGCTGTGTTAGGGCATTCCGGTTCGCAGGCCCCGCAGTTTATACATTCGTCTGTTATAATGATCGCCATGGCTGATTTTAGTATTAATAACGTAAATTTGTGGCAAAATTACGTCCAAATCCATTCATACGCAAACATAATGACGTTAACACAAACAAAAAATGCCTTTATAGCACTGGGTAAATTCCTTAGCCAATTCGGAACAGGAAAACAGCGAGACGATAAGGCAGTCATGCATAACGAAATATTCTATGATGATTTCATCAGCCTTATAAAGCTTTCACAGTCGCACAACGGTTGGTATACCGAAGATCAGGTGTTGTTTGCCATACACTCCTGGGCCAAAGCCCTTACATCTGAAAACCTGGACAAATGGCTCGGGGAATATGACCTTACCAGTTCCGGCGGTAAAACCATAGGACTAATACTTGCCGGAAATATCCCTTTGGTAGGTTTCCATGATTTTCTGTCAGTGTTAATCACCGGCCATAACTTACGTGTAAAGCTATCTTCCAACGACCAGCATTTATTGCCTTTTCTTGGCAAATACCTTATTGCTGTGGAACCAGAACTCGAAAGCCGTATTACATTTGCTGAAGGCAAACTGGAAGGCTTTGATGCCGTGATCGCAACGGGCAGCAATAATACCGCAAGGTATTTTGAATACTATTTTAAAGACAAGCCTTCCATTATAAGAAAGAACAGAAATTCTGTAGCACTACTTACGGGTAATGAAACCAAAGAACAGCTTGTAGGGCTGGGTGAAGATATTTTCCGGTACTTCGGGCTTGGATGCCGTAATGTATCTAAAATTTTTGTCCCAAAAGAGTATGACTTTAAGTTGTTCTTTGAAGCGATTTACGAATACAGGGATGTTATCTACTATGAAAAATACGCCAACAATTATGATTACAATAAGGCGGTTTTCCTGATGAGCAATTACAAGATACTCGATAACGAATTCCTGACCCTGAAAGAAGATACAGGCTATGCCTCCCCTATCTCCAGTGTTTTTTATGAATATTATGATACGATCGATGCAGCAGAACGCAAACTTGCTGAAGACAGGGAACTGTTGCAATGCATCGTCGGAAACAGGGATATTGCAACTGTAGCTTTCGGGCAAACCCAGCAACCGGCACTTTGGGATTATGCCGATGATGTGGATACAATTGCATTTTTGTCAAAAATATAGCCGAATAATTTGCAATAATTCTGGTGAATATTTGGTTCAATAATAGGAAATTTGCATATCCAATTTTACATCATTCAATGAAAAAACATAATTTCAGTGCAGGGCCGTCAATCCTGCCACAGGAGGTTTTCGAGAAGGCATCACAGGCTGTATTAGACTTCAATAACTCCGGATTGTCTTTACTTGAAATATCGCACCGCAGCAAGGATTTTGTTGCAGTAATGGAAGAAGCCCGCTTACTGGCTCTCGAACTGTTGGGCCTACAGGGCAAAGGCTACCAGGCACTGTTCCTGTCGGGTGGTGCAAGCCTTGAGTTTGTACGTGTTCCTTATAACCTTATGACCAAAAATGGCAAAGCGGCCTACCTTGACACCGGTACATGGGCAGCTGCCGCACTGAAGGAAGCCCGCGAATTTGGCGATACTGTAATAGCCGCTTCATCCAAAGCGGAAAACTATAACTACATTCCTAAAGAGTATACCATTCCTGCAGATGCCGACTATTTTCACTGCACCAGTAATAATACCATTTTCGGTACGCAGATGACATCTTTTCCTGATACAAATGTGCCACTGGTTTGTGATATGAGTTCGGATATCTTTTCACGCCAAATGGATTTCTCCAAATTCGGGCTTATTTATGCGGGAGCACAAAAAAACATGGGTCCTGCCGGTACAACACTTGTCGTTGTAAAAGAAGAACTCTTGGGTAAGACCGGAAGGCATATTCCTTCAATACTCGACTATAAGCAGCATATCGACAAAGAGAGTATGTATAATACGCCTTCTGTTTTTGCGGTATATACCTCCTACCTTACACTAAAATGGCTTAAAAACAATGGCGGCATTGAGGGTATGGAAAAGAAAAACAACGCCAAGGCGGCGCTGTTGTATGATGAAATTGACCGGAACCCACTATTTACCGGAACCGCAAAAACAGAAGACCGTTCTAAAATGAATGTTACTTTCCTGCTGAATGATGAGGCCCATACCGAAGAATTCGACAGGCTATGGAAAGCTGCCGGAATCAGCGGGCTAAACGGACACCGTTCGGTAGGTGGTTACCGTGCTTCGATATACAATGCCATGCCGATTGAAAGCGTACAGGTATTGGTAGATGTGATGAAAAACTTCGCGCCTGATTCCCAGAGACAGTCATCGGACTTCCAATAAATAACCAAATCAACAAATAAACGCATCAACATACAATGAAAGTATTAGCAAACGACGGTATTTCAGCAAGTGGCAAAGCAGCTCTTGAAGAAGCCGGTTTTGAAGTTATAACTACCAAAGTGGCACAGGAACAGGTGGCCAATTACATCAATGCAAATGGGATCAGCGTGATACTTGTGCGCAGCGCGACCAAAGTGCGTAAAGATATTATCGATGCCTGTCCGGGCCTTAAGATCATTGGCCGCGGCGGTGTGGGCATGGATAACATAGATGTGGAGTATGCCCGTGAAAAAAACATTCACGTGATCAATACCCCTGCTTCCTCTTCCGATTCGGTTGCCGAACTGGTTTTCGCGCACCTTTTCACAGGTGTCCGTTTCCTGTATGATGCCAACAGGAATATGCCACTGGAAGGCGACAGCAATTTCGAGGGGCTTAAGAAAGCATACGCCAATGGTATTGAGCTTCGTGGCAAAACACTTGGCATTATCGGTTTCGGTCGCATAGGGCGCTCAGTAGCGAGAATTGCGTTGGGATTGGGCATGAGAGTCATTGCTTCCGATAAGTTTGTCGGAAATGCCGAAATACGCGTTGATTTCTATAACGGCCAGTTTATTAATGTAGACATTCCTACCGAACCGATGGAAGACATCCTGAAACATTCCGATTTTATATCGCTGCACGTACCTGCACAGGAAAGCGGCTATGTTATCGGTGCCCCTGAGTTTGAAGCCATGAAAGACGGCGCGGGTATCATTAACGCGGCGCGCGGCGGGGTTATTGACGAGGTAGCCCTTCTTGATGCGTTGGAATCGGGCAAGATTGCTTTCGCGGGACTTGATGTATTCGAGGAGGAGCCGAAGCCGGCCGTACAGGTTCTGATGCACCCTAAAGTATCGCTCACCCCACATATAGGCGCGGCGACACTGGAAGCACAGGACCGTATCGGTACCGAGCTTGCCGAACAGATTATAAGTTTACTGAAAACAGAAAATTCATAATGAAGCTGCCCGGGAGACCGGGCATTTTTTTTGCTGCAGGAAATGAAAGTGTTATAAAACAAAAAAGCTTTAAACGTTATGTTTAAAGCTTTTTTTTTCTTCAGCGGAGAAAGAGGGATTCGAACCCCCGGACCTGTTACAGTCAACAGTTTTCAAGACTGCCGCAATCGACCACTCTGCCATTTCTCCAGTATGTCTGCCAACGCTGTTCAGTGAACTTGTTTGCGGTTGCAAATATAGCAAGGTTTTTCAGTTTTCAAAAACTTTTTTTCGATTTGTTTCAGGTTATTTCTTAACGCACTCATTACCTGAAATTAACACCTTTATTTTTTTTTATAAAAAACCGCCCGGCAATGTGTACCGGGCAGCTTTTCTTATTTATATATACCCAAAAACTACTTTTTGATAAGCTTTTTGCTGATCGCAGCGCCATTCTCCAGTTCTACTCTTACCAGGTAAGAGCCGGATTGTAGCTGCTCGATACGGATAACATCATTTTTTCCGGTCAGTACCTCCTGCCCGAGCATATTGTAAATCGTTACAGCTGTAACCGTTACTGGCGACTGGATCGTAACTGTTGCCCCGGCAGGGTTAGGATAGATCGATACATTTACTTTTTCGGTATCGCCAAGCCCTAATGTTTGTCCTGTTATCGTGATAGTGATAGTGCCAAAAACAGTTGCGTCGGCTGTACTTGTTGCCTGGATTGTCACCGTTCCATTGGAAACGGCAGTTACCAAACCACCTTCTGAAATTGAAGCAAAAGCGTCTCCCGCAACAATGCTCCATGCTACTTCCTGGCTAACCGTTGCTGGAGCAACAGCCGCTATAAGCTGCAGTGTGCCATTGGCTGTAGTGATCTCCGCAGGGGCACCATTCTCAACGGAAACGGTTACACTTTCTACAGGGATTACCACAGTGTAATTGATAACAACATCGATCTCATCAAACTTAGTGTTGTCCTGAACAGATGTTGCACGTACTGTTACAGTGCCGTTACCAAGAGCTGTTACCAGTCCGGTTGCAGAAACGGAAGCAAAAGCGTCTCCCGCAACGATGCTCCATGTTACTTCCTGGCTTACCGTTGCAGGAGCAACACCAGCTACAAGTTGCAATGTACCATTGGCTGTAGTGATTTCAGCGGCACCTCCGTTCTCAACAGTAACATTAACGGATTCCACAGCAGGAGCCGATGGCTGGCGTATTTCGAAATTATCGAAAGAAAGGTCAAAATCACCCGCAGTCCTTATAGCCGCTATCCTTACCTGAACATATTCGCCTTGATAGTCAGCAAGCGAGTAGATCTTGTTGATATAGCTTCCTGTACCTGCTTCATTATTTACAATAGCAAGAATAGTCCAGGTTGTACCAAAGTCGGTAGACACCTCTACATTAAAGTTGCCCCATTGTGCTAATGGCTGGTTGGTCCCATAGTAATCTGATTGCTTGTAATGGAAACTAAGCTCATAATTGCCAGCATTCAGCGGTCCAACAGCAATAGTACTAAATGTTCCTGTAAGCGCGCTGCCATGAAGGTTCTTGTACAGGTTTCTTGAAGTAGTGCCTGTACCCGATGCTCCCCTTACAGTACCCAATGTCCAGCCGGTGGTTGTCCATCCCAAAGGATAGTTATTGGTAAGAAACTCCTCCTGCCATGGTGCCGGAACTGTTGGAATAGTAGTAAAGCTGGCAGAAGACCAAACGCTTTTATCATTATCGGCACATACCCTGCGTACAAATACATAGTAGGTTGTGTTCCCTTGAAGTGTATTGAAAGTAACGGTTGTATTATCCGTAGTAAGCAATGTCGCTCCTTCTGCCGGTGCACCATTGGTTGTGGAAACAGAGTACTCGTAACCACCTGCCGGAGCTTCTCCGTTTACGTTCGTCCAGCTTACAGTAGCGCCGTTTGGTGTAGCATTGGAAGCCGTAACCGAATGCAGTTCGAAACATGATGGTACCGGTTCCCAAACCACATCGTCAACATACATATAGGAATAAGATGATCCGCCAAAACGCTGGATACCAATATGCGTACCGTTTCCGGTATAATTCGTAAAGTAAACCGTATACTCCTGATAGGTCGTTGTAAGCTCTGTAAACGATGCAATTTCTGTAGCGGTCGCGGCAGCGGTGTTTCCGTCAAGGGCAACTACCCTTAAGCCTGTAGCGCTTGGTGTTGTAGACGTAGACGTTTTGCGCGCCTTGAAACGAAGCCTGTGTGTACCGGCAGAAAGGTTACTTACCTCCGGGCTTACAAGGATGATCTTTGTTGTTGCGGCATCTGTATCGGCACCATTACCGTAGAAGCTTACGTTATTGGGAGCGGAAGATGCGTCTGTAGTTGTAACATTAATCGTTGGCGTAGAAGAACTTCCAACAAGTATCTTGCTCCAGCAGTTTGGAAGTACTGAACCGGTAACATCGTCAAATCCTTCGTTAAATGCTGTTACAGGTACACATCCAGTATATACATTCCCTACCGAAGAAAAGGAGCTTTCGCATAGCGAGCTAACATTTTTCGCCCTGTAAAAATATTGTGTATTCGGCTGAAGTCCTGTTAGTACCTGTGACAGTGTAGAGGACGTAAGCGTGAATGGCGAACCCGGAACCATACTGGTAAAAGTGTTGTTGGTTGCCACTTCAAGGATCGTTGTGAATGGCAGTGCATTGCCGTTTTCGGTTGCCGGCCAGCCCAATGTAAAACCTCCTGAAGTTACGGCAGATGTTGTAATGCCGTTTACCGTAGCCGGACAGTTGGTTATACTACCTGTAAGGGGATTTTCGGTACGATATATGGGACCTCCGCTACAGTTCGAACTCACTGCATATACAGTATATATATACTCATTATTACCCCTTATGCCATGATTATAATTGTTTTCAAATGAAGTTCCCGCACCATAATAGGCAACATAGCTGTTTAGTGACGCGTTCTGCCCGGTAGTATAAGTAGTACCGTTTACCGGAACGTTTGGCGTAGTACCGGCAATGGTGCGCAATACAAGATAGCGGTCTGCTGCCGGTGAAGCTGTTGTAAAGCCGGCGTTTATGATAATGCCGGTTTTAGTCAGCACAAGGCTGGTTGGCTGAGCGACAGGCGCCTGGCAGCCGGTTGGCGGTGTCCATGTATACATTAGTCCTGAAGCCGGCAGGTAATTGGCCGAAACAGAAATACCGTTGCTTGCAGAAGTTCCCGGAGTTGTGCTCGTCCAGTTGCTAGCTGCGGTGCCCAAGGCAGTACGTGTCGCGTAGTCTGCACTCGTAGCACCTCTAAGCCCTACCTTTACAGTAGTAAACGAAGGATTGCCCACAACCACAAGATTGTACACATAGCGTATAGTTCCGTCTTCCTTCAGGCGGATCTGGAAGTTCCAGTCGTTGTGTGAAGCAGCTGTGGCAGTAGAATAATATGGCTTAAAGTGGTTCCATTGCACAACAAATTCCCTTTCCGGTGCATTGCCTGTCACCTGCCACGCTATCGATCCTGTCTTGCCTTCGATATCATATAAGGTATTAAGGTCAGCTCCTAACCCTGAAATAATTCCAGAATACCCCGTGGAGCTGACAGGATCTGTAGATGTGGCAGTACCTGTACCGAAAGACACATACCCGTTGGCATGTACGTGCAGCGAGGTATAAGCTTGTCCGTTAAATGTAAAATTGAATGGAATCACGTTATTAAGCGGATAAACATTCTCGTCGAGCATACCGGATGTACTTGCCGAAGTCGCGGCAGCAATTAATGTCGGGGCGTCTAGTGGTGTGTAAGTTGCCTGTGACTGGGCAAAAGAGTAGTACGCTGCCGTTTGTGCAAAACCTGTAGTCGCGAATAACATCAGGATGGCCATGGCACATGATTTTACTACCGAACGGGCATAAGCTATGCCACCCGGCGGGTATAATTTTTTCATGAATTATTGATTATGATTAACAGGACAAAATTATCTTATTTAGATTAAATAAAAATAACATATTGTATATTTACTTTTTAATTAAACGCAGTCAGAAAATACTAACAGATTTTAAAAATTTTAACCTCAAAATTGGTAGTGATCTATTTTAGAACTTAAAATAATATCGCACTTATTACCGATTATTTATGAAAAACCAATACGTTACGATTTTTGATATAGGCAAATATTACTATTATACATAATACTCCCTTATTTAGCGACAATTCAGGCCGTATGCCTTTACAGATTATTATCCCGGTACTATAGCCGAAGCTGTGGCACGCTAACAACTACACCCAGACATATAAATTATGTAAAGCTTTCGTAAATCGTATTGTGATTAAATCTTTATCTGTAACTTTGTGTGATACAGTTTAGATATCTATCATGAAAAATATAAAAATAAGCGTTCTCGACCAGTCACAGGTGAGCCGCAACAGCAGCGCCGCAGAAGCACTGCAGGACTCGGGTAAATTAGTACAGCTTGCCGACAAATTGGGCTTTGAGCGCTACTGGGTCAGCGAACATCATAATTTCAAGCTCGTGGCAGGTACAGCGCCGGAAGTACTTATCCCCTACCTTGCATCAAAGTCGCAGCGTATACGTGTTGGTTCCGGAGGCATCATGCTTCCTAACCACAGTACACTTAAAATGAGTGAGAATTTCGGCCTCCTTTCTACCCTGTTCCCCGGGCGTATCGACTTCGGCATCGGACGTGCACCGGGCGGCGACAGGCTTTCGGCACACCTGCTCAATCCTTCCAATACTTTTAGTGAAAAGGATTTTTTCCAACAGCTAAAGGATGTTCAGGTTTATCTTAAAGGAGAGGGCACAGAAGCGAGCGAGGGTAAAGTGAAGGCCTACCCTGCTCCAGAAATCCTTCCTGAATTCTGGATACTGACTTCCAGCGGAGGAAGCGCGCAATTTGCCGCCCATTTTGGAATGGCATTGTCATTCGCCCATTTTATCAATCCATTTGGCGGATCGGAGGTAGTGGCCGCATACCGTGACAATTTTAAGCCTTCGGCAGAATTACAGCAGCCAAAAGCCAATGTGGGCATTTTTGCTTTTTGTAGTGAAGATGAAGAAAAAGTGCAGGATTGGATCACGGAGTTCGATTACCGGATGCTCCACATCGAAATGGGCGCAACCGGCGACCTGCCATCACTGGAGGAGATCAAATCGATCGAATATAATAGCATGCAACGCTCACGCATAGCATACAACCGAAGCCGTTTTATCGCCGGTACACCGGATGCAGTCCGCAAGAAGCTGAACAGCCTTGCTGATGACTATAATGTTGATGAAATCATGATCGCCACCTGGGCTGATACCTTTGAAGACCGGAAACGCTCTTATGAGCTTATTTCGGAAATGTTCATGGATTAACTAAAGGGGGCTATCTCAAAAGTGCTGATTACAGCGTCTTGTCATTGACGAAGGAAGGATCTCCAAATAGCTAAACATGGAGATTCTTCAATACATTTCATTTCGCTCAGGATGACACTTTTGAGATAAGCCCTTCTTCTGAAATGCTTTTAGCCAAGCCATCCCTCCCTGTCGAGGCTTCTGTATTGTATCGCTTCTGATATATGCTGAGAGCTAACATTATCCGCACTGTCGAGGTCGGCAATAGTACGCGATACTTTAAGTATCCTGTCATATGCCCGCGCAGATAGGTTAAGGCGCTCCATGGCAGTCTTTAGCAATTGCAATGAAGTTTCATCCAGCTGGCAGTATTCGCGAATCTGCTTGCTGCTCATTTGCGCGTTATAATGTATGTTCTCCAGGTGTTCGAAACGTTGCGTCTGTATATCGCGGGCTTTGGTAACACGTTCCCTTATTTCTACGCTGCTTTCGGCCTTGCGGTTATCGGAAAGCTTTTCAAACGGCACCGGTGTCACCTCAATATGGATGTCTATCCTGTCGAGCAGTGGGCCTGATATTTTACTGAGGTAGCGCTGCATTTCGTGCGGCGATGAACTTACGGGTGCGTCGGGATCGTTAAAGTATCCTCCCGGACTTGGATTCATACTCGCTACCAGCATAAATGAGGATGGATAGGTAATGGTGAATTTGGCCCGGCTAATGGTCACCTCACGGTCTTCTAGTGGCTGTCGCATTACTTCGAGCACTTCCCTCTTGAATTCCGGCAGCTCATCCAGGAAGAGTACACCATTATGTGCCAGCGAGATCTCTCCCGGCTGCGGGAAGCTTCCGCCCCCTACAAGCGATACAGAACTTGCCGAATGGTGCGGACTCCGGAATGGCCTCTGGTTGAGCAGGCCTACATTTTTCATCTTGCCCGCTACACTGTGTATTTTGGTAGTTTCCAGAGCCTCACGCAGGGTCATGGGCGGCAATATGCTCGGCAGGCGCTTGGCCAGCATGGTTTTTCCTGCTCCCGGCGGTCCGATCAGGATAATATTGTGTCCTCCCGCCGCGGCGATTTCCATGCAGCGTTTGATACTTTCCTGGCCTTTTACGTCTGAAAAGTCAAACTCGGGAAAATCGAGTGTTTTAAAGAATTCCTCACGGGTATTGATAACCGTGGGCTCAAGTATGCTACGGCCTTCAAAGAAATCAATTATCTCACTAATGTTTTCAAGGCCATATACATCAAGTCCCGCTACGATAGCCGCTTCCTTTACATTCTGCTTTGGCAGGAAAAAACCTTTAAACCCTTCTTCTTTAGCCTTAATAGCTATGGGAAGTACGCCTTTTATGGGCTGTAAGCCACCATCGAGCGAGAGTTCGCCCATAATAATGTACTTATCTACTTCGGCACTGTTAATCTGTCCCGAAGCGGCGAGGATGCCTATTGCCAGCGTGAGATCGTATGCTGAACCTTCCTTGCGCAGGTCGGCAGGGGCCATATTAATGGTAATCTTCTTGCCGGGAAGCTGGTAGTTGTTATTCTTAAGAGCTGCGGCAATACGGTAGCTGCTCTCCTTTACAGCATTGTCGGGCAGGCCGACCAGGTGGTACCCCACCCCTTTGTCAATATTCACTTCCACGGTAATGGTAGTGGCTTCTACCCCAAACACGGCGCTCCCGAAAACTTTTATCAGCATATAAAAAATTTAGAGAGTGAAAGTAAGGAAAAGTATTAAATATTGTTTTGTCTCTTTACTATTTAATTCAACAAATTAGAGAACGACCGTTATTTTAACGAAACGGTACTCATCTTACATTTTACAATTTTAGGACTTTGTATAAATGCCTTTATAATCGTGGAGAGTATATACCACCAGCGTGCCTAATGGTGGAACTCCAATAACAAATATTGCTCATAAAATTCCGTGCAGTGGCTTTTGGTTTTTAAAAATGACATAGATATTGCCTGCCAAAGCAATTAGCAATAAACGGTTATAAGGAGTACTATTTCCATAGATGTAAGCAGCCGACTGAAACTGCGCATCACAAATATATGCGATGTAGTTATGTTTCAAACCTGATTGTATATGTCATTTTTAAATATACTTTTGCAATACTAACAAAACCACTATCATGAAAAAATCTATTTTAATCATCTTTACCCTGTTTTCAGCATTATATGTAAAAGCACAATCAGAATTTAAAATGTCGCAGGAAGGTTTCAGCAGCAGGATAGAACTTGAAGTCCCGGGAAAAACTTCGGCACAACTACACGACCTTGCTAAGAGCTGGGTGTTGGATAAACATGAAATTACGATTGCAGAAGACAAAGGCAGCGTGTTAACTTTCGAAGGCACAGTTGATGAGCTAATTGCAATAAATGCAATGGGCAGGATGCCGCAGAAAACACAATACACGGTACAGATGACGTTTACTGACTCAGGATATACTTTTCTGCTATCATCCATCAAATATTATCATCAGCCAAGCGGCACATGGATTGACCCGAAACTAGAGTCTGCTAAAAGTTTTTACAATAAGAAAGGGGAACTGAAAAGCCAGTATAAATTCTATCCGGAAATAGTAACTTATTTTAATAACCTGCATAACGACTTTAGCCAATACGTTAAATCCAGGCAGTAAAGATTAAAGGAAGTTCAGGCTTCCTTTTTTGTTATACAGAACTTAAATTTACGTTTATCTTTATAAAAAATCACTACTTTTATTTCACTTAAATCTAAAATACACACATGGGACTATTCAACGCCATAATGGGCAATGCCTCCGAAGTTTCGATCGACAAAATCAGGGCAGAATTTCAGCCAATACTTATAGAAGGCGAATCTATAGAAAAAGCCTTTAAGCTCATCCGCGATATGTTTGTTTTTACCAACAAAAGGCTGATACTGGTAGATAAGCAGGGCATTACGGGAAGCAAAGTAGACTATGTTTCCATACCCTACCACAGCATTACGAAATTCTCAAAGGAAAGCGCGGGACTGCTCGACCTCGATGCCGAACTAAAAATATGGGTTCGCGGTGAAAGCCTTCCTGTAAAAAAGCAATTCGGGAAAGACAACAATATCAACGAGGTATATCAGATACTCGGAAAATATACCCTGAAATAGATTTCCTAAACCTGATATTTATTTCTTTTAGCCGGAATCGCAACATTCCGGCTTTTTTTTATGTGCCTGTAGACTGTGTTTCCAAAAAAAAAATCTGTTTCCTGTAAATTTTAAGATTTGGAAAAGAGTTCCCCTTTTAGAGTTACAAGGCTTTTAGTATCTTTGTATTCCTTATGAGGTATTTTATAGAGTTTGCGTACAACGGGAAAAACTACTGCGGATGGCAATACCAGCCACACAGCCCTTCGGTACAGGAAACGCTGAATAAAGCCCTTTCCCTGTTGCTTAGAAAAGAAATAGACGTTACCGGTGCCGGCCGAACCGATACGGGTGTGCACGCCACGCAGATGTTTGCACATTTTAACCACGAGGAAATTACAGATCCGGATACACTGGTACAAAAAATAAACTCATTCCTGCCGAAAGATATTGTAGTATACCGCTTTATCCCGCTGCATGAGGAGGCACACGCAAGGTTTGATGCCACAAGGCGTACCTACGAGTACCACATTCATACCTTTAAGGATGCATTTGTGCACGAAGGCAGCTGGTACAATTTTCATCACCTGGATATAGGAAAAATGAATGAAGCTGCAAAAGTGCTGTTTGATTACACCGACTTTAAATGCTTTTCCAAAACACATACCGATGTAAAGACCTTCAACTGTAAGATCATGCAGGCCGGATGGGAACAGCACGGCACGAGGCTGGTATTTACCGTTAGTGCCGACCGCTTTTTGCGCAACATGGTACGCGCCATTGTTGGGACACTGGTAAATGTGGGCCTGGGTAAAATTAGCACAGACGATGTACGCGCCATCATAGAAAGCCGCGACCGCAACCGGGCAGGGTTTTCTGTGCCGGCACACGGGTTATACCTCACGAAGGTTGTTTATCCGTACCTTTAAGCCATTAGAATTGAAATGAAAAAAGATACAGAACCAAAAAATAAATCAAAGAACAAAGCCTCCCTCAAAAAGGTAATGCAGTTTGCAAAGCCTTATAAAGGTAGATTTGTATGGGTTGTGATATTTGCCATTACCCTTTCGGTATTCGCGGCGCTAAGGCCTTATATACTCGAAAAGACAATAGATGGATATCTGACTACAAAAGACCGCACCGGACTTTTATACTATATTATGCTTATGGGCGGCGTACTCCTTTTTGAGGTAATATCGCAGTTCTATTTTGTATACTGGGCCAACAAACTCGGGCAGGACATCGTAAAGGATATCCGTGAGAAGCTCTTTAGCCATATTGCCAGTTTCAGGATGAAATTCTTCGACAACGAAGCCGTAGGCCGACTGGTAACACGTACGGTATTCGATATCGAATCCATCGCCAAGATCTTCAGCCAGGGACTGTTTATGATCGTAAGTGATATGCTGAAAATGCTGGTAATTCTCGTTATCATGTTCTATATGAACTGGAAGCTGACCCTTGTAGTGATGTCGGCCATGCCGATACTGGTTATTGCTACCCGTATCTTCCAGAAAAACATGAAGGGCGCCTTTGAAGAAGTTCGTGCGCAGGTAGCCAACCTGAATACCTTTATACAGGAAAGGCTGACAGGCATGAAAATCGTACAGCTCTTTAACCGTGAGGAGATCGAATATGAAAAGTTTAAACAAATCAACAAAAAGCATAACGATGCCTGGCAGAAGAATATATTATACAACTCTATCTTCTTCCCTATTGCCGACATCATCTCATCCTTAACACTGGGCGCAATCATCTGGTACGGAAGCATCAGTATCCTTAACCAGGATGGAATCACAACCCCTGGAGCGCTGTTCGCTTACATTATGTTTATAGGAATGCTGTTCAATCCCCTAAGGCAGATCGCGGATAAGTTCAACGAGATGCAAATGGGCATCGTCGCTTCGGACAGGGTGTTTGAACTGTTGGAAATGGAAGAGTTGGTACAGCAATCGGGAAAAATTGAAGCCGGCCATTTTAAAGGCAGCCTGCAATTCGACAACGTACGCTTCAGCTACCTTGAAGGTGAAGAAGTGATAAAAGGCATTAACCTCACCGTACACGCGGGAGATACGATAGCCATAGTTGGCGCTACGGGAGCGGGCAAATCGACCATTATCAACCTGCTGAACCGCTTCTATGAAATCGACAGCGGGAAGATCTCCATTGACGGAACCGATATCAATGAATTTACACTTGACAGCCTGAGGAAACAAATCGGTATTGTCTTGCAGGACGTATTCCTTTTTGCCGATACCATACTGAACAATATTACCCTGAACGACCCGTCAATATCGCGTGAAGAAGTGATAGCTGCGGCGAAAGCCATAGGCGTACACGATTTTATAATGACGCTTCCGGAAGGATATGATTACAATGTAAAAGAGCGCGGGGTAATGCTTTCGTCGGGTCAGAGGCAGCTGATAGCATTTCTGAGGGCGTATGTGAGCAACCCGAGCATCCTTATCCTTGATGAAGCCACTTCTTCGATCGATACGCATTCGGAGGAAATGATCCGCACGGCAACCGATAAAATTACCGAAGGCAGGACGTCTATTGTTATCGCCCACAGGCTTGCCACAATTGTCAATGCCGATAAGATCATCGTAATGGATAAAGGCCTTATTGTGGAATCAGGAACACATTACGAGCTTATCAACCGTGAGGAAGGCTATTACAAGAACTTGTATTACTCGCAGTTTGCAGTGGAGAGTGGAGAGTAGTACGGCTTGTAAACTTAAAAAATGTAATATGGAGAGACCTCAAGAAATTTATTTAAAAGGCGACCATTTTAAAGCTGTAGTTCAATTTAGGGATGAAAAATTAATTAATGGCAAACTCGTCGATATTAACATAGCTCCGACATTATTCCATTTGCAAGAAGAACAAGGAAAGAAACCAGTATTACCAATTGAATATGCTAAACGTAGTGAAATCTATGAGAAATTTAATGATCTAACATATAGTATCGGGAAAATTATTAGATTATCCGAAATGGTTCATCAGTCATTGAAGTCGTTAGTTGAATCATATTTATTTAAAAATAATTTAGAAGAAGTGTTCGAAAGAAACAGTAAATGTAAAAATCTTAAAAAGTATGATTTTACAAAAGATTTGACATTTATGCAATTGAAGCAAACTTTTAGCTGCATTCTAAAAACTGATAAAAATTTTCATCAATTTGAAGATTTAAATGATGCAAAAAAAAGAGAAGAATTTACTCAAATGCTTACAAACTATATCATTGACCGAGATTGCTATGTACACGGCACGCTATATTTTTTTTACCCTGACTACATACCTATACTTAAAGTTAAACCGCCTGGAAAAATCGAACATTATGTATCTATCAATGAAAATGTATTGAGAGATAACCTAGCAGCCTTTTTAATGATTGATAAGATATTTGATTCGTTTTTAAAATATAGGAATGGTATGTCTTCGTAAGATAATATTTATCATAACATATTACATTTCCCCCTTTCCAAAATTATCCCTATTTTCGTACCACAAATTTAAACAGCAAATTATATACTGATGAAATACGATGTTATTGTTTTAGGAAGCGGCCCGGGCGGCTATGTTGCGGCCATAAGGGCTTCACAGTTAGGCCTGAAAACAGCTATTGTGGAAAAAGAAAACCTTGGCGGTATCTGCCTTAACTGGGGCTGTATCCCGACAAAAGCACTATTGAAAAGTGCGCAGGTTTTTGATTACCTGAAACATGCTTCAGATTACGGACTAACCGTCAAAGAATTTGACAAGGATTTTGGCGCTGTTATCGCCCGTAGCCGTGGCGTGGCCTCAGACATGAGCAAAGGCATCCAGTTCCTGATGAAGAAAAACAAGATCGACGTTATTGAAGGCACTGGTAAACTAAAACCGGGCAAGAAAATGGACGTTACCGATAAAGACGGAAAAACAACCGAGCTTAGCGCCGACCATATCATTATTGCCACAGGAGCACGCTCACGCGAATTGCCAAACCTTCCGCAGGATGGCAAGAAAGTGATAGGCTACCGCCAGGCGATGGTGCTTCCGGAGCAGCCGAAGTCGATGATCGTGGTTGGTTCTGGCGCGATAGGCGTTGAGTTTGCACACTTCTATAACTCAATGGGTACACAGGTAACTATCGTTGAATTCATGCCGAACATCGTTCCGGTTGAGGATGAAGATATCTCTAAACAGTTTGAGCGCTCGCTTAAGAAGTCGGGCATCAACATCATGACCAACTCGTCTGTTGAAAAAGTGGACACTTCGGGCAACGGCGTAAAAGCTACCGTAAAGACTGCAAAAGGCGAAGAGATCCTTGAAGCGGATATCCTGCTTTCGGCGGTGGGCATAAAATCGAATATCGAGAACATTGGCCTTGAAGAAGTGGGCATCGCTACCGACAGGGATAAAGTATTGGTAAACTCGTACTATCAAACAAATATTCCGGGCTACTATGCCATTGGTGATATCGTTCCGGGACAGGCGTTGGCGCATGTTGCTTCCGCAGAAGGCATCCTTTGTGTGGAGAAAATCGCAGGCCTTCATGTAGAGCCGCTTGACTATGGCAACATACCGGGCTGTACCTACGCAACTCCTGAGATCGCTTCTGTAGGGCTTACCGAAAAGCAGGCAAAGGAGAAAGGCTACGAGCTTAAAATAGGCAAATTCCCGTTCACCGCTTCCGGGAAGGCAAAAGCTGCCGGAACGCCGGACGGTTTCGTTAAAGTAATATTCGACGCGAAGTACGGCGAATGGCTGGGCTGCCACATGATTGGCGCAGGAGTTACCGATATGATCGCTGAAGCAGTGGTAGCAAGGAAACTTGAAACTACGGGCCATGAGATTATAAAGTCGGTACACCCCCACCCTACTATGAGCGAAGCCATTATGGAAGCTGCCGCAGCTGCATACGACGAGGTAATACATATATAATCTACAGTCGCAGTCACTGTTTTCAGTGGCATGTATAATAATACAAATCCGCTTTGAAATTTTCAGGGTGGATTTTTTTTGTTAAATTTGTTAAATTTCAATCACCTATGAGTATTAATTGTAAACAAATAACAGTTGAACAAAAAGATAAGATACTATCATTAGAAGAAAATCATTTCTACGACTTCAAATCTAAAGATATTCAACCAAAAAAATTAACTAGAACAATTTCTGCCTTTGCAAATACCGATGGTGGTGAATTATACTTAGGAATAAATGAAAGTAGAGATAACAATGGAAAAGTGATTGGTTATAATTGGGAAGGGTTTAAAAATATTGAAGCAGCAAATGGCCATCTCCAAGCTCTTAGCGAAATTTTCCCTTTTAATCATTATTTTTTCTATGAATTTTTACAAGTAAATGACAGCACATCATTTGTTTTACACATAACAATATTAAAGACTCCTAGCATTATTGAAGCATCAGAAAATAAAGTTTACATACGTAAAGGTGCTCAAAATTTGCTTTTAACTACAATTGAAGGAATCAAACGATTAGAATATGACAAAGGTGTCACAACATATGAAAGACAAACAGTTAATATCCCCAAAGAAACACTTGTTTTTTCTGATATTACATCAAATTTTATACTAAACATAGTTCCATCTAGCAACTCCGAAGCATGGTTAAAAAAACAACTTTTGATAATAAATGATTTACCTACAGTTGCAGGAATATTGATTTTTAATGATGAACCACAAGCTGCTTTACCAAAGCAATCAGGAATAAAAATATATCGATATAAAACTAAAAATAAAGATGGGAAAAGGGAAAATCTAGCGTTTGATCCAATTACTGTTGACGGTAATATCTATGATCAAATTCATCAAAGTGTAAATAAAACTATTGAAATTGTGGAGGATATAAAAATATTAACCGAAAAAGGGTTTGAAAAAATAAACTATCCTCCAATTGCAATTCATGAAATAATAACTAATGCAGTACTTCATAGGGATTACAGTATCACAAAAGATATACATATAAGAATATTTGATAACCGTATCGAAATTGAGAGCCCTGGTAAACTACCAGGACATATTTCACCTCAAAATATTTTAAAGGAGCAATTTGCAAGAAATGGTGCATTGGTTAGAATAATAAATAAGTTCCCCAATCCACCAAATAAAGATATAGGAGAAGGTTTAAACACTGCTTTCGAATCTTTACGTAAGCTAAAATTAAAATATCCAGATATAGTTGAACAAGATAATTCTGTTCTAGTAATCATTAGACACGAAATGCTAGCATCTCCCGAAGAAATTGTGATGAACTATATCCAAATCAATAGTACAATCACAAATAGTATTGGAAGAGAATTAACGGGAATTGAATCTGAAAATGGCATGAAAAAGGTTTTTCAAAGACTTCAATCTAAAGGATTTATCTATTTAGACCCAGAATATAAAGGTTCGCTGGCAAGATGGAACATTAGTGAAAATGAAGAAAATAACTTTAAGGTCAGGAAAGATCAACAATTTTCTCTATTTGATGACGAATCCCTATGGCCAGAATAATTCATAATATACACCATTTTTCTAATTTCAAAGCTGATTATTTCATGCATTTATCAGGATTTTTTAATTGTAAAACTAAATTCTTACATTCGCTATAAATTACCATCCAATGAAAAAACACCTATTGCTGCCTGTAATTGCTTCGACCATGTTTCTCCTATCATCCTGCGAAAATAAAACGGTAAAGGTTTCAGAAACCGCCTCAGAACAAATAACAGATGCTGAAACTGCCAAAAAAGAAGTGGTGGCACTTATGGATAACCTCCATAATTCCCTTAAAAATAAAAAGCCGCAAGATTTTAAAAACCTGCTGGATATAAATGGTTTATACTGTGGCACCGACCCGACTGAAATTTATAACCGTGAAAATTATGCCTCACAAATGGAAGCTACACTCAGCGATCCTAACCTCGGGACTGTTGCCTATACTGTAGATACCCGCGAAGTGCGCGTAGATGAAAACGGGGAAGCTGCCACAATACTGGAACAATACAAAGTAGATCTTTTTAGCCCGGAAATTCCATGGAGGCTGGTCACTCATGCCATAAAAAAGGACGGTTCCTGGAAGATAGATTTCATGAGCTTTTCACTGGTTCCAACAAACCAGCAGCAGGATCGCATTAATGATGCATTGCAGACTAAAGAATAGCAATAAACATTTCTTACTATTGTGTTATACTACTTGATAAACATTAAATATTGATTTAGCTTTATGATACACAGACAAGTATCATGAGTAAATTAAAGAAAAAAGCGAAGAAAAGAAGCGCTAAAAAGAACAAGCTTGGCGTAAAGAATTCCCTTGTAAACAACATTAATGCCCGGAAGAAAAAAGGAATTTCACGTTCAAAACAGAAGAAGACAGTCTCCAAATCGTCCTATAAAAAATTGAAAAAGAGCTGGGGCAAGAAGAAAAAATAAAGGGGCTGTCTCAAAATGTGTCATTCTGAATGAATGAAATGTAGTGAAGAATCTCAGATATCTAATTATATAAGATTCTTCCTTCGTCAGAATTACAAGTGATAATTCTGCACTTTTTAGACAGCCCCCTTTTCTATTTTACAGCATAAAGTTTATGCCAATATTAAATGCGCTTCTGGAATTCAGTACAGGATCTACGTCATTACTTTTAAAAATATCAATAACACCGGCCTGCTCCTGATATTCTATAAACAATTTCATATAATTGTTCAGCGGTATTTTAACCCCTATCCCGAATGCAAGCCCGGCATCGGTGGTATTGTGCGCGTCCTTCAGGTCTATGTCGAGTTCCGTATCCTTTGCACTCATAAGAAAACCTACATAAGGCCCGAAGTTAAGATACCAGTTATTCTTTCTTCCGAAATGCCAATTTGCCATCACAGGTATGGTGATATAGTCCATATTTATATTGGTACGTGTGCTGTATCCCGACTCTACATCAGTAATGAAAGCATCGTCCCATCCTTTTCTGTCGTACATTACCATCGCTTTTATACCCCAGTTCTCAGAGAAATAATATTCTGCTGAACCGTTAAAGTTATAAATCACATTAGTGTCCGGATTACCATAGAAATCAGAACTGCTTACTGTAGAAAGATTGAGGCCGGTGCCTAATCCAAACTCAACATTGCCTTTGTTTTGGCCGTGCACGGTGTAAATTCCTGCTACAGCCAACAGGGTTAGAATAATTTTTTTCATGTATTTGTTTTTCTTTGAAATTAACAAAATGTATGCCAGTAGATCGATGGTTATCAGACCGATTTAAGAGCCTCAATAAAAATGTCGATATCTTCCTTTGTATTATAATGGCTGAACGACACCCTGAGAGAGGGTTTGCCTATATCTTCCGCCGGCAATATTTCCCGGAGCACATGGGACGGACGGATGCTGCCTGACTGGCATGCGCTTCCGCGGGAAACGGCGATCCCCTTCATATCCAGGTGAAACAGTATCATAGCAGTTTTATCTTCGGGTAATGGCAGTAATACATTCGTGATATTGTAGAACAGCTCTTCCCCACCCGTCCCGTTAATCTTAAATCCGTGAAAGGCCTGGCGTAATTGTTGATGGAAGTACTCTTTAAGTTCACTGATATGTTTCCTGTTCTGGTCAAGATTATCGTAGGACAACTGCAATGCCTTTGCCATTCCCGCAATCTGGTGGACGGCCTCGGTACCGGCGCGGAGATTCTTTTCCTGCTCCCCTCCGTACAGCATTGCCCGCACAGGGGAATTCTTTCGTATAAAGGCAAAACCAATGCCTTTAGGCCCATGAAACTTGTGGGCGCTGGCTGTAAGGAAATCAACCGTAAGGTTTTGCAGGTCAAAAAGCTCTTTGCCTATGGACTGTACGGTATCGGTATGAAAAAAGGAATTATTTTCGTGGCATAACCTGCCTACAGCCTCAAGGTCGAGTATAGCGCCGGTCTCATTGTTCACGTGCATAAGGCTTACTAATGCAGGCTCTCCATCTTTAAGCAACGCGTTGAGATCGTTAATATCGGCCGCACCATCAGGGAACAGCTTTACATAGCTAACAGGAATATCATACTCCCGCGCCACCAGTTCAACCGTGTGTAAAACGGAATGATGTTCCGATTTGCTGCTAATAATGCGCTTTACACCGAGATCCTTTACTGCCGTACGGATAACCCAGTTGTTGGCTTCGGTTCCTCCGGAAGTAAAAATAATTTCACGTGCTTCAGCGTTTAGTAGTGAAGCGATGGTTTTTCGGGAGGTTTCGAGGGTAACCCTGGCTGTCCTGCCAAAAGAATGCGTAGAAGAAGGGTTACCGTTATTTTCGGACATTACCTGCATCATTTCCTGTATTACTTCAGGATGTATAGCAGTGGTGGAGGCATTATCGAGATAAACTTTTTTCATTGCTGCAAAAGTACAGAAAAATGTATTGCCATATATTTTGACAGACTATTACCTAAACCTTTCGCTGACTCGCTAAAAACATTATTTTTGTTGAAAATTACAAACATGAAAAAGATCTTAGGACTACTTGCCCTTATATTCATACTGAGCTGCGATGATGGCGAAATGAGCTTCAAGACGTTTAATTTCGGAACGGGGAATCCCAGTATATGCGGTGATTCAAATATATTGTACAAAATAAACGGAACAGAAGTACTTATCCTCGACCTTTCGGCTGCAGGAATTGTAAATAGTGCCACTCCCCCAGGTGAGCCAAGGCTGATTACCCTGGGCAGCGGTAATACGATTACCTACCGAAATTATAGCGATACACCAACCGCAAATGTAATATGCTCCTTCCCTGCCCCGTCTACGCCGAGTGTGAGGGAAGAATGGACCGGAACCGGAACCATACAGATAGAAACTGTGGCAGTACGCAATAACAGTAATATCCTTACCGGCTTTAGCCATAAGATAACTCTGGTTGACGTTTCTTTTTCTAAAGACGGGGAAACGACAAGGATCGTTGATAATGATATGGGATCTATAGTAATACCACTCGGGTATACTTTTGCCTTTGGAAGTGAGACGGATATATTTGCCCGCACCTGCCCGGAAAACAATCTTGTATTCAGGAGAAATACACGCGAAACAGTAATACTTGATTTTCCTTCGGGAACTTTCCCTACCACGGTATCTGATACACCCATGGATATTGACCTCTCAAATCTTACTGATGACAGGGAAGTGTATTTTCAGGTTTTTGACGGTACAATTGCAGATGCGCATATATGCGATGTAATAAGGCCGGTGAGTCCGAATGTGATTAAACGTTTCGCAGCAACATCGGGAACCGTGCGTATTTTTACTGAAAATGCACCGGGTGGTGGTACAGCAATACGACACCGGATTTACTTGCGAAATGTTGTATTTGCAAATGTTTCCAATATCAATGAGAGCTTTAATATAGCAGACGTAGTAGCAATACCTGATACCAACGGATACGTTTTTGGGATTCTTCCCGGGCAATAATTATCGGTTAGGGTTCTGCTTAATATGAATTTCAGTGGCGCCGAGGCCATATTTTTGGTAATCGGCGTCGCGAAATGTAATACCTTCATAACGGCCTAAAAGAAAATCAAGCTCTGCTTTCAGTATGCCTTCCCCTACTCCGTGTATCAGGACTACTTTGGGCATCCTGTTCCTTATGGCAAACTCCAGCTGGCCTTTTGCAGTTTCAGTCTGCAGTGTCAGGATATCGTAGTTAGACATACCATTCTTATTCTTCACCAACTTTTCAATGTGAAGGTCAACTTCCAATACAAAACCGTCTTTTTTAGAACGTTTTTCGCGTACAGGTGTATTTTTCCTTTTGGGAGTTTCCTTCTCTTTTATGGCCGAAAACATTCTTTGGGATGTAATAAAGGATTTAAATTCACCCGTATTATCGAGTTTTATGAGCTCGTCCCCGGAAAATTCAAGCTCAAATCCTTCGGTGGTTTCTATAATAACCCTGCTTCCTTTCACGGCCTTTACCACGCCGGAAAAAGAATCATCCAGGACACTCACTTTATCTCCCTGCTTAAATACTTTCATCATTCCCTTCCTGTTTTCGGTCATTTTTACCCGGCACTTTACTCATCAGGCGCATTAGTCCCAGCATAAATACGATTATCCCGGCCACCATGATAAGCATATTGGGCTGGGGTTTGGATTGCTCATATAAAGCCACAAATGCAGCGGCAAACATCAGGATTATATAAATGGTCTTCATAGTACAAAGGTAAGCATTACCGGATAAAACAAAGGGCCGCACTATGCAGCCCCTTATTATATATCTTTACGAAATAGATTAGTTGAGTTCGTGATACTCGATAAGCCCGTCAATAGGCCTGCGGAGTACATTGCCCAGCTTTAAATTATTCTTTCCAAGCACCTCTGCAAGTTCTGCCTTAAGGTAGAATGCGATAGACCCCACAAAATGCACAGGTACCTCGTGTGCGTTTTCATATTGTGTAATATAGTTGTCTACAAAAACCTGCATGGCATCTGTAATAAGATCTTTAATAAACGGCTCTTCTTTATTCTGTATCAGAAACTTAGCAAATGTTGCTAAATATGCATTCGGGTTTGGTTCTTTATACAGGTTATGTTTTATTGTATCCGGCTCAAGATCATATTCTTCCGCAAACTGCTTCGCAAGATGGTCCGGCATTTTATTGAAATAGTAAGCCCTCACCAGGTCACGTCCAAAACGGTTACCGCTACAATCATCCATCGCAATATATCCCAGTGACTGTACCTTTTGGTGGAGTACCTCACCATCAAAATAACTACAATTTGATCCTGTACCTAAAATACAGATTATCGCTTTATCATTAGTCGGATTAGTGGCATAAGCCGCCGCATACGTATCTTCCTTAACTGATACAGTAGCATTAGGAAAGAACTCTTCAAAGATATCCTTCATATACTTCTTCATCCTGTCAGTACCGCAACCGGCACCATAGAAATAAAGGCTGGTTACATCTTTACGGTTATTGTAAATATCAAAACGGGCTTCCAATCTTTCAAGAGCTTCCTCCCTATTGATCACTTCCGGGCTAAGGCCCAGTGTTTGTGTGGTGAAAAGCCTGTTACCATCCTCATCCAGCGCAATCCAGTCAGCTTTTGTGGCACCACTGTCTACTAATAATTTCATAATTAATTTTAAAGGGTTAGTTTGGGTTAGTTTGCATTGAAGCTATTTTAAATAGCTGTTAAATTTCGGTTAGCGTAAAGTTAAGTCGATAGAATAAAAATAAAGAGTCCCGATTTCTTCCGGAAATCGGGACAGATTATAAAGATATTACAATGATGCGATATGCACCGAAAGGTCAATAAGCTTGCTGGAGTAGCCATACTCATTATCGTACCATGATACGATCTTGAAGAATGTTGAGTTAAGGCCGATACCCGCTTTGGCATCAACAATGCTGGTCCTTGAATCGGAGATAAAATCCTGTGACACTACGTCATCTTCAGTAAAGCCAAGGATGCCCTTAAGTTCATTCTCAGAAGATTTTTTAAGTACAGCCATGATCTCATCATACGAAGTTTCCTTAGCTACTTTAACAGTAAGGTCTACCACCGATACGTCGGCTGTAGGAACCCTCATGGACATACCTGTAAGTTTGCCGTTAAGTTCAGGGATTACCTTACCTACTGCTTTTGCAGCACCTGTACTCGCAGGGATGATGTTAAGAAGCGCAGCCCTTCCTCCACGGAAGTCTTTCCTTGACGGACCGTCAACTGTAAGCTGTGTAGCTGTAGTTGCATGGATTGTTGTCATAAGGCCTTCCACGATACCGAAGTTATCATTGATAACTTTTGCAAGCGGCGCAAGGCAGTTTGTAGTACACGATGCGTTTGAAACAATAGTGTCAGCAGCGGTAGCTTTATCGTGGTTTACACCCATAACAAACATAGGCGCATCAGCCGACGGAGCTGAGATAATAACTTTTTTGGCACCACCTGTAATGTGTGACTGTGCTGTTTCCAATGTTGTAAAGATGCCTGTACATTCAGCTACCACATCAACACCTACTTCGTCCCACTTAAGTACTTTCGGGTCTTTCTCGGCAGTTACACGGATGTGTTTACCGTTTACGTAAAGCTGGTTGTCTTTTACTTCAACCTCGCCGGCAAAACGGCCGTGTACCGAATCATATTTTAAAAGATAGGCTAAGTGATCTACATCAAGAAGGTCGTTAATAGCCACTACCTCTACGTTATCCCTGTTAAAGGTTTCGCGGAACACGATACGGCCGATACGACCAAAACCGTTTATTCCTAATTTTACTGTTGCCATTTTAAATAGAATTGTTTTTTGTTTTGTTTTGTGAAATTTTATATCGAAACGATGTCTGATACCCTGATAAGTTCTTTATCCACCTGAGATTTACCCTTTACCGCCTGCTCCAATGGCGTTAGTATGATCTCATCTTTATAAAGGCCAACCATGTAATTTGAATTGCCTTCCAGCAATGTCTCTACTGCTTTTACACCCAGCCTGCTGGCCAGGACCCTGTCAAAGCATGATGGTGCCCCTCCACGCTGCATGTGTCCCAAAATGGAAACACGTACATCATACTCAGGCATATTTTCTTCTACATAATCTTTTAGTTCAAAGGCGTTCTTGCCAATTTTGTCACCTTCAGCAATAACAACGATACTTGATGATTTGCCGGAAGCCTTACTTTTACGCAAGGAATCAAGAAGCCTGTCAAGCCCCATATCTTCTTCAGGAATAAGTATTTCCTCCGCGCCGGCTCCGATACCTGCATTTAGCGCGATATGTCCGGCATCACGGCCCATAACCTCTATAAAGAAAAGCCTGTTGTGCGAGCTGGCCGTATCACGAATCTTATCAATTACTTCTACTACTGTATTAAGGGCGGTATCATAGCCAAGTGTAAAGCTGGTACCGTAAATATCATTATCAATTGTACCAGGAATACCGATCACAGGGAAGCCGAATTCCTTATTGAAAAGTAACCCTCCTGTAAAACTACCATTACCACCAATTACTACAAGGGCATCAATCCCGTGCTTTACAAGATTTTCATGGGCTTTTTTACGTCCTTCCACGGTCATGAATTCTTTAGAGCGTGCCGATTTCAGGATAGTACCTCCCTTGTTGATGATGTTATTAACACTGCGCGGCCCCATTTCTTTAAAATCGCCTTCAATCATTCCCTGGTATCCACGGTAAACGCCGGCACATTCAATGTTATGAAATGCACAAGTACGTACTACAGCCCTAATGGCGGCATTCATTCCCGGTGAGTCTCCACCGGATGTTAACACGCCTATCTTTTTAATCTTCAGTGACATTTTTTAGTATTTGATTGTAAAATTAATAATTTAATACCATTTATTTATTCAATTTTGCATTCCATTATTAAAAACGCAAGATTTCAATCGTTTTCGTTAATAAGTTTTTCTAAAGCAAATGTTAATAAAAGCAAAAAAGCAAGCTAATTTTTAAAATAGGCTCGCTTTTTTTTCATATTAGAGAATTTTAATCTCACATAATTGTCGATTAATCAGTTTCCGGAATAGGAGTTGGCGCATTATCATCTGTTGTAGTTTTCTTTTTCTTGTTGCGTGTATCGCCAAACTGTAAGAACTCCGGAGCAAGTTCAGAATCCGGGACATCATGGTTTTGTCCGTCCTGGTTATCTTCCACCTTCACATTTTTAAATATCTTTAGTATTAGTTCGTTGAAGGTGTCAAAATCCACTTCATAAGTAAGGCCCACGCCTTGCGTATATCCAATACCCTCACCAAGGAAATTGATGTCATTCTCCCTGTTAAACACCCTTGCCTTTAATGTACCGTCTTCATTGATGCGCAACTGTACTTCTACGTTACCAACAATAACAGATTCGTTCACTCCCCCAACCGGTACACCCAACTGACCGTTTACGGTAATCCTGTCGCTTATTTGCGATGACAGCGTAAGCCCAACCTGCGAATTGGTTTCTATAAACGGATTCCTGTCGGCCTGTACATAGTTAACACCAATATTTACTTTGCTGTCATCGTCAGAAAACAGGTCATTGAACAAACTGCTGGCCCGCTCGAACAAACTGCCGTATACTGCGGTATTCGCATTTGTTGGGCTCAGGAAGCTTCCTGTAGAAAGAAGTGCCAGCGCCTGTGTCTGGCGTGTATCCATATCGCTAAGCCTGTATTCGAGGTCAGATTTCAATACAGAACTAACCCCCGGGAAATTGATGGTAAAATCGGGTTCCGGGGTAGCAATGTTACCATTCAGCGTAATAACAACTTCCACAGGTATGTTACGGCTAAAGGTAGGTGTCTCTAAAAGTACGGAAGGGTTCGCCTGTGTTTTGTAGACCGCCTCGATGTTTAGCCTGGCGCGTGTAGGGTCACCTTCCCAAACCAGCGATCCGCCAGGCCTTACGATAAACTTTTTGTCCAGGATACCGCCGTATTTAAAGTTATACTGCCCGGCAACTACACTAAAATCCCCAAACATATTGAATTTTCCCAGTGTATTGATATTAAGCAGCAAGATACCGTTTCCTGTAGCGGTAAGGCTGTGCCCTGTATTCTTGTCGATAATTACTTCCAGTTTGGCATCAGGGGTCACATTCAGGTCAAATTCCATTTCTAGCCCCTTAAATGTCGTTGTCTGTACTGCTTCTATACCTTTCAGCCTGTCTTCCTTCTCTTTCGGGCTAAGGAAATGAATAAACGCAGAACTATTTCCCGCCCCACCAGTATTGTTAAGCGGGATCTTGATATCCGTACCTTTCTCGGATGTTGCATCTACCTGTATAAACAAAGACGTTGTGGGCCCCGTAATAGTCGCACCGCCCTTTATAATTGCAGTACCGTAATACATAGCATCGTCCGAGTCCTGTGTGTTTAACACTAAAAGCCTGTCAGATTGCAGGTTTATATCCAGCTCCCAGTCTTTAAACATTTTATGCATCACGCTGCCGCCGAGCCTTCCTTTTGTATTAAATACCCGGTCTTTAATTTCGATCTGCCTGAAGAAGATCTGCTCTTCGTTAATATCTACTACCGCATTTTGTTCAAAGTCATAATCCACATTAAGATATCCCACTTTCAGGCCGGCATCCCTGAGGTACAATCGCCCGTCAATCTCAGGATTCTTCACATTACCAACTATGGCGGCCCGTCCGGAGGCTTTACCGCGTATTTCAGGGAAAATCGACTTGAGGAATACCCCCAACGGGCTGATATCAAAATCTTTGAATACGGCATCCAGCGAGAGCAGTGTTTGCTTATCAACGATCTCAATATTTCCGGTAGTCGAGAATGTTTCTACATCATTGCGTGACAGTACGGTGTTTACATTGAACTTACGGAAGGATTTATCCCCGGTAACCTCAAGGTTAAGGTCGCCCAGATTAAATTTATTGATCCTCAGGCTGTCAATTGTCAACGCGGAAGACGGCTGGAATTCCTGGCGGTTTTGCTTCAGGCTCACCTCACCGTTGAGCCTTCCTCCAAAGCTAAGGCTATCAATGTTGGGCGTTATTTTATTAAGGTCGACATCGTTAAATGAAAGTTTAAGATCTTTATAATCCTTCCCTTTCATCGTTCCAATAAGCTCTACCATCTGGTCATTGTGAGATAATGTAAGGCGGTCTACAGAAAAATCGGTAAGTTTCTTATTGAATACAACCTTATTATCCTGAGTATCATTTTCATTGATATACCATAAGTAATCCTTGAAATTCACCTCCGACTTTTTAAAGCCCACTACCGAATTATTATTCTTATCGATGGTATGGTAAAGGTTCAGGTTATAAAAATCCTGATCCTGTTGCCCTCCTTTAAATTCAGTCCTTACATGAAGTGTATCGTTTTGCGTGATGTTTACCAGGCTGAAATCGGAAATCTTATAATTCTTAACACGAATACTGTCCATACTTACGTACGCGTTATAAAGCGGGTTGCGGTTATTTACGTCGATCTTTACGTTTGAAAACTGGTTATCGTATGCTGTAATGTTGGGCGAGTCAAATGCCAGGACGAAATCACCTTTGTCGGCATTGATCCTGCCTTTCAGCTTCGTGTTTTGTCCCACTATTACATCTGGCAATATGATCCCGATGATCTTATTATAAATAGTAAGGTCAAAATCAAGAAACTGGCCTTTGCGTACCTTGTGCGGCGAGTAGTTGGTATACAGGCTGCCAAGCGCATTCTCTATAAGCATAGGCAGTTGTTTCGTATCGTAAATACCGGTTACACGGCCTTCCACAATTTCTTTAGAATTGAATGAAATAGTCCTCACATTATCTTCATCAAAAGACGACTCAATAAAGAAATCCTCGAAGTAATAACTATCCCTGTCATTTTGGTAAGAAAGTCTTGATATCTGGAGTTTTCCTGCCATATCATTGAGATTGCTTCCTCGTGCGTCAAGCATGAGGTCACCCTTAAAAATAGATATGGTATCTTTTTTCATAAAGTTGAGCATCTTCAGGTCGGCATAATCGATCTGGGCATGAAAGTCATAGCTTTTCTGCGCCTTGCCCATGTCTACAAGACCGTCGAAGCTCATGAGTAGGTTTGGATCGTTACTGTTTACCGTACCCTGGAACAATGGCCATTTCAGCCTTCCGTCAACTTCTATATTCCTGTAATTATAGCCGTTGGCCATCAGGCGGGTAATATCGCCTTTCACAAAAGTATTGAGTGATTTTTGATTGAATCCCCTTCCATCCACTTCAAGATGCAAGGTGGTCGCGCCGAGCATACTTTGCTCCGTCAATGCCCCTATATTAAAATTCTCAAGATCTATTATGCCTTTATATGTGGCGATGTCCGGCTTATTGTAGTTTTTAATCACAAGGTCAGCTTCCCCTTCTCCAAGCTCCGACATTACATACAAATCGGTAGTCAGGTCTTTTTTAGTCAATATCACTTTACCCACAAGATCCACCCTGCCAAATTTCTCAAGCATAACCGGAAGGCTCTTTCCTAAAATCTTTGGCATGATACCGCGGAGGTTCGGGTAATCTGACGTTATCCTGTCGAAATTCCCGTTCATGTAGAAGCCGGGGCCTTCCTTGTCGAAAAGGTGCTGAAAATTTACTGTACCTATAATTTCCGATTGCTCGTTGTCCAGAAGCTTAAGGTCATGCAGCACAAAGTTGTTCATCGGGCCGGTAAGCCTCGTAGAAAGATAAAACTTTTGATTGCGGCCAAATTCATTATAAAAATAATTCAGTTCATTAGAAGACACGGTGGCACGTTGAATGTCGAAATCAAATTTCACCCGGTTCACGAAATCTTTCATGTCATCTTTTCCGTACGTGAGTTTAACTCCGCCTTTCAGGGCCGATTCGCTGGTTACCAGTTCAAGGTTATCCAGCTTCATATACGATTTGGTGTAGGTGAAGCCGCCTTTCAGGTTCTTAACAAAAAGCCTTCTGTGGTCTAATAATGAAAGTTTCCTGATGTCTGCGGTAATATCGCTGCCTTTAATGTAAAAATCTTTCAATTCACCATTCAGCTTTTGAAAGTCAAGTACACGTGCTGTTACCGCATTTTCATTTGTCAGCCGGAAACGCCCGTTGCTCACGGCGAGGTCGCCTGCCTTAAGCCTGAATTTTCCGGTGCCGGGCTTGCCGTCATCAAAAGCTTTTACAAAAACATCAAGGTTAGACGTTTCTTCACCTTTATACGTCTTCATGTGGAAGTTCAGGCGTTCAGCCTTTAATGTACCGAAACGCAGGTCGCTTTTGGTAGCGGCCTTAAAGCTGAGTATATTGGTCTGTATGCGGTCTGCGGAAATGAGGGTATCATTGTGATGGTCGAGTACCAGTACACCTTTAAGCTTTACGCTTCCGAAAATTGATATGGCAATTTTGTCGACCTGTATGTTTGTCCCAAAGTCTTTATTAAGGACATCGGTGGCATAGCGGGCTATTTTTGTCTGGACAAAAGGCAGGGATAACGCTATACCCAGCAGTAGCAAAAACAGGATGATACCTATTAATGTACGAACAACTATTTTTTTAAATTTTTTGATACTGCTAATTGTTTTAAATTTGTCCTTTGGCTTTTAAAGCAAACAATGAGCAAAAGTAGGAATTTTTACTGTTTGTTAAATTCGCTTTAAGTTTTTTGTAACTCAAATTTCATGCCTCAATTATGACGGACAAAACCGTATATATATTAGCAATAGAAAGTTCGTGCGATGATACTGCCGCGGCCGTATTACAGAACGCAAAAGTACTCTCCAATGTTGTGGCGAGGCAGTCTGTTCATGAGGAATATGGCGGTGTTGTACCGGAGCTTGCCTCGCGTGCGCACCAGCAAAATATTGTTCCTGTAATCGACGTTGCATTGAGCAAAGCCGGTATAGAGCGGTCGCAGCTAGGTGCGGTGGCCTTCACCCAGGGTCCCGGCCTTATGGGTTCGCTGCTTGTAGGCAGCTCTTTCGCAAAATCGATGGCGTTGGCCCTGGATGTTCCGCTAATCGCTGTAAACCACATGCAGGCACATATACTTGCTCATTTTATTGAGGAAGAGGGTTTTGATAAACCTGAATTCCCATTCCTTGCGATGACCATCAGCGGAGGCCACACCCAAATAGTAAGAGTGAACAGTTTCTTCGATATGGAAGTGATCGGTGAAACGACCGACGATGCCGTAGGCGAAGCGTTTGATAAAAGCGCAAAGATACTCGGGCTTCCGTATCCTGGCGGGCCACTGGTCGATAAATATGCCAACGAGGGTAATTCAAAGGCCTTTGCTTTTACAAAGCCGAAAGTACCGGGGCTTGATTTCAGCTTTAGCGGGCTCAAAACACAGATTTTATATTTCGTACAAAAGAAAATGGCCGAAAATCCGGATTTCATAAAGGATAACATGAATGATATCTGTGCTTCGATCCAATATACCATCATCAATATCCTCATGGACAAACTGAAAATGGCGGTGAAGGAAACTGGTATAAACCGTGTTGCTATAGGCGGAGGGGTATCGGCTAACAGCGGCATCCGTAAAACACTTAAGGAAGCCGAGAAAAAATACGGATGGAAGACTTTTATCCCTAAATTTGAATATACTACCGACAATGCCGCGATGATTGGTATTGTTGGCTATCATAAATATCTCGAACAAATGTTTAACGATGCTTCTGTAGCATCAAAAGCGAGAATAGAATTGTAATGCAGCTTTTTTATAATCCCGACATACAGCCCGGCGACAAATCTTTTACTTTTGACAAGGACGAAAGCCGCCATATCATAAAAGTGCTGCGAAAAGCAGAAGGCAACAAAGTTTATATTACCAATGGCTCGGGGTATCTTTTTAAATCTGAGATCACGTTCGCGAATGAAAAGAAATGCGAGGTAAATATCGTAAGCGAAACACACCACGAACCTATGCAATATTCACTTCATCTTGCCGTGGCGCCTACAAAGATGAATGACCGCTATGAGTGGTTTTTGGAAAAAGCTACAGAGATCGGTGTAACAGAAATTACACCTGTTATCTGCGAGCATTCAGAGCGTACCAATTTAAAAGCAGACCGGTTTGAAAAAATACTGCAGAGCGCCATGAAGCAATCTGTACAATATTATATGCCAAAACTCAATGAGCCTGTTGCTTACGATAAATTTATTAAAGCGCAGCATGAAGGGCAGTTGTTCATTGCCCATTGTGAGGAGACAGATAAAAAACTTCTAAAAAACGAGCTTAAGCCCAGCCAAAAAACTACTATATTAATAGGTCCCGAAGGCGATTTCTCCACTAAAGAGATTGAGCAGGCGTTGCAGCAGGGCTATGTTCCGGTTTCGCTGGGCAATACCCGCCTGCGAACAGAAACTGCTGCAGTTGTAGCAGCACATAGTGTGGCATTTGTGAATGAAAAGTGAACCTAATTAAGAATAACACTGAACTATATTAGTTATGACTGAAGCAAATTTTGCAAGAATGCTCAAGATGTCTTTTGCCGGTGTTTATCCGCACTATATCACTAAAGCAGAAAAAAAAGGACGTACAAAAGAAGAAGTAGATCAGATAATCTTCTGGCTGCTGGGCTATAACGCTGAAGCGTTGCAAGAGCACCTTGATAAGAAAACTAATTTTGAAGATTTTTTTACTCTGGCACCAAAAATAAACCCTCATGCTTCTAAAATAACCGGTGTTATTTGTGGATACCGCGTGGAAGACATTGAAAACGACCTGATGAGGCAATTCCGTTATCTTGACAAGCTGGTAGATGAACTGGCAAAAGGACGGCCGATGGAGAAAATTTTAAGGCCGTAGCAAGTTTAGGAGTCATTGCTCTTTCCTATATTTATATCCAAATTGCTCTAAATGAAAAAAACATTCTATATTCTCTTCTTGTTCCCTGTCCTGTTAATGGGCCAGGAAATTGCAGTACTGAAATATTCCGGCGGCGGCGACTGGTATGGCAACCCAACCTCCTTGCCGAATCTTGCTAAATTCTGTAACCAGAATATAAAGGCTAAGATAAATGCTAAAACCGCTATAGTAGAGGTAGGCAGCCCCGATTTATATTCATACGCTTTTGTGCACATGACGGGACACGGAAATGTTGTTTTTAGCGATAATGACGCGCTCAATCTTCGTAATTACCTTACTTCAGGAGGGTTCCTGCACATTGACGACAACTATGGTATGGATAAATTTATCCGTAAAGAACTAAAGAAAGTATTTCCTGATAAAGAACTGGTTCAGGTACCTGTAAGCCATGATATCTACAAAGGGCCTTTTGCATTCCCTCAGGGCCTGCCAAAGATACATGAGCATGATAATAAGCCTCCACAAGCGTGGGGTATTTTTATTGAAGGCAGGCTGGTGCTGCTTTATACACTGGAGACCGACCTTGGTGACGGATGGGAAGATGCGGAAGTACACAATGATCCCCGTGATGTAAGGGAGAAAGCTTTAAAGATGGGTGCGAATATCCTCAATTACGCTTTTAATAACTAAAGCACGACTATTTAGCCCTCATATTCCCCTTTAGGTTTGATTCATACAAGTCAATCCATTGCTGCATAGTCATTTTTGAGGCCAGCTCGCCAATAAGCTCAAACGGAATGCTATCCGGCTTTTTAAAGCGAATACAGCTTTTACCCATATCGAGTTTCGTCTTTACATAGTTAGGATATTCTCCAACAAACCAGTTGTGTAGATTTTTATCGGCATAAACCCCCATATGGTATACCGCGATAAAGTTTTTTTGGGATGCAATACCCAAAAATGGAAGCGGGTCTTTCGGGTTACAATGATAGCCTTCAGGATAAGCCGAATGAGGCACTACCCAACCCATCATTCCGTAATTCATTCGCTCTTCAAAGCCTTCCGGAAGGTTTTTAATAATAGCAGCCCTTAGCTTTTCCATGGCTGCTTTCCGGTCTTCAGGAAGTGATGCGATATACTTATCTGGTGTTGGTTCGGATGATTGCATAGTCAGATGGTTTATGATTGATCGTTGAGGGTTAACTCCAACCTAAATATTACTCTATTATTGCTTCCTGTATTACCTTCTGGATATCTTCCCTGATGTTCTCCTTAGAAAGGCGGTTTTCCCCTGCATCAGGATAGGTACGGTTAGAAAGGAAAATGTATACAATATCTGTTTCCGGATCGGCCCATGCCATAGTACCTGTAAATCCGGTATGGCCGAAACTTGCTTTGGACACGCATCCGCAGGTTGGTCCCGGATTGGTAATTTGCGGCTTATCAAAACCAAGGCCGCGCCTGTTGCCCGACTTGCAGTCGTAACACGTATTAAAAGTATCAAATGTTTTGGCCGAAAAATACTGCTTACCACCATAATTACCTTTTTGAAGGTACATTTGCATGATCTTGGCAACATCCATCGCATTGGAGAACAATCCGGCATGGCCGGCTACACCATCCTGCATAGCGGCAGCCATATCATGCACATAACCCTGTATGAGCTGGTGGCGGAAATAAGTATCCACTTCTGTTGGCGGTATTACGCATTGATCGAACTTGCGCAAAGGATTATACGTTGTAAACGCAGCGCCAAGAGGCTTATAAAATTGCTTCTCCGCAAGCTGGTCTAATGGCGTAGCGGTGCATCTTTCCAAATACTCCTTTAATAGTATAAATGAAAAATCGCTGTACTTATATTCTTTTTTCTTCAGTAGCTTGCTTTGTGCAATGCGGGCAATGATCGTATCAGGATAATCTTTCCTTAGATACAGGTTCTCGGCTACCTGCAGTGGAAATGCCTCGCTGTAACTACGTCGGTAATACAGAGAATCCGGCTTCTTCTCACTGTTCAGCGTTTCCTGGTAGAAAGGCAGCCAGGCCTGGAATTTTGCCTGGTGCAGCAACATATCTTTCAGGGTGATATTTTTCTTATCGGTATCAGCAAAAACCGGCAACAGCTCACTCAGTTTTTCATCAAGCTTTACATCACCCCTGTCATAAACCTGCATCAGGTTCGGCAAAGTAGCTAAGATCTTCGTTAATGACGCGACATCATATATATCTGAATCTTTCACCTTCATGTCATTATCATACGTGTGGTACCCGAATGACTTTTGGTAAACCACCTTACCCTTTCGTGCAACAAGCACCTGAAGTCCCGGTGTCATCTTTTCATCGATTGCTTTTTTAGCCAAAAGATCGATCTTGCTGAGTATAGCCGAACTCATACCTGCATTTTCAGGCGTTGTAAATCCAAGACGGTTCGTCGCCCGGGTCTGGAGGCCATGATTTACGCGGAAAGACGTACCAATAGATACCGGGAGCCTTCCCTTTGCGCCAAGGGCACCAAAAATGATCTCAGCCGCAACCGTTTGCGATATTGTGTTATTCTGGTAGGCCAGTACAACACTTTCTATATTCGCAAAGTTTTTAATAGCATTTAGTGTATACGGTTTAGCGAAAACGGTAAGTATTACCCTTTTATTCTTTGCGATCGTATCGAGCCATACAAGTTCTTTAGCAGTAAAATCATGCTTTTTCCAGGCACCGTCAGCTTTATGGTAACCTACGACAACAGTTGTAAAGTCTTTAAGCCTTTTGGTAATCAGGTGCAGGCTGTCTTCCTTTACTTCCTCAACCTGAGCATACTTCTGTAACGTATTGAGATACACGGATCCATCGTCATCTCCCAGCTTTACATAGGCAATTTTTTCATTTTCAAGGGCCATAACCGGAACGATCTCACTATCATTTTTAAGCACTGTTACCGCATTCTCATAAAGCTCATAATTGAGATCGTCGTACTGAGTTGAGTTAAGATCGTAATAGAGGTTGTTCAGGTCGATAGGACGGTATTTATTCAGCCCTCCCCTATATTTATAAGCCAAGATTTTCTTTACCGAATGCTGAAGCCTTTCTTCCGATAGTACACTATCGGTATACGCCTTACGGAACTTCTCTATTGCTACCGGAACATTCTCAGCAAAAAGCAAAACATCATTTCCGGCCAGAAACGCTTCAAGGTCTATATCGCCCGGCTGCATATAGTTACTGGCGCCTTTCATATTCAGGGCATCGGTAAATATAAGCCCCTTAAAGCCCATTTCTTTTTTTACAATATTGGTAATCACATTATACGACAGCGATGTTGGGTAATTTGGCGTCGGCTCGATAGAAGGTACGTTCAGGTGGGCTACCATAATACTGGCCATACCTTCCCTGAACAATTTTTGATAAGGATAGAATTCTACATCGTTGAGCCTTTCCCTGCTAAAAGGAAGAAATGGTAAGGCATGATGTGAGTCGGTAGAGGTATCGCCATGCCCGGGGAAGTGCTTGCCAGTAGCGAATACGCCCTGGCTCTGGATGCCTTTCATTATAGCAGAAGCCCTGTCGGTTACATTATATTTGTCTTCGCCGAAGGAACGATTGCCAATAATGGGATTGGATGGATTGGTATTGATATCGAGTACCGGGGCAAAATTGAAATGGATACCCATCCGTTTTGCCTGCATAGCCATCTGCTGGCCCTGCTTTTCAATAAGCCTCATATCCTGTACCGCGCCCAGTGTCATATTCCAGGGGTAGCGGTACGTAGAATCAAGCCTCATACTAAGCCCCCACTCCGCATCAATGCCGATAAAAAGAGGGACTTTCGATTTCTTTTGGTAACGGTTGGTAAGCTTCGATTGCCTCACAGGCCCACCCTGAAAGAAGATAAGCCCGCCAACTTTATAGTCACGAACCAGTTTGTCTATACCGTATACGTGCGCGGAATCTTTATTGGAATAAGCAGCAACCATAAACAACTGCCCCACTCTTTCATCAAAAGTAAGGCTGTTATAGATACTGTCTACCCATTTACGCTCCGAATGCGACTCAAAATCATCAAATCCTCCCGCGTTCTGCGCCATTGCGCCGGCAAAGGCCAGTAAAAAAATGAAAACCAAAAATCCTCTCAAAACTCTTATCTTTTTAAATAATAAAAATCATCACTACTTTTTTCAATAATGATGATTCCTTTGTTTTAATCTCCCTGTAGCCAATGCTTAAAAAAATCGGCTGTGCCAACTTTCGGCGGCAGGCACTTCCCAGTGCTCCTGCCATTCGCCTACAGTATTAACGAGATTATTAAAAACTATTGTATTAGCTGAAACCGACTTTTCTTTCACCATTTTCTTGAAATCAATAAGCGGCTTGTAAGCGATATGTTCTCCTGTCCTGAACGTTACATTCATCCTGTCCAGTAAATCAACACCGTATTTCTGCTCCAACGATTGTATAAACTGAACCGAAGCATCTATAGAACATCCGGTGGCAGCCTGTGTATCCTGGTTGATCGCAATAATGATAAACCTGTTATGCCTTACCTGGTAAGACGCTTCAAGCGCTGTACCGTGGGCTGCCCAGTTTTCAAGAAACTGCTGTAAAGACACTTCTATCTCCGCTATTTCTTCATCCGAAAATTTCCTGTTAGACTGGTACACCCATATACGGGAGTCTTCAGGCAATGTATCAAAAGGAACGTACATAATTATTTCTTATAAATCTTTTGCATTGGCGATAAGTTCCGCCACATCCATTACTTTAATATCGTGCTCCCTGTTCTTGGCCTTTACACCATCGGTAAGCATTGTGTTGCAGAAGGGGCAGCCGGCAGCAATAATGTCAGGCTGCGTCTCGAGGGCATCCTCTGTCCTTTCTACATTTACATCTTTTTTCCCCGGCTCGGGTTCTTTAAACATCTGGGCACCACCGGCACCACAGCATAGGCCGTTACGGCGCGAACGCTTCATCTCCACAAGTTCGGCATCCAGCTTTTCCATAAGGTCGCGTGGCGCTTCGTAAATATTATTCGCCCTGCCCAAATAGCAAGGATCGTGGAATGTAATCTTTTTTCCTTTAAATGCCCCGCCTTCAATAGTGAGCCTGCCATCATCCAGCAGCGATTTCAGGAATTCGGTATGGTGTACTACTTCGTAGGTACCGCCGAGTTCGGGATATTCATTCTTTATCGTGTTGAAGCAATGCGGGCAAGCCGTTACGATCTTTTTTACCTCGTATGCATTCAGCACTTCAATATTTGTCATAGCCTGCATCTGGAACAGGAATTCATTACCTGCCCTCTTTGCCGGATCACCGGTACAGCTCTCTTCAGTACCTAATACGGCAAACGATACATTCGCTCGGTTTAGTATCCGCACGAACGCCTTGGTTATTTTTTTAGCACGGTCGTCAAAACTCCCGGAACAGCCCACCCAGAACAATACTTCCGGCTGCTGCCCAGCGGCCAGCATATCGGCCATTGTAGGAACTGTTATATTCTCCTCCATCATAATTTAGTCTTCATCGTGTTTACCATCATCAAAAACCTGAATGGTGACTTCTTTGTCTATAAGGTCTGTAAATTTTCCCCTGTAGCGTGTAGCTTTTACAAGGTGGTTGTCTATCCAGTGGTAATTCCCGCCACGTGGTTTTCCCATTAGCATACCATGATATTTAAAACCATACCTGTTAAGCCATTCTTCCGTAATCTGCCTGTGTGCTTCGGTACGGGACGTAAAAAAGAATATTATGTGCCCTTCATCATACCACCTGTTAAGCGTTTCAAGTGCGTCAGGGTATACGGCGGCAGTTACCATTCTTTCGGGTTCCTCATTGGGGATATCATCACAAATAGTACCATCAATATCAATGAGGTAATTCTTTATCCCCAGGGGCAGAACCGGGCTCAGGTGCTCCCCGTTTTCCGTAATCTGTTGTAAGCTCTTATCTATATCTTCGGTATTCATTATGCTTCGTCTTTCCAATTAAGCCTGTCCATCTGGCTGTATTGCCATGGGGCACCATTATTTTCAATATTGGTCATCACACTATTGAGCTCCATTGGCGCGGCGCTTTGCTCCATTACGAGGAACCTTCTCATGTCCATAATTATCGATAACGGATCAATATTTACGGGACACGCTTCCACACAACCATTGCACGTCGTACAGGCCCATAACTCTTCAGGAGTAATATAGTCATTCAGAAGCGACTTACCGTCGTCTACAAAGGTTCCTTTGTTTTTATCGATATTACGGCCAACTTCTTCCAGCCTGTCACGGGTATCCATCATGATCTTACGTGGTGACAGCTTCTTGCCGGTAAGGTTTGCAGGACATGATGATGTACACCTTCCACATTCGGTACATGTGTAAGCGTTCATCAATTGAACCCAGTTCAGGTCATGTACATCACTCGCGCCAAACTTAGACGGAACATCACCTTCTGCGGCTGGTGCGGCGGCAAAGGGGTCAGCATTCGGGTCTATCATCAGTTTAACCTCATTGGTAACCGATTCCAGGTTTTCGAACTTACCCTTTGGCTTAAGGTTTGCAAAATAGGTATTTGGAAACGCCAGTAGTATGTGGAGATGTTTTGAGAAATAAAGGTAATTCATAAAAGCAAGGATACCAATAATATGCAGCCACCATGCGGTGCGTTCTATTATGATGACTGTACCTTCACTCATGCCGTCAAACAGCGGTGAAATAAATCCTGATATGGGGAAAAAACCTGCCTGTGAGTAATGTTCGGCACCTATTGACTGAAGGTATCCATCAGCAGCATTCATCGTAAGGAATAAGATCATTAATACCGTTTCAAAATACAGGATGATATTGGCATCATTCTTTGGCCACCCCTTAAGGTCGTTGTGGGCAAAGCGCCATAGTTTTATAATATTCCTTCTTATCCAGAAGGTAACTACAGAGACGATAACGCCAAAAGCCAGTATTTCGAAAAAGGCAATCAGGAAGCTGTAAAATCCACCCATAAAAGAAAACAGGCGGTGCGTACCGAAAATACCATCAATAATGATCTCAAGAAGTTCTATATTAATAATAACGAAACCAACATATACTATAATATGGAGAACTCCCGACACTGGCCTCCGGACCATTTTCGACTGCCCCAGGGCAATCATAGCCATATTTGTCCAGCGTTCGCCCGGATTATCGTAACGGTCTACGGCCCTGCCGAGCCTGATGTTACGGATGATTTTCTTAATATTTAACGCAAAGTAGCCAAAACCCAATGCAAGTATGATAACAAACAGGATATTATCTATATACGCCATAGTAACACTATAAATTGACATTCCTTGTATAAGGAACTATTTTTTCTTTTCTTCGTAAGGCGTGCCTTTTTTCCCGAAAACCGAGAAATGGATATAACGCTTCGGATTATTTTTGATATCCGCCAAAAGCTCTTTCAACTCGTTTGATGCATCTGTAAGGTTGTTATACATCGCCTCATCTTTCATCAGTTTACCCAACGAACCTTTTCCGGACTGTACATCGCTGATAAGCTTGTCAACCTCCCCAAGGGAATGTTCCAGCTTTTTAACCGCTTCACCAAGGTTAGCCTGCTTTATGGAATCTGAAACTGCTGCAAAGTTAGCAGAAGTCTTGTTTAAATTCGTCATTGTGGCATCAATATTTGCCTTGTTGCCTGCAATAACGCCATTGAGTGTATTTGCCGCCTTATTGAACTGCTGCATTGTCTGATTCATTTCAGCTATAGCACTGCGCAGGTTTTGCTGCGTTTGTTTATCCATAACATTATTCAGGCTATGCAATAAACTATCAGCTGTAACCACAGTAGCCTCTACTTTTGTTTGCAGCGGAGATAATTTCTCACCCACAACAGATAACATTCCCGGCTTGAGGCCGGACAATAAGGTATCTCCATCTTCAGCAGGAGCCTGATTTTTAAGATCCGGTATAATTGCGATCTGCTTCCCTCCTATTATACTTGGCTCATATAATGTAGCATGGCTGGTTTTAGAGATGGGGAAATCTGTCTTCACCTGCATCTCGATACGCAGCATACCCGACTCATGATCGGTAAACTCTATGCCGTTCACCTTTCCCACAACAAGGCCATTGAGAGTAATAGGTGCCGAAGGAGATAACCCTTCCACATCTTTATATACTACATAGTAAGTTTTATAGGAATTAAAGAGGTCTTTCCCTTTCAGGAAACTGTAACCCCAAATAAATACCAATATCGATCCTATGACCAATATTGCCGTCTTCGCTTCTCTGGTAATTTTCAAAACTGATATATTTTTTAACAAATGTAGGACAAAAAAAACTTTTAAATGTGAATATTATTCTAAAGCTTTTCCTGTTATTTCCTCTTCAGGGCTTCCTGAACGGTTATCTTTTTGCCCTGCCTGAAGGCTACAATAAATGCAGAGGTAAAACCTTTCTGTTTTGCCTGGTCGAGAAGTGTTTTAGCTTCGTCATAGCTTGATGTTTCACCATAATAATATTTAATTACCGAAGAGCTTTTGTCTTTTGAAATATTGCTTAGCCCCTTAAAGTTTGACGGTACTGTCTCCAGGTCCGTGCCACTTGCTGATATCTGCACTTTAAAAACCGCGTCGCCTGAGGGCGCAGTAGCTGTATTGGTTACCGGACGTGGCGACGGTTTATTATCTGCAATAACCTTAGGCTCTTCTGCTGCAGGAGACGGCTCTTTATAATCTTCGGTACCAGCAATAAAATATTCTTTTTTATAGGCCAGCAGCGCTTTAGCTATAGATTCGGCAAGATCATCCTGGCCGGCATCAGAATTAAGCCATTCGCCTTCCTGCTGATACGACAAAAATCCAAGCTCAATAAGGATACTTGGCATTGCGGTACGGTGCAGCACAAGGAAAGGAGCCTGCTTTACACCACGGCTTTTCCTTTTAAGCCCATCGGTAAAATTGTCCTGCACCTTGCTGGCAAGGTCAATACTTTGATTGATATGCATTTCCTGCTGTATCCCTATCCCTATCGTTTTTTCAGGAGCATTAGGGTCATAGCCGCCATAATTATACTTATAGTCTTTTTCCAGCGTAATTACAGCGTTCTCCTTTTTCGCGACTTCTAAGTTAGACGCATTTTTGGTAGTACCGATTACGAACGTTTCGGTACCGTAAGCACTCTTCTTTGCCTCACCGTTACAGTGTATCGAAACAAAAACATTGGCATCAGACCTGTTGGCTATATTACACCTTTCGGCAAGCTCTATAAACACATCGGTCTTGCGTGTGTAAATCACCTGGACAGCCGGATCCTTTTCAAGTATCTTGCCGACTTTAAGAGCTACATTTAGCGCTATGTTCTTCTCAATAAAGCCATGATAGACAGCCCCGTAATCTTTAGCCCCATGCCCTGCATCAAGCACAACCCTGAATTTTGAATTACCCTGCCCGATAACGGCACTACAAGATACAATAAATGCGAAAAATGCAAGTTTAAGTCTCATGTTCCCTTTCATTAAAATGTTGATATTTTGTTGCCTTAGTTATAATTAGAATTAGTGGCTGTTTTTGACAAAAATATTGTAAGTTTGACACTTCAAAAAAAGAGCCACTTTTTACAAAAATACTATTATTACAGTTGCGTCCAAACTTATTTCATATCGTTTTATCAGCAATTTTCCTAACAATGGGAACCTTTACGGTTTCCGCCCAGGATAATCCTGTAAAGCCTGCTGCGGCAACAGCTGAAAAACAAACTGATAGCATTCCGCTGACACCTTCTGACCTTGCAATAGTACGTGACACCACAAAAACCGACACTGTGAAAAAGAAGTCGGGACTAAATGCTGTTGTGCGCCGTGTCGCCGCAGGTTATGAAAAGCTGGACCAGCGAACCAAAGAACTTATACTTCATGACAAAGCCGAACTGTACTATACAGATATAGAACTCAAATCAGGGCGGATTATTATGAAATATGAAACTGACGAGGTTTTTGCGGGCCGCCTGAAAGACTCACTTGGCAAGTATACACAATACCCGTATTTTAAACAGGGCAACAATGTAGTAGAAGCCGACTCCATACACTTTAATACCGTAACCAAAAAAGCACGGGTATGGAATTCCCGTTCCGACCAGGGTGAGTTCCGCGTGCGGGGGGAGATTACCAAAAAGGAGAATGATTCGGTATATTTTATAAAAGGTGCCCGTTTCACTACCGCCAAGGATATCGAAAATCCGGAATACTATTTTTACACCCCAAAAATTAAGCTCGTACCCGGCAAAAAAGTAGTTGTCGGCCCGACCAATATGGTTATTGCCGATGTGCCTACCCCATTGATGCTTCCCTTTGCATTTTTCCCGATGACCAACAAGGCAGAATCCGGCTTTATTGTACCAACTTTCGGAGACAACAGCAGGCAGGGATATTTCCTCCAGAACGGAGGATATTATTTTGCCATGAGCGATTATTATGACCTGGCAATACTCGGCGATTATTACACCAACGGAAGCTATGGCCTCCGGTTCCAGTCGCAATATTCCCAGCGTTATAAGTTTAACGGTAACGTAAATCTCCGTTTTGAGAACAACGTCCAGAGCGAACGCGGGTTTCCGGATTATATCCGTTCAAAGCAATACAACATACAGTGGTCGCACAATCAGGATGCAAAGGCAAACCCTAACTCCCGTTTTTCGGCGAGTGTAAACCTCGGTTCAAGCCAATATTACCGTCAGTCGCTCAATATGGCAAACATTGGGGCAAGCCTTAATAACACGATGCAGTCGTCGGTTTCTTATTCCAAAACCTTTCAGACCGTGCCTCAGGTAAACTTCTCGTTAAGTGCCACGCACAGCCAGAACACCAATACCCAGCAGATCAACATGACGCTCCCTACGCTGCAGGCCAGTGTAGACCGTATATTTCCGTTTGCCCCGGCAGACGCACCAAAGAAAGGCTTAATAAAAAACCTGAACCTCCAATACAACCTTCGCGGGGAGAACCGTATAAATACATACGACTCACTGTTCTTTAAACCTGAAATGTTTCGCGATGCGAGGTCAGGCTTGCAGCACACTATACCGCTTAGCACAAACTTTAAGGTGTTCCGCTATTTCAGTGTTTCGGCAAGTACCAATTACCAGGAAACATGGGTAATGAATACCATACGCCGCGAATACAATGCCGACAGTGCCGAGGCTGTAGTACGTGATGTAAAAGGATTCGATTCGTTTCGTACCTATAACTTCTCGTCAAGCATCGGTACTACCGTATACGGTACATTTAATCTTGGGGACGACAAAAAAATCCAGGCCATACGCCACGTAATTCGTCCGTCGGTTTCATACAGCTATTCACCAAGCTTTGATCGCTATTGGGACGATTACCGATATGACGCACAAGGTACGTTACAAAAATATACCCGATTTGAAAATGGCCTGTTTGGCGCACCGGGGCGTACTTATGCAAGTAGTATTGGTATCGCCGTAAACAACACATTTGAAGCAAAAGTGCGCAATGATGATAAAGATGATCCGGATGCAGAACCTAAAAAAATAATGCTCCTGAACAACCTGAACTTTACTACCGCTTATAACCTTGCGGCAGATTCCCTTGCCTGGGATCCTGTAAGGGTATCCGCAGGGACAAACCTGTTTAAGGAGAAGATGAATATTAACTTTGCCGCCTCACTCGATCCATATGCCATAGATAACGCAGGAAAGCGTATCAACACATACAACATAAATAACGGTGGCAGCCTTTTCCGGATGACAAGTGCCAATCTTACCCTGAACTATTCCGTAAGCAGTGAAGATGGGAAATCCGGCGCCGGAAAAAATGAAGACAGCCAGACAGCGCGTAATGGTGGCCGTGAAGACGATCTTTTTGGCCGTGCGACAGACCTGAGCGACAGACGCACCAGTATGTTCGATGATGACGATGAAACAGGGGAAGAAGACAAATCGGAAGGCGGATTTTTTAATGCCAGGCTTCCATGGGATTTGCGGTTTGCCTATTCACTTACCTACTCCAATAATAATCGCGAGCGGAAGCTCATCGGCAATTCTATTATGTTCTCGGGAAACCTTGATATTACCCCACGGTGGAAAATGGGCTTTTCTTCGGGTTACGACTTTGTACAAAAAGGAGTTACCTTCACGCAGCTGCGTTTTGAACGCGACCTTTTGAGCTGGAGAATGGACTTCAACTGGATACCATTCGGAGATGTGACTTCATGGGGCTTCTTTATTGGTGTGAAATCATCCGTGCTTAGCGACATTAAATGGGATAAGCGCCAGGTACCGGACAGGGTAATAGGAAGATAGCCGTACAAGCAGTAAGCAACAATCAGACTTATATGAAAAAAATAATCTTTACCGATAAGGCTCCTGCTCCTATCGGGCCTTACAGCCAGGCTGTATCTGCAGGTAATATGCTCTATACTTCAGGACAGATCGCATTGCACCCGGAAACAGGTGAACTTATTACCAGTGATATCGAAGCTGAAACAAAACAGGTAATGGAGAACATGAAAGCTGTTCTTGATGCCGCGGGAACTAATTTTGGGAATGTTATAAAAGCTACCATATTTATCAGCAATATGGATGATTTTGCAAGGATAAACGCCATATACGGAAGCTATTTTGAAGAAGCCAACGCACCCGCACGCGAAACGGTGCAGGTGGCTAAGCTTCCTAAAAATGTAAATGTGGAAATATCAATGATCGCGCTATTGTAGTTTTATACTGCAATAGTGCTTTTATTTCTCGAAACGTTTAAGTGTTTCGGTAATAATACGTACACAATCCAGCAATTGCTCTTCGTTCATTACTAATGGAGGAGCAAAACGGATAATGTTGCCATGCGTAGGTTTGGCAAGCAGGCCGTTTTCTTTCATCGCCATACAAATATCCCATGCTGTCGAACTGTCTTCGTCATCATTAATAACGATCGCGTTCAGCAGGCCTTTACCCCTAACAAGGTTAACGATGTTGCTGGCAGCAATATATTCGTTCATTTTGTCACGGAATAATTGGCCAAGTTTTTCTGCATTTCCTGCCAGGTTTTCCTCTTTCACTACTTCAAGCGCGGCTATTGCAACTGCTGCTGCCACCGGGTTTCCACCAAAGGTTGAACCGTGCTGCCCGGGCTTAATAACATTCATGATCTCATCATTTGCCAAAACCGCTGAAACCGGATATGCGCCACCCGACAGTGCTTTACCTAATATAAGAACATCCGGCTGCACGTTTTCATGATGCACAGCCAGCAGTTTTCCTGTACGTGCGATACCTGTCTGCACCTCGTCGGCTATAAATAGCGCGTTATATTGTGCGCACAATTGTTTTGCACGGGCCAGATAGCCTTCCTGAGGCACATACACCCCGGCCTCACCCTGTATGGGTTCCACAAGGAAACCGGCAATATTTTTTTCGTTTTTCAGCACATTTTCAAGCGCTTCGATATCATCATAAGCGATTTTTATAAATCCTTCTGTATAGGGTCCGAAATTCTTACGTGCATTTTCATCATTCGAAAAAGAAATGATCGTTGTAGTCCTGCCGTGGAAATTGTTTTCACAAACTATGATTTTGGCTTCATGTTCGGCAATTCCCTTTTTCTCATAAGCCCACTTGCGGCATAACTTTATAGCGGTTTCTACAGCTTCGGCACCGGTATTCATCGGCAATACCTTATCGAAACCGAAATACTTTGTTACAAACTCTTCATAACGGCCTAACTGGTCATTATAAAATGCTCTGGACGTTAGCGTTAATGTCTGCGCCTGGTTGATCATCGCGTTAACGATCTTGGGGTGGCAGTGTCCCTGGTTTACTGCTGAATAAGCGGATAGAAAGTCATAATACCGGTTGCCTTCCACATCCCATACATACACGCCTTCTCCCCTGCTTAATACTACAGGCAGCGGATGGTAATTGTGCGCGCCGTATTTGTCTTCCAAAGCAATAGCATCTTCAGAGCTTAATTTTTCTAAAACCGACATTGTAATCTTTATTTTTAATTTTTTGATCAGCTATTCCTTCTTGTTGGAGAGAAATCATCCTTATGGCCTGCAAATTACTAAAAATAAAATTATTCGCTTCAAAAATGAATATTTGATAAGATTATATGCGAATAATAGTATCAAACAGGTAATTTCAATCATCTGGTTTGTGAATCATAATTATTTAATGGATGCTTCTGAATGATCTTCTCCAATAGATCCGCAATGGAATCTTTCAGCAACTGTGGTTCCACCACCTCGCATTTATCAGCAAACATGAGGAACCATCGGGCCAATCCTTCTTGTATGGATTGCGTAAGAAAAGTCATTTCGACATAATCCCCGTCTGTTCTTTCCGATACAAAGCCAAAATAGTGTTTTTGTTCCTGCATGTACTTTGTAACCTCGTTGTGTACACGTATTACAGCCTTTTGTACACACAGCGCTTCCTTCGCTTCCTTATCCTGTTTATAATATTCTTTTAATGATGTACGTTCCTGTTGTGGAATATCTGTCAGTTGTGCACTTATCATCCTGTCGGCACGGAATTGACGATACGTTTCCCTCAAATGGCACCAGGCAATGGTATACCAGTTATTATGCTCGTGAAAGATTCCGATGGGTTCAATAAGCCTTTCGCTGTTTTCGTTATTGCCAAAGGCACGGTATACCAGCTTTACGGCTTTTTTATCGGCAATTGCTTTCAGCAAAACGTCAAGGATGTTACCGGGGGGCAAAACATCGCTTTTTCGCTCCATCACCAGAATGTTGTCTTCCAGCGTTTCGATCATGTCTTTCTCTGTGCCGCGCAAAACTGCCTTAACCTTGAACATTGCTGAACTAAAGTGCTGAGTAAGGTTATTGTCGGTAAACTTGCCCATGAGCTTTTCGGCTGTAAGGAATGCCATCGCTTCTTCCTTAGTAAACATTACCGGCGGAAGCCTGTAGCCATCTACAAGGGAGTAGCCTATCCCTGCTTCACCATACACAGGAACACCTGCTTCTTCAAGGGAACGGATATCACGGTATACGGTACGCAGGCTGATATCAAAGCGGTCTGCGAGATCCTGCGCCCTTACAACCTTTTTTGACTGAAGCTGTATAAGTATTGCGGTAATTCTGTCGAAGCGGTTCATAGGGCTTTAATATTCTTACCAAATATAAAATTTTCCCATGAAAAAAGCCCCTAATCGGGGCTTTCTTAAATATGAAATCTGGATTTAACTTAACTCCTTACCAATGTGGCATTAGATGAAATTTCGGTATTCAGCAGGCGTGATATAGGGCAATTTTTCTCTGCCTTTGTTACAAGCTGCTGGAATTCGTCTGTTTCAATATCATCAACGCGGGCCACTACAGAAAGATGGGAACCTACAACACTTCCGTTCTGGAAGTCTACATCACACTTAGTTTCAATTGATGCCACATCATATCCCGCCTCATTAATGTAAGCCGTAAGCTGCATGGTAAAACAACCCGCATGGGCAGCGGCTATAAGCTCTTCCGGATTGGTACCGTTACCCTGCTCAAAACGTGTTTTGAAAGAATATTGGGTATTGCTTAATACATTGCTCTGTGTGGTAATTTTACCTTCTCCTTCTTTTAACGATCCGGCCCAAACGGCGGTGGCATTTCTTTTCATGTTTTTTGTTTTGTTGTTTGCAATAGCCTAAAATTACGGATTTGTATTTACACTTTACATCAAACACAATGTTTTAACAAAACATTAAAAAACAATAAGTTATAAAACATTAAGCTTCATCAAGCATAGCATGTAGTTTTAGTGAGGTATTCCAGTTACGGGTTGTGGCCTTTAGCTTCAGTTTGCTTTCGATAAGTGTATTGGACAGCTTCGAATCTGCAGCGCTTACAGCAAGTTTAAAATAAAGTATATCCTCAAATAACGCAATCCTGTCTTCACCAATGGGCGCGCTTTTTAATTTCTCAAGGTTTTCCGGTGACGGCAGCCCGCTCAGAAATGTTACGTATATTTTTTTGGTCCCGGATCCTTCAGGTTCGCGATTTTCAGCAAATGGATTATTGTCAATGGCCTTTTCAAGCCCTGCCATATCCAGTACAAACACCGTTACTTCAAAACCATAGGCATTTCCGATAAGCTTTTCTATCGCCTCAGCAATCTTTGTTTTCGACTTTTCTTTTGCTTCAAAAACCACATTACCGCTCTGGATATAGGTCTTTACGCTACCATATCCTTCTCCCTCCATTAGCTTACGGAGGTCTTCCATTTTAACGATCTTTTTCCCGCTGACATTGATACCGCGCAAAAGCGCTACGTAAGTTTGCATGGCTATATGGTTTTTGATTTTATGAAATTCGAATTTATTACAATAATAGCTTATTTTTGCCGCATGGGAAAAAGGAAAAATACCGATAAGATTGTATTTGAAAATGTAGAAGTGCTGGATGCCGGAGCAAAAGGGGTATCTGTAGCCAAAGCACCGGATGGAAAAGTGATATTCATCCCCAATGTAGTACCGGGAGATGTGATAGACATACAGACTTTTAAGAAAAGAAAAGCTTACTATGAAGGTAAAGCTGTACACTTCCACGAATATTCCGCGGACAGGGTAATACCGCCATGCCAGCATTTTGGTTCGTGCGGCGGCTGCAAATGGCAGAATATGAAGTATGAGAAGCAGCTTTTCTATAAGAATCGTGAAGTATTTAACCACCTTAAGCGTATTGGTAAAATAGAACTCCCTGAATTTGAAACGATAAAGGGAAGCGAAGAGCAGTTCTTTTACCGGAACAAGATGGAATTCTCTTTCTCGAATGCCCGATGGGTAACCGAAGAGGAAGCAAGAAGCGGTGAAGAAATAGACAACCGCAATGCCCTTGGTTTCCATATTCCGCGTATGTGGGACAAGATCCTCGATATAACCAAGTGCCACCTTCAGGGTGACCCTAGCAATGCCATACGCAATGCCGTAAGGGATTTTGCTAACCAGCACGGGTTAGAATTTTTTAATCCGCGTGAGCATTCCGGATTGCTGCGTACCCTCATGATACGTACCGCGTCTACTGGTGAGATCATGGTGTTGGTACAGTTTTTTGACGATAATAAAGAACAAAGGGAAATGCTGCTTGATTTCCTTATGGAAAACTTCCCCGGTATTACCTCATTACAATATGTGGTAAACCAAAAGGCAAACGATACGCTTTACGACCAGGATATTATCCTGTACAAAGGCCGTGACCATATCTTTGAAGAAATGGAAGGCCTTAGCTTTAGCATCAACGCCAAATCGTTCTACCAGACAAATTCTGAACAGGCGTATGAGCTCTATAAAATTACACGCGACTTCGCAGGCCTTACCGGCAATGAGCTTGTGTATGACCTGTATACAGGAACGGGAACCATTGCACAATTTGTGTCGCGCCTTGCTAAAAAAGTAATTGGAGTTGAGGCAGTACCTGAAGCTATTGCCGATGCGAAAGAGAATGCAAAGCGCAATAATATTACCAATTGCGAGTTTTTTGTTGGTGACATGAAAGTCGTCTTTAATGATGAATTCATAGCCACGCACGGCAGGCCGGATGTAATTATTACCGACCCTCCGCGTGACGGAATGCATAAAGATGTGATAGAGCAAATACTGAACATCGCCCCGCAAAGGGTTGTATACGTAAGCTGTAACTCGGCAACACAGGCGCGCGACCTTGCCCTGATGGATGCCGTATATAAAGTTACCCGTGTGCGCCCGGTAGATATGTTCCCGCAAACACATCATGTTGAAAATGTTGTACTTTTGGAAAAAAGATAAAAGGCCACGCCTCTATGAAAAGACTTATAGCTTCAATAATAGCTCTGCTCGCCATCACCTGCTTTTCATTAAGCTGTGAAAAAGATGATATCTGTGCCGAAGGAACCCCTACAACCCCAAGTGTTGTTGTAGGATTCTATGACCGTGATAATCCGGACGAGCTTGTAAACGTAATCAATTTTAAATATTACGCGGAGGGTGTCAATGATATGCTTCCTGATGTGCCGGATGGCCAGGCTACCAGCTTTAATAATATAGAGTTGCCGCTTCGCACAGACGCCACGACTACAAAATGGGCGCTTATCTATAACCGGCCTTTGCCCAATGGCCAGTTTGTTCAAAATACAGATTTTATAGAATTCAACTATACCACACAACAGGCTTATGTATCGCGTGCCTGCGGTTACAAAACCACATTTACTTTAAACCCTGTAACACCCGAAAATCCGACTCCAAATCCATCAATAACAGATAGTGACCCTGCAGACGGGTTTTGGATTGCCAGTATCGAAGTATTAACGACCAACATTCTCGACAAAAATGAGACACATATCAAGATCTATTTATAGCCTTTTGTTAATGTGCTCCATTTCTGCCTTCGCACAGCAAAAACAGGCCGTTGCAGACAGTATTGTTACACCTGTTATAAAAGACCGTTATGGACTTCGTGTTGGTGTAGACCTTAATCGTATAGCACGTTCCTTTTATGATGACGGATACAAAAGCATAGAAGTGGTGGGTGATTACAGGCTTACCAAAAAATGGTATGCTGCTGCAGAATTGGGTAACCTTGATTATACAATGGATGAACCACAGCTTAACTTTACCACAAAAGGAAATTATATTAAGCTCGGCTTTGATTATAATGCCTACGAGAACTGGCTCGATATGGAGAATATGATCTATGCCGGTTTCCGGTATGGTTTTTCATCCTTTAGCCAGAACCTTAACTCTTATAAAATATACGACAGCTCGGGTTACTTTGATGAAGTGACCATATACCCTGACAGGAAATACAGCGGGCTTTCCGCGCATTGGGTAGAAGTTGTGGGAGGTATTAAGGCTGAATTATTCGACAACATTTTTCTGGGGTTCTCAGTACGCCTGCACAACCTTATTAGCGATAAAAAACCGGACGGTTTTGACAACCTGCATATCCCTGGTTTTAACCGGACTTATGGTGGCAGCTTCGGAGCCGGATTTAACTATACTCTTTCTTATTTTATTCCGCTGTATAAAAAGCAGGCAAAACCTGAAGAAAAGAAGAAATAAAAAATGCCGCAGTAACTATCAACTGCGGCATTTTTACTTATCACCTAAACTAATTATTTTATCACCAACTTTTGTGTATACTTCCTGCCGTCTGCATTAAGTGTCACAAAGTAAATTCCTGTTTTCAGCGAAGAGACATCTACGGATTGCATCGTAGCATCTAGCGTTGTTTTCATTACTGTTTTCCCCAAAACATCGGTCAACTGCACCTCTGCCCTATCCATATTTTGCATGCTTATGGCAATGTTTGAAGATGCAGGGTTTGGATACATCACAAAGCCTTTTTCATTAGGATCATTTACACCCGTCGTGCTCATTACCGTTGTGGTAATGGTATTGGTATCAACAACCGGATTAAAGTCGAAATAAATACCTGCCTGCCCAGACATGGTATCGCCAATCTGGATATTCGCATTTGGCTTGATCCTGTATTGTACAAAACCATGGCTTTGGGACTCATTTACCTGAGACCCGGCAAGCTGTATATTGTTGAACCTGAATTCTACCTCATTGCCATTTCCACGATTCGTTTGGAAGCTATGGCTTGCAATCATTGGCTCGAAGGTGCTCCAGTCGAGATTATCATCAAGGGTGGTAAGGATCTTAACGTTGTGCGCATTGGCATTACCCATATTCTGGAAACGGATGGTATAATGCAGGTAACCATCGGCTTGTGCTTCGGTAATCTGTTCTCCCTCACGTACGTTAATATCATTCGGGTCCCATGAGTTTACAGAAATCTGGTCGAGCACATAGATATTGTTAGTCATATTTACGTCGTTTCCACCTGTAATAGCAACTGTACCTGTAAAGGTAATAATATCACCCAGGTCAACTATCCCCGGCATAGCCACGGCAAAGTCAAGGTAAATTACCTGGTATCCGTAAGGCTGAATGTTATTGTAGGCAAACGTCAGGGTATTTCCTGTTTGTGTCATCGAAGGTGATGCCTGTATAAAATCGAGCTGTGTATCATTAAACTGCAATGTAGCCGTACCACTTGCTGGCGTAGTGCCAAAATTATTGATTACCAGCGCATAAGTTGCTATAAAACCCGGTTGCGCTGCTGAAGTAGGGGTTATGTATATTGCCATATCATTTACCGGAACAGGAGGAGAAAGGCAGAAATCTATGTTTTCTACGTTTACGTCAATTATATCTACAAGACGGCTGGATGGCGTGGCAACCATATTATTCGGATAGAAAGTGTTTACATATACGGTGATTACGCCTTCCGGAACATTGTAGAATGTATAGTTACCTTCACTGTCTGTGTAAGCATAATCCAAATGATTGCCTAGGTTATAGGATACAAGGATACCCGATGCACCAGGGTCTGTCTCAGAGCAGCCGTTTCCGTCAACATCATAAGCAACGTGTCCCGAAACAGATATGTTGGAACATTGTATAACTTCAAGCGGAAGTTCAACAATTACTACACAAGCCGTAGAAGTTTCTACCCTGAAGTAAACCGAATGAGGCTGCGTAGTTGTTGTATCGGGCATATAATCATTTATATTGCTGATAGGGTTAGTCTGATTTGCCGCATCGGCATAGGTTTCATATACATTTATATTTAATGCCCCGGCATAGGAGTTATATAGTATTCCGTAATAAGGCTCAAGGTCAAATTCCGCTGTGCCCGTTCCCTCTATATCGCACCCGGTAGCCACGTCGAGTATGGTCTCATTAAAATCACCGATCGTTATTGTAAAACTGGAAGATCCGGAGCAAGTACCCTGTTGGATATATACATAAATAGTCTGGGTATCGGTTATTGCCGTACCTGCAGCCAACTGTGTGCCGGTACCATCCGGCCCTGTATAGTATGTCGCCCCGCCTTCTAAAACTGGAAGCGTGTATGGCCCACATGACCACACATCGGTAAATACAGGCAGTATCGGCCCATCCCAAAAGCCAACGACAAAACTGGTAATATCATAACTGTCGATCACACTGCTTGTAACCCTGAGATAAAGTGCCTGTTCAATATTTCCTGTTGTAATAATAAAGGCTTGGGGATTTGAAATTGCATTGGTATTATTTTCGGCATCCTCATAACTTAAAAAATAAGTTACCTCAAATTCATTTGGGGACTGGTTTGCCAAAGCTATAGGAGCTTGTACTGTAAGGTCGAAAACCTCGTTGTTGCATTGCACAATATCCGGTACCGGATTGGCTACTGCCTGCTGGGCAAAGCCATTGATACCAACCATAACGAAAAAAGCCAGAAAGAGTAATGTCTTTTTCATAAGTAGGAGATTAAATTAGTTTGTTGCATTATAAACAACAGAACTGTTAATTCCCCTACCTGTATCTTAAATTAATATGTTATCAGGAAAACACTTAGCATTCAACATGCCTATAATTTCTTTTTTGCTCTCCAGTTTTTAGTGATAGCTGCATAGTCTATCGTAAAGGCCGGATCCTGCCTCACCAGGCGCCTTTCTTCAAAGGCTTTCAGGAGAAACCCTTCTATCATGTAGTCTTCGGGTACTGCAACAGGGCTATACTTTACTTTCAGGTTGATGTCGAACATTTTAGCAATACGGTTCGACCAGAAGGCTTTCCATCCACTCTTGTGCTCTTTTATCAGGTCGAAAGTAGATCGGCCTGTCTGGCGGTAAATAAGCTTCACCAATATCTGCCCTTCTTTTTTAGTAAGCTTTTTCAATTGTGCTTCAAACTCGTCTTCGAGATATCGCTCAACCAGTTTGGCATATTTTTTCTTCTCTTTATCCGTTTTAAGCTTTTCCATGTTATTATGAAGCATGGTCAGCCGCTCTGCAGCAATCTTGGCATACGGGTATACCTTTAAGACCCTCCTGCGCAACAGCAAAAGTTCCTTTCTTTCATCGGGTGTAATAGAGTCTTTTACATTGGATATCACCAGTTCATGGAGCTGCGTGGTAAATGTTATGCTGTCGTTCTCTATACTGTCGGTAACCACTTCCTGGGCGCTCATAGATAAGCCCGTAAGCATCAGGAACATGATGTAAAACCGTGTTTTCATTGCTGTAAATTTTCTCCCAAAATTATGCATAAATATATAACTCTGTAATCTAATTTATATTTTAGCCAAAAATTATTACATGGCATCAAAATCTATACTTACCGACGCCTCGATGGCGTTTCTTGAGCAATACCTGAACAACCCTTCTCCAACCGGATATGAGTCGGGCGGACAGAAAATCTGGATGGATTACCTAAAACCCTACGTTGATACCTTTGTTACCGATACCTACGGTACAGCGGTGGGGGTTATTAATCCCGACGCGCCTTACAAAGTTGTTATCGAAGGCCACAGCGACGAGATCTCATGGTATGTAAACTACATTACCGACAACGGCCTTATCTATGTAATCCGCAATGGTGGCTCCGACCACATGATCGCTCCATCCAAGCGTGTCAATATCCATACCAAAAATGGTATCGTTAAAGGCGTATTCGGATGGCCTGCTATACACACCCGTAACCGCAGCAAGGAAGAGCCCGCAAAAATTGAAACAATCTTTATAGATTGCGGCTGTTCTACCAAAGAAGAAGTTGAAAAGCTGGGCGTTCATGTAGGCTGCGTTATTACGTATCCGGACGATTTTATGGTACTGAACGAAAACAAGTTCGTTTGCCGTGCCATAGACAACCGCATTGGCGGCTTTATGATCGCTGAGGTAGCACGCCTCTTAAAGGAAAACAAAAAGAAACTGCCTTTCGGGCTTTATATTACTAACTCCGTTCAGGAAGAAGTAGGCCTTCGCGGCGCCGAAATGATCACCAAGACCATCAGGCCAAACGCGGCAATTGTTACCGATGTATGCCACGACAGCACTACGCCCATGATCGATAAGCGTATAGAGGGTGAAACACAGATTGGCAAAGGCCCTGTTGTTACCTACGCGCCCGCGGTACAAAACAATCTTCGCGAGCTTATACTCGATACAGCGGAAAAAAATAATATACCTTTCCAGCGACTGGCTTCATCACGTATTACGGGTACGGACACCGATGCGTTTGCCTACAGCAACGGAGGTGTTCCGTCTGCGCTGATTTCATTGCCGCTACGCTACATGCACACAACTGTTGAAATGGTTCAGCGTGAAGACGTGGAAAACGTAATAAAACTGATTTACGAAACACTGCTGAATATGAAGGATGGCGATACATTCACTTACTTCAGTTAAAGAAAATTTACCGCATAAAAAAAGCACCCTCGTGGTGCTTTTCTCGTTCTTTAAAGATGAAACTTAAGCTTTTTGGCAAGCTACTTTCAGATAGTCCAAAGCCTCTTTGGCATTAGACAGCTCGGCATACTTAACCGCATTAAAACCCTTTTCATCTTTGGCCTTCCAATCGGCACCTTTTTCCAGCAATAATTTGATGATCTCAACATTGTTGTAGCGGGCTGCTATCATGAGCGGTGTCATACCGTTAGATTTTTCATTGATGCCTGCGCCATATTCAATGAATTTTTTAGCAGCTTCGATGTCGCCTTTAGAAATCGCAACTCCCAGTGGGGTTGGACTTTTGTACGTCTTTACTAACTCAAATTTGTGAGAGGTACTTTCAACAGTTGATGCCATTGTTACATTACTGAATGCTACAAGAGCCAGTCCTAGATAAATGATCGTTTTTTTCATGATGGTTGATTTTGATTGATGATTAATTTATTTTTTAATTATTGTTTTTTTATTTATCCGCGGTTGATTAGGCCGTTTAGATAGTAGACGTGAAGAAGCAGGAAAACGTTACAGCAAATATTATTTTTTAACAAATATTTAACAATCATAAACTTACTATGCACGCCTATTAAAAACAAAAAACCACCTGAAAAGACAGGTGGTTTAATAAGAATTTTACTGGTTTATTTTCCCAGGAAATTGAGTACATTTTTTTCAATCCGGGAGTGAATATTACTTATATCCGCCTTTCCGAATTTCTCTCCAATGATATTTTCATATAATTCGATATATCTTTCCGATACACTCGCCACGTATTCGGGAGACATTTCAGGTATCTTCTGCCCGTCTTTCCCCTGGAAATCATTAGCAATAAGCCACTGCCTCACAAATTCCTTCGAAAGCTGCTTCTGCCCCTCTCCCCTGTTCTGGCGCTGCTCGTAGCCTTCCGCATAAAAGTAACGGGAAGAATCCGGCGTATGGATCTCATCGATCAAAACAATCTTACCTTCTTTGGTCCTGCCGAATTCATACTTGGTGTCCACCAATATAAGCCCTCTTGACGCCGCTATCTCGGTACCTTTTTCAAATAAGGCACGGGTATATTTTTCCAGCTGTGCATAATCTTCTTCAGATACGATGCCTTTCATGATCACATCTTCACGGGAAATATCGGTGTCATGTTCACCATTATCCGCTTTTGTTGTCGGGGTAATGATCGGCGCGGGGAATTTATCATTCTCCCTCATTCCCTCCGGAAGCTCCACACCGCAAAGCACCCTTTTACCGGCAGCATATTCCCTTGCTGAATGGCCTGCAAGATAGCCCCGTATAACCATTTCTACCTTAAACGGCACACAAAGATGGCCTACGGCAACATTAGGATCGGGCGTATCGATGAGCCAGTTCGGTACAATATCTTCGGTAAGGCGCATAAATTTAGTGGCAATCTGGTTTAGTATCTGCCCTTTGTAAGGAATGCCCTCCGGAAGCACAACGTCAAAAGCCGAAAGCCTGTCGCTGGCAACCATAACCAGGAGCTCATCGTTGATGTTATATACATCGCGTACTTTGCCTTTGTAAACCGATTTTTGCCCAGGGAAATTAAAATCTGTAGAAGTGATGGTGTTCATTCTGTGTTGCTGTGTTATTTGTAGTTGAAATGCAAAAATAAGAAAGTTTATATTGCATTCGCATAAAAAGAGTAGCGAACTAAATATCGGGCTATTGGGCTTTAATCCAGTTAGTTATTCCCAATAATGCGGCATCGTCTATATCATACAGGGTTTCAAGCGTAAGCTTTCCCCTGCCGAGATAGTGGTGAAGTCCTTCCATCCTCATGACCGTAATATTCAGATTTATGAAGCTTTCCAGTAATTTCGTTTCGGCCACCGGATCAACAAATGTATCCCGGCTGCCTACAATATACAGCATCGGGACAGATATCCCTTTATAAGCCGGCTCAAAATCCTTTCTTACAATATCTTTTTCCGAAGCAAGAGTCAGGTAAGGAAAACGTCCGTAACGGCTTTTTGTATAGCCCAGCTTTTTTCCTGCCTTATCCAGTTTTTTGGTAAGGGGCCAATCTTCCAATTGCTTATTTTCAGCAACGACTTTGTGCAGTTCCGACATTACCGCAAGCTTCTCCTCTGTTGTATCATACTTCAATACTTCCCCGAACGTATTTTGCCCTTTGCGTAACTGGTACTTGAGGAACTCGGCATGCTTCTGTACGGGTGTGGCCCATTGTATCAAAAAATCAACAGGAACGTTCTTTTCGAAAGCATCCATTGTCACCATGCCGCCCTGGCTGTGCCCTAAAAGGCCTAATTTCTTCCCCGTCAGTACATGATTTTTCCGAAGCGCTTTAATGGCGGACGTAAGCTCCGCGGACATCATCGAAATAGTGTAATTGGCAGTATTGAACTTACCCCCGGATTTTCCGAGGCCACGCTCATCATAACGGTATACAGCAATATTGTTTTCCAGTAGTTTTTGAGTGAGAAGGTAGTGGCTGTTTCGCGTATCTGCCCCCGACCCGGGAACAATAACGACAATCTTATTAAAAGGTGTTTTGGGATAAATAAGTGTTCCTGACAGCGTGATGCTGTCCTTTTTTTCAAGAGCCTTGAATTCTATTTCCATAAAAAAATAGTTTTCTTTATCGGTTATCTCTTTTTCATAGTTGAATATCTCCTGGGCATTTGCGGAATAAATTACAAGCATTGCCAATATTTGTAAGGATCGTAACAAGTTGGTCATGTTTTCAGATTGTTTGTTACCTGATAACTAAAAAACAACAGGAAAATTGTAGGAAATTATCGATCGCACTATGCGCTTTGTTTCATTCTTTTATAAGTTATAGCAAATAGAGAATTGATTATAAACGACAGCATCACTCCCAAAGCCGTTATAAAAGTAAAAAGATACTGATAATTGGCATATTCAATTATCCATATTACAGGCAGTAGTAAAAGGAAACATACGTTTATAATTGAAACCGTTTTGTTTACCTGCGTTTGAATCATCCATAAGATAATGTATCCCAATATGTAGAGAAGGAATGATATGACGGCTATACAAGTTACTATATCACTGAACTGATAGGCCCACCCAATAGTTTTATTTGCTCCATATGTGCCAATAGAGCTACTGCCTGCAGAAAAAATGAAAGCAATTAGTAAAACTGCAAAAGAGGCAGCGAATGCAATCAGTGGTACAATTAAAAGAGTTTTTGGTTTTCTGAAATCCATATTCTCAAAATGAAACACCCGGCAAGTTTGCCAGGTGTTCTATTAATTATTTTCAAACCTACAAGGTTCTAAAAAAACCTTGCAGGTTGTTACTTCCAAAATCTAAGCTCCTAAGTCCCTTAATCATGGTTCTCAATGCTCTTATACGCATCGATAATCTTCTTCACGAGGCGGTGGCGCACAATGTCCTTATCATCAAGATAGATGATCCCTACGCCATCCACATCCTTAAGAATAAGGATTGCCTCCTTAAGCCCTGATATTGTACGGCGCGGCAGGTCGACCTGGCCCGGGTCGCCGGTAATCATAAACTTGGCGTTCTTCCCCATACGGGTAAGAAACATCTTCATTTGGGAATGCGTTGTGTTCTGTGCTTCATCAAGGATAACAAAGGCATTGTCAAGCGTACGACCCCTCATAAAGGCCAGCGGCGCGATTTGGATTATACCTTTTAGGATATAATCTTCAAGCGTTTGTGGGGGAAGCATGTCGCGAAGCGCGTCATACAATGGCTGCATGTAAGGATCGAGCTTCTCCTTCATATCACCGGGAAGGAAACCAAGGTTCTCGCCTGCTTCCACTGCCGGGCGTGTAAGTATTATACGCTTCACCTGCTTTTCTTTCAGCGCTTTTACAGCCAATGCAACGCCTGTATAGGTTTTACCGGTACCCGCGGGGCCAATCGCAAACACCATATCGTTTTTGGCCATATAGTCTACAAGCCTTTGCTGGTTGGGTGTCATGGCCTTAATAAGCTTACCGCCTATACCGTGAACAAGTATTTTATCACTCGGATCCATCTGCTCCACCTGCGAATCACTCTGGATCACGCGTTCAATAACATTGTCGTCGATGTTGTTGTAACGCGTAAAGTGCAGCATCAGCCTTTTAAAGCGGGTTTCGAACTCATCGAGTATCTCTTTTTCGCCAAAAGCCTTCAGCGTGGTGCCACGGGCAACTATCTTCAGCTTGGGATAATATTTTTTGATCGTTTCAAGATGGGAATCCTGCGCGCCCCAGAAATCCTTCGGGGCAATATCGGTCAGTTCAATTATTCTTTCGTTCAAAAGCAGTTTATTTTAGTTAGAGAAATAAGCTATATAATTAGTAGCTTTGCATTCAAATTTAGTGAAATTAATCTCGCTTCACTGTAAAAGTTTTACACAATTTTATGTCAATAATTACCCTGACAACCGACTTTGGCCTGAAGGACCATTTTGTAGGCGCGCTGAAAGGAAAGATCCTTTCGGAGTACAGGGAAGCTACCATTATAGACATATCGCACCATGTAGACCTGTTCAATGTTCCGGAGGCCAGTTACATAATTGGAGCGGCATACAGCAGCTTTCCTCAGGGTACGATACACCTCATAGGTGTGGATGCCGAACTTACCAACGAAAGCCGCCATATCGCCATGGAATGGAACGGCCACTACTTTATCTGTGCAGACAACGGCATCCTTAGTATCCTTACGCAAAAGATCAAACCGCAAAAGGTGGTTCAGATCAATATTCACGACCGTTTGCCCGACGGTTCTACCGAAATGGATGTGTTTGTTACGGTAGCATGCCATCTGGCAAAAGGGGGATTGCTTAATGTAATAGGCCGTGAAACCGATGAGGTTAGAGAAATAAGCGACCTGCAGCCGGCAGTGGCTTCAGACAATGGATCCATAAAGGGTTATGTCGTATATATCGATCATTTTGGCAACTGCGTAACGAACATCTCTAAAAAGCTGGTGAAAGACACCGCTAAAGGCCGTGATTTCGATATTACCTTCAGCACCAAGAATATCCGTGCGGTAAAGCAGGGGTATTCAGACTGGACGGTCAACGAACGTTTTTCATTAAAGGATTATGAAGGTGAAAAGCTGGCACTGTTCAATGAGGCCGGATTCCTGGAAATAGCAATATTCCGGAGCAACCCGTTGACAGTAGGCACGGCAAACACATTATTAGGGCTTAAATACCGCGATGTTGTGAATGTGGTGTTCCGATAGTTAGCTTATAACAATAAAATAGTAAAGAATAAAAACAGTATGTTTGTACGAATTGTAAAAATGGGATTCACAGAAGAAGGTATAACGCCTTTCCTGGAAAATTTTGAACATGTAAAGCAGGATATACGAAACTTTCCCGGAAACCGTTTCTTAGAGTTGTACCGCGACAGGAACGACCCACAGGTATTCTTCACTTACAGCTATTGGGAAACTGAAGCCGACCTGGAGCGCTACCGCAAATCGGACCTGTTTTGTGAAACCTGGGCTTTTACCAAGCAGTTCTTCAGGCAAAAAGCCGAAGCCTGGAGCGTAGACAAACTGGTAAGCCTCCCGTAATTTATATTGAAATGAACCCTATTATCCGCAAACTTTTTTACGCAATGCCGGTAGGCTTACGCTATACAGCCAGAAGGTTGCTTTACTTACCATCTGATCTGTTCAGAAACAAAAACAGCCTTGTGCCGCCAAAAGGACTAATATTTACCGGGCGGGGCGATTATGTGGCTTCCGGCAACGAAATGTTCGGCCGCTTCCGTCAATACACTAACATTACTCCAAAAAGCAGTATACTGGATATTGGCTCCGGCATTGGCCGAATGGCTGTTCCATTTACAAAATTCCTCGATAAGGATGGAAAGTATGAGGGGTTCGACATTGTAAAAATGGGAGTTGACTGGTGTCAGAAAAACATCACTTCGAGATTCCCTAATTTCAATTTTACACTAATCCCGCTTAAAAACGATTTGTATAATCTTAGTACCGACGAAAAAGCTTCTACTGTGGTTTTTCCGTATCCGGACAACACTTTCGACCTTATATTCCTCACTTCGGTATTTACTCACATGCTCCCGGAAGACATGGAACATTATATAAACGAAATAAAACGGGTACTAAAACCCGGACAAACTTGCTTTGCAACATTTTTCCTGCTGGATAGCGATAGTGAAAATGCCATGAATACAAATGCAGCCAGTGGAAGAAAGATCTTTACCCACCACTTTGAGACGTATTCACTGATGGATAAAAATGTGAAAGAGGCCAATGTAGCCTACCGAAAAGATTATATCTTTGGACTCCTGAGATCGCAGGGCTTGGAAATAAGCCATTTTTTCAGGGGTTCGTGGTCAGGAATGTCTGCGGGAGAAATAAATGAGCATCAGGACGTTATTATATTTAAAAAGGCATGAAAGCATTATTATTAAGGGAAATAAAGTCATTCTTCGGTTCACCGACGGGATACCTTGTTATCGCTATTTTCCTTTTGCTAAACGGGTTGTTTCTTTGGGTGTTTGAGGGCGATTTCAACATCCTCAACAGTGGATTTGCCGACCTTACACCTTTTTTCACGCTGGCGCCCTGGATCCTTATTTTCCTGATACCGGCAGTAACGATGCGCAGCTTTTCTGATGAAAAGAAACAGGGAACCATAGAACTGTTGTTTACCAAGCCACTTTCGGCATGGGAGATCGTAAACGGAAAGTTCTTCGGCGCATTTATTCTTATCGTACTGGCCATTATACCTACAATCATTTATGTGTTCGTGATAGCATCACTCGGCAATCCGGAAGGCAACATCGATATGGGCAGTACACTCGGATCGTATTTTGGGCTTTTGTTCCTTATCGCCGGATATACTTCGGTCGGGATCTTTACCTCTACCCTATCGGACAACCAGATCGTGGCCTTTATACTATCCGTTTTTCTATGCTTTATACTCTATTTCGGCTTTGAGGGCCTTTCATCATTTGCCGGCAGCATGGATACTTTTGTGGCATCGCTGGGTATGGACCACCACTTCAGGAGCATCAGCCGTGGGGTTATCGATACAAGGGATATCATTTATTTCGTAAGCATTACCGTGCTTTTCCTGTCGCTTACCGTTTACAAACTTAAATCGCTGAAAGGATAATGGAAACAGGAGTAACAGAAAAGAAAAAGGCACCCAGACTATCGAATGCGTTAAAATCGTTTGTGGTTACTTTGGCGATATTACTTGTTGCCAACGTTGGAGGAAGTTACCTGTACAAGCGTTTTGACATGACGCACGACAAAAGGTATACCCTTTCGGAAACAACCCTTAAAACACTCGACAAGGTACACGACCCTTTATATATTGACATCTTTTTGGGTGGCGACCTTCCGCCGGAATTCAAGCGTTTGCAGGATGAAGCCCGCCAAATGCTGGAGGAATACAAGTCATACAACACCAATATATCGTTCAATTTCATTGACCCGATGGAAGATGAATCAAAATCAGCACAATACGTTCAGGAATTGTACGCGCTTGGCTTTACCCCTACGAATATTAACCTGACGAAGCAGGGCAAAAAATCGGTGATACAAGTATTCCCATGGGCCATAGCCAATGTGGGTAAAAAGTCGGTGCGCGTTCCGCTTCTTGTAAACAGCTTTGGCAATAGCGCTGACCAGAATATCAATAAATCCGTGCAATTGCTAGAGTATGCCTTTACAGATGCGATAACGAAGCTGGCTATCGAAAAGAAGAAGAAAATAGCCATACTGAAAGGTAATGGAGAAATTGCCGATAAATACATTTCCGATTTTCTAGTAGGCCTGAAAGAATATTATATGCTCGGTGCCTTTAACCTGGATTCCCTGCAGGACAACCAGCAAAAAACACTTGATAACCTAAAGCGCTTTGATCTTGCCATCGTTGCAAAACCTACAGAAGCTTTTAGCGATTCCGAAAAATATGTCTTCGACCAGTACATTATGAATGGTGGTAAAACGCTGTGGATGCTTGACAAAGTTTCCATCGACCTGGATAGCCTTCGCAATGCGTCGCAGTCGTCATTGGCCTATCCAAAAGACCTGAACCTCGATGATATGTTCTTTAAATACGGGGTGCGCATAAACTACCAGCTTGTACAGGACCTGCTTTCAACACCAATTACAGTGCAATCTCCTAATGGCGAAGTGCCGGTAGACTGGCTGTATTCCCCGATAATCAAATCACAGGAAAACCATCCTATCAATAAGAATATCAATCTTGTAAAGCTTGAATTCGCCAACCAGATCGATACGCTTAAAAACAATATAAAAAAGACAATCCTGCTTAAAAGCTCACCACAGTCTAAAGCTGTAGGAGCGCCGGTACAGGTTGGGTTATACCAATTTATGGAGAACCTGAATGAAAGCGAGTTCAACAGCAAAGGCCATGATATCGGGGTATTACTTGAAGGTAAATTCACATCCGTTTATAAAAACAGGGTAAAGCCGGCACAACTGGCCAGCAATGTGGACGATGGCGTAGAGAACAAGATGATCGTTATTGCCGACGGGGATATTGTAAATTACAAATATGTAAACAAAAAGCCCCTTAATAACAGCGTAGATCAGTGGACTCAGCAGGCTTACAGCAATCGTGACTTCCTGATGAACTGTGTAAACTATTTGCTAGATGACAGCGGGCTTATCAGTATTCGTGGTAAAAATGTGGAGCTGCAATTCCTCGACAGGCAAAAAACTGAAGAGAATTACACAAGGTCACAACTTATAACCGTGGGGCTGCCACTGGCAGTACTGGCAGTTTTCGGGCTGTTATTCACCTGGTTACGTAAAAAGAAATACGCAAAGTAGTATTAATAAAAAAAGTTTTCCTTTTCCGAAGGATTACGATATATTTGTGAAACTGTAAAACCCGCGGGTTTTCGATATAAACTAAACAACAAGTGATGAAATTCATAGTATCCAGTTCCTATTTGCTTAAACAACTACAGGTTTTGGGAAGTGTTATCAACAGCAATAACACGCTGCCAATCCTTGATAATTTTCTTTTCGAACTCGCTGGTACCGAACTGAAAGTCTCAGCATCAGACCTTGAGACGACTATGTCGGCTGTACTGGAAATCGATTCCGAAAGTAAAGGAAGCGTAGCTGTACCCGCAAAATTATTGCTGGAAACTTTAAAAACTTTCCCTGAGCAGCCACTTACTTTTACGGTAGAAGACAACAATACCATCGAAATAAGCTCAAATTCAGGAAAATACGCACTGGCCTACGCTGCCGGCGAAGAGTTCCCTAAAGCTGTAACGCTTGAAGATCCGTCCGCTACCCTTGTGCCTGCCGAGGTATTGGCCACTGCAGTGAGCAAGACCATTTTTGCTGCCGGAAATGATGACCTGAGACCTGTAATGTCTGGGGTTTTCTTCCAGTTCTCGCCTCAGGGCCTTACATTTGTAGCTACTGATGCGCACAAGCTTGTAAAGTATGCCCGTACCGATGTAACGGCCTCACAGGTAGCCGATTTCATTATGCCCAAGAAGCCGCTTACCATATTAAAAGGTATTCTTGGATCATCCGATGCTGAAGTAAAGATCGAGTATAATGATTCGAATGCTACATTCTCTTTTGATAACTATGTGCTTACGTGCCGCCTGATAGATGGAAAATATCCTAACTATGAGGCTGTTATACCAAAAGAAAACCCTAATAAACTTCTTATTGACAGGACACAGTTCCAGAGTTCAGTGCGCCGTGTTGCCATTTTCTCTAATAAGACTACACACCAGATACGTCTTAAGATAGCCGGCACAGAACTGAACATATCAGCTGAGGATATCGACTATTCAAACAAAGCCGAAGAGCGTTTAACCTGTGATTATCAGGGAGATGATATGCAGATCGGGTTTAACTCAAGGTTTCTTACCGAGATGCTGACCAACCTGCACAGTGATGAGATCATGTTGGAAATGTCACTGCCAAATCGTGCCGGAATTCTTACCCCTGTTGACGGATTAGATGAAGGCGAAACCGTTACCATGCTCGTTATGCCGGTAATGCTGAATAATTAATTTCCAATCACAAAAATGTCTACAAGTTGTAATTGAAATTGGATTTTATAAATTGCTATTTAATCAGCCCTTTATATGGGAACCCGTAATGCTTTGGCATTGCGGGTTTTGTTTTTTTAAATTAAGTTCAGGATTCCAAGTTAATATTTCACAATTTGAGTTTGGGATTCAGGTAAAAGAAAATGAATTTCCAACGCATTACTTTTCGACATTACTCTTTCGAGAAAACCCGGAGAGAAAATTTCGCACTTCGTTGTGTGAGATAAAATATTTTGCCACCGTCTTTTGTGAGCCCACTTTTATTGTTACCGCTTTTTCGGGAAGTTCCTCAAACATATATTCATCGGTCCAGTCATCACCCATAGCCATGATAAAATCGTAATCACACCCTGCCAGCAGCCTTGCCGCCGCCCTGCCTTTGTTCACACTGCTGCTTTTTATTTCAATTACCTTATTCCCGTCAAGAACCGAAAGACTATTGTTAGCCAATAGCCCTGTGAGCATATGGCGAAGCTCCATCAGCCTTATACCTGCCAGCTCAGCGTCGCTCCTGCGATAATGCCATGCCAGCGAATAATTTTTCTCTTCAATAAAAGCTCCCGGCGTACGGTCTGCAAAATCTTCCAGAAACGGGAGTATCTTCTTTTTCCAACCTGTTTTAAGGCGCTCCAGTTCCTCCCATTTGCCACCCGCACGGCGTAGCCATACCCCGTGATCGGTAATAAGGGTGTAATTTTTATGCCCAAACCATTCCTCCAGTGTCTTTCGGTCACGGCCGCTTATTATTGCTATTTCTGTTGACGCGTCCGTGGCAATGCCATCCAGCATTTTATATAATGCTTCGTCCGGGCGTGCCTCTTTGGGATCGTTCTTAAAACCCACCAGTGTACCGTCGTAGTCCAACAGTAACAGTTTTTTTCCGGAATTGCTGTACTTATTTGTTATTGTGGTATATAATGATTTTTCGAGGCTTATGGCTTTTTCAACCTCTACAGTTTCCTTTACAGTATGTAGCGACTTCATAAAATCCTGCGCCCAGCGGTCTACCGTGTAGCGCGATACCCGTTGCTGCAGTGCTTCCATCCGCTCGTTTTGTTCTTCCATCGGCATTTCAAGAGCCTGTTTAAGCGTATTGGCAATCTGCTCAAAATTATTGGGGTTTATCAGCAGCGCCCTGTCCATTTCTTTTGCCGCGCCCGCCATCTCGCTCAGGATAAGCACACCATCGTTATTGGCGCGCGAAGCAACATATTCCTTAGCCACCAGGTTCATGCCGTCACGTATGGGTGTAACCAATGCAACATCACTGGCAGCATAAAGATCTACAAGGTCATCAAACGGAAGCGCCCGATAGAAATACCATATAGGAGTGTAGCTTACTGTGGCGAATTGCCCGTTTACACGTCCCACCAGTTCATCCGTTTCACTTTTCAGCTTTTGGTATTGCGGCACCTTTTCCCGCGATGGCACTGTAAGCATCAGCAGGCGTACTTTTTCCCTGAACTGCGGATACTTCTTCAGGAAGTACTCAAAAGCCTTCAGGCGGTTGGCAATTCCTTTTGTATAATCCATCCTGTCAATGGAAAGAATAAGCCTGCTGTCCGGGAAAGCCAGGTTATGCTCCTTCAGCTTCTGCATCAGGTCGCTCTGCTCGCCGCGGCTCAGTTCGTTATGGTCTACAGCGGTATCATGAAAACGCCTGTAGTCAATACCCATAGGGAAAGCATCTACATGTATGATCCTGTTGTCATATGAAACAGTATTAAAGCTTGCTTCCAATCCGGTAATGCGTGAAACAGAACTCATGAAGTGGCGCACATAGTCATAAATATGAAAACCAATGAGGTCGGCTCCGAGCATACCTTTAAGCAACTCCTCCCGCCATGGACAGGTCCGGAACAATTCGTAAGACGGATAGGGTATGTGCAGAAAGAAACCTATGGTAAGGTTAGGGTTGCGTTCCCGTATCATTTGAGGGAGCAGCAAAAGCTGGTAGTCGTGTACCCATATCGTATCACCGTCATTGGCATGGCGTACTACGGCATCGGCAAACCTGGCATTTACGGCTACATAAGCATTCCACTGCTCCAGTTCAAATTCGGTGTAGGACTGGAAATAATGAAACAAGGGCCATAAAGCCCTGTTACTGAAACCAAAATAGTAGTGCTCTATATCATAGCCCGTAAGCGGTACTGCGGCACACCTTTCAGAAGCGAGTGCCTTATTGAGCGTTTCTTCAAGTTGCGGGGTAAGATCTTCCTCATTAACGCCTGTCCACCCTATCCACAATCCGTTTCCTTCGGCATGTACCGAACGCATACCTGTTGCAAGCCCCCCTACACTCGGTTTTACCTGGAGTTTTCCGTTGGTTATTGATACGTTTACGGGTAGCCGGTTGGATACAACAATAGTTTTATTCATGCTAAAGCTTTTGGTAATTTACACTGTTTTTAGTAAATTTAGTGATCAACCCCCGAAAAACAGGGCAAAAACGGTACTTTATGAAAAATTTAAACTATGGCATCATCGGGAACTGCCGCAGCGCTGCGTTGGTTTCGGACAAAGGTTCGATCGATTGGTGCTGCCTCCCCAAATTTGATTCTGATTCTGTATTCGCAAAAATTCTCGACGAAAAAATTGGCGGAAGTTTTGAAGTTAACGTTGGTGATGATTACACCATTACACAACAGTACGTACCAGGTACTGCGATATTGACTACCACCTTTTCCAATGGCACAGACATTTTCGCGATAGACGACTTTATGCCACGCTACCTTAAAGAAAATGGCGACTATCACACACCTCCCGAAATTATCAGGTATATCCGTTTGATAGCCGGCAAGCCCAGGTTCAGGTTGAACTATAATCCTGCACTCGGATATGCGATGCATGAAACCTTCAATTATATAAAGAAGGACTTTATTATAAGTATTACCGAAACACAGAAATTCGACTCGCTGTTCCTGTATACCGGTTTCGATAAGCACGCAATTGCCCAGGGCGACGAGATACTTTTGGAACAAGATGGATTCTTCGTTATGGCCTACCGTGAAAAGCTCTTCCTTCCCACCCTCGGAAAAGCTTATCTCGAACTGGAACGTACTAAAACCTACTGGCTCAACTGGAGTGACAGCACTATTTCGTATAACCGCTACAACAGCCGCATCATCCGCAGTGCTATAACACTGAAATTACTGACATATGAAAAAACCGGCGCAGTGCTGGCAGCTGCTACGACATCGCTTCCCGAAACCATTGGCGAGGTTCGTAACTGGGATTACCGCTTCTGCTGGATTCGGGATGCCTCAATGGTAGTAAAGGTCATTGCCGGTATCGGGCATAAAAAGCAGGCGAAGGACTATCTGAGATTCGTAACCGACCTGATTCCTGATAAAGACGAAAAGCTACAGATCATGTATGGTATTAACAAGGAAAAAAAGCTGACCGAGGAGATGCTGGATCATCTTTCCGGATATATGGGTTCTAAACCTGTGCGTGTGGGTAATGCGGCTTACAGCCAGCGACAGAATGACATTTACGGAATACTAATGGATGTGATCTACCAACAGCTGGTACACTTTAGCAATGATATCGAAAACGGTGAAGAACTTTGGGATATTACCAAAAGCATTGTATGGGTGGTACAAAAACACTGGCGTGAGGCCGATAAAGGCATCTGGGAATTCCGCAGTGAAGACCGCCACTTTACGTTTTCTAAAGTATTATGCTGGACTGCCATAGACCGGGCTATAAAAGTGGCAGAGATAATGGGTAAAAACACCAAGGCCGAAAAATGGAAGGCTATCGAGAGGGAAATAAAAGAAGATATCCTAACGAATGCCTGGAACGAAAAGGTACAGGCGTTTACGCAATCATATGGGTCGGAAGACATGGATGCCTCTGTACTGCTGATGGAAAGCTACGGCTTTATCGACGCACGCGATCCGCGCTATATATCTACCGTAAAAGGTATCGAACGCGAACTCTGTAATGACGGATTGCTGTACCGCTATAAAAACCGGGACGACTTCGGATTGCCCTCATCTTCCTTTACGATATGTACATTCTGGTTCATCAACAGCCTCTACAAGATCGGTGAAGAACACAAAGCTGAAGCCCTATTTGAGAAATTACTTTCTTATAGTAATCATTTAGGTTTATTTAGTGAAGATATTGATTTCGAGACAAAAAGGCTTTTAGGTAATTTCCCTCAGGCCTACTCACACCTTGCTCTTATAGAGACTGCGGTAAACCTGTCGAATATTACCAAGGAAGAAGCAATACTAGATAGCATTCGATGATGAAATGCTGCAGTGATTGCGGTTTGCACCAATTGCAGCAAATTTGGAAATATTAGTCTTCTCAATAATCCATAAAAAACCGCAACGCTAAAAGGGCGTTGCGGTTTTTTTCCTAAAATTCAATTTACGAATTCACAAAATTGATGATGTCTTCGTTGAATTTATTTTTGTGGGTATAGAAAAGCCCGTGCGGGGCATCGTCGTACACAATGTATTGTGCGTGTGGCACAATTTTTAAAGTTTCATCCGATGAGGCCGAGATAGGCACCGTCTCATCTTCTTTGCCATGGAGTACCAGCAATGGTATCCTGATGTTACGCAGGTCGTCCCTGAAATCAGTTGAAGACCATGCCCTCATTGCCTTAATCGTAGCATAGCCGGCTGAATTCAGCGCCAATGCAATATCCCTTTGCAAAAATTCTTCACTTACAGGCGAACTGAATATTCCCACGCCGTAGAACATCTTACCAAAGGCAGCCAGAAACTTGGGCCTGTCCTCCTCTATCTGCTCTCTCATACCGTCAAATTGCTCTTGCGGTATTCCTGTTGGATTGTCGTCCGTCTTAAGTAAATACGGCGTTACGGCGCTTATAAGTGCAGCTTTGGTTACACGTCCGTCCTGATTGTATTTTGAAAGATATCGTGCGACTTCACCCCCTCCCATAGAAAAACCAACGAGGGTAACATCTGTCAGGTTGAGAGCTTCAAGAAGCAACTTCAGGTCCTGTGCGAAAGCATCGTAATCATATCCTTCCCATGGGCGAGACGATTTGCCGAAACCCCTGCGGTCGTAGGTGATAACACGGATATTGTTTTTGGGAAGTTCGTTTAGCTGGTATTCCCACATTTCATGGTTCAGCGGCCACCCATGAATAAGTACTACAGGCTTGCCACGTCCGATATCCTGGTAAAATATTTTGACTTCTTCGGAATTGCCCGAAAGGCTTACGGTATTGGTTGCAACAAAAGGCATAATGGTATAATTTAATTTATGACCTAAAATTACTAAGTCCTAAAACCTGTAGTTCCTTTATTAAGAAATTGTTAGCTGTTAACAATTCTATAATTGGCAAATATTGGCACTGGTTTCCTTACACCTGTATTACACCCATTTTCTGCATCAGGAAAGTGGCGCTTCGGTTTTGGCACACGCCTTCCCGCAGTTGGTAATCAAAATACAATTCATCGTTCACTATCTGTGCCTCAAAGCAATGATTGGATAATACGTACGGGTACGATTCTGTCATTCGGCACACCTCTACATCGTGCGTTGCAATGGCCCCTACAGCTTTAAGGGCTACCATCCTTTCAATAACTTTAATTGTTCCGGTATACTTATCGTCAGAATTTGTACCCCGCAGTATTTCATCCAGCAATACAAACGCACTTCCCTTTTCAAGGTTCAGCATTATAGATTGCAGGCGTTTTACTTCAGCGAAAAAATATGATTCACTATCCGACAGCGAGTCGGCAAGCCGCATTGAGGCCAGTACCGGCAGCGGGTGAATATCGGCTTTACCCGCACAAACAGGAGCCCCGGTTCCGGCAAGCACCATATTGACCCCAAGACTGCGCAGGAAGGTACTCTTGCCTGACATATTAGAGCCTGTGAGTATCATAAAACTGTTACTGAACCGTACATCGTTGCCAACCCTGGCCTCTCTACGGATAAGCGGATGCGACAGGTTAGTAAAAATTATCCTGTATTCGCTATTTAAATTAGGAAAAGCAAAATCAGGGTTGTTGAATGAGAGGTTCGCCAGTGATGACAACGCTTCTATTCCGGCAATACTATCGAGCCAGAGATTAATGTTTACAGCGTGCTGTTTTTTCCATGAAAGTAATGACCTCAGTGTATGCAGGTGAAACAGGAACAATCCGTTCGATAATATCGCGCCGAGGATGTTACCCAGGCTGTCGAGCCTCGAGAACAGCACAGAAAGTCTGAGTATATGGCTGCTGGCTTTTTGCCTGTTATTCGTAAGGCCTGACTGCAGGGACTTTAATTTCCTCGATGTAAAACTTTCATTCTCAAAAGCTTTAATCATTAGGCCATAACCTTCAATAATGCGATAAATCTCGGTCGTATCGGCGATTTCTCTCTTCATTGTCTTCAGGTAGCGCAAAACAAAAGCAAGGTTGAAGAGTGCCAGATATTGTGCGATATCTGAAAATAACCCGTTATCGGTTATTAGGTAAACAATAAAGCTTACTAATAACAGTACAGGCGAAATTATGGCAATACTACCTGCCATAGGTGACACACCTGAGCTCTCCCTGTTTGCCCACGCCATGAGGCGTACCACATCGGCACTGCTGTCTTTGCCCATCCGCCCCAGCGCCATGAGTTCTTGTCGCCATTCCGGTTTTGCCGCAAGCTCTTTAATAGCTTCCTGATTTAGTTGTATTTCTTCCGGAGCTCCCATAGCCATAAGCTTTGCCGCAAGCTTTTGTCCGCCGTTGTATGTTTCAGTGCGGTTTAGGTTATGAAACAGCGACTTTTGCCCGAAGATATCAAGGTCATGCGCGTACGGATGGGAAGCATCGGCATATGCGGCACCATCCTGGAAAGGGATGCCATTACCGTTAAGGTAATTGTATTCATCCTTGTTGATAGCTTCCAATGCCTCTGCCCTCTGCTTTTGACGGGATACTTTTGCATGGTAGCGCATCAATAGTATAAAAGCACCAAATACGATAGCCATTCCGCAAAACAACAATGTTTTATCGCCTGGCAGAAAGCAATAATATCCTAAAACCAGAAAGATAACAGAAACGGCCAGTCTTGCTATGCCCAGCATATTCGAACGCACTGCGAGCCTTTGGGCTTCCTTCTCGAAAGCCTGCCTGCGCGCGGTATAAAAATCGTTTAATTCCATAATGGCAATATAAACAAAAATCCCGATTGCATCGGGACTTGTGTTATTCTTCCTGGAAAACCAGCAAAGGCACCTTGCTGTGATAGGCCATTTTTTTGGTAAGGCTTGTATGGAAAAGCCCTTCGAAAAATCCTCGCTTATGTTTACGCATCACCACAAGGTCGGCATGGCGCTCCTGAACAAAATCCAATAATGACTGCTCTATGTCATCGCCTGCTATCGTATGGAATGCTATATTAGGACTGCGGTGGTAGGCTTTCCATTCGTTAATGCGCTCATCGATATCAATCGGGTCGTCAGAATTACGGATGTAAAGGCAGTTTACCTTAGCGCGGAACTTGTCGGCAATTTCCAGCGCTTTTTGCAGGGCATCGCTGTCCTTATCTTTGTATTGTGTGGTAAATATGATATTGTCTATAGGATTATAAGTAGCTTCTGCCGGAATAGCAAGCACAGGTACTTTGGCATTGGCAACAGTTGATCCTGTAGCCGAGCCCAGGAACGTTTCCTTAAAACCCGTCGCGCCTTTTGTTCCCATTACGATCAGGTCTACGTTTTCGTCAGCACAAACCTTATTGATATTATATACCAGATCACCATAAAGCAAAATATTACGTGTATTTATATGTCCCAATCCTTTGCTCTCTGCTAATTGCCGCATCTCGGGAAGCTCTTCCCTGAAACTCTCAAACTGGTTCAGTTCTACTATGTCATATATTTCAGCAGCAGTATCGGGCATGGTTGGTGTATCTACGATAGGCAGGTCGTACGAATGCATGATGAGGAGTTCCGCGCCAAAAGAATCGGCAAAGCGCAGGGCGTACAGAAACGCATTGTTTGCTGTATCGGAAAAATCGGTTGGGAAAAGTATGGTTTTCATGAATCCGGCATTTTAGTTTGTTAGTTAAAAATACAAAAATATATGGCATTTTCTTACTTTTATACTGGCATTAACAGAAAAATAATGTCTGTTGCATGCTTGAAGTTCACCCCTTCTCATAAGCGTAATTGCTTTATCTTTGCTACAAATAAAAACAAATGATCTTACAGGACACTATAGTGGCACTTGCCACGCCTTCGGGTTCAGGGGCCATTGCCATAATACGCCTTTCAGGTCCCGATGCCATAACTATTGCTGCCGGTGTTTTCACTTCTGTTTCGGGTAAAGATATCACGAAGCAGAAAACGCATACCCTGCATCTTGGCCACATTACCGATGGCGCAAAAGTGTACGATCAGGTACTCCTGTCACTATTTAAGGGTATAAACTCCTACACAGGCGAAAATACTGTGGAGATTTCCTGCCATGGATCAAACTATATACAGCAGCAGATCATTCAGTTATTCCTCCGAAAAGGCTGCCGTATGGCTACAGCCGGTGAGTTTACCCTTCGCGCTTTCCTTAATGGCAAACTTGACCTGAGCCAGGCTGAAGCTGTCGCCGACCTGGTAGCAAGCGATAACGAAGCCTCTCACCAAATCGCTATGCAGCAGATGAGAGGCGGCTTCTCTAATGAAATAGCCAAACTGCGGGAAGAATTGCTCAACTTTGCTTCGCTTATAGAGCTTGAACTTGACTTTTCAGAAGAAGATGTGGAATTTGCTGACAGGACACAATTTCACGACCTGCTGAATAGGATCGAATTCGTCCTGAAGAGGCTGATCGATTCGTTTGCTGTGGGTAATGTGATAAAAAACGGAATTCCCGTGGCTATTGTAGGAGAACCAAATGTAGGCAAGTCTACCCTTTTGAATGCCCTGCTGAATGAAGAGCGCGCTATTGTAAGCGACATTGCAGGGACTACCCGGGACACTATTGAAGACGAACTGGTAATAAACGGAATTGGTTTTCGCTTTATAGATACTGCAGGCATCCGCGAAACAGAAGACGTGGTGGAGAGCATCGGCATCAAAAAAACCTTTGAGAAGATCGAGCAGGCACAGGTGGTAGTCTACATGAGCCCCCTGGCTCCCGAAGGGGGAATTGCCTCCGTTAAGGTTGAAATCGAAAAGATAAAAAACCAATATCCGCAAAAAGCACTTGTATTGATTCTCAATAAAGCCGACCTGCTAACTACTGAGCAGGCAGAAGTTATACGTACAGAGATTCCGGATATATTACTTCTTTCCGCAAAGGAAAACATTGGTGTGGAAGAGCTTAAAGAAAGGCTGTTATCGTTCGTAAATACCGGAGCGCTGCGCAACAACGATACTATCGTTACCAATACCCGCCATTACGATTCACTGCTGAAAGCCCTCGAGGAAATACAAAAAGTACAGTTCGGGCTCCGTTCGGGCCTGCCTGCCGACCTTATTGCTATTGATATACGACAGGCACTATACTATTTTGGCGAAATTACCGGACAGGTAACGAATGACGAACTGCTTGGGAATATTTTTGCTAACTTCTGCATCGGTAAATAGCAGGCGCAAAACATCACATAACACCACAAACAAAACCAGTTAAATTGTTATAAAACAGCAATTTAACTGGTTTTTAGTTTTTAGTCACTTTATCTTTATTTCGTGATATTTGGATAAAGTTTGTACCCCAGTTGTACCTCATTTGGAAAACGCCGCCGGCGATCAATCTTGAGGGGAAAACATGGCACACAGAGGCACACTTGGACACAGTGAGGCACAAAATTTAAGGCGATGAGCACCAACATCAGGATTAAAAGGATCTGTGATTTCTGCTTACAGGAATTTACAGCAAAAACAACGCGGACAAAATACTGTTCGCACAAATGCAACAGCCGGGGATACAAGGCTGACCAGCGAAAGGCAAAAATTGAAAAAAGTAATGCGGAGACAGCCAGAGTTATCACAAATGACCTTGATAAAGTGAAGCATCGCGAGTTTCTAAACATTACCCAGGCCGGGCTCCTCTTCGGTATTAGCCGACGGACAATATACAGGCTAATAGACCGGGGATACCTAAATATAGCAAAATTCGGTGCCCGTACCGTTATCCGAAAATGTGACCTGGAAGCATTCTTTGCATTGCCCATCATCCCGCAAAAGCTGGAAGCTGTACAAGCATTCCCTGGTATTGAGCAATGTTATACGATTGGACAGGCACAGTCCGAATTCAACATTTCACCAGTTGCGCTGTACCATTTGCTGCACCGACACGGGATAATGAAATACAGCATAGGGAAGTTTACTTATGTGCCGAAATCTGAATTAGACGTTATATTTAAAGCGGTGGTGATATGAAAAGGGTTAACGTAACATTGCGAAGCAAACCGATCAGTAAAGGGAGGCTATCACTTTACCTTGATTTCTATCCAGCTGTATTTATCTCTGAGATTGGGAAAAAAACGAGGAGAGAATTCCTAAAACTGCATTTACATGAGAAACCAAAGAGCTTCGGTGAGAAGCTGACCAACTCGGAAAACCAGCGTATGGCAGAGCTTATATGTACGCGCCGCCGTAATGAAGTGAACAAAGAGTTCATATACACTCCATTTGAACTGGAGCAAATGCGTTTGAAGGAAATAAGCGAACGTCCGTTCCTGCCATACTTTAAAGAACAGGCAAAGAAAAGGGATGGTAATAACGCGGAAATCTGGGAAACGACCATATGCCATTTTGAAAACTTTATTGACGGGAAAGCCCCATCTTTCAGTGACATCACGATCGCATTCGTAGACGATTTCCGGGTATACCTGCTAAATGCAAAAAGCCGCAGGAATACAGGGAAAAACATTGCCCGTAATACGGCGCTGTCTTATCTCAATAAACTGAAGGCTACACTTAAAAAAGCATATAAAGAAGGATTATTACAAACCGATGTAAATGCCGGTATTGAAGGCATCAACGAGCAGGAATCACAAAGGAACTTTTTGAATATGGAAGAAGCTACCGCGTTGTTTAGGACACCCTGCAAAAGCGAGGTAGTTAAGCGTGTAAGCATATTTTCCATACTGACTGGCCTCAGGTACTCGGACATCGCAAAACTTAAATGGAAAGAGATCGAACATACGCTGAACGATGGCTATTATATACGTTTTACCCAGAAAAAAACAGAGAAGCAGGAAAATCTGCCTATTTCAGATCAGGCTTATAGTATACTCGGTAATGCTATTGAAGGAAATGAATTGGTATTTCCTGGCCTAAAAAAATGGGATTTCGACCGTCTTGTTCCCTTGTGGGTTCAATCCGCAGGAATAACAAAACACATAACATTTCACTGTTTCAGGCATACCTATGCAACGTTACAGATTGCCGGAGGGACAGACCTATTGACGGTTTCCAAAATGCTGGGTCATAAAAGCGTAAAGACGACACAGATCTATGCAAAAGTTGTCGACCAAAGAAAAAGGGAAGCTACCGACAAGATTAATTTGTCATAGTTTCCCTTGGAAATTGGGTAAATGATTACAGTTGTCTTTTTGCGAGCTCCTCATTAGTCGGTATCTTACCCGTTTCTATCCAGGAAGTGAGTTCAAACTTGGAGAAATAAAGCCGCTTCCCTTTCTTAAAGACAGGTATTTCATTCCTGCTAACCTTCGAGTACAGCGTTGCCACTGAGAGGTTGAGAAACTTCGCAGCTTCTCCAACGCTGAACAACTCGTCTTCGAGTTTTTGGCCTGGCCCGATGCTTTTTAGGAGTAACTCAATATGATCCATTTTATCAAGGAGCTTGCCCATTAACTTTGGTATCTGGTCGAATGTAAATGGCTTCATATCTTTTGACTTGAATTATAAACGGATGGAAGTGATGACCTGACCAACATATAATCTCTGCGACTTTCACAACTTTTACATTGCTGCCAATGTCGTAAAATTTACACGTCGGAATAATTAGGAATGTTACATAGTTTGGTAAACACAATATGACCACAAACGAACAATCGGGCCATTGTTATACTTTAATCCAACAAATAAATCCGGCTGGCCTTATTCTTCTTGAACGACGGCTCATAGCGCAGGTATCCATAATCACTAAGTTCCCTGATGCACTTTCGGTAGGTCTTGGCTGCTGATAGCTTTGCGATTGCCATGATATCGGAACTGTAGGCATATATCGGGTTGATAAAGCCTTTATCATTCCTGTAATAGAGTAATGCAGCAAAAACGCTTATGTGCGTGCTGCTGATACGATAATCATTTTGTATCGCTCTAAAAAAGGCTAATAAAGGCTTTTCAGTTTCCATGGCTTACATTTTACATCGATTGCTTTTTGCGGCGCTGTTTCTTTTCAGTATTCTCGGCAGGACCGTCTTCATCGGCAGCGTTCTGCTGTTTTTTGCTTTCCTGCTTGGCAGCCTGTCCTTCACCCTGCGACTGTTCCTTTGCCTGTCGGGTATCGAGGCGCTTCAGGTTATCATCGTATATCGTAAGTGTTTTATACTGGGGCGTTGCCTCAATATATTGCTTCACTTCCTGACCGTCCTTTAAGAAAGTTGCGGATTGCAGGTTGCCTTTCTTCAGCGAATTCATCAGGTCATCCTTATGCAAATCGTTGGCAAGTTCTTTTATGGGATGTTTGGAAAGCACTGCTTCCAGATCGAATCCGTAATTCTCGTGATAATGCTTGAACTCGAAGTTCCCCTTGGTGTCGGTATTTTTAAAGTTCATCTGGATCCACGAATTGTATTTCTCGCCTTCCCTGTTCGTCAGTTCCTTGTGCACTGCCCTGCCCTCTATCAGGTTATAAGCCTCTTTCAGCGTTATATTGTTCCCCCTGTTGATATAGAAGGTCTGTTCCAGTGACTCTGGCCTGTCTTCCTTTTGCAGGTTTACCTTATACGAATTGAAGAAATACATATCCGATTGCTCCGACTTTTTAAAGCTGAGTTCCGCAGCTACCTTGTCCGTGCCATAAAAAGCATCATGCTTAAGGGTAAAAGTAGGTTCCTGTTTCAGGATGTTTTCCTTAAGTTCGCCTTCCAGTGCCTCGCCAAAGCCGGTGTACTTCACCTGGTCTTTCAGGTAATCAAAATTTTTATCGTTCATGACTTTACTGTTTAGGTTAATTAAATGTAGGCAGGGGTATGACCTTTGCGGCTTTCCTGTTTTTGAGTTGTAGCTGCAGGTGCCTGCCACCGTCCTTTTCTACCAGTTCGATGATAAGGTTCTTCTTATCCGGAATAGTAAATTTCGGAAGCGCGTACACGATCGTTAGCTCGGACCGAGCTGGGATTTTAAAAGCATCAGGAACCACAGCAATGGGCACGATCTCAATCTCCTGCGAAGCTGTCCTTTTTGACCTTTTCTGGTCCCTGACAAAAAAACGAAGCTGCCCGATATCATATCCGATCGGTGAGCTGTTCGATAGCCTGATCCTGTAGTATATGATGTCATCGTGGATATAGCGCCCCGTAAGTGCAAGGCCTATCCCATATACCTCTTCTTTAAAAATTTTGGTGTTGCTTCGATCATCACGGGCTAGCGCTGCATTGCGCTGTACTTCTTCAGCATTTACAAGGTCATTTTCAAGAACTATCTTTCCGTGATGGCTGATACCTGCAAATGAGAAGGTGAGCAGCGGCGGGTGCTCATTGTAGCATAGTGGAAAACAATACAGCAGGCCATCGGTTGTAATGACCGTCAGGTTGGTTTCAATAAAATCTTCCTGTGCTGCTTTGAGTTGTAGGACGTTCTGGACCCCTTTAGCTTTCTGTGCCAATATATCGGCACTGCCCCTGTCAACGCTTAGTAATGGGTAAGGGAACACCAGTGTGGTGGTTTTGCTATAGGAAATTTCAATTTCCTGGGTGATAGCGGCGGGACCGGAAACCTGCGCCGTTGCAGCAGAAGCTACAGCGTATAAAAAAGCCGATAACAATGTCTTAATGTTTTTCATAATCGAAATTTCTTTTAAAGTTTATCTCTCTTCTTTTCGTCTTTAAGCAATATCTGGTATCCTGATTTGACAACTACCTTGACCAGTTTGACTTTTTTGCTAAAAAGGGTTTTCGCTGCTTCTATACCTGCCCCTGCCGCCTGGGAACTCCATGAATCATCCAGCGTTGTAACGCCGAGCGTCTGCATCGATTGGTCTGCGGAGGATTTCGCTACATCCCTGTTTATGGCTCCCGGTATAAAAAGCCCCTCAAGCCCGTCCAGGTCGTATACGCTAAGGTCTACGGGAAACAGCGAATTGCCGGAGCGGATGCTGGTTACCTTGATTGTGAGGCGCTCGCCCTTAAGGGCAGCCGTGCCGTAAATGAAAGTATGGGCCGGGATCTTTGTGCCGTTGACATAGATATCCTGCCCCAGCTTCATCTTCACGGTGGTGCCGTTAACCACAGTCTGTGCTTCAGCAATGCTTCCCTGCACCGCATTTTGCAGGCCGGCGCCTTCCTGCACTTCCTCAAGGGAATAAAACCTGTTGTGGCTGCTACCATTAGTAAAGCTGGCGATGCCTTTCTGCGCATTGTCGCCCAGAAGTGAGACAGTCTGGCTGACAGGCTCGTCCTGAATCGGGAACACCTGGCCCCTTTCCGCCTCCGAGGCTTTCTTCATCTTCTCGTGGAGACGCTGGGGATATTGTATGTCGAGGATATTTTCAAGCATACCGTTGATTTGCTGCATTTCCTTGTCTTCCGGTTCCTGCTGCTGTGTCGCCATCATCATTTGCTCAAGTTGCTGGATGGTACTGGCAGAAGTTACAGGCGGTTCAATAGCTTTCGTTGCTTCCCTCCCCGTAGCTTGTGGCGGCGCATTGATAGCCTTTTTCAGCAGTTCCAGTTTTTGTACCAGTTTTTCTTCAACCGGGTCCGGGGTACCCATATTCAGTCTTGTATTGCCCGCGACAGTACCGCTGAGACGCGAGGTACCGGGACTGAGGACACTGTCGCCCGCTTGGGCAGGATTAATGTAATTCGGATCCTTTTTGCGAAGCTCATCTACCTTGGCGGAGTCAAGGGCTGCATTTTCATAATAATTGAATTTGCTCAGCTGGCTATCCTCATTATTTTTAGCATTGGGCAGGGTGATATTAAAGCCTTTTTTTACTGTTGCGGCTTCTGCCGGTTTACCGCCACCGCCGGCCGCCCAAAACAGCAGTGTGAGTAAAGGGGCCGCAAGTAATGGGGCTATCAGGAGCAGCTTCCTTTTTTTTGCTGTACCGGTCATTGTTTTTTTTGTTTCCATATCGCGTTATTTGTTAAGTTCATATCTGTAGTAAGCTTCAAGCGAAACGATACTGTCCAGCAAACCCGGACGGGCATTCAGGATACTGTCACGTACCTTTTTGCCCGCCGCAGTATTTGCCAGGCTGTCCATATACTTGTGGAAATCCTGTATTTTTTGATATTCTCTGCTTAGTAGGTTAGTTTTTGCCTTTACTGGCCTTCCTCCGGTAACTACCGCGTGGATCCTGCCGGATGTAATAGCAATAGTATGGCCTCCGGTCATGCCCCGGTACAGCTGGAACAGGCAGCAGGCACCCATAGAAGTGACGAAAAGAAATAGTAGCAGGTACAATTGCCTGCGTGACAGTAAAGCTGTCTTCTCCTCCATCCATCCTGCCCAACGCGCCTTCCCGGCCAGGTAGAGCTTATCTGTAAAGCCTTGCAGTGAGTACTTCCTAACCCCATTATCTTGTTTTATATCTGTTTTCATACTACCTGTTTTCAGAACTGATGTCCTTGTTCTCTATCGTGTTCCAGCGCTCGATCAAAAGCCCATGGGGATTATTGTCGCTCCGGGAGACGTTCCTAAGACCGCCTTCGGTAATGAGACTGCGTGTCATGATGCTTGTTGGCCGTACGATTTTTTGCGTTGCATAGCAACGGAAACGATATGGATAAGGATTTATGTCAACCTGCACGCTGTCCACGGTAATGGTCTGGCTGATGTTTCCTGAGATGAATCCTGCATAATAACCGTTTTCCTTCAGGTCATCATAGACTGACTTAGCGCTGCTGTCGGCCAGGTACATTGCCCTGCCGACATTTTCCCTGATGACCTTGTCATCCGGGTCAAGGGTAAAGAAGTAGTGGTGGAATGCCCTCACATGGTCCCTTGCCTCCACGGGTATATTGTCTTTGCGCCCTGCTGCATACGCCTCCAGTGCCTTGCCGTTAGCCAGGATATAGATTTTTTCCTGCATGCCGGAAACAAGGCTCAAGCTCTTGTAGACTGCAAAGACGCTTATAAGGCAGCAAGCAATGACCACCACGATAGTGAACGTCTTGACATGGCGGAACGCGGTATCGATTGTTGTGAGTTTCGTGAACATAATTGTCTTTATTTATTTCCTTTTAACTTATCCGACCTGTAGGAATCGTTGTCATTGAAGTGCGGTGAAGACCCGGAATGGGAGGACATACTCTGCGACATCCTCCCTGCTGCATTGCCCATCATATCGGCTGTCATGCCCAGTCCCGAAGAGGCTGCCGTAGCGGTACTTGTGGTGGCGCTGCTAAAAAGTGAGGTGACCTTTTGGCCCAAAGCACCTCCACCGCCTGCGTGGACAATGTAATTGGCCACCGAGGGAACGGTAAAGTAGCCGATGATACCAATAATCATGAAGACCAGGTAGGCCATATCTGTCCTGCTGAAGAAAGTATCGCCGTAATCGTTGACCTGGGCGATATCAACCTGAAGCATCTTCTCCTGTATTTTTCCGATGATACTCCCGAAGATATTGGCCACGGGAAGCCATAGGAAGATATTGATGTACCGGGCAAGCCAGACCGTCAGGGTATGCTGGAAACCGTCGAAGACCGCAATACCGAATACGAATGGGCCAAGGATTGCCAGTACGACGAGTTGGAACGTCCGGAGCGTATCGATGCAGAGCGATGCGGCTTCAAAAAGCACACGCAGCACCTCACTCATCCACTCTTTGACTGAATTCCTGAAGCTGTACGAAGCTTTGGCCATTGCAAATTTTATATCATTTCCGATGCCCTCTATTAGTCCTTCGCCGGAAGGGTCTTGGTCATCATGCGTGTATTTATACCAACGGTCCCTGTCCCCCGAGCCGTCTTCACCAACATACATCTGCCAGGCATCTGTGGTCTTGATGGCTTCCTCTTTCTGCTTCAGCAATACCTCGATAGCCTTATTGGAATTCTCAACCATAGCCCCGGTTGCCGTGACCGTTGGTTGCATCACCCCGTTAATGAGCGCCAGCACAGATGGGAAGATCATAATACAGAAGCCAATGACGAAAGGGCGGAAAAGCGGATAGAAATCAATAGCCTCCGCATTGGCCAAATGGCGCCAGACCCTTGAGGCTATGTACCAGAGCGCGCCAAATCCCGCGATGCCCTGCCCCACTCCGATCAGGTTGCTGCAAAGGGGCATCATCTCGTCATACAGTTGCTCCAGCACACTGTGGAGGCTCCCCATTTCATCCGCAAGGGACTGTGCGTAGCTGCCACCGGGGAGCAAGAGCGCAAAAGCAAAAAGCAAAGTGGTTTTAAATCTTGACATGGTGATAATTTTAAGGGTTAGCACCGGACAGCACCCGGATCGCATTAATGTCTTTTGCTTCTTTTGCGCGTTGCAGTGACAGCAATGTCGCTTCGTTGTTATAGGTTCTTAGGAACAGCACCTTCTCCTGCATATCAACATAGATCCTGTCGATGGCTGCAAGGCGCTCATCGTCTGACATCCGCATCCGATTGGCAGTCAGCACATCAGTCAGCTCCTCAAGGTTGCGCAGGCTCTGTTTCAGCAGGTTAGCATAGACATTGCCTATATAGGAGAGCTCATTCGCATTGAACATCCCGCTCGCCGTAAAGCGTTGCTTCGCATTTTGGTATTCCCTGACCAATGTCAACTGGTAATCAATGATATCCGCTACGCGTTTATAGTTCCGTACAGCCGGGCTGACCTGCAATAAGGCATCAAGGAAAGTCTGGTGAAGGCTGAAATTTCCTTCTGACAGGTCTTTGACCGTGTTATACCCTTTGGTAAGGATTTCATAACCCTGCTTCATCTGTTTCAGGATAGACCTGAACTGGGCCAGCTTTTCAATATTGAGCGCAAGCTGCTGCAGCTCCTGCATCTGGGCCGATGCGCCCGACGGAATGAGTAGCGATAGGGAAAGCAATAGTGTAAAAAGTATCTTTTTCATGGTAGTGTAGGTATTCCGATTAATTTTCGGCCTTGAGTGATATCGCGTTGCTCCCGGGCCCTTACAGCATGAAGCAGCTGCACCCCTTCTTTGAAACTTCGAACAAAAGAATAGCTATCGCTCACTTCCAGATAGATATCATCGATCCTTTTGATACGCTCCGCGTCATCCATTTCAAGTTCATCGTCCGTCAGCAGCACATAGAGCAGCTCGAGCTGGGATTGACAAGCGTTGGACAGGCGTTGATCAACCCTATCGATGTAATGCCTTTCCTCTGGGGCGAATGAGCCAGCTGCTATAATTGTTTGAAGCTGCTCCCTTTCTTTTGTGATGGCCTCCAGCAGTTCCGTTATGTCACTGACATGGGCGTAGTTGCTTACTGCAGGGTTTACCGTTGCAAGGGCATGGTAGAATGCAGTGTGCAGGTTCAGTTCACCTCTTTTAAGGTCGCCGATCGCAGACAGCCCCTTTTGTGCGATTTGGTATCCTTTGGCCAGGTAACCTCCGTACGTCCTCAGCGCGGAAATTTGCTGGAGCAGGACTTTGACCTGTTTGGACTGTCCTGAGGCATTGATGCAAAAGGCCAACAGGATAATAGTTATTAGCTTTTTCATAATTGCAGTTATTGCGGCATGCCGTAAATAAGCCTTATCCTGTCAATATCATGCTTGGTCTTGGCGCGCTGCAGGCTGAGCATCACATTTTGCCTGTTGAAGCGCATCAGGTCATCGTAGGTTTGGTCAATCCTGTCGGCGGCTGCGTTTATGAGGGCCAATCGTTCCGCATCGCTCATCTGTAGCGTAAAGGATTCCAGGATCAGGAATATCTGGTCCATGTTCTCCAGGCTCTCCGCAATGATGCCCGAATAGGCCTTCTGCATGTAATCCAGTTCATCCTGGTTAAAATGGTCATCCTCCTGCAGCACGGGCCAGATCCTTTGGTATTCCTCAACCAGCCTGACCTGTTTTTCGGTTACTTCCCGAATCCTCTTGTAGTAGGTTATGGCAGCCTTGACCTTCATGAGCTCATCGTAGTAGTCCCTGAACAGGTCGCGCTGTTTCTCAACCCATCCCGATATTTCATCGAGTTTGAGTTTTGAGAGCGTGTTCTCAATCTCCTTTTGGGCGTTCTGTAGCCATATAGTCTTGTTTTGCAGCCTCTGTATTCTAAGGTCAATGGCCTTGATCGCTTTTTTTATCGCCTCCCTGACAAGGCCAAGGATTGGTACTGCGGGAGGTTCCGCAGGTCTTACCGACGCGGCTTCTGCCGGGCATGCCAGCAGCAGGCATACCACGACTGCTGTAATGATTTTTTTTAGTTTCATAAGCTTTTACTGTATTGTTCATCACGTATGTCCTTTGCAAGGGCAGCAATGCCCTTGCGGATATCCCCATCAAAGCGCAAGGCATATGCCTGCACCTTTACCTTCTCGCTCTCCTCTGTAGTGTAGGCGAGGTATTCTTCAAGAGAAACCTCTGTACGGTATACTTTGGAAAGTGTTCCGCCCAGTGAAATGAATACCTCCTTGTATTTCTTAAGCGGGTCATTTGCCTTATTTACTGAAAGCACCAGTGCCTTTTCCTTTTCGGTCAGGCCCAATAGTTCCTGTATCTGCTCGAATTTATTCTGGTACTTGCTCTGGTCCAGCAGTATCTTGCAGTCGCTGTTATTGATGATGGCCTGCTTGACAACCGGTGAGGAAATGATATCTTCTATCTCCTGGGTTACCACGATGGCCTCCCCGAAAAACTTCCTGACCGTCTTAAACAGGTACTTTATATATTCTGCCATACCTTCCTTAGCGATAGCCTTCCAAGCCTCCTCGATAAGTATCATCTTGCGGATACCTTTCAGTTTGCGCATCTTGCTGATGAAGACTTCCATAATGATGATCGTTACCACCGGGAACAGTATCGGGTGGTCTTTTATATTGTCAAGTTCGAAGACGATAAAGCGCTCTTTGAGCAGTTCGAGATTGCCCGTCGCATTGAGCAGGTAATCGAACTCTCCGCCCTCGTAGTACGGACGCAGTACATACAGAAAATTGTTGATGTCAAAATCTTTTTCCTTGACCCTGTCCCCTTCCAGTACCGTTACGAAATCATCTTTCAGGAAATCGTAAAAAGTATTGAAGCAGGGAAAAAGCTCCGGCTGCCTGTCAAGCTTTTCGTAGTATAGTTGAAGGGCATTGGACAGTGCCACATATTCGCTGCGGTTAAAACTTTCGTTGTCCTTTTTCCAAAGCGCGAGCAGCAGTGTCTTGATGCTTTCTTTCTTTTCCGTATCGAGTCGGTCACCATCGGGGATATAGAACGGGTTGAACCGGATGGGGTTGCTCTCCTCATAGGTGAAGTAGTACCCGTTCACCATATCGCACAACCCTTTGTAGCTGTGCCCTACGTCAACCAGGACCACATGCGTACCCTGCTCGTAGTAGCTCCTTACCATATGGTTGGTGAAAAACGACTTGCCGCTTCCGGACGGGCCAAGGATGAACTTATTCCTGTTGGTACAGATTCCCCTCGCCACCGGCTCGTCGCTGATGTCCACATGCACGGGCTTTCCGGTAAGCCTGTCGCCCAAACGTATGCCCACGGGGCTTGTAGAGGAGCGATAAGATGTTTCCAGGTTCAGGAAACAGGCTGCCTGCTCCGCAAAGCTGTCAAAAGTGTCGTTCATGGGAAAGTCCGCCGCATTGCCGGGCACGCCTGCCCAATAGATCTGCGGTGCGCCGACCGTTTCCTGTTTTGCCGTAGCGTCCATTTGCGCCAGCGCGGATGAAACTTTATTCTTGAGGTCTTTAAGGTCATCTTTTTGCTCCGACCAGACCAGGACATTAAAATGTGCCCGTATCGGCAGCCTTTGCTGGCTGACCGCCTCATTCAGGAAATCATTTGTGGAATCACGGGCGATCAGGTTGGCCCTGCTGTAAGCGGAAAGCGATTGTAGCCGCAGCCTTTTGCTTTCCATGCGCTGCAGGGTCTTGGCAGGGTCTTCAATAAAGAGGTACTGACTGTACAGGTGGTTGCAGGAAAGAAGCTGGCCGAGTGATGAAGCGAAACCGACACTGAATTTGGTCTTATCGGTAGAGTACCTGTCAAAGTTGATCCTGGACCCGCAAAAAGCAGGCAGGTCTTCCGCATCAGCGAGCGTAAATAGCTGCGCATGCTTGCCATTGATGGTGAGGCCGTCCCTGAAGCTGATATCCCCGAATATCGTGGCGCCTTCACGGTGGGATAAGCTGCAATATTGCTCAACTACACCGGTGCGCCCGGCGATGCTGTAAAGCTGCTTATCCCGGAGCTGCGTAAATTTCACGAAACCGCTGTCCTCCATCACCCTTGTGAACTGTCCTGCTGCATCCCTGAAATCCTGGAGCGCTGTTTCACCCATCATACCTTTGGGGACGATGGAGCTGCGCAGCAGGCTGGAGAATAATGATGTGGTGGTTTTGCGCCCCAACGGTTTTTTAGTTAGGAAGAGATAGCAGGTATGGTCCAAAAAAGGCCGCTCAATGAAGAAAAGCTCGCTGCTGCGTGTAAGGAAGCTGGTATCTTCCTTGGAAAAGTCAGGCGAATAGCCTTTCTCCAGGAACCAGTCCTGCTTATAGAGCACGGTATGCTTTGGCAGCAGTTTGATAGCCTTCAACCAGGATTGGTGAAAGGCTTCGTATTCCTGGTCGGAAAGTGTAAACAACTCCGGAAGCTCTACCTTATAGGCTAACGTGGCATCGCCCTGTAGGGACAGTATGCACCCGTTTTCGATATCCATGATAGGCAAAATATCTTCTAATCTTTTTTCCATGGTCAGCTCTTTTTGATTGCTTTTGTCAGGATACGCCTGCTGTTCCAGCGTACGGCGGTCGGCAGCTGTCTTGATGCTAGGGCTTTCATCATCCCGTATTCCCCATACTTACGGCTCATCCGGTAAATTTTCAGCACCAATAAGGTGCCCAGGACACCGATGATACCGATACAGATAAGTGGCGGCAGGCCTGATATATACATTGCGGCAAAAAATATCATCAGTCCTATTACACCACCCCCCAGGTACCAGATATACTGTGCTTTCAGCCCCTTGAATTCGATGCTTTGGTTGATGCCCTTGTTAATTTTATATACGCTGTTTGGCATAGCTTTACACTCCGAAGAAGGATTGGATGACTGTTGCTACAACTACAAGGAAAACACAGCTGCCAAACCATGCGGCAGCAACCTTACCGGTATCCGGATCGCCTGCATTCCATTTTTGGTATACTTTTACCGCGCCTATCAGGCCTAAGATAGCCCCGACAGCGTACATCAGGTCGGTTCCCGCATCGAAGTAACTTCTTACCTGTTGGTTGGCCTCATTAATTCCGGCGATGCCATCCTGTGCGATAGCGGCCTGCGGTAATAGGCTCATTACAAGGACTGCACAGATGCCCTGCAGCCATACTCTGTTATTACATTTCTTATTTTTCATGGGATTTATTTTAGATAGTATAAAGCGGAAGCCGGACGCTGTGACGCTCCCCTTCCTTCTGTCACGTATCAATCTGCACTGGGATGTACAGGGACCATGCTTCCGCTGAATCAGTTTATGCCCTCCAGGCCTGTTCGACTTCTTCTGTGCTTACCGACTCCATACCCTGGGCTTCACATTCTGTTGTTATGAATTCATTGACCGAGGGCCTGAATTGGGAATGTTGCAATGTGGGGTAGTCTTTCAGTATGTGGTGAAGGGTAGTCAGGAAAGTGTCTTTTGGGGCTTTATGCTCAACCGATTCGGTAATGAGCGCTTTCACCCTGTCTACGAGTTCTTCAATAATTTCAAAATCATTAAATGAGTTCTCTTCAAAAGTACCTTTTGCCGCTAAGTTCGGTGCGGGCTCGGCGACTTCGGGCTGTGCTTCTCCGGGACCTGCATCCCAGCGTAAGGGTGCATCGGCAGTCCAGCCTACAGCCTTGCTAATTTCGGTGCGGAAATAACGGAATCCTACATAGAGGTACCACAGCAGCAGTACAATGGCTACAGTGCAGTAGTATGTAGCCCATGAGATGTTCGTAATCATAATTGTTCGCTTTAAGTTCTACATTTATTGAAACCGGAAGCCCGGTATAGAGTTGCAGGACAAAGGAACAATTTGGGGCAAAGCGTAAAAAGTACAACTTAAAGCTGTACCCATAGTTGTACCCCAATAGAGGTTAATAACTCTTAATCTTAAGTATAAGCTTTTCAAGGGCCGAAATAGCAGTCTGCTTATCACGGTCTTCTGCGCTGTAGGATTTGCTGCGTACCGAATCATAGGAGAGCTCTTCCTTGCTTGGGGTTGAAAGGAACGGCACTATCTTTTTAAACACCTCGCTCATAGAGCGGGCCTGCAAAAGCCGTGCTTCATCTGCAGCGCGCAGGATGAGGGCGATTTGGTCGGTTGAAAGATTGACCATTATTTTATCGCTGACCTTGAACTGGCCCACACTGGATTTCTTCAGTTCTTTGACCGGGTGGTCAGCCAGGTGAATGGTTTTTTCAACGTAGGCTATTTCCTGTTCGAACCATTCGCTGAGGATAGCCTTCAGGCTTTCATGCTGTGGGTACAATATCATGCGCTGGTGGCACTGCATCTGGCGAAATTCTTTGTAATGGAAGTGAAGGCTGTCAATCCGTTCGGCCTTTGTCTGCAGCAGGTTGATCTTATCCGCTATGGTCTTCGTAAAGTAATTGATATAGCCCCTGCTGTTGAAGTTCATGTAAACCAGGAGCTCGTTGAGCGCATTGTAAATGCTGGTCTGGTTTTTTGTGTCCCTTAATGTACCAAGCTTTTGCACGAGTTCTTTCCTGTAAAGCAATTCACGGAAGCTGACGGTTTCGCTTTTCTTATGATGGATGAATTTATAAAGGTTGTCAAGGACTATTGCTGTAAAAGAGGGATCCGCAACATCAGCGATAAGTTTTTTTTGGAGCCGGTCAAGTTTCAGTTTGAGCTCTTTCCTTGAGATTTCCAGGTAGGTCAGCGGGACACGTTCTTCCAGGCTCAGGAAGTTGGCAAAGCGCGCTTCAATGAAAAACAGCAATTCATCCAGGCAGGAAACCAGCGCTTTGGCGAGGTTGCTGTAATCTGATTTGGCGAATGCAGCATCCTTCTGGTAGGAGATGATAGTATCAAGCAGGAAGATCAGCGCCGAATGGTATTTTTGCACCAGCAGCCTGATCTGATTTTCTTTATGCAGCGAAAATACCTGGTTCTTGAGTTCAGACTGGATATGGACCGCCTCAATGGCAGCTTTCTCTGAAAGGCTTTGGATATCCTCCTTGCTCAGGTCCTGAAAGTAAATCTTTTGGGGATTCAGCGTAAGGGAAATTAATGAATCCAGCCATTCTAAGGGATATTTTTGTACCATGGCACTAATTTTTAAAACCGTGTGGGTGATAATGATTGACGGTATTCCGATGGTGTCTTCTGTGTCTGTCGCTTAAAGAAATTGGTAAAAGACGCTGCGCTGCCGAAATTGAGTTTTTCTGCTATTGCGTATATTGTAAGTTCGTGATCCTCCAACAAGCGTTTAGCGACATCTGCAAGGGCAGTTTCGATAATCAGTTTTGGGCTCCTGTTGCCATTCTCCTTCAGTATCCTGGCTAAATGTCCGCGTGTCATACAGAGGCTGTCTGCATAAAATTTTACGGTATGTTCCCGCTCGATATGCAAACGTATAAGAGAGAGGAAGTCCGTTATCCGCGCAGCTTGGCGCCCAAAAGTATCCTGGGCTTTCTCAGGCTGTGGGCTGTTACTATTTATTATGTGCAGCATCACATTAAAACAAATACGGCAAACATCTCCGGAGCTGGGCCTTTGTGGGTCGAAAAAACACCAGCGGACAATCTGAAATAAGTTTTTTAGTATCTTATGATCAGATATATGTGTGGATAACTGTTTAAAATGTTTGTCTCCTAATTCCCGATGCACGCCATGGTTTACAGGTAATACAGAATCCTGGAGAAAGGCTTTGGAGAATTGTATTCTCCAATAAGATACTTGCCCTGACAGGCACGAGTAGCTGCCCCTTGCAGGACATCTGATTATTAGCAGGTCATGGACGAGAAGATGGATTGTAGTATCATCAGCATCAATACGCAGGCTTCCGGTGATAACATACAATAGGACATAACCTGAATGAATTCCCTCTTCGCATAACATCGCACTGTAGCCTTCCTCTTTTAAGAAATGGGCAATAGCAAACGGATTGGCCTGATGGATATTTTGCATTGGTTCAGCCTCTTTCATGTTAAAAAATAAAACCTGAAAATTTCTTTTCAGGTTTTATAATAATTACGGTTCATAGACTTTGGATATCACGCATAAGGCTACAGCATCAGGCACACTGACAGTAGAGCCTGTACTTGTTGCCGCGATATTGGCTGTAGACCATTCCCAATCCCGGTCGCGCCTTTTCCTTTTTGTGTCGTTATAAAGCGAATAACGAAGGATTGAAGTCGTTATAAGGAGCGCTTCCTCTTCACTTGGCGGCAGGTGTTCATCTAATATAGCAGCCTCGGTTTCTTGAAGGTAATTGTAAACTGCCTCATAAGTCGAATTCGCAAGTTTGAGTGAGATCAGTTGAGCTTTCAATGCTTGGAGGTATAATTTCCCCTTGCCGGAGTAACCGGCCAAAGTTAAATCGTTTAGAAAATCCTGTTCCGCATTAAGTAGTAGCTGGTTGATTAATGCAAGGTCAGGAGCTTCATAATTAACTGGCATACTATCATCACCATCAGAATAAGTGTTCAATAGGTCTTCTACTAATTGGGTTACCTCAGGTAAAGATCGTGTAGCATTGGGCAATGATGCGTAATCATCTAAAATTTGGTCTGTTATTGACCCTGCGTAATCATAAGGGTTATCAGGGTTGGCGGGGCCTGGGATTTCGGCGCCGTTTTTATACGAAGGTTTAGACGCAAACAGTTCTGTGTAGCCTGTATTCACATCAGGCGATTCGGTTGAGCATGAGCATAGGCTCAGTACAATGAGTGACTGGCATAAGTAAGTCTTCATGTTGGAATAATTAAATGATACTGAATTTTCTTCAGTTCCATTCGCCCGGGGAGTAGAACCAGGAAGCTTTTTCAGGGCTCCCCTCATCTTGAATTCAAGGCCAAAGCTATTAGCCCCGGATAAACCCCGCAAACATTTGCCTGTGGCATTCCCAGCATTAAGACTGTGTAATTCCGGAATTACACATGATAATTTTTTGTTATAATCGTGGCTCTTAACAGTTCTTTAAAGTATTTTTATAGTAACGCATACCATCGTTCCCCCGAAATTGCGTATTGCTGATGCGTTCTGTTTATCTTAAAGAACCATTTCATGAATAATAAAATTGTAACTGCAATTTTTTTCTTCCTGCTAAGCTTAACCTGTGTAAGGGGTCAGGACAAGTTAAATAGGCCTGGCGTGACTTATGACCAGATTTTAGACCAAGTTGATATCTATCGCGGCTCCGACAAGGTGTGGGTATATCTCAACGCGTATCTGGCATTGGCCGAAAAAAACAAGGATTGGGAGGAAATCTCGAATGCGTATAAAGAGATGCTGCATGAAGCCGGCGAAGAAGACAGGGTTCGTTATGCCGACAGTATGGTAACTGCCGCTAAAAAATCGCATGATAGTGATGTTATAGGGTCGGCCTATTTAACTAAAGGAATATTGTTCTACCAACAAAAGAAGCATAGCCTTGCCCTTGACAACTTCCTGCTCTCGAACAGGTTTTTAGTTGCTACCGAAGATGAATATCTCAAGTTCAAGGTCAAATACCATATAGGTTTGATTAAGTTATATCTGGGATATTATAACGAGGCTATTTCATTGTTTAACGAATGCCAGGCATTCTTCCGTAAGGACCAGCCCCTGCCCTATCTCAAATCATTGCACGCCTTAGGTGTGTGCTATACCGGCATCGGGAATATAGAAAAGTCCAGTGAAGTGAATAGCCTGGCGTTACGTGAATGCGCAAGGCTGAAGGTGCCCGAACTGGTTCCTAACATTGAACATTCGGAAGGGATTAATCATTATTTTCTCAAGCAATACCGGCCGGCTATCAAGCGTCTGGAATATGCGGTGCCACTGATTATAAAGCAGGAAGATTTTTCGAATGAGGCTGTCGGCTATTTTTACCTGGGGAAAAGCTACTATGCATTGGGGGATGTAGGCCGGGCAATGTCGTACTTCCATAAAGTGGACACAATTTTTATCCGGAAGGGATATATCAGGCCTGACCTGAGGGAAAACTATGAGCTCCTGATCGACCACTATAAAAGTGCTGGGGAACTAAGGACAGAACTGCACTATATTGACAAGCTGCTTAAAGTCGATAGCGTACTCAACACCCAATACAAATACCTTTCTCAGAAGGTTCATAAGGAATATGATACGCAAAAACTGCTCGATGAAAAAAACAGGATATATGAAGACCTTGCTGAGAAACAATGGTACAATTACCTGTTTAAGATCATCATCGTTATCCTCATTTTAGTGGTAGGATATTTTGTGTACCGCCAGGTGGCTATCCGAAGGTTATATAGAGAGAGGTTTGAGGAGTTAATGAAAGAGACAGCGCCTGCAGTACCAACAACCAAAACCGCAGCACCTGTATTAAGTACCGAGGTGGAAAACGGCATACTGGCTAAACTGATCAAATTTGAGCAAAGCAACGGCTTCCGCAAGAAAGACATCAGTGTAAATAAACTTGCGGAGACGTTCGATACGAATTATAAGTATCTGTCACGCATCATTCATGAGCACCGCAGCAAGAATTTTATTGCGTATATCAATGACTTGAGGGTCGATTACATCGTAATGAAATTGAAGGAGGAACCAAAACTTCGCAAATATACTAATAGCGCTTTGGCTGAGGAAGCAGGATTTAGCACTGCGCAGCATTTCGTGACCGCTTTTAAGAAGAAAGCGGGAATGCCGCCGGGGTATTTTATTGAGCAATATGGCAAGCTGTCGGATATTGATAATGTGAACTAACTAAGTATTACATTTTCAATTGGTCGTATTCAGCAATGATTTTCCTCGTCAATTTCAAGTTCGAATTCTTTTCCGCCAAAACAACCGCCACTGCACTTACTGTTATCAATATGATTTGATGCACTTGAATCGAAATATTTGATGTCGTAACTTTGAGATGCAGGATAATCCAATGCCATATCTAAAATTTGGCGTACTTCCAGAAATACATCTTCCGGCAAAATTGATGACATATCAAACCGCTTTCCATTCCCGTACATGTGGTTAAAAAGATGCGGATATGTACTCTTGATATCCGTACCGTTTTCTTCAAATAATGCGAAATTAGAGAATACAACAGCAGGCCCTCGTCCTGATGATTCTACTTTTTGAGGCCCAAGTCCAATCCAGTTTATTTTATATCTGATGTCTTCGTGGCCTTTCCATGGCGACTTACCCCCGATCCCAATTACTGCATCGTAATTCCAGTTTCGAACTTGCCCCATACAGTCTTGATTCCCAAATACTCCGTCAGGGCCTGGGTCATGTTTATGGGTTCTTTTATAAATCAGTATCCTCATACTTATTAATTTAAATTTATATAAAATATAAAGCTCTTAAAATTATATGAGCTAAATAAAAGCAGCATTGATCATCTGCGACTAACTTTCTTCTTCCTTTTTCCGCGCTTATTAAGCCTGGCTTCAACTTCAATATGACCTTCAATTAGTTCTTCTAGTTCTTTTCTTCCTAATTGGACTTCCAAATAAGCTAAAGAGAGTTTAGTGCAGATATGATCGTTTACCATAACTTCGATGTGTTCAGGAAATTTTCTCTTTGCCGTGGCTTTCATAAATCCATCAGTCTCCAAAAAAAATTTCTCTCCGATTGTTCTACGGACAGTATGATGCCTACTATCTAATAGATCAAACATTCTTCCCTGTAAGTTCCCCGTTTCACCAACATAGACAATCCTGTCGTTTTCCTTCATTGCGTAAACCCCTGCCTCTTCAGGAATGTCCCGTGCCCAAGATCTGGTCATTATAATTTGCTGCCATTTTTTTTCGTGCAGTAATTGATTTTTTAATGTTTCAAGATAAATCTGGATATTCACGATTAATATTTAAGGTTATCAAACAAACAGGTTCTAAGCAACAAAATGTTTCAGGTTCAATTGTTTGATTTTTTCTGCAAGCGCCTCAAAATCCGCAATTTTCTGTTCGTCTGCTCGGTCATACATATAATCCTCTAATTCAGGATTTAAATATTCTTCGAGAATTTCTTTTTTCAGGTCTGGTGAAATATACACTTTTTCCAGATGTTGTTTTAATTCAGGGATTTCTTCTAATGGAGTTTTTAAATCCTTTGAACTTGAAATAAGAAAGCTTCCATCTTGCCGAAATCGTCTACGTTCGCCTTGATAATCCATAAAATCATCAAACATACTATAATGTTTAACCGCCACAGTGGTTGGTAGCATGAAAGGATCTATATCAAAATAATACCTCTCCTCATCACGATTAAAATTTATTAGGTATTCTTCGCTGTAAGGGCATTTATATATCCACAACACTGCATCTTTGTCGCTAGGCCGTTTATTCTGTAATGCGAACGAAAGGGCATTCTCATAGGACTGTGTCCAATCGGTTAGTCTTGTCTTGACTCCAAGATGCTGCGCCTGAAACAAATCCAGCCATTTTTGAGCAAACTCGTACTCATCTTTTGAAAAATGCTTCTGTAATTTATATCCATAATGTTCAGATTGTAGAAATTCAACAAACAGGGCAGCTTCGCGGTTTTTAATCTCCTCGATTGTAAATCTCATTTCCCTATTCACACCGGGTACAATAGGCCAGTCTTGAGACTGCCCACGAAAAAAAGCAAGGTAAGGGCTCCAGGAATCCCTTCTTATTTCCGAGTTAATCTTAAGAAATTCGTTTAAATTCTTAGGTCGATGATCTATCATTATCTAGTTGCGTTTAATATATTTTGTTGGTCGAATCAATGTATTCTTAGAAAAGATTGTAGAATATCGTATCTAAATCTTCCATGATATTATCGCCTTTTATATCTAAGTCAATCCGAAGGCCTTCCTGATTCAATTCTAAAGTATAATTGGCTGGTGGTGCCGGGATTTCATCCAAGTAAACATCTTGTGAGGTATTTAATTCTACCCACGCAAAATAAGGTGCGATATCGGACAAAATATCGTAAAATATTCGTCCCAGGGATTCCGACTCTTGACCTTCTAAATAATAGTCTGAAAAAATGCCAGGTTCAAAATACCTGTCAATCCTATTAGCGAAATATGGAAAATCTCTAACAAAGGACATAATATCTTTTAGAGGGATTGAAAATGCCTGACCAATATGCAGAATATATAATATTAGAGCATCTGCTATACGCCTTTTGAGGTACATGGTACTGTAGCTATGGTTTTCTCGGATCAAATTCAATGCCCGGTAAATGCGGATTGCAAAAATCTCACCCAACAAGCCCCCCGGTTTGTTTTGGGCCCCAAATATGAAAAAGAAGAAATTGACCTCATTTTTGCTATGGTCATCATAGCAAGTCCTAAATTTGTGGGCGTTCTTGTCTGCAATTGTAACGCCCTTTTCAGCTGCCTTAAGATCCATTTCGGCAATTGAAATAAAGCTTGTTTTTGATAATAGCTTTCCTATATTATCTTGAAGCTGCTGAATACTTACAATTCGCGGAAACACATATACTACCGCATCCTGTTTGCCAACGCTTTTGGCTAACTTTTGTAATAGCTCGTGCTGATCGTTTTTTGTATTGCTGTTGATATCGAATTCAACATGAATCTTAGGATTTTTAGCATCGCCATAGAACAAGCTGTCGGGATTCGCATTGAAGGATTTCTCAACACCTGCCTTAAATTGCATAAACAATAGTCTTGGATTGCCTCCGGTAAAATTTGCTGGCGAGTGGATACAGACGTCATAACCACCGCCTGCCTTCCCTTCTAAGTTTATATGTAGACCTGACGCAAATGTTAATGGCGGTGCTATTATCGGAATTCTGTGATGTGGTTGCCAATATCGATCTAAAGGACTTGAACACAGAAAGTACCAAAAGCTATCTGCCAGTCGAAGAATCTCATGTGTAATATTTAACTCTAAGGTTTTTTCTATTTTACTCATATAAGAATTTTTGAGGTACAATGGTGAAGCTGTAACATTGATGTAATACACGCTAAATAATGAGGTTGCCTATATCTGACAATTATTATTTGTCACCACATAATTTTTTAAAATCTGCCCTGACATCTTCAAAAGTCGGTGCTCCGATCTTCGATATTCTATCGTACGAGTCAATCCCATTGTCGGTAGCCATTGCATTCCAAAAGTAGTCGCGTACTTTTTCAGCGCTTACCTGCTGATTTAACCGCATACGAGTTGTATTAATTTTTCGCCTAATCGTCAGGTCTGCATTTGGATGCCCTTCTGTTGGCTTTAGAACTCTTTCTTCAAGAAAAGTTATTAATGCATCTTTTGTGACTTTCATGTACTGTACTTATTATAGTTCAATTGAATAATCAACTTCACTTACTAACTCGGTAAGTGAAGATTTTTAATTCTGTTACCAATCTCAATTTCTTTTTCAACATCAATATCAGCTAAATTTACTGTAGGTATTTCAACGTGTATTTTCGATGATACGTAATCTAATAAGGCTTTTGCAATATGGTAAATGTCATCAAGCCATTGAAAGTTGGCAATTGTTGCGTAATATTTCTCCGATAAAATATTATTTTCCCTAAATTGTATATTTGCATCCAGCGTATATCTGGCACTGACGTTATACAAGTCAATAGCATCAATCGTTTCTTCGACCTGTAAAACCTCAGAACGATCTATTACCTGATTAAAAAGATGCTTGAGGTTATGTGTTTTTATTTTTTTGAAAGTGATTTTTTCATTTTCTTGCGATTCAAAAAAAATAAGTGCCTTTAAGCTACACTCTATTGAAAACATTAAGTCGATTAAGAGTTTTCCTCTGCTTGATATATGTGTTTGAAATCCTTTTAATTGCTGATAGCGAAATAAGAACTCCCTACTGTCCGAAGTAAAATACTCCGCAATTTGTTTATTAATCTTATATGTAATATCATCCATCTTTAATCTTTTTTATATATGATTATTTAGTTCAATTTTTAACCTCTTATACTTATGATTGTATGTAAATTCTCCAACTATTTACAGGGCAATAGTAATAATTTACGACTGATTGTTTAAATTAAGAAAGATCACAAGTAGTAAGTGCTATTCAGATACAACTTTCTTAGGCTTGATGTTAGTAAAATATTCTTCAACAATACTGTCAGTAAGAAATGGAGCAAAATTATTAATCCATATATAGTCCTCGATTATAATATCGAATTTTTTCTCGAAAATAAGGTATAATTCCTCTACCGTAAATATAGTCTTAAATTTTCTGGTATAATAACGTGTCAGAGCGATTTCCGTCTTTTCAAAACTATCAGCTAAATCTTCAAAGTCGATTCTATCTAGGTCAAAATTTGCGATTTCCTGAACAATCTGGAAATTATAATTATTTATTTCAGCAGCCTGATAATTTTTGATTAACTCCTTTGTAATTGGCAAATCAAATTCTTGGGATAAATCATTTAAATCAGGAAATTCTTGATACTCTTCTTTTGACTGGATTGCCTTTAATAGCTTTTTATGTAACGTATACTTCGGATTGAAAACCAAGCCTGCCTCGTAGCTTATTTCGTTATAAAAGCCGTTTTCATGAGTAAAACAATAGCCAAGATTTATTTTATCCTTAATTTTTGAAAATAATTTTGGAGAAAAGGAATAATAGGTCGATATCATTTTGTTTCCAATCTCTAAATTATTTGATAAGACCGCAAGATTTGGATCCCTGTAATTTTTATCCGAAAAAAACTTGAAAATGCGAGAGTAAAAGTCTGCTATTTTGGCATCATGTTCGATTACAATATTCTCGAAATTTTTATTTGCCTTATTAGTATAGTTGTATGACCCTGTAATGATTGTCTCATTATCAATTATCGAAAATTTATTGTGATTGAATTTTGTTAAGTGTTGACGTTTTACGTCCACCCCGACTTTCTCAAGGTTTGGCAGATGCGGTTCGAAAAAGTACTTTTTATTTATTTCATTTTCATCTACTATAATCTGTATATCTAAATGTCTATACTTTTTGAGTTCGATAAGTTTTGAAATTATTTTTGGATTTGTAAACCAGGCCACAACTATAACAATCGACTTCTTTGCATTGTCAAAGTTCTCCAGAATTACTTGTTCGATGTTTTGCACAAAAACTTCCATAGGCATATATAAATTCTCTTACCGCAAATTAGCTACGCTTTGCTAAATGAGGATACATTTCACGGATTTTTCGCTTCTTCTCTTCCGTGTCAGCTTTATCCAACATTCTCTGATAGACATCTGTTTTCAGATAGTAGGTCTTACCGCCCTCATAAAAATAATCCGATATAAAATCAATAGATAATTCAAGTATAATTGTCATTTCAAGTAATCCGGCACGCTCGAATAGAATTACACTGTCATCTGCTGGATTGTCATCATATTTTATGAAATGTTCTTTAAAGCCACCTGGAATACTTCGCACATGGTCTACAAATTTATATAGTGGGTCTAAAACTAATATCTGAAACAAAGAATCATTATGCCCTTTATCAACCATCGTTTCAACAGTTAATTGATAAAGAAACGATAGGCTATGGGTATGGGTAAATTGTTTATCTGTCAGGGTTAGGTAAGCTTTGCAGAATACTTCTATGTAAAAAACTAAATTATGATAAACTGTGGGAGACAATTTGCTGAGAAGTTCTGAACTATATGAATCCACATCATATACTCTTTCATCATCTACAACCTCAATAGATTTTTCAATAAGGAGTTTAATGACCAGATATTGATTTAAACATGAATTTACCGCCCTGTTATTAGTCATCTTTCGATTCGCAACCAATCCACACGTACTGATCCACGTGTACCCTAAACTGCTTTCTGCCACATGAATTTTTCGGGTAGGGTCATAATAGTAGTACTTCTCTGTAAAGTCATTGTAATTGATCTTTAACAATTCCAAAAGGGCAATAAATAGTTCCCGACTAGCGAACTTAAATCTATCGGCAAATGGCTTTTGTTCGGAAATTCTACTAACTATTTCATCAATATTACTTTCATTGGCTATTAGGATGTACCCTTCTCCCTTTTCAATTATAGTTTCCATCAAATTATTTTTACCTTATGGTGATTCATCTCTATTATTTCTTCCTATAGACACATTCTATGTAACCAGTATTTATTTCTTTATTATTTTCAGCAAAATGTTCTTGTCTTTCTTGTGGGTCAAAAATCTGATATTCATCCAATACTTTTTCAGTCCACTTAGTCTCCAGTTCTCTTATAAACTTTGGTCTAACATTCTGAAATGTATTTGAAAAAATCATTCTCTCAAAATATTGTCCATCAATTAATTCTGTCAAATCACTTTTCGTAAAGAAATGTTTAAAATACTCATGCACACCCGGATCTAAGGAATCATTATAAGAATGTGATTTGAATACACTCTATCGTAAAGTTGAGAACCTTTTTGTGTCCTTGAAACTATGTGAGAAATCATGTCTTTACAATCATCGAGTGAAAAAAATGTAAAAAGTCCGATGCAATAACTACAGAAAATATTTCTTGTGGAATAAGTAATCGAAAGTTTCAAAATGAAAATTTTAGTACTTTATTTGTTGTCTATTATAGTTTGATCTAGTAACAGCCTATTTAATATACAATTACGTTTTCTTAGCAACTTGTTCAGCCCATCTTTTTATTAAAGCGGGCTCATCGCATTCATCTAAGTCCCATTCAAAATTAGAGTTATTTTCTCCTAAACCTTTTGCGTGATAGTAATTCGCCATAATTGCATTCATTTTATTCTTGTGTAACCTATGAGTAGAAACGTTGTCTAATATCAGATGCTTATCTACTATATCGGGTCGGAGTACTATGTTTTGACCTTGATATCCTGTTTGTACACTCGGATATAAAATTCCTGGATGATTCCCTTCGCTCATTAGTAAATCTGCATACGCAACAGCAATTTTATAATCATGATGGCTGCGAACTCGGCGGGCAAACTCTTCACTGAAAAGTTCTAGCTGTCTTAATGCAAGCTCTCTCATTGGCTCATCCATGAGGGCCTGATAATGCTTATAAAAAGACGCAGCGGTTTGTGGATTTTCCTTAATCGCCGCCACGCTAAATACAATTTCTGGTATAATCAATTCCTCATTAGTTCTCCATCTACTCAATGTAAATAGCTCCCCTTCAAGATTGACCGCATCATTATCACCTAACATTACAGAAGTTTCTGCATAAGCAGTCATTCTGTTTTCTTTAATCTTTTCACTTGTGAGAGCACCGTAAAATAAAGGTTGATGCGGTTTGTTAGCTCTCCCGAACTCCGTTAAATGGTTAATTGTGTTCTTATCCGTGATATAGGATAACTCATTCTGCGAAGTAAAAAAAAGCTTATCCTTATTTAATCGTACCCGATCGATGGCCGCACCGTTATGTAATTTCGCTAATGCAATTGGTACATGACGAATAGATTCTTTTATTAATGTTTTAATATCGTCATACTCGATTTCGTTTAATCGATCTCTGTATGATATAATTTCATTTAATGCTTTTTCTTGTGTAGACATAAACTCTATATTTATGCGGGTGACGTTTTAATAGCCAGTTAAGTTAGGCTCAGTAATAACAATTAGAAGTTAAAAATATGTATTTTTCAGCTAACTATGCGGCAGCGAGATTACATTACAGCACTAAAGAAGTTGTAATAAGTTGATTTTATCGCCCAAGTCAATTAAACAATCAATAAAAAGAAATATTATCTTTATGTAGATTTGTAAATTTTCACATGAAAGAATTCGATATATACCTCGACCAAACTAAGACAATTTATGCTGACCTTATCCCAACTTTTCCAGAGTCAAACAATTGGGGGAACTTGAGCAACAAATTTGCATTCATTCTCTATAGGCTTGATTACGATAATAGGTTGCTCAAATCTATATTTGAAAAGATAGCTGACTACAAGGAAAATTTCAACAAACGGAACGGATTGAATACACATGAAACGTCTATTGTGCCATTTATCGAAATTATTCATGTAATATCAGATTTACGCATGATCATAGATGAAATTATTGCGTTACTGTACATATTAGAAAAACGTGCAGAACTCAGTGATTATCCGGACACAATTGACATTGATTCAATTGGAACTTTGTTGGATAAACTTGATAAAGGAGAGCAGAAATATCTCCAGTTTTTTAAGGACTATAAAGACTTCTTGAGATTGGTCAACGACATAACAAATACTTATAAACATTCCTTTATAAATGATCACATAATATTTTTTCGCCAACTCGACGTTCCTACTGTTTACGCAATGAAAAGCGCAAAACATAAGAATAGAAATAAGTTTGATAAGAATGCAAATACACTGATTAGCAACCCTCTTGAAGATATCGTCTCTGAATTTAATAAAATGTTTTTAGACTATAGAGTGCTTATTAAACAGATGGCGCATGATCAAGTTCATAAAGATTATGAAAACAAAAATGGTTAGGTTTTTATCCAAATTTAATTGCCTCGAAGTAAACGACTTGTATCCTAGTCGGGCTGCTGCAATTGCGGTTAGCAGTGTTTAACAGACCTGTCAAGTTATTCTCTGTCGGCTATTCCTAAAACTTTTGTATCTATGCTATATATATCATAAACAACTTTTGCCTTATTTCGGGTACGTTTATCGTTCGAAACAAAATAATCACAATATGCAGCATAAGCTGAATGCGCAGCATCTTGGGCTCTAGCAAAATTTGACTTTACGGTGTATTCGTCCTTCCAATAACCAATTAAATCTAATACTTCAAAAGTTCCGACCATCTTAGCAAATGTTGAAGCGGAAGTCTTATTCACAATTTTTGATGCCTGTTCAATTAGTTCAACTAACGTCAAATTACCAAAAGCCTCTTTTTTAGAGTGAATTTGTTTTACAACTTCTTTTGCAGAATAATTATTTATTTTCTTTGGATCAATTTCTAATAGAGTCCTAAATAATAATCTTTGATCTTGATCAACAGAATTAACTAAAGGCTTTTGCAATCTACCCACACCTAAACCATTAGTATGATACTGATGTCGTTCAAAAATCTCTTCTGGGCTAACTATTTGTCTTGAAACTTGGTGGGAAATATCATCTGTGAAAAGAAAATTATTTCCAGTAATTTTGCTGATAGTATTGAAACGTTTGGATAATTTTTGGAGAAAATCATTTCCGGACATTTCTTCGGCCTCAATAATATGCGTAGAGGAATAAAAAATGGTTTTTATTTCGTCTTGAAATAATTTGTTTAAGTCATCAATTGATAGTTTCCCATCCTCGATATCAATTATGACATTGTTATCTAAATATGCTACCATAGTTAATCTTTCTTCTATTTATAGGATATGTGTCTGTGCACATATAGGAAAATTCAATTCAATGCATTCAGAAAAACACTACATCAAATCACGCTCAATATAGTGGTTTCAGTTTAAACTACATCCAGTACGTATTGCTTACAATGATTATGGATTTTTGAAAGGGTATTTAATAGCTCATTTAAATCAAGTCTTTCACCACGAAATATTAGAGAATTATCAAATGAGTTATACCCCCTGTGACCATTGCTGCCCGAACCTTCTCTGAGCGATGGATTCATTGCTAAGTCAATATAGACGCCGCTATACTGATCCCCACACCACTCCTCTACTCTTTCATCATAATGTTCAAAAAAAGCATTACGAAATTTACGGTTAGACAGAATACTGTTGTTTTCTACATTAAGTAACTCTCGTAGTCTTTCGCCACGGATTTTATATTTACTGATAGGCCAAAGAATTTTAGAAACATTTCCGGCAGCTACAAGTATAGATTGAATAGAGCACCAAACCTCGACTCTATCAAAGCTTGTTTTCGTGCCGTCCAAACGTTCAGCAGCTCTATCCGCGATTTTAGATTGCAGTAGAATTTCACTAATAAAAATCATATCCTGAAATTCTTTCATACGACTCAAAGGGCTATTATAATTAATTTATTGATATACAGCTAAATTAATTAAATTCTGCTAATTAATATTGAAATACCATACTCCAATAAAGAACAATCCTGCTAAGATCAACATGATAGAGAGAGAGACACAAATATTTTTTCGATTAGTAGAGTCACCAGAGCTTTATTATAATTCTCAAACCGTTGCATACCTCCATGTGTCCGTCGGTGGAACCTCCGCCTTCCAATAATATACCTAATGATAAACCCTGAAAAGGTAAGTATAATTCCTAAGATGAGTATAGTGATATCAGAGCGTTCCATAGCTTAGTTTCTTTAAATCACTAATTTACGGATTATCAAATGGAAGTCAGTCGCAAAAAGAGCTTATTTATCGGTATAGTAGTACTTATCTTCAGCATCGCCATATTTTTTCTCTACCATGGAGAAAAAATCAGATACTTTAATTTGCTTGTAGAAACAAATTGTATTGAGAGTTGAAACCGGGATTTTATATCCTTCCTTTTCATTTATTTTTCGAGCTATAGCTTCATGGACTCCATGCTGCTTACCCCATTTTCTAAATGACTCAATTTCTTTCATCCATTCATCTCTAATAAAATTGCAAACATGCTTATCTACTAGGAAAACTTTAGTTTTCTTAGTTTCATTCGATTGCTTTGCATTACTATTTTTTAGAGCCATAATGACAAAAGAATAGAATATTGATAATTTTTCTGCACACGATAGTGTGCAATTCGGAATAATATTCTATATTTGTTATCAAATACATATATTTGCGATACTTCAAATGAAATTGAAGCATTCGCTTTGAACCCGCATCAGAAAACTGGTAATTTTTAGCACGCGGGATGATAAGTGCCAATGCTCACGCCATACGGCGTGGGCTCACTTATTCGCGTGCCGGTATACCAGTACCTCTGATGCAGTAAGCTGAGTTTAAACCCACGCCTCCTTTTTAGGGAGACTTTGTCCTGCTCATCTTATTCTTAGCAATGTTTGTGTCGCGTTGTAGCAATACTTCATGATGGACGCGTATAAGAAAAAATGCTTTTCTGTTCCTTCAGGTTCATGCCCTTTGAACCCCACGCGCCATGCTGCAATACCCGGAGCAGACTTCGGTGATATTGGTAAAATAATGACTAACCTATTATCAACCAGTAAATACCTATGCCCATGAGAAACTGACCAAACTAACCAGACACAAATTAAAAAAGCCCTCTGCTGCTACTTGGCGGTCGCGCAGAAGGCCTGAGAAAACAAAACTTTCGTTTCATTAACAATTCAAAATTATGAAAATAATTTCATTGGATAAGGGCTGCTTTGCCTTTATTTTAGGGCTTTTGCTGTGGTGCAGCCACATGCATGCCAACTACATTAATCCTGCTTATCATTCAGTATTCTGGCAGTCAACCGTTTCGGGTATCGTGTCGGATGCTTCGGGGACACTTCCCGGTGTTATCGTTACGGTGAAGGGTACACAAAGGTCATCTGTATCGGACAAGGACGGAAAATACTCCGTTGCTGCAACAGTTGGCGATACACTGGTCTTTTCATTTATGGGATACAAAGACCAGGAGCAGGCTGTACTATCGACAGTTCACGATATTACACTCACCGAAGACAGCCTGGAGCTTGAGGGGGTTACCATCAACGCGGGGTACTATTCGGTAAAGGACAAAGAGAAGACCGGCAGTATTGCGAGGATAACCAGTAAGGAGATTGAGACGCAGCCTGTAACCAATATTTTAGCCACCATGCAGGGCCGTATGGCGGGAGTTAGCGTCACCCAGACCACTGGGGTGCCCGGCGGTGGCTTTGATATTCAGATTCGCGGGCAGAACAGCCTCCGCTCGGAAGGTAACAGCCCATTGTATGTAATCGACGGTGTCCCCTACTCCTCTGAAACGGTCGGTAACGTAAGGAGCAATACGATCCTCCCTTTCACTTCGAGTCCGCTCAACAGCATTAATCCCGGTGACATCGAAAGCATTGAGGTCTTAAAGGATGCGGATGCTACTGCGATATATGGCTCGAGGGGTGCCAACGGGGTCGTGCTCGTCACCACAAAAAAAGGGAAGCAGGGCCCAACAAGGTATAACCTCTCCTACTCGCACGGCTTAGGGAAAGTGACAGGCTTCATGGAGATGATGGACACGGAGCAATATGTTGCCATGCGTGAGGAAGCATTTGCAAACGATGGTATCGGGTTCGGTGAAGCGGACTATGATGTCAACGGGGTTTGGGACCGTAACCGTTATACCGACTGGCAAAAAGAACTCTTGGGCGGCACTGCGGAATTCACCGACCTTCAGGGGTCTGTATCCGGAGGTTCCGAACGGACGCAATTTATTTTAAATACCAACCTGCATAAGGAGACAACCGTTTTCCCTGGCGATTACAGTTATAAAAAAGGGAATGTAAGGCTCAGCCTGTCCCATAGCTCCTCAGACGACAGGTTCAGGTTAAATGCAGTGGCCGGCTATACGGCACAGAAAAACAACCAGCCCGGTGTGGACCTGACTCGGGTTGCCCTTGTGCTTGCTCCAAATGCACCGGCATTATATGACAGGCAGGGTAACCTGAACTGGGAGGGCAGTACTTGGGAAAATCCCTTAGGTGCACTTGAAGGCAAGTACAGGTCAAGGACGGGCGACATGATTGCTAATACGATGCTGTCCTACCGCTTATTCGGCGATGTTATTCTGCGTTCCAGTTTGGGATATACGGAAACGGCCCATCAGGACAGCAGGACGCAGCCTTCAACCATGTACGACCCCGCATTTATGCTCGGCAGCGAATACTCTTCCATAGTAAGCAACAGCACGCGCAGGTCTTCATGGATCGCTGAGCCCCAGGTTCAGTGGTCATTCGCTTCGGGACGCTCGAAAGTCGAGGCGCTGGCAGGGGCAACCTTCCAGGAACTTAATGGCAGGCAGCTTGTACTGGAAGGAACGGGATTCACGAGCAATGCGCTGATTGACAATATTGCCTCGGCGCGCACTGTTGTAGCGATTACCGACAGTGACTATATCTATAAATATATGGCGGTTTTCGGGCGGCTGAATTACAGCTGGGACGGACGCTATATCCTCAACCTGACCGGAAGGCGCGACGGGTCAAGCCGGTTTGGGCCGGGTAAGCAATTTGCGAATTTCGGTGCTGTGGGCGCTGCATGGCTTTTCTCAAGGGAAAAATGGTTCGCCGGCCAGGATGTCCTCAGCTTCGGTAAGATACGGGGCAGCTATGGTTCAGCCGGTAATGACCAGATTGGAAATTACCAGTTTTTAAATACCTATGCCTCGACGGGGATTGCCTACGGTGGTGTGGTCGGCGTTGCCCCTCTTCGTCTGTATAATCCCGACTTTGGCTGGGAAACCAACAAAAAGCTGGAGGCTGCGGTTGAAGTCGGATTTTTTAAAGACAGGATTTTCGTGACTGCCGCTTTTTATGATAACAGGTCGTCGAACCAGCTGGTCGGAATTCCATTGCCTGCAACAACGGGCTTTGCAACGGTACAATATAATCTGGATGCAGTCGTGCAAAACCGTGGGGTTGAATTCACGCTTTCAACCGTGAATTTCCACAGGGACGATTTTCGGTGGGAAACCCACTTTAATATTTCTTTCTCCAAAAATAAGCTGCTTTCCTTCCCTAACCTTGAGGGGTCGACTTACCGTAACCAATTGGTGATCGGGGAACCGTTGAACATCAAGAAAATGTATCATTTTACGGGGCTGAACAGGGAAACCGGGCTATATGAGTTTGAAGATGTGAATGGTGACGGGCAATTAACGGCTGCTCAGGATATGAAAACGGTTGTGGATTTTAATCCTGAATTCTTCGGAGGCGTTCACAACACGCTACGCTATAAAGGGTGGGAGCTTGATTTCCTCTTCCAATTTGTAAAACAGCAGAATTATAGCGAAGAATATAATGTCGGATTGCCCGGCATGTCAGGTAATCAGCCGGCATCTTTGGTGCATAGGTGGCAGAACCCAGGGGATAGCGGCCCATTCCAGCAGTACAGTACCGGTATAAATGCAGGAGTTGCGGATGCGGCATCGCGGTACTATGAAAGCGATGCCATCGTAAAAGACGCTTCTTTCATCAGGCTGAAGAATGTTGCCCTATATTATAATGTCCCAAAGGAATGGCTTGGCGGCCTGCAGGCCAGGATATCCGTTACGGGGCAGAACCTTCTGACATTTACACCCTACAAAGGGCCTGACCCTGAATTCAGGTTTACAGGCTATCTCCCACCCCTTCGGGTCTTAACTACCGGTATCAGTCTAACCTTTTAAATTATGCTATCATGATATTACTTAAAGAAAATAAAATTATTGCCATCCGGAAACTGGCAAGCAGCGCAATGATGCTGTTATTATCAGCATGCATAATAATATGCGCAATATCCTGCGAGGATTTTGTTGAAGTGGAACCCCCTGCTTCGCAGCTTTCCGCCCATGCTGTATTCGATGATAAGACAACCGCAGATGCCGCAGTCGCCGCTATTTATGCAAGGATGCGGGATAACGGGATGCTGTCGGGGAATAGCCTGTCCATAACCGTAAAAATGGCAGCGTACGCTGATGAACTGGATTTCTTCGGGAGTGGCGGAAATTCAACCGCTCCCTTTTTCAATACCACATTACTGCCGGTAAACAATGAGATAAACAACTGGTGGAAGCAGGCCTACAATCAGGTATATATGTGTAATGCAGCTATAGAGGGCATAAGTGCCTCGACGGCAATCCCGCAGCCCGATAAGGACCGGCTGCTTGGCGAAGCCTACTTTGCAAGGGGCGTTTTGCATTTTTACCTGGCTAACCTCTTCGGGGATGTACCCTACGTCACTATCACGGACTTTCAGCAAAATGCTGTAATATCAAAATTGCCGGTAACAGCAATCTATGCTAATGTGGAGGCAGACCTTCTCACGGCTTCTGATTACCTTCCGGAAGAATACAAGGACGCGACGCGCAGCAGGCCAAACAAATACGCTGCAATGGCAATATTGTCTCGTGTATACCTCTACTGGGAACGTTGGGCAGAGGCCTCTGATGCCGCTTCCTTCGTTCTGAATAATGAAACGCTCTATACTTGGACGGCTGACCTGGGCACGGTCTTCTTAAAAGACAGCCCCACCACGGTATGGCAGTTCGTACCACCATTGGAAGGAAGGAATACGCCTGAAGGCGGTGCCTTTATATTTTTTGCAGGGCCACCCACGGAAATTGCCTTGGATGATAATCTTGTAGAGGCTTTCGACCCTGCGGACATCAGGAAAAGCACTTGGATCAAAGCGCTCACCAATGGTACTTCGACATGGCATCATCCGTTTAAATATAAGGAGAAGAACCCCACAGCTACTTCCCTGGAGTTTTCCATACAGCTAAGGACAGCGGAATTGTACCTGATCCGTTCCGAAGCCCGGGCAAGGCAGGGCGAGCTGGTCAACGCGTTGGAAGACCTTAACAGGATACGTAATACTGCCGGCCTGCCGGATACGGTTGCGCAGACACAGGAAGACATTCTGGAAGCGATTTTGCAGGAGCGCAGGTTCGAGCTGTTTACTGAGGGAGGCCATCGGTTCTTTGACCTGAAAAGGGCAGGCAGGCTCGATGATGTATTAGGCACAGCCAAACCCGGATGGGATACCACAGACAGGCTACTCCCCTTGCCTGAGACCGAATTGGTCCTGAATCCCAATCTTCTTCCGCAAAATCCTGGTTATTGATTATGGGTATGATACGTATAAAGATTAATATGACCCTCATTTTGCTCGTGTCCCTGAGTGTGGCAATGCCATGCTTGGGGCAGGCAATTGGTAAAAAATATCTGTCACAGGGCGATTACGGGCTTTGGTGCACTGCAGTTCCGAAAGGCATATCGGGGGAGGGCAAGTGGATAAGCATCCACCTCGGCTATGAAAGCGGCCTGGACACGCTTGCCCTGATCAACAGCAGCGGAGACAGGAAATATGATATTGCCGGTGCCAGTAATGGAATTTTTGCCAGCTCATGGTTTTTTGCATCCGATGACAAGGAAAGGCTGGTCGGGGTTAATCTTACCGACAGCTCTACAGAGATTACCGAAAAGGTAAAGCGATATAAATTTGCTGCCCAATCTAATCTGCTGATCACAGTCTTGACAGGTTCGGATGGAGACTCATTGGTGGTGCGCGAACCGGGGAAAAAACCTGTGCTTCGTGTCGGCAGGATAGCGGGGTATGCTATTAACAGTAAAGGCACCGGCATCATTGTATGCACAGCAAATGCGGATAGCCAGGAATTACGTATTTACGATCTTCTGCTCATGGATTATTATACGGTAATCGATGCATCGGAGTCGGACACCTTCACGAATTTTGTCTGGCAGGACAATGGGTTGGGCTTTACTTTTATGAAAGTGCCACGGCCTGCTACTGCTATGGTAAATCCGGTATTAAAATACTATAATTCGGAACAAAAAAAGCTATACAGCCTTGACTTACAACACCATGGACAGGAATTTGCCTGTAAAAGACTTAATATGCAGGAGCATGGAAATGTGTCCATAGTAAATCACGGTAAAACCATACTGGTTAAGGTGATGGAACTGCAAAGGGATGCAGCAGATAAATCTGCAGTGCAGGTATGGAACGGAGCGGACACTTACATCTATCCGGTACCGCGGTTTGATGATGGCTCAGTGAAGCCTGATAAGGTTGTTGCCTGGGAAATCATGGATGATAGGCTGACAATAATGACTGATAGTATTTTTAGTGATATTATGATGCCCGCTGGGCAGGCGCATTTGATAAAAAGCAACCCCGGGGCATATGAGCCGCAGTATAATTATGATACGCCGCGTGACTACGTTGCCGTAAACTTGGAAACACTGCAGGAAACAGTAATTGTCAGGAACCAGCCCGGCGAGTGGGGCAAGGTTTCACTGTCTCCCGGCGGCAAATACTTTACATATTTTAAAGACGCGCACTGGTGGTGCTATGATGTAAGTAAAGGTACAAGCACCAACTTAACAAGGTTGATTGATAGTCAATTTGCCATAGATGATGGTGATTATCCCTTTGACCTGCTGGCTCACGGAAATCCCGGATGGACATCGGATGATAAAGAGATATGGCTGTATGATAAATACGATATATGGAGCATAGAAATTGAGAAGCTTAGGGTAAAGCGGATTACTTATGGCCGTCAAAAAAGCATACGGTACCGTATCATACCTTCAGATGAGAGCCAAAGGCCTGTAAAAAATTACGACGGATTTACCTCAGGAAGGTTAGATCTCAGGTCAGGGGTGTTTATCGAAGCTGTCGGGGAAAATTTTTTTGGTCTTTACCTCTATGCAAGTACTGGTAATCTGAGAAAGATATATGAAGGGTCGCTAAAAATATCGATGCCCTACAAGGCAACGGATGGAAAATCGGTTATTTATCTCGAACAGGATTACGATGTGCCTCCGCGTATACGATTAGCGGGCAAAGGAAAAGACGGTATCGTGTATCAAAGTAACCAACAACAAAACCGCTACCATTGGGGTAAATCCAAAGGGGTGAAATACCGTAACGCAAGGGGTGAGGAACTTACAGGGGCGCTCTTTTATCCCGCTGGTTACTTGCAGGGCAAAAAATACCCGATGATCGTGCATGTATACGATAAGCAGGCATCCAAAGTGCATGACTATGTCAACCCATCGCTTTACAGCGGTAATGGATTTAACGTCTCCAATTACACGTTGAATGGCTTTTTTGTCCTGTTACCGGACATTACATACGAATTGGGTAACCCTGGCATATCAGCCGCAGATTGTGTTACCGCGGCAGTAAGGAAAGTAATTGCGACTGAAGATATTGATGCTTCAAAAATTGGGCTTATAGGCCATTCCTTCGGTGGCTACGAAGTGGATTTCATCATTACGCAAACCGACATTTTTGCCGCGGCGGTAGCCGGGGCAGCAATAACTAATCTTTCAAGCAGTTACCTGTATGTCTCCTGGAATTATGGCAAGCCGAATTTCTGGCACTATGAGGCAGGGCAGCTGAGGATGCACAAGCCATTGTTTTCAAATTTTCTTGGTTATATTGAAAACTCCCCAATATATCATGCCGGTAAAATAAAGACCCCGCTATTGTCCTGGGCAGGGGAAGAGGACCGTCAGGTCCATTACACGCAAAGTCTGGAATTCTATCTCGCGCTAAGACGGCTTGGGAAAAAGCATGTGATGCTTATTTATCCCGGACAGCGTCACGTGTTGACAGATACTGTATCCCAGGCGCATCTGACAAAAAGCATCTATGACTGGTTTGGGCATTACCTGAAAGGTGAGCCGCTCCCTGAATGGGCATTGCCTGACCGACCACACTAAAAAGTAATGCAGTTCCTTTCGGAACTGCATTTTTTTAATTATTGTTGTGGTCTCCAGACTTCAATAACACAGGAAGTCTGGCTCTGGTTCGGAGCAAAGACCTGCTGTGCCCCCGGCTGGGTGGATACGCGGCAAAGATTGCCGGTATTGAAATCTTCGCACATGTAAGTTACGCTAAGGTCGCAGGCCCCGGCTGCATTCGCTTTTTTATGAGCAGGGATCAGTGCTGCGGTTTTAGCATTTTTTTCGGCAGCATTCGAGGTGAATGCTCCGGCAATAGCAAGCCCGAAAGCGGCTATTGACATCACTTGTTTAACTGAAATTGTTTTCATAATTTAAAAATTTATGGATGGTGATTTACTCTTTTACAGGTTTTCAATCTTCCCCTGATACTGCGCTGTATATTGTAATGCTCTATATCCTTTTCAGAATAGACCTGCTGAGCTTGTAGGCAATCAGCTTATTGCCGATAAATGCATAAAAATAGTTTCCATACACAAAAAAATTCCTCAGCTTTTTTCCTTTATCGTGATAGATATAAAAACTGGAAATGTACTCTTTGTTTATGTAATCATAAACGTCAATGATGCTTGCCTGTTCCCATATTTCAATATCCTCATATTTGCCAATCAACTGAGAGTTTATGAATAACAGGTTACCATATACCCCGCTTGTTTTATTGACCATAAGGGGCGGCGCCGAAAATTTTTTCTCGTTCCTGCTTTCTATAGTTGCAACTTCAATTTTCGCCTGGCTTGTGGTATCTATCGTGTTACCCATCCATTGGATTTGGAGGTCGTTGTCAGCTACGATATATTCGTTTCGGTAGTGGTATACATAAACCAGCTTTTTAGTAGTGTTATCGTAGTGAAGGCGGCCATCAACATCGAATATTCCGTCAATTTGCTTTTCCAGCAGGCCGGGCTGTATGTGTGACCGCATGCCTGCTTCAATCGACAAAGCCGCAAGCTCGCTTTCGTTCGTAGCGGGATCAATTGTCCTGAAAGCTAATCTATTGGTGCTTACCAACTGAGGCTGTGAAAATTTCACATCACCCGACCAGGATTTACTGCCGGTACGGCTGCTGAGCTTACCTGTATAGATAAGGGAGGCGACACCATCTGCTAAGGCAAAATAATCATTATCGACTAACAGTGATGGTGATTTAAAATCAGGGGTCTCATGAATCGATAAGGTATACTGTTTTTTGGTTTTAAGTAAGGTGTCAAACTCTGTAATGAGCAAAGGGGCCGTACTGTTTCCAAGGATAAGTTTATCGCGGTTACGACCTGCATAATAGAAGGAATTATACTGAAGGTCAGCCTCAAAGGCCTTAAAGCTGTCAGGGACATACCGTCTTATGAAATTGTTTCTGGTATGGATTATGCTTTCAGACCAGCTGAACAATGCCATCAACAGTCCGCAGCCGGACAACCCTAAAACAGCAAGCAGCCAGTAGTACTTATATTTTTTCATTTCTGTGGGTTTTAATGGGAATGATCTGTGATTGAAGTACTATGGCAACCGCCGCGAGGATTACAAAGGACAGATTGAAGAGCAGATGGGTATTCCAACCCATTTTCTCCAGGATGCCACCACAGGAACACGGGGTGTAGGAGCTGAAATGCAGGAGTATATAAATATAGGCTGTAAACATTATCATGAGCGTGTAGCCACTGAATAATGCCAACACCTTTGTCCTTGAAAACAGGAGCAGAAATGATATGATGATTTCCGTTGCAGGCACCAGCCACGCCAATACGCCAGCAAAGGCACTGAGCAGCGGCGACTGCCCTATTTGTACCCTGAAGTTTTCATAATCCAATACTTTACTGACGCCGGCATATACGAACAGGATGATGTACAGTATACATATAAAATCAATTATTATCTTTTTATAACCGGTTGATTTCATTTGAGCTAAAGTTTTATACTGCCAAATTACTATACGCAGTTAATCATAAGGTTGCTCAAATGATGCAAGATACTTTCAATATACAGCCAATTATCTGTATTCTTTTTTACAGGAAAGGCTGTCAATTGACAGCCTTATTCTATTTGCTAACGGTCAGGGCATTCAACTTGTCGCTCAGTTCAACAAGCCCTGCTTTCTGGAGGCATTCAATCGCAATGTCCTTCAGTTCCGACAGTGTTTCAGAGGGAGCGTTTGCAAACACATTCATTTCTTTCTCATCCCCTTTCGCGGACAGGCCACGCTCAATCACATGGTTCAGGAGCAATACATTTTTTCGTGAAATCTTAAGGTCAATCTTCACCGTCTCATTCATGCCCGGGATACTCAATATGGTATCAAAAACCTGGGCCACTTCATTTGTTGTCATCATAAGATCCTCATTTTAAATTAAGTCGTACATAACCCAAATGTACAGATGTCTCTTCAGAGTTTGCCCGTCAAAAAATTCCCAGGATAGGCGGGTGACGATACGCATGATTACTTTAGCACAGAAAATTATATAGGATTGCAATTAGCAAGTATAGACAGTTGCAAGGTTGGAAAAAACCTGCCCGCTTCGCGCAGGATATTTCCCTTTGCATTTGGCGAAAAAGCATGTGCTTCCTCATGGTCGCTATGCACTTTCGCAAGACTTTGAAAATCTTCAAGGTGAAATAAATGCCTTTACAGCTCATAAAATGATAGGTCAGCAGAGGCAATTTTTCCTTGTAAGCTCACAGTGGCTGAAAGAGTCTCATTAAGAAGATTGCTGTTTCTGTTGCAATCGGCAAGATGAACGGTTGTATCACAACCGGGATCTTGCCACCCGTGCACTCGGAACTCGTTGGGTGGGTATTGCTGAAGGATTTTGGATGTTTGAATGAGATTGATATACGATGGAAGAGAAAAACAACAGGACAAAGTGGGTGCATCTCAGGCTGACACCCTCCGAATACAGGCAGCTGCATTCCAGGTTTCAGAAGACCACATGCCGTAAGCTTAGTGACTATTTGAGGGCTGCCCTTTTTGACAGGACAGTCACTACAAAATACCGGAATACATCCATTGATGATGCAATTTCAGAGATGGCAGTCCTGAATAAAGAGCTCAATGCGATCGGTACAAACATCAACCAAATGGCAAAAAGGATGCATACGATTCAATTGCCTGAAATGGCATCCTGGCTATTGCAGTTCGATGCGCATAGCACACAATATTTCATAAAGATGGGCGAGGTCAAAAGCCTCCTTGGTAAGTTGAGTGAAAGATGGTTGCGGTGATTAAGGTGAGCCATTCTATACATCGCATCCTCAACTATAATGAGAACAAGGTAAAGCAGGATAAGGCGGTCTGTATGGCCGCAGGCAATTTTCCTGTGGATGCTTCACAGCTCAGCTTGGGCATGAAGCTGAAACGCTTTGAAAAACAGATGGGCCTCAATACAAATGTGAAACGGAACAGTGTCCACATCTCTTTGAATTTTGATGCTTCCGAAAAAGAGATGGCTACCGAAAAGTTGTTGGCGATTGCCGGAATGTATATGGAAAAGATCGGTTTTGGCAAACAGCCTTACCTGGTCTACCAGCATCATGATGCCGGGCACCCGCACATCCATTTGGTCACCACAAATATCGAAGCCGATGGTAACAGGATTGACCTTCACCACCTGGCTATACGGAAGTCGGAACCGGCAAGAAAAGAAATTGAAATAGCCTTTGGGTTGGTAAAGGCACAAGGTAGGAAAAATCAGGTTTTCGACTTGGGGCAGGGCGCTGTCAAAAAAGCGGAGTATGGAGTTTCAGAGACCAGGGCAGCCATACAGAATGTGCTTGAGGCAGTGCTGTACAAGTATCGCTTCACAAGCCATTCCGAATTCAATGCGGTATTGGGACTATACAATGTCAGGGCCGATCAGGGAAGCGAAAATTCGAGGGTGCGCCGGCATGCGGGGCTTCTCTACCGAATACTCGATGGTAATGGCAATCCGGTTGGTGTCCCCATTAAAGCGAGCCTTTTTTATAACAGCCCTACCCTGGCAAAACTATCCGGGAAATTTACGGCAAACAGCATCATAGGGCAGCAGCATAAAACCAGGATTAAGAATGCTATAGACAAGATATCGCAGGGTACCGCAAAGATAGGAATGCAGGAAATGGAAATAATTCTGGGCCGTGATGGGATTAGCATAATGAAGCGGGAAAGTAGCGAAGGATTCCTGTATGGCATCACATTCATCGATCATAAGACCGGGGGTGTTTTCAACGGCAGCGCATTAGGTAAGCAATATAGTGCAAAGCAAATGCAGGAACGCTTCCCTATGACTGCCGAAGTGGGTATCAGGGCAGCCGGAAATACTCAGGGCTTCCAAAACGATCCTGCTTTTTTAGCCTTGGAACGCATGGCTGTGGCTAACCCAGCGTCAGCACCGCTGCTTCAGGACATTATCCATATCGCCAGGCAGCTTACAACATCGGAACAGCCTATGGATTTTGTACCCGGCCAATTAAAGAAGAAGAGGAAAAAAAGAAAAAAGGGGCCATCCAATAATCAATAAACAAGGATACCATGCAGACAGGGGAAAATGAACAGGCGTTAAGAAAGATTCTTGACATGACCAGGCTGATGAGCCTCATCATACTTTTTTTGCACTTCTATTACCATTGCTATAGCGCTTTCCTCTTTTGGGGAATGCAAAGCGGCCTTACCGACAGGATACTGGCAAATGTGGAAGCCACAGGGTTGCTGACATCCATACTTAAGCCAAAGCTGTTTGCTTTGGGGTTGCTGATAATATCATTATTCGGTGCCAGGGGGCGCAAGGATGAAAAACTGAATGCAAAGACGGCTTTAGCATATATAATTGCAGGTCTGGTTCTTTATTTCACAGCTGCGCTATTGCTCGGACTCGGGATGGAGGCGCAAGCCACTGCCCTGCTCTATATGGTTATAACAGTCGCCGGTTATCTGATGTTGCTCTCCGGCGGGACACTGCTGTCAAGGCTTATCAGGCGGCAGCTTGACGCAAAGGATATTTTCAATAAGCTTAATGAAACTTTTCCGCAGGAAGAGCGGTTGCTGGAGAACGAATTTTCGATTAACCTGCCTGCAAGGTATCGTCTGAAAGACAGGGTTCGTAACAGTTGGATAAACATCATCAACCCGTTCAGGGCATTAATGGTACTCGGTACGCCCGGTTCGGGTAAATCTTATTTTGTGATCCGCCACGTCATAACCCAGCACATCCGCAAAGGCTTCTCCATGTTCGTGTATGATTTTAAGTTTGATGACCTCTCCCGCATAGCGTATAATACCTGGCTGCAGCACAAAGATAATTATGCCGTCCCTCCCAAATTCTATGTGATCAATTTTGATGACCTCAGCCGGACCCACCGGTGCAACCCTCTGGAGCCTTCATCGATGACGGACATCACGGACGCGGCAGAATCGGCACGTACCATCCTGATGGGGCTGAACCGGGAATGGATCAAAAAGCAGGGTGACTTTTTTGTGGAATCCCCGATCAACTTTCTGACAGCCATAATCTGGTACCTTACGCGGTATAAGGAGGGTATCTTCTGTACCCTGCCACATGTTATCGAACTGATGCAGGCCGATTATGACAGCCTGTTCACATTGCTGCGCACGGAGAAGGAAATCGAGGTGCTGATCAACCCTTTCGTCAATGCCTACCTTAACGATGTCATGGAGCAGCTTGAGGGCCAGATCGCATCGGCAAAAGTAGCTATGGCGCGGCTGTCGTCCCCGCAATTGTACTATGTGCTTTCCGGCAATGATTTCAACCTCGACATCAATAATCCTGAAGACCCCAAGATTGTCTGTATGGGAAACAACCCGCAGAAGATACAGATTTACGGGGCGGTGCTGTCCCTGTATGTGAACCGCCTCGTCAAGCAGGTCAATAAAAAAGGGAAACTGAAAAGCAGCCTTGTCTTCGATGAATTCCCAACCATTTACCTCAACAATATGGACAGCCTGATAGCAACTGCCAGGAGCAATAAGGTAGCTACCTGCCTTGGCATCCAGGACTTCAGCCAGCTGCGCAAAGACTATGGCCGCGAACAGGCGGATGTCATCATGAACATAACCGGAAACATCATCAGTGGGCAGGTTACAGGTGATACGGCTAAGCAATTATCAGAACGTTTCGGCAAAATCATGCAGGACCGCGAGAGCCTTTCGATTAACAGCAATGATACGTCCATCAGCCGCTCCAAGCAACTTGAATCGGCGGTACCGGCATCAAAGATAGCTTCGCTTTCCTCGGGAGAGTTTGTAGGGATGGTGGCCGATGACCCGCAGTGCAAAATAGACCTGAAGACCATTCATTGTGAAATCGTGAACGATCATGAAGCGCTTCAGAAAGAAGAAGCGGGCTACAGGGATATTGAGGCGATACGGAAAATTGACAACAGTATGGTGCAGCGTAATTACCAACAGGTGAAGCAGGACATACAGGACATCATCCATTCGGAAATGGAAAGGCTTTTGGCCGATCCCGCACTGGCCTACCTGGTGGTGCGGAAATAATCAATCAACTAAACTAAATACGATATGCTAGAAAATCAATTTGCAGAAATTGCGAGTCTGATCAGGTCCTCACGCACTAATGCCCTAAAAGTGGTCAATACAATACTTATTGATCTTTACTGGAGGATAGGCCAATACATACATGCCCGCATTGAAAGTACAGAATGGGGCCAATCCGTAGTTGCGGAACTGTCTGCTTACCTCCAGGCATCTGAACCCGGAATCAAAGGATTTTCAGATAAGAACCTTTGGAGAATGAAGCAATTTTATGAGGCCTATAAAGACTATCCAAAACTCTCAACACTGTTGAGAGAAATTAGCTGGTCACACAACCTTGCCATATTCTCTCGGTGCAGGACCATTGAGGAAAAAGAATTTTACCTTAGGGCAGCCAAGGAAGAAAAGTATAGTTTCAGGGATTTGGATAGGCAGATAGCTGCTGGGCTTTTTGAGCGGACAACGATAGGCAATGCAAAACTCTCAACAGTGTTGAGAGAAATACACCCTGAAGCGGTAAATGCTTTCAGGGACAGCTATATATTTGATTTTTTGAACCTCCGGGAGGCCTATAATGAAAGCGACCTGCAAAAAGGGCTGATTCGCCAAATGAAAGATTTTATACTGGAACTTGGGAAAGACTTCCTGTTCTTTGGGGAAGAATATAAGCTTCAGGTGGGGAGCAGCGATTTTTATATCGACCTGCTTTTCTATCACCGCAGCCTGCAATGCCTGGTCGCTTTCGAGCTGAAAACTGATAAATTCAGGCCGGAGCATTTGGGCCAGCTTAATTTCTACCTTGAGGCACTCGACCGTGATGTCAAGAAACCAAATGAGAATCCCAGTATCGGCATCCTGCTGTGTAAGCATAAGGATAATGAAGTTGTGGAATATTCCCTTAGCCGCAGCCTTTCCCCTACAATGGTCGCGGAATATAAGACCAAACTTCCTGATAAGAAAATGCTGCAGCGCAAACTGGGCGAGATTTTAAATGAAAAATAGCCTGGCCAGAGCAGCCTATAATTTATAGAAGTATAACAACAGCTTCAAGTGTATGCTGCTCAACATAGGTACGGATTAGCTCAACGGCCTCATCCCTTCGGTCGGTCGTGAAAAAATTGATATGGTGCAATTCATCCTCGTCATCGATATGGATAATATCGGTGTAGCCTCCTGCGATCAGGCTGCCTTTCAGACTCATGATTTTCCTTTCGTATTCTTTTTTCAGCTCCTTATTGATCCGTAGCCTAATCGTTTTGTCCATTGCTTACTGTCGTGGTGTAATTAATTTTTTATCTGTTTCAGGGCTTTAACTTCGTCACGGATGCCCAGGAGAAGTTCACGTATGCTTTGGGGGCTGAGGCTATCCGGCTCAAACTCCGTTGTGGCAATGCTGCAGGCATACTCCCAGATTTCGAGCACATCGGATGCCTTTACGCTGTAAGGCTCATAGAATGTATTATCGGAAATCAGCATCAGGCTGTTCTTTCCATTTCTGTTGAGCCGCTTGTAAACGATGCCTTCATTTTTAGTCAGCAGTATATAAGTTTTTCCATCCCTGACATCACCGAGCTGCTCTACATAACGCCCTATGATGAAAGATCCTTCCTTATGGGGAGGCATAGAATCACCCGCGACCGGGAACGCCCTGAACTTTCCATTACTCAAAAAAGGCAATGAGATATGCTGGAGGGTCTCAATGAATTCCGGGTCGCTGTAACCGCTGAGGTATCCGGCCCTTGCCCTGTGCGGTATGATTTCAATCGTATTTTCCCCCTGCGCATCCACGGCAATCGGTAAGAGGATGCGGTTGTCGTCCATTTTCATCAGTGAATCAAGGTCTATTTTACGGATGTCCGCGGTCAACAGGAGGTCGATGCTTACATGGTAATACCTTGAAATCTGTACCAGTATCTCATGTGGCGGCTGGGACTTCCCTTCTTCATATTTTGCAAGCCTGTCACGGCTTATAGAGAGGCTCTCAGCGACGATTGACTGCGAAACCTCTTTTTTCATCCTGAGATGCCTGATATTGTCAGAGAATAAAGACATAAGCGTTTTGGGATTATTTATCCCTGCAAATATATATTATTTTGGGAATATCTGTCCTAATTTTGTTCCGTACAAAATGTAATGATTATGGAACGCTCGATTGTACATATGGATTTGGATACTTTTTTTGTATCCTGCGTCAGGCTTCAAAACGCTGCCCTTGAAGGCATTCCTCTCATTGTGGGCGGGGGTGACCGCGGTGTGGTGGCTTCGTGTTCGTATGAGGCGCGCAAGTTTGGCGTACGTTCGGCCATGTCAACAAAAATGGCGCTCAGGCTGTGTCCGGAAGCAAAAATCGTAAAGGGGGATTATGAGCTCTTCTCAAAATATTCAGGTGCCGTAACGCAAATTATAGAGGAAAAGGCACCTGTTATGGAAAAGGCTTCTATTGACGAATTTTACCTTGATATTACGGGAATGGACAAATTCCATGGTTCATACAAATGGACGCATGAGCTCGCCGCAGCAGTCACGCGTGAAACAGGTCTCCCAATCAGCTTTGCGCTGTCGGTGAATAAGACGGTGTCCAAGATCGCTACCGGTGAAGGCAAGCCCAAAGGCAACCTGGAAATACCAAGGCAGCAGGTGCAGCAATTCTTAAACCCGCTCTCGATACGAAAAATTCCCATGGTGGGTGATGCTACATTTAATCTGCTCTCCCGAATCGGGATACGTAACATAGATACCCTTTCAAAAATGCCTGCCAAAGTCCTGCAGGAGATGATTGGGCAAAACGGTCTGGAACTGTGGAAAAAGGCGAACGGTATCGACAATACGCCTGTCGAACCCTACCGTGAGCGGAAATCACTATCTACAGAGGACACCTTCCACCAGGATACGACTGATTTGCAGTTTTTGCGCGGTGTATTGTGCGGGATGGTTGAAAAGCTGGCATACCAACTCCGTAGCGAAGGATGGCTTACCTCGGTGGTGACGGTAAAGATCAGGTATTCCAATTTTGATACAGAGACCCGCCAGGCTGCCGTTTCATATACCTCTGCTGACCATACCCTTACCAAGACAGTGCTCGATATTTTTGAGAAGCTGTACCAGCGCCGCATGAGCCTCCGCCTTGTCGGGGTACGTTTCAGCAAACTGGTGCGCGGGACCTACCAGATCAACATGTTTGAGGATACTGTGGAACTCATGTCCCTGTATCAGGCCATGGATAGGATAAAGAACCGTTTCGGGGCGGATGCTATAATGCGTTGCAACGGGGCATTTTTAAAACCTAAAGCGCTGTAGTATGTACCTGAACTGCCATTCTTTCCATAGCCTGCGTTACGGTACGATACCCGTGGAAGGGCTTGTAGCCCTTGCCTCGAAGTACGGGGTTACAACATTGGCGCTTACCGACATCAATACAGTGACCGGAATCTATGAATTTTACAAAGCCTGCAATGATGCCGGGATAAAAGCAATCGTGGGTATGGAGATGCGCCAGGATAATAAGCTATTATATATAGCCCTGGCCAAAAGCCGAAAAGGTCTTGGGGAGATCAACCGTCTTCGGACACATCATAACCTGGAGGATACACCCCTTCCCTCCTTTGCACCCGATTTTGAGCATGTTGCTGTCATATACCCTGTGGGTAACCTGCCGGAAAAACTGCGCCCTTTTGAGTACATTGGCATCACACCGGAAAATGTTTCCCTTCTTATCCGTAAGCAATGGGAAGAAAGGATGGATAAGATGGTCGTACTGCAACCAGTGACCTTCAGGGATAAGAAAGAATACAACCTGCACCGCATCCTTCGGGCCATCGACCTGAATACCTTGGGGAGCAAGCTCACCCCATCGGATTACTGCGCCCCGGGCGAAGTAATGGTTGCGCAGGACGTGGTAGCGGCAAAATACAGCCGATATCCTAAGATCTTAAGCAATACGCAAGAGCTTATAAATGATTGTGATTTTCAATATGAGTTTGGGGTGCCCCGCAATAAAAAGCATTATACGGCCAATAGGGAAACAGACCTTGAACTGCTCACCAGTTTAGCACGTCAGGGGCTTGTAAGGCGTTATGGAAGTGACAATAAATATGCCCGGGAGCGTATGGAAAAAGAATTAAAGGTTATCCATCAGCTGGAATTCAGCGGCTACTTCCTGATCACATGGGATATTATCCGCTACAGCAATTCCATGGGATTCCTGCATATTGGCCGGGGCAGCGGCGCGAACAGCATCATCGCCTACTGCCTTGGCATTACCGATATCTGTCCGTTAGAGCTTGACCTATACTTTGAGCGGTTCCTGAACCTGAACCGTAAAAGCCCGCCTGATTTTGATATTGACTGGTCCTGGAAAGAGCGCGATACCATCCTCGAGTATATCTTCAGGCGCTATGGCGCCGACCATGTCGCTTTTTGCGGCACCAATGTGGAGTTCAAATACAAATCGATATTCAGGGAACTGGGGAAGGTTTTCGGCCGGCCTAAGGAGGAGCTGGACATGCTTGCCGGAAAGCCTATGGACCAGCATGATACCAATGAGATTACCAAAATGATCCATCAATATGGGATGATGATGGAAAAATATCCCAACCAGCGTTCCATGCATTCCTGCGGCATCCTGATATCTGAAGACCCGATTACGGATTTTACCGCGTTGGAGTTGCCCCCAAAAGGCTTTCCGATCGTACAGTTTGATATGCACGTAGCGGAAGACATCGGATTTGATAAGTTTGACATACTATCCCAACGGGGTATAGGGCATATTGACGATTCGGTAAAGCTTATCAAAAAAAACCGGGGGATTGATGTAAATATCCGTGATACTTCAATCTCAAAGGATGAAGCTGCATGCAATGCATTTTTGAGCAGCGGGAAGACTATAGGCTGCTTTTATATCGAGAGCCCTGCGATGCGGGGATTGCTTCGCAGGCTGAAATGTAATAATTACAAAGTCCTCGTGGCAGCCTCTTCTATTATCCGCCCTGGGGTAGCGCAATCGGGAATGATGAAAGAGTATATTTTCCGCCACAACTACCCCGACAAGTTTGAATATTTCCATCCGGTATTTGAGCAGCAGCTTGGGGAGACCTATGGGATTATGGTATACCAGGAGGACGTTATTAAGATAGCGCTGCATTATGGCGGGGTAGCCGCGGCGGACGGGGATATCCTGCGCCGGGCCATGAGCGGTAAGGGGCGTTCGAAGGCTGCCCTGCAGAAAGTGAAGGACAACTTTTTTGCCTCCTGTGCTGCCAAAGGGCACCCTGAGCAGCTAAGTGCTGAGATTTACCGTCAGATAGAATCTTTTGCCGGCTACTCCTTCTGCAAGGCGCATTCTGCATCCTATGCCGTGGAGAGCTACCAGAGCCTCTATCTCAAGGTACACTACCCTATTGAATTTATGGTTGCGGTCATCAACAATCAGGGAGGATTTTACCGTACAGAGGTCTATGTGCATGAAGCCCGGATGTCAGGTGCTGTCATCCATAACCCCTGCATCAACAAAAGCGATGTGGAAACCACGCTTTACGGAAAAGATGTTTATCTGGGCTTTATGCACCTTCAGGGACTACAGCATGAGATTGCCGGACTGATTGTAACAGAACGAATGGAAAATGGTGACTATGCCTCACTTGAGGATTTCGTAAACCGTGTCCCTATTGGCATAGAGGGTCTGCAGCTTTTGATTTACATCGGGGCACTGAGGTGTACCGGCAAAAACAAGAATGAGCTGCTGGTTACCGCCAGGCGCATTATGCTGCGATTCAAGCCGGAGAACCGCTGGCCGCAGCTGCTGCCCGAGCCGGTACAGCATTATGAGCTTCCCGAATTGAAACGTTCGGTTTTTGAGGACGCCTTCGACGAGATCGAATTTTTGGGGTTTCCGGTGTCGGTAACGCCCTTCAACCTTCTGAAGACCCTGTATCGCGGTAATGTGATGGCACGTGATTTGGTAAAATACCACAAGCAGCAGGTAAAGATGCTGGCGTATTTGGTTTCGCGTAAGCATGTGCCTACGAAGATGGGAGCAATGTATTTTGGGACCTGGATCGATGCGAATGGGGATTTTTTCGATACCGCGCACTTCACGGGGAGCCTGAAAGAATATCCTTTTAAAGGGGGAGGCTGCTATTTGCTGCTGGGTACGGTTGAAGTAGATTACCACTTCCCTACCATCACGATATCCAAAATGGAAAAGATGCCATTTATATCCGACCCACGTTATAGGGAAACCGACATCGAAAGTTCCCGTACGCAGGAAAAGTTGCGGGAAGATGTCTCCATGACCCATCGTGCCCCGTATCCGCAGGAACAGGAAATCAACCTGCCAAGGCATAAGATGGCTGGGGCTAAAGAGAAAACAACACACTAAGAGTAGAATGTTATGACACTATTTAATGATACCGATCTGTTCACATCAGGTACAGAAGGTAAAAAAACATATGACCTGCCGGACCTGGCGCTTATGAAGTACGATGGCTTTATCCCGAAAGAAGAAGCTGACCGGTATTACCATACGCTGTTGCATAATACGCCATGGCATGAATACCAGATGCCTATGTATGATAAGGTGGTTACAGCTCCCCGTATGATCGCCTGGTATGGCGAGCAGGAAGAAGCGGGCGAAAGCGCGTTGCCGTGGACTCCAGAACTTTTGGAATTGCGCGGAAAAGTTGAAAAGGAGACCGGGCTTTCGTTTAATGCCGTATTGTTGAACCTGTATCGCAATGGGAATGACAGTGTAGCATGGCATTCGGATAAGGAGCATAAAATCGGTAGGAACCCTTCTATTGCTTCGGTAACCTTCGGGCAGACCAGGCCGTTCAGGTTCAGGCACAAAACCAACAAAGAAATAGCAAATGTTGAGATACCATTGCATCATGGTACATTGCTTTTAATGTCCGGGACTACTAATACCTACTGGGAACATCATATTCCTAAATCAGCTAAGCCTCTATTACCAAGAATCAACTTGACGTTTAGGAAGGTAATTAATTATTCAATATTTCCGAAATAGTAAGCAAGAAAGTTGTTTATAATCTTTTCACTTGAGAACATAAGAATATGAATACAAGAAAGACCAAGCATTTATAGTAATAAATACAATAAATTGTTAAAAATATGTACATTTAGGCTTATGATTTAAAAGGATAATTATGAGTACTGATGCAACACCAAGCTGGTCAGGTTATATTTTTCAGGGTGAAGTGGCACTTTGCAAAGCCATTGAAACTATAAATACATTGGGCGGAACAATCCCTGCAAATTTTGCTTTAAACCTGGAACAGGATGAGGATTTCTCAATAAAGACAAACACGCTGGAAGTTTTCCAGGTAAAAGCGTATCTAAGTAAGGACGCAGATAAGATTTCCAAATACAAAAAAGTCATACAAGAACTTATAAATAAGTATTACTATACGCAGACCATCACTAAGGATCCTACTGACGGCAGGAAGAGTATAAAGGTTGATTCTGTGAATCCCCGGCCGGATCCCATAAATTGTTCTTTGATAACTGATAAGGTTATTGCTGATTTTAATGCGGACCTTTCAGACTTTGAAGCCAGGTATCAAGCGGGCAAAGATGTTTTAACCACTGTTCAGGGGATATACACTTTGGATAATATAAACCAAAGATTATTTGATGCAATAAAAGCTAACAGGCCTGCACTTCCCGACGATGATGTAGCTGTCAAAATAAATTATTGCTGTTTAAGAATATCTAAATTGGTAAAGCAACGACATTCAAAAGGAATAGTGTTAAGTATACCATTCTCCGAAATACAGGAGTGGATAGATAATTCTGCCTTGGCATTTACATTGGACATCTGTTGGTATGAAATCACAAAAATGTTCTTAAAATACCTTACAGATGAACTTAAAGATTACGACCATGGTATTCCCGAAGAGTTAGCAGAATATCATAAGGTTAATAATCTCGTAGCGCAATTGGAAGTAATGGACCAGAATGACCTGAAACGTCTCATCGAATACTATACCACCCCACACAAAAGCCTAAACACCGCAGAACTGAGACAGAGTTACGGTAATTTCTTAGACGAAAGTACTGTAAAGAATGTATCGCTAAAAGCTTTGAAAAAAATCAATGATGACCCGGCTGTAAAAAGCTTTCAATATACAAAAGCTGATGCGGCAGGAGAACTGACCCGATACCAGTTATTAAACCACAATAATGAATACGATGATAACAGGCTTGGAAGAGAGCTTTTCCAAAAGCATTGTGAAGAATTTTATAAGTATCCCAATACTCTGGATATCGATGTATTTGTTACCCGACATGTTTCCAAAACCAGAGACGATGTGAAGTTGCATTTGCAAGACATTCTGTCAACGGAACCAGCGGGCACAGACAGTAAGAGGCTATTTGGATTTTCAAGCATCACAGAATGTATAAATGATATTAATTCATGAGAAATTTAATTAACACATTAGCCGAAGCTTCAGCTTTGACAGTTACCTCTTTGGGAGAGGGGCTTCAACTTGCGTACTATGAGGATAAGGATGATTTCTTCATACTCATGTATGCCTCATTCCAAGAGCTGACAGAACTTACTTCTGAAACACTGAAGGACATTCAGTTTATGCTAAATAGCATGGTAGTTGAGCAGAAAAAAAGTGAGATGTTCCAACTTTTGCAGGATCGTAACGTGGGCCAAAATCTTTCGCTGATCTTGTTTTTGGAATATGATGGGGATATAACTTCCAGCTATCAGGAGATTTACAAGGCTGAAGAGAACTATATGAACGCCAAAAAATACGTATTGCCGTATAAGGCTAGTGACTGTAATGGGCTTAAAGCTAAAATTGGAGAGGCCACTAATGTTGTAGAGGCTTTAAACCGTATAGCAGTTGACCACAGCAACTTAATTGAGGAAACAGACCAATCATGGTACGACCTACTCCTAAATCTGTTCATTAAAATCCCATTTTTAAACTATCAGCCACAACAGGAAGAACAATCTATAGCTAATCTTAGTGAAATGATTAACAGTTCGCTAAATCCAAGGCAACAATACTTGTTGGCTCTTATTGACACTAATGATATTTCAACCGTTTCTGACATCGAAACATTTGCTTCAGATAATAATATGCTCCTTTAAATTATGAGTCGATTCAAAATATCTCAACTTTATATAAAGAACTTCAAATGCTTTACAGAAATCACCTTCAATTTTGAAGGCAACAGCCTTATTGTTTTTGATGGGCCTAATGGATATGGTAAGACAACCGCTTTTGAAGCAATCGAAATTTTGCTCACTAAAACCCCACGTAAAATTAACAAGGTCAATCTCGATAAGCGATATACTTACAGGAACAGTCCGATACACAAGGATGAAGATGAACAGATTGAGATTTGTGCGTGGTTTCAAAACGAAACAGAAATTGAGCTGGTGCTAAAACGGGTTTTCCCCGCGGCAAGTGGTTCATATTCAAAGAAAAATAATATTAGCCAGATTTTTACAGATTCAAAACTGTATGTGGGTGAACAAGAAATATCTGATGAAAAAGAACTGGAAAATTATTTAGGCTACGAAAACCTGAAAAGCCTTTTTAATGTTTTAAACTATGTTGAACAGGATGAGAACACCTATTTTCTCAAGGAAGACCCAAAAGAACGTTATAAGGCTCTGATATCCCTTTTGGGAGGCAATGAAGAAAGGATACTACATGACAAAACAGAAGTCTTTATAAGGAAGCTGACAGAGAAGATAGGACAGCTCGGCACCGCGATACAAGATATAAAAAGCAGGAATTCAGAAATACTTGAAGCCAATCTCACCGAAATGGTCTTTGAAAAACTACTTGATAGCCCAGACCAATTATTTCCATGGGATAGCCACCACATTAATAACGCTAATCTTGAAATAAATAATTCGTATATAAATGAAGTAAAAAAAATTGAAACGTTGTACGACCAGAAAGCACAACTGGGAAATGTGATATCCCTAAAAAAAATCAACGACTTTTTAAATAGTTCAACTTTTATCCAGGTGCTAGTGGAACGGTACTGGAGTGTAATTAATTTTGAAACGCTTCAGAAAGAAGATGATCAGCGTACGGTAAATTTAACCCGTTTCAGTAACAATGAACGCTTAAAAGGGTTTATCCAATCTTTGGAATTTGCTACTCTTTTACAAGATGCTCACTTTGATTTTTTGGCAACAAATGTAGAAATTGCCGGAATTGATTTCCCGGCGTTTAAAAGCCACCTTACACGCCTGTCCACCCTTAAGGATAGCCTGTCTGCCCAAAATCAGGTACTGGCAGAACTTAAGACCAAACGGGAACAACTTTTACAGTTATTTAGGCAACACAGGCACCAGACGAGTTTGGAGGAAGGTGCCTGCCCCGCATGCGGATATGATTGGAAAACTGATGACGAGCTTATCAAACAACTTACTGAGACAGCCGAGAAAATTTTTGCATCCTACAACGTTCAAAACAATAGTTATGAGATTCAGAAGAAAGAGCTTGAGGATAATTTCTTAACACCTTTTAAAGATTTCCTGCAGCAGGACAATTTAAGTTTACAGACTATGAACGGCAGATTATTTGATCGGACGCTTTTTACGAGGTTGAAAGATCAATATGGACCGTTAAGTAGCCAGTTCTCAACCTTTTTGTCATTATTTTCCGCCGACAAAGTTGCGGAAATTTTAACTCAAATTGATCATCGTGCTATTGGAGACCTACAAAATGCGATAAGTGTTGTTGCCAACATTATAAATCAATCGAAGCCAATCGTTGATATTTCTATTGATGTCAATGAATTGGTAACCGACCTGAACCGATATTTTGGAGGTAATTATAATTTACTAGAATCCCTTTCAAAGGAAAAATTCGCAGAGAAGATCAGGTATATAAATTTTCAATTCTTTAATGCAATAAATAATGATTTAAAGGTATTAGAGGGAAGAAAGAATAAATTAGAGGGGCTGAAGACTGAAATAACTACGATAAGCGGTGAGATCAATAATAAGATCAGGACATACACAAGTAACATCGTAGAAAAGATTAGCATCCCGTTTTATATCTATACAGGTAAGATACTTCAAAACCATAGCCTGGGTTCAGGATTAGTATTACGGTTAGATATCGGCCGGGAATCTCAAATTTACATAAGGCCAAAATATCGTGATCAGGAAGTCACCTATACCTTAAGTTCCGGCCAGCTCTCCGCAACGGTAATCTCCCTGATGTTAGTTTTAAATAAGGTCTTTGACCAATCAAAACTTGGGACTATTTTTATAGATGATCCCCTTCAAACTCTTGATGAAATTAACTCACATTCTCTAGTAGAACTTCTTAAATACAACTTTAGTCAAAAGCAGATATTGCTGTCAACGCATGAAGATCGTTATTCTCAATTTATACAGTATAAATTTAATAAGTTCAATCTATCAAATAAAAGTATAAGGCTTAAAGAAATCATATAGAAGATTATACGATTTGCAGAGCACCCTATCCGGTAAAGTATTGACGCAGTTAATTGGAAAAGTATATATTTAATTTATTGGAAACACTTTGATTGCCAAGCTATAAAACAAACTTTTATATGTTCGAAAAAATAGAGGAGCTGATTGAAGCACCCGAAAAAAGGAAAAAATATCTTGTCTTTGGTATCAAGACAATTCTAAGTTGCATACTGGCATCCTTCCTGTATAGTAAATTCATAGCTTCTTATGTCTTGCTTGATGTTTTAAGCGCCACATTCTGGAATGAGCTTTATACATTTTTAATCAGTGGGCGAATTCTTCTGGTACTACTCCTTTTCTTAGTCAGCCGTGTGGTCTTATTTGATGTAGCCGCAGTGCTGATCACATCTATAATGAACCTGCTTATCGGCCTGCTGAAAGCGGACAAGGAAAATCTCCAGCACCCGGGATTGGTCGGTATTCTTTTGACCTGGACACATGCGATAAAGATTGATAAGCAAAGTAACAAGATTTACCGTGGAAAGGAGTTCGATGATTTCTATAATGTCATTAAAATTTACCGGAAAAAAACATCCAAAGAGGAAGTGGAGCATTTTAAGACATTGCTTATTAATCAGGTGATGCATCTTTATTACATTTTTGTTGCAATCTATTACCTGATATTGGATTTTCCGTCAAACACGTTTCTGAACATTTTGATTATTTCAGCAGGCATTATGCTTTTTTGGTTTTATCTGATAATTCATATCATTACTCAGATGTTGGACGCAAATGAGAATAATCTATTTATTTTGATGCGGATGCTCAATGCGGATAAGATTACGGAGGAATTCCTGGACCGCTACACTATTCCCTATAACTATCAGGAGCAAACAAGCTTATCCCCCTATGCCCGTTTTGTGTCGGAAGGCAATAAGCAAATCGCGATAGATTATATTTTGAGTGAAAAGCCATTTTCAGTAAACTACATTCATAACCTGCCTATGACAATAGAGCGTAAGGGATGGCAGCATGTAATCCTGATAAGTACCCAAAAGCCTTCTCCCGCTGCGGCAAGACTCCTTAAAGAGAATTCGGAAAAAATTACAGTGATCGTATATGACAGCAAAAAGATACTGCACAATAAATTATATCGCTTTTTCAAAAAAGGCATTAAGCAGGGCAGCCTTACTATCGACACTACAGAAGTGCAAGATGATGGCCCGATTATAGCCCCTTCGCTTCAGTCCTAAATAGGGTCAGAAACCTGATTGCAGCCTATATTTTTTCCCGGAAGCGCCGCTCACGCTCCCACTCGGCGCCGGCGAGTGCACCATCTATACGCTCTGAGACATACCTTTTGATTGGCACTAATGCCAGTCCGATTGCCAAACCGGATATCACTGACTGGATACTGCGCCATTCAGCAGCTTCTATATCTCCAAATATTACATCGCCCCACATAACATCGCCACCATTGCCGCGCCACCATATGCGTGAGAAAATTTCCAAATCTTGGTTTAGGTAGAGGTGTTGTGCCAGTATAGCGTCATAGATATCCTTCAGCGAATACCTTGTAATATTGACAACAATATTCATCCGTGTGCTGTCAGCATTGTACATCTTCGCATAATTCATGATAAATGTTCGCGCTCGGGTTGCATGTTCACTATTTTCGAACTTTTTGAAAAAACAGTTACAGAAATGCTCCCCAATGCCAAGGTTCAGTTCTTCATCAATAACAGTATCAAATATGGTTTGCAATGTGCTTTCCACATCATCAAAGGACCAAACGAAACTCAGGTCTTCACCTTCAGAGTCAAAACGATGCCTGTCTACTATATATAGGCTTCTCACATAATCAAGCAAGAAGACAGGACGAGTGTTCACAATATTTTTCAGGCCTTTGTAATTATAGTCAAAGTGTCCCTGCAACTTATCCTGCTGAAGATAAGCCTCTTCAATTAATGTCTGATCAGTTCCCAGGCGGTCAAAAGACTCCTCAAAAATATTATTGTGTAATCTGAGACCTATACCCTCAACACGGTTGCGCGAGACAATGATGTTCAGCAATCGTTGATAAAAAAGGTTATCATCTCCCGTGAAGCGGCAAAAGTCGTCAATCGGAAGGTAAACCGGCTTGTCAGTCGTTATCAGCATGTTCACAATATGATCCTGGAGCTCAGGGCCGAATGGATTTAAGGACAACTGCTGAAAATAATGGATTTTCCAAATATCCTTATCTTTAAAATCAAAGCCTTCAATCAATTCCCAAATTACTATCGCCTTGGCCGCATCATCCAAGTGATTCCTGAAAGCCACCCAAGGCCTGTATCCTGTTTCATTATTACTGACGAGGATATATTGCAACATCCCGCAGCCGATCGTGAAATCCGCTTTAAGGTTTTCATCAATTACTATATCTAAAGACCTGTCAAAATTCCAGCTATTTCGCAGGCTTTGGATTAAGGCTGCATATGAATCATAAAACCCATGCGCTTGCTCAATTCCCGAAAAAACGAAGGATGAGCGTATTTCCTGCTCCTTTAGCCTTTCAAACTCTTTATAATCGAGTATGCCGTCATCTTGCTTCCCCCTGAGCCTGTCCCAGTCGAGTTTACGATAAATCCTGTAACTATCATTGATAAAGGTGCTTTTTAAATTCTCGATGTCCTCATGGTCTATCTTTTTCTTTTTGAACAGCCTCATATGCTTTTGGACGAACCTGCAATGCTCAAAGATATCGCTTGAAAGATGTTTTTTTATAATTGCTATTATATATACCGAATCAAAACTGATCAGTTCATCATCCGCCTTATACCATCGGTCGCTGTAGGACTCCAGTACACCAAAAGCCTCTATTGGAAAATCACTAAAATAGTTGTCTACGGCATTCCAAATCCTTACTCTAAAAGCTCTGGTCAGCGGATCGTCATGAAGCGTTATGGTATAAAAGCGAACAGTATTACCCCTTGACCCGTGAAATTGTTCAAAAGAAAACTGTAGAAGTGTTTGCGCCAACTCAAAAAAAGACAGGGAAAGTAACGTATCCTTTTTATCAAGGCCATTTATAAGAAAATCAACAAGTGTGTTTTGGCGTACAAACCCATTATGAAGGTCATTACGGTCAAACATGAGATTTTCCCTTACCTTATGGATAACTTCTGAAAGGTGGACCGGCTTTTTCCTGGCATAAAGGAAGATGAGCTCAATTGCGTCCTTAAGATATTGATCCGGGTGATGAAAGAAATTGCCGAGTAGCGTTATTGTTTTATCCTTATTGTAGGCAAATTCATTTGTTTCATAAGTCAGCTTGAAAGTTTGTGGCACTGCATCATCCAGCTGGCTAAACTGCTGAAGATAATGGTCGAGGGTCTCCTCTTTAAGATAAAACCAAAAATTGGTAAAGATCGACTCGACCGGCCTTTTTTCATTTTTATACTTCCTGAGATGAGCCTGAAGAGCCGGTTTTACTTGATCCATTACCTTAGCAGGGCCAAAGGTATTGTTGGCTGCAATCACACACTCCCTCAATCTGGCACCATTGCTTTCAGAATAATGGGCTATTAGATCGGAAAGCGACAATAACCCTGACTTTAAAAAGGCGAGGTAAAAGAAAAAAATCGCCAGGTTCTGCTCAGGAATTTTTACATGTTTAAACTGAACATCGACCAATTCTAGCCTGTCGAGTCGATCAATGCGTTCAATAAAAGAATCATAAGCTATACCGAAAGGCTCCAACAAGCCTTGTGTGATCTCCCGGTCCTTAAACGGTATTGTATGGAAAAAACCGATAAGTCCCAGTATCTTTATTGTCAAGTCATCACTTATTTCATCACGATCTTTGATGAAGGTGCCAAAATATGTATTAAAAAGATCTGAAACATCATAAAGTGTTTCCACGTTCTGCTCAGCTAAAGCCAGTTGCGCCATCATTATTGCAAGTCTGGGATTCCCCTCTGCCACAGCCAAAATATGCTCCTGATACATTTGGTTCTTTACCTCCCATGGATCTCCTGAAATAATATCCCTGATGGCATCATCGGATAATTTTTCAATCTCAACATCAGTAAGGTGTATACCTGCACAAACTTTCTTTAAATCGGGATAAGCATAATCGCGGACTGTCACCACAATTTTGAGTTGCCCTTCCCTCAGTGCCTTCTTGAAACCCAATATCTGGCTAAAGGCATCTATCCTATTGGCATCATCAACAAAGAGAATGTGATTGCCCTTTGTATGAAGGTGCTGTTGCAGGTCGTCGAATAGCGTATGGTTTTTGTAAGAGATGCAAAAAGCCTGATACGAAGCATTTTTACCGATATAATTATTTATAGCCTGAAGGGCAAGTTTAGTCTTGCCGACACCGGCAGGGCCTGAAAGTATGATAAAATCACTTTCAGAAAGCATTGAGTCAAGGGCTTTCAATTCGGTTTGACGGTGATGAAACGGATTATCAAGTGGCGTTGCTATGCGGTTATAAGCATTGTTATATTCATTTATGAATTGTTCCATCGTTACCACCTGCCCCGTATCCAACGGAAGCCCAAGATATTGATTAGCGAGGTTTCTGTGGTTTATATGAAGTTCGATTGCTAAAGCATCAAGGGTATAGATTGTCAGGCGGATCCTATGGTTATCCAGCAAACCATTTAATCTGTCTGTCTCAGCATTACTGAGATTGAAGTTGATACAAAGGATGATTTCGCTAACCGCGGCAGTCGGTATTTTGGTTACGCTTTCATCAAGGCATTTCAAAATATCTTCTTCCAATTTAGCTGCACCCCGGGTAATATTAGTTGAATACTCAATCATAAGGTATTTACCGTCGTGCATTAGAAAGAAAGAATCTGGCGAACCCTTAGTGGTCTTTTGCTTCGCACTTTGGCTACCGTTCCGGCTGAAGACTGTATATGAAGGATGACGCAACACCATAAAGCTGTCGCACAGCTCCTGAAAAACTGTCTCGTTGATTGCCATCAAGGCATTTTCTATACTCTGTAGCCTGCTCATATCTAACCGTTTTAAAATGCTTATATTATAAATTAATTCACCAAATGGATTGTTCTGGCGGTCAACCAGTGCAATCTTTTCCCCTTAGTTTTCATTAAATATATAAGTCATAAATATCGGGGTTTAATTACTCAAATCCAATACCGACTTATCAACAGACGCACCCATTCTATGATGCGATTGTTAGGAATGAAACTAGATTTCCAATGCGAAAAGGGATAAAAAGGCAAGCGAAGTTATCGTGCGGGCGCAGGCTGCACGCGCATAATGGCCGCTGGCCACCCTTCGGGACTTATAGCGCTCCGCTTGCGCCCGCACACTTCAGGGCGGCTTTCTTTTTTTCCCTTTTTTCTTTTGGAAAATGCTGTTTTGGCAGGGGTTAGAGAGGATACAAAAGATTGTCTCATTTAAAAATTTACATCATGGACATTACAGGACGAGTGACAGCAGATGCGCAGGTGCGCAGCGTGTCAGAAGGCAGGCAGGTAGTGAATTTCTCCGTAGCGGTCAATGACAGCTACAAAGCGCGCAACGGGGAGCGGGTCACACAGACCGAATTTTTTGACTGTTCCTACTGGATAGGCACAGGCATAGCGCAGTACCTCACAAAGGGTACGATTGTGGAACTCTCGGGGCGCGTGAGCGCACGGGCATGGGTGGACGGCGAAGGTCAGGCAAAGGCAGGGCTGAACTTCCACACTTCAAAAATTACCCTGCACGGCGGTGGGGCTGCAGCAGATAAGCAGAAGCCTGCAAAGGCAGAAGCCGCAGCGATGGAGGTTACAGGCACTCAGGTAAACCCTGACAGCGAGAAGGATGACCTTCCTTTCTAAACAATACAATTTTAATATTAAATCGAATTATCATGGCACATAACCTGAATTTCAACGAACAGACTGGAAAATACTCTTTTTTCAGCGTGAAGCAAACCGCATGGCATGCCCTTGGGCAAATCGTGCAGGACTACCCGACTTCCCGCGAGGCGATAGCGCACGCAGGGTTGGACTACGAAGTGGTCAAAGCACCGCTTTTCGCCAAAGGCACAGAGCCTGCCATCGACTTTGCCGTGCCCGACCAGTATGCCACGATGCGCACCGACACCAATGCCGTTTTCGGCGTAGTGGGCAAGGACTACCAAATCGTGCAGAACGCCGATGCGTTCGCCTTCTTTGATGCCATCGTGGGCGGCGGGGAGGGTATCTTATACGAGACCGCAGGGGCTATCGGGCAGGGCGAGCGTATTTTCATCACTGCAAAGCTGCCCGGCTATATCCGTGTCGGCAGCGGGGATGACGTAACCGAAAAGTACATATTCCTGACTACCTCGCACGATGGGTCGGGCAGCATCACAGCGGCCTTTACCCCTATCCGCATCGTCTGCCAAAACACGCTGAACGCCGCCATGCGTTCGATGTCAAACGTGGTGCGCATCAGGCATACCGCCAACGCAAAGCAACGGTTGGAGGATGCCCACAGGGTTATGGGACTGGCAGATACCCTGTCGGTACAGTTGGAGGGGATTTTTAACCAGTGGTCTAAAGTGCGCATTGAGGATGCACAGGTCAAAAAGCTGATACAGTTGGCGCTTTGCCCCAACAATGAAACATTGCAGCTTTTGAAAAAGGGGGCGGATAACGAACTGTCAAGCGTATTCAAAAATGTCTGCGATGCCGCGTTCGGCTACGCGATGGCAAGCGATACGCAGCAGATGGAAACCACCAAAGGGACTGTCTTCGGGGCGTACAATGCCGTGACAGGCTACTATCAAAACGTGCGCAGTTTCAAGAATGATGAGGACAAGATGAAAAGCATCTACCTCGGCGGTACGGCGCAGGCAAGGGCACAGAAAGCCTTTGACCTCTGTACCGACTTCACAAAAGGCGGGGCAGCTGCCCTGCACCTGAACTGATGTATAACCGCAGCCCCCTAAGGCGGGGCTGCATAATCTTTATGATTATGAAACCACTTCAAAATATGAACAACGTGGACAAGGGCAGATTGCTTGCCGCCCTGTTCCCTGAACAGGTGCAGGGCATATTGGACAGCCTGACCGCAGCGCATGCCTTCCTGAATGAAAATGAGGAAACCCTGCGCAGTACTTGGGAAAATACCCTGCTGCCTTTTGACTTTTGGATGCAGCTTGCTGAGCAGGCGCACAGCATCATACGCAACTACGGGCAGAAACTGACCAAAAGCACAAGCCTGTTTTCCGACCAGCTTTTTGATGGCTATCTCGCCATCCTGACCATCGACTGCATAGCAAAGCAGGCGGCGGCACTGCCACCACTGCCCGAGAACAGGCGTTACGGGCTTGCCGTGCAGCTGCTGTTTGACCACTATACCGCATCGCGATGAGCCGCCTGACCGACATTACGGAAAAGGCTGCCATCAGGGTAATCGAAAGCCTGCTGCCCCGTTTCGGGGAATTGGAACGCCTCGGCATGAGCGCAGAAGATGCTTTCGAGGTGCGCAAAGCGGAGAACCTTTTACGGGCGGTTGTGGAAAGCAGCCCCCATTATTACGAACCTAAAAATTAAGATTATGGCAATGACCAATTTTTTCAGCCAGGTGGCAGCCCTTGAGTTTGAGGGCTGCCTGAACCTGACCCTCAAAAAAGAGGGTGCGAAGCTGACCGTATCGGTGCTGCTGCAAAATGACGGCTGCGGGGATGCCGCCAAGAAGCATATACCCCCGCTCATCCTCAAAGGCGATGCGAAGGAACTCGGCGAGGGATTTTTTCCCGCTATAGCCGAGCCAGTACAGCAGACCTCAAAATTGCTGCTCAACATGGAGCAGTTCCTGAAAGGGCAGGAAGAAGCCAAGAAGCAATCCGCAATGGAAAAGAAAAAGGCGGAGAAAACCGATAAAGAGGACAAAGCCGACAAGGCTGCACCACAAGACCCCAAGGAAAAACGATACTTTGATGCGATGGCGCAGGTGGATGCCCTTGAGGCGGCAGGGAAATTTAAGGAAGCGTGGAGCAAAGTGCCGCAGCCTTCCGACTATCCCGACCGTGCCGATACCCTGCGCGCGCGCAGGGCAAGCCTGTCGAAGCAGTTCGCTCCCGACCTGTTCGTGGCTGCCGCCCCCGAGACACCCGTAGAACCTAATACCGAAGATTATGATGACAACGCACCTGATGCCGAGGCTGTTCACGATGAAGGAACAGCAGGCGGAGATAACCTTGGCTGACCCCGACCCCGCGTGGAGCGTGGATGCGGTACTGCAATTTTATGCCAATACCTACCCCCTGCTCACGACCGCTAAAGTCAGCGGCCCCGTGATTGACAACGATGTGGTACAGTACCGCTTTGAGAGCCTGATGGGAACTAAAGGATAATGTATAAACTATGGACTATGCAACACACAATAGCGGGGCAGTTTCGCCTGCCCCAAGACAGAAGCCAAAAGCGGCTACACCAAGGCGCAGGGGAATTCATCCTGCAACTCTCCCGCCGCAGGGATGCCGCAGAGGTGCAGCGCGACAGGCTGCAATCTGCCCCGCAGGGGCTGCTGCCTATGGTTTTCTGAAATACCGCTTCCTGCCCCACTTTGTGGGTCGGGGAAAGGCGGAAGCACCACAGGAAGAAGAAGCCTTCTTCCGCTCCCTTGGGCTGCTTACGGCGCACTATGGCATTTCCCTCACACCGACCCGCCACCACGGCTATCCCTACAGCAGGGCGTTAGCCCTGTGGGAAGCGGATAAGCTGTTGCGCAAGGTGAAGGAGGAAAGTATCGGGCTTGAAGTGCAGCAACAGGATAATACGGTCTGCCTTGCCGTCACAGAAACCTACTGCACTGGCAATACGCTCTACTATATCCCGCTCGTACCCCTGCATTACCTGATGCAAGACCGCAGGCGGCGCAGAGGCGCAGCGCTGCTGCTCGGGGTGTGCGGCTACCTGTTCCACAAAGCAGGGATGCCGCACTACCATGACGAGAGTAGTTACCTCTGTTGGCAATACGACATGATAGCCGAGTGGGTCGAAGCCGACCCCGAAGGATGGGAACAGGAATACTACTGGCAGCAACGCTCACAGCTGCACGAGGCGCAGCATATCGGCGGTGTGATGCTGCGCAGGCTGTGGAATACCTACAGTCTTGAGCATCTGCAAGCCAATGCCGAAAAACTTGTCCCGCGCAATACCTATGATTGGGACTGCCTGACCTTGGCGCAGGACTGCCTGCAACTGATGCGGGATTACCCGCAGGAGAGCCTTTACCGCAATGCTGACAGGAGCGTACTGCCCGACCTTGACGGGAATGGCGATGAGGACTGCATCACGATGGATAAATACATCGGCTTCTGCGCCGATACGAAAGGGTGGCTCTACCAAACCCTGTCCGAATGCGTGAACGCCGAGTTCGGCGAATACACGCAAATACAAGAGCCTGTACTGCGGCGCATCTTTGACGGTCGGGCGCAGGAGAACGATAGCCTTGATTTTGAATGCAGGCTGTTCCACCTGATGGATGATTTATGCGATATACTAAACAACAAAGAGTATGGAAACCGATAGCCCAACGCTGTACCACCCCGCCGCAGCCCTCGTGCTGTTCAAGCCCGAAGAGAATGAGCAGGGACTGTACATCGAGCATTACGATATGGACGATAACGGATGCCCCGTAAATCCCCGACCGCTGAACCTGCGGGAAGCGCGTGGGCTTGCCAAAGCACTCGATGTCGGGAAGGAAGCAGAAAAGGCTTTCCTGCGACCAAAGGGTTTATTGCCGCCCTGTGTGCTGCACCTCAACCCTTGCGAGAAAGGCAGCGTGGTTTGGTACACCAAACCGAAGGCACGAACACTGCATTTTGCCGATAGGCTCGGGTTGCCGTCAGGGCAGCTGCAATTGCCTGCCTTGATTTGGACAGCGGACAGGAACAGGCTGTTCCTCTACGCCCTGAAAGGCAAGGGCAAACCGAGCCTGAACACACCGCTTTGCTACGCCCCTTTTATGAACGTATATGAGAACGGGAACGTCTGCATGGGCAGCGTTAGCGTGAAAATAGCAAAGACCGCTGCACTTGAGGAGTTCATTGCCGCGTGGGAGGGCTATTTCTTCGATAGTTATTTCAGCCATTTTATTGGCGGGAACTCACCAATTCAGGGCAACCTCGTGAGCCTGTACAAAGAACTTATGGAAACGGGCAGCCCTTTCCCTGCTGATGTATTGCTGCCCAACGGTAAAACCCTCATAAACCTGTTGCGATGAAAGCCAAAGCCCATTTTATAGCCCCCGAACTCCTGAACCCGACCAACCCTGTTGAGGTCTGCCTCATCGGGGCAGGCGGCACAGGCTCGCAGGTGCTGACCGCCCTTGCACGGATGAGCCACAGCCTGCAAGCCCTCGGGCATGCGGGATTTCAGGTAACGCTGTGGGACGATGACCTTGTTACCGAAGCCAACCGCGGCAGGCAGCTGTTCGCCGAATGTGAGGTCGGATTGAGCAAATCTGCCGCGCTGATAACGCGCTGCAACCGCTTTTTCGGTACGATGTGGAAAGCCGCAAACAGGCAATTTGATGCGGATGCCAAGATGAGGGCTGCCATTTATATCTCGTGCGTGGACACCGTGGCTGCACGTTTCGCCATTGCCGATGTACTGCAAAATAAAGAGGACAGGCAGCACTATGCTACTGTGCCGCGATACTGGATGGATTTCGGGAACGGGAGGGACAAAGGGCAGGTTATCCTGTCCACCATAGGGGCTGTCAAGCAGCCGAGTTCCGAAAAGTTCGAGACGGTGGATAGCCTGCCTTTCATAACAGATGAGTTCGGGGAACTGCTGCGCCAGTCGGAAACGGACGAAACGCCAAGCTGCTCGCTTGCCGAAGCATTGGAGAAACAGGACTTATTCATCAACAGTACCCTTGCGCAGGCAGGCTGCTCATTATTGTGGCAGCTGTTCAGAAATGGCATGACCACTAACAGGGGCTTCTTTCTGAATTTGTCGGACTTCAGGGCAGCGCCCCTTCCGCTGTAGTCAAAGTATGGTATACCTGGGCAGTGCAAAAGCGCTGCCCTTTTTTTTTGCGCGCCCTGAGTCTGCTACGACCGGCTGCAACCTGTATTGCCCCCAGGCACAATATACCTGTTATTAGGGATAAGATGCAATGCAATAAATATGTATTTTTAACAACTTAAACAACTGATTATTAACCATCAAACCAAAACACTACTTATGAATCAGGCTAAAATTATTGACCGTCATAAAGAGGCAGGCAATGAACTGGTATTCTCCTACCTGACCCTCAGGAACCTTATCGGGATCGGGGGAATGCTCCTGCCATTTGTTATTGCCATCTTTCCCTCGCGCCCATCAAAGTACTATGGGTTCGAATTTTCCATCAGTGACTACTATTATACTGACCGTGGTGACTTCCTTGTCGTACTGTTGTGCATCATTGGGGCATTCCTCATTACTTATAAGGGATATAGCCGCCTTGAAATGGCACTTACCACACTTGCAGGCATCTGCGGCATAGGTGTTGCCTTCGTACCGACCGGTAAAGCCTGCGCTGAATGCCTTTACAGTGTACACAACAGCGACGGAGGGGTATTCAAGGCGCTGAAGGGATCCTGGTGGCACCTCGCTTTTGCCGGCACTTTTTTCTTATGCCTGGCCATCATGTGCCTGGTATACTTCACAAAGGGCGACGACCAGGGTCCGGACAAGAAACAGAAAAGGCGCCGCAATAAGGCATTTTATGCCTGCGGATGGATCATTATTGGCTGCCTTGCATTACTGGTAGCCTACTTCTTAATAAGGCCAAAGACCGGCAGCTGGCCTGTAGTCTACATTCTCGAGACCATCGGCGTAGAGGCGTTCGGGTTCTCGTGGCTTGTAAAAGGGCAGACACTTTGGAAAGACAAAAAAAATACGGATGGACTGACCGTGCACTAAAATGGCGATATGTTAGCAGTGCACAATTAAATTCCTGTGGCGGTACCCTAATTTTATATGGGTCTGCTGTGTCTAATAAAAAAGCCCTGAATAATCAGGGCTTCATACATTAAATCGTTATTTTTTGCAACATCCGTCCAGGCTCTGGTAGGCCACCGGGTCTGCCTTAACCTCATCAGCATCGTAGCCTAGCTTGCTTATAGCCGTCTTGATTTTTCCAAGGTCTGTCTTCTTTGAGTTATAGGTTACCTTAATGGTCATTGCCTTATCGTCAAGAACTACCATCTGTACGCCTTTCTCCTTAAGCAAAGACTGGTTGAATTTCGGCCCGCAGGTCTCACATGCTTTGCAATGGTCACAGTAGATGGCCGTTTTTATTGTTGCCGTCTGGATCGTCTTTTTTTCCTGTGCTGACACTGTGCCGGAAAATGCTAAAAATATAAAGGCCAGTGATAAAAATTTAAAGATTGATTTCATGTTTGAATTTTAGGTTGTTTGAGCAAATATAGCAAAGTTTTAGATGTGCGATTTCTGTATGCGTACCGCGTTTAGGATAGCTAAGAGCGCTACGCCTACATCGGCTATCACCGCTTCCCATAAGTTAGCTATACCCCCTGCTCCCAAAGCGAGCACAATTATCTTCACCGTCATGGCCAGGATAATATTTTGCCACACGATCTGTTTTGTTAGTTTTCCTGCCCGGATGGCGGTAACGATTTTCGAAGGCTGGTCATTCTGGATTACGATATCGGCCGTTTCAATGGTAGCATCGCTGCCCAGCCCGCCCATGGCGATGCCGGCATCAGCAAGTGCTACGACCGGCGCATCGTTAACCCCATCCCCAACGAAAGCGATCCGCTTCCCCTGGTCTTTTAGCTGCTGTACCCTCTCAACCTTACCTTCCGGAAGCAAGTCGCCGTAGGCATTGTCAATCCCAAGCTCTTTTGCCACCTGTTCAACAACGGCCTTCTTATCGCCGGAGAGCATCACGGTCTGTATGCCGAGCTTATGGAGCCCGGATATGGCAGATTGTGCATCCTCCTTAATCCGGTCAGCAATCGTAATATGGCCGCTGTATTTATTATCTATAGCAACTACAACAATAGTGTAGACAATTGCATCTACGGCTTGCGGATAGTCAATATTAAACTTCCGCATCAGTTTGGTATTGCCGGCAAGGACTTCTTTCCCATCAATGGTACCCTTAAGGCCATGCCCGGAGATTTCTTCCACATTGGAGATGCTGGCATCCTGAAATGTTTCCTTGCCGGCATGCTCAACAATGGCCATGCCGATGGGGTGCGTTGACTGGCTTTCCAAAGCTGCGGCGGCTCTAAGAAGTTCCGCTTCGGTCAATCCCTGTACAGCAACTTCCTGTACTTTGAAAATGCCTTCTGTCAGCGTCCCTGTCTTATCCATAACCACGACATCGACTTCCGTCATGACATCAAGGAAGTTGGAGCCCTTAAAAAGGATGCCTTTCCGGGAAGCGAGCCCAATTCCTCCAAAGTAGCCCAGGGGAATGGAAACAACCAGAGCGCACGGGCAGCTGATGACAAGGAATACCAGCGCACGGTAGAACCAAACCCTGAAAATATAGTCCTCTGCAAACAGGTAAGGGAGGAAACATACTGCCAATGCCAGCGCAAATACAATGGGCGTGTAGACTTTGGCAAAACGGCTGATAAAAAGCTGTGTCTGCGACTTACGTGAGGTGGCATCCTGCACCATCTCCAATATCCTGCTGAGCTTGCTGTCCTGGAACAGCGCTGTTACCGTTACCTCTGCTACCGTATTCAGGTTTATCATCCCGGCGTAGATCTTTTCGCCTTTGCCCTTGGTATCAGGTTTGCTCTCGCCTGTGAGGGCGGCAGTATTAAAGGAAGCTTGATCAGAGGCAAGCTCGCCATCCAATGCGACCTTTTCCCCCGGCTTCACACGGATGACCTCACCAACCTGCACATCTTTGGGGTGCACGGTTTCGCTCTTGCCGCTACGGATTACCGTTACCTCTTCAGGCCGGACATCAAGCAGGGCTTTAATGCTTCGCTTGGCACGGTTGACCGCACTGTCCTGAAACCATTCCCCGATAGAATAAAAAGCCATTACGGCAACACCCTCGCTATACGAGCCAATGGCGAATGCCCCTATCGTTGCCACGCTCATCAGGAAGAACTCATTGAAGAAATCCAGCCTTATGGCTTTGCGCCAGGCCATGTAAAGCACATTGTATCCTGAAAGGAGGTAGGCAACGCAATAGATGATAAAATTGTACGGGAATGCGGGAATATAATCATATCCATATTCAAGGGCCAGCATCCCAAAAAGGATAGCGATCGCCGAGAGCAAAGGCCAGTGTGCCAGCCAGCCCTCCGCTTCCTGCCCTGCGTTTACAACAGCCGCCTGTGTCAATTTAGTTGTACTCATAAATTAATGCTTTAGTTATTAATGCTCATGCCCCCCACCGCCTTCACTCTTGAGAAGGTGGCTTTGGATATAGTAGGCTCCCTTAAGTACTATCTTGGCATCTTTCTCAATCTCCTGCAGTATCGTCACCTGTACATAGCCCAGCTGGCTTGTCCCGGTCTTCACCTCGATACGCTGGAAATGATAGGTCGTGCCTTCGGATTCCTTATGCTCGTGCCCGTCATTATGGGAGTGTCCCTCTGCTGCATCATGGTCGTGATCGTGGCCGTGCCCATCATCGTGGCTGTGCCCTTGCTGCTCGTCATGTTCAGTGTCGCCATGTCCTTCTTCAAGTACAAAGATGTACTCCCTTCCATCAGCCCTGATGACAGCATCAGCCGGCAGCGCCTGCACCTGGCGCGTACCCACATCGATAAGGGCATTGACATACATCCCCGGTATGAGGGACTTTGACGGGTTTAAAATTTCCGCGTGGACAGCGACCGATTTTGTATCGTTCTCAAAGGATTTGCTGACATTGAACACCTTGCCGGTGATCTCACTGTTGTCCTGGTTGGTCAGCACAAATCGGATGTTCTGTCCTTCCTTCACCTTTTGAAGGTCCTTCTCATATACCAGAAGGTCAACATGAAGCTTGGAATTATCCACTATGGTAAATAGTGGCTTTCCTACTTCCGCATTGCTGGCCAGCTTGACATTCACCTCGGTCACATAACCTGAAAGCGGAGAGGTAAGCGCCATTACCGATGTGGCCGATGACTTGCTCAGGTTCAATACCGAAAGCTGCCTGTCAAGGGATGCCAGCCTGGCCTTTTCAATATCATAATCAGATTTTGTGCGCTGGAAGACTTTTTTGGAATTCACATTTTCCTCGCTGAGTGTTTTTTGCCTCTCGTATTCCAGCTTCAGGAACTCAAGGTTGCTTTTTGAGGTGAGGTAGGCCTCCTGGAGCTGTGCAAATTCCGGGCTCTCCAGGGTTGCGAGCACCTGCCCTTTCTTAACAAATTGCCCTTCAATAACATTGATGGATTTTACAATACCGGTCATGTGTACCGAAACATCGGCCTGGTTTTGCGGGGGGAGCTTTGTGTAGCCGTTGGCATTGACAACCTCGCTGAGATTTTTCATTGAAAAGGTTCCCAATTCAATAGAGGATGCCTTGAATTGCGCTTCGTTAAGTTCGACCTCCTTCATTATAGCATCCTCTTTACCGCTTTCTTCCTTTTTGGCTTCTTCCTGTTCGTGCTCGTGGTTATGGGCATCATCCTTTATCGTATTGCGCAGCAGGAAGTAATCAAAGGCAAAGACAGCGGCAAGCCCCAGAATGATATACAGTATATGTTTAAGCTTAATATTTTTCATTATCAACAGATTATTGGTTTAACAGAAATTGAAGGTAGATCACCGCTTGGTTATGGTTGTTTACCGCATTTATATAGTTTGTCCTGATATCAAGCGCGGTTTCCAGACCCTGCATGTACTCCACATAAGATATATCGCCGTTCATGTATGCTTTTGAAGAATTGTTGGCGATAATATCAGCATTGGGCAACGCCGTGGCATTGTAATAGTTTACCAAAGACTCAAATGTGATAAGCTGTTCCAGCTGCTGCTGGAACTCTCCTTGCAACTGCGCCTGCAGGTAATCTGCGTTCATTTGCTGAACCTCTACATTGGTCTTGGCGGCCCTGATACGGGCTGACCCGCTTCCGGCAAAAATGGGGATACCGACACCGACCGAAAACCCCTGGAACTGCAATGAGCTGTCGTAGTTAACCGGCGAACCGTTCACATCCTGCATACCGCGCATGGACTGGATGAAATAACCGGCCGTAAAATCCGGCATCAGGGCAGAACGTTCTACCTTCGACCCTGCCTTGGCAACCTCCAGTTCCTGCATTGCGAGCTGCACATTGGCATTTTTCTTTACCTGGGCTGAATCCCGTACGGCTATGGCTGCAAGTGGGGTAAAGGCGGTTTCTGTAATGGTAAAGTCATCTTCAAGGTTCAGTAATATCCGCATCCTGGAATGTTCCACCTTTATCATGGCTTCGTTTTGCTTTATCTGTTGCAAAAGCTCCTGCTGTTTTGCGATTGCCGTGGTATTTTCGAGCGATCCCGTCTCCCCTGTCCTGAATTTCAGGTCGGCGGCACGCACAAATTTCTGCATGTAACCATTTTGCTCCTGTAGTATCTTGTTAAGCTCGGTATAGTACAGCATCGTATTCCATGACTGGCGCACCCTGTAGGACAGTTCCTGTTTTGTAACGGCAACGCGCAGCTCCGCTGCTGTCGCGGTTTCGTTCAGCAGTTTTTTGCGCGCCCCGAACTGGAACGGGCTGAATGTCTGGGAAATACTGAAATATTTATCCTGTGCTGCCGTATTCACCTGCCCAAAGGTTCCGGTGATTTCTGTTTTTGGCAGGTCAAACGCCGTTCCTTTCAGCTGCGACTGCATCCGACTCTCCAGCACCGAAGCCTGTACGCCCTTATTATTTTGGACGGCTGTCGTAATTGCGGAATTCACATCGAGCGATTTTGTTGTCTGCGCGTTGCCCGAAATAGCAAACAGCAGCACTACAATGGCAGCTCCCCTGATTTTTGGCTTGTAGCCAAAACCCTTTTCAAAATAATAATAAAGTATCGGCAGGACAACCAATGTCAGTAATGTTGCTGTTATAAGGCCCCCGATCACTACCGTTGCCAAAGGTTTCTGTACTTCTGCCCCTGCGCCGCTGCTCAGTGCCATCGGAAGGAAGCCCAGTGAAGCGACCGATGCGGTTAGGATAACAGGCCTTAACCTTGCCTTTGTGCCCTCGTGGATGCGTTTATAAATATCAGTCATACCTTCGGATTTTAACTGGTTGAAATACGCTATCAGTACAATACCATTGAGCACTGCTACGCCAAAAAGGGCTATAAACCCGACCCCTGCAGAAATGCTGAAGGGCATGTTGCGCATCCAGAGCGCAAACACTCCCCCTATCGCCGAAAGGGGTATTGCGGTAAAGATCAGGATGGATTGCTTAACGGATTTAAAAGTAAAGTACAGCAGTACAAAAATCAGTGCAAGGGCTGCAGGCACCGCTATCATAAGGCGTTTGTTGGCTTCGACTAGGTTCTCAAACTGGCCTCCATAGGTGATATAATAGCCTGAAGGCAGCTTCAGGCTCGTGCCAAGCTTGTCCTGTATTTTATTGACGACCGATTCCACATCGGCCCCACGGACATTAAACCCGATCACGATCCTCCTTCTGCCATCTTCCCTGCTGATCTGCATCGGCCCGTCCTCATATTTAATATCGGCTACCTGTTCCAAAGGGATTTGGCTCCCCGAGGGCAGCGTAACGTAGAGCGACTTGAGGTTGCTGATATCCTGTCTGCTTTCTTCTGCCAGCCGCACCACCATATCGAAGCGCTTTTCGCCTTCATAAACTATTCCGGCAGCTTCCCCTGCGAAACCCATACGGATGACCCTGTTCAGGTCCCCGACATTGAGCCCGTAGAGCGCAAGCTTATCCTTATTGTAACGGATCGTTATCTGGGGTAGCCCTGCTACCCGTTCTGCCTTCGCATCGGCAACGCCCTCAATGCCTTTGATCATTTCGGTAACCTCCTCGCCTTTGCTGACCAGCATATCAATATCCTCACCGAATATTTTTATGGCAACATCGCTCCTTACCCCGGTCATAAGCTCGTTCATACGCATCTGCACCGGCTGCGAGAATTCGGTTGTAGCGCCGGGGATATCCTCCAGGGCCTTCTCCATTTTCTCCATAAGCTCCTCTTTGGTCCCGGCAGAGGTCCATTCGTCTTTGTCTTTTAGTATAATGATCATGTCGCCCGCTTCTATCGGCATCGGGTCGGTAGGGATTTCAGCGCTGCCTATCTTGGTAACGATCATTTTGATTTCGGGAAATTTATCGCGAAGTATTTTTTCAGCTTTTGTGGTGGTCTCAATTTCCTGGGACAGGGAACTTCCTGAAGCTATTATAAGGTGCGTGGCAATATCGCCTTCATCCAGGGTGGGAATAAATTCACCTCCCAATGAGTTGAAGACCAGAAGTGCAGCGGCAAATAATGCTACCGAGAACCCGAGTACCGCTCCCTTTATCCTCAGGGCCTTGTCAAGCAGGGGACGATAAACGTTATACGTTGAAGAAATGATCTTATCGCTGAAGTTCGGTTTATGACCGGTTTCTTTCTTAAGCACTAAAGCGCTCATCATCGGCACATAGGTCAGCGAGAGGATAAAGGCACCAAGGATGGCGAAGGACACGGTCTGTGCCATAGGCCCGAACATTTTGCCTTCTACTCCTACAAGGGCAAGTATCGGCAGGTATACTATAAGTATGATGATCTCGCCAAAGGCGGCGCTGCTACGGATCTTAGAGGCGGCCGCATAGACCTCCTCATTCATCTCGGCAGCTGTAAGCTTATGTTTTTTCCGTACTTCCAGCCTGTGGATGATGGCCTCCACTATAATGACGGCACCATCTACAATGATACCAAAATCGATAGCGCCAAGGCTCATCAGGTTACCGCTGACCCCGAATAATTTCATCATGGAAATCGCAAACAGAAGCGCAAGTGGAATAACAGAAGCCACTACCAGACCCGCACGCCAGTTGCCCAAGAGCAACACGAGGATAAACACTACGATCAGGGCGCCTTCGATTAAGTTAGTCTGCACAGTCCCTATGGCGTTATCGACCATTACCGTCCTGTCGATGAAGGGTTCAACGGCAACCCCTTTAGGCAGTGTCTTTTTGATCTGCTCCATCTTATCCTTCACACGCTGGACAACCTGGCCGCTGTTCTCGCCCTTGAGCATCATTACAAATCCGCTTACCTCCTCGCCTTTGCCATCTTTGGTTACCGCGCCGTAACGGATGCTGCTTCCAATCTGGACCTTTGCCACATCCCGTATCAGGATAGGTATGCCATTGACATTCTTAATGACGATCTTATTGATGTCATCGATACTGCTTACCATTCCTATACCCCTGATGAAATACGCATACGGTTTTTTGTCGATGTAAGCTCCGCCGGTATTCTCATTATTGGATTCCAATGCCTCGAATATTTCAGAGACTGTGGTATTCATGCTCTTTAGGCGGTCTGGCTGCACTGCAATCTCGTACTGCTTTAGCTTACCCCCAAGGGTATTTACCTCAGCCACACCTTTTGTCCCGGTTAGCTGCGGCTTAATGATCCAGTCCTGTATGGTACGGAGTTCGGTCGCATCGTATTTATCCTCATAGCCTTTCTCCGGAAAAACTACGTACTGGTAAATTTCACCAAGCCCGGTACTGATAGGCGACATTTCAGGTGTGCCTAGGCTTTTTGGGATAATATCCTCAGCTTCTTTGATGCGTTCTGAGATTTGTGCCCGAGCCCAGTAAACATCTACATCATCCTCAAAAACAACAGTTACAACACTTAACCCAAAGCGGCTTATGGAACGGAGTTCCACTACTTTAGGGATTGATTTTACGGATTGTTCTATAGGGTAAGAAATGAGTTGCTCCACCTCCTGCGTCGCAAGTGTCGGTGAGCTGGTAATAATTTGCACCTGATTATTTGTTATATCAGGCAGGGCATCGATTGGAAGGTTATACAGGGAGTACGAGCCTACAACAACCAGTGCCAAAGTGAATAAGCCAACAATAAATTTATTGTTAATGCTAAAATGAATGATCTTATCTAACATTGATAATGCATTAGTATAATGATTTATTTAATACTTGCCACACAGGTGCATGCGGCATGATCCGGCTCATCGCCGGCAAAATCATTAAACTAACTGAGGAGGCTGCCAGATGGAGCCGTGGAAATCGGATGTTACCGATTGATAAAAATTGGAAACCTGGTCTTGAAACGGGATTCCTGGCTCAAGGAGCTCAAAGTCAATCGGAGCATACAGCACGATTGCCGTAACGCAGCTGCCGCAAACGCAAAATGGCGTGCAAAGTTCCGCATCATGGTCATGCTTATCCTGTGATTGGGATTCTGACCTGTGCCTGCCGGCCGCCACAGCGTGCGATTCGCTGCAAGGCAACACCATAAGCCCCAGCAAATACACTGAGAAGAGAATGGTTATGATGTGCCTTAGGTTTTTCATTGGAGTAAAAGTATAAAAAAATTTAAAGCCATCATAAAAATATTAAATTATTATCGTAATATTGCAATATAAAAATATAACGATGGGAGCAACTAAAACAGACCACTTTACCGATAGCCAAAATGAACTTGCCATACTTGCCAAGGCTTTAGGGCATCCCGCCAGAATAGCTATCATTGAATATCTCCTTAAAGTTGACGCGTGTATTTGCGGTGATATTGTAAATGAGCTTCCCCTTGCCCAGCCCACCGTTTCCCAACACCTGAAGGAACTTAAGAGTGCCGGCCTTATTAAAGGCAATATCGAGGGCAACGCTATTTGCTACTGCATCAATGAGACCGGGTTCAAAAAGATAAAAGGATTTTTCCAGCATATAGCAGAACACCTGAATAAGAAAAACGCTGATTGCTGTTAATTTAAACTATATTCAACATGAAACTATCCGAGATTAAAAGCCACCTGAACAATATGGAAGCTTTAAGCTTTATGCTTCCTGATGGCTCCTTTGTGCCTGAAAACTTTCACGTAACGGAAGTGGGCCTTATTACAAAAAACTTTATAGACTGCGGCGGTACCGTACGTCGCGAAACTGTGGTTAATTTCCAGTTATGGGAAGATGAAGGAGATGAAGACCATAGGCTTAAGCCTGCCAAGCTTCTAAATATTATATCGCTTTCTGAGAAGGTGCTTGGGATTGGAGATTTCGAGATTGAGGTTGAATACCAGGACAGGACCATTGGAAAATATGATCTAAGCTTTGATGGAGAGCGTTTCCTGTTGCTTAATAAACAGACAGCATGTCTCGCCTCTGACCAGTGCGGCACAAGCGACAAGAAAAAAGTCAGCTTATCTCAATTAGCGGGCAGTAATAACAATAACTGTACTCCCGGGGGAGGCTGCTGCTAACACATTTGCATATGTCAAAAGATTCAACCCTATTCCCTGAAATCAAAGCGCTGTCAGTAAATTTCAACTTTACTACTATATCCGGTGAGCGAAAAGAAATTCTCCAGCCGTTAGTGGATTTCATACAAGCTAAGGCAGATGCCAATCAAGACATCAGGCTGAACCTCATCTGCACCCACAATTCACGAAGGAGCCACCTGGCGCAAATATGGGCACAGGCCGCGGCACATAATTATGATATACCAAAAGTTACATGTTACTCCGGTGGAACAGAGGCAACAGCGATGTATCCTAAAGTTGCGGAGACACTGACACAAGCAGGGTTTAAGATACAAATCCTCGCTTCGGGCAGCAATCCTGTCTATGCCGTTAAATACGCGGAGGATGAACATCCTGTAATAGCCTTTTCAAAGACTTATTACGATGATTTTAATCCGGAAGGCGGCTTTGCAGCGATAATGACCTGCTCACAGGCAGATGGAGGTTGCCCCTTTATTTCCGGTGCTGAAAAACGCATCGCCATAACCTATGATGATCCAAAAGCATTCGACGGTACTGCCCAACAGGATGAAAAATACAGGGAGCGAAGCATCCAGATTGCTACCGAGATGTTCTATGTTTTTTCCAACATTAAGAAATAAATTATGTCTGTAGCGAATTGTACCCCGGTGTTGAGTAGAAAGAAGCTTGGTTTCATTGACCGGTACCTGACGCTTTGGATTTTCCTTGCCATGGCAATAGGTGTAGCTGTTGGATATCTGGTTCCTGACAGCAGCAACTTTATAAATTCTTTTTCAAGCGGGACCACTAATATTCCCTTGGCAGTCGGATTGATCCTGATGATGTACCCGCCACTTGCAAAAGTGAATTACAGCAAAATGGGTGAAGTTTTCTCAAACACGAGGGTGTTGGGTGCCTCACTGCTGTTAAATTGGATAATCGGTCCTATTCTGATGTTTGTGCTAGCGCTATTGTTCCTGAAAGGCTATCCTGAATATATGATTGGTGTAATACTTATCGGGTTAGCAAGATGCATCGCAATGGTGGTAGTTTGGAATGACCTTGCCGATGGTAATCGTGAATATGCTGCAGGCTTGATAGCATTAAACAGTATTTTCCAGGTCTTCCTCTACAGCGTATATGCGTATATTTTTATAACAATACTTCCACCCTTTTTCGGCTATGACGGCTTCAACGTAGATATTAGCATTGGGCAGATTGCCGAAAGCGTCGGGATTTACCTGGGTATACCATTCGCCCTCGGTATTGGAAGCAGGTATGCCTTAATCAAATTAAAAGGGATAGCATGGTTCCAGGCAAAGTATGTTCCCTTTATCTCACCAATAACCCTGATAGCACTGCTCTTTACAATTGTCGTGATGTTCAGCCTTAAAGGCGAACTGATCGTCCAGATTCCTATGGATGTCCTTCGAATTGCTATACCTCTTGTATTCTACTTCACAATCATGTTTGTTATAAGCTTTTTTACAGGGCGCTTTTTCGGGGCCGACTATTCAAAAAGCACATCTATCGCTTTTACAGCGACTGGGAATAACTTTGAATTAGCTATTGCAGTTGCTATAGGTGTGTTTGGAATAAATAGCGGACAGGCGTTTGCAGGCGTAATCGGCCCCCTTGTAGAAGTACCTGCGCTCATAGCACTGGTCAACCTTGCCTTCTGGTTCCGTAAAAGATATTATTCCCAAACGAAATATTAATTCATATCACTTCCTCTCTAAACGCATAAATAAGGTTAGAGTTGGTCAGGTAAGGCACAACTTCCATGAGGTGGCATAGGCAATTGAAAGCAACATATGCCAAATACGATTACGGCAGTCTTGCGAAAAGCATATTGAAATGCAAGGCCGCGTTAGAGGTGCACGGACAGCAAAACTTGTTTAGGCGTACCGACGCTTTACTATACTTATTAATAGAGAGTAATCCGACATTACGTAAATTCATGTGAGGTAAATCTTACGTAAAGCTGGTAGAATTGCCTGTAAGAAATGCCGCTGCACTAGTTGCAGCGGCATCAGTATCTGTAACAATATTAAATAGTATTGCCGATTAGTGGGCAATATGGTGATGGGCAGCAGCTACAGAATCATATTCGTGATGCTGTGCAACGCCGTGTTGCACCCCTGTGTGATGATGCAGGGTATCGCCATGGTGGTAATTTTGGTGATAGTGCACAAACAGGGAGTCATGATGATGGTAGAGGCTGTCGTAGTGATGCACCAATGCGCCCGGATGATGGGCTATTGAGTCATTATAACTTTCCATGTGATGCAGGGCATTGCCCATCTCCCGCGCCGCAGTAAGGTCATCGTGTTCGCTGGCCTGTCCATCGGGGCCTGTTTCGCTGCAGCCGTAGGCGGCAAAAAGGGCTGCTATTGCAAGCAGTGCAATTATTCTTTTCATAAGGTATACTATTGCTTTAACGGTCCGTATTACTTTAAACTTTGGCTAAGCCACCTGGGAATTCCCTCTGGTCGCCCTTATCGGCGGTTTTCTGCCAGCCAGTTGCTGAGCGCAATAATTTCCGCGCTTTGTGCCTCAATAATCATATTGGCCATAGCTATCAGCTCAGGGTTGCTTCCGTGGTGCAGGTAGGAAGATGCGCTGTCCATGGCGGCCTGGTGGTGGATTATCATCAGGCTGGCAAAGTCGTTGTCGGTATCGCCGGTTATCATCTGCTGGTCAGCCATCGCATCCATCCTGTCCATGCCGTTCATCTGTTCCTCCATAAATTCCATATCCATCTCATCAGCGCTGATTCCTGCAAGGATTCCCTCAAGTTCCTGTATTTCCTGTTGCTGTGCGGCAATGATGCCTTCCGCCACAGCCTTTATCTCAGCATTGCTGCCTTCCTGCAGCTCAAGACCGGCCATTGCTATAGCGCCCTCATGGTGCATGATCATCATGGCTGCAAAATCAACATCAGGGTCATGCGTCATTTCCATGGCTGCCATCGCATCCATCATCGTGTGCATAGTGTCCATCATCTCATTGTCATCGTGTGCCTGCAGCTGTACCCCTCTCGTAGCGGTGTTGTCATCCTCCGAGCATGAAACCATGAAGGACATGGCGGTCAGCGTCACTAATAAAATTGTTTTTTTCATAATCTAATTATTTAATGGTTGTTGTTAATAATTCAGCATCATCCCGAACCCCGCTCCCATATCGCTGTCGTAATGTGCCGATAGGGAGCCCCATCGCGTGACGATGTAGCGCAGCATGCCCATGTACTCCTTATCGGTATTTACCATCAGGTTCATGCGAAGGCGCCTGGTAAGGGGGATGTCCTTCCGCTCCAACTGCAGTCTCACGTTGCCATCTGTGAATATCTCAGCCTGAGCAGTAATCAGCATTGGCAGGATATAGCTTACCCCGGCGCTTAAGACTGCCCTCTTGTCCTTAGTATTTCCCTGTCCGAAAATATTTTTCTCCATAGCGCCCATATCCTGCTCTCTATAGCGCCAGTCAAAGCCCACAAAGGGAAACAGCCATTGCATCTTGTCAATATAGCGCCCGATATGCAGCTCGGTCTCATAGCCATGGTGGTCGTTGTAGCCAAGCCTCCATTCGGCATTGATGCTCCAGCGCGTATTGGCAAGCATAGCCTCTCCGTCATTCCCGTTGGTGGCAAAGTCATTTTCAGCCATGAAATGGAATTCCCTGTCATCGGCAAAGAGTTTTCTCTGGGCCAGCTTCGGGTCCGGGATTTCGGGGTTCGGGGGGGAGTCCTCATAGCTGAAGATCCTGCCCATGCCGCTCATCATGTGGTACAGGATGTGGCAGTGGAAAAACCAGTCCCCACCATCTTCGCTCGCGGCAAATTCGATGGTGTCAGTCTCCATCGGCATGATGTCAATTATGTTCTTCATCGGGGCATAATCGCCATGCCCGTTAATTACCCTGAAGTCGTGCCCGTGCAAGTGCATGGGATGGCGCATCATCGAATTATTGTGAAGGACTATACGCAGTATTTCGCCTTTTTTTATCAGTATCTTATCCGATTCGGAGACCACCTTGTTATCCAGGCTCCAGACATAGCGGTTCATATTTCCGGTCAGCTCAAAGCGCAGCTCACGCACGGGAGCATCCTTGGAAAGTGCAGTGCTCTTAGTGGACTTCAACATCGCATAATTGAGCGTTACGATATCTGAGGTCGCGTTCGCATCGTATTTATTCGGCATGTCATGCATGCTGTGGTCACCAGCGTCGCTACCTTTTGTGGCCGTGCCCATACCATCAGCCGGCCCAGTGATCTCAGGGTACATTACGGAATTCATGTCCATCTGGTTGAGGGACATCTGCATTCCCATATCATCGAGATCGCCGTTCATTTTCATCATATCATTCATCATCTTCATGCCTTCAAAGTACTTCAGCTTTGGCAACGGGGAGGTTAGCTGCCTGATGCCATCGCCGATATACAGGGATGCTGACTTGGTGCGGTCTTCTGGTGTAGCAAGGAACTCATAGGAAACCCCATCGGCAGGTATGGTCAGTACAAGGTCATAGGTTTCCGATACGGCGATTAGCAGGCGGTCTACCGCAACAGGCTCGACATCGTTGCCGTCGCTCGCCACCACGCTGATTTTCCCCCCGGCATAGGTAAGCCAGAAATTGCTTGAGGCACCGCCGTTGGAAACACGGAGCCTGACCTTGTCCCCTGCCTTGAACTGCCCGAGCTGGCTTTCGTTCACACCGTTGATCAGGAACTTTTCATAATAGACATCGCTGACATCCATAGCGTTCATCCGTTTCCATTCATTGGTGATCTTTGTCGTGAAATAACCCTGCCGGATTGCTTCCCCGTAGCTCTGGGTAGTACCTTTCTGTATGGCAAACCAATCCGAGGCGTTGTGCAGCATCCTGTGTATGTTTTCAGGATTCAGGTCGGTCCATTCGCTAAGCACGATAGGGATGGTGGGCAAATCATCTATGCCTTCCCTGAAACCGGGATCAGAATTCCTTTTGTTCATAACAAAAGACCCGTACATCCCGATCTGTTCCTGCAGGCCTGAATGGCTATGGTACCAATGCGTTCCGTGCTGGATGATGGGGAAAGTATATTTATAGGTGCTGTGGGGCGCAATAGGCATCTGCGTTAGGTTCGGCACCCCATCCTCCTTATTGGGCAAGAACAGTCCGTGCCAATGCAGCGAGGTCTCCTCATCCAATTCGTTGTGTACATAAATTTCAGCGGTATCGCCTTCGGTGAAGGTCAGCGTCGGCATCGGTATCTGGCCATTGACGGCTATTGCCCGCCTGGGCTTGCCGGAAAAATTCACTATCGTGTCCCTGACATATAAATCGTAGCGCACCAGCCTTGCCGGTGCATCGGCAACTTTGCGCCTCGGGCTTTCCTTGACTTCTTCCTGCATAGTTTTTTCAGTGACGTGGCCACTGTGGGCAGCTTCTTTATCTTTTGCTGGCTCCGCTTTTGGTGCTGGTGCCTTTTTTTTGGGCTCCTGCTTCGTCTTGGCAGGCTTAGCCTTTTCCTTAACCAGGGCCATACCGCATTTAGGGCATTTTCCGGGCTTGGGAGAGTGGATCTCAGGGTGCATAGAACAAGTGTAGGATACTTGGTTCTTAGCGGGAGCCTGCGCCTGGGCTGGCATTCCCATGGCAATGATAAGGAGTAACGCCATCCCCGTGAATTCTAGTTTGCTGTATATCGGCCTAAGGATACTTTTCATTTGGTGTTTGTATTGTGGGCGGTACTGCTGTAGCCAACCCGTTCATAATTCTGCTTTGCGCATTATGGCACTGCCTATTGCGCATCCATCGCCTCAAGTTTCGCTTTCATCTGCCTGATCTCTTCCTGCTGGCTTTCGATAATGTTCCGCGCAAGCTCACGCAATTCCGGGTCGCTCAGGGTTGCCTCTTCTGACATGAGTATGGCTGAGGCATGATGCGGTATCATCGACTTCAGGAACTGGCGGTCAGTGACCCCGCCCTGGGTCCGGATCAGCATGAAGAAACCAACAAGCGCGAGGGCGCTTAACGCAATGATGATCCCGTTGCGTTTTTTATCCGAGTACATGCCGCCCATGACCAAAAGCTCAATGATTACCATCGGGGTTGCCATCAGGCCCGCCATATAAACCTGATTTATATTATTTACCACATTGCCAAGGACATCTACCATGGCATACATCAGTATGTACATCGATACAAATGAGAGCCCAGTCATCAGAAGGAGCTTCCTGTAGTGATGCATCTGCTTTTCCTGCTTGCCCATGTGGGCATGATCCTGGTGTTTCATAATAAATTATTTTTAGATTGGTTTGTGGAACTTTGCGTGCCTGGCCGGCAAAGCCGGCTCTTATCTTCTTAGCCTGAGCGCATTTATGATGACCGAGACAGAGCTCAGGCTCATGGCCGCAGCCGCTATCATGGGTGAGAGCAGGATGCCAAAAGCCGGATAAAGCGCCCCGGCTGCGACGGGAATGCCTACGACATTGTATATGAAAGCAAGAAAAAGGTTCTGGCGAATGTTGCCCATGACCTTGTGGCTCAGTTCGTGAGCCGTGACAATTCCCTGCAGGTCTCCCTTAAGAAGGGTTACCCCCGCGCTTTCAATGGCTACGTCCGTGCCTGTCCCCATTGCAATGCCTATATCGGCCTGCGCCAGGGCGGGCGCGTCATTGATGCCGTCTCCGGCCATGGCCACGATCTTGCCCTCAGCCTGCAGCCTCTTTATTTCCCGCAGCTTGTCCTGTGGCAGGGCCTCAGCCTTAAAATGCTCCAGCCCAAGGCTGGAAGCGACCGCTTTGGCGGTCGCCGCGTTGTCGCCTGTGAGCATGATGACATCGATGCCTTTTTTTTGAAGGTCCCTTATAGCATCACCGCTGGTAGGCTTTATCGCATCTGAAATAGTGATAAAGCCCAGCACGGTATTACCCAGGCTTACAAACGAGACTGTTTTGCCCTGTGACTGCTCGACAGCAGCTTCATCTGCAAGCCCAGAGTCAATGGCAGCCCCGACAGCCTCCATAAGTCCTTTGTTGCCCACAGCGGCTTTCCGGCCTGATACAAGCCCCGTAACGCCTTTGCCGGTTACTGCCTCGAAATCTTCCGCCTTGCCGGGCGCAACGCCCTTTGTTTTGGCAAAAGCCATCACGGCAATGGCCAGGGGGTGCTCACTGTATTGGTTGAGCGAACTGATCACGCTTATTAGCTCGCTCTCCTTAGCAACTTCTGAAGTGACGACTCGTTCGACCGAAGGCTTTCCATCGGTAATAGTGCCGGTCTTATCGGTGATAAGCACATTCACTTTGGCCATCTTCTCAATAGCTTCGGCATTCTTTATGAGTACGCCCTGCTGGGCACCCCGGCCGACCCCTACCATTATGGACATCGGTGTCGCCAGCCCGAGGGCACATGGGCAGGCAATGATCAGCACGGCCAGTGCATTGGCAAAAGCAAAAATATAGGCGGGTTGCGGCCCGACTGATGCCCAGATTATGAATGTCACTACAGCGATAGCTATAACGATAGGTACGAAATATCGTGATATCTTGTCGGCAAGTTTCTGGATCGGCGCCCTGGAACGGCTTGCAGTGTTCACCATCTCAATGATCTGCGCCAGCAGGGTCTCATGGCCTACACGGTTTGCCGACATTAAGAATGTCTTGGTCCCGTTGATTGTACCTGCACTCACCTTGTCGCCGGCAGCCTTGGTAACGGGTATAGGCTCACCCGTTATCATCGATTCATCAATGCTGGCACTGCCTTCGGTAATAGTGCCGTCCACGGGAATCTTCTCACCCGGCTTTACCCGCAGTAGGTCCCCCTTGGCAATATCATCGATTTGTATGACCGTCTCCCTGCCATCTTTCACCAGGGTAGCCTCAGTAGGTGACAATTTCAGCAATTCGCGAATTGCCCCGCTGGTGCGGCTGTGGGCTTTTGCTTCCAGGAGCTGGCCCAGCAGCACCAGGGTAAGTATTACCGTAACGGCTTCAAAATATAGGTGAACACCTCCATGATGGCTGCGGAATTGCTCCGGAAAGATGGAAGGGAATAGCAGCCCTGCAATACTGAAGACAAAAGCAGCCGCAGCGCCAAGGCCGATAAGGCTGAACATATTAAGTTTCAGGGTTACAAAGGACACCCAGGCCCTCTGGAAGAACATCCAGGTGGAATAAAAGACTACCGGCAGTGAGAGTAGTAGCTGGAGCCAGTTCGAAACATCCTGTCCCAGCGCGTTTCCAATGGGATTGCCGGGAATCATCTCACCCATAGCCAGTATAAAGATAGGGATGGTGAAGCCGATGGCTATCCAAAACTTGCTTCGTAAAACTTTATAGGCTTTTTCCTGTTCATCCTCCGGTGCAAGCGGCACCAGGTCCATGCCGCAAATCGGGCATGCACCCGGCGCATCCTTTACTATCTCCGGATGCATCGGGCAGGTATATTGTCCCAAAGCCCGCTGGGCCTGCGGCACTTTTTCCAGATGCATACCACAGACAGGGCAGTTGCCCGGCCTGTCATAGGTCTTATCGCCTTCGCAATGCATCGGGCAATAATATTCCCCTGCTTTGGCATGCTCTGTGGCTTGCTGGCCTGCAGGATTGTGCCTGTGGGGCTGATGATGCGGATGGCTTGCCTCATTGCTTTGGCCCTGCATGGAAATGCGGTAATGCCCTGCCTTTCCAACTGCCTCCTGCAGCTTCTCCGTAGCGATGTGGTGCTCCATAGTAACCGTAGCCACAGGAGGGTCAAGGGTCACCTCTGCGGTCATGCCCTCTATAGTGCTGAGTGCCTTCTCTACAGCTACCCTGCAGCCCTCGCAGCTCATTCCTTGAATGTCATATATGTGCTTCATAACCGGACGAATTAAGTTAATTTTATTGCTTTTGCAGGCTGTCCTGCAGCGTCACAACCCATTGCAGCAATGCACGGGTATCGGATTTTGAAAGCTGTGCATCCTTGTGCAGCGATCTGTAGGATTCGGGCGGCATTGCCCCCGACCGTACTTCCCCGGCTATGGATTCGAGCTTACTTGCCTGCCTGCGTTGGGAATAGGCTCCGAAGTCACTAAAATTAAGCTCTTCCTTGCCTTCGGTAATATGCCCCTCGAGCCACCAGCCTACCGGCTGGATGTAAGAATACCACGGGTAATCGGTGGCATTGCTGTGGCAGTCATAACAGGAGCGCTGAAGGATTGCCTTGACATCATGCGGCACATTTGCCACAGTCTCAATGCTATTGGGCTCCTGAGATGTTACACGCGCATTTTGCCTTGGCTGATAAAACTGCATCAATAGCAACAGCGCCAATACGGCAAATGCGATTTTGCGGGACCGCCTAGCCATTTAAAATTCCTTCTGGACAGTGCCGCAGGATAGCATTGCCTTGCCATAATACGGATTCCTTATTTGCTTGCTGGCACTTAGCCAGATTGCTCCTTTGCCGTCACTGTACATGGGGCAATGGTCTTGGTACAGTTTGGTATTGGAGCCAAAAGCTGTAACGAGGTCACTGATATCCTTGCTCAATACTGCCAGGTGCTCCCTCTGATGAGCGATATCCGAGGCATTGTGGCTGATATGCTCAGCATGCTCTTTGGCGTCTTCGGCAATGTCCAGGTATTCCGCGCGTTTTTTCTGGTCAATTGCAGTGGCATCAACCTTAGCAAACTCGCTATGCAGCACTTTGCCTGCCTGAGCGGCAGCTCTGGCATCATCTTTCGTAAGGGCGTCCTGAAGTTTCAGGTAGGCCGCAACAATCCCTTCTGTAGAGAACCCGGCCACATTTTCAGCAACCGCCTCGCCGGAGAAAGGCGCCTTCATGGCAGCGGCACTATCCTGTGCCGTTCCGGCCCCGTTTTGCGCAGCTGGTTCCGGTGCGGTCTCCATGGCATCGGTAGTTTCGCTTTCTTTCTTGCCGCAGCCAATTGTCAACAATGCTGTTGCCAATAGGGTAATCATTAAATTTTTCATAGTCGTATTAATTATGAGCTCTCCCGAGCTTAGTTTGTGAGGTTAAAAAATGTATATTCTAATTTTAGGTACATGCCATTGGGCGCCGAACGCAGCATTGAGCTGTACAGTTCCTGTTTATAGGCAAGGTCAATCCTGGCCTGGCTGTTGATGATAAACTGCACCGAAGGCACCACATCAAGGTAGGACTTACCATTCTCGGCAAGTGTCTGCCCTAATAATTCCAGCATCAGGTTAATGTTCGTCTGCTTATAGCTGGTATAGGTTTTCGGGTACATGAGTTGCCCGATGGAAAGCGTATAGTTGATGGCCGTACTTGCCTGCCCCGCGGGGAAATCATAATCAGGCCGGTTGTCGAATGCCTTCTCGTAACTTATTGATGAGCTGACCGCCAGTTTATTGATCAGCTTGGTAGCTATTATACCGGCTTCCAGCCCCGTGTTGTGCCCCATCGTTTCGATCTCTTCCTGGTGGATGTCAGCATTATTGATGCTGTAGCGCCCGAATGCGGCCATCCTGAAATGGCTGTGCAGGTCGTCTTCAGACAGGAACCTGTATTTGGCATAGACGCCTGCGCCTTCCGCCACAAGGTCAGTATTCCTGTTGCTGATGAAGGCTGTTGCCCTCACCATCCAGTCTTTATTGATGCCCCAGGTAACCTCAGGCATCATATGGTAATTGTACCCGTAATCATATTGCTCTTTCATCAGGGACTGCCCTATCCTGGCGCTAATTGAGCCTGCCGGCACATTGCTGGCGGGCTCTGTCATTACAAAAAGCTCTTGTGCCCCGGCATGGTAGCTGGCTAGCAATAAAAACAGTACAGATAGCTTCCTCATATTAAATCGCCTTCACATGGAAATCACTTTCATTCTCCATATTGTAGGTCGGATACTTCGCGTAGGATTTCTGTAGTTTTTTATATTCTTTCTGGGTTACATAACCTTTGTCCTGCACCTTGAGCCTCGTCTCGCCATTTAGCATCCTCTCCTTTGAGTCGACAAAAACAAGTGTTGTGCCTTCGGCATGCACGGTCGCATTATCCTTTGGCACGACCTTTTCCAGGCTAACGGTGATGACCATGGAGCCGACAAAAAAGCCTGCTTTTTCCACACTGTCTCTCAGGTCTGCCGGTGTCAGGCGGCTATCGGGCTGGAGGTAAACCGTAAAAGTGTTGGTATTTAGGTCTGTCTCCACCTTGTCAACTCCCTCAAGGGACTTCAGTTGCTTGTTTATCGCATTGGAACACATCGAACAGGTCAGGCCTGTAGCTATGATCTCTGCTTTCTTTATCTGTCCATAGCCCTTGCCTGTCGCTAAAGCTGTAGCGAAGCTGAACAGCAGTAGCTTAAATAGTATATTTTTCATCTTATTTTACTTTATTGATCTCATTTATAATCTGCTCTTCCGAAGGATTGATTGCCACCAGCCTGCCAGCCGCATCGAATAAATAGCTTGCAGGCATATTCTCAACCCCGAAAGCTCTTGCTGACCCGGAATCAAACCCTTTTGGGTCATTGAACTGTACATAGCCAATCTTATCCTTCTTCACTGCAGCCAGCCACTTGGCTTTATCCTTGTCTAATGAAATCCCCACGATCTCAAGTTTCTTACTATACTTGCCGTATAGCTTTACCAAATGCTTATTGGCAACCCTGCAGGGGCCACACCATGAGGCCCAAAAATCTATAAGTGTGACTTTTCCCTTTACGGAAGCCAGCTCGACTGATTTTCCGGCATTGTCGCTAAGGGAAATCTTGGGAATTGATGCGCCCTGTTTCAGCTGAGCACTCGCCCCTGCAGAAATAAGCCCGACAACAAGGATCAGTATTAAGTTCCTTTTCATCGTTATTTGATTGTTTCGATTGTTTTTCCACAGCTAAGCATCTGTGAGCCGTAGTAGGGGTTTTTGATGGTTTTCTCTTCACTCAGCCAATTGGCGCCTTTTCCGTCGTTGAACATCGGGCAATTATTGTAATAGACCGGTTGTCCCAGTTCCGCCTCTTTTGCCAAATCGTACATACCTTCCGAGAGCCCGGCGAAAAGCATCCTTTGTTTCTTAAGGTCCTTGGTTGCGGCAATTCCACTACTTGCTTCCGTTAATTTCACATTGGCAGCCATCCATGCATTATGGATTCCTGGTGTCAGCGCTTTCATATCGACGTTGGCAATTGCTTTCTGCAGTTCTGCCGCAATAGATGCGGCTTGCCCGGCATCTGACTTTACAAGGGCTTCCTGCAACCTGAAATAGCCTGACAAGACAGGTTTGATAACATCCGATTGCACGCCTGTAGCGGCACTGTTGTGCCCTTGTCCTGCGGGCGCATCATTTGAGTGGCCGCTATGGTCAACTACAGCAGCGGTAGCTGTTTCCGAACGCTCGTATTGGCAGCAGCCGTGAAGATTATTGTATGCTTCGGCCGGAGCAAGGTATTTCTCATTATAGTACCCTGCCAGGGCAATACGCTTCAGTATCTGGTCAGGGCTTGTTTTTTGCGGATCATAGGTTATGGTGGCCACCTGCTTATCCTTGTCCCATTCGACTTGGGCCTCTTTCTTGATATTCCCCGCTTTCTCGATTGTACTTTCGCACATGCCGCAATTGCCTGAGACTTTAGCTGTAAAGGTTTGGGAATTTTTTATCTGCGCATTCGCGTGGAATGATGATGCCAGGATAATGGCCGGCACCACCAGTTTTTTAAATAAACTCATGACTTATTTATATTATGAAAAATAGGAAAATGTGCGGCAATCCTCATAGGCGTACAGAGACCTATGGGAAGCGAACAGCAGTCCGGTCAGGACGCACTTATGGCTGTTACAGGGGAAGCCTAGCCTATTTTTGGGGGTAGCCGCAATGAATCTATTGCAGATGTAAAAAATGTCTCGGTATAACCGTATTCGACATTTTCAAAGGTAAATTCTAAAGGTTGCTGGCCATATTCCAGAATTGGCACCAGTGCAAACGCAATCCCGGCGGATGACGGGCAGTTGCACGACGAATGGCCGCATTTGCCATCACAATCCTTATGGTTTTCGCCGCACGGCGATGATTGTTTCTTTTCCTTGCAGCATTCCTTCGTACATGCCTTAGCGGAAGTCTCCTTATGATGTACCTTGTCCTTATTGCCACAGGCAAATGACAGTGACGGGCTTAACAAAAAGCCCAGGGTCATCAGTAATATGAAACGAAACTTCCTCAATAGAAATGATTTGAATTACAAAGTTAGAAAAAAAAAATGTTACGCCGTTACCCAGAGGGTTAAAAACATGTTATTTAGCTTACCTGCGTAAGGCAGCATCGTATTACATGCTGTATAGCAAAAGTACGGCATCTTTTAACGGTACTTATTATACAATTATGGGAATATAGTATAAAATTTTTGGATAGGCTTACCGCAAAATTACAATTAGCGTGTCGCGTCAACCCTAAACATACTATGTATAAGTAGTTTTTTTAATACTTACCGGAGGAGGTGACAATAGTCGAACTAACACTTATCATATGCTTAAAATTAGATAATTTCGTTCCCAATAAAATAAAATTGCCACGAATTTGCCACAGTTTTGAAGTATAAAATTTACCGAATCCCCGACTAGACAAAATAAACCGCTAACTTTGAAAACGTATAGAAAATATCTTAATAAATCCCGTTAAAGTAGGCCAATTTCTTCAAATCCTGCATAAAATGGTTTGGATTTTGTATATTCGGGTCACTTAGAGAGACAACTATCAAATAGTTGTCTCTTTTTTTATACCCATAAGAATCTCTTTATCAAACTTTTACAGCCTGATATTTTATGGTTCGAGTTTTTCTCAAGAAATCCTTAGCCTATGTGAAATAGACAGTCAAAAAGTGCTTTATTTAGAGATTTAATTGGAGTTGAACGGTGGTTCGAAATCTCATTAACGATATGGTATTTTTTTCTCTTTTGGTTTATCGTAACTTTTTGATACTAAATATAGTAATTCCAATATAATTTCGGCTTCCTTCTCATTTACCTGAATGCCGTTCTTCGACAGAATAATAACGGCTTTTTCTACTGAAACATTTTTATCGATGAAATTCATGCTTTTTATTAGTTTTTCGGTTACCTTTTTTTGATAATATTTTTGAAAATGCTTGATTTAAATCTAAAGAAAGATATCCTGTTTTAAAATCAACATCTGTCGGCGGAATAAGATTTACAAGATATTTTTTATCTGATGTATGAAATTCAGAAAATTTTTGAAAGATTTCCACCAATGTATTATCTACTATTTGATTTTTTTTATCAATAGCTTTTAATTTAAACATAACATCTCGTGCTTCCTTTTTAAGGTTTTTAATGTTAACCAGATTCTCTTTTTTTAATTCATTGTAGTCATCAATTTTTAATATTCCTGCTATAAATAATTTTCTGCCTCGAGAAAGGGTTAGCCCCTCCTCTTTTATTTTCCTCTCTAATACTTTTTGAGAGTATATATAACTTGCTTTTTCTGTCTTAATATTTTGGTCTTCTAAAATATTCTTAAACAATTCAATTGTATTATTCGAGAGTATCAATTGTTGAAGCTTATTTCGATAGCAATCATTAAGAAAAACTGCATCTATCCTTGTTCTGCAACCATCATGACAATGATAATATGGATATTTTTTTGACCTCCCTTGTGAAACACTTCCACTTAGTTTTCTACCGCAAACAGGACAGATTAAAAGACCTCTGAGAAAAAATAATGATTGTAAATCATCTCTTTTCGCAGTAGTTCTTCTTTTTGTATTAATAACAGATTGAACTTGATTAAACAAAGACTCAGATACCAATGGTTCGTGTAATCCTTTTATCATTTGCTTTTCGCTAGAGTCTAGTTTGATTGGAATAAGCCCGCAATAAACCGGATTGTGCAAAATCCTGAAAAAGTGTGATCTTGAACATAGTAATCCTTTATCATTAGCTATTTTTATGATTTCAGATATTTTATGATCGTTCTTGGCAACCTGATAAAATGCCCATTTTATAATTTCGGCTTCTGGCTCTTTAGGAGCGATAGCTTTTTTGCCATCCATTAATGTTAAATTGATAAATCCCAATGGTGCCTTACCAGGATATCTACCCATCAGCTTCGCTCGACGAATGCCGCTTGCAGTATTTTGAGCTCTTCGGGTGTTTTCTGCTTCGGGAACAGCTAAATAAACAGCCAGCATAACTGTACTTTCCGGAACAAAGAAATCAATTGGTTGGTCTATAGCCATTGCGGTTGTTTTATATTTCCGAAGCTTACCGATCATTTCATAAGCATATTCAACATTACGGCTGAATCGATCCCATTTGATAAATAGTATATTTTTATCTTCTCCTGATGATCTCTTTTTAATTTCTGAAAACAACTGTTTCCATTCTGGTCTATTGAAATTTTTTGCAGAGAAATCTTCGCGATAAATTCCCTTTACATAGATATTGTTGTATTTACAATACTTTAATAATCTATCCTCTTGTTCCGGCAAAGAGTATCCTTTTCTCTTTTGTTCGTCGGTACTTACACGAACATACAAATAGGCTGACTTCATATAATTAATGTATTTGATTGATTTAATAAAGTTACTTATTATCCTTTCAATCAAAATAGTAAACTATATACCGCAAAAAGCCAATCTAAAACTAAATTAACACTTTTAATGAAGTTGGTCAATATATATAAATACCTATTTACAAAGTCACTACTTACTAATTTGCTATTCTCCTACCTTATACGCTTTAGCTATCTGTAATAAGTTTTAAAGAAAGAATCGAAGATTTTTTAGGAAAATTTGTAAAAGTGGAAAGCTAAAGCAGTATAGCACTAGTCTTGTTTGATCAGCCCAAGTAAAGAATACTCAATTTTTCCTGACTCTTTTGAATAATATGCCTGATAGAAATTGAAATCGTTACGATTGTATTTTTTACACTTTTCATCGACGATTTTAATAATTTTCAGTTTGTCTTCCGCTGTAGTTTTGATCCCAAAAATTATGCCTTCCAAGGAGTTGAAATCATATTTCAATTTACGGTTTTCTACCGTATCGAAATCATGCAGCATATTTGTAAGGATCAATCTGTATTCGTTCTCATAGCTCCAATCTTGCAGTTTGGTGGTCGCACCCCTGTAAAAGCTACTCCAATGACTCGAATGCCACCTGTCCCAAATTTCTGGATCTTTTGAAATCGGATCGGCGCATACACTCAAATTGCCATTTCTATCGGTGTACCAATGGCTCCTCAGCATAAACACCTGCAACCTTCCCAGGGATCTAAAAAAATCAATTTCTACGTGCTTGTTTTCATAATTGACTTTGTAAAAAGTATGCGGCATAGTTCCCACGACGGGCCCACTACCATTATATCCTCTTATACGCTCGATGTTAAACTGAATTTCATTGCCGACAATATCGGTCTTAAACTTTAGGCACACACCTTTGTGTTGTTCACCATAATGGCTCCAGACGGATGCGTTATCACAGCTTGACATAAAGCAGGCGGTATACCAATCTGGATATACCATCTCTTCAATTCTAGATACGTATGCTTCGCAAAATTCATAAAGAAGAAAAAACTTATTCGAATTCACAGATAATGTGGGATCGTGGAAAGCTGTCAGCAGGTTCAGTTCGGTTGAAACTTTTCCAGCAATTGAAAAGAATATCGAGCCAAGTTCTGCAGTTCCAGACGACTCTCCTTCTGCCCTGGTGAGGATTTCTATCAACGGATCATTGCCTTTGATGAAGTTTTTCAGATCTGTGAAAGTCTTTCTACTGGTTTTTCCATTTAGCAGCCCTTGCTCCTGATATACAGATGTTATGGCCTGCAGTGCATAGGCATGGACCAATCTCAGGTATGTAATTAGTTCGTCTCTTCTAATTGCATTGGTACGGCTGGCCAGACCGTCCGGCAAGTTTTTTATATAGTCATAGGCAAAGAAAATTTCTTCTATCTGGGAGTGTATTTTTTTTGCAGCTTCAGAAGCATAGGTAGACCTGTTTCTAAATATCGGTATTTGCGCTGCCTTGATTTGTGTTGTTTCCCCGGCTATTGCGTTTAATGCGAAAGCATGCTCCAAACACATAAGAAAATGCCTCAAGAGGTTTTCCCATACGACTGAATCACCATCCCAAAAAATGTCAAGCAGACCCTCCATCGGGTCATTTAAATCGCGCGAAGGCGAGAAATAAATTTCCTGGTTTTCCAATTCACTATGGCCATCAAGCAAATTATAAATTGATCTGAATCTGTACATAAACTTATAGTAATTGCGGTTTTTCTTTGCTCATGAAAAATACTCCGGTAAAATCAAATTTATTTGGGTCTGACCCCATATCTGCTACACCAACCCAAACATTTGCATTTAATTGATTGAACTTATAGTGGCAATAGTAGTACAGTTTTGAATCTAATTCAGATTTATTTGCACTCGTCATATGTGTCATTCCGAACTTAAGTTGGTCGTTAAATAATGAGCCATCATGCAATTGCTTATCTTTACTAAAATCCCTTTTGGTAATTTTGACCCTATCCATGAAACTTTTCATTGAGCCATTGTCAAACTGAAGTATAATTAAAGCCACTTTGACCCTATGTTCTAGGAGTGATTGGTCCAATTGAATTAAGAAATCATTCATTGCGGTCGGCAAATAGCACGCCGGTTTTTTTGTAAATTTCTCTTTCTTTCCGAATTTATATAAGTAATAGTCATTTATCTTATCGGTATTTGGCTCTAGGAAAATAAAAGAGTTAGGATTTCCTTCGGAATCTTTTAGAAGATTGTCTGTATTCAAACCATTGGAAAGGAAATATCCGAGCAAGTCCGTTTCTTCATAGGTAGAAACATGGTTATGGGATAAAAAATCCTTTCTTTTCCTAATGTAATGGATAAACATGAAGGGGTTATCAATCATGTCGCGCAGCACTACCAAATCATAGATGCTAATGATCCACGGAAAGTAGCCATCTCTAAAATAACCTAGACTGTCGGTAGCTTTTAATGACATTGAAAGATTGCCTACAGGTTCAAGTGTCAGGGAGACAATTACAATTTCATCGAAATCTTCTTTCCTGATTTTAAACTTGCCCGAGCGATCAGTACTAAATTCGACCTCCTGGTTTTCTTCAATGTATCGCAATGTACGGATTCCTTGTTGATATGATTCTTTTACTATTTCTTTTAAATGATTTTCGGTCCGCTGCCTGTTGCCAGACTTTGCCTTTGTACTAATTCTATGACCTTTTGCTTCAATAATAAATAAAACTGTGTCAAAGATAATTATAGCATCTGTCTCAAAACGATCTTCACCAATGGTATAATATAGGTTAGAAGGTAGTATGTTTGCTGTCGGCATCAGTTCTTTAAAATATAAAAGACTTTCTTCCAATACAAAATCATGTTTAATTTTAGAATACCTTCCTGATAGTTTCGAATTCAATTTAATTCCTTCTTCAAATAGGATTTCCGGAGCCCAAAACAGTAATGGTATTGAAACAAGTAAATACCGACCATTATGATGGACTATTGGCTTTCTTTTAAGGATGGAATTCGTCTCATGTATTTCATCTGTCGCTTTTAAAGAAGGAAACTCACAAGAGAAAGCTAATAAAAAAGAGTTGACACTTTTTAAATCCACTTCGGTAAACGTAGATAATTCTTCAGCTGTAAAAGAATAAACCTCTCCGAATTTATGGTGTACCAGAATTGACAAATGATCTTTTAAAACCTTTCGTGCATCATTGTAATTCATTGCAGAAAGTTCCTGTAGATCTTCTTCGCTGAGCTTGGCGTCTGGTGGATATGTTTTTGTTTTCCTGAATCTGACGATTTCATCCATATACGCCTTCAGGTCGCCAAAAACTGAACTTTTGGCAGTAAAAACTTTATCATTTAAGAATTGTGAAATTTTGTCCCTGATCTGAATCGAATCTGACAAGCTAAATCCGTAAGTTGTCTCTATTGTTTGTTTTATTGGTTCAAAAAGCTTTGATGTAAAATCTAAATGATGATCCGGTAATCCAGGATTGCGAATTACTTTCGCTTCTCGCTCAAGGATCTCTGCGATATCTGAAATTACATTTTTAACTGCTGCTTTTTCGGTAAATTCCATCGCGTCTTTCATTCCGCTATATTTCAAGATATTATCTTGTATATCTTGCAAGGTGGGAAAAAAATCGTCATCACTTATTGTACTTTTTTCAATATAATTTTCCTTCAGACAAAGTAAAGCTAAAATCTCAGGCACATAGAAGTGCTTATCTCCGCGATAGTCAGTATACTCATCAGGGCTGTGTATATGATTGTAAAAACATACATTTGCAAGGAGATCAAATGTTTCAAAACGTTTTGTAGTTTCACTAAGCCACTTATTAAGTCTCGAAACTTCATTCGGTAACCCTGCAGACCATTCATCCATCGGATCTTTCTTATTTATTGAAGTATTTTCCATATTAGATAGTATTATCATTTTAAAAATTTTGCTGGCCCACTAAAATTAACTGATAATGAGATCAAACTGTGTTTGGACACCGGACACCTCAACGATTGATTAAAAGTGGAGTTTATAGAAAAAATGTTCTTTCTGCTGCAAAATTGAAACGGCTATGTTATTCTTGATATAAAGCTACCTGCCAATAGGATATCAATCATGTCAACATTTTGCTCCTCCACGGACAAGACATTGTGATATCCAGGAATAGCGAGAAAGCATTTAATTTTATCGCTTGCTTCATTTTATTGAAAGCTTCTTCAGCCTTAAACCTTTTCACCTTATTATTATAAAGATCCCATCCCATAAAGCAACATATTCTTCACGATTCTTTTTACGATTCGCTTCAATTGCTGTAATTAGCTGTTGAATACATCCGTTTTGGAACAGCTCAGCAATTTACTGACGTATTCAATAAGAAACATTCAAGTTCTTCCTAGATGAGCTTAAAAAGGAATAAATATGCCTGTTGCTAATACAACTGTTTCAATTAATAATTAAGCTATAAGGCCTCATCGTTTAATTTTAGCTAAAGGATCTTCTACAGCTTTTTCTAATTTAATGATATTCTCAATTAAAAATGTCTGCATAGTACCCCAATTGTTCTCGTTAAAATAATTTACTTCCTGCAAACTATAGGAAACCCGGCTTGATATTTTATCATCTAACCTTTCCCAATTTAACGGGTGCCCAAACTTAGTCTCAATTTCTTCCTTTGATTTTAGTAGCGAATCGAACATATGCTTATTCTCACTCACGTCGGACTTGCTAAATTCAATAAGGACACTACAATTATTCTTGGTTATCACAATCGTATACTTTACCCCTGCAAGGGTTGATGTCAACCAATGGTCTTTAGTTGGATTTATACTTTGAAATAGCTGCGTCTTACCTTTAAAAAGGGGAAGGATCTTATTCCAGAATTTTAGCCGCAAATTATGCCTATCCTTATTGCCTTCTTGTGTATTCATTTCTTCCCTACTCTTCTCTGCCATCTTAATGATGTAATCTTCAATATCTTTTTGGGGAATGATCTGCTCAAGTGTAAGGAATAAGTCATCCTCTAATGCAAAGGGAGTTACCTTAAAGCATTGCACTCTCAATTTAAAATTAAGAAGCCACATAATCGTTGAGGTAACCTCCTTACGGTATTCATTGGCAACAAATATGATGCGTTGTGAGTTTGAAATATTGAAACTATCCATCGCCTCAAATTCTTCATCATAAAATTCCGACAGTTTCTCAACTGCTATGGCACCACTAGTATACCTATCTAGATATTCCTGATATATCTTTAAGATATTTTCCTTTTTCAGTGTTGAACAATACGATGCGTATTTTAATGCTTGCCATGTGACGTTTCGACCGGAATCATCAAGTTTATTCTCGATTACAACAACGTTTCCATCTTTATCGAGCGCCAGGAGATCGAGCCTTTCGTTGGTATCCGAAAATCCGCTAAACTCCTTAGCGATAATAAGTAGCTCTTCACCACCAAAAACTCCCTGTTCATTAGCCAGCCATTCCTGTAAATGCTGTCTTTCACGTATACCGTAATCTTTGAACCTAACCTTTGTAAGTTCTGTTATCTTGTTAGCTGACCTATTAATCTTATACATAATGCGTGTTTGGTATCTTAGATAATTTTAAATTGGCTGTCTACAGCGATGATCGGTGTAAGACCTTTTATAAAATTCTTTGCAATGTACTTATCTCCTGGAATATCTTCACTGCTCAAGACATAAAACAAAAGAAAAGCACTGGCATAATCAGCATTAAACATTAGGCTATTTCTAGTAACAACTAAATAAAGATAATCATAAGCCGATTTGTCCCCAATATCCTGGTTGGTTTTCTTTGTGCTGTTGTTAATTTTAATCTGTATTTTCTTTCCCTGTGCATTCATTGCATCATAGCCGACCTCCCTTTGGTTATCACAAAGGACCAGCCCAAATAGCTTAGCACAAAGATATTCGGCGATATCGGCCGAATACTTAGAGCTACGAATAATCTCCTGTTCAATCAAGACGTCAGTACTGCTGAAAAAATTACGCAAGCTTGCTTTAATATTTGGATCAAGCATTGGCAGACTTTTCTTTTCTATAGAATTATTTACTTTCAACTCATTCCAACGTTGACGCTCCTGGCGATAAAGGGCTTCATCATTAGGGCTATCGTATCTGCTGCCATCAGTTGTGAGTACATATCCATGACCATCATAGGAAATATTGTTCCAATTAAGTTCTTCAATATCTTTTACTTCCCAGACTTTATAATTATGTTCTTTCATATACTTTTTTTCATCCATTATTAGTAATTTTATATTTAAATTGGTCTGTCCGCCTCTGCTAATTTATATAATAGCACTTGAAAAAAATTCTCGGCGTGATTAAGGAGTTCCAAAGCGAGGGCATTATTTTCAATAGAGAAGTTAAGTAAATCTCCTGTAACATATTTGCTGTGTGATAGCGAGGGATGGCTTTCGATAAACTGAACTATTGCCTTATTAGTTTTTTTTATGAGCCCTTCTTCATGAACGATCTTATTTCTGAGCTCTTTACAGTTTTTAATAAATTGCCAATCATCTGCAAAATCATTGAAATCCATAGGATGAAGATTTACAATATATTCTTTACACTTTTCCAAATCACTGCTTCCTTTCATGTCTTCAACATAAAATTTTTGCCCCTTGTAATGACCATATGAATTACATAATTTTTTAAATTCTGCCTCAATAACTGCCATTGTCTGTGTGAGGAAAAAGCATCGGAAATGGTGCGGAAATAGACCCGCAATTTCGTGATGCCTTTCACTATATGAATCTATCAGATGGTTGTAATATTCCCTGTGATTGTCTCCTGCTTTTTTCGATTCAAGTTCAAAATCGATCACATCGTACTCCTCTTCAAGTTTTTTCTTTTCACGACTAAGAAAATCCTCTATCAGATTTTGATAGTTCTTTAAGTCATTAAATAACATATCGATACCAAATAACTGAAGATTGATAAATTCACTATATTGAAATCCTGCATTATCCCTTCTCGACATAATAATTTATTTACGGGTTTGAACAAAGAATCGCTCCCCAAGATCTGGGATTGTAAGTACAAAGCTTGGAGGTACATCACCATTGCTCATATACATTCTTCCTTGAAGATTTAAGTACTTCGCTTCTAGTGCTGATCCTTCTATTACAAGCTCAAAGGAATCATTTTCGAGATTGTTAATTGTCAATGTTCCCTCTACCAATAATGTATCTTCGCCATCTATACGAAGCGAAAAGCTTCTGTACGAATAAATGATTATTTCTACATTATCTCCATAAACCCAATTAGGAATCATTTCACGGGTCTTCCATAGTCCTATGAAATCGCTATTTTCAAGATTTGACATATATTAAATTTTTACTGTTACGATGCTGCTTGGACTAAAGCTTAAATTATCCAACGATTCTTCATGATTGAAAAATAGGACAATATTTTTTGCTCCAGGAATTTTTGAAGAAGTATATATCATCCCATCTAAATTCAATTTGTCGTTAAATTTTATATACTCCGTTATAATCTGCGTAGGAATATATTCTATAATGGAATCTGAAGAATCTACTGGTCTACTAATATCTTCAATAAACTGTTTCAAAAAAAATATTGTTTCTCGTTCCTCATTTAAAATTTCGTCAAAAATGCTCGGTACCTCCGGTAATTTAGTGAAATCTACCAATCTCAGAACCTTCTTGTTTTTAAAAATTGCTGTCGAAAAATATGGCATTTTTGTTGAAGTCTTATCTACAACTTCAGCAATTGTCAAATCTTTATCCTTACTACAATAAACATAGAGATACCTGAGGGGTTCATTCGTCCATAAGCTTTTGCTAAGTAATGCGGTGCGGATGATATATGTGAGGCTTCAACAACATCATCAATTTTAGAGTGTTGCCGAGTTCTGTAAAGCACAGTATTTGACGGTAATTCAGAAATCATATTAAATTTTTAATCGATTTCTGAACTTTCTGAAGAATGTAAAAAGGATCAATATATTCATGACCTTTAAAAACGTCCTTAAAATAAAACACAAACCTTGCTCTATACTTGACTGTATCTTTAAATCTAGTCCACAGACTATCTAAATGATCCGATTCTGAAACATATTCGTCTTTACGACAGTAAAGTGAATCATTCTTTAAATAATTATAAATATCTTCAAAAAGGGTTTCATTATTAATATCCAGGTACAAGCGATCATGCCATAAATCATAAAAATCAAAAGTATCTCCGTCATATCCGGGACTCCCTCTTTATTATAATATCTCGAATCACCAGGGTCTTCATAGAGATAATTAATGCCGGAAATAACTATTTTTAGGATTTCAGAAAGTGGTACTACATTTTTTTTCTTCCTACAATAGTCGCACTTCCCGTTTTTTGCTAATCTGCTTATTTCAGATTTAATGTATTTATCATCTATGTGATTCGCACAAACATACTCTGTTGTTTCAAAATCATACAATGTGATATCAAAATTATCTCCAGGTTTTGGCTTTCTCTTCATCCATAAACTTTTTTAATTGTCCTTTAGAAATGATTGTCAATTATATTACCAATAAATTGATTCGTCGACACCTTCCTCATCCCTTTTGAAATTGTGCTTAGGAAAATACGCCATTTTATGGTACGCCATTGGTTCAACCGATTTTGAATACACCCTACAAAGGTCCTGTAAATCTAATTCAATAGAAAGTGTAGAAATTTCTGAATTAATTATATTAGAATAGTAAGTATGCTTCTTACTCCCAAAACTTCCAATGAAATCTTTATTATATTCCTTGGTGTCAAAATAGTCGATAAGAGAAGCTTCTGCAATTTGTGTAGTTAAAAGGTTGTTTGCATTTAAAATTTCTAATTTATTTCGCAAATCCGATTTCATTTCATCTTCTGTAGTATAAGCTTTAAAGCTCTGTGGAAAAGCTATTAAATCAATCTTTTTAACAAATGAGCATAAAATTATATATACCTCTTTGTCAAAGTGCTTTTGCGTACAGGAATATAATATCCTTTGCATCTTGCTATGGCTACTTAATCTTTTTACTGGCGAAATCTTTTTATCCATTTTATGAGACTTACCTATATAAACCAATTCTAAATCATTGAATTTAAAATCACAATCGTGCATTGAATCTCTCAACGTGTAAAAAGATTTACCGTGCGCTTTATTTTTTTTTACTAGCTCTTTAAATTTATCTTCTGCAAAGTACCCGATATCATCCTTGATAAGGAACCTTGAAAATGGCTCCTCGGATTCAATAATTAAGTTCCCCATGACTTCTCTATTGAGGGGTAATGTACCAAATGTTTCTGTAAAGCTATATTTGTTTTGAATACGAAATTTAAGTTTTATAGCTCCTTCGAGCAACTCATAATACATGGGATCAATAACTACTCTTGGTCGTATACCTACCAAATAAATGTTGCAAGGTTCATCTTCAGAAAAATGTTCTCTATAGTTTACAAAACTAAACTCGTCCTCTTGAGCCTCCCAATAATTTTTTAGATATATTCTATAATGCAACATTTTTTCAATTTTTAATATTTAGATGGTAAATCAATTATAAGATTCAAATTTCTCTATTCTATATATCTGACTTAACCAACTAATGAGTACAATATGCTTATAATTCGTCTATTTTTATCGCGAAGATATTTCCCTCCGGGATTCCAAGAGTCTTTAAAATATTAATTGGTTTATCTTTCTCTTCGAAATAGGAAACCTTCCATATACTCTGCGAATCAACACTATCCACTATTCTTTCAAAATACACAATATCTACATCTGATAAAGAATGACCTAATATAATTATTTCATTTATATCATGGAGTTTATGAAAGTAATCCTGGTAATGTTCTATAATTGACCCCGTATCTTTATATGTGGTCTTAAAGTAATCATCCAAAATAAGATTACCCTCCATAACACGCACATCGTTTCCTTCTAAATCTTCCTTGCCATCTAAATAACTAAAGGATTCTTCACTCGTTAATTCACGGCTATGTCCCAAAATAATGCTCGAATCTGCATCTATAGCCTCGTTATGGATATATAATATATTATCGTTTGGAATTTGATAATTCTGCTGCAATGTACGGGTGTAATTAAAAACAAAATATTTACAATCCTTCGGTAGCGCAATCTTTACCTCATTTGGAATTTCCAATTGTAGTACCCAATCCAAAAAGGCATTACGTAAATCCACCGTTACAATATTAATAGCTCTTTGAAGTTCATATTGATAATCATATTGACCGGAATCACTCCAGTCTTCAGCTCCATAGTCAGCTAAAAACTTTGCTGCATCCTCTACAATTTTCTCTGTATCGATTTCAGCTAGGGTTGCTTCAAAATCCGACCATAATTCATCTTGAATAAAATACTCTTGTAAAGCATCATAAAGATTCCGATTTGTGCTTCTGACATACTGCTCGAAATCTGAATATCTGGATCTCACTCCATGGAAAATATCAAATCCATTTCCTATTATATACAACTGTTGCCCCATGAATTTTCTTTAAATAATTCACTACTTAATATTTACTTTCGCTGTAGCTTTCTTGTGGGATCCAACAAAAATGCAGCCTGGATTTGCGCCAGGACTTCCCATTTAGGAATGGGCGTGCTATCTAATTACACCACTATTGCATTTTGAATACCCTAATGGCAGCTTTAATTCAAACTGCCAGACACCTCGACCTCCCCTAGAAGTACTTTATTTTAGTGGAGAGTTAGGGAGTTGCATCTTTAAATGGCTGCTTTTGGGCACCTTTCATTATTTTACCGGTTTCAGGATTAGTCCTTTCAAAATTTTCATTTCTCCATTCAATATTTTCAGCATTTATATTCTGAATATACTCTTGACCATAAATGTACAATTTTTCCTTAATTACGCTACCAAAAAGTATTGCATTTCCTCTCCTGTATAATCCAACGATTTGGGGTCGGCCACCTGAATATCTATCTTTAATATTTGTCAATGTTTTAACGAAGCATTGGTACACACCCCTGCTTGTACCATACTCGTTGTGGTTTCTATTTTCATACTGCCTGTAATTCGTATCAAATTCTTCTGAACCTGAACCGCCGCTATACACTTTGGTAGACAAAATTGGTAAATCAATTTCTTCAAAATCAAAAGCATTTGTCTTGTAATTATGAGTATACTTGAACAAATAAAAGTCTTGACTTATTCTCGTACCGTAGATGATTGTAAAGTTTTGGTTGAATGCTATCGGAGGATAATACTTAATTGCTTCCGTAATGAAATTTGCTACCTTGTTTGATTTGCTAAAACTTGTTTCAAGTTCTGAGTAGAATAATCCATTATCAATTTGTGTTATCAATTGATTTATCAGATTGGATGGAAATAAAACATCTCCACAAAACCCAAAGATATCAGGCGAGTTTAGGCATCTGAATACCTTTACCCCGTAGTCATACTTAGAATGGTTCCCCCAACTGTACCTACTATCTGAAGCAATATACAGGGATGCAACCTTTCCAAGCGAATTTTTCTTATCTACTCCAATCCAAGATACTATTAATGTCATTTTCTTTAATTTATAAGTACTTTATTTCTATCAACGACCTTTAAGATTAAATTTAGGAATAAGTAAATATTCCGTTACCTAAGTGGTTATTTTCGAAATGCTCAATTATGACCTTTAATTCCTTTTTATTTTGTTGTAAGAATTCACTAAAAGCAAATTAATATTAAAAAGAATATAATATTATAAAAAGGTCCGAAAATCTCAATTTTGGCCGAAAAAAGCGCAAAACCGTTGCTCTCAAAAAATTTTTAGCGCAAAAAAATCCCTGCTGTCTAATGCAGGGAGTTTATAATTTAAATTTTGGCCGAGGTTATTCTTCAGGATCGTTTTCAGCGCTTTTTAAAAGCTTTAATCGCCTTAGATAGCGGTTATAGATTGGCTTAAGGTTCAGCCGATCTTTGGTCTTTAACCATTCAAAGACATCCATTGCCTCATGCCCGTAAACCTTTTTGAACTCGCCCCAGACTTTTATCGCAACACTTCGGGAAACGCCACGTGAGATAAGCAGCTTCACCGCATGCTCTGTTGAACCCAGTTCAAGCATGGTCGGAAGGCCAAGCGAGAACTTGTACTTTTCTTTCTGCTCATCGCTCATCAGTGGCTCCAGGATATCGTTGGCGAGCTTAAGATATTTTACTAGCACATACGATACAAGTGTACTATTGATTTTTATCACCTCATTGATCCGGAAATTTATGTCTTTTTCGTCCTCAGGATTGATTTTTTTCTTTGGGTTGCTGTGTTCGCTATAGAAATTAATATCATTCTGTATAAGCTCGTGAAGTGATGAGCTATTGAGCCAGCGCAGGCCGTAAAAACATACCTGACGTATTGACGCTGAGATATTATGCTTGAAATAGGCCTCCTTGGAAATTTGGAAAATAGCATCAAGCCGCTCCATTACGCTAACAAGCTGCCAGTAGAAACTGGTATTGTCGAATGTATAATTGTCTTTCTCTTCTTTTGTAATTCTGCTGTAAAAATTAGGATTGTGATTGATAGCCCATTGTGAGATGCCCTCTTCCCTGATTTTAAGGTAAAGTTGGTTTTGCAAAATAGGGTCCACAGAAGGGTTAAGCTTTGAGACTTCCTGGGGGATTTCCACATCCTCCAGAAGTGATCGTAACTTACCGGTAATTTGCTGCACATGGCTATCCGCAACATTTTTCTTGGAAAGGTAATCATTCAGGGACTCTTCACCCTGCAGGTATTTATGGCGAAGCAGTATAGAAGTATTCTTATGCTTCGCTTCGGCAATTTCTTCAACAGATCTATCGAGCTGCGATACGAGCTCTCCAACAGCATCAAGTGATTTTTCTGTAACGGACTTAACCTCCTTAGAGTAAACTTTATCATAGTATTCCTCAGCCCAGGTATCATTGATGCTTCGCTCCACGCAGTAAATGGTACCATAAAGGCAGTCCCTGATCCTTCCGGCCCTTCCGATAAGGTTACCAAATTCAAAAGCAGAAAGTCGGTCATTCATCTTCTTCGGTGCCACAATAAAAAGGTTGTTTGCCGGTAGGTTGACCCCTTCCAGTAAGGTGGAGGTACAAAACAGGTTTACGATCCGTCCCTCCAAGAAGCCGTCTTCGATCTCTTTACGCACAATATCCGGGAGCTTGCTGTGATGGAAAGCCGATTTTTTCTCCAAACATGGTATGAGATGGTATTTGGGATGAATTTCCTCCTTAAGAAAATCAATCAGTTCTTTAGTCTGAGTTTCCCCCGGTAGTCCGTTAAACTCCTGGGCAGTGCCGTTGACATATTCCAGCGCCCACGTCTCTACGTAATCCGTCCTTGGGGAATAGATTATATTTTGCTCATTGGTCGAAAAGTAATCTATGATTGGGGCAAGGCCTCTGGCATAACTGCTGTTGATCATTTTAGAGATATTGGTCTCTGTCTCCAGTTCAAAGCTTTGTTCACGCCCAAGCTGGCTTTTTAAGGTGACCTTGAGTTTGTTTCCTTCGGCCGGCCTTACGATGGTCTTTATCTGAAAAACAGGGGACACACCGGTCTCGACGGCGACAGCCCCAACATCGAAAATCTTGGAGAAAAGGGTCGAGGCATCATCAATGTTAGGCCCGGCAATAATGAATTGTGCCTGAGAAAACAACATAAATAATTCTTTCAGGACATATTCGAGAAGCGACCCCCTGCCCTCTTCATCTTCAATGTTTTGAATCTCATCAATAAAAATCAGGTTAAGGCCAAATTCGCCCTTGGATGCTTCCTTGATCAATCTCAGGCAGCGCTCTGCTGTGAGCACATAAATTTCCTTTTGCTTGGCTTCACCCTTCTCATCGTCTATAAACGCGGTCTTTACATCGACCTCCTTCAGGTTGACTTCTTTTCTGAACTCTTCACTGACCTGGTTGATCAAAGCCTTTGAAGGGACAATGTATAAGATGCGGAATGCGTCATGCTCCAGAAGCAATCTGTTCACGTATTTTTTAAGGATAAAGGATTTACCCGCTGAAGTCGGCGCCGAGATCGCTACCCGCCCGCCAAGATTCAATGTATTCCATAATCCCTTTTGAAACTTGGAGGTTACGATATGCTCATTGTTTGAAGTCACCAGCTTGTCGTTCCATTCATTCGCCAGCTCATAGGTGAGTAAAGCATCAAAAGAAAAAAACGTATCATCATAACGGCCGTTTCCTACCCCCTTAAAAAGACGTGTGGCCGTGAGATTACCTACCCGGGAGCATAGTAGGTAACAAGCCCTGGTAATATCGGCATCTTCTGAATTTTGAAGGTAAGTGAGGCTGGCAAAAAGCTGGACTTTTTTTCGGTGGGTCTCATCAGCGCTGCCGGCAAGTATCGAGCTTAACCAGATACATTTTTTTAAGTCTTCATAAGTAATGGGCGTTAGCGGTTTGCCCTTCTTCAGCTGATAAAAAAACTGGTTATAGGTCAAATCGTCAATTATCTTGTTAAGCAATTGATGCCCAAAGATCTTGTTATAGTTCTGCGGTGTACTCATGATTCCCTGGGATATGTTACACCGTGGATATGATAGTACATCGTATCGCGGAATTTATTGACATCATTGTAGGGTACAAGAAAAAAATCAACATAAACCTTCGCAACCTCAGGATAGGCAGCAACCTTCGATTTTATAAAATTGATGATCTGCTCCCTGTTTTTGGCTACCCCGTTTCGGATGCTCGCTTCCAGGTCATCCCTAGTTGCATTGTTGTCGCGCTCGCAATTTTTCATTGTCATGTCATCATACATAATTAATATGGGATGTACCAGGATTTGAGACTTGTACAGGTCTGTTGTTGGGGTAAGGCGGTCATAGAGCTCATCGATGTCCATAGCGTCATCTAAAAAGAGCTTTTCTTTAGCTACTATTAATTCGGTCCTGCGAAACTCTGGCGAGCTTGAATTGTTACAGAACCGGTTGACCGAATCCAGTGCATCAGTCAATGCGGCACTGTACTGCCCCATAATCTTTGATTCTCCGATAAGATAAGCAGCTTCTGTCCTTCCGTCAAAAATCTGGTAGTTTCCAAGAAAAATACCGTCGCCGCCTTTGACTTGGTCTTTATAGTTGCTTAAAGTCCTTAATTTATGCGCTACCATCTTGCAGCCAAGAACACTCTCAACTAAAGCAAAAAGGAGTAATTCGCCATATTTTCCGTCAGCCTTAGGGTCCTTCTGCCCGAAAAAATGGTTAGCCGTAAGGGCAGCCTTTCTTTCTCCCATCGCAGCAATTTCCTTTGTATTATACACATAGTCCGGTAGCATCTCATGCAGCTTTTCTGCCAGACCATCCGGCAAAATCTGCGTCCCCGAAACTTTGACCGTGTATAGTTTTATATTGATCTTTTTGTCAACTTCCTTGAAATGGTGCTCCAGTTGCTGGTCCACCCAGGACCTGTCAATTTGTATTAGCTTATCCCACTGCGTACTCATATATACCTATTTAAGCTTTATTGTGTTCTTTATTCGTTTACTGGCCTATCGGTGAAAATGGCAATGTCCCCTGTAGGTTCTTATCTCACATGGTTTTCCTTCCCTGTCTTTACTGGTGCAGGGAGCCCCGCACCGATGGCTTATCCCCAAAGAGTAATTTAAGGAGTATCCCAGTCGCCGTTTGACTTCTTCTTCTGTAAATAATTCCTCAAGCTGACTGTCCCAGTCATCTTTGGATTTGACGATAAGTATCCCGTCCCTGTCTAAAAACTGGAAAGAGTCCCCGTCAATAATGCATTGGGATTCTTCATCGAAATCAGCAAGGAAGGACACCTCGTTTGCATTGATGCTGTCCACAATCCGCTCATCGATGCCTATGAAAAACTTAGTTTTGCCAAATTGTTTGGTTTTCAGGGCAAACAGATCCGTTGAATTATTGTTTTGAAGTGTATCAAGGTCTCCTCGTATAAGACGGTAATCAAAGCATTCCCCATAATAGGCCTTGCCTTTGAATGTATATTTTGTAAAGAATTTCGCGCTGTCGATCCTGACACGCTTTAATCTCCTAGCTTTTAGCGGCTTAAAATATTTATTATAATATTTAGGGTCTAAAATATAACTAAGAAACATCGCATAATTAAGCAACTGTGTTTTGTACGAATCGCTGTTTTGGCTGATGTTGTCCTCATTTGGCGGGTCATCTACTATCACGCATTTCGACAGCTTTGCCTCGCCTGCGTTGTTGATCATGGCAATTGTGCCAAAACGCAGATAAACATCCTTGTTATGCCTATTGCTTTTTTTGTCAAGTATATCTTTCTTGAAAGAGCTATAAGATGTGCTTACGGTTCCCTTAGTCTCCAGCTCATATTCTTTTCTATCAACTACAACCGAATAATCCAGATACTTTCCTTCAACTAAAGCACCAATCTTCTTAAACTTACTAGGGTTGGTTCCCAGCAGCTCAACAGTGTATTTAATTCCGAAAGCGACTCCAATGACCTCCGACAGTAATTTCTTCTTTCGGTCATCTTTTGATATATTTTCTATCCTGTCCTCGTAAACAGATAAGAAATCAGAATAAAGCAGCTCATACGCCGGAATCTTAGACTGCAGATAATCAAAATCCGCTTCATAGACCTTTTCCGGAATTTCTTCAGCGAAAACTCCGTACTTAAAGATTTCAGGCTTACAAATGCTTAATTCTTCTTTCGATTTAAAGAGAGGAGAATCCTTAACAGTTTCGTCTAAATGAATTTTTAGTTTTGAAATTGTCATAAGCCACAATAATTAAAAATTAATCCTAAAGGCTAATCATTGTGAAATAATGACGGAAACCCGACTGTAATAGTATAGTAGTTTTCATATAGTAAGATGCGTTTAAAACTGTCTAAATATATAAAAAATGCTAATATTAACATAATTATACTAAATAATTGATCATTATTATAATCCTAAGCGATTTATAGAGTTTTAATTATGTAATTTTTCAATTTGTTCAAGTGAATGATAAAGCAGTAGGATTTCCTTGATATTTTATCATTTTATAACTAGAGAAGTTTATTGATTTAACCTGAGTACAAAAGAGAATAAATGACCATATCTGCTAATAAAATAGACTTGTACATCCTTTTAAATTTTGACCCACGGAAATTTAAATATAAATTTGAGCAAAGGAAAAACCTATGGCAGAAAGTGCTTATGATCATCTGGTTGGAGAATTTATTTGGGTAGGTATAAGTCCACTAATAGCCCTTAAATTAGCGGCGCAACTCTATCCTACCGAAGAGTTGATCATTACAGACAAAGCATTTTTAGCGGCATATGCAGAAATAGTAACTGATTTATGGCAACATAAGTACGATGAATTTACAATACGGGATAACTTTGATTTTCCGCCTATAAATGACATCAGAAAAAGTAAGGAATATAAGAGGGTCAGCATCTATATTGATGGGGCTAATTTACTCCGGTCTTTTGCTTTTATAAAAGAAATCACAGAGAAGCAAGAAGATTGTACTGAAAAAGCTATTTCTATCAGACTAGCTAATTATAAGGCTCCTAAAATAAATAAGCATTATCCCATTTGGTATTTATCATACATTCTTTGGCCTGTCTTTTCATTTGAAGGAGCATTGATTGACAAAGTTGTCTTTGTAATGTGCAGTGACAGTGTCGAATCAAAAACCTTGCTTAAAAAGATTGCAAAAGACTTTGGCTTTAGTCTTGTAATACCTGAAAAAAAGGGCAATGGATTCGGTTCATCAAGTAATGAAGACCAATATCTTAAAGACCTAATATTGTCAGATTTGGAAAACAATTTATTTGACATAGCAATTATCGCCACAGGTGATGGCAATAATAAAGACGGAATAAGTTTCCCTGAAATAGCTAGAAAAATAGAGAAGAGTAAAAAACAAGTACTTTTTAGCGGTTTTGATTTAACGGCCAGCAAAAAGATAAAAAACAATTTTGAATTTGTTGACATTTCATTCTATCCAATGTTTCCACGAAACGATGATTCTGAAATTGTCTGGTTAGAGGACTAATAGGTTCTAAGCAAAGATTTACTGAATCGGAATGTTGATACAATAATAACCATCATGAAACAAGTCAGTTTTACCCGAAAAAAATTGTATGACCTTATTTGGTCTACTCCTCTTTCCCAAGTCGCCAAGACCTATAACTTGACAGATAATGAGCTACGTAAACGCTGTAAGGAATTCAGCATACCGATTCCTTATAATGGCTATTGGCAAAAACTGAAATACAATAAGCCTGTTCACAAAATTGCCCTTGCCCCAATTGCAGATGAAACTAAAATGATAGTTTTAAATACAGTCGACAGCACCCAACAATTTAGTACAAAAAGCACAATCCATGGAATCTTAAATGATTCTAAAGCGCCAATAATAGTTCCTTCAACTCTAAATAAACCACATTTTCTGACTTCGGAAACTAAGAGGCACTGGGCCGACTTCCAATTAAAACGTTATGATTATGACCGCTCCATACCGTATTTATCTATAAGAGTCGAGCAGCCAAATAGGAAAAGAGCACTTCTGTTTATGGATACGCTTGTCAAATTAATTGAGTACCGAGGCCATAAAGTCATAATCCAACGCGGTGACACAGTCGCAATTCTTTATGAGGTTGAAATACCGCTGGATCTCCGTGAAGCAGGTAAGCGAATTCCTAACCCACCTGGATCTTATCCTACTTTTGAGGTTATATCCACAGGAGAATTTATTCTTAAAACCGGTAAATATTCTATTGATAAAGAATGGAGGGATGGTAAAGTTCTTCTAGAAGATCTCTTACCCAAGATTGTACTGTGGATGGAAGAGAAAGCGTTGGCCTGGGCCGAAATGATTAAAAAAGTAAGACTAAAACAGCAAGAAGATAAACAGCTAGAAGAAATTGTTGCTACAAAAAAAGCGCTTCAAGAACAGGAATTACAGAGTTTTCAGCAATTACTTCAAGATTCAGATCGATTTGCAAAGGCAAAAGAATTGAGGTTATACATCGAGGCTCTCAAAGAGAACGCCATAGAAAAAGGTTGCCTAACCGAGTATATGCAAAATTATATTCGTTGGGCTACAGAGAAAGCAGATTGGTATGATCCGCTGTTCAATAGCGAAGACTCTTTTCTTGGTTAATAAGAATGTGTCTTCAGATCTCAAAGCAGACTTCAAAAATGTAAGTATTGATATTTAAATATTGCTTAGGATTCGTATTGAGTTCTATTGTAAATTTATTATACACAATACTGAAGCTTCTATATTCACAGTACAGATTTATAAACAAATTACGGTTTAACCTCTACAGGACAAATAAACCGAATGCAAGTAAACTTCTTACAATTCCTTATACAGAAACATCTAAAATGTAGCCAATTTCTTTAAATCATGCATAAAATGGTTTGGAATTTGTCCTGTTGGGGTCACTGTTAAAGAAGTGTTAAATCGAATGATTAGGCACTTCTTTTTTATTTTTATCCAATAGAATTATCTATTAACAATGAATTTGGGGTAGCCATAACTTTCCCAGCTATACTGATGTTGAACATAAAGTGTCTTCTGTCTAATCTCTTAATTAATAATAACAATTGCAATAATGGCATAAATATTGCCTTATATTTGTACACTTCAACAAAGGAACACTTCCGAAAAAAGTATTGGAACTCCAATACTATAGAATGCCCTCTCACCGTCCTGTCTCATTGATCGCATAGTGAATTTAAGGTTGTAGCTATGTCGTTATTATGACAAAACGTTTGAAATTCCCTCCTAAATCCGCCTTTTTCACAGCAGTCAGGCAACGGGTAGATGCCCACTTTGCTGAAACAGGAAAGCATAAACATGCTAATACTGCGATGTGGGTCAAAACCCTCATTTTTCTTGGCGGTTTCTTTGGGTGTTATGCACTGGTCATTTCCGGTGTTCTGCCATCCTTAGCCGTGCTTGGTCTTGCAGTGCTTTTAGGTATGTTCAGTGCCTTTGTAGGCTTTAATATCTGCCACGATGCTATCCACGGTTCGTTTTCGGCCAATAAACACGTTAACAAAGCACTTGGCATGGTATTCAACCTTTTGGGTGCCAGCCCTTACATCTGGAATATTTCCCATAACGGCGTTCACCACACTTTTACCAATATACCCGGCCATGACGAAGACCTTGTTATTGCCCCTGGGCTGATACGCATTGAAGAAGACGACCCCAAAAGAAAAATACAGCGCTTCCAGCATTGGTACGCATTTCCCCTTTATGGATTAGCCAGCTTATCATGGGTTTTTCGCAAGGATTTCATGAAGATTTTCCAAAAAAAGATAGGTCAGGTTACGGTGAAGCATCCGGCAAAGGAATACTTTAACTTATTTGCCTCTAAGGGCTTATATTATTTTTTATTCATAGCACTGCCATTACTTGTCCTGAACATTACATGGTGGCAGTTTATCATTGGTTTTGTTGCCCTGCACCTGGCACAAGGGCTCACCATGGGGCTTGTGTTCCAGCTGGCACACGTGGTAGAAGAAACGGATTTTCCGGATGCCAATACCACGGGTACAATGGAGGAAGCATGGGCAGAACACCAAATGCGCACTACAGCTAATTTTTCCTCAGACAGCCGCATGGCGGCATTCTTACTTGGTGGGCTGAACCGGCAGATAGAGCACCATTTGTTCCCAAAAGTTTGCCATATACACTATGGCGAGATTGGTAAGATCGTAAAGCAGACCGCACATGAGTATGGCTTACCCTATATTGAAAGCCCTACGTTCTTTTCTGCGATGCGCTCGCACTATCGTGTACTGAAAAAATTCGCACGTGAAGCTACCGCTTCAAAAGTTGATTACAAAGCGGCTTAAACACACCTATGGACCTGTTACAACTGATAACCCTATTGCTGGTGATAAGCGCCTGTGTTTCCTATCTCAACCAACGCTTTGTAAAACTGCCTGGTACTATAGGGGTGGTTGCGATATCTGTGATGGTTTCCATTGTTATTGTAGTCATCGGCAAAACCAATAATGAACTTTCAGATAAGATTAGGGAAGTCTCAGCCGGTATGGATTTTTCAAGGATATTGCTGGATGTGATGTTGGGTTTTTTGCTTTTTGCAAGTGCGCTCCATTTTGATTACCAGAAATTGCGCAAACAGCAGTGGCCTGTTTTTGTGTTAAGCACATTGGGGGTTTTTATGTCAACAACTATTTTTGGGCTGTTGTTGTATTATCTGTGCAGCCTGTTCGGCATTGTCCTCCCACTTGTGTACTGCTTTATATTTGGCGCATTGATATCACCAACCGATCCCATAGCGGTAGGGGCAATACTGAAACATTCCAAAATATCCGAAAAGCTTTCGACAGTCATTGCCGGTGAGTCGTTGTTTAACGACGCTGTAGGCTTATTGCTTTTTGTTTTGCTGCTGGAATTTGTGCAGCAACCCGAAGCCATGATAAGCATCAGCACGGTTGGCAGCTTATTACTGCATGAAATCCTCGGTGGGATAGCCATCGGGCTTTTGGCCGGATACAGCGGGTATAAACTGATAAAGTCGATTAAGGACTTCCAGACCATTCTGTTGCTATCCGTAGCTTTGGTCTTAGGTATATCGTTCCTTGCCAATTATTTCCATGCCTCCATACCGCTCGCGGCGGTTTCTGCTGGCCTTATCATCGGCAATAACAGCTTCCATACCGATAAAGTATCGGACGATTTCCTGCTAAAGATGTGGAAAATGATCGACGAGGTGCTCAATACCATACTTTTTGTGATGATCGGCCTGCAACTGGTCGCCATGCCATTTTTAGAGGAATACTGGCTGCTTGGCCTTTTTTCCATAGTCATTATACTGATCGCACGCACCGTCAGCGTTTCATTGCCTGCACTGTTCCTTTTGGGTAAGCTAAACGTAAACAATGTACTTATACTGGCCTGGGCAGGCCTTCGGGGCGGAATTTCCATTGCTATGGTCTTGTCGCTTCCCGATTCACAATATAAAGAAGGCATACTTTCAGGCTGCTATTTTATTGTGCTGTTTTCTACTATAGGCCAGGGCTTGTCCATCAATACGCTGATTGCCGCCCTTGACCGCAAAGCCCTAAAAAGGCAGGCAAAGCGACCTTAAAAAAAATCTATTTTATTGATTTTCAATTTTTTATTTTAAGAGTTTCCCAGATAAACAGGCGTTGCTAATTATATTTAGCTTACCTTTGACCCATATTGGTTCTCTGCCAATGCTCACGCTGATAAGCAAATTTGTCCATCTTGTAAAATTTGTCCTTTCTTACTCTTCAGTTCAGGCGTTTCAGTTGCCTTATTTAATTTAAACAATTTACATTATGAACATTTATGTAGCAAATCTGGGGTATGGTACCTCAGAAAGTCAGGTGCGCGATGCTTTCGCTGCCTACGGAGAAGTAACTTCCGTAAAATTAATCATTGACCAGGTTAGTGGCCGTCCAAAAGGATTTGGTTTTTTAGAAATGCCAAACACTTCTGAAGCGGAAACAGCGATTGAAGAACTAAACAATTCAAGGCTGGACAGCCAGGTGATTGTGGTGAATGAAGCCCGCCCTAAACCGGCAAATTCAGGTTTTGGTTCTAACCGCGGAGGCGGTGGCTATTCAAGGTCTAACGACAGAAGATACTAAACTCATGTATACAGATAAGAATGGCTTAGGCCATTCTTGTATTTTTCTGCCTTTTGAATTTTCTATTCCCATAATAGTGACAGTTTTTGTTTATAAAATTCATCTGGTATTGAACGGGCGGTGCCCGGATTTATTCCCCGCATCGTACTATCCTGAGAATTTCAGGCCTTAAATACCTTTTTGGTATTTAGGCTACTACTTAAACAAAAGCCTTTACGGCACACTTTATCATGACATTTGAAAATTTAAATATTTCAGCTCCCATACTTAAAGCTTTGGGGCAACAAAATTATACAATACCAACCCCTATACAAGGGCAGGCCATACCGGTAATCCTTTCAGGTAAAGACCTGATAGGCTGTGCCCAGACCGGCACGGGTAAAACCGCTGCATTTGCAATCCCTATTCTACAGCAGCTGGCAGGCAGGCCGGCAAAAAAGCCAAAAGCCATAAGGTCGCTTATACTTACGCCCACGCGTGAACTGGCAATACAGATAAGCGATAACTTTACCGCTTATGGGCAACACCTTACTTTAAAGCATACTGCCATTTACGGAGGCGTGTCGCAATTCCACCAGGTTAAGGCACTGCGTAACGGTATTGATATATTGATAGCCACGCCCGGCAGGTTGCTGGATTTACTACAACAACAATACATAGACCTTTCTAACCTTGAAATATTTGTACTGGACGAGGCAGACAGTATGCTCGACATGGGCTTTGTACGTGATGTAAAAAAGATCATTACAAAGTTACCAACTAAAAGGCAAACCCTGTTTTTCTCGGCAACTATGCCTAATGCCATACAGCAATTGGCTGACAGCCTGTTACAAAACCCTGAATACGTAAGTGTGGCTCCGGTATCTTCCGCTGCAAAAACGGTGAGCCAGAGTGTATATTTTGTCGATAAGAGGGATAAGGAAAAATTGCTGACGCATATTCTTAGTGACAGAGGTATTTCGCGTTCGCTGGTATTTACCCGCACCAAGCGTGGCGCTGACCAGCTGGTAAAGCTTCTTGTAAAAGAAGGCATATTTGCAGCAGCCATTCACGGTAACAAGTCGCAGAATGCAAGGCAAAAAGCCTTGCAGGGTTTTAAGGTAAACCAGCTCCGCGTCCTCGTAGCTACCGACATTGCCGCACGTGGCATTGACATTGACGAGCTTCCACATGTGATTAATTTTGACCTGCCCGATGTGCCGGAAACTTACGTACACCGCATTGGCCGTACAGGCCGTGGCGGTAATAGCGGCACGGCGGTATCGTTTTGTGGCACGGAAGAAAAAGCTGACCTGAGAAGCATCGAAAAACTCATTGGCTTTAAGCTGGCGGTTTCCGCTTTGTAATCCCTTCAGCCAGCGAAATTAAAACACCAGACAACAATACAGTATTTCACTTTTAAAATCATTTATATACGATGGCAGATTCTTTTTTTAAGAAAGAAAACAACAAGAAAAAGACCCTAATAAAAAAACAGAAGGCGCAAAAGCGACAGGACAGGAAAACGAGCAATAACAAAGGTAAAGGCTTTGAAAGCATGATTGTTTATGTCGACAGGAATGGGCATTTTACGGATACGCCGCCGGATGCCTTAGCACCTACCTACAAGCCTACACCTAAAATCTCGTCGAATAGACCGTGATTATTACAAATCGATAAATTAAAACTATTCAAATTAAATATTAAAAAATGCAAGAAGGTAAAGTAAAATTCTTCAATGAAGAAAAAGGTTTCGGATTTATCACTCCCAATAACGGAGACAGCGAGATTTTTGTCCACGTTTCGGGTCTAAAACAAAGCGTTCGTGAGAATGATGAAGTCCGTTATGATGTGGAAGAAGGCCGTAAAGGGCCAAATGCAACAAACGTGGTCATTGCATAAAGTACTATAACACTAATTACAGAGTAGCTGCATATAAATAAGCAGGTGCTTACCTTTTAACAACCATAGGCAGTAGTAGTTTAATTGTTACTATTTGTTATCTGGTAGTTAGGGCTGGTAATAACGAATAATATATTACGCATGGGCTACCCTGCACATACAGCACATATCTATCATAAGCCATCTACCTATGAGATAAGTGCAACACTGAAAAATTAGCACTTTCAGGATTTCGAAAAGGATATGAAATAACGGCACAATGTAATTCTGGGCATTTAATGGCGCACCTTAACAGACTAACAACAACTTGCTATGAATAAATCCGACAAAAAAATAATATTAAAAAAATTGATTGAAGAGTTTTTCCGCGAAACCGAACCTATTGTTCTAACAAGGTTGCGCGATAAAATTTACGGTGAGATATGCCATTTGCCTATGTCATCCAATGATAAGTATAATCTCGAAGAAGAGATGTACTTGTGGAATTATAAAAGTGATCAATACATTCAAAATATAAAAAGCAACTCGTTGCGCACAAATGTTGCTGCGGATTTTGAGGCAATGTTACAAAAAGTGGATATTTCTCTATTAGGTAATTAGACCTCACAGATCATGAGAATTAACATCTAACGATAGCAATCCCCAACAGGACAGCCAAACCGCTGTTTTGCATGTTTTATAAAATTTATCCTACAGGTAATAGGCCAATCTCTTTAAATCCTGCATAAAATGGTTTGGATTTTGTACATTTGGGGTCACTACTCGGGACAAGGTTCAGAAAGTCGCAAAATTGCCATTAAATTTCATTAAAAGATTTATATTTGCATCGTATAACCGCTATCATGCGTGTACAAACGTCTGATTAACAAACTGATGGTTTGTTTGTGATGTTTATCGTTATTTCGATAAAAGCTGTACCTTAAATGTACCTTAACACACTGAAATTCAGTAATAGAAAGGCTTGCTGATTTCTGCATCGGTAAGTAGCAGCACATAATATCGCAAAACAAAACAAACTGAACCAGTTAAATTGTTATAAAACAGCAATTTAACTGGTTTTTATTTTTCTGTTGCTTTATTTTAGTTATAGATATTTTGCTCCGTTTTGTACCCCATTTGTACCTCGAGATCAACAATGATCGCAGGTACAAAATCAGGGGAAATTATGGCACACAGAGGCACACATAGACACAATGGGACACAAACAGTCACATTATGAGCTCTAATTTAAAGATTCCGAAAATTTGCGAATTCTGTAAAAATGAATTTATCGCAAGGACTACCCGCACAAGGTACTGCTCGCACAGATGCAACAGTCGTGCGTACAAAGATGTTGAAAGACAGGCTAAAGTCCGGAAAACCACGGCCGAAACAGAATTTACTTTAACCGGCGACCTTACCCGTGTCAAGGCTATGGAGTTCTTGAACGTTGACCAGGCAGCGCTGCTTTTTGGCATCAGCCGCAGGACAATTTACAGGTTAATTAACCGGGGACGTCTGAATATTGCCAAATTTGGCAACCGTACCGTACTTAAAAGGGCAGACATGGAAAGCTTCTTCATAGCGCCAATTACCACCGAAATTGACCCGCCTGTTCAGGAGTTTCCCGGTATTGAGAGTTGCTATACCATCACCGAAGTACAGCAGCGATTCAATGTTTCCCCTGCCGCGCTATATAACCTGATCCAGCAGTTCGGGATTGCAAAGTATGCAATCGGCAGGTTTACCTATGTCTCAAAAAAAGATATTAACCTTCTCTTCAATGCCGCATGATTATGAAAAAGATAAAAGTTACACTTCGCAAGAAATCGATATCAAAAGGAAGGTTGTCGCTGTACCTTGATTTCTATCCTCCTTACTTTAATGTGCAATCAGGGGAATATTCAAGGCGCGAATTTCTAAGGTTGCACCTAATAGCCAAGCCAAAGAGCCAGGCGGATAAGATTATTAACCATGAAAATTGGCATACAGCGGAACTGATCTGCGCTAAACGGCAGAATGAGGTAAACAAGGAGCACATTTATACGCCCTTTGAAATAGAACAGCTTAAAAAACAGAAAGTAATGGAAGCCTCTTTTTTAGATTATTTCAGGAAGCAGGCAGATTTAAAGGAAGGCAACAACAGGATAATATGGGATAGCTCGATAGCCCATTTCGAGATGTTTCGCGCAGGAAAACCTATCGCTTTTAGTGATATGACCGTTGAGCTGGCAGAAGGGTTCAAGGCATATCTCCTAAGTGCTAAAAGCCTTAGGGAGAACGGAAAACCGTTATCAAGGAATACTGCCCTTTCCTATTTCAATAAGCTAAAAGCTACACTGCGTAAAGCCTATAAGCAGCAGATGTTGCAAAATGATGTTAATGCAGCTGTTGACAGTATTCCTGAATATGAGGCGAAAAGGGATTTCCTGACCCGTGAAGAAGCAATCGCATTGTTCCATGCACCGTGCAAAAAAGAGATTGTCAAAAGAATTTCGCTTTTCTCGATTTTGACCGGCCTGCGTTATTCTGATATAGCTAAGTTATCTTGGGGCGAGGTGCACTACAGTAAAAGTACGGGTCCGGGTATAAGCTTCCGGCAGGAAAAGACCGAGGGATGGGAACTCCTGCCAATATCTGAAGAGGCGTATATGCTGCTGGGTGAAAGAAAGGATGATATGGAAAAGGTATTTTCAGGGTTAAAGAAGTGGGATGTTGACCGCATACTGCCTGTATGGGTAGCCGAGGCAGGAATTAAGAAGCATATAACCTTTCACTGCTTTCGCCATACCTATGCAACACTGCAGGTCTCAGCAGGGACCGATATTTTTACGGTATCGAAAATGCTTGGTCACAAAAATGTAAGGACAACGCAGGTATATGCTAAGCTTGTAGATGAGAAAAAAAGGGCAGCTGCGGGAAAGATAACATTTGTTTCGGAAAACAAAATCAGTGGTTGTTAAGGCGCTTCTCAACATCGCTGTGTATTTCCTCTATAGTTTTAACCTTCCCGGACTTTATCCAGGATAGTAATTCTGATTTGTAAAAATAGAGCCGCTTGCCTTTTTTACAGACAGGTATCTCGTTCCGGCTGACCTTAGAATATACCGTCGGCACGGACAAGTTAAGCAGTTTAGCAGCTTCAGTGATGTTCAGCAATTCCTCCTGCTGCTTTGACTCAGGAGAAAGTGACTTCAGCAGGAGCTCGATCCGCTCCATCTTGTCAAATAGCTTTCCTATCAGCTTTGGTATCTGGTCAAAGGTAAAAGGCTTCATAGTGTTTGATTATTCTGGGAAGTAGATGGTACTCGGCTTATTTTTCTTTTTCGACGGCTCATATTTGATGTATCCGTAGTTGCTCAGGTCCTTAAGGCAACGGCAATAGGTTTTAATAGCGGAGATTTTCGCCAGTGGCATGATATCATGGCTGTACGCCTGTATGGGGTTAGAAAAGCCCCTTTCCTGCCTGTACTGAAGCAGCGCTGCAAAAATTCCGATATGTGTACTGCTGATACGCATATCGTCGCGCGCCTTATCAAAAAAAGCAAAAAGGGGCTTACTGGTACTCATCTCTACAATTTTTGTGCTTTACGCCGCTGCTTCTTTTCCTGCTGCTCACCCGGGCTGTCCTCCTCACCGTTTGACTGCTTAGCTTTTATATCCTGCTTCTTGGAGGTTTCGCTGCTCTGGGACTGTTGCTGCTCTTTTGCCTGGCGGGTATCAAGGCGCCTTTGGTCAGCATCATAGATCGTAAGTGTTTTGAACTGTGGGGTGGCCTCTATATATTGCTTCACTTCCTGGCCGTCTTTGATGAAGGTCGCTGATTGCCTGTTGCCTTTTTTCAGTGAATTCAGCAAGTCATCTTTATGGGATGGATTATCCAGCTCCTTTATAGGGTGCCTGGAGACTACAGCCTCCAGGTCGTATCCGTAGTTCTCATGATAATGCTTCTGGCGGAAATTACCGTTAGCGTCTGCATCTTTGAAGTCGAGCTGTACCCGAGGCGCATTGCCTTTACTGGTGGCACTGTTTGCGCCACTAAAGACAATGGTTCTTTTCCAGTATGCTGCTGCCATAATTTTCCTTGCTGTATCCGGAGCGCTGGCAGCCAAAGTTGGCGGTTCACCCATACTTAAATCGATATTACGCATCTGTATCTGGGGTACGGTGGCCATGTGCGCTTCGGCATTTGTGGGATATTTATTTGGCGTGCAAGGCGTATAGTTACCGCTATGTATCTTAAGCCAATCTTAAGTTTTCCCTGATACTGAGTCATACTTATTGGCGTTAATTTAGTAGTAAAACAACATATATGAAATTCGTAGCCCTATTACTGCTATTAGTGGTTCCCCAACAGTGGGAACAGGATTTTGAGAGTGCAAAAAAAACAGCAAAGGAAAAACACGAGCTGATATTGCTTAATTTTTCAGGCTCTGACTGGTGCGGGCCGTGTATTGTACTGCGCAGGGATTATATTGAAAGTGAGGTTTTCCAAAAAATGGCAAAAGACAACCTTGTGATGGTAAATGCTGATTTTCCCAGGAAAAAGAAAAACCAGCAATCACCTGAGCAGGTGAAAAAAAATGAAGCCCTTGCCGAAAAATACAATAAAGAAGGCTTTTTTCCCTACACCCTGCTTCTGGATGCCAATGGTAAAGTACTCAAATCGTGGAAAGGAAAGCCGGAGGTTTCCACAGAGAAATGGACACAGGAAATAAAAGCGATCTGCATCGCAAATAAATAAGCCTACTGATGAAGCCATTTGCACAATCGTTACGACTAATGGGGAATACTTTTACCATAACTGTGGTTGCGGCAAATAACAGTATTGCCCAAAAGCATATCGACACCGCTGTAACTGAAATCAGGAGGATTGAGAAACTTCTAACCACCTTTAGCGACGACAGTCAAACCAGCAGGATTAACCAAAATGCAGGTATAGCGCCCGTTGCAGTAGACCGTGAAGTTTTTGACCTGATTGAGCGCAGTATCGCTATATCAAAAATTACCAAGGGTGCCTTTGATATTACCTATGGCAGTATAGACAAAAGCCTGTGGAACTTTGATAAGGGCATGACAAGCCTTCCCACAAAAGAAGAAGCCCTGAAAAGGGTTCATCTGATAAACTACAATAATATCATACTTGATAAGGCAAATGCAACAGTCTTCCTGAAGGAAAAAGGCATGCGCCTTGGCTTTGGGGGTATCGGCAAGGGGTATGCGGCAGAAATGGCAAAGGCGTTGCTGGTTAAGGAAGGTGTAAAAAGCGGCATCATCAATGCCAGCGGCGACCTTACTGCATGGGGGCTTCAGGCCAATGGCAAGCCATGGCGCATCGGGATATCCAACCCCGACAGGCCACAGGATATTTTCTCGTACCTGGACATTTCCGGTAAGGCAGTAGCCACTTCCGGAAACTATGAGAAATATGTAATGATTGGCGGGAAAAAATATTCACACACTATTGACCCTAAAACAGGGCTGCCCATATCAGGTATTAAAAGCGTGACGGTGATCAGCGGGAATGCTGAATTTGCCGATGCCATGGCTACCCCTATTGCCGTGATGGGCATAAATGCGGGGCTTTACCTCATTGATCAGATTCCTGACCTGCATTGCATTATCATAGACGATAACAACACAATTTATACCTCCAAAGCGATTAACCTAAACTAAAAGTAACATGAATCGTATATATTCCTTATGCGTCGCAATAATTATAAGCGCTGCCTTTTCTTCCTGTACTACAGTGAAAGAATACCAGAAAAACAAAATTAACGATGCCGAGATGGCGCTCTCTAACCGCAAGGTACAAAAAACTGAACTGAGCTTCCAAAGCTACAGAGAAGGTTCATCAGGCGCCAATTCAGGGAAAAGCGGTGGCGGCTGCGGCTGCAATTAACTCTTAAAGCAATTATTGATGAAACGTATATTTATTACAGGCTTTGCTCTCATGTCGCTATTGCGGCTTGCCGCACAGGAGCCGGCTGCTGATGATTCTACTTCTTATAAACCACAAAAGCTGAAGCTTGATGAGATCAACCTTGTATCGAGCTATTACAGGCAGGATGGCAATAATGCTGCGGTGACCGGAGGTATCGGCTCACAGAAGCTGACCGATATCTCCAACAGTATTGATGTTAAATTTGTAAAGTATGGGCTAAGCGGGAAAAAGCATACGCTTGATGTGGAGGTTGGCGTAGACCAGTATTCTTCCGCATCATCAGATATGGTAGACCTTAGCGCTAATACTTCAGCCTCTTACTCTGATATTCGTGTGTATCCGTCTTTGGGCTATACGATAGAGAATGAAGAGAAAGGCAATACAATTGGCGCCGGGATTTCCTCCTCTACCGAATATGATTATCAGTCGTTTGGGGGGAACGTAAGCTATTCCAAAAAGACAAAGGACAGGAATGGTGAGTTTACTGCCAAATTACAGGCCTATATTGACCAGGTAAAGCTGATTAACCCTATCGAACTCAGGCCCGAGATTGGAAATGGGGGCACCGAAGGGAGGAACACCTTTGCGGGCTCACTTGGCTATTCACAAGTCGTGAACCAGAACTTCCAATTGTTATTCCAGGCTGATGTTGTTACGCAACAGGGCTACCTCAGCCTTCCATTTCACAGGGTTTACTTTAATGACGGAAGTGTGCACCAGGAAAACCTTCCGGACAGCCGCTTCAAGATACCCCTGGCGGTACGCGCCAGTTACTTTTTAGGAGACAATGTGATTATAAGGGCTTACTACCGCTATTATACCGATGACTGGAAGCTTACTTCCCACACAGCAGATATAGAGGTGCCGTTAAAGATATCTCCCTTCCTGTCGCTGAGCCCATTTTACAGGTATTATACCCAGAGCGCCGTTAAGTACTTTAAAGCCTATGGCGAACATACCGGATCGGAAGAATTTTATACCAGTAATTATGACCTTTCAAAATTTAACAGCAACTTCTTCGGCCTTGGTATCCGCCTTGCACCGCCCAATGGGGTTTTTGGCATCAAGCACCTCAATATGCTGGAGATACGTTACGGGCATTATGACAGGTCAACAAATCTTACCTCCGATATAATAAGCATCAATTTAAAATATAAGTAGATAATCACGAGTTTAAGTCAAACGGCCTGCATTAAAAGAATGCCGGCCGTTTTTTTTCAGTAATTACTTCTTAAATGTCATAGATACTGTTGTGCCAACATTTTTTTTGCTGCTGATGTGAAGGGTAATATTCAACAGCGCTGCGATTTTTTTCACTATGGAAAGGCCAAGCCCGGTACCTTTGATCCGGGAGTTTTCTGAAGCTTCTGACCTGTAAAACTGGTCGTATATATTTTCCATGTCTTTTTCGGCTATTCCGACACCTTCATCAGATATAGTGCAGATTGTATGCTGCCCATCGGGATGCTCAAGTTTGATTTCAATAATGCCGGACTTTAAAGAATACTTTATAGCATTAGATAGTATATTTTCTATAAGTATCGAAAGCATGGAAGCATCGGAATAGACATAATAGTGCCTGTCTACATTGAAGATCACCTTTAGCTCTTTTTCTTCTATTTTTGAGGAATACCGCTCCACGGCCTCCTGAATGATTTCGTCAAGCGCTGTATTTTGAAATAATGCGTTTTTATCGTACTTCTCAAAACGTGCCAGCAATAGCAGCTGGTCTACCAGATTGTTCATCCTGTTAACCTCATCAACACAATACTGTATTTTAGTTATGTATTCCTCAGTATTGCGGGGTTTCCTTAAAAGTACCTCCAGCGTCCCTTTTATTATAGCCAGAGGAGTCCTCAGCTCATGTGAGGCATCAGTGGTAAATTGCTTTTCCCTTGAGATTGCATTCTCTATACGGTCAAGAAGTTCATTTATGGTTACAGCAAGCTTAAAGAGCTCATCGTTCCTTTTTGGCAGAAGTATCCTTTTGTTAAAATGGCCATCGGTAATGTGGCTGGTAGTTTCTATTATTTCCAATGCCGGCCTTATACTTCGGGCTGCTATAAAACGTGTGAGGAAAAATAATAGCAAGAGGCACACCGGGTAAGTTACCACAAGATTATAAGCGAGATTGCGAAGTACCCGGTTTTCCGACTCGATTGACATAGCTATTACAGCATAACCTACAGTTTTCCCTTCATATAGTAAAGGGGTCTGGACCTGCCTGACGGGGATGCTGTCAATAAACGTGTCGATATAGTTGCCCCTTCCCTGATGCCCTGTTAAGAGCAGCTCCCTGTTTTTTAAATTAGGTGATTTTTCCATGAGCTTTTTATTGGCATCATAAATCTCAACATAAACAGGATTTATAAAGAGTGTTTGATGTTCCGGCTCCTTCCACTCCCCCTCGGGCACAAATTCTATAACGCCGTTATGCGAGGAAACTTCACTTTGGTGGATTTCGATTTCCCTGTTAAGCGTTTCGTTAATATCATAATTTACAGACCAGGATACCGTGCTGTAAATACTTATAAAAATTAACAGCATAAGTACGGCAACACCATAGAGGTTGTATAGCGAGACCCTGTTTTTGAAATAGGCTATTTTCATGCGGCAATAGTGTCATTAGCAATATAGCCAACCCCTCTGACGGTCTTGATCCTGGAATCATCTCTTGGAAGCCCCAATTTCTTTCGTATGCCATTCATAAAAACATCGATAATACTTGTATCGTAGTCAAAATGGATTTTCCATACATCCCTAATAATATCCTCCCGTGTGCATATCCTCCCCTTGTTTTTCATAAGATATTCCAGTAGCATAAATTCTTTTTGGGTTAGCTGCACTTCCCTGCCATTACTGAATACCTGGTGGGTTTCGGTTTTCAGTGTTATATTCCCAAGTGAATATTCAGGCTTAACAATGTCATAATTCCGCAGCTGTACATTGATCCTGGCGAGCAGTTCCTCAAAACTAAACGGTTTTTTTATATAATCGTTTGCACCTGCTTTAAGGCCTTTAATGGTATCCTCTAGCGTATCCCTGGCTGTAAGGAATATGATAGGGATGGTTTTGTCTGCAAGCCTTAACTTATGGCATACTTCAAGACCGCTCATTTTTGGCAGCATCCAGTCCAGCAGGATAAGGGAATATGTATTAGCCTGAGCTTTTGCCAACCCGGTTAAACCGTCTTGTGCCATGTCAATACTATATCCCTCCTCTTCAAGTCCCTGTTTAAGAAACTTAAGTATTCCGTCTTGGTCCTCTACTACAAGAATTTTCATAGTATAAATATACATTTTATGTTGAAAACCAATTATTCCCTGAGCATTTTATTGCTGAACATATAGTCGGCCGTCTGGTACCAGGCTATGGCTTGTTTTAAAAATGAATTTTGAACAGGTTTGGGTATTAAATTATTATCTTTTTCGTTCCATCTATAAAACGCTTGTTTTTTTTGGTCGGACAGTACCATCACTTCATTACCCCGGAGTAAACCTAATTTAATATACGTACCTACGAAGGCCCTTTCCCTGTACTGTCCGTTTAAAATATCCTTGCCAAAGAAGTTAGACCTATAATCCCACCGAAGGAGCGAAAACAAAGTTGGAAAAATATCTATTTGCGAACATTGCTTATTTATACTCATCTTTTTATCCGGCAAATTATAAATGATTGCAGGTATATGGTAATTGGCTACATCAATTTCATCCTTACCTGCACTGCTAGCACAATGATCTGCCACAATAACAAAAACGGTGTTTTTAAACCACGCCTTACCTTTGGCCTTTTCCAGCATTTTTCCCAAAGCATAATCGGCATATTTTACAGCCCCTTCCCTGCCCGAGCCGGATGGTATATCAATTTTTTCATCAGGATAAGTATAGGGTTTGTGATTGGAGTTGGTCATTACAAAATTGAAGAAGGATCTGCCCTGTTTATAATGATTGTCTGCAACTTCAAGCATTTTACTATAAATATCTTCATCACAAACACCCCACGCATTTTCAAATGTTACCTCTTCATCATCGATGTTGTGTCTTATGGTTTTTATATCATCGCTCAGGACACTGCCACGTCCACGGTCATAAATAGTAAAGCCATTGCCCCCATAGTAGCTGTTCATGTTATCGAAATAGCCATCGCCGCCATAGAAAAAATTACTATCATATCCTTTCTCTTTAAAAACGCTTGCAACGGTATACAGACCATGGTTATCAGGGCGTTTGACAATGCTTTGTCCCGGTGTTGGCGGAATGCATAATGTTACTGCCTCCATACCTCTTACTGTCCTGGTTCCTGTGGCATACAGGTTTCTGAAAAAAATCCCTTCGGAGGCTATAGCATCCATGTGCGGTGTAATACCAGACTCGTTACCAAACTCCTTCATAAAGCTAGCGCTCATGCTTTCCATTAGTATACATACAACATTTGGATGCAGCGGAGTACCTTTATGAGTTACACTCCGATCAATGGATAAAGTGCTGTGACCTGTAAATTTTATTTGATCACCGCAAAGTTCTGATCTCACGATTTCAAAAGCGTCATTATCTTTGATGGTGGTATAAAAGCGGTCATACTCTATCCTGTTATTTCGCATAGCAGCAAAGAAAGAATAGATACCTGATTTTGATATTTCATTGTTATAACGGTTGTGAGACCATTCTGCGTCCTCATTATCTATAAAAGACGTGAATAATAAAGTAACAGTAACAACACATGCCAGAACACTTAGCCGCTGATAGATAGCAGGTTTATGTGAAAAGGTTTGTGAAAAAACCTTCCTTTTCTGAAGAATGAACACTATAGCTGCGGTTATTGCGACTACACCCGAAATTAGTAAAGGCAACGGGTACGATTCATTTATGTTGCTGATTACCTCGTACGTGTATATAAGATAGTCAACTGCTATAAAATTAAAGCGGGACCTAAATTCTTCCCAAAAGGTAATTTCTGCAAAAAAAGTAAAGACAAGGATGAAAGTTGTAAGTGAATAGAAGAAATACACAAGTACCTTATCAAATAAAGAACCAATGAACCGATTAGGAATTACTGACAGATAAACCACTCCCGGTAAGGATAAATACAGTGCTGTGCCCAAGTCATAAAAAGCCCCTGTGGCAACTGTTCGAAGAAAAGATAAAAATCCCAAGGATACGTCCTTGTGCTGCCAACTAAAAAACGCCAGCCGTAGAACGAATGATAAAATTAAAAATCCAATGATAAAATTCCATAGAAGATAATACCGTCTATAATTGCAAGGTGATTGTTCCCGAACTATTTTGTCCATAATTTACAGTTTAAATGCAAATCTAACGGGCAACCTGTAGCATTATTTGTCCTCCGAATCAATCTTAAGCGATTACTAAGCAGTTCTTAAGCTACTTTTAAGTTTCTTGGAATATTAGGCGTCAAATCTTGTATAATAAATTTCCTGTTTTAATAATGAAATGATGAAAGAAACATGCTGCGCCTTAGCTATAAATTATGCATTTGTAGCTTAATTACTCCCAGCATTCTGTCCTTCTTGTACGATAATCAAAACGGTTTGTTTGTGATGTTTCGCGTTTTTTCGATAAAACCTGTACTCTATTTGTACCTCGCTATGTGCCAAGTCTCAAAATTACTGGAAAGTTAATTTCTGCATCTGTAGATAGCAGGCGCAAAATAATGTAAACATGCCCTGAATAGTGAAGGCGATTGGTCGATATAAATTGACTGTGCAACAGGAAGTTCACTTCCAAAGTTATGACTATTATTTGTTTAAACCTCAGTCATTTCATTGCAGAACTTTATACGAATGTTTAATTAGTGAAAGAGTAACATAAAAAACCAATATGCAGGTTATACTGTATTTTTATCTGATCAAACTAAAATGACCTCTACTATACTTTCCATTTTCCCTTTGGGCTACAAACCAGTAATCAGTAGCAGGGAGGTCATTACCATTATACGTACCATCCCAGCCTAAGGAACTGCCACTAAACGATGTTATGAATTTTCCATAACGGTCAAAAATCTTTATCTGCATTTGCGGTTCCAAATGAGATAAGCTAACCTGCCAGTTTTCATTTAGTCCATCGCCATTGGGTGTAAAAAATTTCGGATAGTCTAATACATATATATTTTGTGTAGCGATTCCACAGCCAGTTTTATCACTGACGTAAACGGTGTACAAACCCGCTTTTAGTCCGTTGAATACCGGACTATCCTGATAATTTACACCATCGACAGAGTATATATAATCTCCATATCCGTAAGCATAGATAGTAATCTTATTCTGAGTATCTGTACCATCCTGGATTAAAACATCGGTTATTGTTGCAATTTCAGATAGTACGACTTCAATATCAATTGCGCTTTCACAAGCTATTGGACCATAATCTTTATCTACTGTAAGTCTTACCAAAGCAGGTTCGGAAAGTAATAAAGACTGTCCGGAGTATATATTTTGTCCAATCTGCCATTGATATGAATCAAAACCTGCCGGAGCTGTGATAACAACATTATCGCCTGCGCACAAACCAAATTTATGCGGTATATTTATTATAGCTGCCTGATACGTGTGCAACCTAAATTGTGTAATTGAGAAACAGGATGCGTCAACGACCCGTTGAATTCTTGCGAAAATCATTTGAGGGTTTTCCTGACTCTGGTAATTAGAAGGTAAGGAATTAACACTTTGTTCCGCATCTGAATATGATAAATAATAAGAAATTAAAAAATCTGATGGTGACTGCATCCCTAAGATTAACGGATCTTGTACATAAAGATCAAATGTAGCGTAATCGTTATTTAACGCACCGCACATATACAAATCAGAAGGCTGGTTAGCGTTTGGAGGGCGTATTGTTGTCAATTGGAAGCTTACGATGGTAAAGTGTGCCGGATTTTGGTTACTTACCACTCTTGCAAAAATAGTTTCGGGATTTGCTGTATTCTGATAAGGAGAAGATAACGCATTAATTCCTGAGTTTCCATCTGCATAAGTTGAATGATAAGTAACAGTAAATTGCGACTGGTCTAATCCTTCAAGGATCGGGGGCGATTGGTCATTAAGATTAAAGTTTGCTGTATTACTATTGGTTGGAATACACGAAAACATATCTGGGGGATTTACTACCACCGGATTTAAAGCTACTCTGGCTACCGAACTTTGAGGTAAACCGGACAAGCAGCTTCCTGAAGCTAATATTAAACCTGCAGGATTAAAATTGCAACCTGTTCCTAAGATTTCGGGATTATTAATTACCCCTAAAGTCGGTGTATGATATATTGAGACGTAAATTTTTCCGTCTGTAGCCATCTGAAGCGCATCAAGAGAGCCCGTAAAATCTGAAAGCGGAGTATGCATACCGTATACAATATGGCCACTGGCTTCGATATTGGCAGCCGTAAGGTCGAACTGCTGCAGTGTATGATAAAGCTGACCGGTAGGATCGACGGACCAGGCAGTAACATACGCAACATTGCCCGACTCTGAAAACTCTATACCATAATTGCCAATACAGCTACAAACCACCCTGGGGTTGCTTATGGTACCTGTTGCTTTATTGAAATCAAACAGATAAACAGACATCGTGCCTCTGTAAGCAGCCATCAACTTCGTGCCGTCCTGAGAAAATTTCAGGTATCCGGCCGTTTCATAGATATCATTTACTAATGGCCCAACCGATGAAGAAACAGGATTTGATACTACTCCCGCAGGTGATATTTTAAAAGCAGTATAAGAGTTGTTATTGTAAGCATGTGTAACCACCCAATAGTCGGTTCCGTTAGCATGCTTTACGGCAGTAAGCTTTTCGCAACTGGGCGTTTGCAACAAAACATTTTTATTTTGGGTAATATCTCCCATACCGCCATTGAGCGAAATATCAACCTCAGAGTATCTCGCACCCTCCGACCCTGCATGTTGAGTAACCGTAAAAATGTAATAAATATCTGGCGCTTCCGGCTTCGGGACTATAAGTGCAGATTGTGTAGCAGAGGGATGCCCCATGAGGCCTGTGCCATTGGGCATTATATGATGTTGTCTGTCCCACACCGTCATACCGTCGGTGTAAAATAATAAATTACCATCGGCATCACTTAATGTGGCACAACCCTCCGCCGTGCTCAATTGCCCTCCTGTAATAGAGACCGGGCTGCCGCTATTGAAGTCAAGTCCTGCATTTTGTCCGAAATACCAGATATTGGATTCGTTTTGGGAAAATCCAATATAACAAAATAGAGATATTATGCATGTAAACAGCGTTCTCAATTTGTATTAATTTTATGAAACTTCGAATACAAAACAGCAGACTATATTTTTATGATCTCCCTGTAAATGAGAGGCTGCCTATTTGTTGAGTTGCTCTTCAACAATTAAGTTTAGCAAATCATATAGTCCTTCCTCTTTGCTACAATATTTATCTATTTTTTCTATTAGATTTTTTTCAAACGTTTTTGAGGCTAAGCCCTGTTTTACGATTGTTAACTCTGCAACTAATTCATCTATTATATGCCAGTCATCATTATCCCTAAATAAATCAAACAAGATGTTGTCTTTATTTTGTACATAGAAGCCATCATAAAAGCCCCCATATAATCTATAAATCTTTAGCTTTTCTTTTGTAACCATCAATCCACGACGTTATGATAAATAATTTTTGTGACTTTTTTATTCTTTAATAAAGCTGGGTATTCATATTTTGCCCAAATGCTTTCAATATTTACACCATGCTTTGCGTTCTGAAATACGTGAACTTCACCTTTAGCTCTTTTTGCCAATGTCGCTGATAATCTTCCCCACATCTTATACGCTGGAGTACCCACCTCATACAACATGTTACGTGTAAGGTTTTGTAAATTTTTTCCAGCTCTGGTTTGGCCCAACGTACGATATCCTTTTAATTTAGCTGCTTTTTCGGTTCCTTTACCTGACCAAAATGCATACTTAAACTTCTTTACATTCTTGAGAAGAACTAGTCCTCTTTCCACTGGTATAAACTCTTCAAAATGACCTGGAGTAATCATTCCTGATCCCTGATAACTATACCTCCAATCACCAACTCCAAATCTTTTAACCTGTGGGTCTAAAAAATATACATCATCACCGCCAAAACCTAAAAATCCGCCGACGGTTGTATGCTTTATATAGGGGTTTGAAATTACCTGCGAAAGACCATTAAATTCACCACCACTATATTCAATTATATCGTAAAAATCTCCCCCAGTATTATCTACATACTGATAATCATAGTCTTGAGTCTTTTCGTTCCAAACCGCCTTATATCGGTTATCAAAATCAAACCCTCCATCGGGATCTACTCGCCGGATTGGATTGTTACCCATTCCTAAATAGGGAGATGAATATTGCCCATTCGGATCCGGCCCCAACCACCTGCCTATCCTGCCATCCCATAAGCGTAATTTAAAAGACTCCATTCCTGTTTCTGCATCTTTTTCCTGACCCTGGAATGCATATCTATATAATCCGTCTAAAGAATTTCGGGTGGGTAGCTGCTCCCCAAAAGGATAATAATCCGCATACCCCTGCATTACTGCAGAAGAACCTTGCCTTTTAAAAACCGCTCTTATGCTCCCTAAATGATCTTCCAGTTCATATGCAGTTGTGCCGTCGGATTTATAAAAAGTACCGATCCGATTATCGTCAAATACAGGATGTTCTTTTAAGACTGGGCTAGCCCCTGCAGGTTTTGTATATATAGCAACTGTGTTACCGTTTATGTCAAGAATATAATAATCAGTAACCAGTAAACTAAAATCTGTTGTTTTATACCTTTCTTTTTTTATTGTTTGCCCCTTCTCATTATAGAAAAATTTTATGAGTGAATTGGATCCTTTTTTTACGTCTGTAACTAAACCGACTGAATTATAGTAGTAAAATAAGTTTTCCTTCACATTTTGAGTAAGCTGTCCTATGTTGTTATAAACATAATTAGTACCTGTTTGTCCGTCAATATCATAATTGCGCAGGCCATCTGAAATTGGATCAGCGACACCTCTCAATTGATTTTTTCCTGTATTGTACGAATAGGACAAATTATCGTAAAGTACCCCCGTATCATCCGTACGCTGGAGTGACAGAATATTTCCGTTTGGATCAAAGGTTATATTTTGCTCTCCAAATTTAGTAGTAGGACTAATATTATTATTAATAACAGTACCAAATATTGCCTTGGTCATCCAATTATTACGATTATAGGCGTACATGTATGCTTTTTGGTTTACGGTTCCTCCGGGGAAGTCCATATTTGCATGTTTTGTTGCCCATCGTGTAGCTTTTATGTTTCCATTATACTGGTCGGTATTGTTTCCAGCAACAGACGGTGATGTCGTTACATTTGAACCCGACCTCAGATAATCTCCACTAAAATAATCAATTGTTTGTCCAAATAGGTCATTATTATCATTACCGGGGTCTTTAGACTGCTCCAGGCTTGGATGATTGATACTTTTCAGCATACCGTCCAATGTATATACATAATCTACTCCTTGGACGCCTCCCGCATATTCTGTCCTTTTCAGCTCTCCTGAAATATAATAATCGTATTCTGTGTGTACAGTATAATTTATATCATTAGTTGATGTTTCAACCTTAGCTAATACATCTTCGTCATAAGTATAACGATGTACAAACATTTCAGAAATTTTGTCTTTCTGATATACGACTTTTTTTACATTGCCACGATGATCATAATAATAATGAATTGTTTTAGCTCCAACTTCGCTATTATACTGTACTATCCATTCTACCCGCCCATAAATATCATAACTGTACCATGTTACTGGTGTTAAACTATCTATATTATAGGTAACCGCAATATTTCCTGGTAAATTTTTCTGAATATACCCTACTACTGGTATAGAAGCTGCACTTAATACAACAGACAATGCTGGAGGCGCTGTTTGTCCGGGAAGTAAATTATCAGCATAATCATATATAGTATATGTTTGTTCACTACGAGAACCTGTTAATAGCGGTGCATCAGGATCAATACTAGTCCATGCTGTTGAATTTGTAATCACGCCACTCTCAATTAAGCGACCATAAGCATCATAGTCCGAATAAGAAATCTTGCCTGACTGCTGCGAATTTTGTGAATAGCGAATTTCTCCGTCTTTCCTGTATAAGAATCTGGTCGTTCCCTGATCTGGAGTGGTTGCTTCAGTAAGCTGATCTAAAGAATTATACTTGTAAGATGTAACAAATTGGGCAGTTGGACTCATGTGAGACATGGTGGCCGTAATTATCCCATTCACTCCGGTTCCTTTTGGCTGAACCGTCCTTATCAATTGCCCGGTTTTATTATAAATATTAAGTGAATAATCATAATAATTAACGCGATAATAGATTCCCCTGATCTGGGGATCTGACGTATCGTGTGTTATTGCGATGGACCCGATATACACTTTTGGATCTTGAGAAGGAGGAGTGTTAGCAACAATCCTGTATGCATTCCCCCCGGTTAGCGGGTTTGTATCCAACAAGCCCGTTTTAAGGTTATAAATCGTATAATTCGTTGCAGACCCTATGAGGCTAATTTGCGATGTAGTGATGCCTACAGGTATGTGGATATCTATATATCCTTGTGAACCTATTAAAGACAAAACCGGGTAGCTAGTTGAGCCTCCAGACCTTGCCGTAGCCAGAATTTTACCATCCCCGTCATTAAAAACAACGTCTTCAATTCCGTTAGCATCAACTGTCACAGTTTTATGATACTTCGTCACCACCTCTTCACCCAAGGTACTAATCGGCCCATTATAATAATCTTTCCCATACAAATAGTACATTTCCTGAGCGGCCGGTACTGTGTAGGTATAACTGGTTTTCCACTCGCCATTAACCATATTACCCCCGGTAACGTTAATTAAATTACCGGGATTTAATTTATCATAATTCGTTTGGCTGTAAGGATGGGTAGCCGTAGCCTGATAAGGCTCGTATGTATTATTGTCGCTATAATATTTAGCCAGTAAATTGGCATAATCCTGAGAATTGGTTAGAAGATTTACAGGTCTGTTATCAGTACACAATATTGCCGGAAATGATTCTTTAAATACTTTTCCAAACTCGTTGTAAACCGTTTCCGTACCCCATGTCTCTCCCGTCCTGAAATCCTTGGATACTGCAACCCGGCTTTTTGCCATTTTATCGTAGAAAGTTACAGATTGTCCGACCGTATTTCCTTTTGTATCAAACGCCTTGCTTTCAATAGAGTGATATTTTTCAGTAGCAGCGGGACTTAATAGTAACGGACTAACGTTACGTAATTCTACCGTAAAAGGAATCGTAAATGGCGAAGCGGTAGTAACGGCAATATTTTTTTCCTGATCGAAGTAATAATTCTCAGGATCTGAGAGGTAAATACTTTTAGAATACGCATCCGTTTGAAAGAGAAGAGGGTTACCGGTTACAGGATCTGTGACAGGCTGGCCTCCTTGGTCCAACACATTAATGAGGCCAATTGGACCGTTGAATACGCCGCCGTTTTCATTGTTAACCTCATAAGATAGCGATGTTGTAAATTCTGCAACATTCAAATATGACAGCATTTGCTCATCTGTTCCGCGACCAGTTCCTTTTTTATAAACAACCTCGTGAACCAATCCTCCATTTGGATTGTAGACCGAAACTTTATCAACTTTGTTATATAAAATCATCCGGTACTGTACGAGCATGTCAGATTCACGGCCTGCCGCTTGCGGAAACAGTTCAATGAATTTACCACGGGCACCCAATGCGCTGGGAGCCCCTTCTCCGGGAAGGTCATTCTGAACCAAATATTGATAATTGTAGAATCCGCCAAATATTATAAGTTTTGTAGCACCCGGTTGAATTACTGTATTGGGATTTTCTGCATTGGTTATAATCTTGAATTCTGTATGGTTATCTTTTATAACCCAATTATTTAAGTTAATTGGTTGGTTCGAAGAATTGAAAAGTTCAATATATTCGCCAAAATGGTGGTATTCAGACCCTACATCTTCACTATAGTGTGTATCGAAATACAATTCAGATATAACTATAGAACCATTATTACACTGTGCCCAACTAGATGTTGCACCGATAATCAATAAAAAAAGCAAATATATCTTTTTCATATCTATCTTCTTTTTAATACAAATATGTCGCCCGGATTAATTTCTTCAATTTGCGTTAACACTTTATCAGCATCCTCAGGCTGACCTAAATGTCTGTATGTTTCATGTAGCAGGTAGTATAGCGAAAGCTTAGAAGTATTATTTTCTCCTTTAGTATTTCTTACAAGCAATTCAACAATGTCTAATATGCCATCCTGGTCAAGCCTTTCGCCATATATAGCCATGAATAAAACTTTGTAACATGTCCTTAAATCCGAGCGTGCAAGAAGCGCTTCACAATAAGTGTAGATCATCTTATGCATATGCATCGGAGTACTTACCGTGATAGTTTCAATCATACGCTGAGACACAGATAGAGCTTTTTCAGAATCTCCCTGCAATAGAAGTATCTTACAGTATTTATTTACTACATCTATAACAGCAGTTTCCGAGAGTCGCCAATTTGTTATAATTTCTAAGGCAATTGCAGCTGCCCGCTTAAGATCTGACTGAGTTGCGACTCCATGTTCGAATGCTTTTTGAATAGCATGAATAACTCCTAATTTCGAATACACTCCCGGTTTATGATTAGAAAATTCGGACTTGAATTCAATGTAATCATAAAACATTTCATTTTTATAGAATAATCGTTGCAATAATTTGATGCTGTTGGGGTCTGATTTGTCTACTTCAAACAGTTGTTTTACCGTATCTATCGCTTTACTTACTTCACCATCTTTTAAATACCTGTTAGTTAATATTTTAAAAATTATTTTCTTTTCCTTATCTATATGCTTTTTCCTCAATTGCACTTGATATTGAAAATACAGGTTGTTTCTCCTCCTTTCATCCATTCTTGAAAGTATCGACAGTAAATAATAAGTTGGGAGGTTATTGTATTTATCGAAACTGGACTGGCCCTGTGCATTCTTCCAAACTTTATATTCTTTATCTTTTCTAAAATCTTTATTTACAGCATCAATGGCAATTTTATGTTCCACTTTGCTTTTTCCAACATAGAGATAAGATTTCGGATCAATAGTAATTGCTTGATCGTACAATGCTAAGGCATCATTTAAAAGTGAAGTAGATGAGATTGATAGCTTGTAATCATTTGCTGTGGAACGATAGCCCAGTTCAAGCCGCATTAATGCCCTGGCAGTCCGGTCATAAAATGCAATTTTCCCCGGATTCTTGCCTAATCCGTTTCTGTATAGCAGAATTGATTTTACGAAATCTCCTTTTGCACCGTAAACATTATCGAGATTGTCATAAAAGCGTATTGATGCGGGAGCAAGCTCAATACATCGCAAATAAATCTCTTCAGCGCGGTCATATTGCTTTCTATAGAAAGCCTCTTTCCCTCCAACTGCCAATGCTACCGCTGTTTTAAAATCACCGGGCATTTGTTTGCGATCTTCCAAAATAAAAGACAACGCTTTTATTTCCTGGAAAGGCAACAATGTTGACACTAAACCTAATGAAGATAATTTAAGAAAATCTTTCCTAGAGAATGTATTCATAATCTATTTTATGAAAGGAAAGAAAAGGAGAAGTGCCGATTAAAAAAAGAAACTAAGCACTTTGTGCGGCTATTACACCAACATTTTTAACTAAAATACTTCTCCTTGCTTCCAAAGTTAATAAATACTTTTTAATAAACAAGCCTTTTTATAAATTTTTATAATGATATTTTGTACCTGACGATTTTTTAAATCCGCCTGTAACTCCATTATTAGGATCATCAATAACTTCCACATAAGTTTCGATAAGCCTTCCGGCTTCATCATATATATAGCTTGTAGACAGCCCGTTTGAACCTATAATATTTATAAGTTCGTCCCGGTTATTGTAGACATAGCTAATCATCGCCGAAGCAACCGGATGCAGCCTAAGATCGTCGTAATACACTTTAGAACCGTCTACAGAGCATACTGATAAGGTGAAATCACCCGTAGGAACATCACTCACATAATATGTTTTAAGCACCCAATCGCCGGCAGTATAGCTTTCGTTTGGATTAAAATCATACATAGTATTGCCAATCTTAACCCTTGCTTTTGAAGCATTGATTTTGTGCACCCAAACGGATAGTCTGAATCGTCCTGACCTATGCTGTCCCGACTTCATAGCGATTCTTAACCCTGAAGATGAAGTCGTTTCAATACAATACTTTCCTGTATGCTTATAAATTGTAGATCTAGCAGCGCCACCTATTAAAGATATTTCTTTTTCAAGCCATCCATCTTTCAGGTATTCTGCACCCGTATAGTACATTTCACTAAAACCGGCATTACCTGTAGCGAGTATTTTGCTGTCGCGGTCACCCATTTTTGTAGCTGTAAAGTTCCCGTTAATATCTTTTGCTTCAAGTGGCATTGAGTAATTATCATACAAAGTTATTTCGGACACTTTCTTCCATTGTACCGGCTGTGATGATGCGCCAACAACCCAATTAAATCCATCATCGGTGGCCCCATTATAATTCATGAAGATACCTTCTATATCTTTCGATCCCTGCCATATAAAGCTGTTATGTTTACGCCATATTTTTTCCTTAGGAGCAGTCGGAGTAATATAATCTCCATTGTCAGCCTTGTAACTCCAGTTATTATTCCATGTGGTTAGCCCCACCCCGGTCTCCTGCCATACACCAGTGTCCGAATTCAGAAGATAAGAATATGTCACGGCTTCCTGATTCATCATATTTTTGTAAGCCGGATTATCAACCTTCGGCCCCATATCGGGATATTTATAGAACGCCGGAACCGAGCGTTGCTTTAACGTTTTACCGTCACTTGCTGAAGTTCTCGTTTCCAGCACACCCCCCGTTAAAAAATCATGCTTGTCAAAATAGGTTGTGTTTGTATATCCGGCAGCGAAATTAGAAGTAGATGCAAGAACGGAAGGATACTTAGTCTTGCTGGCAATACTCATATATCCTTTGATTACATTATTTTTCTTTGTTTTCTTATATGTAAGAAATGATTCCTTGGTGATGCCCTGCTGGAGTGTAGTGTTATCCTTGTAGGTATTGGATGTATTGGAAATTACCTGACCCACGCTATTGTATATGGTTTTACTCTTCAAACGGCCAACAGACGAAGTAGCATCTGCAATGTTGTAAGTACTGAAATTAAGTTCGGCATAATTTTCGCCTCCAATAGTTTTGTTTCCGGTACCATTTTCCACCAGCTCTATATCAAGTGCTCCCGGAAGGCTAAAATTATTGTATGCATCGGTTATCATAGGTTTCAGTACTTCGAAATTATAACGCTCTGATACATCCAGGTTATTACCGCCATATGTCTTTACTGTCACATATTCATATGTAACAAGAGGTTGAGGCAATTCTGAAACATATTTAATTTCTTTAAAAAATTTTTGCGGCACATACGATGTGATTCCCGAAGACTTATAATTACTATCGGTTTTGTTTTCACCAAAACCAGGTACGTTATAATGGTACTTTGTCCTATAAACTTCTGTATCATCACCTTTAACCGCTATTTCTTTTACCCGAAGCCCTCCCCCATTCTTGTCAGCAAGAGTTAAGGCCGTTTTGTTTGAGTGAAGCGTATACATAAAAACCAGGCGATCGGTAGAATTTATACAGCCGGGCGGATTGGCGCACTCACCCCTGTTTTTGCCCTCCCTTATCATCCCGGGATGATGCTCTAATCCTATTGGTGAATTATTAAATAGGCTGCTACGGCCACCATTTGAATCCGAACTTGAAGATGCTAGATTAACTTCAAGTGTCACATGGCTATTGGAAACGGATACTATATCAATATTATTATTGTTAATATCAACCCTTCCTATCCTGGATTCGCATCCTCCATCCCAATAATCATGTTTAAAACAGGCCCATATATCTGCTTTAGTATTTATATTTACATCAAAGTAATCATTAAAGTTAACAGTATTACCGCTTCCGGTTTCATTTTGAACCATGATCTGCAATTTTCCATTCCCCATGTCACTAAACTTAAATTGCAAATCACGATCGAAGACCCTCGGCCCGCTTACAGCCTCACTGGCAATGTCATCTTCTTCATAAACAACATTGATTTCAGATCCGGTTGGCGTAATAATAGTATTAAGGCTCCATTGTGCAGGATCAAGGCTATGATATCCCCAATTATCTTCATTTTCACTTACATATGGGTAAGTGTTATTATATTTAAACTCATAGGGGGGAATCAATTTTGCATTATTTTTACCAAAAGAATGAACTTTTTTAAGAGTCAGTCTTCCCTTATAATTAGCAGCAGAATTGTCTGAATTTTTTGCCAGGGGATTGTAATCGTCATATTCAAAACCAATTGCCTTTTGCAGGACTGATGTTAGGTTTAAGCCTATAAGATCTTTACTATCATAAACATTATTATATAATTCCCCATTATATGTTTTGGAATATAAAGGACTTTGACCTGAAGCAAGCGTCTGACCATTCGCATAGAAATATGAATATTTTTCTGTAAGCTGTATATTAACCTGTGCATTCGATGCCTGCGCATAGCCATTTGTTCGTGGTATCATGCCGGCATCTTCATTTTTAAGCAGTAATATCCGGCTTAATTTTAATGAACGATGTTTGTTTGCTGTCATCTTTACGCCATGAAAAGTCTCTGCTATAGTATACCAAGGGTCGGCATTAAATGGTATGGGAGGCAAATCGTCATAAACACCATTAAAATACCATTGTCCGTCATCTCCTTTAATCAACGAGCGGTTAACATCCCTTTGCCACAATAATCCCCCATTATTGCTGATATTCATCTCAGAAGATAAATTATCAGCTCTTAGGTCTTTAATAAAAAATGCGGTATGAGTACGGGTTTTTACTTTATCAAGATAATAAACCTCTTTAACGCCCCATTGATATGATTTAACTTTATCGTTAACTTTCGCACCTACACCCGGAGTTCTCCACATAAACCCATCGCTCCACTTGCCATATTCAAAATCCACCCAATACCCATAATCTGCTTCGTCAACTTTGTTATTGTTGTTTTTATCTACATAATCCGGTCCGGTAATTGCGGTCAAAAGCCAATGTGTGGCGTAAGCTTCTTTTTGTTGTTGTTCGAAATACTGATGCTCAAACTCTTTATCCTTTGGTGTACTCTTTGTGAACATTTCCTTTTGATAAACGGGCACACTGTAATGATAGGTCTTACCATCCAATGCTACAACGCGAAATGCACCAATTCCTTTTAAAGGAGCTGTACTCCTGTTGGCGGTTGTGTAGTTTTGTGGGGAAATGATAAGTGACGGATTTTCTATTATTTCTTTATTTGTAAAGACCTCTATATAAGATCCCGTCCTCTTTCGGTTTTTGGAGCTGTTATATCCATTGTATGTAATCCCGTCAATAACCGTATTTGAAACAAACTGTGGATTTATCGGCATTATTTCTGACAACTTACTGAAAGTATTATTGTTTATAGTACTACTGTTCCAATATCCGGGATCATATTTTAAATAGGAAGAATATTCATTTTCAAAATAAAAATGAATATCCTTATTCGGGTTTGTATTATCTACAGTCCGCGTGAAACTATTGCTTACAGTACCATTCTGATACGAAACAGATAAATCACTACTGCCGGATGATTGTATACGGTTATTGACAAGGGTACCCGATTCGAAGATATAGGGTTTGATGTTTCCCGAAATACCCTGTCCGGAAACCCAGTATTTATCGTAGGCTGCAAATGAAAGAGTGTTATCTTCGAGTTGATTTTCAGGATCAATTTTGTATGTTGAATTATACGAGTCGAAAGCTATTGTATTTGGAAGCACGCTACCATCAATAAAATTTTTAAGATCACCTGAATATAAGGCGCCATCGTATTTGGTATGGATATTTTCGTACACCCAATACCGGTCTTTACGATAATTAAGCCCGATATTAACAGCCTTTAACGGAATCGTTATAGAGTATACTGAAGCATTTGCGCTAAGCCCTCCTGAGAACGACTGGTTGCCCGATAAGTTGATGCCGGCAAAACTGGATGCAGACCCTCCCTGCCCCGGCCTGGTAGATATTGAATATTCAAGAAACGATTTCTTTATCGACGCAGATACCGACCCATCTCTGAAACTGGCATCAACCCCTACGCTAAACAGATTCTTCTTTTCGCCTGTCGGTATACTGGTGGTTTCCCCGGTATCGGCATTGGTAGCCTGCATCGTAACAGCCCTCATAACATCAAAGCTAAGGCCGACACCGTTGGTACCCAAACGACCACCAAACGGGCCCACACTACCCATCACACCTCCGTCTGTGCGGTACGATGTAGAACCGCCAAAGGTTTTATTCTCAGAATAGGCAGCATACACACCAACAGAGTATAAATTATCATGCCATCCAATACTGACACTTCCACCGTAGGAAGTGGATTCACCACCCATGTTATATATAATTTGGTGGATTTTTGACTGATACCAATCATCAGGCACGCCGCTTGTACTACGGTTTAAAGCACCCGGATTAAGATTCCATCCGAGCCCAACCCATGAGGCTTCCTGCTCAAGGGCAATCCCGGCATGGTAAGCTAAAGACAACGGGTATCCTCCTTCCGGGCTGGGTACATTAATAACAGGCATTACATAACTCATGTCACCAGTTACCAAATTCACCATATCAGCAGCATCAACTGGTTCAAAACTTGCTGCTTCCGGAGCAGTTGGACCATTATTCGATGCGTAAAGTAAATTTACAGGAAATACAGTTGGAAAAAATATCAACAGGAAAAATGTCGCAATTATGCGATGAGAGTTATTTTTTCGTTTCATAATTAATCAAAATTTAATCCCGGTTCGTTATTTAAGGCTTGTATGTCTATCTTGAATTTAACATTCCCAGTACCTAGTCCTATGTCCTGAATTACAAAATTTAAAAAATCACCTCTCATTTCCTTTTCGTCCCTCGGAAACACCATCATCACCGAAGTCGATTTACTCATACCATACATTCTGGGGTATACAAAATCAAGCATCTTTAGTGTATCATTCTCAGTCGTGTAAAGATTTATTTTCTGGTCAAGATCAAATGACAGTTGATTTACCATTGAACCAAAACTATTCTTATTGTTAGACTGTGAACTAAGGATCTCCTCTCCTCCTTTAGATATCCTCAATATAAAATAAATGTAACTGCGGTACTTTTCCCTAAGCTCCTCAACTTTATTCTTATCAGTGGCAGTACCCATTTCTTGTTTTACCAACACATCTGTAGGCCTGTAACGCAGTGAATATGTAACTCCGTTTATTTCTTTTTCATAAAAATAGCCATGCTTCGTATCGCTTAAATATTCATCAAGATCTTCCTGATTATCAAACGATGTGTTGCAGGCTGTAAATGCAAGCAAAATACAGATGCCAAGGAGATACCTATTTATTGCTTTCATTTAATCCCTTAAGAATATCTTCTGTTAAATCTGTGCCTTTATCTGCATACATAATATTTCCACCACCGCTCGCCCCGAATATGATACTGTAGCCTTTAGCCTCTCCATATTCTTTTACATAATCATTAATTTCATTAATAACGGTCTGGGTTATCTTTTTATCTTCTTCAACAATCTGCTTTTGTACCGCTTCTTGGTACGCACTGACTTGTTGCTGCTTATTTGAAAGCAATTCCTCCCTCATACTTAATTCCTTGGCTGAAAATGCCGGCCTCATCCTTTCATACTCCTGAAGCTCAACCTGCCAATCCGCCATGAGCGAATCAACATTTGCTTTCATAGCAGCAGCTTTTTTATCGAACTCGGCTTTGGCAACTTTTGTCCTGTGATAACCTTCAACCAATTTATTTATATCAACGTAAACGAGTTGAGCGGAATTTCTTGAAAAGTTAATAGCCACGCAGCTTACGACAAGAGATATCACCGATAAACACAATAAAATATTCTGTTTCATATTTTTTTTGTAGGAACCTAACAATATTAATAAAATTTTTATTAAAAAAATCGTTAAAGAAAATTTTTTTTAAATTATTTTATTTTTTAAATTGTTGTATATTTGTTGTTTATGAAAAAAAAAGCGATGAAAAAATCAAAGCCAAACAGACTTCCTTCTTTTAATTTACAAGAGATGCTTATAGTTTTGGCAATTATTGGGATATTGCTTCTTATAGCACTGCCTAACTTAATGCCTCTTATCAGTAAGGCAAAGAGCGTTGAGGCACAAACACAGCTCAAAGCTATATACAATGCCCAAAAACAATATTTTTTCATGTATTCCAAATACGGGAACGATCTAAGTGAAATAGATTTTGAAGCGCCAAAATCAGTTAAGGATAATGGGGCGGCAAATTATACGTATGAGATCCTGCAGGCCTCAAACAACCAGTTTAAGGCAAGGGCAACAGCCATTACAGACTTTAATGGCGATGGCATTTTCAATGTATGGGAAATAGACCAGGATGGCAATCCCAAACAGATTACCAATGATTAATGTATTGCAGGGCATTTTAATTTTTTCTTTTCTGCTTGTTTTTTATCAGGATACAAAAGACAGGATGGTATACTGGTTCCTTTACCCTCTTTGCGGAATAGCAGCATTTATTATTCAATACAAATATGTTGGCATGATACCGGCAATAATTAATTCCCTTATCAATATTTGCTTTATAGCCATTATATTGTCAACAGCATTTTTCTACTCAAAAACCGTAATGAAAAAACCTTTTATCAACGGAAGTATGGGAAGTGGTGATGTTTATCTTTTTTTGTTTCTGTCCTTCACTTTTACAACATCAGCCTTTATATTGCTTTTTGTATTTTCACTTTGTTTTTCGCTGGTGCTGCACCTGTATCTTAAAAATAAAACCCTTCACACTACTGTACCTTTAGCAGGATACATGTCACTTTTTTTTTCGGGTGTATATATAGCCGGCTTCTTCCTGGAACCTAAATACCTGTACTCGTAATTATGATGGCATCTTTTTCTATACCGACAGAATTGCAGCAGCTTATTAAAGCGGAGCAGGCCTATCATTACAGGATAGTCCCGGTTGGATTCGAAGGAAAAACCATCACACTCAAATCCGACAATCCAAACCTCGCTGCGTTAAAATCGGAGCTACTGATATTATTGGGACTAACTGTTGAACTCCTTCAGGATACTCCGGAGAACATAACCAGGTACCTTTCGACAAACTACAGGAAATCGTCTTCAGAAAGGGTTTCCGAAATTCATTATTCCAATGATTTCCTCGAAAAGATACTTATAAGCGCAAAAGAAACCGGCAGCAGCGATATCCATTTTGAACCGTATGAACTTAAAGCCCGTGTTCGCTTCAGGCTTGACGGAAAGCTGAAGGAGCAGTTTCATATCAGCCTTGAAGAGTATCCGGTAATCGTAAACAAGATCAAAATACGGGCACAACTTGATATTTCAGAAAAAAGGCTCCCCCAGGACGGCCGTATAACCGTAACTACGGAATATGAAGATTTTGATATAAGGGTCTCGGTACTCCCTACACTCCACGGTGAAAAAGTGGTACTGAGGATTTTAAGCAAAGACACCAGCCATATCGAACTTGAATCGGTAGGTTTTACGGATAAAGAGCTTAGAACCTATCTGGAGGGCATCCGGAAGCCTAACGGAATTGTTCTTATTTCCGGGCCAACCGGATCGGGAAAAACAACCACGCTGTATGCTACATTAAAAAAACTCAACCTGCCAAACACCAATATTCTTACTGTTGAAGACCCTATAGAATATACTCTCGAAGGCATTAACCAGGTACAGCTGAAAGAAAATATCGGGCTCGATTTTGCCGCTACATTGCGGACATTTCTTCGCCAGGACCCGGATATCATCATGGTCGGCGAAATACGCGACGTAAATACAGCTAACATGGCCATAAGGGCAGCACTTACAGGCCACCTCGTACTGTCTACAATACACACAAATTCGGCCTGGGCTACTGTGTCAAGGCTTATAGATATGGGAGTTCCGCCTTTCCTTATAGCCAGCACCCTCAATATCAGCATAGCGCAGAGATTGGTAAGAAAACTTTGCAGCTCATGCAAAAGTATAAAGCCTGTGGATGCTGCGATATTCCCAACCGGGTTTATAATTCCGCAAACCCTTACACATCATTACGAAGCTATCGGCTGCCATGAATGCTACCATACGGGCTATTCCGGCAGGAAGGCCATCTATGAAATTTTACCGGTAGACAAGGAATTGATGGCATTTATAAAAACTAATACCCTTTCTGTAGATGAATATCTTAAAGAAAAGGAAATCCATACACTTAGAGATAACGCAATAGACCTGATAAAGGACGGCACAACATCAGTTGAAGAAGTTTTTTCATTACTAATGGAGTAAAAAAATTATATTTGGGCGATATTGCCTTTTAAATTATGAAGACATTTTTACTTAGCTGCATACTACTTATAACTTCCGTTGTTACAGCCCAGGACGACAAGCGCATTTCCATGATACGAAATAATATGGAAATGGTAGCTGCCGATATTCCAGGTCTTGGCGAGAAAGTAAATATCAAAATACGGGAATCGTCACTTGCAGATTTCCTGATGGCTGTATCTGAAGTACATAAGGTAAATCTGAGCGTTGATCCTTCACTGAAACAGATAAACATTGTCAACAGTTTCACAAGCGTTTCAGTTGGCGACCTGCTTATCTTTTTGTGTAAAGAATATAACCTTACCATAGATTTTACAGGTAATATCCTTTCTGTAAGGCCATTTGTAGTACCAAAGGAAATACCGGCAGTAAAAACCATCGATGTAAGCTACGATTCCTCGAGCGATCTTTTATCATTAGATCTTAAAGATGATAAATTGTATGATGCCTTTAAAAAAATAATGGACATAAGCGGTAAAAACCTGGTATTCTCCCCGGGGATGGAAAACCAGCTGCTTACGGTCTATATAAAAAATATGCCATTTGATGCCGCATTGAATAAACTTGCCTATGCCAATGACCTTGCCGTATCTAAATCGCGTGATAATTTTTATTTGTTTGACAGGTTTGATGGCCCCGGTGCAAATGCTGCTGCACCCGGAGGCGATAAAGGCGCAACTGTAAGGCAGAGCAGGCCGCAACGCCAAAGGAAAGCCAACTTTTTCTTTAATGTGCTTGATAAGGACAGACAGCTTTTGGAAGTAGATTTTGAAAACACTTCTATTGCCAGTATAGTGTATGATATTGGCACAGAATTGCAAATCGATATGTTTATCGCAAGCCCATTGGATAATGCCGGAAATGCTACCGTTAAGGCCAAAAACATTACATTCGACGAATTGCTGGTAAAAATATTTGAGTCCAACGCGCAAAATAACAGTATGGGGCAAAGCCTGCAGTCAAGGCCTGCATCGCAGCAACAGTTTAATGAAGCTAATGGCAGTATTTCTGCATCGGGAGCAGACAGCTATACGTTCATGAAAAAAGATAATATCTATTATTTCGGGACAAAAAGCCAGCTTACCGTACGCAATGTAAAAACCGTTATGCTAATGCACCGTTCCATTGAATTGCTGGGCGATCCGGCAACATCGGAAAGGACCGTAGGAAGAACGCAGCAAACTAGCTACACAAATTATAATTCGGGTTTTGGCGGCACAAACACAAATAATATCCAACAGCAACAATCTCAGGGAACAGCGACAGAAAGCCAGCCGTCAGAATCGATACTTACCATAATCCCTGATGAAGTTAAAAAGGATCTTGATATAAAAATTGACAAAGAGCTTAACTGTTTTGTAATTAATGGCCCGGCAGAGAACATACAGCGCTTCGAGTCATTTATAAAATACATCGACAAACCGGTACCGGTAATACTTATAGAAGTAATGCTTCTTGAAGTAAGCCGAAGCGCTATCGTAGAAACCGGCATACGGGCCGGAATTGGTGATAAGGCTGTTACTACAAGCGGTACTGTGTTCCCAAATTCCGACATTACCCTTGGCGCGCAAACTATAAACAAGATCATCAACCGTTTTGATGGTTTTGGCTCTCTCAATATTGGCAATGTAGTGCCTAACTTCTACCTGAGCCTGAAAGCAATGGAAGCCAACGGTGACCTTAAGATACGTTCTGCACCGAGGCTGTCTACCCTAAACGGGCATAAAGCACACCTTTCAATTGGGGAAACTACTTATTATGTGGTAACCAACCAGAATTTTTACGGGTCTCAAATACCCCAGGCTTCGGAAATAAAGAATTACCAGCCTATCGATGCAGAACTTTCCGTTTCCATAAAGCCACTGGTTTCCGGTGATGGACAGATAACGCTTGATATTAAGGTAATACAATCCAGCTTTAATGGTGAGCGTATTGATGATGATGCCCCTCCTGGTATTAACTCAAGGGAATTTACTTCTATCATCCGCGTGAAAGACCAGGACATTATTGTACTTGGAGGCCTCGAGGAAAAAGTTAAAAACGATTCGGGTACAGGAGTACCACTACTGTCGAGGATACCAATTATCAAATGGTTCTTCAGTTCGCGAAAGAGGGAGGATTCAAGAAAAAAGCTAACTGTACTTATAAAACCAACAGTCATCTATTAATGGCTTTTTTTGCAAATATACTTTTAGGCAAACGTTATATCAGTTTGGAGTTTTTTTCCGCAGAAGACCGGGAAGAAATAAGCTTCCTTTTGCTTGAAAAAAAAAAGAATGAGCTAACAATTTCCCAAAAAGAAATCTTTACTTCCCGCGAAAAACTCTTAGCCGAAAAATCTAAACACCCTACAGTACTTGTAATAAATAACGGACAAGTCTTGCAAAAAGAAACCGCAGGTACTGATCCTAACGACAAAAAACTGCTGCATAAAGCATTCCCAAACCTGCAGGCCGATGAGTTTTATTATGAAATATGGCGCAGGGAATCTTCATCTGTCATCGCAATTTGCCGAAAAATCTATATCGAGGGCCTGCTAGGTGAAATTGGTAAAAACTATCCAATCGCGGGTGTAAGCCTTGGCATCACTTCCCTTTCCAACCTTACCGCATTCGGCCTACCGGATACTGTTACCACAAATACCCAGGTGATAACCCCTTATGCAGACAACCTGATTCAAAACACGGGCCTTATTTCTTCTGCAGATTATAGTATTAATGGTCTTTCTATTCCCAATACGCACCTGCTAACTTTCAGTAGTGCCCTACAGGTATTGATGCCGGGAAGCACAACAGGGAGTATTACAGAAAACAACCAAACCTTGTTGGAAAAATTCAGGCAGAATGCTTTTTTTGAAAAAGGGCTAAGGCTCTCCATAATCATGATCCTTGCCTTGCTTTTGGCTAACTTTTTCCTCTTTACGTATTATTTTGATAATGCAACGGCTATGGGACAGGCGGTATCGGTAAACAGGTCCGGAATAGAGAACATCGCAAAAATAAAGGCCCGAATTGATGATAAGGAAAAAAGGCTTGAGGAGTTTACTGCTGATAACGCCTCGGCAAGTTCATCATTCCTGAATGAAGTGGCCCACTTACTCCCGTCTTCCATTACGCTGACAGCGATGGTATATAATCCTTTGGAGAAAAAAATAAAGGAAGGCGAGAAAGTCCTGATTACCGATAATCTCGCAACGATTTCGGGACACACGATAAGTAATACTGCTTTTACCGGTTGGATAGAGAACATTGAAAAAATGGAACGGGTAAAAAAGGTAACAATAGTATCTTTTGGTAAAGATGACGAAAACAAAACCGCATTTTCAATACATATAGAACTTAGGTAGATGAAACTGAACAGGAAAAACAAGCTGCTTATTTTCGGGGTATTCATAACCCTGTATATCTGCTATGCCTTTGCCTTTTCCAACACATATACTTACTACAAAGAATTCGAGTCGCAAAAGGAACTGGCATCCAGTAACCTTAACACACCGGAAGTGCTTGCTCAGCTTGTACAGAAAGAAAAACAGCTGGATACCATGTTGAGCCAATATAACGCCGCATCGGGCAACTCCTTCCAGAATGAACTACTGAAGAACCTGTCGGGTCTCAGTCAAAAACACAACCTGCAAATAACTGATTTCAGAGAACCGCATGCAGATACAGAAAAAGAGGTAATCTGTTATACTTATGTGTTTTCGGTACAGGGGAGTTTTAACGGAATAATGCTTATGGCAAATAGCATAGAAAACAACCCTGCACTTGGCAGTATTGAACACATAGCATTTGAAAAACGAAAAAATTATAAGAATAACACCGATTATCTGGTAGCCGAAGTTATTCTGCAAAAGAATGAAAACGTAAAGGCAAATAAATAAACGCAGCCTAAAATTGATTATTTTTACTCAAATTAGTAACGAATGAAAAAACTGGTTTTATTGATTTTGGTTGCTGCTTTTGCCGGCTGCCAGACCGCTAAAATAAAAAATAAGCATTATAAGATATCCGAAGCTGTCACCGAATTGGCAAGCATCGGCCATGCCGTTTCCTATAATAATACTAAAAACGATTTTACAACACATGCCCTGCCTGTGCTGGAAAATAAAATACGGCTCGGGATACAGGTGCTGCCTTTTAATAAAGACATTAATAAAATATACCTATCAAAGGTTAAAGCAAATCCGTCTGAGATAAAGGTTAGCTATGTGGACAGTCTTCCACAAAAGCCCGAATTTGTGACTATATCGATAATGGATGTAAATGCTTTGGCCGGGGAACTAAACGCGCCACACAATAAAAATATTTTCACCTACCTGAAAGACACCAGAAAAGCCGTTGTTGTAACTTCCCTCGCCGTAGTGCTTGCAGATAGCGAATTGGTAAAACTGAAACATGCTGATGCTTATTACCTTGTGCAGGATCAGGAAAAAAAATTTAATATTGCGCTCTACTCACAAGGAAAAAAAACCGAGGTGATCGACATTTCAAAAGGCCTGGCACTTGCTTACACGATAAGCAAATTTTGCTGGTCTGTAAACGATAAAGAACAGCCTTATATTGGTGATATCGTGAGCGATGACAAAGCCTGTAAGGGCAGGACAACTGAAAGGATAAAAGAAAAGGAAGAAACCAGCCTCTTTAAAATGTAAATATAGAGATGAAAAGACTATTATATTGCCTGCCGTTATTGCTTATGATGCTATATTCCTGTGAGGAAATACTACTGGAAGACGACATATCGGGCCAAACCGTAAGACTCGTAGCACCTGTTGACGGAGCGCAGTTTAATTCTACCGGTATAACCTTTACCTGGGAGCCTATAGAAAACGGCACGAAATACAGGATACAGATTGCCAGACCGGACTTTGATAACCCAATGCAAATTCTTGTAGATAATACTGTTGAAACCACTTCGTTTACCACACAGCTTAATGTAGGCGAGTACGAATGGAGGGTACAGGCGATAAATGGTAGCTACGAAACTGCTTTCAGCACTCGTTCCATAACTATTTTGAGCAACGAGGATTTTCAGAGCAATTCGGTTACGTTGTCATCGCCTGATAACGATCTTGTAACCAATGACAACTCACAAACCCTTAGTTGGCAGCCTGTTTTGGGTGCTACGGGCTATCATTCGCAAATTGTAAATTCTGCCAACGGCAACATAATATATGATGAGGATATCACCGGATCTTCATTTAACTATACTTTTCCGGATGGTAACTACCTGTGGCGCGTGAGGGCGACCAATGGCAGCCAGAATACATTATATTCTTCGCGCTCACTTTTAGTAGACACTACGGCACCAAATACGCCGGTACTTGTAGCCCCGGCCAATCTCACTAACACTTCCAACAACAATATTAGTTTTGAATGGACAAGGCCTTCTATTGCCGGAACAGCCGAAAAGGACAGTATATATGTTTATTCCAACCAGACGCTTACAACACTGGTTTATAAAAATGAAGAAACAAGTCCGTATGCTACATCTACTTTGGATGAAGGTACTTATTGGTGGTATGTAAAAGCATTTGATGCTGCCGGTAATGTGAGTTCACAAAGTAGTGTATTTCGTTTTACGCTTAATTAAATGAAAAGTAAGAAAAACATATATATACTTTTACCTGTGGTGCTTGGCATCTGGGGGTTACTTATATATAGGTTTTTTTCCTTTGCAAGTCCGGATATTCTTCCAGAAACAAACACAAATTATACTCTAAGGCCAATAAGCCTGAAACCAAAGGATACTGTCAGGATAGATGTGAACTATCGGGATCCTTTTTTGGGAAAGGTATACGGACCGGCCACGGCAAAGACAAAGCCTGTTGGAAGTTTGAAAGCACCCCGACCGGCTAAAGCTGAAATCCAATGGCCATCGATAGTTTATAAAGGCATTGTATCGGACGTCAAAGACAAAAAGAAAGTCTTTATGGTACTGATAAACGGCAGAACTTTTCTGATGCGTGAAAAAGAAGTACAGGAAGATGTCACGCTTATAAAAGGAAACAATAGCGAAATTACTGTAAAGCATAAGGGCAGGCAGAATTTAATTTCGCTACAAAAGTGAAAATATTTCTCAAAAAAAAGCTCAGATCCGGCGCATTGCAGTTTACCGTATTTGTATCTGTAATCATTGCGCTTTTGCTTGCCGCAGTAATTCTTTTAGCCTACACCCATGGTTTTTTCATGAAGCAATCGAAGGCAATAGTAGAAAATGTGCAGCTGGCAGATACTGGAATTGCCGCACTGAAAAATGAAACTTTGATAACCGGCGATACTATTATACTGCCGTTGAAAGGTGCACCTGAAGATCAAAGATTGAAAATACACCTGTCGCGTTGGGGTCTTTTTGAAAAAGCTTATGCAGAAGCTACGCACAGGAAAAAGAGGTTTGCAAAATGCGCCCTCATGGGTTCGGGAATTACGGCAAACGAAAGGCCTGCTATCTATCTTACCGAAACTTTTACCCCACTAGCCATTGTTGGTTCAACCGAAATACGCGGAAAGGCCTTTTTACCACAGCAAGGCATCAGGCCGGGTAACATTGCCGGAAATAGTTACTATGGGAATCAATTGCTCTATGGGGAAATGAAAAAAAGTGAAACAAACCTTCCGAAGCTAAAATATGATTACCTGCGGGAACTGGATTATTATCTTACGAAGTTTATACCCGCAAGTGATAAGGACTATATTTCGGTAGCACCTGGCACAAAGCAAATAAACTCATTTCAAAATCAGGTAAAGGGTTACTATTCACCCGAGAGTATTGTCCTTAGCGAGGTTGCCTTATATGGAAACATTATTATTCGCTCTGATAAAAAGGTGATCATTCGAAAAGAGACAGACCTCAGGAACATTATCGTGGCAGCGCCGGTAATCGAGATAGAAGAAGGTTTTAAGGGAAACCTTCAGGCATTTGCCGATACTACTATCAAAGTTGGTAATGACTGTTTGCTTTACTATCCATCGGCCCTTATTTTAATCGAAAAGGAAAAAGCAATGGCACCTGATTTACCGAATGAATTTTATAACAAAATATTTATCTCCGAAAACTCGGAACTACGCGGAAGCGTTTGCTACTTCGCAATCCCCGGACAGCTTCCGGATTATAAAGTAAATATATTTTCAGATGCGCAATCGATAATACATGGAGAAATATACTGCGAGGGCAACCTTGAGATAAAAGGAAATGTCGATGGCAGTATATATACACATCAGTTCCTTACAAATGAAGCCGGATCAATATTTGTAAACCACTTGTACAATGTTAAAGTGAGTAGTGAGGACCTACCGGAAGCCTTTGGCGGCATATTGTTCGATAAAGGAACCAAAAATGTAATCAAATGGCTTTACTGAAAAAAATACGCTCTGCTACGCTTATTGAGGCATTGGTTGCAACTGTACTGATTGTAATTGTATTCATGGTTGCAAGCCTGATATTGAATAATGTCCTGCTCAACTCCTTCTCGAACAATACGCACACTGTTGAGAACAGAATACATGAACTGGAATATCAGTTCCTCAATGGCAATGTAAAGACGCCTTATCGCGAGGAGTCGGGAAAATGGAATATAGACCTTTCAACAGAAGTGAGAGATGGTAATATCTGGCTTATTACTATAGCCACGAACAGGGACAATGGTAAGGAAGTAATAAAGAATCATATATGCAATCCGCAAAAGTAAAGTCGTTCACGCTATCAGAATTGCTTGTCGTAATGATTATTACAGTCATTGTGATAGGGATAGCGTTTAGCGTATTGAGCCTTGTACAAAGCCATATAAGGGGCATAGAAAAGAATTTTAGCAAGACTACTGAACTTAACTTATTGGAACAGCAACTGTGGCAGGACTTTAACCTGCATAATTCCATTTATTATTCAGACACAAAGCTGGTTATGATGTCTGATATTGACACGGTCAATTATGTGTTCACGGATGATTATACATTACGTAATAAAGATACCATACCTTTAAAACTTATTGTTACCCAAAGCTTTTATTTAGGGCAGATCGTAAAATCGGGTACTATTGATGCTATTTCAATTTCCGGTAGCCAGGAAATCCCTGATTATTCTATTTTTGTTTCATCGCAGCATGATGCCGCACATTTCATGAATCACAATGGCCTTTAATCTTAAAAATACACCTGCTGCACCTGTTTCCAGCACCGAAGGCAACAGTCTTGAAAAATTACTCAAGACTGAAATTACGCTTTTTGGCGGTGGATTCAATAGCAAGAAAAAGCAGGCTTTTTATATGGAACTCGCAGTACTGCTAAAGGCTGGGATTACAATTAAGGAAGGGCTTTCTCTTATTATTGGTTCTGTTAAGAAGCAAGCGGACAAGGAAATGCTGGAATCAGTTTTGAACCAGGTCGTCAACGGAAAGCCATTTTCGGATGCGCTTTTTGAAACAAAAAAGTTTTCTGAATACGAATATTACTCCATCAAAATTGGCGAAGAAACAGGTACAACTGCCAAGGTATGCCAGGAATTAGGTGTGTTTTATCAGCGTAAGAATGAACAAAGGCGCATAGTTCTTGCTGCGCTTACCTATCCATCAATTGTCTTTTCCACAGCAATACTGGTAGTTATTTTTATGCTTAGTTATGTTGTTCCTATGTTCCAGGATATTTTTAAGCAAAATAATATGGAACTGCCTTTTCTTACAAGAATTATCATCACGATGTCTGGCTATACAAAAGCCTACAGTCCTCTTTTTTTCATGTCACTCATTATTTTTATTATTGCCGGGAGGTTTTTAAAAGACAATCATAAATACAAAAAGACATTACACTATTTTTTACTGAAAGTTCCGGTATTCGGCTCTTTCATTACAAAAGTATATCTTGCCCAATTTACGCAGGCCGTAACATTGCTAACAACATCAAAGGTTCCTATGCTTAATAGTGTACAGATGGTTAAGAAAATGATCCGGTTTGTCCCCTTGCAGGACGCTCTTGAAAAAATAGAGGGCAATATTTTGAATGGAGCCACACTTAGCGAAAGCCTAAAAGGAAGTACCATATTCGACAACCGGATTATATCGCTGGTAAAGGTGGCTGAAGAAACCAACCAGACGGAATATGTATTTAGCCAGCTGAACGAGCAGTACAATCAGGAAGTCATACAGCAATCCAAAATAATGTCTACTGTATTGGAACCCTTTATCATTGTATTTGTAGGTGTATTGGTAGCTGTTTTACTGATAGCAATGTACCTGCCAATGTTCCAATTGAGCAGCGCGATTGGGTAGAAAATTTTAAATACTTTCACAATAAATACTAGTTGTATTTATAGAAAAAAAGATGCCTGGTAAAGGCTGAGAACCTATCGTATATGATAGGCTCGACAGTGTAGGGCTACACAGGATCAGATAATTAAGCTGGCCAACCATTGGGTCGGAACGAGGTATGATATTTTTAACAGGGTAGCCCAGTAAACTATCAGAAGGTAGCATCAATTGATTTTAGTTACAACGTCAAACAACATCGGTCCGGCATGTGGTATGGTTCAGATGATACAAAATGGTTCGAATAATTAGTAAAATGGAAAAAATAATTCAATTGATTGATGAATTTGGTTTAAGCACAACTGTAGATATTGATACTAGGATTTATCAGGATTTGAATATTTATGGAGACGATGCCTGGGAGTTTTTAAGAAAGTATTCAGAAACATTTTCTATGAGAATAGATAACTTCAATTTCTCAGAATATTTTCCTAATGAAGGGGACTTATTTATTTCTATAATCTGGAAATTCATATCAAAGCCAAAATATAAAGAATTAACAATTGGTGATCTATTAGTTGGAATAGAAAAAGGAATTCTGAACTTGGCTTGAAAGCTTGCCTGCCATAGGCCATTATCTTCAATATCAAGAAGGTGGTGGAATATGGATGCTGTATCCATCTGTTCCAGTTTAATCGATGCAACTATTAATGACGTACCAACACATTCTAAACATTCAGAAATACAGGCCAGTACATCTGCATATTATTATTTTTGGCTTTCCAGATAAATTTATAGGAGAGAATAACCCTGTAAATCATAAATATATTTCATCTGAAGCAAAAAAGAGATTATATAATGCCTATTTACATACAAACCATGAAAGCACTTAAAATTGTATTTATATTCATATTAATGATAGGATGTAATTATCATAAATTAGACAGAGAAAATATTACGCTTATAAACAAATCAAATGATAGTGTTTATTGTATATTATCAATAAATGATAGCGTGAAAACTCTGAATCATTATAGCGGTTTTCCAAAAAAGTTAAATAATTATTTTTATACTTTTAAGGTTATAGCGCCGGATTCTACATCTAAACCAAATGATAGACCAGAAATATGGAGTGAATTAATGAATCAATCAAAAAATGGTAAAATGAGGCTTTTTATTATTGAAAAAAAATTAGTTGATAAAAATGGCTGGAAAGCCGTTTTATCAGAGAATATCTATACCAGAAAGTATGAATTTAACATTGATGATCTGGACAAGATAGATTGGAAGGTTAGGTATAATAATTAACCTATTACGGCTGGAGGAACTATGATGCCACAATAGGCCGCTGGATGAATGTAGAACCGCTGGGCGGAACGGCATTTTAACAACTCTCCGTACATGTATTGCAACAACAACCCCATTGTTTTTCTCCACCCGGATGGAAGGGACATGATTACATTCAAGGGGACTGACGCGGCAGCTCTTGTAAAAACAATACAAGGCACTCTGGAAACAGGAGGCGCTTGGTCTATACAATTGGAGTGGGCAACAGGAAGTTTATATGCTGAAAAAGATGTCTATGACGCTTTTGAAGGTTCAGGAGGTGGTGGATTTGGAGTTGAAGACCCTATTAACTTATTTAAATTAAGTGAGACTCCAAGTTTTTTAAATGCAGTCAAGGATTTCGAAAAAAAGCAGTTAAAGGTGATAATATTTTTAGAATATTTGGGCATGGAAATATAGGATTTAATATCAAATTTTTCTGGTAAAGTAGATATAGTTATATTTCTACCTTGGAAGATTTTAAAACAATAATGCTAGCTCTTAGTCCTGAATTCAAAAAACACATTAATAATAAAGATGCCTCTTTTACACTCATATGTACTCGTGTCAATCAGGAGCTAGTGATAATGAGAGATCATCAATAGCAGAGATAATTTCTCGAGGATATCCAAATGCAACAATTATTGGATTTAATGGTTACGTTTATTATGGAGGATCTAAAGGTATAGTTGGAGTAAGTTCTAGCAATAAAACTAATTATAATGATGGCCAAGTATTATATTTTCGTAATGGTAGTAATTATAAAACCCGGCAATCACATGAATATTTTAAGTAAAGTAGTATGAGAAATTTCTATCAAATTTTAGCATCAATTTGTATGATATGTACAGGTTGTGATGATAAGACAGTAAAAACTGAAGCAAGCACTCCGTCAGTAAAATACTTCGAAAAATATAATGATGATAAAAAACTCAAAGAACTGTCAGAAAAAATTATCACTCAGGGAGATACAATTTCTTTTAATGAAATGGCAGATATTTATATGATCACTGGCCATCAAAAAGAATTTCTTTACTATTCAATGAGAATATCAAATGATTATAATTATCATGGAGGATATTATATGACGTATTTAATTTTGCATACAGATGTAGAAAATGGTAGCAATAAGAAAATCAATAAGTTGGCTAATTATAATTTATTAAAAGCGTATGAATTAGGAAATAAGAACGCTAAAAGAAATATTAAGTCAAGGTTTGAAAAAATAAAAATCCCTAAGTCAGAAGAATATTGGGATCAAATTCAATGAATCATTTTGCCCTTTTATAACTAAATTTTTAAATCATATTGTAATGGACTGGGGAATGCCACGGCGCAGAAGTATGAGTACAATGGTAAGGAGTACCAGGACGAGATGGGCCTAAACTGGAGCGATTACGGCTGGATGAACTATGATGCCACAATAGGCCGTTGGATGAATGTAGACCCGTTGGCGGAGGTATCAAGAAGGTGGTCGCCTTACACGTATTGTTATGATAACCAGATAGTTTTTGTTGACCCTGATGAAAAATTGGCATCACGTTTTTTCTTTGGTGGACTAGCAGTAGTAGCTTCAGCATTGCAGAAGGCTCTGGGCTTGGGAGGCGAAAGTGGAGCTTTGGAATTTGAGTGGGCATCAGGTAGCTTGTTCCCTACAGGAGAAATTAATGAAGCTTTTTAATCGACTACTGCTAGTGGGTTTTCGGAATCAGAGAATAAAGAAACTAGTACTACAGAAGCAAATTTATCTCATATCCACCACCTAAAATATTGCCTGGTTTTCCTGGTGCAACAAGATTGCCACATCAAAAAGGAAATATACCCGCTTGGAGATTGCCTGATGGAAGCTTAGCAGAATGGGATTTTAAACGAGGTGAACTTGAAGTTTATGATAAAACAGGCAAAAAACATAAAGGAGCTTATGACCCTGAAAGTGGAGAAAAAAAACTAATAGTGAAGTTCCAGGAAGAAGAGCAAGTAGATCATTCGATAACCCAAATATGCAAGTGAGACCTACTATTGAATCCACAGAGCTATATTATACTCACAAACCTCTGAGAGAGATGAGTATGCAGCCACCATCATCCCAGACGGTTACTGTAGGTATGGTTTTGATAATCTTAGTTGCTTTTATTTTATCACCTATTGGTGCTTAATATTTTTTATATGAAAACAGAATTGTTAATTGAATATTTTGATTTTGAAACCGATCTGATAGTAGGGGAAATTGATATATCTAAATATGATTTAAAAATAATCAATAAAATTTGCCCACCGCGATATGAAGATGATTATGAATACGCAAATGGACATGAACTGGAAGAAGGGGAATTTAAGGAATTAAAACAGTATATTACTGAGTTAAAAGACATGGAATTTTCTAAATATAGTTATGGTATTATAACCCGTAGCATATGGTAGCGGAAAGCGTAAGATTAATGATATCATTTTTAAAGTATAAAATACTGATAATTGATAGTGTCATAGTTGTTTAAGAGATGGGCGGCTTTGGTGGATTAGCAGTAGTAGCTTCAGCATTACAGAAGGCTCTGGACCTGGGAGGAGAAAGTGGGGCGTTGGAATTTGAGTGGGCAACAGGAAGTTTATATGCAGAAAAAGATGTATACGATGCTTTTGAAGGTTCAGGAGGTGGAGGTGACGGCAGTAGACAAGAGGACCCGCTCAAAAAGCACAGCGGGAATGTAAAACATACTTTAAAGGAATGGATGAATAGATATAAGAACATGTCATGGTCAGAAATAGCTACTGAAGCAGGATGAAAGCATTGGCAGCCTTTAGGACCTAATAAGGATTGGAGATATGTTTTTGCCCCTGACGGAAACGTAATGGATATGAGGCACGTTGTAGTAGTAGGATATGGTTATGGCGAAGCAGGGGGAAATGTCATTGAATACATTCAAAATTTGAGGGAAGAAACCCGACCCAGTGCTTTCGACCCGCAAGATTATTATTCAAATAAAATTGGAGCTTACTTTTACCAAATGAGACAGATGGGAAATTGGGCATCTAACAGTTTCGCTTACGATTTTAAAAGATTTATAGATGTGCATTATCATACCACATTATTCACTGATTAAACCGTTATACTATGAAAATATATGTAATTATTTTTTCTCTATTATTTATAAGTTGTATAAGAACTTCAGAAAGCCAGAATTTTGAAGGCTTGCAAAAGGTAAAGATTGGAATGAATTTTAAAGAAGCTAACGGCATCATGGTTAATACACCTAAGAAAATCGATACAACTTATTGGAATGATAGTTTGTTTATCCATTATTATGATTCACCTGCTGCTGCTTCTGATGATTATGGAATAGTTTTTAGTAAGAAGGATAGTATAGTTGTCGAAATTTTATTAGGCGATTAATGATTAATGTATTCACATGTGTTGGCATTTGACTATTGTATAAATAATTTTTAGTTTCAAAGTACTATCTTTACCTTAGAGCTATGATTAAAAGGCTGTATATGAATAGAAAACTGTATGAGGTCAAATTATTGGCGGGATTGAATTTAAAGACTATCGGAATTTAGATGACTAACCTATTTACATAACATTAGATAAAAACAGAAGCCTCATTTAGGATTAAAGAAAGGCCACTGCGGGTTACACTAAAGCAGTCTCTCTAACAGATATAACATCTTACCTCAGAAAAAATGAATAATCATTTCAAATTAAGTACTGGAAAGTAATTTCAAATTAAATACAAGCTGCAAAATATACCGCATACCGATATTTAGAATGCATAATTATCATCTCCCCGCCGGGGAGATGATTACATTCACGGGGACTGACGCGGCAGCTCTTGTAAAAACAATACAAGGCGCTCTGGCAACAGGAGGCGCTTGGTCTATAGAATTTGAGTGGGCAACAGGAAGTTTATATGCAGAAAAAGATGTATACGATGCTTTTGAAGGTAGTGGATTTGGTGGGCCTGGGGGTAATATTAGTCTCCTTGGAGCTGATGAGGGAGAAATATTAAAAAGTGTTGCTACGAAAATGGGGAAAAATGGAATATCAGATTTAGTATTTAATATTCTTGCACATGGCAATACTACTCAAATAACAGACCATACGGGAAACACTTGGGACAATGCTATCGAAAATGCTGATGAATTTGATCATGCAATGATAGCAATAAGTAAAGAATATGCTAATGGGGTTAAAAATAATGAGGCAATGAAAATATTTTTATTTTCATGTTGGTCAGGTACAGATCCAACTGGAAAACTGTCAATGGCAAAACAAATTTCTCTTAAACACAATAATTCGATAATCTTTGCATTTGATGGTAGGGGACATTGGGAATCCACAAATGGTAATCCAAAATTTATGGGAATCGGAAATCATTCCAACCCAGATATAAATAATAATAAAGGCTCACTCGTTATATTTAAAAATGGGATAGAGATTAATCGAATAGCATCATCACCATTACTAATTAACATAATTAATAATTATTTAAATCTAACACCATGAAATTATGCATAATTATTTTATTGTTGTCAACTCTTGTGTCTTGTAAAAAGTATTCCAACCAGCATCAGGCTAAACCAGCTCTAGCGGGGGAACAATACTTTAAGTTATTTGATAATAAAGATACTCTTTCCAAACTTGAAAGAAAAGTTATACTTGAAGGAGATACAATTGCTTTTTTAAAAATGAAGGATATTTATTACATAAGTGAACACCAATATGACTTTTTATATTATGCCACCGTAATGGCTAACGAATATGATTACCATGCTGCCCATAGTACATTATATGGTATTCTAAGATCAGATTTATATAAAGAGAGTAAAACAAATAAATTAGCAAATTATCATTTATTACGTTCTTACGAAACGGGAAATAAAAGCGCTGTTATTACCCTCAAAAACTTATTCCCTCAAAAAATTCCAAAATCATCTGATTATTGGGATGAAATAAATTAGCGAATACAAGCTATCCGAAAGAAGCATTAAGCGGAATCCTTTAGGTATAGAAGATCTTCGGATGAAGTATAAAGGATAGCATATTGTTGTAACCGGAATGGGCAATGCCACGGCGCAGAAGTATGATTACAACGGTAAGGAGTACCAGGAAGAGATGGGCCTGAACTGGAGCGATTACGGCTGGAGGAACTATGATGCCACAATAGGCCGCTGGATGAATGCAGAACGCTTACGCAGGATAACCAATGCAACTTTAATTACCGAAATATCAGATACTGGCTTTATGTCAACACTATTAGTAACCACATAAATTCAACCATTTGAAACTAGAGTTTTCATATTATTTAAATCAGGATGTAATCTTTCTGGCTAAAGATCTTTTGGGAAAAGTATTATTTACGAATATAGGCGGAAAAATAACCGCGGGTATAATCTTAGAAACAGAAGCTTACCATGGTGTACAGGACAAAGCATCTCACGCGTATGGCGGGAGGCGCACTAGCCGAACTGAAACATTATACAACCAGGGAGGCATCTCTTATGTTTATTTGTGTTATGGCATCCATAACCTATTTAATATCGTAAGCTCTGTGGAAGGTGAGCCTCACGCTGTACTGATAAGAGGCATTGAACCACTAATTGGTAAAGAAATAATGGAACACAGACGAAATATACCTTCTAACAAAGCTGCCATTTCATCTGGCCCCGGTTCTGCGGCAAAAGCTTTAGGGATTGACCGTTCCTTCAATAAAAAAGATTTAACCGGAGAGGAAATCTGGCTTGAAGATCATGGGATTCGATATACTACCGATCAAATCGCTGCAACGCCACGTGTAGGTGTAGCATACGCCCAGGAAGATGCACTACTGCCATGGCGGTTCTTTATCAAAGGCAATAAATATGTCAGTAAGCCTAATAAGATTTAAGCAAATCCCGAATATTCTCGAATCCTCTTTTGGTAAAAATTAGTGCGCAGATTTCGACCGGCAATGGCTATCCCCCACCGCATAAACACTTTATTCTAATGCAGCCAGTCGCTCAATCAATTTTTCCGCATGGCGCTTCGCGTTTATCTTTATCTCCTCCTCGCCATAGCCCGCGGCCAGCGAAGTCCCGTGGAAATAGAGAGGTTCGGTATAGTTCATCTGTGTATGGTATGCCGTCTGTTCCAGGTGTTTGCAGAATTCATATACCCTGAAGTGCTGGAAACCCAGAGCGGTATAGCTGCTTTCCGACGATCCCACGGTGAAGCTGGGTACAAAATTCTTCCCCTTGAGCTTGTCCCCCTGCGATCCATAGGCAAACTGGTGCTGGAAAACCACGTCAAACCAATGCTTTAATATCGCCGGCATGCTGTACCAATAAAAGGGATACTGGAAGACAATCGTCCGATGACGTAGCAGGGCCTCCTGCTCTGCCCCTGCATCAATATTGTAATCGGGGTACAACTGGTGAATATTCCTGATCTCGATAGCAATACCGCTATTTTTTAGTTCCTCAACAATGGTCTTGTTTGCCAGCGATTCTTTAAGATTCGGATGTGCTAATATTACTAATGCCATACTATAATTATTTTAGTAGCAAAAGTAATTTTAGTATATTGCCTGCACAATACCTATCAAATCAGATAGGTAAAATTCAAGGCGAAATGAATACCGAATGCACCAGTAACTTCGTAACGCTGGCAGGAAAAATATACCCCTGTACTGTAAGCCTGACCATGGATCTCATCGGTGGGAAATGGAAAGCCGTTATTCTGTATCACTTAAAGGATGGGGCGAAAAGGTACAATGAACTTCGCAAAGAAATTCCCGCAATTACCGAGATGACACTGAGCCTGCAGCTAAGGCAGTTAGAGAAGGATGGCCTGATTTCCCGGAAAGTGTACGGCAAGAAGCCACCTCTAAAAGTAATTTACAGCATGACCGGCTTTGGAGCAAGCCTTATTCCGGTCCTGGAGGCAATTACCCAATGGGGAAATCATGTTGTGGAAGAAAAAGGGCAACTGCTGGATGCTATCAAGTAGATTTAAAGGATCAATGAAAATATTCTGCACGGTTAAACGGAAGTAAGTATTAATGTGCATCCAATAACGCATTGCTTTATTTGACAGAAGTATCGCCATCAAGAAGCCGTTGAACTTTTTTGCTGAGTGTCTGTTTCTCTGCTTTAGATTTCGTCAGGCTGATAGCAATGTGAAAATGTTCAGTGGCTTTGGTGCTGTCCAATGCTGAATACAAATGCCCAAGCAGGGCGTGATACGAACTGCTGCTTTCAAGTTCCAATTTTTGGGCCTCGGCAAGTGCCTCCTGGCATCCATATACCATGGCAAAAGCAAATGTCCTGTTTAAGGCGGTCACCTGCGAATATTCGAGAAGGATAAGCCGATTGTACAGTCCCAGGATATTCTGCCACTTAGTATCCTCCTTCCCTGTTGTATGCCAATACGCGATTCCGGCTTCCAGGTGATACTTCGAGACTTCCCCTGTGTCCGTTGCCCTGACAAGGTAGTAATTTCCCCTGTCCACGAGTGCTTTGTCCCAGAGGTGCTTATCCTGCTCCTCAAACAAGATTGGCTCACCCTTGTCGTTTGTCCTTGCTTCCAGCCTGGAACTCTGATAACACATCAGGGCCAGTAATGCATTTGCCTGTGCCGTGTTTGTCAACGGGTTTTCGGTCAGTAAAAATATCATTCTCATTGCTTCCGAACATAATTCGCGCCTAACCTGCCTGTCATTAGACCTGGAAAAATATCCCTCGTTAAAAAGCAGGTACAAGGTTTTTAAAACCACATCCAACCGCATGTCGATGTCGTTTTTATTTAAGTGATCAATCTGAAAATTGTCATTCCTTAAATTCATTCGTGCCCTGTGCAGCTGCTTTTTTATTGTTTCGGTTTTTGTCAGGAAGGCTTCTGAAATTTCCTCTATGCTAAAGCCACAGAGAACCTGTAATGCAAGACAGATTTGCCCCTTGCTTGAATTGGCAGGATTGCATACTGCAAATATCATCGCAAGCTGGCTATCGGAAATAAGTTGCGTGCTGATTTCATAACTATTCCCGCTTTCATCATTTTCCGCAGTGAACTGGTTGCTGATCCTGGCTTCAAAGACTGATAAATTTTTAAAATAATCCCTGGCTTTGTTTTTGGCAACCGTATAGAGCCATCCGGTCGGGTTATCGGGAATTCCGTTGATTGCCCAATATTCGGATGCTTTCAGGAAGGTTTCAGATGCAATGTCCTCTGCAATTTCGAAATGCTTCAAGCCAAAATGACGGCATAAAACAGCCGTCATTTTTGTATACTCCTGCCGGAACAAGTGCGTTAAAAGTTCGTTATGTGATTTTCTTTCTATCAATTCTAATCCCGCTTTAAAATTTCCCGAACTTCGATACTTCCACCAACCTGTTCAAAGATAGGGTTGGCTTTTCCAACTGTTACCGCTTCATCAATCGTATCTGCCTTAATTACAATGTAACCACTGATAAATTCCTTGATTTCAGTTTAGGGCCCGTCGGTTACAACTTTTCCGGGTTTTATGGTTACGGCACTCCCCTGATTGGGCAAAAGTGTGTTACCCCTGTCTACAAGCCTGTTCTGTGCCGCAATGCCTGCAAGCCAATTCATCCTTTCCTGCATTTGCTCAGGTGATGGCCTAAAATCACTAATGTCGCTTAGTCTGAAGATCAATGGAAATTCTTTCATTGTTTTAAAATTATTGTTCATCATTATGACGAGCGACATCCACAATCGGGGACAAATCCAGCTATTTATTTTACACCCTTCGGTAAATTATAAACAGGACATATCGCATACCGTAGGCCTGTCCCAAAATGTCGAATCGTTTATGACAGAAATATTGTGGCTGCAAAGGTCAAAGTCAAATTTACACTTTTATACCTTCACAATCTAACCCTCCACTTGTATTCGGGAATGCTCTTTTTACTATACCATTTGGATTGGCTCAAGATTAGCAGTTCGTCAAGATTCCAACTCAGATATTTCTTAAATTGTAATAAATTACTTAACTTTACTTCAACTTCGTTAGATGTGAAATAGCTGAAAATGATCCAGATATCGCTGAAGTTTATGATGCTGAATTAAGGGGAAAAAGATGAAAAAAATAGCTATTATCAATGGACATCCCGATGCCGGTTCCTTTAATTCTGCCTTGGCTAATGCCTACAAGGAAGGAGCAGGGAATTCCGGAGCTGAAATACGGGAAATCATTGTCAGGGAAATTAGTTTCGATCCGAATCTTCAATTTGGTTATCGGAAAAAACTTGATTGGGAACCGGATCTGGTCCGTGCCTGGGAAGCCATCCGGTGGGCAGATCATCTTGTATGGATACATCCAGTATGGTGGGGTGGGCTTCCTGCCATCACAAAAGGTTTTATAGACCGGCTTTTCCTGCCGGGTTTGGCTTTTAAATACAGGGGAAAATCAGTATGGTGGGATAAGCTTCTTCAGGGAAAAACAGCACATATTATTACGACGATGGACCAGCCTGGCTGGTATTACCGCATATTTTTTGGAAGGCCCAGTATCAACCAGCTTAAAAAATCTGTCCTTGAATTTTGCGGTGTGAAGCCTGTAAAAGTAACCATTATCGGTATTGTTAAAACAGCAACCGCTGAACAGCGGGAAAAATGGCTTGCAAAAGTTTATCGCCTCGGCGCAGGAAAAAAGTAGCCCCATGACCCGCAATGTAACTAAGACTAGATACTAATGAAATTTTAACTTATAATACTTGGAGAGACTATGAAAATAATTAAAAACTATGATAATTTCTTTCTGCCTGTCGACAATCTGGACGAGGCAAAAGAGTTCTTCAACAGCAAGCTTGGACTGGATGTCAAGTTTGATTTTGCCGACAAAGGCATGACTGCATTTAATGTAGGCAGTAGTGAACCTGCCATTATCGTCAATAGTGCGCCGGCTGCAAAGCCAGCAATTTGGTTCACAGTAGACGACGTTCGGCAATCCTATGAAATGCTAAAACAGAAAGGCGTTGTTTTTTTAAGTGAGCCATTTTCAATTATGACAGGCCTTGCGGTAGAGTTTACCGATCCGTTCGGTAATAGATTGGGCCTGACCGATTATTCCGCAATGCCCGAACTTGGCGGTTAAAGATATCAGTATCCTTTTGGACCGCATAAAAAAGCCCTGCACGGATGTGCAGGGCTTTACTATTAGAAGTCGGTTCTTACGAATCCTTATTTCTTCACGATGATGAACTCCGAACGTCGGTTCTGCGCGTGCTCCTCTTCGGTGCACGTTGTGCAGTTCACCTTTGGCTGGCTCTCGCCATAGCCCTGCCCGGAGATCCTCGCCCTGGCAATGCCTTTGGAGATCACGTACTGTACCGTAGACTTCGCCCTGCGGTTGGATAAGGCCATGTTGTACTTGTCCGAACCACGGTTGTCCGTGTGTGCTTTTACCATGATCACCATATCAGGGTACTTCTTCATCGCCTCCACCAGGTTGTCCAGTACAAAGGCGCCTTCTTTGGTGATGTTGCTCTTGTTGAACTCGAAGAAGATATCGTCAAGGACAATTACCGGATCGGTAGGCGCTACAACGATAGGGTCAAGGTCGGCATTGATGGTAACTTTCTTCTCTTTGGTCCTGGCCAGCGGGAAGCTGCCGTTGGTATACCCGCTTATCGAGGCTTGTATCGTAAAGGCCCTGTCGCAGTCTACACCATAGCTTACTTTTCCTTCGCTGTCGGCTGTCCTGGTCTCGATCACGTTGTTCTTATCGTCAAGGATCGCTACCCGTGCTCCCGGAAGGGCTTTCAGGGTTTTCTTGTCCCTTACCTGCACAATGGCTTCTACCGCGCATACCGGGGTCGCGCTGTAGATCTTATCAAAGCCATCCCTGTTGCTGGAGAAGTATCCCAGGTTTTTGGTGGTGTTGAAGGTAAAGGCAAAGTCGTCTTTCGCGCCGTTTACAGGCTCCCCGATGTTCAGCACTTCGGAGTTGGCCCCTTTGTTCAAATCGATCCTGAAGATGTCCAGCGAACCGAAGCCTTTGTGGCCATCGGAGGAGAAGTACAGCAGGTTGTCATCGGTAATGAAAGGGAAGCTCTCACGCCCGGGGGTGTTCACCTTAGGGCCAAGGTTCTCCGGCTCGCCGTAGCTGTCGCCGTTTACGCTTACCTTCCAGATGTCATTGCCCCCTATGGTGCCTTCACGGTCGGAAGAGAAGTACAGGGTCTTGCCGTCCTTGCTCAGTGAGGGGTTGCCGGTAGACCATTTCTTGTCGTTGAACGGTACAGGCTCGATATCGCCCCACTTGCCGTTCACTTTCTTAGCCCTGTAAAGCCATACCTGCCCTACTTTCAGGTTGTTCTCCTTATCCCTCTCGTACTGCTTGCGCTCCTTGAAGCTTTCGCTGGCAAAATACATCGTGTTGCCATCGGCAGACACCGTGGCGGGGCCATCGTGGTATTTGGAGTTAAGCTCCGGGATCGGGGCAGGCTCGCTGTAGGTGCCGTTGGCATTGTAGGTGGCGCTGTACAGGTCAAGGAAGGGTTCCTCGTTCCAGCCGTAGGTCCTGCGGGAGGTATTCCTGGCGCTGGTGAAGTACAGGGTATTGTCGTCGGTCAGTACCGCGCCGAACGACCCGTATTTCTTGTCGTTGATATCAAGGGCTTTCTCATCAAAGAGCTTTACCTGGTTTTTAAGCTTCGGAAGGTAGTTCGGGTCTTTTTTGAACTCTACCGCACGCGGGTCGGAAGGGGCCATCGAAGCGAACTTCTGCATCTGGGCATTGGCGGCCTCATACTGGCCTTCGGCCTTGAGCATCTGCGCATAGTGGTAGTAGATCTCGGCATCCTGGCCGGTCTCGGTGGCCTTGGCATACCATTTCACGGCTTCCTTGCTGTTGAATACGTTATAATAGCTCTCGGCGATCTGCCTGTATACATAAGGGTCTTTGGATTTGAGCTTCTGGTAGGCATCGGCGGCCTCCACATACTCAAAGCGGGCATACAGCTTGTCAGCCGGCTCGGTATCTTTGTTCTGCGCCGTTACTGCCATACTGGCGAGCATAAAACTAAGGGTAATGTATAAATTCTTCATGTTTCTTTATGTCGCTTTTAGGTTAGAAATAACGTGGGGAACGGGATACTTTCTTCGGGAAGTTCACATCGAACAAAAGCATGATCTCGTGCGAGGACGGGGTGGTCACTTTC